>Ga0196978_1000008_pt1 | contig 375575 bp, 235 predicted proteins | sample S3v_2013CmetaG_FD_155491 | JGI IMG/M metagenome (GOLD analysis project Ga0196978, IMG submission 155491) | Soil microbial communities from Anza Borrego desert, Southern California, United States - S3+v_20-13C | ecosystem: Environmental > Terrestrial > Soil > Desert | place: USA: California... | reverse complement strand
ACGCCGGGCGCGGCTGGACGTTCCTGACGGGCAGGAAGGAGAACCTCGACTGGGCGCTCTACAAGCTCGGGCAGTACGTCGAGGAGAAGGAGAGCCACAAGACCGTCATCATCGTCGGCAACGAGGCGACGGGGCTCTGGAAGAAGGCGCTCGGGATGGCGAAGGCCGAAGACCTGATCGAGATAGTCCGCAGCGTCGCCGACGACAAGGGGGCCGCCGCCAAGTAAAGGCTACCTGGAGCGCCGCTGACGCGGCGGATGAACACGCAGTCTCGACTTTACTCCGCCCTAATGCCCCAAAGTCTCAGGTTCACACTCTGCGGCTTAGCGCTCGCGTGCTTCGCCGCGTTCAGCGTAGCGGCGCAAGACTCGACGCCGCCGCCGCGCCCGCTCACCGAACAGGAGCGGCGCGGGCGCGCCATCTACCTCCGCGGCGAGAGCCCCGCCGGGCGCGAGATAGTGGCGGCCGTCGGCGAGCTGGACGTGCCCCCGACGACCGTGACCTGCGGCGGCTGCCACGGCCGCCGCGGCGAGGGCAAGACCGAGGGCGGGGTGACGGCCGGCAACCTCACCTGGTCGAACCTCCTGAAGCCCTACGGCCACACGCACCCGACGGGGCGCAAGCACGGCCCCTTCACCGAATCGTCTTTCATCCGCGCCGTCACCGCCGGCATCGACCCGGCGGGCAACACGCTGCTGACGGCGATGCCGCGCTACCGCATGTCGGCCGAGGACATGGCCGACCTCATCGCCTACCTCAAGCTCATCGAGACCGACCGCGACCCCGGCCTGAGCGATACGAACATCGAGGTCGGCGTCGTGCTGCCGTCGAAGGGCGCGCTGGCCGAGACCGGCGAGTCGATGCGCCGCGTGCTCGCGGCCGCCTTCGAGGAGCTGAACGCGCGCGGCGGTGTCTACAACCGGAAGGTGACGTTGCGAGCCTTCGACCCGAGCGCGGCCGGTGCCGCGGCGACGGGGGGGCAGGTCTTCGCCCTCGTCGGCGGCGTCAGCGCCGGCTCGGACGCGGAGCTGGCGGCGCTGGCGCGTGCGCAGGAGGTGCCGGTCGTCGGCCCCTCGACACTCATGCCCGAGGCGGGCACTCCGCCGAACCGTTACGTCTTCTACCTGCTGGGCGGCGTCACGGAGCAGGCGCGCGCTCTCGCCAACTTCGCGTCGTCGAAGTCGGAGTTGAAGAAGGGGCGCGCGGCCGTCCTCTACGGCGAAGGGTCGCTGGCCGCGGCCGCGGCCGTCGCGGCGGAGGAGCAGTTGAAGAGGGGCGGCTGGGCTTCGGTCACGAGGCAGCCGCTCAGGCAGCTCGGCGCGGACGGCGCGGAGGTCGCGCGCCGACTTAAACAGGAAGGTTTTGAATCCGTCTTCATCTTCGGGGCGGGCGGCGCGGAGGGCGCGCTCGTCAGGGAGGCGGCGACGGGAGGGACGCCGAGCCTCTTCCTCCTCGGCGTGATGGACGGCCGCGACCTCCTCTCGACCGCGCCGGCCTCGTTTAAGGATAGAATCTTCCTCGCCTTCCCGACCGTGCCCTCGGACGTGACCGCGGCGGGCCTCTCGGAGTTCCGCGCGCTGCTTGAGAAGCACAGGGTCGAGCCGCGCCACACCGCGGCGCAGCTCTCGGCCTACGCCGCCGCGAAGATTTTCGTCGAGGGCCTACAGCGCGCCGGCCGCGACCTGACGCGCGAGGGGTTGCTCACGGCGCTCGAAGGGCTCTACGAGTTCGAGACGGGCGTCACCCCGCGCCTCACCTTCGGCCCCAACCGCCGGGTCGGCGCGGCCGGAGCCTACGTCCTGACCATCGACCCCGAGAAGAAAGAGTTCGTCCCGGCGAGCGGCTGGGTCAAGGCTTACTGAGACTGAGAAAGTCTCACCTGTCATCACCCCCGCTCGCACCGCGGGGTGATACACAGTGAAACACGCGGAGCCCCGCGTGCCGCACGTTGAAACATGGCGGCGGCGAAGGCCGTCATCCCCGAACCTCACATTCATTCCGTAATCAGGCCGCAACGGGAATGTCTCCGTAGAGGCATGGTGCTTGCTCATCGCAACGCCATCGCAAGACTCCGAGAGACCACCCCCAGTCTCCGTCTCCGCAGGAATTCATGAGCCGTCCCCCGGCCTCATGTAGTCAGACGGTCGCGCACTCGAACAGGGCCAACAAGAACCGTGTGAAGACTGCGACTGGTTCGCAGGGGCTGACCCGCATGCGCTCCGGCTTTTCGGCCTCCCGGCGCGCGGGCGGCAACCCGCGGACTCCACTTCCCGCGCAGCCTCCGGCAGTCCCGATCACCCAGCGAACGAAAGGTGAAGAACGAAGATGCTGACTCTCAACCACCGGCTCGGTCTCGGCGCGAAGGTCGCGCGCTCCGCGGCACTCTGCCTGCTCGCGCTCGGGGCGACGCTCTCCCAGTCGCGCGAGGCGCGCGCGCAGTGGACGCAGCCCGACGCGGCGGGGAACATCAACAACACCAACTCCGGCAACGTCGGCGTCGGCACCGCCAGCCCGGCCGCGAAGTTCCACGCCACCACCGTCACCTCGAGCCGACCCACCACGATGCTGATCGTCCCCGACGGCAGCGGCCAGTACTACGCCGGCAACTCCCACGACGCGTTCTTCGTGGACGGCTCGCAGACGGCCAACCACGGCATCTACACCTCGACCACCGTCCGGCTGATGCGCTTCAAGACGGCAGACAACGCCGACGGGCTGACGATGGGCCGGTACGGCGAGTTGACCACCACCCCGAAGACCAACTACATCGGGCACACGCTGCGGCTCACCGCCGACGGCAGCAACAGCTACTACGCGCAGCACACCCACGACATCCTCGTCGTCAACGGCAACGGCCTGAACAACCACGGCCTCTACGGCGGCGGCGGCGTCCGCCTGCTGCGCCTCATCAACGCCGCGGGGGCCGACGCCCTGACGGTCGGGCGCGACGGCACCGCCGCGTTCGGCGGCAACGTCGGCATCGGCACGGCCGCCCCTTCGAGCAAGCTGCACGTGGTCGGCGACATCACCGTCTCGGGCAACATCAACGCCAAGTACCAGGACGTGGCGGAGTGGGTTCCCTCGACGCAGAAGCTTCAGCCCGGCACGGTCGTCGTGCTCGACACCAGACGCGACAACCACGTGCTCGCCTCCACCGACTCGTACGACACGCGGGTGGCGGGCGTCGTCTCGGCGCAGCCGGGGCTGTCGCTGGGCGAGGCGGGCGAGGGGAAAGTCCTGGTGGCGACGACGGGGCGCGTCAAGGTCAGGGTTGACGCGACGCGCGGGGCCATCAAGGTCGGCGACCTGCTGGTGACGAGCGACCGGCAGGGCTACGCGATGAAGTCCGTGCCCGTGAGGTTCGGCAGGCGGAAGATGCACTCGCCGGGCACACTCATCGGCAAGGCGCTCGAACCGTTGGCGGGCGGCACGGGCGAGATACTCGTCCTCCTCAGCCTGCAATGAACGCGGCGGGTATCAGAAAGGTGGATTAGCAAGATGGGTAATCTATTCCAACACCGCGGCCGGATCGCGCGCGCGGCGGCGCTCTTCCTACTCGCGCTCGGCGCGACGCTCCTCCATTCGCGCGAGGCCGCGGCGCAGTGGACGACGACCGGCACCAACACCACGACGACCAACAACGTCGGCATCGGCACCACCGCCCCCGAGGCAAAGCTCCACGTGGTGGGCGCGAACGGCGCTGACAATTTCACCGCCGCGCCGGCCCCCGACACCCTTTTCGTGATGGGCGGTAAGGGCGGCAACGGCAACTGGGGGGCGAGCGCGGGAGGGATCGGAGGCGCCCTGAAGCTCCAGGGCGGTAAGGGCGGGTCGCCCGTGGCCGGCAGCTCGGTCACGGGTTTCGGCGGCCTCGGCGGCGCGGTACACATCACGGGCGGCACGGGCGGCGATAACACTTTCAACACCAAGGCGGGAAACGGCGGAAGCGTCTTCATTAACGGCGGCGACATCGGCACGGCCCCCGTGGCCGGCGCACTGGTCGGCCACGTCATCCTCGCCAACGCGCGCGGCTCGGTCGGCATCGGCACCACCGCGCCGGCGCAGAAGCTCGACGTGCGCGGCAACGCCATCCTCGACCCCGGCAGCAGCCCCACCCTCTACACGGGCACGGGCTCGACCGAGCTGAACCGCTACCTCAACCTCATCAACTCGCCGGGCCTCTCCACGGCCTCCGGCCTCAAGGCCGGCGGCGTGCTCGTCTCCGACACATACGCCTACGCCAACCCCGGCAAGAACGACCTGATCGTGAAGGGCAACGTCGGCGTCGGCACGGCCGCCCCAGCGAGCAAGCTGCACGTAGTCGGCGACATCACGGTGACGGGGAACATCAACGCGAAGTATCAAGACCTGGCCGAGTGGGTGCCTTCGACACAGAGGCTCGCCGCCGGCACCGTCGTCGTGCTCGACCCCGAGCGACCCAACCACGTCCTCGCCTCCACCGCTTCGTACGACACGGCGGTCGCGGGCGTCGTCTCGGCGCGGCCGGGCATCGCGCTCGGCGAAGCGGGCGAGGGCAAGACGCTTGTCGCGACGACCGGGCGGGTCAAGGTTCGCGTGGACGCCACCCGCGCGCCCATCAAGATCGGCGACCTCATCGTGACGAGCGACGTGGAGGGCCTGGCGATGAAGTCCGAGCCCGTCCTCCTCGGCGGCCGGCGCATTCACGCGCCGGGCACCATCATCGGCAAGGCGCTGGAACCGCTGGCGGGCGGCACGGGCGAGATACTCGTCCTCCTCAGCCTGCAATAAGTGTTTGACGAATTAAGAGAGGCGTACAAGGGGATGACCAATCAATTCAAGAACCGCCGTCGGGTCGCGCGCGCCGCGGCGCTCTGCCTGCTCGCGCTCGGGGCGACGCTCTCGCAGTCGCGCGAGGCGCGCGCGCAGTGGACGACGAGCGGGAACAACACCACGACGACCAACAACGTCGGCATCGGCACCACCGCCCCGACCGACAGGCTGGAGATCAACGGCAACGTCGCCAACGGCGGCGGCCTCACCATCAGCACCTCGGGCAACGCCAAGTACCGCGTCGGGACGGTGGGGACGACCGTGCCGAACTGGGGCGGCCAGATCATGAACGCCAAGTTCAACCAGACGGCGGGCAACTGGACGCAGGACGACCCCACCCTGAACTCCGCGTTCATCAAGCTCGACCTCAGAAATCTACCGTACGGCAACGAGATGGGTTTCTACCGGATGGCGGCGGGCGGCACCAACCCGCGCCCCGACACCGCCTGGGTGCCGGTGGCGCAGTTCAAGCTGGACACGGGCAACATCCTGCTCGCGCCGACCTCCGGCAACGTCGGCATCGGCACCACCACGCCGGGCATCATCAACGGCATCAACTACGGGGCCTACATCCCTTTGCACGTCAGGGCGACGGGCTCGGCGAACATCCTCGTCGATTCGGCCGACCCGGGCTCGGGCTACGTCCTCAACAACAGCTCGCAGCCCGTTGACGGGCGCATCTGGGCGATCTCGACGGCGGCGGGGGCCGGCAAGCTCAGCTTCTCGACCTACACCGACGCCGGCGCGGCCTCCACCCGACTCGTTATCGACCGCACGGGCAACGTCGGCGTCGGCACGACTGCCCCGGCCACGAAGCTGCACGTGGTCGGCGACATCACCGTCTCGGGCAACATCAACGCCAAGTACCAGGACGTGGCCGAGTGGGTTCCCTCGACGCAGAAGCTTCAGCCCGGCACGGTCGTCGTGCTCGACACGGCGCGCGACAACCACGTGCTCGCGTCGAAGGGGGCTTACGACACGCGGGTGGCGGGCGTCATCTCGGCGCAGCCGGGGCTGTCGCTGGGCGAGGCGGGCGAGGGGAAGTTGCTCGTCGCCACCACGGGGCGCGTCAGGGTCAAGGTTGACGCGACGCGCGCGCCCATCCGCATCGGCGACCTCATCGTGACCGGCGAGGCGGAGGGCGCGGCGATGAAGTCCGAGCCGGTACTTCTGGGCGGCATCTTTATCCACCGCCCCGGCACCATCATCGGCAAGGCGCTGGAGCCTTTGGAGAAGGGGACTGGCGAAATCCTCGTCCTGCTCAGCCTCCAATGAGACGCGGCCGCCCGCGCCCGACCGGGCGTCGGCCGGCAGACCCTTGGGCCGTCATAAGGTAACAAGAGGAGCTATGATGAACAGAGTAGAGCGATCAGGGCGGCGGCCGACGGCGACGCCGAGGTGCGTCCCGGTGCTCATGCTGGCCCTGCTAATCATCCTGTCGCAGCCGAGCGAGGCGCGCGCCGCGGTCAACCCGCCGACGAACCTCGCCGTCACCGCCGCCGGGAGCACCGGCATCACCCTCACCTGGACGGCCTCGACCGGGGCCGCGCGCTACCAGGTCGAGCGCACCGCCTCGGCGAGCACGCCCTTCACCGTCATCGGCTCCCCGACGGCGACGACCTTCACCGACACGACCGTCACCGCGGGCCGCTCCTACATCTACCGCGTGCGGGCCATCGGCTCGAACGGCGAGAAGTCCGGCTACACCAAGTCCGTCGTGAGCACCGCCATCAGCTTCACCGACCCGACGCTGGCGGCCAACGTGACGCCGATCAAGGCCGTGCACTTCACGGAGCTGCGGCAGGCCGTGAACTCCGTCCGCAGCGCGGCCGGGCTGGCCGCCGCCGCGTGGACTGACAGCAACCTCGCCGGCGCGCCGATCAAGGCCGTCCACATGCAGGAGATGCGCAACTCGCTCTCGCAGGCGCTGACGACGCTGGGCGTGTCGCCGCCGCCGACCTTCTCCGACTCGCCGGCGATGCCCAACGTCACCCCGATCAGGAAGGTGCACATCGAAGAGCTGCGCATGCTCTCGACCAACGCGTCCACCGCGCAGGCCGGCCAAGACCCCGACCTGATACCGCCGGCCGAGTGCCCGACCACCTCCTCGGCGTGGCCTGCGGCGACGGGGACGGTCGTCGCCAACGTCGTCGCCCTCGACCAGGTCTTCTTCTACAACCGCCTCGGCGCGCTCAACCCGGCCGGGATGATCTACGCGCTTGAGCGCGACGTGGTGGCGATTAGTGGCACGACGCCCGGCCCCGGCAACGCGCAGCTGCGGCCCGGCAAGCGCCCGCGCCCGATAGTGCTCCGCGTCAACGCCGGGCAGAAGCTCCAGATCAACTTCAAGAACTGGCTGGCCGACACGCCGCGCGACGACAACCAGCCGCACACGCGCACGGCCTCCGTCCACGTCATCGGGATGCAGCTCGTCAACGGCATCACTGACGACGGCTCGAACGTCGGCCGCAACCCGAGCAGCCTCGTCCAGCCCGGCGGCTCCGCGACCTACACCCTCTACGCCGAGCGCGAGGGCAACCACCTCATGTACTCGACGGCCGCGACCACGGGCGGCGAGGGCAACGGCGGCTCGCTCGCGATGGGCCTCTTCGGGTCGGTCAACGTCGAGCCGGCGGGGGCCGAGTGGTACCGCAGCCAGGTGACGGCCGCCGACCTCCGCTTCGCGACGAAGGGGTACGCGCCGCTCGCGCCGGGCGCTGTCGAGAAGCAGCCGCTCATCTGCTACGACGCCGTCTACCCGGCGGGCCACCCGCGCGCCGGGACGCCCGTGCTCAAGATGGTTCACAACGGCGAGATCGTCCACTCCGACCTCAACGCCCTCATCACGGGGCCGGGCAAGGGGCGCTTCCCGCCGGGCACCTTCCGGCCGAACCCCGTCGAGCCCGACCGCGAACAGCCCTTCCGCGAGTTCACGACCGTCTACCACGACGAGATCAAGGCCGTGCAGGCGTTCCCGCACTTCGACGAGGAGGACCCGCGCAACCCGAACCCGGCGCTCGCCCACACGCTGCACAGCGTGCGCGACGGCTTCGCCATCAACTACGGTACGGGCGGCATCGGCTCCGAGATACTCGCCAACCGCCTCGGCGTCGGGCCCATGCACGACTGCGCCGAGTGCCTCTACGAGGAGTTCTTCCTCTCGACGTGGGCCGTCGGCGACCCGGCGATGGTCGTGGACATCCCGGCCAACGCCGTCAACCCGCAGACCGGCCAGCTCCGGACGGGGCCGAAGGCGACGAGGGCGCTCTTCCCCGACGACCCGTCCAACGTCCACCACTCTTACCTGAACGACCACGTCAAGTTCCGCGTCGTCCACGCCGGGCCGAAGGAGCACCACGTCCACCACCTGCACGCGCACCAGTGGCTCCACACGCCCGACAGCGACAACTCGACGATGCTCGACAGCCAGTCCATGGGGCCGGGCTACTCGTTCACCACCGAGATCGCGCACGGCGGCGCGGGCAACCGCGCCAGGACGCCGGGCGACGCCATCTTCCACTGCCACTTCTACCCGCACTTCGCGCAGGGCATGTGGGAGCTGTGGCGCGTCCACGACGCCTTCGAGTCCGGGAGTTGGACGGACGTTGACGGCCGCCCGACGCCGGGCGTGCGCGCGCTGCCCGACGGCGAGATCGCCGCCGGCACGCCCATCCCGGCGCTCGTCCCGCTGCCGACCATCGCGATGGCCCCCGCGCCGACCGCGCAGGTCTCTATCGCCAACGGCCAGGCGCAGGTGCCCAACACCGGCTTCCCCGGCTACCCCTTCTACATCCCCGGCCTCGCGGGCCACCGCCCGCCGCACCCGCCGCTCGACACCGTGGACGACGGCGGCCTGCCGCGCCACATCGTCCGCGACGGCGTCGCCGTCCACCACAAGGAGAAGGATCCGCAGTTCAGCCCGCAGAAGGCCCGCCTCGACTTCGACAAGGAGCTTGAGGAGGCCGACGCCGTCCAGCTCCCCGAGCCCGGCACGCAGACCGAGCAGAACGCGATGGCCTTCCACGAGACGCCGACTCACGCGAGCTACAAGCCCGACGGCACCGCGGCCGGCTTCAAGACCAACGGCCTGCCGCGCGTGGCCGGCGCGCCCTACGCCGACCCGTGCCGCAACGACGCGGGCCAGCCCCTCGGCACGCCGCGCACCTACAAGGCGGTCAACCTCCAGCTCGACGTGACCTTCAACAAGGCGGGCTGGCACTTCCCGCAGCAGCGCATCGCCGTGCTCTGGAACGACTACGCGGCGACGGTCGGCGGCCAGCGCCCGCCCGAGCCGCTCTTCTTCCGAGCGCACACGAACGACTGCATCACCTTCTACCACACGAACCTCGTGCCGAAGGTCTACGTGCAGGACGACTTCCAGGTGCGCACGCCGACCGACATCATGGGGCAGCACATCCACCTCGTGAAGTTCGACGTGACCTCGTCGGACGGCTCCGCCAACGGCTTCAACTACGAGGACGGCAGCTTCTCGCACCAGGAGGTCATCAGCCGCATCGCGGCCATCAACGCCGGCGGCGGGCTGCTCAAGGCCGACGGCACGGGGCGCATGCAGTTGAGCGTCAAGCCGCACCCGCTCGGCGTCAACGGCGCGCAGACGACCATCCAGCGCTGGTTCGCCGACGACGTGCTGAACAACCTGGGGCGGAACCGCACGCTGCGCACCGTCTTCACGCACGACCACTTCGGCCCCTCGACGCACCAGCAGAACGGGGCCTACCAGGGGCTCGCCATCGAGCCCGCGGGGTCGCGCTGGCGCGACCCCGAGAAGGTGGGCGTCTTCTTCGGCGAGGGCGGCCGCCCCGACGGCGGCCCGACGAGCTGGCGCGCCGACATCCTCTGGGTCAACCCGCAGACCGGCAAGGACGAGAGCTACCGCGAGTTCCTGCTCGAGTTCTCCGACTTCCAGCTCGCCTACAAGGCGGGCGGCGGCGGCACGGCGGCCAACCCCGTGCCCGACCCGGAGGCGGCCATCAACCCGCCGGCCAAGAACGAGCCGGGCCTGCCCATCGTCGTCGAGAAGGCCGACGTGTGCCCGTTCAGCAACTTCGCGCCGCCGTGCCCCGAGGCCGTCTCGGCGGCCGACGTGGGCACGATGGTGGTCAACTACCGCAACGAGCCGATCCCGCTCCGCATCGCCAACAACCCCGACGCGTCGAACCCGACGCAGGCGGCGGGCGAGGCGGGCGACCTCTCGCACGTCTTCCGCTCGAACCTGACGCGCGCCTACGCGCCGATGAACCTCGCGCCGAGCCAGTGGCCGGTCAAGCCGCTCTCGCTCGACACGCTGACGGGCGACCCGGCGACGCCGATCATGCGCGCCTACGAGGACGACCGCGTGCAGGTGCGCATCCTCGTCGGCGGCTTCGAGGAGGGGCACAACTTCGGCATCCAGGGCATGCGCTGGCTCTTCGAGCCTGACGACCCGAACTCCGGCTTCCGCAACAACCAGATGATGGGCATCTCGGAGCACTACGAGTTCGAGATCCCGCAGTTCCCGCGCAGCACCCGGACGACCGCGCAGGACAGGTTCGTGGACTACAGGTACGCGCCGGGCATCGCGGTGGACGACCTCTGGAACGGGCTCTGGGGGTTGCTGCGCGCCTACGACGCCAAGCGCAACTCGACGAGCGACTTCCTCCACGACCTGCCGAACAACCCGAAGGGGACGCAGAAGATCGAGGACAAGTCGAACTTCAACGGCGTCTGCCCGAAGTACGCGCGCGTCACGCCCTTCGACGTGACGGCGGTGCTCGCGCGCGACGCGCTGCCCGGCGGGACGCTCGTCTACAACCACCGCGGGAACCAGGGCGGCCGCCTGCACGACCCGACGGCCATCCTCTACGTCCAGACCGCCGACCTCGACCTGAACGGCCAGTTCTGGGACGCCGACCGGATGGTCGAGCCGCTCATCCTGCGCGCGCACGCGGGCGACTGCATCGAGCTGACGCTGCGCAACCGCCTGCCGGTGAACGCGGCTTTGCCCGACCTGCCCGGCTTCAACACGCTGCCGATGATCGTCGAGCGGTTCAACGCCAACCAGGTCAGGCCGTCGCCCGAGGTCGGCCTCAACCCGCAGCTCGTCTTCTTCGACGTGAGCCGCAGCGCCGGGATGAACGTCGGCCACAACCCCGTCCTGACCGTCAAGCCCGGCCAGACGAGCACCTTCCAGTGGTACGCCGGCATCGTCAAGGTCGAGAACGTCAACGGCGTGCCGACGTGGTTCAGCCAGGCGGCCGAGTTCGGCGCGACGAACCTCTCGTCCTCCGACCCCATCAAGCACTCGAACAAGGGGGCCATCGGCGCGCTCATCATCGAGCCAGAGGTTTCGAGCTGGTCGTCCTCGGAGTGGGTGCCGAACCCCGACCTGAGCAGCCAGCGGCCCTACCTCAAGACGCGCGCGCAGACGACCGTCACGGTGATGGGGCAGACCAGCAACACCGTCTTCCGCGAGTTCGTCCTGCTCTTCCAGAACGACCTCAACCTGCGGTACGCCGACGGGTCGGCGGTGCGGAACCTGGCCGAGGCCGAGGACGCCGAGGACTCCGGCCAGAAGGCGTTCAACTACCGCACCGAGCCCTTGTGGAAGCGGATGGGCTACCCGCCCGAGACGCATCTGAGCTGCGGCATGCAGGACGGCCAGCTCATCACCGACTGCACGCGCAACCGCGACTTCACGAACGTGCTGTCGAACTCGCAGGTGGGCGAGGAGCCGGTGACGCCCGTCTTCACGGCGACGGCGGGGCAGGCGGTGCGCTTCCGCATCCTGCACCCGGGCGGCCACGCCCGCAACAACGTCTTCCAGGTGCACGGCCACATCTGGGAGGAGGAGCCCTACACCGCCAACTCGACCGTGCTCGGCAGCAACCCGCTCTCGAACTGGCACGGCTCGCAGTACGGGGTGGGCCCGGGCTCGCACTTCGACGTCCTGCTCAAGTACGGGGCGGGCGGCAAGTTCGCGCGGCCGGGCGACTACCTCTACCGCGACCAGGGCTCGTTCCCGTTCGACGGCGGCCTGTGGGGCATCTTCCGCGTAACCCAGTAAGGGGGAGCGGGTAAGAATCATCCGCGGCCGACAAGAAGGCGTGGCGCGTTCATTCTATGACTGAACGCGCCACGCCTTCGTCAGTAGAGGCGGTCTCTTTCGTGTCCCCGCGGCTAGAGCAGTTAGCCGATCAGTCTACAACCCGTTTAGAGGCGGGCTGCGGCCCGCCGGGGCGTGATACACCGCAGCGAGCGGCGGGCGGAGCCCGCCTCTAAACGGGAGTCGGTATGCTCACGCGAATAACGCCGCCAAAGTTGTTGACATTGAATGCCGTGTGGAATATTGTTCCCGCACTCACGTCGGTTCGTTATTTCATCGCCTGACAACCAGCTTTACGACGCCGCGGACGCCTCGCGTTCTGACGCCCCTTGAGGACACGGGCGACCCGCGGATGTACCGCACGTTCCCTGACAACCTGGTCGCACGCGACGCACGCGCGCGCGGCGCGCGAACCTGTCTTTAAAGAGCGCGCACGCGCCGCCGGGCGGATGCCCTTATGACGAACATCCTCTTAGTCCCCGTCCACCTCGACGCGCTGACGCTCGGCCGGGACACGCTCGTCCTCGAAGCGACGGCCGACTTCGCGCGCCTGCCTTACACGAACGGCGCGCGCGACGTGAACCCCGACACGCCCAACCTGAGCGAGGCCGTCGCCTCGCAGGAGTTTCAGAACGAGAACCTCAACCTCAAGGCGGGCGTCCACCTCCACTGGGCCTTGCCCGACGGCCTGACGCGGGGCGCGCAGGGGCCGGGCGGCACGGAGTTCCCCGTAGTCCCGAACCGCTGGCTCGTGCGGCGCAGCCGCGCCGGCGCGGGCGGCGCGCGCGTCTTCGAGAAGAGCTGGGTCGTCGAGAGCGACTACCTCTACCCGGAAGGCGCGGGCGCGCAGTCGGGCTCCGTCAGCTACCCTTACCGCCCGAAGGCGGAGAAGGGCGAGCACCAGCCCTTCCGCTACGCCGGGCGCAAGATGACCCGGGACGCGTGGGCCGAGGGCGCGGACGCGGCGGCCGAGTACGTCGAAGGGCTGACGGCCGTCGGCTACGGCGAGCCTTCGTTCGCGGCCTTCTACCCGAACTGCCACAGCGTCTTCGGCCTCTTCGACGAGAACTACACGGACGACGACACGCCCGCGGGCCTCCGCTACGACCTCCTCGGCTGGTACGGCGACCCCTCGAAGGATCACCTCGCCACTTTCGTCGCCGGGTTAAGGGCGGGGACGACTCTTGCGCTCACGGCCGACGACATCAAGGCGTCTGTCGAGGGCTCGCTCGGCTGGACGGTCGAGTTGGCGGAAGGCAAGAGCTACCCCGAGCAGTTGGTCTGCTACGCGTCGCTCACCTTCGAGCCGAAGACCGGGGACGAAGGAGACCAGGAAGAGGACGAAGGAGACGAAGAAGAGAGCGCCGAGGCCGTCGCCGTCGCCAACACGAGCACGGAGGCGCTGTCGGCCTACCTCGCCGGGCGCGTTGACCCCGCGCGCAAGTCGGAGGTCGAAGACCAGCTCGAAGCCGTCCTGCTCTCGTCGCGCCTCGCAGACCGAAGGCTCGACGTGGGGCCGAAGTTCGAGGAGGCGCGGCACGAGAAGGGTTTCTCGGCGGTCGCGGCCGGCACGCTCTGGTCGGTCACGCTTGAGAACCAAGCGGAGGGGGCGGCCGACTCCGAGCGCGCCGACCAACAGTCGCAGGTGACGCTGCCCGCCGAGATGGCGCACAAGCTCAACTCCCTGAACTCAAGGCAGGCGACCTTCGACGCCGCGCTTCAGGGGCTTGAGTCGCAGCGCCGGCAGCTCTTCTCGGACTGGTACAAGTACATGCTCTCGGCCTACCCGCCCGAGGGCTCGCGCGACGACTACCCTGACGCGGGCGAGGTGCGGAACTTCGTCGAGCTGAAGGTGCTCGCGCGCCTGCGGGCGCGGGAGGCGGCGGCCGGCGCGCTCTGGCTGACCACCGACGAGGCGGGGAACGTCACGGGGGCCGACGCGCGCGACTCGCGCGCCGACTCGCTGGCCACGCTCCTGGCCGCAGACCTCAACGCGTTAGCCTCCGCCATCTCCGAGCACAACCAATCGGATGAGGTCTCGGGCGCGCAGTGCGCTTTCAGGCTGAGGCAGTCGCCGGGGCCGCGCTACTACAGGCCGACCGACCCCGTCGCCCTCGTCGTCGGCGCGGCGGCCAGGCCGAGCGAGCGCCACGGGCAGGACGGGCGGCTGCGCGAAGACGGCCTGCTCGAATGCCGGCTCTTCGAGACGGAAGGTGAGGGGACGAGCGTCCCCGAATTGTTCGACGAACTCTACGCGGGCGTCGAAGAGTTGCGGCCGTCGGGCGACCAGGAGAGCGTCGCCTTCCGCCTCTGGACGGAGCAGCCCTGGAATCCCTTCCTCATGGAGTGGCAGGCGGAGATGTTCCCCGTCGAGAGCGGCTCCAACCTCGACCCCGAGACGGGCGACTACAGCGCCTCCTACATCACGGACAACTACACGCTCGCCGAGAACAGCGTAAACCTCTCGGCGCTGCCCGGCCGCGGGTACGTCACGAAGGCGGCGGCCGTCTACAGCGGGCGCAGCATCCTGACCCCGCACGCCCTCGACCAGCTCAGGCAGAAGCTCGCCGCCTACCTGCAAGAGCAGACCCTCCCCGGCTACCTGAAGGCGCAGGGTCTCTCGACGCCCGAAGACCCGACCAGCTACTTCGACGAGAACCGCGCCGCCGTCCTCGCCTGGTACAAGGAGACCAACTGCGCCGACCCGACGGCGGCGACGTGCCAGGTCATGAGCGCCTTCGAGCTGCTCGACGCGCCGGACTTCTACGCGCTCTCGCAGTCGCTCGGCGGCTTCAACGAGGCGCTGCTCATGCACAGGCAGACGATGCAGCTCGACATCTCTGACCCGCTCGGCTTCGACGACGAGCGGCCGTTCACCGAAGCGGTCGCCGCGGCGGTCGGCGCGAGCAACGCCAGCGCCCCGCGCCCGCTCAACGACTTTCTCCCCGTCCGCGCGGGCGCGCTCAAGCTCCTCCGACTCCGGCTCATCGACACCTTCGGCCGCGCGCGGGAGCTGGACTGTTCGGGCGTCGTCACCACCGAGAAGCTGAAGGACGCCGAAGGCCCTTACCCCCTGATGCTCCCGCCGCGCCTCGCGCAGGCGGCGCGCCTCAACTTCCGCTGGCTCTCGGCCGAGGGCGACGACGCCGAGATGAACGACCACCCGGCCACCTCGCCCGTCTGCGGGTGGCTCCTGCCGAACAACCTCGACGGCAGCCTGATGGTCTACGACGGCGCGGGCGCGGCGCTCGGCTCGGTTGACCTGGAGGCGGCGTGGCTGCCCGCGCCGGGGAGCCCCGCGGCGGTCGAAGCCGAAGAGATTCCGAACCCTCACCTGCGCAAGCTGGTCGGGCAGGTCATGAAGTGCGGGCGCGAGTTCGTGAGTGACTTCCTGAACGCGCTCGATAACGCGCTCGAAAACATCGAGCCCGAGAGCTTCGCGCAGCACCAGGGGTTGGCGCTCCTCGTCGGCCGCCCCGTCGCGCTTGTCCGCGCGTCGCTCAACCTTGAGTTACAGGGCGAGCCGGCCGTGCACCACGGCTGGAACCACTTCCGGCAGGACATGAAGCGCTACCGACGCGACGACACCGCCTTCACGCACGTCCGCTTCCCCGTGCGGCTCGGCGAGTACCGCCAGCTCAACGACGGGCTGGCCGGCTACTGGGTCGAGGAGGGCGACGGCTACGCGGGCGACACCTTCTACGCGCCGCAGAGCGACCGGATCGAAGACCCACGCATCAAGACGCACGCCGACGACCCGATGACCGTCTACCAGAGCGTGGCCGCGCCGCCGCACACGCTCTCGATGCTCGTAGACCCGCGCGGCGTCGTCCACGCCTGCTCCGGCATCGCCCCGGTCAAGTCCATCGAGATTCCGCCCGACCAGTATACGGACGCGCTGCGCGCCATCGAGGTCACGTTCCTGTCCGCGCCCGTGCTGACGGAGCAGGGGCTGGTGCGGCTGCCGCTCGCGCCCGCGCCCGACTTCAAGTGGTCGTGGCTCAGCAAGGTCGGCGGCGGGTGGTCTGAGGTCTCGACCGCGGGGACGCTCCAGAAGCGCATAGTGCGCGAGACGTTCGGCGCGGACGCCGACGAGTTGTGGGGCGTCCTCAAAGAGAAAGGGTGGATCGCCGAGACGGGCGCGGAGGCGGCGGCCGTCACGCCGAAGGACTCGCGCAAGGAGAAGACGCTCGGCGGAAACTGGGCCGCGCAGGAGCCCGCGGTCGAGCTGATGCTGGCCGCCACCTACATCGGCCAGGTCGTCACCAGGGCGACCTTCTCCGGCCGCCAGTCTCTAATCGAAGGCTGGCTCAAGCTGAGCAACGACACCGCGAAGCAGTGATAGCGGTCAGAACCGCCCGCGGTAGCGGGTGGGCCTTTCACGACACGGCGCGCCCGGGTAATCAAGGCCCACCCGCTACCGCGGGCGGTTCTGACCCGGTTGACACACAGGGAGAAAGAGAAGAGAGATGGCGAGCTTAGACAACGACCTTACGCTTCACCTTGCGCTCGACGAGATACAGAACGGCCTCGCGCCCGACGAGTCGGCGAACGACAACGACGGCGCGGTCAAGGGCGACCCGCGGCTCGTCCCCGACGAGCTGTTCGGGAGCTGCTTCGACTTCGACGGCACGGACGACTACGTCGAGGTCAAAGACCCCTTCGGGGGCGGCCAGGACTTCGCCGTCGCCGTCTGGCTCAGGCCCGCCGCGCTCGACGACGGGCAGGCGCACGGCGCGCTCGGCTTCGACGCCAAGCCCTCCCTCTCGCTCGCGCCCTCCGGCGGCGCGCTCCAGTTCGACTATGCGGACGCCGCGCAGAAGCAGTACACCGACCGGCTCGCCAACTTCTTCACGGCGGCGGGCGAGTGGGTGCACGCCGCCTGGGTGAAGGAGGGGACGCAGTTCCGCTTCTACCGCGGCGGCCAGCTCTTCGACACGCGTGAGGCGGCGGCGGACGTGGCCTCCGACGAGAAGACGGGCTACTGCGTCGGCCGCGCGGACGGCTTCTGGAAGGGGCAGCTCGCGCACGCGCGGGTCTACTCGCGCGCGCTCACCGCCGAAGAGATTCAGCAGGTCATGCTCGACGACCAGACGGCCGCCGCCGCCTTCCGCAAGTCGCACCCCATAGACTTCCACGCCTACGACGACGACCAGCAGCCCGTCATCGTCATCGACAACGGCGGCCCGGGTAAGAGCCTCCACTTCGAGATCGCCAACAGCTCGCAGCAGTCCATCGAGCTGGTGACGCCCGCGAGCCCGACCGCGTCGTCCGGCAACTACCACTTCGCGCTCCGCTTCCGCCCCGGCGCGCTCTCCTCCTCCTCGCTCTCGCGCGTCGGCCCGGCCGCCGCGAAGCTCGGCTGGGGCTTCTTCCAGGAGCAGCGCGCGGACGGCTCCGTCTCGCTCTACTTCCTGCAACCGACGCCGCCCGCGGGCGGCGCCGCCGCCCCCGGCAAGAGCATCGTGCTGACGCTGCCCGACGTCTCGGCCGAGGCGGCGGGCGGCTCGCGCGGCACGCGCGTCGAGCTGGGCTACAGCCAGCTCCGCTACGTCGGCGCGTCCGAGCAGCTCTCGGGGAGCCGCGCACAGCACCTTGAGATCATCAGCGAGCGCGGCAAGCGCAACGTCCCGCTCCACGTCGGCTTCCTCGGCTCGAACCGCGTGCTCAACGACGGCCGGACGCCCAACGAGCTGAAGCTGCGCGTCACCAACACGCTCGCCGACGACCCCATCGCGCTCACGCCCGACACGTCGGACGCGCCCACGACCTTCACGCTCTCGTTCGACGTGCAGCCGGACGGCGAGCAGCGCGAGTGGGCGCTCGGCACGAGCGACGACGTGCAGGGCACGCACGTCAGCGTCGTCCGCCGCGCCGAAGACAACCCGCACGGCAGCCTCGCGCTCCACCTCCCGCTGGCGGCGGTCGAGGGCGGGAAGACGCCGGCCGCGGCGGGGCAGGCCGGGGCCGTGCAGGGGAGCCCCTCGCCCCTGCCCGAAGACCTGCTCGGCGGCTGCCTTCGCTTCGACGGCGCGAAGGACTTCGTCCAGACGGCCGACCCCTTCGCCGACAGGGACAACTTCACCATCGCCATCTGGGCGCGCCCCGACGCGCTCGACGACGGGAGCTTCCACGGCATGGTCGGGTATCAGGACTCCGCGGGCCGCAAGCCCTGCCTCTGGCAAGCGCCCTCCGGCGGCGGGCTGCACTACGACTCTTACGACGCCTCGAAGACGAGGTACAGCGACGTCCTCGCCGGCTTCTTCACGAAGCCGGGCGAGTGGGTGCACGTCGCGTGGGTGAAGGAGGGAACCGCGTACAGGGTCTACCGCAACGGCAAGCTCTACGCCACGAGGGGCGCGCCGCAGCAGTTCGCCTCCGACGCGAAGGCGGCCTACTGGGTCGGGCGCGTGGACAACTTCTGGAGGGGGCGGCTCGCGCACGCGCGCGTCTACTCGCGCGCGCTCACGGACGAAGAGGTGCAGGAGGTGATGCTCGCCGACCAGGGGCTCGACGCGCAGGACACGGACTGGCGGGCGAAGGTCGTCGGCCTCGAAGGCGAGACGCCCGAGTGGGAGCTGACGACGACGAAGACGGCGCTGGCCGCGGGCGAGATGTTCCGGGTGAGGCTCAGGGACTTCGTCTCCTCCCTGCCCTCGGGCAAGACCGACCTCTACGTCCGCTACAAGAACCTGCCGGGCTTCTGGGACGGGCAGTTCGTCGTCGCCGCCGAGAAGTCGCCGCTCGTCACCGAAGGGCAGCGCGTCGGCGTCGGCGTCAACAACCCGCGCTCGGCGCTCGACACCGGCCTCGGCCTCCTGACCGGCGCGGCAGCCGACTACCAGCGGGCGCAGGCGATGTTGAGCGGCGGCGGCAAGGTGACGTGGACGCAGGACGGCGTGGGCGGCCGGGTCAGGTGGTCGAGGCCCTTCGTGGCGGCCTCGATGGGGGGCCTGAACCAGAGCTTCAAGGACGGCCGGGTCAACGTCGCGCAGCCGGCCTCGAACATCCCCGCGGCCAACGTGTGGGACGGCAAGGATCGCCCGGCCGACGCGGGCAAGGGCGTGCTGCTCCTGGACTGGGAGGCGCTCTACGCCGTCCACCGCGTGGGCGGCGGGCAGAACGATGTCGAGTTCCGCATCGTCCTCTACACGTCGCCCTTCACGGCCGCGAGCAACTGGCTGCTGGTCGCCGCGCGCAACGCCGACGACAAGAGCGTGAGGCTCGGCAACGGCGTCACGCTCCAGCTCAACAGCTCCTCGCTGGACGGCAGCCCCGTCCCCTCCGGCACCATCATGATGTGGTCGGGCAAGGCCGACGCCATCCCCGGCGGCTGGGCGCTGTGCGACGGCAACAACGGGACGCCGAAGCTACAGGATCGCTTCGTCGTCGCCGCGACGGCCGCCAGCGCCCTCAGCTCCGGCGACGCCGACCAGCACACGCACTCTTATGACATCCCGCCCGCGACCTTCACGACGACCTCCGACGGCGGCCACACGCACGGCTTCCCCGGCTGGTACAAGCGCAACATGTACACCTACAGCGCCGTGAAGGATGATAAATACTCGCTCATCGACTCGAACGGCAACGACCCGAAGGGCCAGACGACGAACGGCGCGGGCTCCCACTCGCACAACGTCAAGGTGGACTACGGCCCGCTCAACACCGCGGCGGCCGCGGCGGGACGCCCCGCCTGGTTCGCCCTCTGCTACATCATGAAGCTGTAACCGCACAGACCCACGCGGGGGAGGCCCGGCATGAAACGCGGCGACAAGAAGCTGCACATCACCTTCAACGAGATGGGGCACGGCGACTGCGTCCTCATCTCGCTGCCGAACGGCAAGATGGTCGTCATCGACTGCGGGACGCTGCGGTGGGACGGAAACTTCTGGAAGCCTGCGAAGGACCCGGCCGTGATGCGCAACAACGCGCTCCGGGTCGCGCTCGGCGACGAGCGGTTCTTCCTCAACGACAAGGGGCTCGACCTCCTCATCCTGACCCACCCCGACAAGGATCACTGCTCGGAGCTGCTCAGCCTCTTCTACAGCTCCGCCGACTGGGGCACGAAGAACGAGAGCAAGCCGGCCTCGAAGGTGAAGCGGGCCTTCTACAGTTACGAGCTGAAGGAGTACGGCGGCTACTCCGTGCCGGGGACGCTGCTCGACGCCAAGAAGGCCGACGAGGTCTACGCCGTCACCATCCGGGACGGCGTGAGCACCTACGCCCGCGTCAAGAGCCACAGCCTCGGGGTCACGACCTTCACCGGCGCGCCCACCAACATCGTCGCCTCCGCCGACAACACGGCCGAAGAGTTCAAGAAGTCGCGGGTCGCGGCGACCCGCGACTTCGTCAAAGTCCTCGACGGCACGGCCGAGGACGGCGGCGTGGACTGCGGCGTCTACCTGCTCGCCGCCAACGTCCAGCCCTACGACAACGTCAACGACGACAGCTCGCAGGACAACCGCGGCAGCATCGTCACGATGGTCGTCTACGGCGACAAGAAGTTCCTCTTCATGGGCGACGGCACCTTCAACACGGAATACTTCCTGATCCAGACCTACGGCGACCTCATCCGCGACGTGGAGCTGGTGCACGTCGGGCACCACGGGAGCTACCGCACCTCCTCCTCCTACGCGGGCCGGCCGGCGTCGCCGCCCGCGCCCGCCATCAACTTCGTCGGCCACGTCAACCCGCGCTACGCGGTCATCACGGCCGCCTACGCGGGCGGCACGCAGTTGGGGCTCCCGCGCCGCGAGGTCATCCAGCGCTGGCACGGCGGCGCGCGCCTGCTCGCCAAGCCCGATGACGCGGACGACGTCATGAAGAAGATCGCCTGCTACGAGAAGCAGACCGTCCAGCGGCAGGTCGGGGCCAAGAAGCGCGTGAAGTATGACGAGCTGACCCAGCCGGTGACTTTCGACGCGCCCAAGCACCTCTGGTGCACCGGCACGCACGGGGCCATCGACTTCGACTACGAGGAGAAGGGCGGCACCAACGTCGATAGGGTCTGACGGCGCGAAAGGCGACACGCATGGACAGGCAAACTCTCTCCGCGACACTCGACGCGCACCTCAAGGACGGCAAGCTCGAGCTGCCGCCGGACGCGCTCCAGTCCGACCCCGTCCGCCGGCAGCTCGAACTCGCCCTCGGCGGCGAGAACCTCCTCATCGACCCGGTCGCCGACCGGCAGCAGGACGACTCCTCCGACACCGTCAGCGGCACCTGCCGGAACACGCTCTTTAAGGGGATGAGCGTCGCGGCCCGCTTCACGGCGGGCGACCCCGCCGGCCTCTCGCTCTCGGCCGAGGCCGCCCCCGGCTGGACTCAATCGGAAGGCTTCCCGCGCCTCCGGCACACGCTCGCCGACGCCCTCCGCTTCAACGACGCGCGCTGGCAGCTCCTCTCCGCCGCCGACGGCGAGACCCCGGCCGGCCTCTCCTTCCGCGGGACGCTGGACACGGCCAACAGCCTCGGCTTCTTCATCTTCCTCATCGGGGACACCGACGAGGTTTTGACCGGCGCGGTCGAGACTGTCGAAGAGAGCATCCCGACCATGCGGCTCGCGGGCGGCGTGCGCGGCGGCACGAGCTTCAGCTTCGTCAGCCTCGGCCCCGTCAGCCTCGCGCTGCTCACGCTCGCGCTCGACCCGCTCAAGGAAGGAGGCCCGAAGCGCGCCGCCGTCCGGATGGAGGTCTCGACCAGCATCGACTTCGTCGCGCAGGGCGAGACGCGGCAGATACCGCTCACCGCGGGCATCTACAGCGGCTCCTCCTCGATCACGCTCGAAGCCGACACCGCGCAGCTCATGAGCGCCGGCATCGACGAGCTGGCCGCGCTCGTGGGCGGCGTAGACCTGGGCGGCATCTCGTTCGGCGACTTCAACCTCGAAAGCGTGCTCAAGCTCGCGGCCGTCACCTTCACCCTCGACCCGCTCTCGGCCACGAAGCTGACGAGCGTGCTGTTGACGGTCGAGTCGGCGAAGTCCTGGGACATCCTCTCGCGCGGCGACGGCCAGCCCTTCCTCACGCTCCAGAGCATCAGCGTCGCCTTCGGCATCAGCGCGCCCTTCACCTCGCAGGAACTGACCGCGACGCTGAAGGGGCAATTGCTGCTCGGCGGCTCGCGCCTCAACGTCGAGGCGGGCTATTCGAGCCAGGGCGTGCTGCTGCGGAGCTACCTCGACCCGGCCACCCCGCTCTCGCTGCGCGACGTGGCCGCGGCCCTCCTCGGCGAGACAGACCCGCACACGCCCGCGCTCTCCTTCGGCGAGTTCGACCTCCTCGTCGAGCCGGGTCGGAACTACCAGCTCAACGCCGAGGTCACAGACCTCTGGTCAATCGAGCTGGGCGACGTGAGCCTCGACCTGAAGTCCCTGAGCGTGGACTGGCAGTACGCCGTAGGCCAACAGGCGCAGGCGCGCATCGCGGGCCAGATGCAGTTCGGCGGCGTGGACATCGACGTGCTGGCGACCTACAGCACGACCGGCGGTTGGGACTTCACGGGCGGGCTCGCGCCGGGGCAGTCCGTCCCCGTCGGGCAGGTGCTCGCCGACCTCGTCTACTACTTCGGCGTCGAGCCGCCCTCCTTCCTCGACGCCGTCACGCTCGACACGCTCACGGTCGGCTTTAACACCACCAGCAAGAGCTTCGACTTCACGCTCGGCGGCGGCCTGCCCGTCGAGGACAAGTGGCTGGAGATCACGGTCGGCGCGGCCCTGCGCAGCAGCAACAACAAGTTCGAGATGGAGCTGACGGGGTCGCTGACCATCGGCGACATGGTCTTCACCATCACCTTCGAGAAGGGGGGCGAGGGCAACACCTTCCTCGCCGCCTACCAGCACACCGGCGCGCCGACCTCGATCCCGCTGCGCGACTTCGTCTCGGAGAACCTCTCCTCCTCGGTCGCCGAGATCGTGCCCGAGAAGCTGGCGGTGGACATCAAGGACTTGATGTTCGCCTTCACCACGCCCGCCGCGCAGCCCGCCGACGGCCAACAGTCGTCCGGCGGCCAGCAGGCCGCGACCACGACCCCCGCTTCAAAGTTCCTCTTCGCGCTCGACCTGAGCGCCGCCGTCAGCCTCTCCGACCTGCCGCTCGTCGGCCGGAAGTTCCCGAGCGACCAGGCGGCCGGCGTCGAAGGCTTGCGCCTGCTCGTCACCTCGGCCCCGCTCACGCGCGCGGAGGCCGCGACGTTCGACGCCCTGATGCCAGTCGGCATGACCCGCCTCACCGTCCCTTCCGTGGGCGCGACGAACGCGCAGACGAACGCGCAGACGACGACACAGACGACGACCACGGCCGGGACGGGCACGACCCAGGCGGCCGCCAACGCCGAGGTCGTCATCGCGCGCGGGCTCACCGTCTCGGCGCTCATGAACTTCGGCGGCTCTTTGCAGCCCTTGAGCCTGCCGGTCACTTCGTCCTCTTCGGCGCAGACCACGGGGACGGGCACGACGACCACGACCACCGCGACGACGACCGGCGCGGCCCCCGTCACCTCTTCGGACAACGCGCAGTGGTTCCAGCTCCAGAAGGGGTTCGGGCCGGTCTTCTTCGAGAAGGTCGGGGTGAAGTATCAGGACGAGGTCGTCTGGTTCCTCCTGACCGCGTCGCTCTCGGCCGCGGGGCTGACGCTCACGCTCGACGGGCTCGGGGTCGGCTCGAAGGTCAAGGGCTTCGACCCGCAGTTCGACCTGCGCGGGCTCGGCGTGCAGTACAAGGGCGGGGGCGGGGTCGAGGTGGGCGGCGCGCTCCTGCGCACGCGGGTCAAGCGCGCGGACAACCCCGAAGAGTTCTACGACGAGTACGACGGCGCGGCCTTCGTCAAGGCGGGGCAGTTGAAGATATCGGCGCTCGGCTCGTATGCGGAACTCGACGGCCACCCTTCGCTCTTCGTCTACGCCGTGCTCGACTACCCCATCGGCGGGCCGTCCTTCTTCTTCGTGACGGGGCTCGCGGCCGGGTTCGGCTACAACCGGCTGCTCGTCGTGCCGGCCATCGACCAGGTCGCGCAGTTCCCCCTCGTCGCGGACGCCGTCGGCGGCGCGGCGATGCCCGCGAACGTCTCGGGCAAGGTGGCGGCCCTCCAGCGCTACATCCCGCCCTCGGCCGGCGACTACTTCCTGGCGGTAGGCATCAAGTTCACCTCGTTCAAGCTCATCGACTCGTTCGCGCTCCTCACCGTCTCGTTCGGCACGCAGTTCGAGGTCAACCTGCTCGGCCTCTCGACCCTCATCGTCCCGACGCCCATCCCCGGCGAGCCCCCCGTCACGCCGCTCGCCGAGATACAGCTCGCCGTGCGCGCCACCTACAACCCCAGTCAGGGGTTCCTCGGCATCGCGGCGCAGCTCACGTCGAACTCGTTCCTCCTGTCGCGCGACTGCCGCCTGACGGGCGGCTTCGCCTTCTACAGTTGGTTCTCGGGCGAGCACGAGGGCGACTTCGTGCTCACGCTCGGCGGCTACCACCCCGACTACAAGGTTCCGGCGCACTACCCGGCGGTGCCGCGCCTCGGCTTCAACTGGCGCGTGGACAGCAAGCTCACCATCAAGGGCGGCATGTACTACGCGCTGACGGCCGCGGCGCTGATGGCGGGCGGGAGCCTCCAGGCGACGTGGGACGACGGCGACATCAAGGCGCACTTCACGGCGGGCGCGGACTTCATCATCTACTGGAAGCCCTACCACTACGACGCGAAGGTGTACGTGGACATCGGCGTCTCCTACACCTACAACCTCTTTGGCCGCCACACCCTCAACGTGGACGTGGGGGCCGACCTGCACATCTGGGGGCCGGAGTTCGCGGGCACGGCCCGCGTCAAGCTCTCGATCATCTCGTTCGACATCAGCTTCGGCGACGGCTCGTCGAAGACGCTTCAGGCCATCGACTGGACGACCTTCCAACAGTCCTTCCTGCCGAAGCAGAAGGACGGACAACTCGCCATCTGCACGGTCTCGGTGTCCGACGGCCTGCTGAGCGTCCCGCCGCCGGCCGAGGAAGAAGGGGCGGCCTCGGCCGACGGCCAACAGGGCGAAGGGACGGACGCCGTGCAGGGCGACGACATCAAGGTTGACTGGTACGTCAACCCGAAGAGCTTCCTCCTCGTCACAAACTCCGTCATCCCCTCGAAGGAGGCTTACAAGGCGAACTTCGAGAAGCCGGAGGAGAGGACGGCGGCCGACCTCGGCGCGGCGAACACGACCGTCGGCGTCGCGCCGATGGCGCTCAAGACCGGCGACTTCTCTTCGAGCCACACCGTCAGCTTCGGCCGCCGGAACGGCGAGGAGGGGTGGGACGATGTCGGCGCGGACTTCGACCTCAAGCCCGTCCTGAAGGACGTGCCCGTCGCGCTCTGGGGCGAGACGCTCACGCCTTCTCTGAACGGCCCGGCCTTCGTCAAGGGCGCGCTCGCGGGCTTCGAGGTCAGGGCGCACAAAGCGCCCGACCCCGGCGTCACCGCCGACATCGAACGCAAGGTCTTGCAGTACGAGACCGAGACGGTCGCCGACGCCTTCGCGTGGGAGAGCTTCCGCGCCTTCGAGGCGAAGACCTACGGCGGCGCGGACGAGGAGGCGGAGGAGGCCGCGCGCAGCGCCGACATCCTCGCCACCATCAACGCGGACGCGACCGTTGCGGCGCGCGCGCGCCTGCTCGGAGCGCTCGGCGTCGGCGACCCCGTCGAACTCACGGGCTACGGCTCCGACGGCTTCATCATCCCGCCGCAGGTCGAGGCGGCTTAAGAGTTCGCAGGAGGGAGGCGCGCGTTGTCCACAGAGCAGAGCGTTGACGAGACGGCCGCGAAGGGCAAGGTCGAGTTCATACAGTACCACCAGCCCGGCCTCAAGGACGGCGTCTACCGGATTCAGGTCGAGCAGTCGATTCACTCGAACGAGTCCGGCCCGGGCGCGCGGCGCGTGCCCCCGGCCGCGTTCACCGAGTCGCGCACCTTCGCCGTCCGCGGCGAGCGCTTCAGCCTCCCGCCCGAACTCGTCCAGGCCGTCTTCCCCGCCGACGGCAGCCTCGGCGAGCACTCGAACGTGCTGCCGCACGTCATCCTCACGCGCAGCACGCTCCCCTGGGAGCGCACGCCGCTCAAGGAGGAGGACGCCGCGCACGAAGACCTCCCCTGGCTGGCCCTGCTCCTCTTCGACGACGCGGAGAAGCCCGAGCCCTCGGTCATCACGCTCGGCGAGCTGCGTCAGCCCTCGGGCGAGGCGGGCAAGTTCCCCGCAGTCGCGGACGAGCCCGGCCAGACCGACAAGGACAAGCTGACGGTCATCGACGTGGAGAAGGGTCTGCTCCAGAAGCTCCTGCCGAGCACGACGGGGCTGGCCTTCCTCACACACGTCCGGGCGGGCAAGGACGACGGCGGCGCGCCCGACGGCGCGGAGACAGCCGTCGTCATCTGCAACCGCCTGCCGAAGAAGGGCGCGTTGAGCGCCTGCCACCTCGTCTCGCTCGAAGGGCGTCTCGTCAAGAACCCCGACGCCGCGGAAGGCAGGCCCGACGAGTACCTCTTCGACTATCAAGGCGCGGGCGAGACGGAGACCGTCCGCCTCGTCTCTCTCAAGAGTTGGAGCTTCGCCTGCGCCGACGAAAAGCAGAGCTTCGTGGGGCTGATTGAGAATCTCAACCATCAGTTCAAAGACCCCGGCACGCTCCGCCTCCCGACCAGCACTGACGCGGAGGCCGAAGCGTTCCTCGCCTCCGGCTTCGTCCCCCTGCCGCACCTCCTGCGCCAGTCGGGGAAGACCGTCTCGTGGTATCACGGGCCTCTGATACCCGGCGAGAACGACGCGACGGTCGGGCTGCCCGCGCGGGCCGCCGACGAGCTGGTGCGCTACGACCCGGCGCGCGGCATGTTCGACGTGTCCTACGCCGCGGCGTGGGAGCTGGGCCGCCTGCTCGCGCTACAGAGCAAGCAGCTCTCAGTCGGCCTCTACAACTGGAAGCGCGCCAACGCGCAGCAGCTCAAGCAGGCCGAGCAGCAGCTCCTCCACCCGCACCTGCCCCCTCTGGGGCAGGAGGCCGTGCCGCCCGCGCCGCCCGCCGACATCGCCGCGTGGTTCGCAGACCTCGCGCTGCTGCGCGGCGTGCCCTTCAACTACCTCGTGCCCGACGAGCGGATGCTGCCCGCGGAGTCCGGCCGCTTCTTCCGCCTCGACGGGATGTGGGTTGACTGTCTGCTCGACGGCGCGTTCAGCATCGGGCGCGTGACGCAGACCGACTACGCGCAGACGCAGTCGCAGAAGGAGAGCCTGACGGCCGGCGGCGGCGAGGACGCGGGCGTAACCGGCCTCCTCCTGCGCTCGGCCCTCGTCGCAGGCTGGCCCGGCCTCGTCGTGGACGCCTACGACGCGGCGGGCAACAAACTGGACGCGGCCCGCACCGAGCGCCTCTCCGACAGCGTGCTGCTCTGCCTTTTCTACGGCGAGGTGAGCCGCGCCGAGATTCACCAGCGGCCCGAGATGACCCACTTCGGCCTCGACACCTCGGACGACCCCGCGAACACCGTCTACTCCAAGAAGCTGCGCGACGCGCAGGGCGTCGAGGTCGGCCCCACCATCTCCTCCGGCGCGTGGCTCAACGCGGAGACGAGAGTCGTGGACGTGGATGCGCTGGCTTCAGTCATTAAGCAGGAGACAGGAATTGAGAAGTTCACCTCCGCGCAGTTCGCGCTCCAGATGATCGAAGGCGTCAAGCGCGTCACGCTCTACGCGAAGGCCGCCGCCACGACATAACTACTTGCGACGCCATAGCGGTTAGTACCGACCTGGAGCAGTTTGCCCATCAGTCTACCTTCCGTTTAGAGGCGGGCTGTGCCCGCCGGCGCGTGATACACCGCAGCACGTCCCGGCGGGCGGAGCCCGCCTCTAAACGGTCGTCGGTATGCTCACGCGATAAACGCTCTGGGTGTTCGCGCGTCCGCCTGATTGACTAACGTCCGGCGTGGCGTAAGATGGCCGCGAGTCAATCTCGACGGGTGGAAATTTCATGAAGCGTGAAGAGAGCTTGACGCGGCGCGAGCTGTTGAAGGGTGCCGGCGCGGCCGCGTTGGCCGCAGCCCTCCCCGGGGCGTTCGCCGCGGCCGGGCCGCGAAGTCAGGCCGAAGGGGCCGTGAAGCAGCGCGCGTCGGCCTTCGACCTCTCAGACGTGCGGCTCCTCGAAGGGCCTTTCCGGCGGGCGCAGCAGCTCGACGCGCAGTACCTTCTGCGGCTTGAGGCCGACCGCCTCCTGCACAACTTCCACGTCAACGCGGGGCTCCGGCCGAAGGCCCCGGTCTACGGCGGCTGGGAGTCGCAGGAGCCGTGGGTGGAGATTCGCTGCCACGGGCACACGCTCGGGCATTACCTTTCCGCCTGCGCGCTGATGTTCGCGGCGACGGGGGACGAACGGTTCAAGCGGCGCACGGAATACGTCGTCGCGGAGTTGCGCGAATGTCAAAAGGCTTCGGGGAGCGGTCTGGTCTGCGCCTTCCCCGACGGGGAGAAGCCGCTGCGCGCCGTCATCGACGCGAAGCGTTTCGTCGGCGTGCCCTGGTACACGATGCACAAGGTCTTCGCGGGCCTGCGCGACGCTTATCTGTATACGGACAGCCGCGCGGCGCTCGACGTGCTTTTGAAGCTTTCGGACTGGGCCGTCGCCTTCACGCGGGACATCTCCGACGAGCAGTTCCAGCACATGCTCGGCACGGAGCACGGCGGGATGAACGAGGTGTCGGCGGACGTGTACGCCCTCACGGGCGAGCCGAGGTTCCTCGCCCTCGCCGAGCGCTTCTGCCACCGCGCGCTGCTCGCGCCGCTCTCGCGGGGCCGCGACACGCTGGACAAGCTGCACTCCAACACTCAAATCCCGAAGGTCATCGGCTTCAACCGGCTTTACGAGTTGACGGGGCGCGAAACGTACGGCGCGGCCTCGCGCTTCTTCTGGCGCACGGTCGTCGAGAACCGCTCGTTCGCCACCGGGGGCAACGGCGACTTCGAGCACTTCTTCCCGCCCGCCGAGTTCCTCAAGCACCTCCCGTCGGCCAAGACGATGGAGACGTGCTGCACGCACAACATGCTGCGGCTGACGCGCGGCCTCTTCGCGCTCGACCCCGCGGCCGTATACGCCGACTACTACGAGCGCGCCCTCTACAACAGCATCCTCGCCTCGCAAGACCCGGACTCGGGGATGATGACCTACTTCCAGCCCACGCGCCCCGGCTACCTGAAACTCTACTGCACGCCGACCGACTCGTTCTGGTGCTGCACGGGGTCGGGGATGGAGAACCACGCCAAGTACGGCGACTCGATCTACTTCCACGGCGACGGCGCGCTCTACGTCAACCTCTTCATCCCCTCGACTCTGGACTGGAAAGAGAAGGGGGTAACGGTCACGCAGACGACGCGCTTCCCCGAGCAGGACGGGACGCGCCTGCGTTTGAACGTCCGAAGGCCGACGAACCTGACGCTGAACGTCCGTCATCCTTCCTGGTGTGACGCCGCGACCGTCTTCGTCAACGGCCGCCGTCATACGACATCAAGACGGCCCGGCGGGTACGTCGCGCTGAAGCGCGTGTGGCGCGACGGCGACACCGTCGAAGTGCGCCTGCCGATGACGCTGCGCGCGGAGCCCCTGCCCGGAAACCCTGACGTGGTCGCCCTCCTTTACGGGCCAATCGTCCTCGCGGGCCGGCTCGGGCGCGCGGGGCTGACGCCGGGCGCGGACATCATCGTCAACGAGCGCACCTACGGCGACGTGCTCAACGAAAAGGTCGAGGTGCCGGTGCTCTCCGGCGACGTGAAGGAGGTCGTCAGCCGTGTCAAGCCTTCGGCCGGAGAGCCGCTGACGTTCAGGACGGAAGGCATCGGCCGCCCGCACGACGTGACACTCATCCCCTACTACCGCGTCGCGCACGAGCGCTACAACCTCTACTGGAAGGTGACGGGGAAGGGTTGAAGCCGAACCCGCGTAGGTTGACCCATGAATCAATTCAGACATCTCGTCCGGACGCTCTTCACCGCCTTCGTCTTCGTCCACCTCGCCGCACACCTTTGCCCGGCGCAGCAGCCCACCTTCACGCCGTACAAGGCGAGCGGCATCTACGCCGTCGGCGAGAAGGTCGGCTGGACGGCCGCCCCACCGCCGGGCGCGGCCCCGCCCGCGGGCTACACGTACACCGTCAGGAAGAACAACCAGGACGTGATTAAGACCGGCACCCTCGACTTCTCTGCGGGGCGCGCCACAATCGAGGCGACGCTGGACGAGCCGGCGATGGTCTACGTGCAAATCTCCAAGCCGGGCGGGGAGGCCGAGGGCTCGGGATTGCCCCTAGCCCTCGGCGCGGCCGTGGCCCCCGAGAGGCTGCAACCCTCCGCGCCGCGCCCCGCCGACTTCGACGCCTTCTGGGCCTCGAAAATCAAGGCGCTGAAGGCCGTCCCCGAGAACGCCGTCCTCACTCGCGCGGACGGCGGCCGTGCCGACGTGGAGTACGCGACAATCAGGATGGACAACGTCGGCGGCGCGCACGTCTACGGCCAGTTGGCGAAGCCGAAGCGGCCGGGCAAGTTCCCCGCGCTCGTCATCTTCCAGTGGGCCGGCGGGCCCTACCCTTTGCAGAGGCAGTGGGTCACCGACCGCGCCGCCGAGGGCTGGCTCGCCATCAACATCGAGCCGCACGACGTTCTGCCCGCGGAGCCGCAAAGCTACTACGACGCGCTCCCACAGGAGCTGAAGAACTACCACACCATCGGCCGCGAAGACCGCGAGAAGAGCTACTTCCTGAAGATGTACCTGGCCGACTACCGCGCCGTCGATTACATCGCGCGCCACCCCGACTGGGACGGCCGGACGCTCGTCGTCATGGGCACGAGCATGGGCGGCCAGCAGAGCCTCGCCGTCGCCGGGCTCCACCCGAAGGTCACGCACCTCGTCGTCAACGAGCCCGCCGGCTGCGACACCAACGGCCCGCTCCGCGGCCGCGCCTCCGGCTACCCCTTCTGGCCCGCCGACAACCCGCGGGCCATGAAGACGGCGCTCTACTTCGACCCGGTCAACTTCGCCTCGAAGATAAAGGCCACGTCGCTCGTAGCCATCGGCTTCGTGGACACGGTCACGCCGCCGGTCGGCATCTGGATCGCGTTCAACCAGATCAAGGGGCCGAAAGAGGCCGTCCCGATGATCGACTCCCCGCACAACCACCAGGCCACGTCCGAGCAGCAGCGCCCCTTCACCGTCCGTTCGGCCCAGTGGCTCAACACGCTCGTGCACGGAGGCCGGGTGAGACCTAACCCCGACCCGACCCGGCCCCTCCCCGCCGACCAGCCCGTCGCGCGCGCCGACCAGAACTCCATGCTCGCCCACCGGGAGTTGTTGGAGAAGAGGAAGAGGGGTCGCATCGACGTCTACTTCCTGGGCGACTCCATCACGCGGCGCTGGGGCGCGAGCGACGCGCAGTACAAGGCGCTCCTTGAGAACTGGCGGCGGAACTTCCACGGCTGGAACGCGGCCAACTTCGGCTGGGGAGGCGACACAACGCAGAACATCCTCTGGCGTCTTGAGAACGGCGAGCTGGACGGAGTCAACCCCAGGGTCATCGTCCTGATGGCCGGCACCAACAACGTCGGCCGAACGTCGCCGCAAGGCCCCGACGACCCGCGCGTCGCCGACGTCCCCCGCGGCATCAAGGCCATCCTCGACCTCTGCCGCCGCAAGGCCCCCGGGGCCACCGTCATCCTCATGGGCATCACGCCCCGCAACGACAACATGGTCGTGATGCCCGTCATCGACGAGATAAACCGGCGGATAGCCGGGTTCGCCGACGGGAAGAGGATCCGCTACGTCAACATCAACGACAAACTCGCCGACAAAGAAGGCAGGCTCTACGAAGGGATGCACAACGGGGACAAGCTTCACCTCGACCTCAAGGCGTACCAGGTCTGGGCCGACGCGCTGAAGCCGATCCTCACAGAGCTGCTCGGCCCGCCCGCCATGCAAGACCACGCCCCGCCGCCCACCGGCGACCCGAGCGCGAGAAAATAGCCGCGAGCTTTTATGACTTAAGAATTCGGTCGCTTAAGCGACTGACGGGGCGACGAAGTGCTTCTGGAGGACGAGCGCTATCGCCCCGCGCAGGCGCGGGTGGGCCAGCTCGTCCACGGGGATGATGCGCGTGGAGAAAGGTTGTTGGCACTTCTCCGCGACGATGCGGTTGATGATGGGTTCGGTTCTCGACCAGACGCGCGTCACCTCCGCCGCCACGACGATCAGGCTTGGCGCGAAGCTCGTGATGAGCATGGCGACGCCGAGGCCGAGGTAGTGCGCCTGGCGGTCGATGGCTTCGGTGGCCTTCGGGTCGCCCAGCTCGCACAGGCGCAGGAGCGAGTCGAAGGTCGGGGCGGAGCCGTCCTGCGCGCCGCGGTCGGCCCGCGCGCCCGTGGTGACCTTCGTGTAGTAATCGACGGCCGCGGTGTTCGACGCGTAGACCTCCCAGCAGCCCGTGTTCCCGCAGCGGCACACGGGGCCGTCTTCGTTCAGAGAGATGTGACCCATCTCCGCGGCCAGGCCCGTCGCGCCCCGCAGCAGCTCGCCGTCGGCGATGATGCCCGTCCCTATGCCCTCGGAGACGGTCAGGGCGATGATGTCGTGCACGCCTTCGGAGTGCTTCCCGTACCACGTCTCGAAGAGGGCGCAGGCGTTGGCGGCGTTATCGACTTCGACGGTGATGCCCGTGGCCTCTTCGAGCGGCCCCTTGAGGTCAACCGTGCGCGCCTGCTTGATATCGACCTCGCGCCAGTTCAGATTCGGGGCGAAGACGAGGCGCTGCGTCTTCGGGTCTACGCGGCCGGGAAGGCCGACCCCGATCCCTTCGCAGAAGATTTGCGGCTGGGAGCGGCGCATGTTCTGTATGCGCCCGGCCAGCTCGTCGAGGAAGGTCTGCGGGTCTGCGGGGGTCGGGAGCGAGTCCTGCGTGAGGATGCGCGCGTTGAGGTCCGTGAGCGCCAGCGTCGTCCGGCGCGGGCGCACGTCCACGCCGATGATGCCGGCCCGCTCGTTGTTCAGGTGCAGAAAGCGTGGTTTGCGCCCGCGCGGCGCGTGGCCGAGCGCGCCCTCCGTGATCCACTGTTCCGAGATGAGCTGTTCGGTGATGGAGGAGACGGTACTGCGCTGGAGCCCCGAAAAACGCGCTAGGTCTGCGCGCGAGATGGGCTGGCGCGTGCGTATCAGGTTGAGGACTATCCGCCGGTTGATGTCGCGCGCCGTCTCGCTCGTCGCGACCTGGAAGTTTGACAGGTTGATTTTCCGCATGTCACCCGTTAAGTCAGAGGATACAACAGTTACGCTTACTCTACAATAACGGCCCGGTTTTGGTCACGCCCCCAACAAAATCCGATCTCAAATGCTGAAAAGCTTTCGTCCACGCCAGTATCCGAGATGAAAGTCCCCAAAATTGCAGTTCTTTCAACTATCAACCGCCCTGCAACTTCAGATAAAAGAGCTAAATGGCAGTGAGAATCAGGATTTTATTGACAAAAGGGCACTTGGAAGGTATTGTTTCGCCCTCGAATTAATGGCATCCAGTCAATGTTAAAAGTTTGGATGCTAAAAGTAAAGCCAAATATTTTCGCCCCATCCGTCGGCCGCTGCCGCCGCAATACAGACTCTAAATCATTGAAGTGGGGTGACTTATTGTCACCCCGCAGCCGTCAAAATCTGAAACGTCGGGTCGTTCAGGTTGCGGAAGTAAGGCCGGTTTAAAACCCTTCCAGCGTTAGTCGGGCAGCTCATTCCAGAAGGTTTTCGAGGTTTCTGTACCGATTCCAGCCCGGAGAGTCCCGAGAGGTGGGTCTCTACAGCAGCTCTGAAAGGAGAGGACAGAGATGTTTCAGCTTACCAAAGCCTTTACGCGCCCCGCGGAGGGCCGAAACGATCGGCGGCCGGCTCGCCGGGGGATTAAGTCACGCAACTGCCCCGGGCGGATCGCCACCCTGGCCTGGGTGCTCGTCCTCTCCGCCACGCCCCTGACGATGCCCGGGGCGGCGCGCGCGCAGGTGCTCTACGGCTCTCTGACGGGTAACGTCACGGACTCGGCGGGCGCGGCCGTGCGCGGCGCGACCGTCACGGCCCTCAACACCGCCACCAACCTCTCGAAGGAGACGACGACCAACGACGAGGGCATCTACCAGTTCAGCGATCTCCTGCCGGGCGTCTACAAGGTCTCCATCACGGGGCAGGGCTTCACGACCTCCGTCTCCGAGGGGGTCAACATAGAGGTCAACAACGTCCGCCGCCTCGACATGACCCTCCAGCCGGGCGGGGTGAGCGACACGGTCACCGTCAACGCCGACACGCTGACCGCGCTCCAGACCGACCGCGCCGACGTGAACGTCACGCAGACGGCGCGGCAGGTCAACGACCTGCCCATCGCGGGCAGCGCGGGGCGGAACTACCAGTCGCTGATGCAGATCGTCCCGGGCTCGGTGCTCGCGGGCGAGCAGAACTCGGCCGCCGGCAGCCCGCAGCGCTCCATCTCTTTCAACGTCAACGGCGTCTCGCGCCTCCAGAACAGCACGAAGATCGACGGGTCGAGCATCACGTACCCCTGGCTCCCGACGAACACGGCCTACGTCCCGCCGGCCGAGGCCATCCAGTCGGTCAACATCGTGACCAACGCCTTCGACGCCGAGCAGGGGATGGCGGGCGGCGCGGCCGTCAACGTCATCCTCAAGTCGGGCACGAACGACTTCCACGGCGTGGGGTGGGTCTACCACACGAACAGCCGCCTGGCCGCGCGCAACCACTTCCAGACGACGCCGCAGAACCCGAAAGACCTGCTCACGCAGTTCGGCTACGCGGTGGGCGGGCCGATCGTGAAGAACAGGCTCTTCTTCTTCACGGACTTCGAGCGCACGACGCGCCGCAACCTCTCGCGCGACAACCGCGTGAGCATCGCGCCCGCGAGCCTCAGACCCGACGCGGGCGGCAACGTCCGCTTCCCGACGGCGGCCGAGGGCGGAGCGACGATCTACGACCCCGCGTCGAGCGCCGACCCCGCGCTGCGCACGCCGTTCCCGAACAACACGATCCCCGCGAGCCGCATCGACGTGGCGGCGATTGAGCTGCTGAAGCGGCTGCCGCTCCCGAACCTGCCCGGCTTCGTCAACAACTACCTGACGAACGGCACGGCCGAGTTCAACCGCAACAACATCGACACCAAGATTAACTGGAACCCGTCTGACGAGATGACGCTCTTCGGGCGCTACAGCCTCTCGCCGACGCTCATCACGGAGCCGCCCATCCTGGGCGAGGCCGGCGGCGACGCCATCAACGGCGGCCAGTTGGGCGAGGCCACGGGGCGCGTGCAGGTCGCGGGCCTCGGCGGCACTTACACCTTCAGCGGCTCGCTCTTCCTCGACGCCAACTTCGGCTACACGCGCCAGCGCCTGGGCGCGGCCGGCCCCGACGTGGTCTCGGGGACGAACTTCGGCCTCGAAGTTCTGAAGATTCCCGGCACCAACGGCACAGACCCGCTCCAGGCCGGCATCCCCTTCTTCAACGTCACCAACTGGGCGAACATGGGGAACTCGAACACCGGCAACCCGTTCATCTTCCGCGACAACCAGTACGTCGGCTCCGGGAACCTCTCCTGGCTGCGCGGCTCGCACTCGTTCCGCTTCGGCGGCGACTACCAGAACCAGCACCTCAATCACTTCCAGCCGCAGGGCGGCACCTTCCAGACCGTGCGCGGCACGTTCCAGTTCAGCGGTGCTATCACGTCTTTGCAAGGCGGCGCGGCGGCCAACCGCTTCAACAGTTGGGCCGACTTCCTTTTGGGCCTGCCGAGCGGCGCGGGCAAGGTTGACCAGTTGCGCAACCCGAACTCGCTGCGGATGAAGTCCTACGCGCTCTACGCGCGCGACCACTGGCAGGTCAGCCAACGGCTGACGCTGACCTACGGCCTGCGCTGGGAGCGCTACCCCTTCCCGACGAAGGACAACACCGGCATCAACCGCTTCGACCCCGAGACGGGGCTCGTCTTCACGGGGGGCTTGACGGGCGTGCCTGAGGACACGGGGGCCGAGTCGGGGCCGGGGCAGTTCCTGCCGCGCGTCGGCGCGGCCTACCGCCTCGACGACCGGACGGTGCTGCGCGGCGGCTACGGCCAGTCGGCCGACCCGCGCCCCTTCATCGACTTCCGCAACGCCTACCCCGTCGTCAACCTCTTCGCCATGCCGGCGCCGACCTTCAACGGCGTGACCAACTCGTTCCTGCCCGTGACGACGCTGCGGCAGGGGCTCGTCAACCCGAACGCCGCGCCCGACCTGACGCAGGGCACCCTGCGCCTGCCCTCGAACACGGGCACGACGACCTACCCGGCGACGCCGATGCGCAAGGAGATTCACTCCTTCAACTTCATCGTCGAGCGCCAGTTGCCGATGAGCTTCACGAATTCCGTCGGCTACGTCGGCACGCGCGCGGTCGGGCAGATGGGCTTCATCAACATCAACGCCGGCGCGCCGGGCACCGGCAACAACGGCCGCCCGCTCTTTACGACCGACGCACAGGGCAACCGCGTCCGCATCACGGCCGACATCAACTCGATTCAGCCGTACAAGACCACCACCTACGACTCGCTTCAGGCGACGCTCAACCGCCGCTGGACGAGCTCGCTCTTCGGGCTCGCCTACACCTGGTCGAAGGCAATCAACTACGCCGACAACGACGCCAACCCGAGGATTCAGTACATGCCCGCGGCCGAGCGCAACCGCGGCCCCGCCGGGTACGACCGGCCGCACAACCTCCAGGGCTACTTCGTCTGGCAGTTGCCGCTCGGCCGCCGGCAGCGCTGGCTGAGCGACGGCGCGGGCGGCCAGATACTCGGCGGCTTCCAGTTGACCGGCCTCTTCAGCGTCATGAGCGGGACGCCGTTCTACGTCGTGCAGAACACGGCCCCGGGGCTGAACTCCGCCGGGAGCGGGCAGGTGCCGAACCAGGTGCTGCCGACGGTGCGTTACTTCAACGGCATCGGGCTCGGCAACCCTTACTTCGACACGGCCGCCTACGCACCCGAGACGGGCGCGCGCTTCGGCAGCGCCGGCCGGAACAACCTGCGCGGGCCGGGGTTCAAGAACATGGACCTGAGCCTGTTCCGCACCTTCCCGCTGAAGGAGTCGCTCGCACTGCAACTCCGCCTCGAAGCGCTCAACGCCTTCAACCACCCGAACTACGCAAACCCGAACGCGAACATCTCCGACCCGAGCACGTTCGGCTTCGTCACCGCGACGACCGGCACCGCGCAGCGCACGATGCGCGTCGCGGCCCGCCTGTCCTTCTGACGCGGGCACGGCGGCGCGGCCGAGATTAGCCGGGCCGCGCCGCCCTTTCGCTCCGACGGACGCGCGTCGGGTAGAATTAACTTAATGACTCACGCGTTCCCGAATCGTAGCTTCACAGGCCGTGTGAGGCGCGGGGGCTTTACGCTCGCCGCCGCGTGCGCGCTGCTAACGTTCTGCGCGCCGCCGTCTCACGCGAGGCGGCAGTCGGCGCCGCCGCACCTGCGCAAGCAGGGCACGGCGACGCAACTCGTCGTGGACGGAAAGCCCTTCCTCGTGCGCGGCGGCGAGCTGGGCAACTCAAGCTCGTCCAGCCTTGAGTACATGCGCCCCGTCTGGCCGAAGCTCGCCGCGATGAAGCTCAACACGGTCGTCATCCCCGTCTACTGGGAGCTGATCAAGCCGGTCGAGGGGAAGTTCGACTTCCAGTTGGTTGACGGCCTGCTCCGCGAGGCGAGGCGGCACGGGCTCAAGCTCGTGCCGCTCTGGTTCGGAACGTGGAAGAACAGCATGTCCACCTACGTGCCGGCGTGGGTGAAGAACGACCAGAAGCGCTTCCCCCGCTCGCAGGATAAGGCGGGCAACGGCATCGAAATCCTCTCGACCTTCAGCCGGGAGAACATGGAGGCGGACGCCCGCGCGTTCGCCGCCTTCATGCGCCACCTGCGCGAGGTGGACGGGCGCGAGCACACGGTCATCATGGTGCAGGTCGAGAACGAGATCGGCATGATCCCGGACTCGCGCGACCGCAGCGCCGCCGCCGAGAAGCTCTTCGACGGCCCCGTGCCCGCCGAGTTGATGTCATACCTTCAGCGGCACAGGGAGACTTTACAGCCCGAGCTGCGCGCGGCGTGGGGCGCTTCGGGGTGGAAGACGCGCGGCACCTGGGAGGAGGTCTTCGGCCGCGGGCCTGCGACGGACGAGATATTCATGGCGTGGCACTTCGCGCGCTTCACCGACCGCGTGACAGGGGCGGGCAAGGCGGAATATAAGCTCCCGATGTTCGTCAACGCGGCCCTCATCCGCCCTGGATACCAGCCCGGCCAGTACCCGAGCGCGGGGCCTCTGCCGCACCTCCTCGACGTGTGGCGCGCGGGCGCGACGCAGGTAGACTTCCTCGCCCCCGACATCTACTTCCCCAACTTCATCGAGTGGGCGCGGAAGTATCAAGTCTCCGGCAACCCTCTGTTCATCCCCGAGGTGCAACTCGGGCCGCAGAACTCCGTGCAGGCGCTCTACGTCTTCGGCCGACACGACGCCATCGGCATCAGCCCCTTCAGCATCGAGTCGGCCGAAGGGCGGACGAGCGAGCTGCTCACCTCCGCCTACGACCTCGTCGAGCAACTGACGCCGCTCATCGTCGAGCACCAGGGCAAGGGCGAGATGGTCGGGTTTCTTCCCGAGACCAACGACCCGCAGCGCGTCCCGCAGCGCTTCAGACTGGGCGGGTACGCGCTGAACGTGACCTACGAGCGGCCGGCCGCGGCCCCGCCCGCGCAGGCGAACCCGGGCGCGGCCCCGCCCGCGCAGGCGGGCGACGCCCCGACCGGGGGCCTGGCCGTCGCCGTGGGGCCGGACGAGTTCGTCGTCGCGGGCACGGGGCTCGTCATCGTCTTCGAGGCCGACTCGCCGGGCAACCCTCTGGTCGGCATCCTTTCGGCGCAGGAAGGGAGGTACGTGGACGGGCGTTGGACGCCGGGGCGCTGGCTCAACGGCGACCAGACGCACCAGGGCCGGCACATACGCCTGCCCTCGGGCCGCTTCGACATCCAGCGCGTCAAGCTCTACCGTTACCGTTAAAGGCCGCAGGACTTCAGATGAAGACGATGCACAAGGGGCGCAGACGAATCCGCACGGCGGCGCTCGTCTGTCTCGCCGTCGCCTTACAATTATGCGCCGCCGTGTCGGCGAGGGCCGACGACGGCTACCGGCTCTGGCTACGCTACGACCCGCTCCCTGCACACGTCCTGAGGGACTACCGCGCGCGCGTCAAGACCGTCGTCGTCGAGCCGGAAAGCCGCACGCCGACCCTCATGGCCGCCGCCTCCGAGCTGATGGAGGGCTGCGCCAGGATGCTGCAAGTCAACATGCCCTACGACATCGGGGTCGAGCGCGACAGCGCGGTGGTCGTGGGCACGTCGCCGCATTCGCCCATTATCAAGCGGCTCGGCTGGCAGCGGCAGCTCGACGCGCTCGGCCCCGAGGGCTTCCTCATCCGCACGACGCGCGTCGGCGGGCACTCGGTCACGGTCATCGCCTCGGGCGGGGAGACGGGGGCGCTTTACGGCGCGTTCCACTTCCTCCGGCTGTTGCAGACTCTCCAGCCGATAGGAGACCTGAACGTCAGTCAGCGGCCGCGGCTTCAACTGCGCGTCCTCAACCACTGGGACAACCTCGACCGCAGCGTCGAGCGCGGCTACGCCGGACGCTCGCTGTGGGATTGGGACGCGCTGCCCGGCAAGGTTGACCCGCGCCTCATCGACTACGCGCGCGCGAACGCCTCCGTCGGCATCAACGGCTCGGTGCTCAACAACGTCAACTCGAACTCCAAAAGCCTGAGCGCCGAGTACCTGCGAAAGACGAAGGCCATCGCCGACGCCTTCCGGCCCTACGGCGTGCGCGTCTACCTCTCGGCGCGCTTCTCCGCGCCCATCGAGTTGGACGGCTTGAAGACCGCGGACCCGCTCGACCCCGAGGTGGCCGCGTGGTGGAAGAGGAAGGCCGACGAGATTTACAAGCTCATCCCGGACTTCGGCGGGTTTCTCGTCAAGGCCAACAGCGAGGGGCAGCCGGGGCCGCGCACGTACGGCCGCGACCACCTCGACGGCGCGAACATGCTGGCCGCCGCGCTCGCGCCGCACAAAGGCGTCGTCATCTGGCGCGCCTTCGTCTACGACGCGAAGCCCGGCTACGACCGCGCCGCCGCGGCCTTCGACCAACTGCAACCCTTCGACGGCCGCTTCGCGCCGAACGTCCTGCTGCAAGTCAAGAACGGTGCGATAGACTTCCAGCCGCGCGAGCCCTTCCACCCGCTCTTCGGCGCGATGCCGAAGACGCAGTTGATGCTCGAAGCGCAGATCACGCAGGAGTATCTGGGTTTCTCCAACCACCTCGTCTTCCTCGCACCCATGTGGCGCGAGGTGCTCGACTCCGACACGCGCGTCAAAGGCCCCGGCTCGACCGTGACGAAGGTGCTCGACGGCACACTCTTCGGCCAACGCGTCACGGGCATGGCCGGCGTCGCCAACACCGGCACGGACAGGAACTGGACGGGCCACCACTTCGCGCAATCGAACTGGTACGCCTTCGGACGGCTGGCCTGGAACCCCGACACATCTTCAAAGCAGATTGCCGACGAGTGGATACGGATGACGCTCACGCGCGAGCCCGAGGCCGTGGCCGTCATCGAGCGCATCATGTCGGAGTCGCACGAGGCGGCCGTCAATTACATGACGCCGCTCGGCCTGCATCACATCATGTGGGGCGGGCACCACTACGGCCCCGCGCCGTGGGAGAACAAGTTCGAGCGCGCCGACTGGAACCCCGTCTACTACCACAAGGCGGACGCACGCGGCGTCGGCTTCGACAGAACGAAGACCGGCAGCAACGCCGTCGCGCAGTACAGCCCCGAGGTGCGCGCCGTCTTCGGCGACCCCGACAGGACGCCGGAAAAATATCTGCTCTGGTTCCACCACGTCCCCTGGGACCGAAAGGTGCGCTCGGGCCGGACGCTCTGGGACGAGCTGGCCCTGCGTTACCAGCGCGGCGTCGATTGGGTGCGCGCCGCGCGGAAGCGTTGGGACTCGCTCTCGGGCCGTATCGACCCCGAGCGGCACGCGGCCGTGGCCCGCAAGCTTGAGATACAGGAGCGCGACGCCGTCGCCTGGCGCGACGCCTGCCTCCTCTACTTCCAGACCTTCTCGAAGCGCCCGCTGCCCCCCGGCGTCGAGAAGCCGCAGAAGACGCTCGAAGAGTACAAGGCCAAGAGCATCCTGGACGCGGAGTCGTTGTCGTCTCATTGATATAGCGGTCAGTACCGCCCGCGGTAGCGGGTGGGCCTTGGTCAACCGCTAGAGCCGTATACGCATGGCCCACCCGCTACCGCGGGCGGTACTGACCTGTATTCCGACGATGAAGATTACCGACATCAGGGCGACGACGGTCACGGTTCCTCTGGAGGCCCCGCTGCGCCACGCGAACGGCTGCCACTGGGGGCGGTTCGTCCGCACCGTGATCGAGGTCGAGACGGACGAGGGGCTCGTCGGCCTCGGAGAGATGGGCGGCGGCGGCGAGTCGGCCGAGGCGGTCTTCCGCGCGATGAAGTCTTACCTCGTCGGCCACGACCCGGCGCGCCTCGAAGAGATGCGCTTCCGCATCGCCAACCCGACCGCCTCGCTCTACAACAACCGCACGCAGGTGCTGGCCGCGCTGGAGTTCGCCTGCCTTGACCTGCTCGGGCAGAAGTGGGGCGTGCCCGTCTGCGACATCCTCGGCGGGCGTCTGCAAGACCGCGTGCCGTTCGCCTCCTACCTCTTCTTCCGCTACGCGAGCCCGCGGACGGGCGCGGGCGAAGTCCGCACCCCCGACCAGCTCGTCGCGCTCGCGCGCGAGTTGAAGGGGCGGCACGGCTTTACCTCGCACAAGCTGAAGGGCGGCGTCTTCCACCCGGACTACGAGCTTGAGTGCTACCGCGCGCTCGCCGAAGGATTAGGCGGCGAGGGCGACAGCTTCCGCTTCGACCCGAACGGCGTCTGGTCGGCCGAGCAGGCCATTCGCTTCGGCCAGGCCGTCGAGGGCTTACGCAACGACTACCTCGAAGACCCCGTCTACGGCATGGCCGGGATGCGCCGCGTGCGCGAGAAGGTGCGGATGCCCCTGGCGACGAACACGGTCGTCGTCAACTTCGAGCAGCTCGCGGCCAACGTGCTCGACACGGCCGTGGACGTGATCCTGCTCGACACGACCTTCTGGGGCGGCATCCGCCCGTGCGTGAAGGCGGCCGGCGTGTGCGAGACGTTCCAGCTCGGCGTCGCCGTCCACTCTTCGGGCGAGCTCGGGATTCAACTGGCGACGATGCTCCACCTCGGCGCGTGCATCCCCAACCTCTCGTTCGCGGCCGACGCGCATTACCACCACCTGACCGACGACATCATCGAGGGCGGGCCGCTCAAGTACGAGCGAGGCTCCATCGCCGTGCCCGAGGGGCCGGGCCTCGGCGTGCGGCTCAACCGGGAGAAGCTGGCCGAGTACGCCGAAGCTTACAAACGTCTGGGCGGCTACCCGTACGACCAGGACCCGCTCCGGCCGGGCTGGACGCCGACCATCCCGAACAACCGCTGGGCCGACCCGGCGGACTCGCGCACGCCGACCCTGGACTTCTAACCCGCACGAAGGGGGAGAGATGACGACTGTATCGCGGATGCGCTCGCGGAAAGTTACGAGCGGCTGCTCGGGGGTGGCCGGGCCGTCACGCGCGCCGGGGTCTTGGTCGCCGAGGGTTTTTTGAATGGCCGGGAACATCATGGATTTGAACGGGCGCGTGGCCGTCGTCGTCGGCGGGACTTCGGGGCTCGGGCGCGCCATCGCGGTCGGGCTGGCGCGTGCCGGCGCGAAGACCGTGCCCGCGGGGCGGCGGGGCGAGCTGGCGCGTGAGGTCTGCGAAGAGATCGAGCGGGGCGGGGGGAGGTCTTTCGCGCAGACGGTTGACGTGGGGGAGCGCTCGTCCGTGGACGCGCTGCGCGACGCGGTGCTCGGGCGCTTCGGCGCGATGGACATCCTCGTCAACGCGGCGGGGCGCACCGCGCGCACGCCCACCGCGGAAGTCTCCGAGGAGGAGTGGGGGGCGATCATGGAAACGAACCTGACGGGGATGCTGCGCGCCTGTCAGTCCTTCTACGCGCCGCTCAAACGCAGCGGGCGCGGGCGCGTCATCAACGTCGCGTCACTCTCCTCCTACGTGGCCTTTCACGAGGTCGCCGCCTACGGCGCATCGAAGGCGGGCGTGGTGGCTTTGACGCGCAGCCTCGGGTGCGAGTGGGCGCGCGACCGGATAAACGTCAACGCGATTGCGCCGGGCGTCTTCCGCACGGAGCTGAACGCGAAGCTCCTCGACGACTCGGAGCGCGGGCGCGAGCTTCTGATGCGGACGCCGATGCGCCGCTTCGGCCGCCCCGAAGAGGTGGCGGGCGCGGCGGTCTTCCTCGCCTCCGACGCGGCCTCCTTCATCACGGGGCAGACCGTCGTGGTGGACGGCGGGATGCTCGCTTCCGGCGTCAACTCCTGACCCCGACTTGCGAAACATTAGCTGTTTGCATTTGAGAACGACCAATTCAGCGTTCGTTTAGAGGCGGGCTGCGGCCCGCCGGCTCAAGCACCGCGGCTGGCGGCGGCGGGCGGAGCCCGCCTCTAAACGGTCACAAACCATCAAGGTAAAGGAGCAACAAGGTGACCCTTCACAAAGTACTCACGCCGTTCGACTCTTTGCGCACGCCCCCCCAAAGACGTGCGTTCACGCTCGTCTTCTCCCTGGCCTGCCTACTCGTCCTGCTGAGTCCGCAGCCCGCGTCCGCGCAGGCGGTCGTGCAGAACGACTTCGAGGACGGGACGCTGCAAGGCTGGATACCGCGGGGCGGCACGGTCGTCCTGACGAACACGACCGAGGCGGCCGCCACCGGCGCGCGGAGCCTGAAGACGACGGGACGCACCGCCGGATTCAACGGCCCCAGCCTCAACCTCTTAAGCACGCTGTCGAGGGGAACCATCTATCAGATTACGGCCTCCGTTCGTCTAGTCGCGGGTCAGCCGGCCGACTCTCTGAAGATCACCGTGCAGCGCACGCCCGCGGGCGGCTCCACGGCCTTCGACCAGGTCACGCCGAGCGCCGCCGTGACCGACGGCGGCTGGGTGACGCTCACGGGGCAGTACAGCTTCACGACGGACGTGAGCCAGCTCCTGCTCTACGTCGAAGCGGCGGGCGCGACGACGCAGTATTACCTCGACGACTTCCGCATCAACGTCGTGCCCGCGCTCGGTTGTTCCGACCCGCCCGACACCTCGGGCATCCACAGCGACTTCGAGTCGGGCACGCGCGAGGGCTGGGGGCCGCGCATCGGGCGCGAGACGGTGGCGGTGACGACGGCCGACGCGCACGGCGGCTCCTACAGCCTTCTGACGACGGGGCGGCAGGCGGCCTTCGACGGCGCGGCCTTCAACGCCGCGGGTAAGCTCTGCAACGGCTCGCGCTATCAGGTCACGTTCTGGGCCAAGCTCGCGCCGGGCCAGGCCCCGTCCCAACTGCGGGTCAGCGTCCAGCGCACGCTGAACGGCGTGACGAATTTCAACACGGTCGTCCCGAACACGAACGTGACGGATGGCCAGTGGGTGCGCCTGCGCGCCACCTACGACTTCGCCTTCAACTACCAGGCGCTCACGCTCTACGTCGAGTCACAGACGGGGACGGCCTCCTTCTACATCGACGACGTTGACATCAGCCTCGTCCCGCCGCCGGTGGCCGAGCGCGACATCCCCTCCGTCTACCAGGCGCTCTCGGAGTTCTTCCCCGTCGGCGCGGCCGTCTGGCAGGGCGACCTCACGGGCGAGCACGCCTTCCTCCTGAAGAAGCACTTCAACAGCCTCACGTCGGAGAACGACATGAAGTGGGGCTCGCTCCAACCGACGGAAGGCGTCTTCAACTTCGCCAACGCCGACGCGCAGGTCGCCTTCGCGAAGACGAACAACATGCTCGTGCGCGGGCACACGCTGGTCTGGCACACGCAGAACCCGGCGTGGCTCTTCAACGACGCGGCGGGGCAGCCCATGACGCCGACGCCCGAGAACAAGGCGCTGCTCCTCGGGCGTCTGGAGAACCACATCCGGGCGGTGATGACGCGCTACAAGGAGGACGTGTACGCGTGGGACGTGGTCAACGAGGTGATCGACCCGTCGCAGCCCGACGGCTTCCGCCGCAGCCCCTGGTTCAACATCACGGGAACCGAGTTCATCGAGCGCGCCTTCCGCGTCGCGCGCGAGGTTGACCCGGACGCCCTGCTCTACATCAACGACTTCGACACGACCAACCCGGTCAAGCGGCAGTTCCTCTACAACCTCGTCGCAGACCTCAAGAGCCGCGGCGTGCCCCTGGACGGCGTCGGCCACCAGATGCACAACAACGTGGACTTCCCCTCGGGGCAGGCGATCGTTGACACCATCAACCTCTTCCACGGCCTCGGGCTCGACAACCAGATCACGGAGCTGGACGTGAGCGTCTACAGCAACTCCTTCCCCGGCCCCGTCACGGACTACTCCGACATCCCCGCCGGGCGCTTCCTCCTACAGGGCTACCGCTACCGCACCTTCTTCGAGGCGTTCAAACAACTGAAAGGGAAGATAAGCAACGTCACCTTCTGGGGGCAGGCCGACGACCACACGTGGCTGACGACGGCGGGCCGGGTCAACGCGCCGCTCCTCTTCGACACCTCGCTGAAGAAGAAGCTCGCCTACTGGGGCGTCGTAGACCCCTTGCAGTTGCCGGGCGCGGACATCTCGGCGAGCATCAAGGCGCAGCCCGACCCCGTGCTGAGCGGGGGCGCGCTCACGTATCAGATCACCGTCCGCAACAACGCGGACAACGACACGCAGCCCTACCAGCCCGCGGACGACGACCTCCCGGCCGCGAACGTCACGCTCACGAGCGCGGTTCCCGCGGGGACGACGTTCCAGTCTTTGACGGTTCCAGACGGGTGGACTTGCTCGAAGCCGAACGTAGGTGAGTCGGGCACCGTCCAGTGCGCGACCGGCTCGCTGGCCGCGGGCGCGTCGGCGCAGTTCACGCTCGTGGTCGGAGTCTCGTGCCCGACGGCGGACGGCACGCCGCTGTCGAACGCGGCGAGCGCCGCCTCGGCCACGCCCGACCCGAACCCCGCGCCGAACAACACATCGTCGGCGAGCGTCACGGTCTCGAACCCGCCGCCCGTCATCGCGAACCTCGCGGTGGATAGGCCGGTGCTGGATGTCCCGAACCACAAGCTCGAAGACATCACGCTCACCTACGAGGTCGGCGACGACTGCGGCGGGCCGCTCGCGCCGGTCATCACCATCACCAGCGACCAGCCCGTCAACGGCACCGGCGACGGCGACACCGCGCCCGACTGGGAGGTGGTTGACGCGCACCACGTCCGCCTGCGCGCGGAGCGCTCGCCCACGAGCCCCGAGGGCCGCACTTACACCATCACGCTCACAGTCACGGACTCCGCCGGGTCGAGCACCAGCAGCTCCGTAACCGTGCGCGTGCCACGCTAACGGTGTGAACGTTCGACGCGGAGACACAGAGGCACAGCTTGAAGCGATATAACTTCAAAGCTGTGTCTCTGTGTCTCCGCGTCTCCGTGTCGTTCGCTCGTGTGCGCGCCTCCGGCCAGGGCACTCGGCCGGGAGCGGTACGTGGAGTTCAAGGCAGCGCGGAAGTCACACCGAGCCGTTAAGCGCACTGTAAGACCTGACAATCAAGTCCATCTCCTCGCGGAGCGACTCGTCCACGCGCCGCCGCCGCTCGTCCTCCTCGAACCACTGAAGCGTCCGGCGGATGCCTTCGCGGAAGGGGACGGCGGCGCGGAAGCCGGGCACGAAGCTCTTGACCTTCGTGTTGTCGAAGACGGCGCTCCATTTCTTGTCTCCGTGGAGAGTGCCGGCGAGGCGCGGCACCGCGCGCGCGATGAAGTCGGAGGGGACGTGCAGGACGTTCGCCTCCACGCCGAGCGCCTCGGCGATGGCGAGGTAAATCTGCTCCCACGTCTGCACCTCGTCAGAGGTGATGTGGAAGGCCCGGCCGACCGCTTCGCCGTTCCCGAGCAGCCCTAAAAATCCGCGCGCGAAGTCCTCCGAGTGCGTCAGAGTCCATAGGGAGGTGCCGTCGCCGTGGACGATGATCGGCAGCCCCTTCTTCATCCGGTCGGCCAACGTGTAGGTGCCGCCGCCCCCGACGGCGACCGGAAAATTCGTCTCGTAGGTGTGCGAGGGGCGGACGATGGTCGCGGGGAAGCCCTCTTCGGCGTGGGCGCGCAGCAGCCTCTCTTCGCAGGCGATCTTCCCGCGCGCGTAGTCCCAGAAGGGGTTGGCGAGCGGCGTCTCTTCCGTGATGACGTAATGCGCGGGCGGCTTCTGGTAGGCCGCCGCCGAGCTGATGAAGACGTACTGCCCCGTGCGGCCGCGGAAGAGCGCGAGGTCGCGCTCGATGTCCTCGGGCGTGTAGGCGATCCAGTTGACGACCGCGTCGAACCGCAGGCCGTTTAAGGCCGCGCGAACCTCTTCCGCGTCGTTGATGTCGGCGGTCAGGGCGTGCGCGCCGGGCGTGGGCGCGCCCCGCAGCCCGCGGTTGAGCAGGTACAGCTCGACGCCCGCGGCGACCGCCTGCCGGCTGACGGCCGCGCTGATGAAGCCTGTGCCGCCGATGAAGAGCGCTTTCACAATCAGTCGGTCTTTCCGTCGCCGGTCGGCGGCTGCAACGTCTTCGTGGCGGGCGTGTGCCAGTTGATGACGTGGTAGGTGGCGGGCGTCGTCCCGGCGTTTCTGATGCCGTGCAGCTCGTTCGAGGCGCAGAAGACGGCAGACCCCGGCCCGACCTTTTTCCACTCGCCGCCCACGAGCGCCTCGACCGTGCCCTCCTTCACGATGAACAGCTCCTCGTGCGCGTGCCTGTGCGGCGCGTGTGAAGCGGCCCCCGGGTTGACGGTCGTCACGTGGAGCGACAACTCGTCAGTCGTCGCCGTCGCGGACTTGAAGAACTGTCGCCGCGCGCCGTACGCGGTCTGCTGCGCGGCCGCCGTGTTCCAGTCGAAGAGGGCCGACCGCATGGCCGTCTTCTGCGTCTGCGCCCCGGCGACGACGCCGAGCGTCGCGGCGGCCGCGGCGAGGGCCACGAACATGTCTCGACGTGTTATCAACTCACACCTCCTGCTGCCTGAAAATGCGGGCGAGCCCCGAGATTTCATCGCCGGGCGATTTGTGCTATTAGCATATTAAAACGTCAGCCTTTTTGTAACACATCAGACCGAGATGCCCGAACCGACGGGAGGTAAACCGGTGACGGAAGGCAGGAGTGTTTTCGAGTCCGACTCGCCTGACATATATCGGGTTGTGTCCGCTCAGCCCGGGCCTGCGGGGAGTCTGCCCGTCACCGCAGACGAGCTTATCGAGCGGCCGAGCGGCGACCTCTTCGGGTGGACGCAGGACGTGGGAATGGGCTGGAACCCCGCGGAGCTGCGCCGCCCGGAAGTCCTCATCCTCAGCACGCAGGGCGGGATTCGTCTGCCCGACGGGACGCCGCTGGCGCTCGGCTATCACACGGGCCATTACGAGGTGGGCCTGTTGATGCAGGCCGCCGCCGAAGAGTTACGGGAGAAGGGCTGCATCCCCTTCGCGGGCTACTGCACAGACCCTTGCGACGGGCGTTCGCAGGGGACTACGGGGATGCTCGACAGTCTCCCATACCGCAACGACGCGGCGATTGTGCTGCGGCGTCTGATTCGCTCGCTCCCCAACCGGCGGGCGGTCGTCGGCGTGGCGACGTGCGACAAGGGGCTGCCGGCGATGTTGATGGCGCTCGCGGGCTCGCCCGACCTGCCCGCGGTGCTCGTGCCCGGCGGCGTGACCCTGCCCGCGAGCGACGGCGAGGACGCGGGGCGCGCGCAGACCATCGGCGCGCGCTTCGCCAACCGGCAGCTCACGCTCGAAGAGGCGGCCGACATCGGCTGCCGCGCCTGCGCTTCGCCGGGCGGCGGCTGTCAATTCCTGGGGACGGCCGCGACTTCGCAGGTCGTCTCCGAGGCGCTCGGCCTCTCCGTCCCGCACAGCGCGCTCGCGCCTTCGGGCCAGCCCGTGTGGCTCGACGCGGCCCGGCGCTCCGCGCGCGCGGTGCTGCGGCAGGGGGAACTTAAAATCAACGTGCGCGACATCGTGACCGACGCCTCCGTGCGCAACGCGATGGTGGCGCACGCGGCCTTCGGCGGCTCGACCAACCTCCTGCTGCACGTGCCCGCGGTGGCGCACGCCGCGGGGTTGAGGCTCCCGACGGTCGAAGACTGGATAGACGTTAACCGCAAAGTGCCGAGGCTCGTGGACGCTCTGCCGAACGGGCCGCACCCGACCGTGCGCGTCTTCCTCGCGGGCGGCGTCCCCGAGGTTATGCTGCACCTGAGGGAACTCGGGTTGATAGACGTGGGCGCTTTGACGGCCGTCGGGAAGACTCTGGACGAGGTGTTGGACGACTGGGCTTCGTCGGAGCGCCGCCGGGTCTTCCGCGCGCGCTTAAAGGAGGCCGAAGGCATCGACCCGGACGACGTCATCATGCCGCCCGCGCGCGCCCGGGCAGTCGGGCTGACGAGCACCATCTCGTACGTCAAAGGGAACCTCGCGCCGCAGGGGGCCATCGTGAAGAGCACGGCCATCGACCGCGCGCTGGTCGGCCCCGACGGCGTCTACCGCCTGACGGGCCCGGCGCGCGTCTTCACCAGCGAGCGCGCCACCATCGCCGCCATCAAGAGCCGCGGCGAAGACCGCATCAAGGCCGGCGAGGTCATCGTGCTCATCTGCCGCGGCGCTCTGGGCGCGGGGATGGAGGAGGTCTACCAGATAACGTCGGCGCTCAAGTACATGCCCTACGCGAACTCGGTGGCGCTGATTACGGACGCGCGCTTCTCCGGCGTCTCAAGCGGCCCGTGCGTCGGCCACGTCGGGCCGGAGGCGCTGGCGGGCGGCCCCGTGGGGAAGTTGATTGACGGCGATTTGATTCGCGTGGTCGTTGACACGTTGAGACTGGAGGGCGGCATCGACCTCGTGCGCGAGAGCGCGCCGGGCGTCTACGAGCCCGCGGACGAGGAACTGGCGCGCCGCGAGCCGCGCGCAGACCTGCGCGCAGACCCGGCGCTGCCCGCCGACACAAGGCTCTGGGCGGCCTTGCAGAACGCGAGCGGCGGCCCCTGGCGCGGCGGCGTCTACGACGTTGACCGCATCGTCCGCGTCATCGAAGCGGGACTGCGCGCGCTGGAAGATAGCGGTCAGAACCGCCCGCGGTAGCGGGTGGGCCTGTGCAATACGCGGCGTTCGGGTAATGACGGGCCGCCCGCTACCGCGGGCGGTTCTGACCTGATTCTTTAAAGCGAGGCCCGGGCGGCGCACGCTTTTAACCCTCGCGCGCCGCCCGGGCCTTCACTCACGACCCGCTCGAAAAACGCCTCACGGCCCGAAGCGCTGGCGGTACTCAATCGAGAGGATGAAGGCGCGCACCATCTCGGCGCGCTGCACCCTTTGCTGCGCCGTCACGGGGTCGCGCACGTCCTCGCCCGACTGGCTGAAGCTGTTGAGCTTGGCGAGCCAGAAGTCGAAGCCCGCGTAGTCGAGCCCCGGCTCGGGCGCGTCGTTCGGGTTGCGCCGCAGGTAGCCGATGTACTGCGAGAGCACGAAGCCCGTGTTGAACTGCGCGTTGTAGACCGACCCCAACTCGATCACGCGCCGCAGCGTCCGCGCCCGCCCCTCGACCGTGTTGGCCCAGCCCTCGAAGAGGATGTTAATTTCGGTCGGGGTCAGCGTGACGCCGGAGTTGGCGGCGAGCTTGGCGACGTAGTCGTCGAAGGACATGCTCTCGGGGAACTCGGCCAGGAACTCGGGGCGCTGCACCCACCGGCGCGCGAACTCCTCCTTGTTCGCCTCAAGCACGGTCTCCCAGCCCGCCGCGTTGACGATGACGCCGCGCCCCACCTCGCGCTGGTCGCGCAGGAACTCTCGGTAGCGCGGCATCCCGCGCGGCCGCGCCGGGGTGTCCGTGAACGACGCCCTGTAGAAGCGGAAGACGAAGTAGCCGGTGTTCTGGTATTCGATGGACAGGAAGAACGCCTGCGAGACGGCCGTCCGCGTGCGGTCGATGCAGCCGGCGTCCGCGCCGCAGGCGATGATCTGATCGGCCCAGAAGTTCAGCCCCGCCGTGTCCGCCTGCCGGTTGAGGAAGTCGTGGTAGTGCTGGCCGACGAAGATGACGGGGTCGTCGATGACGTTGGTCGTCGGCTCGGCCGCGTCGTCGCTGATAGCAATCGTGGCCGTCCCCAGCGCGCCGAGCGACGCGCCGCCGGTCGGGTTCGAGAGCCTGACGGTGAACGTCTCGGGCCCCTCGGCGAACGAGTCCTCGTTGACAAGGACATCGAACGTCTTGGAGGTCTCGCTCGCGGCGAAGCGCAGCGTGCCGAGCGCCGTCGTGTAGTCCGTGCGCTCCGACGCCGAGCCGTCGGCGGTGGCGTAGTCCACGTCGGCCGCCGTCGAGGTGTCGCCCGTGCGCGTGACGGTGACGGTGACGAAGGTCACGTCCTCCTGGACGGCGTAGGTCGCCTGGCTGAACTGGAACGTCGTCGTCGTCTCGGCGATCTTCGTCACGAATGCGTCGGTCGTGCCCCCGCCGTTCGCCGCCTGTATCGCGCCGACCGTCGGGAAGTTGGCCGAGTCGGTGGGGCCCGCAAGGTAGATGCTCCCGGCCGAGTCAATGGCGACGGCGTTGGCCCGCTCGCCGCCCGCCCCGCCGAGGTAGGTGGAATAGACGAGGGCCGAGCCGGCCGGGTTGAGCTTCGCCGCGAAGGCGTCCACGCCGCCCGCGTTCGCGGCCTGCGTGGGGTTGACCGTCGGGAAGTCGGTCGAGGTCGTGCCGCCCGCGACGTAGGCGTTGCCCGCGGAGTCCACCTTGACGTCGTTGCACGCCGCGCCGCCCGTCCCGCCGAGGTAAGTCGAATAGACGAAGGCCGAGCCCACCGGGTTGAGCTTCGTAACGAAACCGTCCTGCGAGCCGCCGAACGTGGCGTCGAGGGCGTTGGCCGTGGGGAAGTTGTTCGAGGAGGTGAACCCGGCGACGACGGCGTTGCCGGAGGCGTCAACGCCGATGCCGCTCCCGATGTCGTTGTTGCTGCCGCCGAGGTAGGTCGAGTAGACGAGCGCCGTTCCGGCGGCGTTAATTTTCGTCGCGAAGGCGTCACCGTCAGGCGAGCCGCCGCCGAAGGTGGCTTGAATCGGGTTGACGGTCGGGAAATTGGTCGAACGGGTCTGACCTGTGACGTAGGCGTTGCCTGCGGCATCGATCGCGATGTTTGAGCCGTTTTCAAACCCGCCATCGACACCAGTGCTGCCGCCGAGGTAGGTCGAATAGACGAGCGCCGTGCCCGCCGCGTTGATCTTGGTGACGAAGGCGTCGGCGTCGGCGCTGGCCTGCGTCGCCTGAATGGCGTTGGCCGTCGGGTAGTTCGCGGAGGTGGTACGGCCCGTGACGTAGACGTTGTTGGAAGAGTCGAGCGCGAGGCCCTGCGCCGCGTCGAAGATGTTGCCGCCGAGGTAGGTGGAATAGACGAGGGCCGAGCCGGCCGGGTTGAGCTTCGCCACGAAGGCGTCCGAGAGGCCGCCGCCGAAGGTGGCCTGGATGGCGTTGGCCGTGGGGAAGTCGTTCGAGTGCGTCTCGCCCGCGAGGTAGGCGTTACCGGCGCCGTCCACCCTGATCCCGAAGCAACGGTCGTCGCCGTTTATGTTGGTGAAGACGGGGTCGCCGCTGCCGCCGAGGTAGGTGGAGTAGACGAGGGCCGAGCCCGTCGCGTTGATCTTCGTGACGAACGCATCGCGCGAGCCGGCGAATTGGCCGCCGGCGAACGTGGCGTCGAGGGCGTTGGCCGTGGGGAAGTTGGTCGAGGTGGTCTCGCCGCAGAGGTAGGCGTTGCCGAAGGCGTCCACCGTGATGTCGTTGGCGGTGTCGGTGCCGCTGTCGCCGAGGTAGGTCGAGTAGACGATGACGGGGTCGATGACGAGCGTGTGCGCGCGGTCGTACTCGCCCAGAGAGAAGCCGACGCGGCCGTCCGCGCCTACATCGTAGCCGCCCTCGACCTCGCGTCGCGCGCCCGCCACCTCCTGGTAGACGAAGGGCCTCGGCTGGCGGACGACTGCCTCGCCGAGCTTCAGCAGCAGGTCGCCGTTCGCGTCAAGGTCGATCTTGTCCGCGCCCTCGAACTTGAGAGTCACCGCGCGCGGGTCTGCGCCGGGCGCGACGCGGAAGTCGTACTCCAACTGCCGCTGGTTGCCGTAGTAGACGAGGTCAACGCCCTCGTAGACCTCACGGTAACTTACGCGGGCGTAGGTCGGGACGTCCGTGCGCCACTTCGAGGGGTCGTCGCCGACGAGGTGGTTGGCCTTGCCCTCCAACTCGTTCTCGCCCACGGCCGCCGCGGAGGCGTCCGACCCGACCAGCCTCATCCGCAGCACCTTCGACTGCGAGTCGGGGTCGGAACTCCGCAGGGCGAAGACCGCCTCCGAAGGCTTCAGGAAGAGCGCGTAGCCCGCGCCGCGCGCGAAGAAATCGACCGAGCCGTCGGTCTGGCCGCGGTTGGCCTCGAAGCTCAGGGGGATGCGCCCGAACGCTTCGCGCGCGCTCTGCTCTGTGGTCGCCGGGCGCGCCGCACCCGCCGTGTCGGCGGCGGAAGGGGCCGAGGGTTGGCGGCGCATCAGCGCCAGGGGCGTGACGAGTAGGCCGAGCGCGGTCGCCAGGATGAGCGTCGGCAGGAGCGTGCGGCCTGGAGGGGCGAAGAGATGTCTCATGTCGTCCTCATTTCTGTTCCGTCTGAGGCCCTTGCCACACTACGCCGAAGGCGAGGCGGTAGGGCGCTGGTCTCTATGCGGATGGCGAGCGGTGAATAATGACACTCGCTTCAACAGGGAGCTAGGAGGCGCGGATTATAAGCGGAGCCGGGCCGCCGCGTAAATCTTTTTCTGCGCGCGGGCCGGGGCGCTAGAGCTTGCGGCGGAGCGTGAGTGGGTTGAAGTGCGGGCTGCGCGTCTGGCGCAGGTCGGGCGGGGCGAGCGCGCGCCCGAGCTTCCAGATGAAATCCATCTCGGCGTTCAAAGCCTCCTGCGCGAGGAAAGACTCGCGGATGAGCAGGACGCTGCCGTAGAAGAGGCCGCAGGCCCCCGCGAGCCCGAGCGTGACGGGGAGCCATGCGTAGGACGGCCGTCCGGCGGCGGCGACGAGCCCGATGGCGACGCTCGTGGCGACGAAGACGCCGAGCGAGAGGTAGAAGACGCGCATGCAGCGCTGCAACAGGCGCGTGCGCGTGGTGAGCTTGTCGAGCTGGTTGAAGATGACCGAGCGCCGCTCCTCGAAGAGTTCGACGCCCTCCTCCTCCTGCGTCTTGGTCACCTCCTCGAAGCGGTCGATGAGCATCCGCACGCGGTCAACGACGCGGCCCAGGCGCGTCGAGGTCGAGAGGATGAGCGCGCCGCAGGCCGAGATGAGCACGGCGGGCGTGATCATCGCCGTCAGGACGGCGACCGCTGAAGAGAAGGCTTCCATCAGTCTTGACCCTGTTTCCTTCGTCCTCATTATGGCGGCACACGAGGGTGCGGGCAACCGCCGGTATAAGGTTCGGTAACGCTCACTGAATGATGAGCGTGAGAGAAAATTTTATAAGTATAAGAAAGTAGTCGTTCGCGCGGTCGAAAGTTGTGCTATCCTCCGCCGCAAACGGGACAACAGTCTTCGGGTCGTACCCATCTTGCGCTGCATTTATCGCAAAGCCACGGCCCCGCCCGCTCGGCGGGGCCCGGACACTTCTCACAAAAGGAGCTGACGACAGATGTCCAGTGAAAGAGACGACAGAGACGACGCGGCCGGCGGCGGTACTGAAGGCGGCGGCGGAGAGATAAGCACTGGCGGCGGTGAGGCCGGTGGCGGCGGCGGCGAAGGCGGCGGCACGCACGGCGGCGCGGCCATCGGGCGCACGACGGGCATGGGCGCGGGCATCGCAGGCGGCGGCACGCCGGGCCCGGACGAAGGCTCGGGCGGCGAAGGCGGCGGCGCGACCGGCGGCGGTGCTGCCGGCGGAGGCACTGAAGGCGGCGGCGGTGCGACCGGCGGCGGGACGGCCGGGGCCGGGGGCGGCTTAACCGGAGAAGGCACTGCGAACCGCGGCGGCTCTGCGCGCGCGGGCGCCGGTGGCACTGCGAAGAGCGGGGCCGCGGCCGGCGCGAGCAAGACCGACCGCGGCGGCGCTGCTAAAGGTGGCGGCGGAGCCAAAGGCGGAGGAGGAGGCGGTGGCGCGAAGGGTGGCGGCGCAGCCAAGAAGGGTGGCGGTGGCGGTGCCGCCAAGGGCGGCGGCGTGGCCAGGGGCAGCGCGGCCGCGGGCTCAGAGAAGGGCGGAGCCAACAAAGGAGCTTCGACGAAGGGCGGCGGCGGCAAGGGTGCTGCCAAGGCCGGTGCCAAGGGCGGCGGCGCGGCCGGGAAGGGCGGCGCCAAGGCCACCGGCAAGGGCGGCGCGAAGAGCACAGGCAAGGGCGGCGGAGGCGGCAAGCCGGGCGCAGGCTCGAAGGGCTCGACTAAAGGCGGGGCCAGGGCCGGCGCGAAGAAGGGCGGCGGCGGAGGCGGAGCCAAAGGCGCGGCCAAGGGCGGCGCTCGCGGCGCGGGCAAGGGCGCGTCCGGAGGCGCGGCGAAGGGCGGCGCGGGTAAAGGCGCTGCGAAGGGTGCTGCGAAGAAGGGCGGAGCTTCCAAAGGCGGCGCGAAGAAGGGCGGGGGCAAAGGCTCTTCGGCCGGCGGCGGCACGGCCCGCGGTGGCGGGAAGGGCGGCGGCAAGAAAGGGGGAGGCAGTAGGTAGCCCCGAGGGCCTGCTCAACTCCGTCGCACAGACGGCCGGGCGCGCGGCGGCGCGAGTCGTCGGCGTCCTTGGAAATCTGACCGGCACTTCGCGCAAGCGCAAGCGCTAGAAATAAAAGGCGCCGCCTGTCCATCCGCGCGGCCGCCCCGTAGCATCACAGCCCAGGATGGCAGAGAGTAGGCAGATGGCAGTAGGCAGTAGGCGGAAGTTGAGGATGAAAGCCGGCGTGTCTTTCATTCTCATCTTTACCTGTTGCCTACTGCCTACTGCCTACTGCCATCTGCCTACTGCCTCCGCGCAGGTCGGGCGGAGGTTCCCCGGCAGCGAGCCCGTGAAGAAGAAGCAGGAGCCGCCGGCCGAGACGAAGCCCGCCGAGACGCCCACGCCTCAGACCCGCGAGTCGGAAGAGGGTCAGGAGGTTGACGACGAGGACGCGGTCAAGATCGAGACCAACCTCGTCACCGTGCCCGTCATCGCGAGCGACCGGGGCGGGCGTTACATCCCCGACCTCAAGGCCGAGGAGTTCACCGTCTCCGAAGACAGCGCCGAGCAGAAGGTCGCCTTCTTCGCCACCGTCACCGAGCCCTTCAACGTCGTCCTCATGATCGACACGAGCGCCAGCACCACCGTCGATAAAATCCGGCAGGTGCAGGAGGCGGCCGTCGCCTTCACCGAGCAGTTGCGCGAGGGCGACCGCGTCAAGGTCATCTCCTTCGACGACGAGATTCGCGACCTGACCGACTTCACCTCCGACCGCGCGGCGCTCGCCTCGGCCATCCGCTCGACGCGGCCGGGCAAGGGGACGCGCCTCTACGACGCCTTCGACATGGCCTACCGCGCGCTCGGCCGCCTCAAAGGGCGCAAGGCCGTCATCATGCTCACCGACGGCGTGGACTACCGCAGCGACCGCCGCACCTACGACGACAACCGGCGCGCGGTCGAAGAGTCGGACGTCATCGTCTACCCCGTGCGCTTCGACACGCGCGCCGAGACCGAGCAGTTGGCGCGCGCGCAGGCCCGCGGCGGCACGGGCCCCGTGGACATCGGCAGCGTGCTGGGCATCCCCGGCTTGCCCGGCTCGGTCATCATCAACCCGCGCGGCGGGGGCCGACGCCCAGAGGATGAAGACCGCCGCAACCCCACGGGGCTGCCGGACGCGACCTCGCGCCGCCCCGGCAACGGCCCCGGCACGACCGGCCCGCCGCGCAACCGCGACGAGGCGAGCGACCAGCACATCTCGCAGATGCTCGACGCGCTCTACCGCATAGCCGACGACTACCTCAAAGAGATGGCGCGCACGACGGGCGGGACGCTCGTGCCCGCCGACAACCCCTTGCTGCTCCGGCGCTCCTTCCAGCAGATCGCCGACGAGCTGCGCACGCAGTACTCCTTAGGCTACTACCCGACCAACGCCGCGCGCGACGGCAAGTTCCGCAAGCTGCGCGTCCGCACCACGCGCAAAGGCGTCGCGCTGCGCACGCGCCCCGGCTACAGAGCCCGCAAGTCTTCGTGACCTTGCGCGCGAAGAAAAAGCTTTCAACTTTCTAGCCCGGACTTTAAACTCTGGGCGCTTCTTATGCGCCTGTGGCTCTCGAAGAACAGCAGCGTGCCTTTGCGCGAGCAGCTCGTCCGCCAGATCATGTTCGGCGTGGTGAGCGGCGACCTCAAGCCGGGGCAGCGCCTGCCCTCGACGCGCGAGCTCGCGCGCCGCTTCCGCATCCACTCGAACACGGTGAGCGCCGCCTTCCGCGACCTCGAACGCGCGGGCTGGCTGGAGGTGCGCAAGGGGAGCGGCGTCTACGTCCGCCCGCTCGGCGAAGACCCTTCGGCGGAGCCGCTCGACTCTCGCCTCGAACTCGACCGCCTCATCAGCACCTTCCTCGCGCTCGCGCGCAGCCAGGGGCACACGCTCGCCGACGTGCAGGAGCGGGTCAAGCACTGGCTGAGCCTCGAGCCGCCCGACCACTTCCTCGTCGTCGAGCCGGACGAGGGCCTGCGCGAAATCCTGATGGCCGAGATCAGTGACGCCGCGCCCTTCCGCGTCGAGGGCTGCGGGTACGAGGAGTGCTCCGACCCGCGCATACTGACGGGCGGGACGGTCGTCGCGCTCTACAGCAAGGCCGAGGAGGTGCGGCGCTTGCTCCCGCCCGACGTGACGCCGATCCTTCTGCACACGCGCTCGATCCCCGAGTCGCTCGCGGGCGAGAAGGTGCCGCCGCGCGACGCGCTCGTCTCGGTCGTCTCGCGCTGGCCGCTCTTCCTTGAGTGGGCGCGCGTCTTCCTCGTCGCCGCCGGGGTCGAGTCGGACGCGCTCGACCTCCGCGACGCGCGCGAGCCCGGCTGGGAGCGCGGCCTCGGCTCCAGCGCGCACGTCATCACCGACGCCCTCACCGCCCGCCAGCTCCCCGACGGCCTGCACGCCCGCGTCTACCGCGTCATCGCCGACTCCTCTTTGGAAGAGCTGCGCGCCTTCGTCGAACGCTTCCTGACAAAGGAAGTAGACAGTAGTCAGTAGCCAGTAGAAATACCCTCTTCATCATTACGAACCCTGCGCTCGTCATCGTCATAGTCAGCAGCGAGGAGCGCTACCGACTACTGTCTACTGTCTACTGTCTACTGCTTTTTCCCCTCGCCTGCTCTATCATTGACCCCGCCGGGAGGGCTTATGGCCGAAGAGCAGACCTCGGAACAGACCTCGCGAGAGATGCTGGCGCAGCTCGCCGCGCGGATCGAGCACCTGGAGCGCGTCATGCAGGCGCAGACGGCGCGCCTCTACCAGATCGAGCTGAGGCTGGGGCTGGAGCGTGGGCAGCAGCGCCGCCCGCTCTACGAGTCGCTCAAGGACGAGCGCGAGGAGGAGCGTGGTTCGGCCCCGGCCGCCGCGCCGCGCCCGGAGGCGGGGCGCGGCCCGGACTTCGGGCAGAGCGCCGGTCAACGCCCGCGGCCCGAAGCGAAACCCGAGGCGAAACCCGCCGCGAAGAAGCGCGACCTTGAGCAGTTCATCGGCGGGACGGTCTTCAGTTGGGTCGCCGTCATCGCGGTGGCCATCGGCGTCGCCTTCATCCTCAAGATCGCCTTCGATAACGACTGGATCAGCCCGACGGTGCGCGTCGTGTTCGGCGGGCTCGCCGGGCTGGCGCTTTTGGGCGTGGCCGAGCGCCTGCGCCGGAGGGGCTTGAGGCAGTACGCCTACGTCCTCTCGGGCGGCGGCGTCCTCATCCTTTATCTTTCGGTCTACGCCGCGTACGAGTTCTACAGACTGCTCTCGCAGCCGGCGGCGTTCCTTCTGATGACCGCCGTGACGGCCGTCGCCGTCCTGCTCTCGGTGCGTCTGGACGCGCTCCCCGTGGCGGTGCTCGGCCTAGTCGGAGGCTTCCTGACGCCGGTGCTCTTAGCGACGGGGCAGGACAACCAGGTCGCGCTCTTCACCTACGTCTCGCTGCTCGACGCGGGCGTGCTCGCCGTCGCCTACTTCAAGCGCTGGCGCGTGCTCGACTTCCTCTCGTTCGCCGCGACGACTTTGATGACGCTCGGCTGGGCGTTCAACTATTACGACAAGGGGAAGCTCTGGACGACGCTCGTCTTCCTGAGCCTCTTCTTCGTCGTCTACTCGCTGCTCTCCTTCTTCCACAACGTGCTGCCGCGCCGCCGCTCGCGCTGGTTCGACGTGGCGCTGCTGGCCTCGAACGCGACCGCCTACTTCGGCTTCTGCTACTGGATGTGGACGGACGCGCTTTACGACGAAGCCGCGCCCGCGACGCAGGCGATGCTGGTCGCGCTCTTCTTCGGCGCTCTCTTCTACGCCGCGCGGGGGCGCTGCCCGGCAGACCGCCTGCTCGCGCACGCCTACGTCGGCGCGGCCGTGACCTTCCTGACGGCGGCCGTCGCCATCCAACTCGAACTACAGTGGGTGACGATCGTCTGGGCGGTCGAGGGGCTGATGCTGACGTGGGCGGGGCTGCGCGCGCCGGAGCCCGCGGCGCGCCGCGCGGCCGTCGCCGTCTTCGCCGTCGCGCTGCTGCACTGGCTCGGCTTCGACGCGGCGCAGTACGCCTTCAGCCCGCAGACGCTCGCCGAAGGGCGAGACAACTTCGTCCCGCTCCTCAACGCGCGCGCCCTGTCGTGCCTCGCGCTCGTCTCCTCGCTCGCGGGGGCCGCGTGGCTCTACCGCGGCCACGCCGTGGCGGACGGGGGCGAAGGCGAAGTCGGGGGGCGCGGTACGCTCGGCGAGGGCGAGCGCTCGGCGGCCGTCGGGCTCTACACGCTGGCGGCCAACGGGCTAGCGCTGACGCTCCTGACGCTGGACTTGAGCGACTACTTCGGGCGTCAGAAGGCCCTGTCCGAGGGGCTCGCGCGCGAGCGCGCGGAGGGCGCGCGGCAGTTCTCTCTGACGGCGCTGTGGGCCATCTGGGGCGCGGGGCTCGTCGCCTACGGAGTCCGCCGCGCGCAGCGCGTGGCGCACTACGCGGGGCTCGCGCTGCTGGTCGCCGCGACGGTCAAGGCGCTCGTCTTAGACCTCAGGTTCTACGACGCCGTCTGGCACGCGCCGCTCGTCAACCACACGTTCCTCGCCTTCGCGCTGCTCGTCGCCGCGTACGCCGCGGCCGTGCGGCTCTACGCGCGCGCGGGCGCGGGGGTGACGGATGAGGAGCGCTCGGTCGTCCCCGCGCTGGTCGTCGTCGCCAACGTGCTCGCGCTCGTCGCCTTGAGCGCGGAGGCGGTCGGCTACTTCGAGTCGCGCCGCGTCCCGGGCGCGGAGGCAGCCGCGCAGCGCGAGGTCGAGTTGGCGAAGCAGTTGTCCCTGTCGGTCGTGTGGGCGCTCTACGGCGCGGGGCTCCTGCTGGTGGGGCGCGTGCGGCGCTCGCGCCTGCTGCGCCTGATGGCGCTCGCGCTGCTGGGGCTCACCACCCTCAAGGTCTTCTTCCTCGACCTCTCGGCGCTCGACCGCGCCTACCGCATCGTCTCCTTCATCGTGCTCGGCGCGATCCTGCTCGCCGTCTCCTACCTCTACCAGAAGAGCCAGCAGCGCGCGGCCGCCGAGGCGGCCGAGGAGGAGGCCGCGCCGCCCGCGCCCGACACGAGCGAGGCGGCGGGGTGAGGGCCGCCGCCCGCGGACGGTGCGTATAGGTGTGTGGGCGCGGACGCGGGGGCCTTCAAAGTGAGAACCACCCGCGCCCCGCCCGGCCCGCGTCGGCCCGCGGCCCACATTTCAATTGACACGCGTGTGAGCGCGGCGTAATCTGTGCGCCGTTTTACCTCCGAGCCTCCCGGGCAGGCAACCGACCGGCCTCGACTTGCCGGACGGCAATCACGTCACCTCGTCCCATCGCTCTACCTAACCGAAGGAGTCTTCCATGTCTCTCCACACACGCACGTCTCACGCGGGTCTGCGCGCACTCCTGCCGGCCTTGCTCCTGTCGCTGCTCGCGCTCGCGTCGGCCGACGCGCGCCAGCCCGGCGCGGGGGCTGCGGCGTCGGCCCCCGCCCAGCAGAATCCGGTTCCGGCTTCCCCGCAAGGCGGCGCGGGCTCCCAGGGGGCTCGACCGGCCTCGGGCAACGCTGAGACGACGAACAACGCGGTCAACCCCGGGACCAGGACGGACTCCGCGCAGCCGACCGCTTCGCCGTCGCCCCCGCCGGACGCCACCGCGGCGGCGAAGGTGATGCGGGCCTACAACCAGCGCTACGTCGGCTCGTCGGACAAGGACTCCGACGGGTTCGCCGAGAAGCAGAAGGGCGGGCTCAACGATATCATCACCATCGAGGTCGCGAACCTCCAAGCGTTGCTGCTCCGCGCGAAGTGCCAGGAGCCCTACGACCAGCCGAAGCCCTGCACGAAGCAGGAGATCTCGCTCTTCATCAACGGCAGGGCCATCCGCGGCCTGGAGCCCGAGTCGGGCGGGCCTGTACTCGCCGACCCCGCCGCGACGCCGACGCCCGAGTCCGTCGCGGCGTCGGCGGAGCCTGCGCCTCCCCCCGCGCCGTGCGGCACCGCAGCCGCCCCGAGCAACTGCCTCGACGGCGTGCTGCGTTATCACCTACAGCGCCTCACCGGGGAGCCCTACGGCAAAGACAACATGGAGCACTGGGCCGACCTGCTCGGCGTCACCTACACGGACTTCTCGCTCGCACGCCCGGTCGAAGTCAGCGTCGGCCTGGCCGACGAATACCCCGTCGCCACGGCCGTGAGGGCCACGAAGCCCTGCACGCTGAACGGGGGCGGCTTCTGCCTCATCCGCGTGCGCGCGTGGCGCTTGCTTATCTGGGGGGTGCTGGCGGTGCTCGGGCTCTGGTTACTGTGGCGGCTGTCGAAGAGGTACGGGCTGCTCTGTGACCGCAAGCCCGTGATGTGGGGGATGCAGAGGCCGTACAGCCTGAGCGCCGTGCAGGCCGCGTGGTGGTTCGTCCTCGTGGTCTTCTCCTTCGTCTTCATCTGGTTGGTGACGGGGCAGCAAGACCTCTCCTCCACGGCGCTCATCCTGCTCAGCATCGGCCTGGGCACGGCGCTCGGCGCGACCGTGATAGACACCAACAAGGGGACGGATGTCAGCAAGGGGACGACGCAGGATGAGCTGAGCAGGTTGCTCTCGCAGAAGCAGCAGGCCGAGGCCGAGCTGACCGCGCTCGACGCGGCCGGCGCGGCGAAGAAGGACGAATTCAACACGAAGTGGGTTGAGTATAAGGAGCTGGTGGGGCAGATTAACCATAAGTTCCCCAACGCCGTCGGCTCACCGCGCGAAGGAATCCTGCTCGACATCCTCTCGGACGAGGGCGGCGTCAGCTTCCACCGCTTCCAGATGCTCGTCTGGACAGTGGTGCTCGGCTTCTTCTTCCTCTACTCCGTGCTCGGCACCCTGTCCATGCCCAACTTCAGCACGACACTCCTCGGCCTGATGGGCATCAGCGCGGGCACCTACCTCGGCTTCAAGATTCCTGAGAACACCGGCGCGACCGCGCAGTCTAATCCCGCAGGCGGCGGCCCCAACGCGGGGGGCGGCGGCGCTGATGACGCGGGTGCTGTCGGCGCGTGCTGCCTGCCCGACGGGAGTTGTCAGGAGTTAACTAAGGCGGAGTGCGAGTCCAAGGGCGGGAAGTATCAGGGCGACGGCACGACCTGCGCGACCGTTAACTGCAACCCGCCGCCCCCGAACGAAACTCCCGTGCCCCCTCCTGTTAATACGGCGGAGACTGACCCGGACTCGGCGCTGATTAACACGCCCGCGGAGGAAGTCCCCCCGGGCGGTCTGGGAGACGGCGGCGAAGACCTGAATGACGACCCGTCGGGGGACGTGAAGCTCGGGGAAGAGCCCGAGTCCGTCGAGGAAGCCATCGGGGGCGACATGCAGGAGGAAGAGGGCGGCGGGGAGGCGAGGCAGCCTTAAAGTCGTCAGCCCTTTTCGGGGGCGCTCGCGGGCGCGGCCGGATGCTCGGCCGCGCCCGCCGTCACGCCCGCGCGGCCGTGCGCGCGCTCGACCTCCGCGCCCATGCGGCCGGTGAGTATCAGCCCGACCATCTTGTAGTCGCCCGCGAGCGACCAGAGCGGGTGCTTGAAGGTGGCCGGGCGGTTGTGCTCGACGAAGAAGTGGCCGACCCACGCGGCGGCGTAGCCGGGCACGAGCGCTACGGGGAGCCACCGCCAACGCCCCGTCGCCGCCAGCGCGACGAGCAGCGCCGTCCCCGTCAAAGTCCCCGCCAGGTGCAGCGCGCGCGTCCCCGCCCGGCTGTGCTCGCGCACGTAGAAGGGCCAGAACTCCGCGAACGTCTTCATCTCACTCTCAGGCATGTAAGCTCCTGAGAGCGTGAACCGTGAACCGTAAACCGTGACGAGAAGAGCCGCCTTATCTCGTCACGGTTTACGGTTCACGGTTCACGCTCTTATCACTCATCACTCGTCACCCCGCCTGTGTAAACAGGCGGCCGTAGTCTTCCGCGGCGGCGGGCGCGACGCGCGCGAGTTGCAGGTTCTCTTCGACGTGGGCGCGGCGGCTCATGCCGACCAGCGCCGTGGTGACGCCGGGCGTGGAGCGCGTGAACTGGATGGCCGTCTGCGCGTCGGTCGAGAGCGAGCCGAGCGGCTCGCGGATGCGTCGGGGGAGGTCGCGCGCGACCTTGCCCTGCATGATGGAGGCGCTGGCGACGACCGTCACGCCGAGCGCCTGCGCCGCTTCGAGCAGGGAGACCTGCGCGCCCGCGTGCGTGTGGTTCTCGTTGACGAGCGCCTCGGGCATGGCGAGGTTGAAGGGGAGCTGGACGAAGCGGAAGCCGTGTTCGTCGCCGCCCGCCGCGCGCGCCGCCTCCCAGACGCGTTCGAGCGAGTGGTAGCCGCGCTGGCCCGCCTGCGCGCGGAACCCGTTCCACGTCGCCACGCCGTAGAAGCGCAGACGCCCCGCGGCGCGCTCGCGCTCCAACTGCTCGAAGGCCGCGCGCAGGCGCGCGTAGAACTCCTCCTGCGGGACGACCTGAAGCTGCGTCTCCGGGTTGTGGACGTAGTACACGTCTATCGTCTCAAGCCCCATGTTGCGGAGCGACTGCGCGACCTGGTGCGCGAGGTAGGGGGGCGTCATGCAGTGGCTCCCGGCGACGATGTCGGAAAGCCCGATGACGCCCGGCTTGACGAAAGTCTCTTCGACGTAGGCGCGCACGCCCGACTGCCCCGCCGGCGGGTGCGTGTCGAAGGGGATGTAGCCGCCCTTCGTGCAGACGACCAGCTCCTCGCGCCCGAACCCGGCGGCCTTCAAGTTTCTTATCGCCTCGCCGACGGAGCGCTCGCTGCGCTGGAAGCGGTAGTTGGCCGCGGTGTCGATGACGTTCGCGCCCAGCTCGACGGCGCGCGCGATGGCCTCCGCGTAAGAGCGGTCGGTCTCCTCGTCCGCGTCGCCGAGGTAGGTGCCGACGCCGACCGAGGAGAGCCAGAGGCCCTGCTCGAAGCGGAAGTGCCCCTCGGCGGCGGTGTCGCGGAAGCGCTCGCGGTAGCTGGCAGTGCCTTCGGTCGTGGCGTGGCCCGGCAGAGTCATAAGTGCGGGAAGTCCCCCTGTCCCCTCGTCTGGAAAGTTTGGGCGCGAGTTTAGCACAGCTTCGACTACGGCGAGGCCGTGTGATAGGGTTGGGGCACACCCATGAGCACGGACGGACATGACGGCGGCGCGCGCGCGGGGACGCTCGACTTGCCGCGGGAAGAGTTGGAGGAGTTGGGCCGCGCGTTCACGCGGCTGGCGCTCGAACACCTGAGCGGGCCGGAGGCGCTGCCCGTCTTTCCGGACACGTCGGCCGAGAGGCTCGCGGGTCTCTTCGGCGGGGGGCTCCCGGCGGAGGGCGCGGGGCTCGAAGCGTTGGCGCGTGCGTGCGCGGAGGTCTTCAGGCAGAGCAGGCAGAACGGGCACCCGCGGATGTTCGGCTACGTGGCTTCGCCCGCGACGCCGGTCGGGGCGTGGGCCTCGCTCGCGGCCGCCGCACTCAACTCGAACGTCACGTCGTGGCGCTCCGCGCCGGGGCCGACCGAAGTAGAGCGGACGGCCGTCCGCTGGCTCGCGGAACTGATCGGGTTCGGGGGCGAGGGGTTGAACGAAACTTGCGGCGGCCTTCTGACGAGCGGCGGCTCGATGGCGAACCTCAACGCGCTCTTCGTCGCGCACAGGACTCACGCGCGCGACGCTTCGCGCAGGGGTCTCTGGGGCGAGGGCGCGCCCGCGACCCTGTACGCGTCTGACCAGGTGCACCTCTCCATCCCGAAGGCCGCGGACATCCTCGGCCTCGGGCGCGAGCAGGTGCGTGTGGTGCCTTCGGACGGAGGGTTCCGCTTGGACGTGCGCGCGTTGCGAGAACGCGTCGAGGCCGACAGGCGGAACGGCTTGCGCCCCTTCTGCGTCGTGGCGAGCGCGGGCACGGTCTCGACGGGCGCGGTCGATGCCCTGGACGAGGTGGCGGGCGTGGCGCGCGAGCACTCGCTCTGGTTCCACGTTGACGGCGCGTACGGCGCGCTCGCGGCGAGCGCGGGGAGTAAGCGCGCTCTCTTTAAAGGAATCGAGGAGGCCGACTCGGTCTCGCTTGACCCGCACAAGTGGCTCTACACGCCTCTGGGCTGCGGCTGCCTGCTCTTCCGCGAGGCGGAGCGCGCGCGCGTGGCGTTCGCAGGGACGGAGGAGGGCTACATCAAGGTCTTCGAGCGCGAGGAGGCGGAGGCGTTCGCCTTCTGGGACTACGGCACGGAGTTGTCCAGACCTTTTCGCGCGCTCAAGGTCTGGGCGACGCTTCTCTACTACGGCGCGCGCCGCGTCAGCGCCGCGATTGAAGAGGACTGCGCGACGGCCGCGTACATGGCCGAGCGCGTCCGCGCCTCCGAAGACTTCGAGCTGCTCGCGCCGGTCACGCTCGGCATCTGCTGCTTCCGCTACGTGCCCGCCGACGCACGCCGCGGACTCGAAGACGAAGAGACGCGGGAAGGGACGAACGCGCGGCTTGACGACTTGAACGAGCGCGTCATGCACCGCGTCCAGCGCGGCGGCGAGGCTTACGTCTCGAACGCACTCCTCCGCGGCCGCTTCGCCCTGCGCGCCTCGATCACGAACTACCGCACGACGCGCCGCGACATCGACTTCACGCTCGAAGTCATCCGCCGCGCCGCGCGCGAACTTGAAGGCTAAAGCAATTTCAAATTCTCATATGGAAGTGACAAGGGGCGAGTTCGAGCGGGAGTTGCGCGTGGGCCTGGAGCTTGCGCGGCGGGCGGGCGAGGCGGCGCTGGCCTATTACGGGAAGCCCCTGCGCGTGGAGCACAAGGAGGAGTTCGACGAGCCCGTGACGCAGGCCGACCGCGCCGTCAACGAGCTGATCGTGCGCGCGCTGCGCGAGCGGTTCCCCGACGACGGCGTGCTCGCCGAAGAGTCGGTCGATACCGACCGCCGCATCGGGCGCGCGCGCGTCTGGATGATCGACCCCATCGACGGCACGAAGGGCTTCATCGCGGGGACGGGCGACTTCTGCGTCCAGATCGGGCTGGCCGTCGAGGGCCGCGCCGCCGTCGGCATCCTCTACGCGCCCGCGACCGACGTGCTCTACTGGGCCGCGCCGGGGCACGGCGCGTGGGTCGTGCGCCCGACCTCGGAGGCGGACAGGAGTCTGAAGGCGGAGCGTTTGAGCGTCACCGGCGAGACGGAGTTGGGCCGGATGCGCCTGGCCGAGAGCCGCTCGCACCGCGGGCCGCGGATGGAGTCGGTCGTCTCCGCGCTCGGCGTCCGCGCGGAGGTGCGGAGCCATTCGGTCGGCATCAAGGTCGGGCTCCTGGTCGAGCGGCAGGCCGACCTCTACATACACCTCTCGCCGAAGACGAAGCAGTGGGACACGTGCGCGCCCGAGGCGGTGCTGGCGGAGGCGGGCGGGTGCATGACCGACGTGTTCGGCGGCCCCATGCTCTACAACACGCCCGACGTGCTCAACCGCAACGGGCTCGTCGCCTCGAACGGCGCGGCCCACGAAGAGGTCATCGCGCGGCTCGGCCCCCTGCTCAAAGAATGGGGGGGCGCGCGCGCCTGAGTTTCGCCGGTTCTTAAATTCAAAACGGAAGAAGAAGGAGAAGAGAAGGGATGAAGCGAACGGGTTCCGCGGTGTGGCAGGGCGGCATCAAGGACGGCCGGGGCACGGTCTCGACCGAGAGCGGCGTGCTCGACGGCGCGCAGTACAGTTTCAGCACGCGCTTCGAGGACGGCAAGGGGACGAACCCCGAGGAGCTTCTGGCCGCGGCGCACGCGGGCTGCTTCTCGATGGCGCTCTCGAAGCAGTTGAACGACGCGGGCCTCACGGCCGACTCGATCAACACGACCGCCTCCGTCCGCCTGGAGAAGACGGACGCGGGTTTTAGCATCACCAAAGTCCACCTCGACGTGACGGCGCGCGTGCCCGGAGCCGACGCCTCGGCCTTCGAGACGGCCGCGGGCAACGCCAAGGCCGGCTGCCCCGTCTCGCGCCTCTTCAACGCCGAGATCACGATGGACGCGAAATTGGAGGAGTAGACAGTAGACAGTAGACAGTAGCGCTCCGCGTTCCGAACGTTAAGGATGACAACCGCAGGGTTCGAGCGGCTAAGGTTTTCCTACTGACTACTGACTACTGTCTACTGTCTACTGTTTTTATGTCTGACTCACGACGGCGCGTCTCAAGCGGCTCGCCTTACGAGTCAATCATCGGCATCTCGCGGGCGGTGCGGGTGGGGAAGTTCGTCTGCGTCGCGGGCACGGCTCCGCTCGACGCCGCGGGGAAGACGGTCGCGCCGGGCGACGCGGGCGCGCAGGCGCGCCGGTGCTTCGAGATCGTCGCGGGCGCGCTCGGAAGCCTGGGCGCGGGTCTCGCGGACGTGGTGCGCACGCGCATCCTGCTCACGCGCATCGAGGACTGGGAGGCGGTGGCGCGCGTCCACGGCGAGTTCTTCCGCGACGTGCGCCCCGTCAACACAGTCATGCAGGTCTCCCGCTTCATCGACCCCGACTGGCTCGTCGAGGTCGAGGCCGACGCCGTCGTCGAATAGAAGGTGCCGGGTGCTGGGTTCTGGGTGTTGGGGAAGAACAGGCTTTTAACCGACACCCAAAACCCAACACCCGGCACCTCCACCCTTTACCCTTTACCCCTTCCCCTTTATACTGGCCGCCCTGCTCGTGGCGCGCCCGCCGCGCGTCTCACCTTTGGAGCCTTCGAGAGTGGTGGCTGCCGTGAACCTCAGAACCAAGCTCATCGCCGTCTTCGCCGCGCTGGCGCTCGTGCCGCTGGCGGTCGTCTGCCTGCTTCAGTACCGCGCGGGCGCGGGCGCCGTCGAGTCTCTGCTGCGCGAGCGCGCGGCCGCGCGCGCGTCGCGGATGGCGCGCGACGTGGTGCACGTCCTCTCGGTTCAGGAGTCGCGCCTGCTGGCGCTCGCGCGCGAAGAGGCCGTGCGCCGCTACGCGCTCGAACGGGCCCCGCAGCACGCGCGCCCCGGCGAAGCGGGGCCCGCGGCCCCCGCCGCTTCGCTCAGGGAAGCCTTCGAGGCTTACGCCGCGCCCGACCTCGAACACATACAGTCCGTCACCTTCCTCGACGCCCGCCGTCAACCGGTCTACCGCCTGAACCGTTCGGCCGACGGCAGAGGCTTCGCCGAGCAGACGACCGACCTCGTGGGCGGGCAGGGGCGGCACGACGAGCGCGTCTGGGAGTTGCGCGAGGCCGGGGCCTTGCGCCCGCCTCTGAGCGAGGAGTCTTACGGCGCGGCGTTGCGCCTGACCGCGCCCGTCTTCGGCGACGCCGCGCCTACGGCGGGCGCGGGCGCGCCGCTGGGCGCGGTCGTCGCCGAGGTCAGGCTGGCCGATGTCGTCCGCGGGGCCGGGGAGGCTTCGGTGTCCGGGGCGTCGGGCGCGAGCGTCTGCGTCATCGACACGGCGGAGGACAAGGTGGTCTACCACACGAACAACGCGCTCTCGCACCAGTCCGCGTCCGCCGCGATGCCCTACTTCGGGGAGGTCGCGGCGCGGATGAAGGCCGGCGGGTCGGGCGCGGGCTTCTACGAGACGGCCGAGGGCGGGACGCAGCTCGCGGCGTTCCAACAGGTGGACGGACTGAACCTCTCGGTGGCGGCCTCGGAAGACTACGCCGGGGCGCTCGCGCCCGTGCGCCGCGCGGCGCTGCTGGGCGGGGGCGCGGCGCTGCTGGCGGCGCTCGCGGGCGCCGGGCTGCTCTCCTTCATCGCCAGGCGCGAGACGCGCGGCATCGGGCTGGTCGCGCGCAGCGCCTCGGCCGTCGCCGCCGGAGACCTCCAGCAGCGCATCGAGGTCAGCCACAGCGGCGAGACGCGCGAGCTGGCCGAGAACTTCAACCGGATGACCGAGCAACTGCGCGAGCTGATCGCGCGCGAGGCCGAGTCGCGACAGTTCGCCTCCTTCATGCGCATCTCGGCGATGGTCACGCACGACCTGAAGAACGCCATCGCGGGGCTCTCGATGCTCGTCTCGAACATGGAGAAGCAGTTCCACCGCGAGGAGTTCCGCGCCGACGCCATCGAATCACTGCGCGAGGCGACCGAGAAGCTGAAGCGCACGGCCGCGCGCCTGTCGGAGCCGGCGAAGACCCTGAGCGGCGAGTACCGCCTGGCGTCGCGCCCCGTAGACCTCGTCCCCGTCATCCGCCGCGTGCTCGCCGTCAACGCCGAGCCGACGCGCCCCCTGAACGACATCGAGGCGCGGCTGCCCGACAAGCTCGTCGCCACGGTCGAGCCCGAGCGGGTCGAGAACGTCGTCGAGAACCTCGTCATCAACGGGCTCGAAGCGATGGGCGCGAAGGGCGGGCGGCTGACGGTGGAGGCCGGGAAGCTCGACGGCGACTACGTCTTCTTCAGCGTGGCCGACACCGGCGTCGGGATGACGCCGGAGTTCATCAAGACGAGGCTCTACCGCCCCTTCTCGACGACGAAGAACAAGGGCATCGGCCTCGGGCTCTTCACGTGCCGCGAGATCGTGGAGTCGCACGGCGGCCGCCTGGAGGTCGAGTCGAGCCCCGGCGCTGGCACGCGCTTCCGCGTCGTGCTACCATCCCGCCTGTTCCAATCTGGCGAGAGGCGCGAGCGGCCGGTGAAGGCGACGGCCGCGACCGAATAACGCGTCGGCCCTGCTCGACCGGAGTTGCCCCTTCAGTTTTTCCAGAACAGTTTAGCCTCAGCCGGGAGCCCCCTCGCGCCCAAGGCTGTGGCGTCGCCGTATATTCGGGAACTCCCCTAAGTATGACCGAACAGGCGGAACACAAGACGACGGTGCTGGTCGTGGACGACGACCGCCTGCTGCGCCGCCAACTCCACTGGGCGCTCGTCGATCGCCACCGCGTGCTCGAAGCCGAGACGCGCGCCGACGCCGTCGAATTCCTCCAGCGCGAGCGCGTGGACGTGGTCATCTGCGACCTGCACCTGCCGCCCGACCTCGACGGCATCGAAGAGGGGCTGGCCGTGGTCGAGGCCGCGCGCAGCGAGCGCCCCTCCGTCCCCGTCGTCGTCATCACGGGGAGCGACAACAAGCAGGCCGCGCTCGAAGCCGTGCGCCGCGGGGCCTACGGCTTCTTCGAGAAGCCGTTCGACGAGGAGGAGGTCTCGCACATCGTTGCGCAGGCGGCGCGCGTCCGCTGCCTCGAAAGCGAAGTCCTGAAGCTCCGCTCCGAGCTGAAGATGCACCGCGGCTTCGGCCGCTTCGTCGGGACGAGCGCGGCCTTGGAGCGCACGCTCAAGCAGGCGCGCGCCGTCGCGGACACCTCCGCCACCGTGCTCATCACGGGCGAGAACGGCACGGGCAAGGAGGTCCTGGCGCGCGCCATCCACGAGGAGAGCGGCCGTCGCGACCGCCCCTTCGTCGCCGTCAGTTGCGCGGCGCTCCCCGAGACGCTCATCGAGTCGGAGCTGTTCGGCCACGTCAAGGGCGCATTCACCGACGCGAAGGCCGACCGCCTCGGCCGCTTCGAGCTGGCCAACGGCGGCACGCTCTTCCTCGACGAGATCGGCGAGCTGCAACAGTCGGTGCAGGTGAAGCTCCTGCGCGTCCTCCAGGAGCGGACGTTCGAGCGCGTGGGCAGCAACCGGCCAGTCGGCGTGGACATCCGTCTCATCGCCGCGACGAACCGCGACCTCGAACAGGAGGTCTCCGCGGGGCGCTTCCGCGAAGACCTCTTCTACCGCCTGAACGTCGTGCCGCTCCACATGCCCGCGATGAAGGAGCGGCGCGAGGACGTGCCGCTGCTGGCCGCGCACTTCGCCGCCAAGGCCGCCGAGAAGCACGACCGCCCGCCGGCCGACCTAGACCCCGCGCTCCTCGAAGCCTTGCAGGAGTACGACTGGCCCGGCAACGTACGCGAGCTTGAGAACCTCGTGGAGCGGCTCGTCGTGCTGACGAAGGGCTCGCAGCTCGGCGTCGAGTTTCTGCCCGAGAAGATGCTGCGCTCGGTACACACGTCCGTCCCCCCGGCCGCCGCGGCCAACGACGAGACGACGCTCGAAGGCGCGACGCTCGCGCTGCGCCGCCGCATGGTCATCGGCGCGCTCCAGGCCGAAGGCGGCAACCGCGTCGCCGCCGCCCGCCGCCTCGGCATCAGCCGCTCCTACCTCCACCGCCTCATCAGCGAACTTTCAATCACGGGGGTCTGAAAGTCAGTAGGCAGTAGGCAGACGGCAGTAGGCAGTTAAGACATAAAGCGGGCCAAGAGAATCGGAGGCGTCGGGATTTGCAACCTGACGCCTCCGAATTTTTATTGCCTCGTCATCTTCCGAACTGCCTACTGCCGTCTGCCTACTGCCTACTGCTGTCTACACACGCGCCCGCCCGAATGTCTACTCGTGTGTACATGCAAATCTTTTGTTAAGTGCGGTCGGCGCGTTTTTGGCGGGAAATTCGCTTTTCCAAACTCGGGCGGGCCTTGGCACCGGCCTTGCAACAGGGTCTGGCGAGTGAGGGTTTAAAACCTGGCATCCGCCGGAAGGGTGATGGACGTAGATGAGGGAAGACATCGCCGGAGCCATTTTGGTGAATGACGGGGAAGACGAAGATGACGAAGCCGAAAGTTCTCATAGTCGATGACGACGTCGCGATCACGCAGCAGCTCTTCTGGACGCTGTGCGACGAGTTCGAGGTGATGACGGCCAACAACCTCTCGTCCGCCATCCGCCGCGCGACTATCTACGAGCCGGACGTCGCCATCCTCGACCTTCACCTGCCGCCGACCCTCGACGCGCCTGACACCGGGCTCCGTATCCTCGACTACGTGAAGAGCCACCTCCCCGCGTCGAAGGTCTTTGTGGCGAGCAGCGACCCCTCGGGCGAGATGCGGCGCGAGTGCGTCCGCCGCGGCGCCGACGGGTTCTTCGACAAGCCGCTCGACGTGGAGCGACTGGTCGCCACCGTCCGCCGCACCGCCGTCGCCCGGAGACTGGCCGCGGCCTGAAGAGACTGGGCATCGAGTTTCACCCCGGCAGGCGGCGCAGTAAGACCGCCGTTGATAAAGCGAGGGCATACTTCATACGCCCTGCCTCGCGAAGTTCTAACGCTCTTTGAGTTTTAGAGGAATTCGGCCCTCGCCTACCCCAACAATCGAGCGGCCGTGAAGGCACCCGCGCGTTAAGGCAACCCTTCTGCCTTGTGTGGGCGCCAAAGCCCCCGTGTCCAAACAAGACTCTCGCCCAGAGTCGCGGGGGCTTTCTTTTACCCCGGGAAGCGAGGCTTCCCGTCCCCCTCCTCACCGTACGAACAAAGAGGCGGGGCCTGGAAAAATTCAGGCCCCGCCTCTTTGTTTCTCCGCCCCCCGGCCCGCCTCCGTGCCTCCGTGGTTAACTCTCGGCAGCTACGACTTCTTACTTCGCGCGCGCCTCTCTGATCTTCTCGATGAAGGCGCGCGCCGTCGTGGTGATGGAGGCGAAGTCGCCTGTCCTGGCGCCGCCGGTAAGACTTCCGCCCGCGCCCACGGCGACCGCGCCCGCCCTGATCCACTCCGCGACGTTCGAGAGGTCAACGCCGCCCGTCGGCATCAGCGGGGCCTGCGGCAGGGGCCCTTTGATGGCCTTGATGATCGAGGGGCCGAACGCCTCGCCGGGGAAGAGTTTGACCACGTCCGCGCCGAACTCCATCGCCTCGACGACTTCGCGGACGGTCATCGCGCCCGGCATGACCGGCACCTGATAACGGTTGCAGAGCCGCACGGTCTCCGGGTTGAGCGACGGCGAGACGACGTAAGACGCGCCGGAGAGGATCGCTATCCGCGCCGTCTCGGGGTCGAGGACGGTGCCCGCGCCGAGTATCAGCTCGGAGGGCTTGTAGGCGGCGGCCAGCTCTTCGATGACCTTGTGCGCGCGCGGCACCGTGAAGGTCATCTCGACGGCGGGGCAGCCGCCTGCGAGCACAGCGTCGGCGACGCGCCGCGCCTGCTCGCCCGACTCCGCGCGCACGACCGCCACGAGCCCCGCCTCCGTGACGCGCCGCAGTATGTCCAGTTTGGGAATCATTCGTTCGCGGCCCTCCGTCGAAGCCTCAGCGCACGCCGAGCAGGATGTCCATGGTGAGCTGGTCGAGCCGCTCGTACCTCAGCCCCTTCGAGGACATCTCCGCCCGGTCGAACTCCTGCCCGAGCAGCTCGCCGTTGCGCCCCTTCTCGAACTTGCCCGCGCCGCCGTTGCCGTCCGCCGCCGCGATCTCGGACAGGATGGATTTAATCTCGGGGTCTCTGTTCCACCGCTCGCCCTTCTCCTTCAGGATGAGGTAGGTCCGCATGCACCCCCGCGCGAAGTCCTTGATGCCCTCGTAATCTTCAGTCCGATACGCGTGCGCGTCGAAGGCGCGGGGGCCGTCGTAGCCCACGTCTTCGAGGAACTTCACCAGCCAGAACGCCGTCTTGGGGTTCGCCGAGCCGAATCTTAAATCCTGGTCGTATCTACCGGGCACCTGGTCGTTCAAGTCGATGTGGAAGAGCTTGCCCGCCTCCCACGCCTGCGCCACGGCGTGCGTCATGTTCAGCCCCGCCATGTGCTCGTGCGCCACCTCCGGGTTGACGCCCACTAAGTCGGGGTGGTCGAGCGTCGGGATCAGGGCGAGGTAGGCCCCCGTCGTCGGCATGTAGATGTCCGCCCGAGGCTCGTTCGGCTTGGCCTCGAGCGCGAAGCGGTAGCCGTAGCCCTGCGAGATCGAGTACTCGCACAGGTAGTTCAGCGCCTCCCGCAGCCGCTTCACCCCCTCGTCCGGTCTGCGGCAGGCGTCGGTCTCCACGCCCTCCCTCCCGCCCCACAGGACGAATATCTGCGCGCCGAACTCCGCGCCCAAGTCCATCGCCCGCATCGTCTTCTGTAGCGCGTACGCCCTCACCCGCGCGTCATTCGCGGTGAATGCCCCGTCTCTGAAGACCGCCTCGTAGAAGAGGTTCACCGTCGCCATCGGGACAACTATTCCGGTCTCCTCGCAGGCCGCGCGGAACTCGCGCACGATGCGGTCGCGCTCCGACGGCGTGGCGTCAATCGGCACGAGGTCGTTGTCGTGGAAGTTGACGCCCCACGCGCCCACCTCGGCCAGCATCCGCACCGCGTCATTAGGCGGCAAGGAAGGCCGGACGGCGTCGCCGAACGGGTCGCGGCCGCGGTTGCCCACCGTCCAGAGGCCGAAGGTGAACTTGTGCTCCGGCTTCGGCTCGTACTTCTCTTCTGCCATCGTCTTACTCTCCCTCTCTCCTTGTTAGTCTCCGGCCGATGCCTCGGCGATGCGGTGCAGCGCCGGGTAGATCGCCCGAAAGATTTTATAACGCTCGTCCATACGGCGCCTGCCCTCAGCGTCGGGCTGCGTCCGCTCGCGCACGCGCACCGCGGCCGCGCACGCGTCGTCTACCGTCTCCCACGCGCCGCCGCCCACGCCCGCGAGCAGCGCCGCGCCGTAGGCCGCGCCCTCGTCCGCCTCGACCAGCTCGACCTCGCGCCCGTACACGTCCGCCTGTATCTGCCGCCACACGCGAGACCGCGCGCCGCCGCCGCCCAGCCTTATCGACTCTACGGGGACGCCCATCTCCGCGAAGATGGTGAACGTGTCTCTTAAGCTGAAGGCGACGCCTTCGAGGATGGCGCGGACGACGTGTGCGCGCCTGTGGCTCGCGTTCAGGCCGACGAGCGCCGCGCGCGCGTGCGGGTCGAGGTGCGGCGTCCGCTCGCCCATCAGGTACGGGGCCCACAGCACGCCGTCGGAGCCGGGCGGCACGGTGGCGGCCTCCTCGCCCAGGCGCTCGTATGGGTCGCGCCCGTCGTCCGCGCCCGCGCCGAACTGGTCGCGGAACCAGCGCAGGGAGAGCCCCGCGCCCTGCGTCACGCCCATGACGTGCCAGCGCCCGGGGACTGCGTGGCAGAAGGTGTGGACTCGGCCCAAGGGATCGAGCGCGGGCCGGTCGGTCGCCGCGAAGACGACGCCCGACGTGCCGATGGTCGCGCTGACCGCGCCGGGGCGGACTATGCCCATGCCGACCGCGCCCGCCGCCTGGTCGCCCGCGCCCGCGACGACCGGCGTCCCCTCGCGCAGGCCCGTCGCCCTCGCGCCCTCGGCCGAGACGCGCCCCGTCACCTCCTGGGACTCGGACGCGCGCGGCAAAAGGCTCCGGTCGATGCCCGTGACCTCCAGCATCTCGTCCGACCAGACGCGCCGGGTCACGTCGAAGAGGAGCGTGCCCGAGGCGTCGGCCACGTCCGTTCCCTTCTCGCCGGTCAGGCGCAGCCTCACGTAGTCCTTCGGCAGGAGCACGGAGCGCACGCGCCCCCACAACTCGGGCTCGCGCTCGCGCACCCAGAGCATCTTCGGCAGTGTGAAGCCTTCGAGCGCGGGGTTCGACACGAGCCGGATCAGGCGCTCGGCCCCGACCTGCTCGGTCAGCGCGCGACACTGCTCGTGCGTGCGCACGTCACACCAGATGATGGAGGGGCGCAGCGGCTCGTCCCTTTCGTCGAGCAGCACCGCGCCGTGCATCTGCCCCGTCAGCCCGACGCAGGCGATCTCCTCGGCGCGCACGCCTTCGGCCTTAAGGACTTCGCGGACGGCCGCCTCGCTCGCGCGCCACCAGTCGCGCGCGTCCTGCTCGGCCCAGCCCGTCTGCGGCGAGGCGAACGGCTCGTGCTCGACGGTCGCGGAGGCGACCACCTTCCCCTGTTCGTCAACCACGAGGGCGCGGCTCCCGCCCGTCCCCACGTCAATCCCGAGTAGCTTCATCTCACTCCGTTCGCGTGAACCGTGAACCGTAAACCGTGACAGGAAGGAAAGCAGTTTTTATCTCGTTACGGTTCACGGTTCACGGTTCACGCTCCTGTCACGGTTTACGGTTCACGCGTTTACCACCAGATGTCCGAACGCCGCCGCGCCCGGCGAGGAGCCGGAGATGATGAGCGGGGCGTGGCCGGTGCGGCGCTCGTACTCCTGCGCGACCGCCTCGACCGACGCGCGCGCGCCCTTGCGGCCGAGGACGGCGACGGTGCCGCCGCTGCCGCCGCCCGTGATCTTCGCGCCGTAGAGCCCCGACTCGGGGCCCGCCTCGCGGACGAGCCTGCACAGCTCGTCCGTCCCCGGCGAGCCGAGGCAGCAGGCCGAGTAGCTCTTGTGCGACTTGTACATCAGCTCGCCCAGCTCGCCCGCGCGCGCGGCGGCGTCCGGGCCTTCGAGTATCTCCTTAAAGCGCGTCACGCGCGCGTGCTCTTTGACGGGGTGCTGCGTCGCCTGCCGGACGTGGTAGTGGCGCGCGGGTTCGACCCGCGTCACGGTGTCCGTGATGCCCCGGTACCGCTCAAGGAACTCCGCGCCCGACATGCGCGCGGGCAAGTGTGAGGCGTAGCGGGCCTCGAACTCGGCTGGCGTGATGTTGGCGAGGTAGCCGCCCCACAAGGGGTCTTCGACGCGGACGTGCCCGTGACCCTCGCCCTCGCTCACGCGCAGGCCGGCCATCTCGGCGATCATGCGGTAGCCCATGAAGGCCGCCGTGCGCACCGTCCCGTAGTCCGCGCCGCCGACCGAATGCCTGATGCCGGAATCGACGCCCCAGACTTCCAACTCTTCGGGCAGGGCCACCGTCCCCTTCAGCTCGCCCGGCTGACAGAGTAAGGCCAGGAGCTTGTCGGCCTCGCCGCACGCCGAGGTCATCTGATCCATCACGCCGCACGGCGCGCAGGCCACGAGGTTCTCGACCTTCTGACAGAGGAACGCCAGCTCGCGCGGGTCGAGTTCAATCTCGTAGGCCGCGCAGACGGCCTGCATCGTCGCCACTTCGAGCGCGGCCGACGAGCTGACGCCCTTGCCCTCCGGCACCTCGGAGCGGATGAGGATGCGCGCGCCGCGCCGGAAGCGGATTCCGCGCTCGCGCGTGAGGACGTAGAAGGCGCCCGCGACGTACGCGGCCCAATCATCCCCCGGGCGTTTGAAGTCGCGCGCGGCCTCGGCGTATCCGAGCGGCCTGCCCGCCGCGTCGTAAAGGTCTTCGAGCGGCATCTCGAACACGCGCTCGCGGCCGGCGTCTGTCGGCGGCAGGCTGACGATGACGACGGTTTGCTCGGTGCTGAGCTGCAATGCGGCGTGTGCGGCGGAGGCGATGGGTAGCTCAAGGACGAGCGACCCGGAGTAGTCGGCGATGCCGCCCATCAAATCGAGCCGGCCGGGCGCGCGCGTCACGTAGACCTTCCGGCCGCCCTCGAAGAGCACGCTCTTCGAGGGCGACTCGCCCGCGAGCAGACGCTCGACCATGCGGACGAAGTCGTTCGTGTCTGCCAGTCTGTGTGTCATGCCCTGTTCAGTGTCGCCCATCTGCACGTAAAGTCCCTGTCGCTTCAAGGCCCCGGCGCGTAGTAAGACTTGCGCCCCCAGACCGTGTACTCGGGGTGGCCGCGCACCTCTATCTGCACATGGCGGCGCTTGCCGTCGCGCTCCCTGTTCGTCGGGTAGAAGCCGACGACGTAGCGCCGCCCGATGTCCGAGAAGATGCTTGCGTAGATGCCGGCCGCCTGCGAAGGCTCTTCGAGAAAGTTCGTCCAGCCGCCCGTCAGCTTCGACAGCCCGTAGAGCGCGGTCTGCTGCGGCGCCGTCCGCCGGATGGTCTCTTCGAGCCAGAGGTCGCGCGCCGGCAGGTAAGTGGAGCCGGGCGCGCGATACTTCTCCAGCTCGCGGCGCAGCTCCTTGGTCTTCGCCTGCTCCTCGCCCGGCTTGAGCCCGATGAGGCGGACGCCGGGGATGACCGTGTAGATGGTCGCGCGCGAGCGCTCGGCCTCGCGGAACACGTCCGCGATGCTGAACGCCCTCTGCGACCTCTCAAGCGCGGCCCTGTACGCCTCGGGCGAGACGCCGGGCGGGACGGGCGGGGGCAGCGGCGAGTCGTGCAGCGCCCCCAGCTCGTCGCCGTCGGTCTGGAAGATGACGATGGGGCGCGTGTCCTCCTCGTCGAACAGCTCGCGCAGCGTCGCCATCAGCGCGCTGTACTGCCGGCTGCGGCCGAAGCGCGTGGGGTAGCCCGACTCGTTTGAGGTCGCCTTCCGCAACAGCCATTCGAGCTTCTCTTTGAGCAGCCTCTTGTCGCGCGTGAAGTCGGCGAGCAGCTCCACGTCGTCGGTGACGACGGCCATCCGGTCGCGCGGGCTAAGCTTATCGACGAGCGTCTTCGCGGCCTCGATGCTGTTCTCAAGGAAGGGGCGCATGCTGCCGCTGTAGTCGATGACGAGGACGATGGAGCGCGCCACGTTCGCGCTGTCGCCGAGCGCGAACGCGCCGACCTCCTGCGGCCTGCCGTCTTCGATGATGAGAAAGTCTTCGCGCTTCAGCCCCGCGACCGCCTTCCCCTTCGCGTCGAGCACTAGCACGTCGCAGACGACGAGCGAAGTCTCGACCCGCACCACTTCATCTTCTTCGACGCCGCCCCCGCCGTCTTTCGCGGGCGCGGGCGCGACCTCGACCGCGCGCTTCTGCCCTGCGTCCCACTTGAGCCGTTCGAGGCTCGACCCGAACGCGGGCTTGGGCCGCGGCTCTAAGGACTGACCCGGCGTCTGCGTCTGCGCCCGCGCCGCCGACGGAGCCAGCAGCAGCAGGCACAGCGCCGACCTCAAGAGCTTTGACCGCGTAGCGCGCTCAAGCATCCGTCGCCCCCGACTTCGGCAGCAGCCCGCGTCGCTCCAACGCCGCTCGCAGCAGCGGCTCGATCTGTGCCTGTATCTTCGCGTTCGCGTAGCCGACCCAGGCCACGTCGGGCTCGACCGCGAGCGGCGCGCGCAAATGTTGGCCGTCAACGTCCGTAACGACGACGCCCGCCTCGCGCGCGATCAGCTCCGTGCAGAGGTCGTACGGGTGGCAGCAGATGCCGAGCGCGCGGCCCCGCGACTTCAGAGACTCTTCCATCAAAGGCCGCAGGTCGGCCGTGAAGCGGTCGTGCCCCGCCATCAGCTCGTAGAGCTGCCCGCCTGAACACGTGTACTGGTCTTCAAAGCAGTGCGCCTTGCCCGGCTGCACGGGCCCGAGCGCGCCCAACACGACCTCCTCGTCAATCGCCGCCAGCTCCTCGCGCGCGCCGGGGAAGAAGCGCGCGACCTGCGCGTAGCCGTGCGCGATTGTAGGCGACTGCGAAGGTCTTAACTTGACCGGCGTGCTCTCGCCCGTCAGGCGGTTGAAGCGCTCGGCGTGCGCGCCCTCGCCGCGGACGGCCCAGGCCACGTCCGAGAGGTGCTGCTTGACGAGCGGTATCTCGGTCTGCACGGCCAGCTCGATGTCCGCGAGCGAGGTCTCCGCGCCGCGGTTCGGCGCGACGCCGGTCAGAATCCACCCGCTGCGCTTCTGGTACATCAGGCCCCGCGTGCCGTCGATGGGGTCTACGACGACGCGCCAGACGGCGTCCGCCTCCAGAGCGCCGTGCGGCAGGACGACCTGCCCGCCATCGGGAAGCCCTTCGGCGACGAGGACGACGGGTGCGGCGTGCGCCACCTCGCGCTCGAAGAACTCGACGATCAGCTCCTCGCTCACGCGGTCTACGGCGTAGATGGTGTCGCCCTCCTCCTCGCGCTCGACCTCGCTCAAAGACTCCACGGCCGAGCGCTCGCACGCGTCCACCACCGCCGCGCGTATCCGCTCGTGCAAACGCCGGATGGGTTCCAACAGCCAGCGCGGGTCGTCCGTCGAAGGGTTCAGTGTCATCGCTTTATCCCGTGTGTTGGGTGTTGGGTGTCGGGTACCGGGTAAAAGCAGTTGCCTTTAACCAACACCCGACACCTAAAACCCGACACCCTTCATCCTTCCGCGAGGCAGCGCTCGAACTCTTCCATCTCGGCCTTACCGCCGACGACGAGCGGGGTGCGCTGGTGCACGTCGCGCGGCTGTATGTCAAGAATCTTCCGGCGGCCGTCGCTGGCCGACCCGCCCGCCTGCTCCGCGAGGAAGGCGACGGGGTTGGCCTCGTACAGCAGCCGCAGCTTTCCCTCCGGGTGGTCTGTGTTCGGCGGGTAGATGAAGACACCGCCGCGCAGGAGCGTCCGGTGGAAGTCCGCGACCATCGAGCCGACGAAGCGCGAGGAGTAGCGCCGCCCCGTCTCGCCCGACTTCAGACGGTTCAGATACTTCGCGTAGACCCCGGGCCAGCGGTCGCAGTAGGACTCGTTGATCGAGTAGTAGTTGCCGCGCTCGGGGATGCGCAGGTGCTCCTTCGTCAGGATGTAGGAGCCGACCAAAGGGTCGAGGGTGAAGGCGTGGACGCCGTTGCCCGCGCTGTAGACGAGCACGGTGGACGAGCCGTAGACGACGTACCCGGCGGCGACCTGCTTGCGCCCCGGCTGGAGCACCCACGCCAGGGGGTCGCCCGCCTTGTCCTCGTCGGGGCGGCGGAAGACGGCGAAGGTCGTCCCGATCGTGACGGCCACGTCGATGTTCGACGAGCCGTCCAAAGGGTCGAAGACGATGGCGTACTTGGCCGCGGGCGAGTCGTGACGCAGGACGAGCGGCTCCTCGTTCTCCTCGCTCGCGATGATGCCGATGCTCTCGCGCAGAGAGAGGCAGTGGATGAGCGCCTCGTTGGCGTAGACGTCGAGCTTCTGCTGCACCTCGCCCTGCACGTTGACCTCGCCGTGCGAGCCGAGGATGTTGGTGAGCCCCGCGCGCCTGACCTGCGACTCGATCATCTTCGTGGCGAGCGTGATGCCGGAGACGAGCCACGAGAACTCGGTCGTCGCGCCGGGGAAGCGCTTCTGCTCGTGCAGGACGTGCTGCTGGAAGGTCGTGATCATCGTCTTCACTCGTCCGTGCCGGGCTTAGGGGATGTCAGAGCAAGAGGGTTGCGGGGACGATTATACAGCCGCGCGGGGAATTAGGCGCGCCCCAGACAACGCGCGGGGACGGCGCAGCGCAGTAGCCGCGCGCCGCCCTCACCCGCGCGCACGCGGTAGCGGCGCGCGCCGCCCGCGACGAGCGCCGTCTCATACTTGCCTAACGTTACGGCCTCGCCTTCGAGGGAGAGTTCCGCCCCGCCCTCCGTCAACGTCAGGAGGTGGAAGGTCTCGCCCCGCGTGTCCTCATCCAGAGCCTCTTCGCCGAGGCCGATGACTTCAAGCTCGAAGTAGGGGCAGACGAGCGCGGCGGCGGCGGCCGTCCCCTTCAGCTCCGGCGCGGGTTGGACGGCGACGACCTTGCGCGGGTCTATGACTTCGACCGACTCCTCGACGTGGAGCTTCCTTCCGGCCGAGGCCGGCCTGTCCCAGTCGTAGACGCGGTAGGTCGTGTCGCTCGACTGCTGCACTTCATACAGCAGAAGCCCCGGCCCCAGAGAGTGCAGGGTTCCCGCGGGGATGTAGACCGTCTCGCCCGCCTTCACCTCCAGACGCTCCGCCACTTCGAGCACGCGCCCCGCCCGGATGGCCTCTTCCAACGCCTCCTTACTCGTCCCCTCTTTTATCCCCGCGTAGATGGTCGCGCCCGGCTCGGCCTCGATGAAGTGCCACGCCTCACTCTTGCCGAACTCGCCGGGGCCGACCAGCCGCGCGGCCTGCTCGTCGTTCGGGTGGACTTGAACCGACAGCCAGTCGGCGCAGTCGAGTAGCTTGACGAGCAGCGGGAAGCGACTCCCGTAAGCCTCGAACACCTCGCGGCCGAGTAGGTGTTCGCCGTACTCCTCCGACAACTCCGCGACGGTGCGTCCCGCGTGTGCGCCCGATTGAACGCGGCTCTCCTCGAACGCGACCCACGCCTCGCCCACCGGCGGGTCGGCCGCCTTCAAACGCTGCCCGCCCCACACGCGCTCGCGGTACTGCGGCTCAAGGAGAAATAGCTTTTGCGTCAGCGTCTTCATCTCCCCATCCAGCCGCCGTCAACCACGAGGACGTGGCCGTTGACGTAGTCGCTCGCGGGCGAGGCGAGGAAGACGGCCGCGCCCGCCAGGTCAGAGGCTTCGCCCCAGCGGCCTGCGGGGATGCGTTCGAGTATCTGGCGGTTGCGCGTCTCGTCCCTTTGCAAGGCCGCGGTGTTGTCCGTGCGCATGTAGCCGGGCGCGATGGCGTTGACGTTGACGCCTCTGGACGCCCACTCGTTGGCGAGCGCCTTGGTCAACTGCGCCACGCCGCCCTTCGACGCCGCGTAGGCCGGCACGGTCACTCCGCCCTGGAACGAAAGGAGCGAGGCGACGTTGACGATCTTGCCCGAGCCCCTTTCGACCATGTGGCGGCCCGCCAACTGCGAGAGGCGGAAGACGGCGTTGAGGTTGACCTCGATGACGGCCGCCCAGTCCTCTTCGGAGTAATCGACCGAGGGCGAGCGGCGGATGATGCCCGCGTTGTTGACGAGGATGTCGAGGCGGCCGAACTCTTCCAAAGTCTGCTCGACCAGGCGGCGCGGCACCTCTTTATCCGAAAGGTCTCCGACGACCGCGCGCGCCCGACGGCCCGCGCCTTTAACCGCCTCACAGGTCGCCTCGGGGCTGCGCGAGTTGCCGTGGCAGGCCACGTCCGCCCCCGCCTCCGCCAGCGCCGTTGCGACGGCCGCCCCGAGTCCCGCGGACGCGCCCGTCACGAGCGCCGCCCTGCCGTCCAGCCTGAATGCGTCAAGAATCATCAAGGTAGCTCCGTCAAGCCCCGCGCGAGCGAAGGGGCGAGGCCCCTCACGTTACAGCTCGAACTCGCCGGAGGTTTTTCCACGGACTCTAATATTTTATCGCCCCGACCGCAAATAGAAGCGCGCGGTGGTAGAATCCGAGCCCGGCAAGACCCCAATCGAACACAAAGGGACGAGGGCAGATGTTGGAGCGCGAGGCGGTCGGCAGGGCGTTCCGGGAGCGTTACGGGCGCGGGGCGCGCATCTTCCGCGCGCCCGGTCGCGTCAACCTCATCGGCGAGCACACGGACTACAACGGCGGCTTCGTGCTCCCGATGGCCATCGAGCGCGAGACGGTCGTCGCCGCGGCGGCGCGCGAAGACCGAACCGTCCGCGCCTACTCCGTCGGACTCGAAGAGGAGCTGAGCTTCGACCTCGACCGCCCCAACCCTCCGCGGCGCGGCGTCTGGTTGGACTACGTCGAGGGCGTCGCGCGCGCCCTCGAAGAGAAGGGTTTGAAGCTCTCGGGCGCAGACCTCCTCATCGACTCGGACGTGCCGGCCGGCGCGGGCCTGTCGTCTTCGGCCGCACTCGAAATCTCGGTCGGGCTCGCGCTCACGCGTGTGTCGGGGCAGGAGGTGGACGGCGTCACGCTCGCGCTCGCGGGGCAGCGGGCCGAGCACACATACGTCGGCGCGCAGGTCGGCATCATGGATCAGTTCATCTCGGCGCTCGGCCGCGAGGGGCACGCCCTCCTCATCGACTGCCGGAGCTTAGAGACCGAGGCGGTCCCGCTCGACACCAGCGGGGCCGCCTTCGTCATCGCCGACACGCGCGTCAAGCACGAGCTATCGTCGTCGGAGTACAACGTCCGGCGCGCCGAGTGCGCCCGCGGCGTCGAGCTTCTGCGCGAGCGACTGCCCGGCGTCACGCAACTGCGCGACGTGAGTGTCGCAGACTTCCGACGACACGCCGACGTGCTACCCGACCCCATCGTCCGGCGCTGCCGCCACGTCGTCACCGAGAACGAGCGCACGCTCGCCGCCGCACGCGCCCTGCGCGGCGGCGACCTCGCAGGGATGGGGCGGCTCATGTACGAGTCGCACTACTCCCTGCGCGACGAATACGAGGTGAGCAGCCCGGAGCTGGACTTGCTGGTCGAGATCGCGCGGGCCTTACACGGCGTCCTCGGCGCGCGCATGACCGGCGGCGGCTTCGGCGGCTCGACCGTCAGCCTCGTCCGCCGCGAAGCCCTGGAAGATTTCGAGCGCGCCCTCTCGGACGCTTACGAGCGCGAGACCGGCCGCCGCCCGGCCGTCCTCGTCTCGGAGGCCGGCGCGGGCGCCGCGGAAGTAGGTCAGAACCGCCCGCGGTAGCGGGTGGGCCTTTCTTAGACGGCCGGTTGATTGATGAGAGACGCGCCGTCATCAACCGGCATTCGGGATTTGGTACGCCCAGCCGCTACCGCGGGCGGTTCTGACCTGATAACCACAGAGATGACGAACATGAGAAGAACCCTCTGCTGCCTGCTCGCCCTCCTCACCCTCGCGGCGCTTTCGCCGCCGGTGCTGCGTGGGCAGGACGGGGAGGCGGCCGGGCTCTACAAGACCGTCGAAGACTACCCGCGCGACCAGCTCGCAGAGATGCGCGCGCAGGGCAAGTCGCCCGGCCACGAGACGCTGGAGCTGTTCCAGCGCGAGCAGCGAGAGCTGGCCGAACGCTACGCCGCGAAGCTGGCCGCGCGCCAGGGGCTCGCCGGGCTCGACCTCTACTACCTCGGCGCGCTCTACAACGTCGCCGGGAGGGGGCGGGAGACGCTCGACGCGATGCGCCGCTTCCTCGCCGACGGCGCGGCGCAGAAGGCGGGGCCGGAGGCGCAGGCCGCGCGCAACCTGGTCGTCGTCTACGCGGCGCAGGCCAAGCTCTTCGAGGAGGCCGAGGCGGCGCGCGCGGCCTACGCGTCCCACGAGCCGAAGACGGCGGCGCAGCTCCTCCAGAACGAGCACGAGCTGTGCGTCGCCTACTTCAAGGAGAAGCAGTACGAGCGCGCCGCCGAGCGCGCGGACGAGGCGTTCCGGCTGGCGAAGGCGCTCCGCGCCGGAGACCTCCCGCAGGCGCGGCGCGAGGAGTTCATCTTCGCCGCGGGCGAGACGCTGGCCGCCTCCTACAGCGCCCTCAAGCGGAAGGAGGAGGCGCTCGCGGCCGTCGTCCGGCTCTTCCAGTTCGCGCTCGAACTGCCCTCGGCCAACCTCTACCGCCTGACGGCCCGCCGCTTCCCCGACAAGGCGGACGACGCCGAGCGCGCCGTCCTCGCGCTCCCGGCCGACCGCGTGGCCGCGCCGCCCGAGCTGTCGGTCGCCGAGTGGCTCGGGCAGGAGCCGCTCCGCCTCGCAGACCTGCGCGGGCGGGTCGTGCTCCTCGACTTCTGGTACGACTGGTGCGGCGCGTGCCGCGCCTCCTACCCCGCGCTGCGCGACTGGCAGCAGAAGTACGGCGAGCGCGGCCTCACCGTCATCGGGCTTACGGACTTGCAGCGCACGCTCGGCGGCACCGGCAAGAGCCGCGCCGAGAAGCTCGACTTCCTGCGCCGCTTCAAGGAGGGGAACCGGATGACCTACGCGGTCGCCGTCGCCGAGGGGACTGAGAACCTGCCCGAGTACGGCGTCAGCGCCTTCCCCACGGCCGTCCTCATCGACCGCCGCGGCGCCGTCCGCTTCATCAGCATCGGCGTTAGCCCGTCCGAACTCGCCCGCCTCGGCGACATGGTCGAGAAGCTGGTCAAAGAGCCCGCGCCGTCGGAGAGTAGGCAGTAGGCAGCAGGCAGTAGACAGACGGCAGATGGCAGTAGACAGACGGCAGTAGGCAGATGGCAGATGGCAGATGGCAGAAGGCAGTCCGAGCCGCGTCAGCGGCGTCTGAATTTAGCCCGGCCTTTCAAGGCCGGGGACGCCGCACGTTAACAAGTATTGCGTCGCGTCAGCGACGCCTGAACGGGCCAGCTCAGGCGACGACGGACGCGACGCGGCCGTCTTCGTCCCGATTACCCGGCCTTGAAAGGCCGGGCTAAATTCACACGCCGCTGACGCGGCGAACGGTCTTCCGAGGCTCAACATCTCGCCTCAAAGGCTCAACGTCCGAGAAAAAAGCCCGAACCTCAGAGAAAAAAGCTCGGACGTTGGAGCAAAAAGCTTCGACGTTCGAGAAAAAAGCTCGGACTCCCGAGCAAAAAGCCTCGTCGTCCGAGAAAAAAGCTTGAACGTCCGAGAAAAAAGCTCGGACATTCGAGAAAAAAGGGTGGAGGTTCGAGCTAAAAGCTCGGATTTCCGAGAAAAAAGCTCGGGTTTCCGAGAAAAAAGCTTGGACTTCCGAGAAAAAAGCTCGAAGCTCCGAGAAAAAAGCTCGGGCCTCCGAGCAAAAAGCCTCGAAGTCCGAGCAGAAGTGCTCGGAGGCCCGAGAAAAAAGCTCGGAGCTTCGAGAAAATAGCTCGGAGGGCCGAGCAAAAAGCTCGGAGGTTGGAGAAAAAAGCTCGACCGCCCGAGCTTTTTGCTCGGGACTCCGAGCAAAAAGCCTCGACGTTCGAGCAAAAAGCCTCGGCCTTCAGGTAAAAAGGCTCGACGGTCGGGTAAAAAGGCTCAACCTTCCGCCTCGGAGGCCCGACTCTCCTTCTACGGGAATCAAAATTCCGTCCCCGAAGCCCGACGTTCCCTCTCGGAGGCCCGGCCTTCGGCCTCGAACGGCCTGCTGCCATCCGCCTCCCGCCTACTGTATAATGTCCTTCTACATTAGAGACGTTTAAGAGCTACCCTTATCGGTAACAGTCAGGCCCAGAGTCGTATCGGATGATTAAGTTTTTACACATGTCGGACGTGCACCTCGGGTGCCGTCGGTACAACCTCGAAGAGCGGACGAAGGACTTCTTCCGGAGCTGGTACGACGTGATCGAGAATCACGCGATACCCAACGGGGTGGACTTCGTCCTCATCGCGGGCGACTTCTTCGACCGCCGCAACATCGACCCGCAGACGATGAACCACGCGCTCGCGGGCCTCCAACGTCTTAAAGATAACGGCATCCCCGTCGTCGCCATCGAGGGCAACCACGACCGCCGCGACGCCGTCTCCGACTACAGTTGGATGCGCTCCTTCTCGCAGGCCGGCTTCTTCATCCTGCTGGAGCCCGCGCGCGCCGAGGAGACTTCCGAGAACGCCCTGCCGTGGCAGATGGTGCCCTGGGACGAGGAGTCGCGCACCGGCTCCTACGTGGACATCAAGGGCGCGCGCATCTTCGGCACGCACTGGTACGGCACCTCGGCCAACGCCGCGATGCCGATGCTCGCCGAGTCCCTGCGCGCCGCGCGCGCGGACGGCCTCTTCCACATACTTCTGCTCCACACAGACGTTGAAGGGCAGCTCAACCGGCCCATTCCCGCGCTCTCGGTCGAAAAGTTGAAGGAGCTGCGCACCCTCGTCGATTACGTCGCGCTCGGCCACACGCACAAGAAGTTCGAGATTGACAACTGGGCCTTCAACCCCGGCTCGCTCGAAGCCTGCTCGATTGACGAGTACCGCGAGGAGCGCGGCCTCTACCTCGTCGAGGTGGACGACGAGCGCGCGGTCAAAGCGACCTTCATCGACGAGTACGTCCAGCGCCCCTTCCAGCGCCTGACCGTCGATGTCTCCGGCGCGGAAGACCAGACGGAAGTCCACGAACGCGTGATGGAGACCGTCCGGCGCGAGGCGCGCCCGCACGACCCCGACTCCGGCAGGCCCGCGCCCATCGTCGAGATCAACCTGCGCGGACACCTCGGCTTCAAGAACTCCCTGCTCGACATGCGCAAGATGCGCGAGGAGGCCCTCGCGCACACCGGCGCGCTCCACGTCATGCTCAAGAACCAGAGCGTGCCCGTCGAGTACGCCGTCGCCGCGGGCCTGGACGCCGACACCTCGCGCGCGCACCGCGAGCGCCGCATCGTCGAAGACCTCATCGCGCGCGACAACCGGTACAGAGACCGCGCCCGCGAGATGGCCGAACTCGTCCTCGAAGCCAAGCGCCGCGCCCTCGGCGACGAGCCCCCCGAGTCAATCCTCGAACTCATCGAGCAGAAGGTCGAGCCGCGCGCGCGGCCCGACGGGCAGGAGCCCGCCCCCTCCCCCGCGGCCATCGGCGCGCTCGAACGCAGTGCGACAACAGCAGCGACGAGTGACCAGTGACGGGTGACAAGTCAGAGCTTGTCTTAACTCGTCACTCGCCACTCGTCACTCGTCACTTCTTTCATGTCTGACGCCCTCGACAAGGTGCGCGGCGTGCGGGAACTGCCGGTCTTCCCGCTGCCGCTCGTGCTCTTCCCCGGCGTGCCGCTGCCGCTCCACATCTTCGAGGAGCGCTACCGCCGCATGCTGGCCGACGTGCGCGCCTCGAACAACCTCTTCGGCCTCTCCTACTTCGTCCCCGACGCCGAACGGGAAGACCGCCCGCCCGCCGGCCACGTCGGCTGCGCGACCGAGGTCGTAGAGGTGCAGCCGCTCCCCGACGGCCGCTCGAACATCCTGACGCTCGGCGTCGCGCGCTACCGCGTCACGGAGTACGTCGATCGCGGCGACCCGTACCTCGTCGCGCGCGTCGAGTTCTTCGAGGACGGAGAGGAGGACAGGGAGGTGGTCGGACGCCGGGCGGCCGAAGTCTCCGAGATGTTCATGCGCATCGCGCGCGCGATGCGCACCGTCAACGCCGAGCGCGGCGCTCTGCCGGAACTCCCGCAGGACGACCCCGAGCGCCTCTCCTTCCTCGTCGCGGCCGTCGTCGAGATGGACGCCGAGGCCAAACAGCGCCTGCTCGAAACCCGCTCCACCTCCGAGCGGCTGCGCCGCCTCTACACGCTGCTCGCGCAGGCCGTCACGGCCTACGAGGAGCGCGCGCGCACGCACGAGCTGGCGCGCGGCAACGGCCACGCCGGCAAGAAGATCGACCTCGACCAATGAAGGAAAGTCCCGACGAGCGCGAAGTCCGAGTCCGCGTCCTCTTCTTCGGCGCGGCGCGCGAGCTGGCGGCCGACGAGGCCGTCCTGACGCTCGCGCCGGGCGCGACGGCGCAGTCGGCCTTCGCGCGCGTGCTCGAAGAGTACCCCGACCTCACGCGCTTCCGCTCCTCGCTCCTCGTCGCCGTCAACCAGGAGTACGCGCGCGACCTCGACGTGGAGCTGGAGGACGGCGACGAACTCGCCCTCTTCCCGCCGGTGAGCGGCGGCGACGGCGAGCCCCCGGAAGCGGACGACGCCGAAGACTTCTACGAACTGACGACCGAGCCCATCGACGTGGGGGAGGTCGCGCGCCGCGTCGTCCCGCGCCGCTGCGGCGCGACCGTCACGCTCGACGGCTACGCGCGCGAGTGGACGAAGGGGCGGCGTACTCTCTACCTCGTCTACGAAGCCTACGCCCCGATGGCGCTCTCCGAGATGCGCCGCCTGGGTGAAGAGGCGCACCGGCGTTTCGACATCGCGCACGTCGGCATCGTCCACCGCACGGGGCGCACCGAGATCGGCGAGACCTCCGTCGTCATCGCCGTGAGCGCCCCGCACCGCCGCGCCGCCTTCGAGGCGTGCGAGTGGGCCATCCGCGAACTCAAGCGCACCGTCCCCATCTGGAAGAAGGAGTTCTTCGAGGACGGCGAAGTCTGGGTCGAAGGCGAGTTCGCGCCGCAAGAATCCGCAAGGGGGATCGAGTCGGAAAACGCATGAGCCTCTGGACTGTCGCCCTCCTCGTCTTTCTCATCAGCCTGCCGTTCGGCTACTGGCGCGCGAGCGCGCGGAAGCATTCGCGGCAGTGGTTCCTGGCCATGCACCTGCCGGTGCCTCTGGTCATCGCTTTAATCTTCGCGGGGCCGGGCTATAAGTTGATAAGTTTCACCGTCGCCATCGGCGCGTTCGTCCTGGGGCAGTTCGTGGGCGGGAGGCTGCGCAACATCATACAGGGACGCGGCCCCGGCAGGCCGCACCACTGAAGTTTCGGACACGGCGACTCTCATGTTCGAGCGCCTACACTTCAAGCGGCTCCACCCGGAGGCGAGGCTCCCCACCCGCGGGAGCGCGCGCGCCGCGGGCTTAGACCTCTACGCGGTCGAGCGTTTGACGATTGAGCCGGGCGGGCGGGCGGCCGTCCGCACGGGTGTCGCGGTGGCCGTCCCCGTCGGGTTCTACGGCCGCGTCGCGCCGCGCTCGGGGCTCGCCGTCCGCCACGGGATAGACGTGCTGGCCGGGGTGATCGATTCCGACTACCGCGGCGAAATCTTGTGCGCGCTCGTCAACCACGGCCGCGAGCCCTTCGAGATAGAGCCCGGCGCGCGCGTCGCGCAGCTCGTCGTCGAAGCCATCGCCACGCCCGACCCCGCCTGGGCCGAAGACCTCGAAGAGACCGACCGCGGCGCGGGCGGCTTCGGCAGCACCGGCTAAGAAGGCAATTAACCACAGAGACACAGAGGCACAGCTTTGAGGTTATAACTCAACAGGCTGTGTCTCTGTGTCTCTGTGGTGAACTCTTTCTTAAGGCACGACAGTGATCGGAACGTCGCGGTTGTCGGTAGCTTCGTTGCCGGCGAAGTCCGCGGCCAGGATGCGGAGGGTGTAGTCGCCGGGCGGGAGCGCGGTCGTGTCCCAGGTGCCGCGCTCGGCGCGGCCTTGGCGGACGGTATTGGTGACCTCGTAGAGGAAGCGCGTCTCCTTGCTCCCGTAGACGGTTATGCCGCTCTCGTCGGCGTAGGCGATCTTGGGAGCTTCGCGGTCGGGGGGCAGGCGGTCGAACTCGATCTGGACGCGCGGCTGCTCGAAGCCGGGCGCGGGCGAGCCGTCAGGTTGTAAAAGTTGGTAGCCTAGTTTGTAGAGGCCGAGGCGGCGGCGCGGCTGGTTACCGTCCACCTGGTCGAAGGCGTCCACGACGACGCGGACGCGGCCGCGCACGACGAGGCGTCCGGCGCGCTTCTCCGTGAGGCGCGCGCCCGACTCGTCGAAGAGCTGCACGCCGTCGCGGTTGATCCTCGGCGCGAAGCCGTCGCTGTATCCGGTGAAGGGGAGCGCGAGCGGGTTCAGCTCCGCGCCCGGCGGGCCGAGGTTCATGTGGACGTGGTACATGCGGTTGATGGTGCCCAGCTCCTCGCCGACGGACAGCATCGTCCCGCGCCGGATGCGCACGCGCACGACCTTGCCCTCGGCGTCGCGCACGGGGATGAAAGTGTTCGGGTTGAGCACCCCGTCCTTCTCGTCGCGCCCGACGCGCAGGTGGACGTAGGTCATGAGCCCCGCGCGGAAGCCCTCGTTGAGCGTGCCGAAGCCCCAGTTGGCGAGCGGGCTCGTCACCCTCTCCCGGCGGACGGCGAGCACCTTCTGGCCGTAGACGCCGAACACGTCCACGCCGCTGTGCAGGTGGTGGCGGCTGTCGTCCGTGTCGTAGGAGCCGCGCGCCTCGCCCATCGTCGCCGTCAACTCGTGCCACGCTTCCTGCGGGTGGAGCGGCCACGGGAACGGGGCGCGCAGGCTCTCGACGCTGATGCGCGGGAGCACGTCCGTCCGCGGGACGTTCGTCTGTGCGGCGGCGACGACGACCCCTTCCTTCTTCTCCCTGTCCTCGAAAGGGCTGACGCGGCGCAGGAGGTAGTTCGCGCCGTCGGCGACGACGAGCGAGCCGTCGGGGGCGAGCGCGACGCCTGCGGGCTGATTGAAGCGCGCCTCCGTGCGCCCTTCGCCGTCGGCGAAGCCGGGGCCGCCGCGCCCCGCGATGACGTAGGCCGCGCCGTCGGGCGCGACCTGCACGACGCGGCCGCGGTCTAACTCAGTTACATAAAGAAAGCCGTCGCGCGTGACGGCGAGCCCGGCGGGCTTCGACAGCTCGAAGGGCGCGGTCGGCGAGGGCTGCGGGGCCGCCGCGTCGGCCGGGGACTGTGTCGCCGTCCGCGGCGCGCCCTGCGTGTTCGGCTCGGCGGTGGCCGTCGGGTCGTAGAGGCTGAGCGTCGAGACCTGTCCGTCCTTCGTTATCTTCCGCAGGCGGTTGTTGCCCGTGTCGGCGACGTAGATGTCGCCGGCCGCCGAGACGGCGACGGCGCAGGGCGTGTCGAAGCGCGCGGCGTCGAGCGCGCCGCCGTCCGCATGGCCCGGCCCGCCCGAGCCCGCGACCGCCCTCACCTGCCCGTCCTTCGCGATGAGCATGACGCGGTCGTTGTACGTGTCGGCGACGTAGACGTTGCCCTCCTTGTCCAAGGCCACGCCGACCGGGCCGTTGAACTGCCCTTCGCCCGCGAGCGCCGTCGCCGCGCCCTCCTTCGAGACCTTCACCACGCGGTTGTTGCCCGTGTCGGCGACGTAGAGATTCCCCTCGCCGTCGAGCGCCAGTCCGGAGGGCGCGTTCAGGCCCGCGTTCAGCCCCGCGAAGGTCGAGACCTGCCCCTCCGGCGTGAGCTTGCGGACGACGCTCGACCCGCCCGCGTCCGACGCGTAGACCGTCCCGTCCGCGCCGACCGCGACGCCGAAAGGGTCTTCAAAGCGCGACTGAAGCGCCGCGCCGTTCTCCGGCCCCGGCGAGCCGTTACCCGCCAGCGTCGTCACGCGCGCGCGCCAGCCCGCGGGCGTCCGCTCGGGCTCCTCCTTCGCGCAGGAGCCGAGCAGCAGGCACAGCAGCAGCGAGGCGAAGGCGAGCGTGCGGCTTGTTCGTTCGGAAGTTTTAATCAAGGTCTTTCTGTCGTCTCTACCTCCCGTTTAGAGGCGGGCTCCGCCCGCCGCGTCGAGTTACATCGGAACGTGAGGCGGCGGGCGGAGCCCGCCTCTAAACGGGAGGTGCTAAAATTAATAGCAACTTGCTCTAAACCACCGCACGAGTTTTCACGCCACACGTGCGTCCTGTCAAACGCGCCCGCGTAAATGTCGTTGGACGGCCGCGGGCGGTCTGGTTTATCCTCTCGGGACACGTCTTAAACAGCACTTACCCGGAGCCGTAACTCATGCTAGAGACGAAGAGTTTTTCTACGCGCGCGGCGCTCGCGTGCCTCATGCTTTTGTGCCTCGCGCTCGGCGCACAGGCGAGACAGGCGCAGCAGGCGACGCCGCAGTCGAGCCCGAGCCCGACGCCCTCCGAGCACCCCGAAGACGCGACGACCGAGACGAAGTCCTTCGACCGCCTGGAGTGGCGCAACATCGGCCCGGCCAACATGGGCGGGCGCGTCGCGGACATCGAGGGCGTCGCCGGCCGCCCCGAAGTCGTCTACGTGGCGACGGCCTCGGGCGGGCTGTTCAAGACGACGAACGGCGGCGTGCGCTGGACTCCGCTCTTCGAGCGGCAGGGCACGCTCTCCATCGGCGACATCGCGCTCGAGCCAGACAACCCCGAGGTCGTCTGGCTCGGCGCGGGCGAGTCGGCCGTGCGCAACTCGGTCTCTTTCGGCGACGGCGTCTACAAGTCAACCGACGGCGGGCGGACGTGGCAGCACATGGGCCTGCGCGACTCGCTGCACGTCTCGAAGATTCTCGTCCACCCGCGCAACCACGACACGGTCTACGTCGGCGCGCAGGGCCACGCCTACGGCCCGAACGAGGAGCGCGGCGTGTTTATGACGACCGACGGCGGGAAGACCTGGGCCAAGACTCTCTACATCGGCCCCGAGCACGGCGTCGCCGACATGGACATCGACCCCTCGAACCCGAACGTCGTCTACGCCGTCATGTGGAAGTTCCGGCGCACGCCCTGGGGGCACACGTCGGGCGATGACAAGGGCGGACTCTTCCGTTCAATCGACGGCGGGCGGACGTGGAAGAAGTTGGAGGGCGGGCTCCCCAAGACGGTCGGGCGCATCGGCGTCGCGGTCGCGCATTCAAATCCGAACGTCGTCTACGCCATCACGGAGGCGAAGGAGGGGACGCTCTGGCGCTCGGACGACCGCGGCGAGACGTGGCGCAACGTCTCGAAGCAGACTTCAATCGTCTCGCGCGGCTTCTACTACACGCACGTCCGCGTTGACCCCACCAACGAGAACCGCGTCTACGCCATCGCCTCGCAGCTCTTCATGTCTCTGGACGGCGGGCGCACCTTCCGCAACATAACGGGACGCCAGCACATAGACTTCCACGCCCTCTGGATAGACCCGCAGCAGCCGCGCCGCGTCTGGGCCGGGCAGGACGGCGGCGTCACGGTCACCTACGACGGCGGCGAGAGCTGGGAGTACGTCAACAACGTGCCGTGGGGGCAGTTCTACCAGATTCACGCCGACAACCGGCAGCCCTTCTACTACGTGATGGGCGGCCTTCAGGACAACGGGTCTTGGACGGGGCCGAGCCGCACGCGCGAGCCCGTCGGCATCCAGAACGACGACTGGCGGATGGTCAGTTTCGGCGACGGCTTCTTCATCTTCAACCACCCCGACGACCCCGAGCTTTACCTCTCGGAGTCGCAGGGCGGCAACGTCGTCCGCACCGACATGCGCAACCGCGAGCAGCAGTTGGTCGTCCCTTACATGGGCGACGACGGCGGGCCCGCGGAGTTCGCCAAGTACCGTTTCAACTGGAACTCGCCGCTCGTGCCCGGCGCGCACGACAAGAACACCGTCTACCTCGGCGGCAGCGTCGTCTTCCGCTCGACCGACTTCGGCAAGACCTGGACGGCCATCAGCCCCGACCTGACCACCAACGACAAGTCGAAGCAGAAGTCGGCGGGCGGCCCCGTCGCCTACGAGAACACGGGGGCCGAGTACCACTCGACCGTCATCAGCCTCGCCGAGTCGCCGGCGCGCGCGGGCGTCATCTGGGCCGGCACCGACGACGGCAACTTGCAGGTGACGACCGACGGGGGGAAGAACTGGCGCAACGTCGTCGGCAACGTCCCCGGCCTCGCCGCGGGCTCGCCCGTCTCGCACGTCGAGCCCTCGCGCGTCGAGGCCGACCGCGTCTACGTCTCCTTCGACCGCCACCAGCTCGACGACCGCCGGCCCTACGTCTACAAGACCACCGACGGCGGCCGCACCTTCCAGAACGTGACGGGGAACCTGCCCGCGGGCGCGTACGTCTGGGTCGTGCGCGAAGACCCGAAGAACCCGAACCTGATCTACGCCGGCACGGAACTCGGGCTCTACGCCTCCTACAACGGCGGCGGCAACTGGACGAGCCTCGCGCTCAAGAACCTGCCGAAGGTCGCCGTCCACGACATCGTCATCCACCCGCGCGACAACGACATCATCCTCGGCACGCACGGCCGCAGCATCTACGTCCTCGACGACGCGACGCCGATCCAGCAGATGACGGCCGAGGTCGCGCGCGCCGACGCCCACCTCTTCGCGCCGCGCCCGGCGCTGCGCTACGCGACGCGCATGACGCGCTACGGCGTCGCCGAGAAGGCTTTCGCCGCGCAGAACCCGCCCTACGGCGCGCTGCTCACCTACTACTTAAGGACGAAGCCGGACGAGAAGACGAAGGTCAGATTCCAGATACTCGACGCCGCGGGCAAGACCGTCTCGGAGATCGAGAACGTGGCGAAGGAGCAGGGCCTCAACCGCGTCAACTGGAACCTGCGCTACGGCGGCCCGCAGGTGCGCCGCCCGCCCACCGACGAGGAGACGCAGTTCACGGGCGGCCCGCGCGGCCCGCAGGTCTTGCCGGGCACGTACACCGTGCGCCTGCTCGTCGGCGACAAGTCTTACGAGCGGAAGGTGGAGGTGCGGCTCGACCCGACGGTCAGCGTGCAGGCGTCCGACCTGAAGGAGATGCTCGACATGACGCTCCGTTTGCGCGACATGCAGACGGCGACGAACAACGCCCTGCGCACGCTCGACAGTCTGAAGACGCAGATCGAGTTCGTCGAACGCACCGTGAGGGACAGGCTCGGCGCGGCCGACGTGCCGAAGGAGTTGACCGACCGGCTCGCGGCGCAGAAGAAGCGGGTCGAGGAGTTGCAGAACAGGCTCGCACAGCCCGAGGGCGGCCTGGGCTTCGAGGGCCGCGCGCAGTTGGTTGACCGCATCGGCGGGCTCTTCTTCACGCTCGACGGGACGAACGCCGCGCCCACGCCGGCCGCGCGCGAACTCTACGCCGAGCTACAGAAGGAGTTCAACGAGAAGATCGGCGAGGTCAACGCCTTCCTCTCCGACGCCGTGCCGCAGCTCAACGAAGCGCTCCGCCGCACGGGCGCGCCCACGCTCATGACCGGCAAGCCCATCGAGCTGCCGAAGCCGTAGCCGACGCGGGCGCGCGGCCCGAAGAGATGACCCTTCAGGCCGCGCCCCCGTGTCCGACTTGCGGCGGGCTACTTCGCCGACGCCGCGGCGGCGAAGGCGGAGAGAAAGATTGTGCCCATGATGCCGGCGAAGATGACGAGGTCTTTGTTGGGCAGTCTCAGGCCGGACTTGCCCCCGGCGGCCTTGACCTTCTCCACCTCCGCGTAGGCGACGCGGGTCGTCTTGCCCGACTCGTCCGCGACGGTGAAGCCGTCTTCGGACGACTCTGCGACGTGGCCTTTCAGCTTCGTCCCGTCCTTCAGCCTGACCTCAACGCGGGCCTTCGGCCCCGTGCCGACTTTGGCAACCGCCTCCTTCGCCTTACGCGCTGAGTCTGCGTCCTGCGCGGCGCGCGCGAGTGCGGGATGGGCCGCGGTGAAGTTTAGAAACAGGGCAGTGAGTATCGTGAGCAGCGATTTCTTAAACATGCTTCCCCCTTGAGAAATTCAGACCGTGCCCGGCGAGGGGCAAGAGGGGTGCCACGGCGCGACCCGCGCCCGCCGTGGAAACCGGCGCGGGCTTACGGCCGCGCCGCCGCCTCAGCCCGACACCTGCCGCATTCTTCCTGCGCGCGAAGAGTGAAGCGCGCGGGAAACGTGGCGGCGTTAGACCGGGAGGCCCGCGGCACCGGCCTTGCAGAGGGGAGGGCATACCGCCCCGGGGCTTCGGATTCCCCCGGGCACGAACGCACCGCTTCAGTCACACAGGAGAAGGGAAGAGAATAATGTTTAAGAAGGTCTGTTCCGTCGTACTCTCGGCGCTGTTCTTGCAGGCCGCGGCCGTCCCCGCCTTCGCCGCGGCGAGCGCCGAGAAGGAGGCCAAACGCGCCGAGAAGGTGCGCACACAACTCGCCAAGCTCGGCACCGGCACCGACGCTCGCATCCGTGTAGTCCTCCGCGACAAGTCTCGGCTCGAAGGCTACGTCAGCCACGCCGGCGACTCGACCTTCGCCGTCACCGACCGCGAGGGCAACACGACCACGGTCGGCTACGGGCAGGTCGGCCAGGCGCGCGGCCACAACCTCTCGACGGGGGCCAAGATCGCCATCGGCGTCGGCATTGGCGCGGCCGTCACCCTCATCATCTTCTTAATCTGGCTCTCCAGTGTGGACTAGGCGCGCGCCGCGCGGCGCCGCGATTGCCCGGAGGGTTCGCTTAAACTTCGCAGGACGGAAATCCCCCGCAGGAGAAGAATCATGCTGAAGAAAATCTGTTCCGTGGCGCTGGCCGCCATGCTCCTACAGGCGGCCGCCGCGCCCGCCTTCGCCAGGTCGGCCGCCGAGAAGGAGTCGAAGCGCGCCGAAGCGGTCCGCGCGAAGCTCGCCAGGCTCGGCACGGGCGAGGCCGCGCGCATCCGCGTGGAGCTGCGCGACAAGACGAAACTCGAAGGCTATGTCAGCGAGGCGGGCCCGGAGGGCTTCGTCGTCGTGAACAAGGCGGGCGTCGCGACCGCGGTCGCCTACCCGCAGGTGGCCAAGGCCAAAGGCCACAACCTCTCGACGGGGGCCAAGATCGCCATCGGCATCGGCATCGGCGCGGGCATCACGCTCCTCATCCTCTTCCTCATCGCCACCTCGGACGACTGAGCCCGCCGGCCCGGGCCTGTAAAGCGTCGGGCGGGTTGAGATGTAACTCAACCCGCCCGACGCCTTTTCGGACTGCTGCTGGCGCTCGCGCCGATCATCCGGTGCTGCCGCAAGGGGTGCAAGCGTGAGCGCGGCGTCATCACGCACGCCGCCGAGGTGGTCAGCGTAGACCCCTCGGAGTAGCGACCCGACCGCCCAAAGTAACGGAGCGAAAGGGGGAGGGCCCGCCCGGCGCGTGACCGGGCGGGCCCTCCCCCTTTCGCTCCGCGAGCAAGTCAGGCGCTAAGCCTCCACCTGCGTCTCGGCGCCGAGCAGCGAGGCGCTCATGACCTTGCCCCCTCCCCCACAGCGCCCTCTTCACGGACAGGCTTTAACCGCCCGGGCCGGCGTTTTCTTCCGAGCGAATTTCCTCGGTCAACACTCTCATCAGTTGCCCCAGCTTATCCCGTACCCCGCCCGGCCTGTTCGTCCGCTGTAGCAGCTCTTCCTTCGCCTCCGCGATTCGCGGCCCGCGCAACGCCTTGAGCTTGTCCTTCTTCAGCATAGGCATGATGTCGTTGAACTCGAAGCTCACGTTTAAGACGTGCCTCTCGATGTCGTCGTAAAGTGACAGGGCGGCCTCGCTCTTGAAGTTGACGGCGAGCTTCTGCTTGAGCGTGTATGAGTTCACCAGCCACGCGCGGTTAGAGTGCTTCCAGTACAGCTCGCGCTCCGTGACCTCTTTGTCGAATGCCGCCTCGTCGAACATCGCCTCATCCGGGGGCTGGTAGATTAAGGGGTTCAGCATCACCTGGGTGGCCGTGTAGACCTCCGCGACGGCCTTGTTGATCTGGTCGGCGGCCTCGTACTTCTGTTGCAGGGCGCGGGCGCGCGCCTGCTGCGCGCGATCCACCTCCTGCTGTCGGCCCTGCCAGAACGAGGTGAACCAAGTCCCCATCACGCCCGTCAACAGGAAGCCGAGCAGCAGCAGGAAGGCCGGGTTTTGCGTGAAGCTCTTGCCGCCCGCCCCCCCGGCGCTCTTCAGCTCGTCCAGAATCTCCTTCTTCAGGTACTCCTTCTCAAGCTCGATAAGCCTCTTCTTCAACTCCTGCGTGCGGGAGTCTTCCCCCGCATTCCCGCCGTCAACGTCGTTCGCGCTCATGGGTTGTTCTTCGTCCCCGCCGTGGGTGGGCGAGGTGTCGCGTCACGGCTTAGGCTCAGGCGTAGCGTTCGCGGACGTGGGCGTTGTGTGCGTGGCGGCGGGCGTGACATCGACCTCTACCGCGCCCCCGATTTTCGTCGTCTTCCCCGATTTGACCTGGAAGGGTTCTCTGGTCAAGGAGTCGGCGGGCTGCCCGCCGACCTGGAGCGTGAGCAGGTAGACGCCTTCGGGGACGTTCTCAAACCTGGGCCGTTCCCCGCCCGCCGTGACGGACTTGGTGGCGATGGGCTTCGCCCCCGGCGAGCAGCACTCGATGCAATCCCGCCTATCCTTCTTGCACGGGTCGCAGCAGCGCGGGGACTGAATCTCGACGAGAACCAGCGTCACGGTGGTCCCCGGCGCGGCGGGGTCGGGTTTTATCTTGGGAGCCATCACGCTCCCGGTACTGCCGTAGGCCGGCACGTGCAGCGCCGCGGCGCAAACCACGAGTGAGGCCGCGCGGAGCGCCTTCGAGATTGGCTTCAGGTCAAACGACATGTCGGAACCTCCTTCAGGTATTCAGACCTGCGGGACGCAGACCCGGACGGCGTACCGGGGCCACCTCAATCGCCCTTTTTCGCCTTCCGGTCTTTCCCCGCTTCTTCGGCTTCGATCTTCTTCCTCAACGTCTCTTCCCCAGCGTCCAACTCGTTGAGGGTGTCCAGTTGGGCGCTCTGTGCTTCCAGCAGCCCGATGTCCCTGCGCACCCGCCGCGCCAGTTCGTCATTATCTTTCAGATCCGCGTACTCGCCGACGTACTTCCTGAGAACGTCGGGCTCCAGCATCATCTTCTCCAGGATCGCCGTCTGGCCGCCCGCCAGAGTGGTGTAAGACTTTTTCAGCACGTCGTATCTTTTTTTATACCTTTCGTTCTGCTCCTTCATCGCCTCGTACTTCTTCTTGTAACTGGCCTCGCTGCTGCTTTGCATCAGGAAAAAGGCCAGCACGGCGCACAGCACGAGCAACAAGAAAAACAGGTACACCCAGTAGTTTTTCTCCATCGCTGCACTCTCCTATTATTAAGGTCAGGATCGGTGGCGTCGCCGGGTCGTTGCGTGTTCCGAGGTTACGGCGTGCCCTCATCATACCGCATGTGCGCGGCGGAGGGGGTAACTATATTTCACGCCGCGCCGGGCGACAAAAAGCCCCGCCGAGATGTACTCCGGCGGGGCGAGGGTGAAACCCGGGTGAAAGGCGGGGCTCCTCACGCGGGCGTGCTTTCCAACGACTCCGCCTGCGACTCGGCGTCGAGGAGCGAGGCGGAGGTGACCTTGTCGCCGCCGTCGGTCTTGATGAGGCGCACGCCCTGCGCGCCGCGGCCGGTCTTGCGGATGTCGCCCGCCTCGATGCGGATGAGCTTGCCCTGCTTGGTGATGATCATCAGCTCGGACTCCTCGTCCACGGGGAAGACGGCGACGACCTTGCCGGTCTTGTCGGTCGTCTTCATGTTGATGACGCCCTTGCCGCCGCGCGACTGCAAGCGGTAGGTCGTGATCGGCGTCTGCTTGCCGAACCCGCACTCGCTCACGGACAACATCTTCTCCGAGTCGTCGGCCGAGACGGCCGCGACCGAGACGACGTAGTCGCCCTTGCGCAGGTCGATCCCGCGCACGCCGCGCGCCGTGCGCCCCATCGGCCTCACGTCCGACTCGTCGAAGCGGATGGCGAGGCCGTCGTGCGTGGCGATGAAGATGCGCTTCGTGCCGTCGGTCAGGACCACGTCGAGCAGCTCGTCGCCCTCGTCCACGTTGACGGCGTTGATGCCGTTCGAGCGGATGTTGCGGAACTCGGACAGCTCCGTCTTCTTGATGACGCCCGCGCGCGTGACCATCACGACGTACTTGCCCTCGACGAACTCGCGCACGGGGATGACGCCCGCGAGCTTGCGCGCCGAGGGGATGTTGATGAGGTTCACGACGGCCTTGCCGCGCGCGCTCGGTAAAGCGTCCGGTATCTCGTGGACTTTGAGCTTGTAGACCTGCCCGTCGTCGGTGAAGATCATCAGGTACGAGTGGGTCGAGGCGATGAAGAGGTGCTCGACCCAGTCCTCGTTCTTGCCCGTGCCCGCGCCACTCCTACCCTTGCCGCCGCGGCCCTGCCTCTGGTAGGTCGAGACCGCGGTGCGCTTGACGTAGCCGTTCTTCGTGACCGTGATGGCCACGTCCTCGTCGGCGATCATGTCCTCGATGGAGAGCTCGACGCCCTCGTCGATGATCTGCGTGCGGCGCGCGTCGCCGAAGTCGCGCTTCACGTCTTCGAGCTCCTTGACGATGACGCGCCTGAGGCTGGCCTCGTTGGCGAGGATGTCTTCCAGCTCGGCGATGAGCTTGATGATGGCCTCGTACTCGTCGATGATCTTCTGCCGCTCGAGCGCGGAGAGGCGGCGCAACTGAAGGTCGAGGATGGCCTGCGCCTGCGCCTCCGAGAAGTCGAGGCGCTTCATCACCTTCTTCAGCTTGTCGATGAAGCCGGCGACCGTCACGTCCGAGGGCGTGCCCTTCCACTGCTTGACCTCGGTCATCGTCTCGGCCCTGTTCGTCAGCCACTGGCGCGCCTCGTCCACCGAGCGCGCGTTGCGGATGAGCGGGATGATGTAGTCGAGCGCGTCGATGGCCTTGTTCAGGCCCTCCAGGATGTGCGCGCGCGCGCGGGCCTTTCTGAGGTCGTACTCGGTGCGGCGGCGCACCACCTCGCGGCGGAACTCGATGAAGTGTTCGAGCATCTGCCGCAGGGTGAGCACGCGCGGCTGGCCCGCGACGATGGCGAGGTTGATGACGCCGAACGTGCTCTGCATCGGCGTCAGCTTGTAGAGCTTGTTGAGGACGATCTGCGGGACGGCGTCGCGCTTCAGCTCCACCACGACGCGCATGCCGTCGCGCGAGGACTCGTCGCGCAGATCAGCGATGCCGTCGAGCTTCTTCTCGTTGACGAGTTCCGCGATGCGCTCGATCAGGCGCGCCTTGTTCACCTGGTAGGGAATCTCTGTGATGATGATGGCGTCGCGCTCGGTCGTGCCCCGCCCGATGCGGTCGATGCCGGCGCGCGCGCGCATCTGGATGATGCCGCGCCCCGTCGTGTAAGCCTGGCGGATGCCTTCGCGGCCGTAGATGAAGCCGCCGGTCGGGAAGTCAGGCCCCGGCACGAGCGAGAGCAGCTCCGACTCCTTCATGTGCGGCTTCTTGATGAGCGCGATGGTGGCCTCGACGACCTCCGAGAGGTTGTGCGGCGGAATCTTCGTCGCCATGCCGACGGCGATGCCTTCGGAGCCGTTCAGCAGTAGGTTCGGCACGCGCGTCGGCATGACCGAGGGCTCGCTCAGAGACTCGTCGTAGTTGGGATTGAAGGTGACCGTCTCCTTCTCGATGTCGGCGAGAATCTCGCCGGCGATCTTCGACATGCGCGCCTCGGTGTAGCGCATCGCGGCGGCCGAGTCGCCGTCCACCGAGCCGAAGTTGCCCTGCCCGTCAACCAGCGGGTAGCGCATCGAGAAGTCCTGCGCCAGGCGGACGATGGTGTCGTAGACGGCCGAGTCGCCGTGCGGGTGGTACTTGCCGATCACGTCGCCGACGATGCGCGCCGACTTCTTGTAAGGCTTGTTGTGCTGGTTGCCGAGTTCGTGCATCGCCCAGAGCACGCGCCGGTGGACGGGCTTGAACCCGTCGCGCACGTCCGGCAGCGCGCGCCCGATGATGACCGACATGGCGTAGTCGAGATACGACCGCCGCATCTCGTCTTCGATGTTGACGTAGTTGCGATCTAAAGTTTCCATCTAATAAACCTTTCCGGTACAATCTGCCGCGCCCGGGCGTCGAGACGGGCGCGCCTTTCTGCTTCTAAAGTGACAACCGAACCGTCCCCTGAAACGGGCGCGCAGGTAACCGCGCGAGGGTCGTTTTCCTGTCTGTCAGGGCGGCACTTTCCGGTGCGGATAAGGCGTTCGGAAAGTACGGCATATTGTAGCCCGAAAGGGGCTTTTTGGCAACCCGCCCGGCGGGCGTAAGGCCCTGTAAAATCAACAGTTTTGCCGGCCCGGCGCCCTCCGGGGTGGGCGTCCGGGCGCAACATTTCGCGGGCCGAATCACCCTCAAAAAAGTCTCAAAGTGCCCGACCAATTTGATAAATCCAGGCGCGTGCGCGAGCGCATCAAGCTGACGCTCCCCGTCCGCGTCCACTGCCGCGAGTCGGCCGACCACGAGTGGACGGAGATGTCGCGGCTCGTGGACGTGACGCCGTTCGGCGCGCGCTTCCCGCTGACGCACCCGACCGAGCGCGGGAGGCTTCTGCACCTGACACTGCCGATGCCGCGCCAACTCCGCTGCTTTGACCACGTCGAGGATCAGTACCGCGTCTGGGCGCTCGTCTGCCGCCTCACGGCGCAGTTGGAGCCCGACGGGGTCGAGACTCGCTTCGAGGTCGGGGTGGCCTTCACGGGCAAATACCCGCCGCAGAGCTACGTGAAAGACCCTTCGACGCTCTACGAGGCCGAGTCGGTCTCGGCGGAGAACAGCCTCTGGCGTCTGAAAGAACTCGAGAAGAGGACGGCCAGCCAGCGCTCGGAGCAGACGCGGCTCCAGATGGCCGTGAACGTCAGGCTCGAGGTCTTCGACGCGGAGGGGCGCGTGACGGCGAGCGAGCAGACGGTGACGGAGAACATCAGCCGCCGCGGCGCGGCCGTCTGGACGACGCTCCGGGTCGAGCGCGGCCGCTTCGTGCGGCTGACCAGCACCGAGACCAGCCTCTCGGTCGTCGCCGCCGTCCGCGCCGCCCGCACGGGCCCCGACGGCATCCCGCGCCTCCACCTCGAATTCATCGACCGGCAGTGGCCGCTGGAAGGGATAGAATAGTGATAAGTGATGAGTGATAAGTGATAAGAGAAGGCAAGCTTTTTCTTATCACTTATCACTCATCACTTATCACTGCTTTAAACTTATGAAGCGTATCGTCATCCCTCGTGAAGTGTTGTTGGTCGAGGTCGAGCGTTGGTGCGGCGACCACGCGTGCAACGCGCGGACGCGTCTGTCTCTGACGAAGGCGGAGGCGCGCGCCTACACGGGCTTCGGGTGCTCGCGGTGCGAGCGCCGGAACGAGGACGCGCTGACGGAGCGCGACATCCCCGAATGGTGGGAGGAGCTGAAGGTCGCCTCGCTCGAAGGCTTGAGGCCGCCGCCCGGCCCCCCCGCGGGGGAAGACCCGGGCGAGGTGGTCGCGCGTCTGAGCGACGCGTGGCAGGGGTTGGGCGGGGCGGAAGCGTTCGCGGACGAAGAAGAGGAGGGCGGTGACTCGTTTTGAGCAGGGCGGCAGACACGGGCAGCGGGGAGGGGCGGCGCGCGGGCGAGGCGCAGGAGCCGCGACCCGCCCCGCAGTGGTTACTGGACTCTCTGCGGCCGGTCATCCGCGGCCTCTCGCGCGCGCTGTGGCGCATCAGTTACCGGGGGGTTGAGAACATCCCCGCGGGCGGCGGGCTCATCATCGCCGCCAACCACCAGACCTACGTCGATCCCTTCTGGGTCGGCTCGCGCGTAGACCGCCCCGTCCGCTACCTCGCCTGGAGCGAGGCGTTCGGCTGGCCGCTGGTGGGGAAGGCTTTGGAGTGGCTCGGCGCGTGGCCCATCGTCCTCGACCGCGGCAACCCGACCGCGCACCGCCGCTCGCTCCAATGGCTGCGCGCGGGCGGCGCCGTGATGATCTTCCCCGAAGGGCAGCGCGCCTACGCCGACGGGGAGTTCGCGCGCTTCAAGGCCGGGGCCGTCCGCCTCGCCCTGGAAGCAGGCGTGCCAGTCCTCCCGGTCACCATCCGCGGCGGCCAGCGCGTCTGGCCGCGGGGGCAGCGCCTCCCGCGCCTCACGCGCGTCGAGATCGTCTTCCACCCCGCACGCCGCCCCGCCCCCCTCCCCGGCGAAGACACGCGCCACTGCGTCCAACGCGAGACCGAAGCCCTCGCCGCCGTCATCAAGTCCGCGCTGTGAGAAGAAAGCGAGCGGTGTGAATCCTTAACGCCGCGTCTGTTTGGCTGGAAGCTTCGCCGGCAAGTCTGTCTCGTCGTCAACCAGGTCTTCCATGTGTACGCCCGCCAGGCGGGAATACTGTAAAAGGATGAGTAGTGACGGGTCGCGCTTGCCCGATTCAAACTCCGAAATTTTGCTCTGCGTGGCAAGCCCCTCAATCTCCAACTGTCGCAGAAGCTCCGCCTGCGTTAAATCAAGTGATATGCGAATGTAGCGAAGCTTCTCCGCGAGACGTTGCGGCCTGACGCGCGGGTTCGTTCCCATCAGGAGTTGCCTCCTGAAGAAACGAACGGCGTTCGGGGCTTGCTTTTATCCCAACTTGAGATAAAACGATGGTCGCGTAACTTGTTCGCCGTGAGTAGAGACCTCTCATGCTCAACGGCGATGCTCATCACTCGGTTGAGGGTGAGCCGCTACACGCATCCGACCCGTTGCCTTATTTTCAAAGATTGAACGAAAGGGAGATTATCACATGAGCATTCTCGTCTCTTAGCGCTGGCACGCCCGAAGGGGGGCTGTGCCGCCGCCCCGGCGATCCACGCCGGGGCGCGAGGGGCCGCGTACGTCCGGGCGGGCATGTACGCGGCCTCCCCGGTTCTATTATCGTGACTTCAGGTCGTCAGGCGGCGGTAGATGGCGGGCATGCGTTCGGGGAGGGAGAGCACGTCGTCGATGATGGTGTAGCCGACTTCGCCGTAGAGGTCGCGGAGTTCGGACTCGGAGTCGCGGTCGATGGTGACGCAGAAGGGGGTGATGCCGTCGAGGCGCGCCTGCCTTAAAGCCTCGCGGGTGTCTTCGCGGGCGTAGCGGGCGTCGCCGTAGTCGTGGTCGTAGGGGCGGCCGTCGGAGAGGACGATGAGCAGGCGCGTGCGCGCCTCCTGCCGCCGCAGCTTCGCCGCCGCGTGGCGGACGGCCGCGCCGAGCCGCGTGTTGTTCTGGTAGTTGATGCCGCCGATGCGCTGCTCGACCTCGCCCGCGTAGGGCTCGTCGAAGTCTTTGACGACATAAAACTTCACGTTGCGCCGGCCCTCCGAGGTGAAGCCGTAGATGCTGTAAGGGTCGCCGACGGCTTCGAGCGCCTCGCTCATCAGGACGAGCCCCTCCTTCTCGACCTCGATGATGCGGCGCCCCGGGTGCGTGTAGGGCTGCAAGGGGTGGCGGCCGATGGTGCGCGCCGTCGAAGAGGACTGGTCGAGCAGGAACGAGACGGCCACGTCGCGCTCGCGCCGCAGGCGCTTCGTGTAGACGCGCTCCGACTGCTGCCCGTCGGCTCGGCGGTCGATGACGTAGTCGATCAGCGCGTTCAGATCATAGTCGTCGCCGTCCAACTCGTTCGCCACGCGCTTCAGACTCTCCGGCCTCATCAACTGGAACTGGTGACGGATCGAAGAGATGACGCCTCGGTAGCGCGAGCGCGTGAGTTCGACGAACGTGCGGTCGCCGCGCTTGACCCTCTTCTCGACGACGCGGCACCACCCGACGCGCGTGTCGGACAGGTCCCTGTCCCACTCGTCGTACTCGAAAGCCTCTTCGCCCGCCTCCAGCTCCTGCTCGGCCGACTCGCCCGACATCCAGCGCTCCATGCCGGTCAGCGTCTCCTCGCCGTCCGACTCGGCCTCGCTCGCGGCCCACGCGTTGAAGAGTTCGCGCGCGTCCCGCCTGCGCTGCTCGCGGCGGCGCTCCTCGTCCGCCTGCTGGTCGTCCCCCTCTTCGCCTTCGGCGTCGAGGTTCGACTGCGCGCCCGACTGCTTGTCCTCGCCGCCCTCCTCCTCCGCCTCCGTCTGCCGCTCGGTCATCTCGGGCACGACCGACTGGAAGAGCGTGTAGACGCGCGAGGTCGCCATCAGAGTGTCCGCGACCGAAGAGTCGGCGGCCGTCAAATAATCGACGACGATGGTTTCGAGTTCCGAGACCACCTGGCCGTAGACCGCGCGCGCGTCTTCGAGCGCGCCGCCGCAGAGCGTGATCTGAAACAACAGCTCGAAGGGGACGAGCGTGACCGGAAGGCTCACGATGCGCGGCCGGTTGCGGCGCAGGTGCTCGCGCACGAGGTCGAGGTCTCGGCCCAGGCCCCTGTAAGCGTGGCGCAGCCGCCGGTCGATGCGGCCGTTCTCCAGCGTCCCGAAGACGCGCGCGGCGAGTCCGCGTTGTGGGAAGAGCGCGAGCACCGAGCGGTAGTCGCCGCCCTTGGGCAGCACGCGCCTCCTGCTTTCCGCGAGCCGCGCCTCCTCCTCCGGCGCGAGAGCGCGCTCGGACTTCGAGGGGTCGTTGATGTAGCCGTCGAGCGCGAAGGCGTCGAGCGCGTCGGCGTGCTCCGGCGCGTAAACCGCGGCGAGTGAAGCGTACGCCGCGCGCAGGGCGGCCGTCTCGCGCTCGTGCGTGCCGAACTCGATCTGCCCCGCGGCGTGCGCGGCCAGGACTTTGTAGAGGCGGAAGTCCAGCTCCCTCTCGCCGAACTCCGAGACGACCGAAGGCAGGTGTATCGTGCGGCCGTCGCCGATGCGCTGCTCTTCGGGGATGGCCGCGAGCGGCGCGACCTCGACGGCGCGGCCCGTCAGCCCCTCGACGTAGAGCCGCAAGGTCTGCGCCACCTCTTCGAGCCCGAGCCCGTCGCGGCCGCCGCTCTGCAAACGCTCGTTGCTCTTGCGCGTCTCCAGCGCGAAGTAGCTGCGCCGCGCACGCGCGCTCAGGTTCTCCGCCAGCAAGCCCTCGCGCGCCCACTCCCTGAACTGTTCGAGCGTCGCAGACCTCAGCGCCCGCGGCGCCGCGCGGAAGCAGGAGATGGCCGCCTCCGCGTCCACACGCGCCACCTCGTGCGTCGCCTCGACGACCGTCAGCGCGACCTCCGTCAGGCGCTCACGGTCGGCCTGATGCTCGGCCAGCGAGCGCAAGGCCGCCGGCCCCGTCCGCGCCAGCGCGACCAAACACGCGTTGTTGTGCGAGGCCACCGTCCGCAGCAGAGCGCCCCACGCCTCGAACGCCTCGGGCACGAGCCGCAACACCTCGCCGCCCGACCCGAGCACGTGCAGCGCAGCCGCCCCGCCCCTGTCGAGAAAGCCTTCGGCCTGACGGAAGAGACGCAGGGTCTCGTCCGCGCTCAGCCCCTCGACCGCGCCCGGCAGGGCCGACCACATGTCGGCCGCGATGCCGCCCACGCGCTGCGCGAACGACCCGGCCAGGTCGAGCGCCGCCGGCCACACACCTCCCGAAGGGTTTTCGACCGCGCCACTTTCTTCAAACTCTCTCTCGAAGGCGGAGAGCGCCGCCGCCGTCCCAAGCGTCGCCGAGATGAAGTCGGCGCTGTGACGCGCCGAGCGCCGCGCAACTTCTAACGCGACCTCGAAGACGCGCCTCAACCGTTCAGCGTCGCTCACCGCGCGCGCAACCTCCGGCCCGCGCCCGTACGTCTCAAGCGCGAACGAGGTCGAGAGCGACAACTGCCGCCCGCACACCTGCAACAGCAGCAGCCGCGCCCCCCTCGGCACTTCCGACAGTCCGCCGACGCCCGCCGTGATGAACGCCGCCCCCGTCTCCGCGTCCGCCATCACCAGCCGCCGCCCCAACTCGCCCCACGCCCTCAACTCCTCTGCGTCGAGTACGCGCGCCGCCGCCGGGACTTCTCTCAGGAAGTCTACGCCCGCGCGTAAGGAGAGGGCCGCCAGCCCCGCCCCCACCTCCAACGCCGCCCGCGCCACGTCCACCGGCAGCTTCCCGACCTCCCGCGCCAACCCCGCAATCGTCCGCCGCTCCCCCGCGTCGCGCACAGACCGCAAACGCTCCCGCAGCTCGCGCCCCAGCGGCCGCTCTCCCTCGTTCTCTTCTTCAGCGAAAATGTACTTTTCAGGCATCCGGAAAACTTAGCCTTAGGGTTGTTTACGGCTCAGGCCGTCTCGGCCTACTTCAGGCTGCCGGCGAAATCGCCCTCCGTATGCCAGTCAACTCCGGAGAGATCGACCGGGCAACCGGCGCTCGCAAGTCTGTGCGCGAGTTCCTGGCGTTTTTGAGTGGAGTCTGTCAGCTTAATTACATGCCTCCCGCCAATATCACTGAACGGACGTGTCTCTCCTAACTCGACCAGCACGGTTCGGTCAGCCGATCTGCCCATCGCAATTCCGGCTTCAAACAGCACGTTGGGGCGGGCTTGCGGGGTGAGGCTGGATTCGTAGTGCGGATCACTCTGCGTCTGTAAAGGCTCTCTCAAACGAGCTTCGTCATCCGGCGTCATCAAAACGACGACTGCCTGTGCCAGGGAGAAAGCCACGTTCAAGACATTCCCGATATACGGCGAGGGGTCGCCGGTAGCATTGACAGCCTGCGACCACTCCAGAGGCTTCAAGCCAATTGAGCGTAAGAAGCGAAACAATGCCTCTCGCGCCTTGAGGTTTCTTCCGTGCACAACGAAAACGGTTCTCCGATCCGGAACGTCATCGTCGTTGCGCCCGGGCGGGGAGACCTCCTTGCCTCTCGCCGCTTCTTGCGAATCGGGCGGAGCCGGATTCCCGCCGCTCCAGAAGATTTCCGCGTCGTCTTTGATAGAGTTGAGTATCGATATGTGTCCCGATAAACTTGACCAACTGTTGAAGTCCTGAAGTTGTTTAGACTGCTCCCCGAAAATATTGACGAGTGCCACCCGGACGCTACGCAGCCACCCAAAGTAATCAGTCGTCTTGTCCTGAAGGCTTTTAGACCTCTCCAACAACTTCTCTAATATCGCAATCGCGTCCTGCTGTGAGATGTTTGGCATACTACACGCTCTTGGTCTAGACCGAGTTGCTGACTTCCTAGATTACGGTGGTGACGATCTCGCGGATGCTGCGTTGTAAGTCTCGGTCGTCGGTGATGGGGGAGCAGAGGGCGACCTCGGCGGCGGCCGTCGGGGGGATGCCGCGGGCGGTGAGTTGGGCGGCGTAGATGAGCAGGCGCGTGGAGACGCCCTCTTCGAGGCCGTGGCCGCGGAGGTTGCGAACCTTCTGGCCGATGAGGACGAGGTCGCGCGCCTGTTCGAGCGAGACTCCGCCCTCGCGCGCGACGATCTCGGCCTCCAGCTCCGCGGGCGGGTAGTCGAACTCCAAAGCGATGAAGCGCTGGCGGGTGGACTGCTTGAGGTCTTTGAGGATCGACTGGTAGCCGGGGTTGTAGCTGACGACGAGCATGAAGTCGGGCGGCGCGTCGAGGATCGTCCCGCGCTTCTCGATGGGGAGGCGGCGGCGGTCATCCGTTAAAGGATGGATGATGACGACGGTGTCCTTGCGCGCCTCGACCACCTCGTCCAGGTAACAGATCGCGCCGCCGCGCACGGCCGCCGTCAGGGGGCCGTCGTGCCAGACCGTCTCCTCGCCTTCGAGCAGGAAGCGGCCGACGAGGTCTGTCGCCGAGAGGTCTTCGTGGCAGGCGACGGTGATGAGCGGGCGTCCCAGCCGCCACGCCATGTGCTCGACGAACCGCGTCTTGCCGCAGCCGGTCGGGCCTTTGAGCATGACCGGCAGGCGCGCGGCGTTCGCGGCCTCGAACAACTCCACCTCGCGCCCCACCGCGAGGTAGAAGGGCTCGTCCGTGACGACGTACTCTTCGATGGCTCTCTCTGGCATTGTTAAGGGATTGGTGTGCTAACCGCTGGACTCGCCATTTCGGCCGCCCCGCACGATGTCAATCAACGCGCCCAGCCTTTGATCGGTGTGTGCCTGCGACTCCGCAAGCTGTGCTAAAGCCGCCTGAACGCGCTCGTTGCCACGTTCCATCGCGGCCTCGGTACGGATTTGCGCGTCGGCGAGGGCGGCGATCTTAGCGTCGGCGTTAGCCTGCGCCGCCCTCATCTCGGTCATCCCGTCTTGATGGCTTTCGAGCAGCCTGGTCATCGTAACGTAAGACTCTTCGAGACCCGTAACGCGCCGCTGCATGTTAGCAATCGGCTTGTGATGGTCGGCGGCCAACTCTCTCAGCATCTGATTCGCACGTTCTATGGCGGCCATCCTCTCCTTGTGCGCGGCCATCTGCTCCTTGTGCTCGGCGAGCCGCTCGTCGTGCTGCGCCGAGGTTTCCGCCAGCGTCGCCATCGCCTTTTCGAGGCGAAGTATGTTCTCTTCACTCATCTGTTCGCGCTCCTTCCGTCTTCGGCGTCAGATGGCGGGCTGACGTTTTGCAGGATGTCGGGTATCCTGTACTGTGCTGAAAAAGCAGTAAAAACCGGCTGAAAGGCATCTTAGCACCTCGCCGAAAAGGGCGGCAAATTGTAAGGAAAGTGATAAGTAATGAGTGATGAGTGATGAGAAATAACAAGAGGCTTCCGACTTTTCTTATCACTCATCACTCATCACTGATTTGAAGAATGAAGATTGCAGTGGCTATGAGCGGCGGCGTCGATAGTTCGGCGGCGGCCGTGTTGTTGAAGGCCGGAGGGAACGAGCTGGTCGGGTTCACGATGCAGCTCTGGAACCAGCGGCGGGGCCTGAGTGTGGGCGAGGACGGCGAGCCCCTGCCGAGCCGCTGCTGCTCGCTCGACGACGTGTACGACGCGCGGCGCGTGGCGGAGGACCTGGGCTTCCCGTTCTACGTCCTGAACCTTGAGCGCGACTTCGAGCGCGACGTGGTCGCGCCGTTCGTGCGGAGCTACCTCGAAGGCGAGACGCCCATCCCCTGCGTCGCGTGCAACAGCCGCCTGAAGTTCGCTTCGCTCGACCGGACGGCCCTGAGCGTCGGCTGCGAGAAGGTCGCGACCGGCCACTACGCGCGCGTCTCGTTCGACGAGGCGGCGGGGCGGCACAGGCTGCTGCGCGGGAGGGACGCGCGCAAGGATCAGTCGTACTTCCTCTGGGAGCTGTCGCAGGAGCAGTTGTCGCGCTCGCTCTTCCCTCTGGGCGAGATGACGAAGGAGGAGGTGCGCGAGGTCGCGCGCCGTCACGGCCTGTACGTCGCGGAGAAGCGCGAGTCGCAGGAGATATGCTTCGTGCCCGACGGCGACTACGCGGGCTTCATCGACCGCTACCTCGAAGCCGAGGGGAGGGAAATGGAGCGCCCCGCGCGCGGCGAGATAGTGGACACCGAGGGGCGCGTCGTCGGAGAGCACGAGGGCGTCCACCGCTTCACGGTCGGGCAGCGCCGGGGGTTGGGCGTCTCGCGGCAGCTCCCGCTCTACGTCGTGCGCGTCGAGCCCGAGTCGAACCGCGTCGTCGTCGGCCACGACGAGGAGCTGCTCCGTCAAGAGTTCACCGCCGCGGGCGTCAACTGGGTCGCCTTCGAGGAGCCGGCGGAGCCCGTCCGCGCCGACGTGCGCGTCCGCTACCGGCACAAGGAGGCTCCGGCCACCATCACGCCGCTCGGAGGGGGCCGCGCCCGCGTCCGCTTCGACGAGCCGCAGCGCGCCGTCACGCCGGGGCAGGCCGCCGTCTTCTACCGCGGCGAAGAGGTCGTCGGCGGGGGGTGGATCGTAAGGGAGTAGGCAGTAGGCAGTTGAAAGCCTTTCTAATTACGAACCCTACGACCGTCATCCTCAACGTCCGCAACGCGGAGCGTACTGCCTACTGCCATCTGCCTACTGCCTACTGCCACAAAACCTTTTCCCCCCTCAAATCGTAATAGAACCGACCCGGCCTCTCCCGCTCCGGCCGGGTCGAATTCATTCGGATGAAGGTCTCAAAGTTATGACGCGTGGAAGCAAGATCGCTCTGATCATCGTCGGGCTGCTGGCGGTGTTCGTGCTGCTGGTGGGGCTGGTCGTGGTGGCCGTCGTGATGTCTCTGGACAGAGAGCCGGAGGTGGCGTCGAACAGCGTGCTCGTCCTCAACGTCGAGGGCTCGCTGCCCGACTACACGAACGCCGACGAGATGTCCGCGCGCCTCTTCGGCGGCGAGACCAACTCGCTCGCGAGCCTGCTGCTGCAACTGCGCAAGGCGAAGGCCGACAAGCGCGTGAGCGCCGTGCTGCTCGACATCGGGATGCTCGGCGGCGGCTGGGCCAAGGCCGACGAGGTACGAGAGGCCATCGCCGAGTTCCGCAAGTCGGGCAAGCCCATCTACGCCTACATGGAGTTCGGCGGCGACAAGGAGTATTACGTCGCCACCGCGGCCGAACGCATCTACGTGCCCCCCATCGGCGACCTCTTCGTCAACGGGCTCGCCGCCGAGTCGATGCACTTCAAGGGCTCCTTCGACAAGCTCGGCATCTACTGGGACTCGTACCAGATCGCGGAGTACAAGACGGGGCCCGAGCCCCTCACGCGCGAGGACATGTCGGAGGGCGAGCGCGAGCAGCTCAACTCGCTGCTCGACGAAATCTTCAACCGCTACGTGACGCAGGTCGCGGAGGCGCGGCGCAAGTCGGTCGAGGACGTGCGCGCGCTCGTGGACAACGCGCCGCACAACGCGCCCGCGGCGCTGGAGGCGGGGCTCATCGACGGCGCGCTCTACCGCGAGGAGGTCGAGAAGGAGCTGAAGAAGCGGCTCGGCTACAAGGAGGACGAGAAGCTGCGCAAGGTCTCGACGGCCGAGTACCGGCGCGTCACGCCCTACTCGCTCGGCCTGAACCAGGGCGAGGCCATCGCGGTCATCTTCGCCTCGGGGCCGATTGAGCCGGGCCACTCGAACGACGGCACCTTCGGCGGCGACCAGACCATCGGCTCCGACACCGTCGTCAAGGCCGTCAACGACGCGCGCGACAACAAGGACGTGAAGGCCATCGTGCTGCGCGTGGACAGCCCCGGCGGCGTGACCTACCCGTCCGACCTCATCTGGAAGGCGGTCGAGGAGGCGAAGAAGAAGAAGCCGGTCGTCATCTCGATGGGCGACCTCGCGGCCTCGGGCGGCTACTACATCTCGATGGGGGCCAACCGCATCGTCGCCGAGCCGCTGACCTTGACGGGCTCCATCGGCGTCTACGCCTACAAGCCGGTCGTCAAAGGGTTCTACGACTGGGTCGGCGTGTCGAGCGAGTACCTCATGCGCGGCAAGAACGCGGGGATGTACCGCGAGACCGAGAAGTTCACGAAGGAGGAGCGCGAGAAGTTCGAGTCGTCGATGCGCAACTTCTACTGGAACCAGTTCCTGCCGAAGGTGGCCGAGGGGCGCAAGTTCCAGAACGTCGAGGCCGTTCACGAGGTGGCGCGCGGCCGCGTCTGGACGGGCGCGCAGGCGAAGGAGAAGGGCCTGGTTGACGAGTTCGGCGGCCTCGACCGCGCCGTCGAGGTGGCGAAGGAGCTGGCGAAGATACCCGCCGACAAGGGCGTCCGCCGCGTCGTCTACCCCGCGCCGCGCACCTTCTTCCAACAGCTCTTCGGCGGCGGCGACGACCAGGACGCCGCCAGCATCAAGGCCCGGCAGCAGCGCGCGGCCTTCATCAACTCGATGCCCGCCGAGGTGCGCCCCGCCCTGCGCCGCGCCGCCATGTTCGAGCGCTTCCCCGCCAACCAGACGCTCGCCATCATGCCGTTCGAGTTGAAGATTGAATAGCAGGCAGTAGGTAGACGGCAGTAGGCAGTTAAGGCAGGAGGCCGACGCGGAGCCCCGCAGGGGCGGCATAAGGTAGCCAGGGGCTGCGCCCCTGGCTACCTTATGCCGCCCCTGCGGGGCTCCGCGCCTACAGCCTATCCACTTCTATCTTTTCCACACCCATGTACGGCCGGAGGGCTTCGGGGATGACGACGGAGCCGTCCGCCTGCTGGTAGTTCTCAAGGATGGCGAGCCAAGTGCGCCCGACCGCGAGCCCCGACCCGTTGAGCGTGTGCACGTACTCGGGCTTCGCGCCGCCCGCGCGGCGGAAGCGTATCTGCGCGCGCCGCGCCTGGTACGCCTCGAAGTTCGAGCAGGAGGAGATTTCGCGGAAGGCGTTCTGCGAGGGCAGCCACACCTCGAGGTCGTAGGTCTTCGCCGACGCGCCGCTGATGTCGCCGGTCGAGAGCGCGACGACGCGGTAGTGCAGCCCGAGCTTCTGCAAGATCGTCTCCGCGTCGCGCGTCAGACCTTCGAGTTCTTCGTAGGAGTTTTCGGGCAGGGCGAGCTTCACCAACTCCACCTTGTCGAACTGGTGCTGGCGGATGACGCCGCGCGTGTCGCGGCCGTAGGAGCCCGCCTCGGAGCGGAAGCAGGGCGTGTAGGAGACGAACCGGCGGGGCAGCCCCGACGCGTCGAGGATCTCCTCGCGGTGGATGTTCGTCACGGGCACCTCGGCCGTCGGGATGAGGTAGAGCCCGCGCTCGTCCGTCAGCTTGAAGAGGTCTTGCTCGAACTTCGGGAGCTGGCCCGTGCCGAAGAGCGAGTTCGCGTTGACGATGAAGGGCGGCAGCGTCTCCTCGTACCCGTGCTCGCGCGTGTGCACGTCGAGCATGAAGTTAATCAGCGCGCGTTCGAGTCGCGCGCCCGCGCCTTTGAGGATTGCGAAGCGCGCGCTGGCGATCTTCGCCGCGCGTTCGAGGTCGAGGATGCCGAGCCGCGTGCCGATGTCCACGTGATCCTGCGGCTCGAAGTCGAAGCGCGGCGCTTCGCCCCACTGCCTGACTTCGACGTTCGCCGTCTCGTCGCGCCCGATCGGCACGCTCCCGTGCGGCACGTTCGGGACGGTGGCGAGCAGCTCCTGCATCCGCCGCTCGGCCTCGTCGCGCGCGCGTTCGAGTTCGGCCAGGCGCTCCTTGAGTTCCGCGACCTCCTTGCGGCGTGATTCGGCCTCCTCCTTCTTGCCCTCCTTCATCAGCGCGCCGATCTCGCGGCTCGAAGCGTTGCGGCGCGCGTTCAGAGCGTCGGACTCGGCGATGGCGCGGCGGCGCTCGGCGTCGAGCGCCTCGAAGTCGTCGAGCGCCGCCGTGTCGTACCCGCGCGCTTCGAGCGCCGCGCGCACGCGCTCGAGGTTGGAGCGGACGTAGTTCAGGTCAAGCATTCTTCAGTCACCCTTCGGCCTGTGCCCGGTGCCGCGAGAAGATTCGGTTGGACTCCGCCAGAGTCTCCTTCGACCCGACATCGTACCAGATGCCCGGCACGCGCCACGTGTAGAAGGGCGTGCGCTCGTACATCCATTGCACGAGGCGGCCGGGCTGGTCGGGGTTGTTCCCCTCTGCGATGTACTGCCGGACGAGCGGCAGCGTAGACTTCGGATAGTAATAAAGCGCGATGCCCGTCAGGGTGCTCTTCGGGTTCGCCGGCTTCTCCTCGAAGAAGGTGATGCGGCCGTCTTCGTCAACGTCGATGGAGTTGTACTTCTTGATGGCTTCGAGGTCGCCCACGTCGTAGACGGCCAGGACGGGCGCGCCCTTCGCGCGGCAGAAGTCGCCGAACTCTTTAAGCTTTTCGCTGAAGAGGTTGTCGCCCGCGACGACGACGATGTCGTCGTCAATCCCGGCCTGATTCAACACCAGATTCAGGTCGCCGATGGCGCCGAGCTTGTTCGAGTCGTCGGTCGAGTGGTCGTTGATGACGGTGATGTCGGGCCCGCCGAGCTTCGTGTGGCGGCCCTCGGCCCAGCGCTCGAAGTGGCCGGCGAACTTGCCGTTGGTGACGACGTAGACGTGGTCGATCTCCTCGACGGGCGCGAGGTTGTCGAGCACGTGTTCGAGCATCGGCTTGCCGGCCACGTCGAGCAAAGGCTTCGGCTGGTCGAGCGTCAGCGGGTAGAGCCGCGTGGCGTACCCCGCGGCGAGTACGATTAACTTCATCCCCTCCACCTCCGTGCGTTCTGTGTGGCGCGCTTGCCGTTAATCTTTACAACAAAACCCGCCCGCCGCCAAACGCCTCGGCCCCGCCGCCTGTGTTAAGATTCCCGTTCGCCGAGAACACACCTTAACGGAGGAAGAAAAGTTTGAGTGCCGAAGTGAAACCCTTTGCCGGGCGCGCGGCCGTCGTCACCGGCGCGACGCGCGGCATCGGCCGCGCCATCGCCCTCGAGCTCGCGCGGCGCGGAGCCGACGTGGCCTTCAACTACGCGCAGAGCGCCGAGGCGGCCGAAGGTTTAAGGGCCGAGATCGAGACTTTGGGCGTGCGTGCGCTCGCCGCGCAGTGCGACGTGGCGAGCACGGAGGCCGCGGCCGAGATGGTCAAGCAGGTGAAGTCGGAGCTGGGCCGTGTTGACCTCCTCGTCAACAACGCCGGCATCACGCGCGACAACCTTATCCTGCGCATGAAGGAGGAGGACTGGGACTCCGTCATCGACACGAACCTCAAAGGGGCCTGGAACTTCTCTCGCGCCGCGCTCCGCCACATGCTCAAGAACGAAGGGGGCGGCTCCATCCTCAACATCTCCTCCATCAGCGGCGTCGTCGGCATGGGCGGCCAGTCGAACTACTCGGCCTCGAAGGCGGGCATGATCGGGCTGACGAAGGCTCTGGCGAAGGAGGTCGCCAGCCGCAACGTCTCGGTCAACGCGCTCGCCCTCGGCCTCGTCGCCACGGACATGTCGCAGGCGCTCAACGAAGAGTACCGGCAGAAGCTGCGCGAGCAGATTCCCATGGGCCGCTACGCGCAGCCCGAAGAGGTCGCCCGCATCGCCTGCTTCCTCCTCTCCGACGACGCGCGCTACATCACCGGCCAGGTCATCCAGGCCGACGGCGGCCTCGCGATGTAGAAGCGTTCAGCCGTCAGCCATCAGCTTTCAGCCAAACCCGGACGTGAAAGTTCAAGCCGGAAGGAGAGACGGGCGGGCGACGAAAGACGAAAGCTGAAAGCTGACTGCTGACAGCTAAAAAGAAGAGCGCCCCGTCGGTCTAGGGTAAACCGACGGGGCGTTGTTTCGGGCAGGCTCGGAGATTCAGGGTGGCGTTGACTATTTGCTGGAGATCGTCACCTACGGGCGATCCGGCTGTTTGGCGGTCGTGTTGGACGGGCGGAAAATATAGCTTCGGAACTGCTCAACCTTACCGGAGCAAAATTTAAAGAACGCTCCTGCCCGTAAGGCCGAATGAACCAACCCGGCCGCTCTTGTCAATCATCTGCGAAGCACTGCTTTAATTTAAGATTATTGACTGCTTCGTCTTGGTGAGGAATTATACGTATTTTTCGACAACTGTCAAGAAGAAAATGCAACGTTCTTAACAAATTTGTGACAAGCGCGGAAGGTTTACGTAAACCTTTGAGCCCCAAAGGTTAAAGTAATTTGTGAAAATACGCGCACTAAGCTTTGTAAATCTTTTCGGTTGGCGGAGGCGAAGAAATTTTCGCCTCCGGAGCGCTCGGCGCGGAAATTTGTGTCGAACGCGCGTAGAGGTCGGGCTCGCCTTTGGGGCGCGTCTTCCAGCGTTTGTGAATCCAGAGCCATTGGTCCGGGAACATGCGGACGTGGCGTTCGATGGCGGCCGTGAAGTTGGCCGTGTTGATTTCGATGTCGCGGCGGTCGTCGCCCGTGCGGACGAGTTCGATGACGGGGCCGCCGCGGAAGACGAACTTGCCGCGCTCCGCGTTCCAGGGGGCGCAGACGGGGATGACCGTGGCGTCGGTGCGAAGCGCCAGCGTGGCGACGCCCGCGGTGGTGCAGGCGAGGCGGCCGAAGAAGGGGACGAAGACGCCCTCGCGCTCCTGCGTGTTGAGGTCGGCCAGCACGCCGAGCGTGCCGCCCTGCTTGAGGAGGCGGAGCGCGGTGCGCGCGGCGGCCCCCTTGTCGATAGGGCGGTTGCCGAAGCGCGTGCGCAGGGCTTCGACCATCGCGTCGATGCGCGGGTTGTCGAGGGGGCGGACGAGGAAGCTCAGGGGCTCGTAGAGCGCGGAGTGTGCGAAGCAGAGCATCTCCCACGCGCCGAGGTGCGAGGTGAGGAAGATGACGCCGCGGCCGCGCTCGCGCGCGACATCCAGGAGCTTCACGTCCTCGCTGTCGTACTCGGCGACCTCGCGCAGTCGCTCGGGCGTGGCGCGCGGGAACTGGCTGACCTCGCCGAGCTGACGCCCGAGGCTCTCGAACGACCCGCGCAGGATTCGCTCTCGCTCCTCCGCGCCCATCTCGGGGAAGGCCAGCTCAAGATTGCGCAGGCCCGTGCGCCGCAGGCCCCCCGCCACGCGGTAGGCCGCGCGCCCGAGCGCGAGCCCCACCCCGACGGCCGCCGGCCGCGGCAGCGCGCCGAGCCCCGACAGCAGAGCGCGCGCGGCCGCGTACTCCAGAAATTCCTGTGCCTTCCCTTTTTTACCCATGACCGTACCTAAGAAGCTCGACAGTGTACACGCCCGCCCGACGCGCGGGCAAACGGCTGGTCTCCCGCGCTTAGCGCGTGCTATAAGCAGAGGCCGGTCGCTGACGCTTGCTCCGTCTTTTCTTCTGCGCCTTCTTCTCAGGACGACGCGCCGGCAGGTTCGAGCAAGGCGCGGAAGGTGTCGGCTGCTCGACAGGCATGAGCGTAGGGGGACGCGGAGTGCCGTGGGGCACTTCGACCAGCACGACCTTATACATCCCGAGGAGTGTTAGGACGAGAAAGAAGATTTGGAAGATATGATGTTTGACCCGCGCGTACAGATCTCCGTGCGGCTGAGCTGACATAAGGCCCCCGTTATTCTACTGACACTGGTAGTCGGTGTCAGTGTTTACGAAATGCCACGACGGGTATGGGAAAACGTGCTGATCCTTGCCGTGAGTTAGCCGGATTGTCGGAGGGGGTTGCTGGCTAACCAAGGTGGCCTGCACGGATTCCAACCCCTGCGGAGCAGGACTTGAAAACGGTGATTCGATTGGCCAGCAACGCGAACTTTATAGCACACTGCTAATGTTACGGTAAAGATAAATGTGGCCGCGCGCCGCGGCGTGCCGGCCCCTGACTAACACTCCTATGCCTTCGGGGAAGACGCACGACATGGTGACGCTGGTGTTGGCCCCGCCGACGTTCGCGGCGGCGTGGGGGCTGACGGGGAGCGTGTGGCTGAGCGCGGCGGCGACCGTCGCGATGCTGTTCGGGGGGCTGATGTTCGGGCCCGACCTCGACATCCAGTCGAAGCAGTACACGCGCTGGGGGCCGCTCAGGTTCCTCTGGTGGCCGTACAAGGCGGTCTTCCGCCACCGTTCGCGCTGGTCGCACGGCATCGTCTTCGGGACGCTGATCCGGGTCGTCTACTTCGCGGCGGTGGTGACGCTTTTGGCGTGGGCGTGCGTCTACGCGCGGGCGGCCTTCCTCACGGGCGACCCCGCGCCGGGGTGGCGCGAGGTGGCGCAGGCGTGGCGGTTCGTCGAGGCGTCGGCCGGCGCCTACGGCCTGGGGCCGCGGGCGTTGGCCTCCGTGCTCGCCGGACTCTGGTGGGGGGCCGCCAGCCACACACTCACCGACGTGGCCTGGTCGGTCGTGCGCAAGGGCTCGGAGATTTTTTAAGAGCCGTGAACGGTAAACCGTGAACCGTGACAAGAAGGAAACGCCTTCCTCTTGTCACGGTTCACGGCTTACCGTTCACGGCCTTTTACTGTCCGCGGGCGGTGGCGAGGCGGAGGGCCTGGCGGCGGACGGCCTCGGAGACGTTGCGGTTCTGGCCGAGGGCCTTGAGTTCTTTGGCGTGGAGTCGCGGGAGGATGGACATTGCGGTCGGGAGGGGCGTGCGCGGGTTGCGCGCGAGGTTGTGGATGATCGGGTACTGGCGCGCCCAGCCGCGGTTGAGCGCGATCAGGCGCAGCACCTCGTCCGAGACGGTGCGCATGGCGGCGATGGCCTCGACCTCCTGGTCGGTGATGCGCGGGTTGTTGATGACGGCCTGCGAGACGACCTTGTTGGTGTCGCGGATGAGGATGGAGCGGGCCTCGCGGTCGCCCTTCATCCCGAGCTTCATGCGGTCTTTGACCTTCATCAGCATGATGCGGCGGATGAGCGAGACGCGCTCGGGCGCGGCCGACGAGCCGCCCTCGGCCGCCGCCTCGGTCACCAGCCGCTCGGCCGCCGCCTGCCGCTGCTCGAACGTCTCGTCCAGCAAATCCTCGTAGCGCTCCGAAGGGAGCCACGAGTCGTCCACGTCAACGTCGAAGACTTCGATGTGCTGCGCGATGAGCCACGCGTCGTCGAGGCTCAGGCCGCCTTCAACGTCGAAAGACTCGGCCGACTCGACGAACTCGGCCGCCGCGCTCATGCCGCGCGCGCGCATCTCTTCGGCGACTTGGCGCGCGCCGCGCTCCTTCTCGAAGAACTCGCGGCGCGTCTCGCGGACGCGGCGGTCGGCCTCGGAAGTGCGCGCGGGGTTGGCGAGCACGGCGTCGATGATAGCGGGCGCGCGGATGAGGCGCTGCTGGTTGAGGGAGACGAGTTCGAGCACGGGCCCTTCCGCGGTCGCGCGCGCCAGCGCGGCCACCGCCTCGTCGGGCGTCGAGGCGTTCAGGGCGAGCGACTCCTGCACCTCGCGCGCGAGGCCGGGGCGGGAGGCTAAGTAGGAGAGCACGGCCGGGGCGGTCCCTTGCGCGGAGGCGACGCCGAGGAGCGTCGCGGCCTCCTGGCTGTTGAGCGTCTCGTCGGCGGCGCGCGCCACCGCCTCGTCCGCGTCGGCGCGCAGCGCGACGAGCAGTTCGAGCAGAACGTCCTGCGGGACGGGCAGCATGCCGCGCGCGGCCGCCATGCGCGCGGGCTGTGGCGCGGAGCCCGAGAGCACGGCCTGCACGACGGGGTTGTTCGAGGTGGTGTTGGCGCTCATTCCTTGCGAGGGGGATTGTACGGCGGCGGCGCGCGATTACAAGTTGAAGTTGTACTCCAGCGTCACGAACTGCGAGACGGGCTGCCCGTCTACGAGGGCCGGGTTGAACTTGATCCGCCGCGCCGCCTCGACAGCCTTCTCCGTCAGCCCGTCGGGCAGCCACCTGATGACGATGATGTGTTTGATCCGGCCGTCGGCGGCGAGCACGGCGCGCAGGCGGACGATCCCGGTGACGTGGTTGCGCCGGGCCTCCTCGGTGTATCCGGGCTCCGGCTTGGAAGTGATTATCGCCTTCCTCTTGACCTGGGCCTGGCGGAAGACCTGTAAGGGCGGGTCGCCCGGCCCGCTCCCGTAGACGCGGAGCGTGGTGGCTAATTCCATCGCTTCACGGCGCGCGCCGCCGCCCGGCTGCGACCCGGCCAGCGTCTCCAGCTGGTCGGCCGCCGCGCGCATCCGCGCCTTCAAGGGCGCGAGCGCGGCCTCGCGCTTCTCGAAGACGGGCCTGCGCGTCTCCTCGTTGGCGTCCCGAGGCATCGGGTACTGCTCTTCGGCCCGCGCGCTCTCGCGGACGTAAAGCTCCAGCAGGCCGTCGCCGTGGCGCGTCGCCTCGGCGAGTTCTTTCTGATTTTGGGGGGCTTGCCGAGTGGCAGGAGGCGGCTGCCGAACGGGACGTGCCGCGGCGTACGCGCACGGCGGCGTGGCGAGCGACAGCACGAGCGGCAGGAGTTTCAGCTTGCGAGGCATAACTACTCCGTAGAGACTTTCCTTAAATACCGTTCCGACAGGAAGGCGGGGCCGGCTCCCTCAAGCCTCGCCCCGCCCTCATCATAGCACCAAGCGGGTCGCTTCCGCCTTACGCGTTAGCGCCGCAGCACTTCTTGTACTTCTTGCCGGAGCCGCAGGGGCAGGGCTCGTTGCGGCCGACCTTCGGCTGGTCGCGCGTGACGGTCTTGGTGCGCGCGGCCTCTTCGCCCGCGGCCGTCGCGCCCTGGTTGGGGCCGGTGAAGGTCATCGAGGTCGGGCGGCGCTGGCGGCGCTGCTGCAACTGCTCGGGCTGCTGCTCGGCGACGACCTGGAGGTTGAAGAGCGTGCGGACGGTCGCCGTATCGATCCGGTCGAGCATCGCCTGGAACATGTCGAAGCTCTCCTTCTTGTACTCGACGAGCGGGTCCTTCTGCCCGTAGCCGACGAGCCCGATGCCCTGCTTCAGGTGATCGATCGCGAGCAGGTGATCCTTCCACTGCGCGTCGATGATGTTGAGCATGATGATGCGCTCGTAGGTGCGCAGGGCCTCGGGGCCGACCTGCGCCTCCTTCGACTCGTAAGACGCCTTCGCCTTCTCCCAGACGGCCTCGTTAATCTGCGCGGGCGTCCAGTTGTCGAAGTCGATGCCCTCGGCGTCGGCGTCGAAGGCGTAGGTCGCCTGGAGCTGAATCTTGAGGTTCTCCACGTCCCAGTCGTCGGGCAAGACGTCCGCGGGCAGGTACTGCTTGACGAGGTCTCCGAGCAGGTCTTCGGCCACGCCCAGCAGGTACTCGCGCTGGTCGGGCTCCTCCATCAACTGGCGGCGCAGGCCGTAGATGGTCTCGCGCTGCCGGTTCATCACGTCGTCGTACTGGAGGAGGTGTTTGCGCGTCTCGAAGTTGCGCGCCTCGACCGACTTCTGCGCCGCCTCGATGCGCTTGGAGACCATCTTCGACTCGATGGCGACGCCCTTCTCCATGCCGAGCCGCTGCATCAGGGCCTTCACCTTGTCGCCCGCGAAGATGCGCATCAGGTCGTCTTCGAGCGAGAGGAAGAAGCGCGAGCTGCCGGGGTCGCCCTGGCGGCCGGCGCGGCCGCGCAACTGGTTGTCGATGCGGCGCGACTCGTGGCGCTCGGTGCCGAGGATGTGCAGGCCGCCTAAAGAGACGACCTCCTTGTGCTCCTTCTCGACGATGGGTTCGACGTAGCGGAGCGCCTCGGCGATGGTCGCCACCACCGGGTCTGAAGGCTCGCCCGCGCGCTTGCCGCTCGCGTACTCGCGCGCCTCCTGCCACTGCAAGTCGGTCGCCTCCTCGGGGTCGATCTCCTGGCGCTTCAGGTGCTCGCGCGCGAGGAACTCGATGTTGCCGCCCAGCAGGATGTCTGTGCCGCGGCCAGCCATGTTGGTCGCAATCGTGATGGCACCCTTGCGGCCCGCCTGCGCGACGATCTCGGCCTCGCGCTCGTGGTGCTTGGCGTTGAGGACGTGGTGGTAGTTCGGGATCGTCCCGTCGCCCTCGATCAGGATGTTGCCCGCCTCGTCGCGGTGGCGGATGCCGGCCTTCGCCAGCCGGCGCGAGATCAGCTCCGAGTTCTCGACCGAGACCGTGCCGACCAGCACGGGCTGGCCCGTCTCGTGGCGCTCGACGATCTCCTCGATGATGGCGTCCCACTTCTCCGGCAGCGTCCTGTAGATAACGTCCGGGTTGTCCTTGCGGATCATCGCCTTGTTCGTCGGGATGACGGCGACTTCGAGCTTGTAGGTCGCGTCGAACTCGGCGGCCTCGGTCTCGGCCGTGCCGGTCATGCCCGAGAGCTTGTCGTAGAGGCGGAAGTAGTTCTGAAGCGTAATCGTCGCGAGCGTCTGGTTCTCGCGCTCGATCTTGACGCCCTCCTTCGCCTCGACCGCCTGGTGCAGCCCGTCCGACCAGCGGCGGCCCTGCATCAGTCGCCCCGTGAACTCGTCCACGATGATGACCCCGCCGTCCTGCACGACGTAGTGGTGGTCGAGCCGGTAGAGCGTGTGCGCCTTCAGCGCGTTCTCCACGCAGTGGAGCATCTCCATGTTCGACGGGTCATAAAGATTCCCGACGCCCAGGAGACGTTCGGCCTTCTCGACGCCCTCTTCGGTGAGCACCGCGGAGTGCTGCTTCTCGTCCACGACGTAGTCGCCGGGGCCGGGCTTGTTGTCGGGCGGCACCAGCTCGGCGCGCTTGAGGTGCGGGATGATGGCGTTGGCCTGGTAATACTTGTCCGTCGCCTCGTCCGACGCGCCCGAGATGATGAGCGGGGTGCGCGCCTCGTCGATGAGGATCGAGTCCACCTCGTCCACGATGGCGTAGTGGTGCTGGCGCTGGACGCAGGTCGCCAGGTCGAACTTCATGTTGTCGCGCAGGTAGTCGAAGCCGAACTCGTTGTTGGTGCCGTAGGTGATGTCGGCGGCGTAGGCGTCCTTGCGCTCCCAGTCGTCGAGGTCGTTGACGATGGCGCCGACCGTCAGGCCCAGGAACTTGTAGATGCGCCCCATCCACTCGGCGTCGCGCGTGGCGAGGTAGTCGTTGACGGTGACGACGTGGACGCCGCGCCCCGTCAGGGCGTTGAGCGTCGCCGGCAGGGTCGCGACGAGCGTCTTGCCCTCGCCCGTCCTCATCTCGGCGATGCGGCCCTGGTGCAGGGCGATGCCGCCGATGAGCTGCACGTCGAAGTGGCGCATGCCCGTCGAGCGCACCGAAGCCTCGCGCGTGAGCGCGAAGACCTCGGGGAGAATCTTGTTGAGCGCCTCCTGCGTGCGGCGCTTGCGCTCCTTCTTCGCCTCCTCGCCCTTGCCGGTGGTGTCGCCGACCTCCTCGATGACCTGCTCGCGCAGGGCCGCGATGCGCTCGCGCATCTGGTCGTCGGTCAGCTTCTTGACCGACGGTTCGAGGTCGTTGATCTGCTGGATGAGGGGCAGCAGAGTCTTGATGTAGCGCTGGTTGCTGCTGCCGAAGACCTTCGTTAAGAATTTATCTATCATCTTTTTATCCCGCCGGGGGACTGCCCCCTCTCCGCGCCGCGGCCGGGGCCGGGCAGGGAACCGACTCCCTGTAGAACCCCGCCCCGTCCGCGACTTTAGGCCGATGTTCGATTGTATGTGAGCGACCGGGGGGGCGCAAGGAGGGTGCTGGGTGTTGGGTTTTGGGTGTTGGTTAGAACTAAGTTTTTAACCAACACCCAAAACCCAACACCCAGCACCCCGCGCCGGAGGCGCGGCTAGTTGGGTGTGATCTGGCGCAGGAGGATGTTGCCCATCTGCTCGCGGGGCATGTCGAGGTTCATGAGGAGCTGCTTGCCGCTCGCGGAGACCTTCATGCCGCCCATCAGCGCCCCCTCGTCCGTGCCGCGCTTGGCGAGACGGCCGACGTTGAGGAGCATGCGGTAGCCGCGCGCCATCTCCTCGGCGCGCGCCTCCGAAGGCGTGTCCGACGCCGTCAGCGCCTTGAAGCGCTCGCCGTCGAGCGTGAAGGTCATCGAGACGCGGCTCACGTCCGAGAGGATCGAGAGCGCGTGGCTCTGGTTGACCGACGAGACGAAGTCCTGCGCGACGGCGCGAAGCTGCGGGTCGGCGGCCGACTCGCCCGTGATCTGGACGTTCGTCAGCGTCCCGTCCGGCTGGCGGTCGCCGACGACCACTATCGTCTGCGGCTTCGAGAGGTCGAGCTTGCCCTCCGCGTGCAGCCTCTTCGAGCGCGCGATGAACGCCTTGATGGGGCGGACGTTGACCTTCGCGCCTTCGGACTTCGGCCCTTCAGACTTGGAGGTCTTCTTGACGCCCGAGTCCGTCGCCGCGACCCCGCCCCCGTCCCGGCCCGCCTGCGCGAGCGCCGCCCAGCCGCCCGGCGCGACGCTCAGGACGAAAGCGCCGAGCACGGCGAAGCGCGCGAACAGGCGCGCGGCCTCGCCGCGCCCCTGCGCCGCCTCCCCCGCGTGGAAGATCATGCTGAAGAATTCCCTCATGGTTCGTTCTTTGACTCCCAAGCCCCTTTAGCTCCTGGCCTGCGGCGTCGCCGCCGCGGCGGCGTTCGCCTTGTTGGCCTTCTTCGCCAGCATCTCGGTGATCATCTTGCCGGCCGCGTCCTTCGCCATCTCGAAGTTCATGTTGAACTGCTTGCCGGCCGAGTCGAACTTGAGGTTCTCGTAGAGGACGCCCTCGTTCGTCCCCTGCTTGACCTTCTTGCCGACGGCGACGAGCGCCGAGCAGCCGATGGCCGTGTTCATCGCGTCCGTCTCGGTGGGCAGCTCGCTCGCGATGGCGATCTTGACGGTCTGCTGGTCGAGCTTGAGCGAGATGCGCACGTCCTTCGCGCCCTTGAGGACGACGAGCACCTTGCTCTGGCTCATCGCCGTAATCAACTGCTGCGCGAGGTCGGCCGTGCTCTGGTCGGTCGGCGGGGTCGTCCAGTCGATCTTGACCGTCTCGGGCTTGAGCGTGCCGTCCTCGTTGAGCGTGCCCGTGGCCGTCACGTCGATGGCGCTGTTGAGGTTGAGCTTGCCCTGGTCGAACAGCTCCTTGCCCTTGACGGCGATGTCCTCGAAGGGCTTGGTGTTGATGTTGCCGGGCGGGCGCGCGATGCCGTTCTCCCTGGCGATGCGGGCCATCTCCTCCTCGGCCTTCTTCTCCTCCTCGGTCAGGGGGGCGGGCGTCGGCGTCGTGCCGGCCTGCGCGACCTCGGGCGAAGGGCTGGGGCTCGGCTCGGGCGTGGCGACGACGCTCGCCTCGCGCGGTCGGCGCGGCCTGTAGACCGGCGCGGGCGGCGGCAGGGGCGGGGGCATCGTCTGCCCGACGACCATCGCGTCGAGCTGCGTCGTCTCGGCCACCTCGGGCGCGCCGAAGTAGTCGGGCGGGTAGTAGAGCTTCTCGTGCGGCTCAAGCTTGACGATGGTCGCGCGCTGCCCGATGAGCGTCGGGTCGTAGTCCTCGCTGACGAACTTGATGCCCGAGACGTTGGAGGCGACGTAGAGCATGCTCCGCAGCGTCGGGACGTAGACGACCGCGACGAAGAAGAGCCCGTGCGCCACGACCGAGAGCGCCACGAGGCGCGAGAGCATCGGCCAGCGCGGCGTCCGGTTGACTTCAAACCTGTCGAAAAGCTCGGCCATTCCTTTTGAAACTCCGCACGCCGGGGGCGCGCACAAGACACGAACGATTAGACGCTTTATGTGCCCCGGGCGTTGCGAAAATCACACGAAAGCACACAAAAGTTAGCATTACCCGGGCGCTTTCCACAAAGCTCCTGCGGTAAAATCTACGTTAATGACGCGTTCGCGAAGAGGAGACAGGGGGCGCCGCCGCGCCTCCCACGCAGGCCGCCAGGGCAGGCGCGACGACGGACAGCAGGACTCTCGTCCGTCAGACTCTCGTCCGTCCGCCGAAGGGCGCGGGCGGGGCCGCGACGGCCAGGACAGGCAGTCGCGCACGGCCGCGGCGGCCGCCGCCGACAACGCCTCGCGCGTCGCCGCGCGCCAGTCGCGGACGCGCCCTTTGCGCCAACTCCTCGAAGGCATCGGCGCGCCCGAGCCCGTCCCTTTCAAACCCGACCCCTTCCAACTCGAAGCCCTCGCCGCGCTCGAACACGAGGACGTGCTGGTGACGGCCCCCACGGGCAGCGGCAAGACCTGGATCGCGCGCGAAGAGATTCGCAGGCTGCTGGCGCAAGGCAAGCGCGCGTGGTACACGAGCCCCTTGAAGGCCCTGACCAACTCGAAGTTCCACGAGTTCTCGGCGGAGTTCGGCGACGAGAAGGTCGGGATACTTACCGGCGACCGCAAGGAGCGTTCGGACGCGCCGCTCATCGTCGGCACGACCGAGGTCTACAGAAATCAACTCTTCGACGCGCTGCGCCGCGACGAGCAGTTGATGGCCGACCTCGTCGTCCTGGACGAAGCCCACTACCTCGCCGACGAGGAGCGCGGGCACGTCTGGGAGGAGGCCATCATACTTACGCCGCCGCGCGTGCGGATGCTCCTGCTCTCGGCGACCGTGGGGCGCGCCGGAGAGTTCGCCGACTGGATAGCCGAAGTGCGCGGGCACCCCTGCCGCGTCATCCCGCGACCCGGCGCGCGACCCGTACCCTTGCGCGCGGCCTTCCTCTTTCCGGACGGCGGACTCACGCCGCTCTTCGACGAGCGCGGACACTTCAACAACGAGATCGCGCGCTTCACGCAGACCGCGAAGAGCGAGCGGCAGTCCTCGCAGGGACGTTTCCAGCGCGGGCCGCAGCGCCGCGCGGGGATGCCCGAGATGCCGCCTTCGATTCTGCTCGCGGCGCTCGGCTCTTATGACCTGCTGCCCGCCATCATCTTCCTGCCCACGCGCCGCCGCTGCGACGAGGCCGCGGCCGAGGCCGCCTACGCGACGCGCCGCGGCGTCGGCCCTGAAAGACGAGACGCTCGTCGGCGCATTCTCGAAGAGCTGTCGGAGCAGTACCCGGAGGTGCGCAAGCACCGCCACTGGGACATGGTCTTGAAAGGGGGCGTGGCCTCGCACCACGCCGGACACCTGCCCGCGTGGAAGCTCGCCATCGAGAGGCTGATGAGCGCCGGACTGCTCGACGCCATCTTCGCCACGATGACCGTCGCCGCGGGCGTTGACTTCCCCGCGCGTACCGTGGTGCTTGAGAACATCGACGTGAGGCGCGGGCAGGGGTGGCAGACGCTCTCCGCCTCACAACTCCAACAGATGACCGGCCGCGCCGGGCGCAGAGGTAGAGACAACGTCGGCTTCATCGTCGCCGCGCCGGGCCAGCATCAGAACCCGCAGAAGCTCGCGTCGCTCCTGCACGCAGACCCCGACCCGCTTGAGAGCCAGTTCCGCGCGACCTACACGACGCTCCTCAACCTGCTCGACGCCTACGGAACCTTCGCGCAGGTGCGCGAGATCGCCGAGCGCTCCTACGCGCGCCGCGACGTGGCCGAAGAGGTCGCGCGCATCGGGCGCGCGCGCGCCGAGGCCGAGCGCCGCATGCAGACGAAACTACAGGAGGCGGGCTGCGACCTCCCGCCCGAGGTCGCGCGCGGGCTCGAACGGCTCGCCAGCGCCCGCTCAAGACTTCTCGAAGACGCGCCGCAGACCCGGACGGACGCCTACCTGCGCTGGCTCGACAAGGAGGTCGTGCCCGGCCGCGTCGTCTCGGTCGGCCGCGGCACGCGCCGCCTCGTCTTCGTCACCGAGCGGCGCGGCGACGGGCTCGCCGGGGTGCGCGACAACGGCAAGCGGGTCACGCTCGCGCTGGAGCGCGTCGGCCGCGTGTGGGAGGAGACGCACGCGCTCAACGAATCGGCGCGCGACGCGGCGTTTGAACTCGTGCAGTCGAACCGCGCGACGCCCCTGCGCGAGCCGCGTCTGCGCGAGGCGCGCTCTTCGACGGAAGAGGCCGTCGCCGTCATCAACGACCTCATCGAGTCGCTCGCGGGCGGCGACGGGTCGCGCACGCGCTGCGAGGAGGCGCTCTGGTCGGTCATGCAGGAGGCCGAATCAATCGAGCGCCTGGGCCGAAGGCTCGAAGCCGTGCACGGCGAGGCTTGGCAGCCCTTCGAGCGGCGCGCGCGCGCCCTCCATCATTTCGGTTATCTGGACTTCTTCGCCGAGCGCGTCACGGAGCGCGGCCGCTGGCTCGCGGACTTACGCTTAGACCGCCCGCTCCTCGTCGGCGAGGCCATCGGGCGCGGCCTCTTCGCATCGCTCGACGCGCCGCGCGCCGCGGGCCTGATGGCCGCGCTCGCGGCGGACGCCGAGCGCGACTACGGCGAGCTAGAGCTGGACGACGCGCTCATCACGGCGCTCGCCAGGTTCGACCGCATCGCCTACGACGTGGCGAGCGTCGAGTGGCAGCAGGACCTGGAGCCCGCGCCCGAGATCAACTTCTCGGCCGCCGCCACGGCCGCGCGCTGGGCCGCGGGGATGGACTGGGCGACCCTCGTCCGCCGCACGCGCGCCGAGGAGGGCGACCTCTTCCGCATGCTCTCGCGCACGGGCGAGTCTCTGCTCCAGGTCTCCAACCTGACGGACGCGCACCCGGACGCCGCCCGCGTCGCCGCGCAGGCCGCGTCGGCCGTGCTGCGCGAGCCCGTGCGCTCCGAAGCGGCCGTCTGAGATTTGAAATCTCAAATCTGAAATCGAAGCTTTGTGTCTCTGGGGCAGTTTTGAATCGGACGTTGGGTGATGGGTGAAGAGGTCGAGGGGGAGCCGGTCGTCTACGTGGCGCTGGGGGATTCGACGGGCGTCGGCGTAGGCGCGCGCAAAGGGGGCGGTTACGTCGCGCGCCTGTTCGAGCGCATCGAGCGCGTCCGTCCGGGCTCGCGGCTCGTCAACCTGTGCGTGAGCGGCGCGACGACGGGCGACGTTCTGCGCTCGCAGGTCGGGCGCGTCGGCGAGGCGAAGCCCTCGCTCGTCACCCTCGGCATCGGCATCAACGACCTCACGCGCATGGCCGCGCCCGAGCAGTTCGCGCGCAACTTCGACGAGATCGTCACGCGCGTGCGCGAGCAGACCGAGGCGGCCTTGGTCGTCTCGAACCTGCCGGACATCTCGCACGCGCCGCGCGTCCCCGGCTTCCTGCGCGGGGAGGCGCGCCGCCGCCTCCGGCGCTTCAACGAGCGCATCGCCGACGCGGCCGCGCGCCACGGCTTATACCTCGCCGACTCCTACGCGAAGAGCGCCGAGGTCATCCCCGCGCACCCCGAGTTCTTCTCCCCGGACGGCTTCCACCCCTCCGACGAGGGCTACGAGTTCTGGGCCTTCGAGATGTGGCCGACGGTGAAGCGGGCCCTCGGCTGAGGGGCGGGCCTCATCTTTTGAGGGGGTAGCCGGCCGCCCGTCACCTGAAGTTCTGAATCAGCACCAGGTCGATGGTCGAGGTGTCGCGCACGACGGCGAGGTTCTTCCCGTCGGGCGACCAGGCGAGCCAGTAGAGGGGCGCGTCCGACTTCCACGCCGTGACCTGCCGGGGCTTGCCGCCCGCCAGCGGCAGCCGCCAGACGTTCGTCACGCCTTCGCGCGTGGCGACGAAGTCCGCACCCCGGCCGTCGGGCGACCACGCGAACGTCTGGAAGTTGTGCGGCGCGTCGAGGTTGCGCGCGGGGTCGCCGCCCGAGGCCGGGAACACGGTCAGTGCGGATGGCGCGTCGGGCCCCGTCGGCTCCTGCTTCATAGCGAGGAAGTATTGCCCGTCCGGCGAGAGGCGGTTGAGCATGACCCTTTCGCGCAGCTTCGCGGGCTCGCCGCCGTCGATCGAGACCCTCATCAGCACGACATTGCCGGTTGTCAGGTCGAGCTGCGTGTAGTAGACCCACCGCGAGTCGCGCGAGACCTGCGGGAGAACCTGCGCGTACACGTTGCGCACGAGCTCTTTCGCCCCGCCGCCGTCCGCGTCCATGCGGTAGAGGCTGACGACCCCCTCGCGCACCGACTGGAAGACGACGTAGCGCCCGTCGGGCGAGGGCGCGGGGTGGTAATCGTCTTCGGGGTTGAAGGTCAGTTGACGGTTACCCGTCCCGTCGGCATTCATCACCCAGAGGTCTCTATTCCCGCTCGCGCTCGACACGTAGATGATGCGGCCGTCGGGCGCCCAGGCGAGCTGGCCGATGGGGGCGGTGCTGTTCGTAATCTGGGCGGCGCGCGCCGGGTCGTCGGCCGGCACGACCCAGACGTTCGAGTAGCCCGTGCTCTGGGCGGTGAGCAGCGTCCGCGAGTCGGCGGTCAGGCTCACCGTCGAGTACCCGTTCGGGTCATTGGTGATCTGGTAGGGCTCGCCACCGGGATAGGGGGCGTACCAGAGTTGGTCGCGCGTGCCGGGCGGCGGGGTGCGGCTCGTGCCCGAGAGGATGAGGCCGCGGCCGTCCGACACCCAGGCGAAGTTGAGCAGGCCGCGCCAACGTACCGGCAAGACCGTCTTCGTCGTCCGCTCCGAGACGTCGGCCGTCTCCAAGGTCGTGTACAGCCCCTCGTCATCCTTGTACTTGGCCGAGTAGGCGATCAGCCTCCCGTCGGGCGACCAGGCGGGCGTGCCGAACTGTGCCGGGCGCGACGGCCGCGTGATAAGGGTCTGCTCGCCGCCGCCGTCCGCGCCGACGACCACGAGGCTGTCCTCCCCCGTCTCCGTCGAGTGACGCTTGAAGGCCAGGCGCTTGCCGTCCGGAGAGAAGGTGACCGCGCTGTCCACGTCAAAGACGAGCTTCTGCGGGTCGCCGCCGATGACAGGCACGCGGTACAGCGTACTGAAGCCCGAGCCGCGCGCGCCCGCGACGTAGTACAGGCTGCTCGCGTCCGGCGCGAAGGTCACGCCTACGTAATAGACGTCGGCCGGCGGCACGATCTCGCGCTCGCCCGCGGCAGCCGCCTGTCGCAGACGCAGACTCCCCTGGCCGCCTTCGAGCGCCGCGCGCGCGATGAGCTTCCCGTCCGGCGAGACGGTGTTGAAGCGCGTCCCGCCCTCCACCGACAGCTTCGTGAACTTCATGCTCTGGAGCGGGGCGACGGGCGGGCCTACACCCGCCTGCCGCTGCCCGAAGAACTTGTACAGCCCGAAGCCGAGGCCCGCGAGCGTGGCGACGGCCAAGAGCGCCGCCCATCCCACAGCGCGACTCCACCGCCGCCCCGCACGGCCGCGGGCCGCTGCGGCCGTTGCCGAGCGCCCCGGGTGTGGCCTCCCGCCGCCGTCACTCTGGTGCAATTCCTGCCGCGCGCGGAACTCCTCCTCGGCGCGCGCCTCGCGCAGCTCCGACAGCATCTCGCCCATCGACGCGTAGCGGTCTTCGCGCCGCTTCGCGAGCGCCTTCGAGACGATGCGCTGCAACTCTGCGGGCGCGTCCGTGCCGTGCGCAGAGAGCGGCGCGGGCTCCTCCTTCAGGATCGAGGCCAGCACGTCGCTCATCGTCTCGCCGTCGAACGGCGGCCTGCCCGACAGCATCTCGTAGAGGACGACGCCGAGAGACCACACGTCGGTGCGCGCGTCCACCCTCAGCCCCCGCGCCTGCTCCGGCGACATGTAGTGCGCGGTGCCCATCACCACGCCGCTCTGCGTGAGCGGGCCGATGAGCGTGGGCTGCTCCCCGCCCGCGCCCGGCCGCTCGGCCAGCTTGGCGAGCCCGAAGTCGAGGACTTTGACGTAGCCGTCGGGCCTGACCATCACGTTCTCGGGCTTCACGTCGCGGTGGACTATCCCGGCCTCGTGCGCCGCCTGAAGCGCCGAGGCCGCGTGCACCGCCACGTCGAGCGCTTCGCCGACCTTGAGCGCCCCGCCCGCCAGCAGCTCGCGCAGCGTGCGCCCCTCGACGTGCTCCATCACGATGCAGTGGAGCCCTTCGTCCGCCTCGAAGACCTCGTGGATGGTGACGATGTGCGGGTGCGAGAGCGCGGCGACGGCCTGCGCCTCGCGCTCGAAGCGGCGCACGCGCTCGGGGTCTACGGTGAGGAAGGCGGGCAGCAGCTTGAGCGCGACCTTGCGCTTGAGGCGCGCGTCTTCGGCCAGGTAGACCTCGCCCATCCCGCCGGCGCCGAGCTGTTTGACGACGTGGTAGCGGCCGAAGATTTGGCCGGGCTTCAGCTCGTGCGCCGGCCCCGCGAGCAGCGGCGCGGCCGCCTCGAACACCCTCGTGTCGAGGAACCCGCCCGCCTCCTCCGAGGCTTCGAGCAGCGCCTCGACCTCGCGCCGCAGCCCCTCGTCTTCGCCCGCCAGCTCCGCGAGCAGCGCGCCGCGCCGCCCGGGCTCGGCCTGCGAGACGGCCCGGAACAGCACGTCGATCTGTCGCCAGCGCTCGGGGTTCATAAAACGAGTGACGAGTGACGAGTGACGAGTAAAGGCAAGTCCTTCGACTTGTCACTCGCCACTCGTCACTCGCTTTTCATCTGCTGGTAGAGCCAAGCCTTCGCCATGTTCCAGTCGTGCAGCACGGTCGAGCGCGAGACCTTGAGGACTTCGGCCGTCTCCTCGACGGAGAGTCCGCCGAAGTAGCGCAGCTCGACGACGCGCGCCTTGCGCGGGTCTACTCCGGCCAGCTCGCCGAGCGCTTCGTCCAGGGCGAGCACGTCCGTGGTCTGCTCGTCCGTGCGGGCTTCGGCCTCGACGAGCGAGACGCGGACAGCGCCGCCGCCGCGCTTGTCGGCCAGACGCGCGCGCGCGTGGTCGCACAGCACGCGGCGCATCACGTTCGCGGCGATGCCGAAGAAGTGCGCGCGGTTCTGCCAGCGGATGTTCGTCTGCTCGACGAGGCGGAGGTAGGCTTCGTTGACGAGGGCGGTGGGCTCGATGGTGTGGCCGGGGCGCTCGCGCCGCATGTAGTGGCGCGCGAGCCGCCGCAGCTCGTCGTAGACCAAGGGCATCAGCCGCGCGAGCGCCGCCTCGTCGCCGTCGCCCCACTCGGCGAGCAGGCGGGTCACGTCGCTGTGCGTTGAGGACTCTTCCGTCACCCTGCGAAACCCCCGCGCGACTTCACGGACTGCCGACGGACGCCGGGGATTCTAGCACCATTAAAAATTTACCCGAAAAATTTTCCCGCCGCGTCTGGACTTTTCCGCCGCCCACTACGCATGCACAGGTGAGGGCGGCAATCACGCCGCCCCGAAATCAAAAAGAAGAGGAGAGCAAATCATGAGAGTCAAAACCAAAGTCAAGGCCGGCGGCAGGGAAGTCAACCACAACCAGACGACCAAGGGCCTCCGCGTGAAGTCCAACGTGAAGGCCGGCGACGGCGGAGGCGACCCCGGCCGCATCTTCACGAACCACAACCAGACCGTCAAGGGCCTCCGCGTCAAATCGAAGGTCAAGGCCGGCGGCGTGGACGGTCAGCACAACCAGACGTTGGCGGGCAAGCGGTGAAAGCGCAGGGTGGGTTGAAAGGAGGAAGGCAGAGGTGAGAGGCCGCACGGCCCGACCTCTGCCTCCTCTCTTTAACGCCTCCGGCCCGAGAGCACGTAGCCGAGGCTGACCGTGCCGCGCAGCGTCGGCTCGGAGCCGACGAACCCGATGCGGGCGTCCGGGGCGATGAACAGGCGGTCGTTAAGAAAGATTTTCACGCCGCCGCCGCCGCCGGCCGTCCAGGACGTAGACGACGCGAACCGCCCGCGGTGGTGGAGCGCGCCCACGCCTCCGGCGATGTAGGGCACGGCCCTCTTCGTCGGGTCGGTCAGGTCGTAGGCGAAGCCGGGCGTGAACACGTAATCCTGGTCGTCGGCGGAGTGTCGCATGTAGAGCAGCTCCGGCTCGAAGCTCAGGCGGCGCGTGAGGTAGAAGCGCACCGAGCCGCCCGCGACGACGTGCGGGTGGGAAATCTCGTCGCCGAAGCCCGCCGCGCCGAACGTCGCCTTGACCTCCACCTTCGGCGGGGTCAGGTCGCCCTGCTGCGCGCGGGCGGGGAAGAGGCAGAACAGTACGAGCGCCGCGGCGGCGATGAGGCGTTCGGGCGTGTAGTGCGCCCGCGCATTTGATGTCGGAGTCATTCGTCCTTCGCTCCTGCGGAGAGTTTGGGGTAGAGCGCAGGGCTCCGAGGGCAACCGCCGTACCCGAAGCGAAGGCCGGACAATTCGCGCGGTTCGTCCGGCGGCGCGCGGGCGGGCGCGGGCGAAAGCGCTCCAACAGAAAGAAAACGATCCCCGTCACCCGCCCCGCGCGGCTCCCCGCTTTCCCGTCCTTTGCCTTTGCACACACCCTTCATTAAGATGGTCTGGCGCGGAACGTGCGTGGCGTTTCGGCCGTATGGGTTGTGGAAGGAGGTTCTCCACTAAATGGCTGACACGAATGATTCGAGATACAAGACCGGCAACCCCATCTGCGACGCGGTGCGCTTCCTGTGCGACGCGTCCTTCGCGGTGTTGCCCGCGGACGCGGCGCAGCAGTTGGGCGAGTTCGAGAAGAACTTCTGGGGCGGCGTCCGCTGGTTCGCCGACAAGAACATCGGCTGGATCGACGACAGCCTCGCCGCGGCCGAGCGCCTGCGCGAGGAGTGGCGCGCCCGCTGCGCCCACACGCCCGGCCCCGAGCCGATCACACAGACCCCGCCGCCCGAGGGCGTGGGGTAAAGGGCAGTCAGCGGTCAGCCTTCAGCTTTCGGCCGAACCGTCTCGCGCGAGACGCTGGCCGAAAGAGAAGTTGGCCGCTGATAAATTTTTAAAGCTGATAGCTGACCGCTGACCGCTGAAAGCTTCCTATGCAAGTTCTGCTGGCCGAAGAGTACGGGTTCTGTTTCGGGGTCGAGCGCGCCGTCGAGATGGTCGAGGGGGCGCTCTCGGAGGGCGCGACCGTGCGCACGCTCGGGCCGCTCATCCACAACACGCAGGAGATACACCGGCTCGAAGCCGGGGGCGTCCGCACCATCGACGCGCCGGCCGACGTGGGCCGGGGCGAGACGGCCGTCATCCGCGCCCACGGCGTCACGCCGCAGGTGCAGCGCGAGCTTGAGGAGCGCGCCGAGCGCGTCATCGACGCCACCTGCCCGTTCGTCACCAAGGTGCAGAAGCTGGCCGAGCGCGCCGCCCGCGAGGGGCGCGACGTGGTCGTCGTCGGCAACCCCGACCACCCGGAGATGATCGGCGTCGTCGGCTACGCGCCCGAGCGCACGCGGGTGGTGCGCGACGCCTCGGAGGTCGCCGCCCTGCCGCCGCTGCACGCGCCGCTCGTCGTCTCGCAGACGACCCTGAAACTCTCGACCTTCCTCGAAGCGGCCGAGGCCGTGCGCGCCCGGGCCGACTCGGAGCCGCAGGTCGTCAACACCATCTGCTCGGCGACGCGCGACCGGCAGGACGCGGCGCGCGCCCTGGCCGGCGAGGTGGACGCCTTCTACGTCATCGGCGGCAAGCACTCCTCGAACAGCCTGAAGCTCCTCTCGGTCTGCAAGGAGCAGTGCGAGCGCAGCTTCCTCATCGAGACGCCCGACGAGATCAACCCCGCCGACCTGACCGACGCCGAACGCGTCGGCGTCACCGCCGGGGCCTCCACCCCCAACTGGCTCATCGACCAGGTCGTCACGCGCCTGAAGGAGATAGGAAAGAAGGAAGTAGACAGTAGTCAGTAGTCAGTAGGGAATAACAAACAGCGCGGCTCTCATCGGTTAATGATGAGAGCCGCGCTTTTCTCGTCTTCTACTGGCTACTGACTAGTGTCTACTCTAAAAGTCGTCCTCCGCGTCTTCGACCTGTTGGAGGGCCGTGACGACGATGCGCGCCTCTTCGGACTCGTACTCGTCGGCCTGCGACTCCAGCGCGTTGCGCGCGGTCTCGGCATCCACGGGGTCGCCGAGGAGCGCGACGAGGATGGCGGTCGGCAGTTGCAGCAGGGCCTCCTGCGCGACGGCGCGGACGGCCGGGTTGAGGTGGCGCGCCGTCTCGCACAACTCGCTCGGGGCGAGGCGCGCCGTCATCACGTCGGCGATCTCGTCCACGCGCGCGTAGTCCCTGGCGCGCAGCGCGCGTTCGAGCAGTTGCGCGAAGACCTCTGAGGAGCGCGCCTCGCGGTTCAGGACCGCGGCGCAGGTCTCGGTCATGCGGCGCAGGTCGCGCGACTGCTCGGCGCTCAAGGCGTCGCCGCCGACCTCCGCGGCGCGCTCGTCGAGCGCGGCCAGCAGCCGGCTCAGCTCCCACTCGGAGCGCGCGTCGTACATGTTCTCGCGGCGTGAGGCCGTCGTGGCGACCGCGCCCTGCTGAGGGGGCGCCGGCGTCGAAAGGGCGCGCTCGACCAGGCTGCGCGTCGAGGGCCTCAAGCCCTGCCACACGCTCACCACGCGCGCTCCGAAATCCTCAATCGTCATCATTCAAAACTCTTCCCGCGGCCCTGAGGCGGCCGAACGGCCGATACTGTAACACCGTAAACCGTAAACCGTAAACCGTGACAAGATGAAGAGCACGCCTCCTCTTGTCACGGTTTACGGTTTACGGTTCACGGCTTTTCAGCGGTTGTGGTCGATGATCTCGGTGATGGTTGAGAAGAGGATTTTGACGACTTCGCCGTCGGCGCGTTCGATCTTGACGCTGGGGCGTGTGAGCGCCTGGGTCTGCTTGAGGCTGCGGACGACGCCGCGGACGCGCACGCCCGTCTCGGTGACGATCTCGACGTTGTCCTTGCCGTAGAGCGGCTGGAGCGCCGCGAGTGCCTTGGTTACTTCCACCTGTCCGACCTCCTCTTAGTAGGCAGTAGGCAGATGGCAGTAGGCAGTTAAGAGCGCCGCCGTCGAAACTTCGGACTCGACCTTTCAACGTCAGAAACGCGGGGCGGCTGCCTACTGCCGTCTGCCTGCTGCCTGCTGCACTAGAGCACGCGCCGTGCCGGGCGGCCGGAGGCGCTTGCGCGCGGGCGCGCCGCGAGCCACAATACCTGCACGCGGCGTGGCCTGGAACGTGTGCACGAGTCTAAGTCGCGCGCGCGCGGGATGCAACCGCGGCACTCCAACAGGCGTATATCGGTAACGACAGACGCCGGCCGGGCGTACGCCGAAGGCCGCGAACCCCCGGGAACAGACTCTCAGGCGTAGCGGGAACGGAAGGTAAAGGACATGCGAGCAGAGAACATGGTGAACTGCCCGAGCTGCGGCGCGACGCTGGTCGCGGGGCTGCGTTTCTGCCGCATGTGCGGCTACCGCCTCGGCGAGGGCGTCGAGGAGTACGTCGCCACGCAGCGCTTCGACGCCTCGTCGATGCCGACGACCGCGCCGCCGCCGCCCGCGACAGACCCCTTCCACGCGCGCCAGACCTGGGGCCCCGCGCCCGTGCAGCCCATCCAGCCGTTCGGCGCCACCACCGCGCTCGGCCAGGCGCGGCCCGAGGGCGTGACCTCCAAACTGGCGAAGATGTGCCGCCCCGTGCGCGGCGTGTGGCTGTGGGTGACGATCATCATCGTCATCCTGGTGGTGGGCGGCATGATGCCGCTCGCGATGAGGGGGCGCAGGGGAGCCGCCCCGCCCGTGGCGGTCAAATCTTTCCTCGGCGTTGACGGGTTCGAGGACGCCCCCGGCGGCGGCGCGTTCGTCGAGGGCATCGCCGGCCCGGAGACGCCCATCGTCCGCGCGGGGCTCATCGGCGGCGATGTCATCAAGAAGTTCGACGGCAAGGACATCCGGGACGCGGGCGACATGCGGCGGGTTCTCGGCGAGACGCCGGTCGGCAAGACGGTCGAGGTCGGCTTCGTCCGCGACGGCGTGTTCGGCACGACCGCCCTGACCACCGCCGCGCAGAAGGACACGCCGGGGATGAGGCCCTTCGAGCAGCGGCCGGGCGGCCGCGGCGTCCTCGGCATCGACGTGGGCGGGCGCGTGCAGGTGCCGAACTCGAACCTCTACGGCGTCGAGCTCGACGACGTGAACCGCAACGAGCCGGCCGACATCGCGGGGCTGAAGGACAGGGACATCGTCGTCAAGTTCGGCGACCACCCCATCCGCACCCCCGGCGACCTGCGCTACCGCATCGCCGAGGCGCTGCCCGGCACGACCGTCCCCGTCACCGTCTTCCGCGGCACCGAGCAGCTAGAGATTCCCGTCAAGGTCGGCCGCAGCAGGGACTAAGAACAGTAGGCAGTAGGCAGATGGCAGCAGGCAGTTGAAACAACATCCTTCTTGACTTAAGTAAAAATTCGGAGGCGGCGAGATGACGACTCGCCGCCTCCGTTTCGTTGAGACCTCTTTCGTTAAAGGCTTCCTGCTTTAACTGCCTACTGCCATCCGCCTACTGCCTACTGTCTTCCGTTCCGGGGGCGGCGTAGTCGCGCAGGCGCGCCTCCATCTCGCGGCGCACGTCGGCGCGATCCTCCTCGGCCTCGTCGGCCTCGAACAGCTCGAAGAGGGCGTAGGGCGTGTCGCCGACGAGGCGCAGCTCCCACGCCTCGCGCCCCTCGGCCGAGGGGCGCGTGAACCACATCGCGTCCACCTCCGACCCGGCGACCGGCGCGCCCTCGAAGACGGGGGCGGCATCCTCTTCGGCTCCGCCGCCCAGCTCGGCCAGCGTGTCGGGGCGCGCCAGCACGCGCGCGAGCCGCCAGCCGTGCCTGCGGTACTGCGCCAGTATCTCCTGAAATTTTTTGAGCCGGCTCATACTTTTAAAGTTCCCGATTTGTCAGCGCCCGCCCCCGTTCGTTTACAATCACCCTTGCGTGTTACCACACGACGCCGGGGGGCACAAGCCCCGGCCTCACGCGGCGCGCCGAGAGGAGAACCAACGGACTTGTCCGTCGAAGAGTTTGCCGAGAGAGAGGACGCCTGCGCGCGTGACGCCGAAGGCTCGCCCTTCCACGCAGCTTTGGGCCGCGCGCTGGCGCGGAGGGGCCTGAGCCTTGAGAGCTTCTGCCCGGCCGGCGACACGCTGACGCGGCGCGTGCTCGAAGAGTACGGCGCGATGTTCGTCGCGGAGGGCGTGACGCTCCCCGACACCTGCGTGTTCGAGAGCGAGGAGGCGGTCGAGGGCTTCCAGCGCGAGGCGGGCTGGCGCGCCGGGGTCATCGACGGCACCGTCATCGAGTTGCAGCCCCCCGCTATGGACGCGCTCATGGCGGCGCGTGAGGAGGCGGCCTTCAACGGCCTGCGCGTCACGCCGCGCGGCGGGGGCGAGGCCGGGCGGCGCAGCTTCGCCGACTCGCTCCGGCTCTGGCGCTCGCGCTGCGACCCCGCGCTCGAACACTGGTGCGCCGCGGGGAGGCTCGGCGTCGCGGAGGCCGAGCGCCTGCGCCGCCTCCCGCTGCGCGAGCAGGCGGCGGCCGTGCTCGAACTTGAGCGGGGCGGCATCTTCTTCAGCAAGTGTTTCGACAAGAGCATCCTCCAGTCGGTGGCCGCGCCCGGCGCGTCGCAGCACCTCGCCATGCTCGCCTTCGACGTGACGGAGTTTCAAGACCCGCGCGTCGGGGCCGTGCTCGCGCGCCAGGGCTGGTTCCAGACGGTCTTGAGCGACCTACCCCACTTCACCTACCTCGGCCTCGGAGAGCGCGACCTGCCCTCGCGGGGCCTGCGCCGCGTCGAGTCCGCCGGCCAGACGTTCTGGGTGCCCGACATGGTGAACGGCGAATAGTAAATGGTGAATAGTGAGAGCCGTTCTTTTCTATTCGCCATTTACTATTCACTATTCACCTCTTTACTTTTGCTCCCGTTTGTGAGAAAGACTTGGCCGTCCGCCAAGCTTTAAAATTCCACCCGTGAAAGTTGAGCCCCGGCCGCGCCGGGTCGTGATAAGGAGAGAGAGATGATCGCATGTCCTTCCTGCGGTGCCGAGAACGTCGAGGGGACGCGCTTCTGCGTGAAGTGCGGCACGACGCTCCCGGCCTCCCCCCAACCTGAGTCCTGGCGCCAGAGCGGCGATCTGGGGCAGCAGACCCAAGACTACCAGCCGGGCAGCGGCTACTCGACGCCGCCCGCCTCGGGCTATCCCTCTTACACGCCGCAGCAGGATCAGCTGTCGAACTACCAGCAGCAGGCCGGCGACTGGATGGCGCAGGGCGCGAACAAGAAGATGGCCGCGGGTATCTGCGGCATCCTGCTCGGCGGCTTCGGCGTCCACAAGTTCATCCTCGGCTACAACACCGAGGGCATCATCATGCTCGCCGCCTGGGTCATCGGCATGTTCCTGACCTGCGGCATCGCCTCGATCGCGGTCGGCATCGTCGGCCTCATAGAGGGCATCATCTACCTCACCAAGTCCGACGAGGAGTTCGTCCGGACTTACGTCCAGAACAAGAAGGCTTGGTTCTAAAGGGCCTTCGACCTTGAGACCGTGTTGGGGCTGAGTCGAGAGGGTTTGAAGACCGGCCTAGGCGGCGTCGCACTCCTGGCGTCGCTGGCGTTGGCGCGGGGGCTCGCTGCGGCGAGCCCCTCGTCCGTCCACGTCGCGGGGCGCGAGCTGCCCGTCGTCTGCCCTTCGCGCCTTCTGTTCGGGTCGAGCTGCCCCGGCTGCGGGATGACGCGCAGCGTGCTGCTGACGCTCGGCGGCGACCTCCGCGGCGCGCTCGAAGTGAACCCCGCGGGCCCCTTCCTCGTCGCCGCCTTAATCCTGTTCTCAGTCCAGCTCATCCTCGCGGCGCGCGCGGCCGAAGGGGAGACTCCGGTTAAGCGCCGGCTCCTGCCCTGGGCCTCCGCCTACGGGGTGGTCGTGGCCTGCGTGATGCTGATCCAGTGGGCGGGCGGCCTCGGGCGCGCGTAAGGGAGTCCGGGCCTGCGCCCCCTCGTCGTCCGCCCGGCCGCGGAAAAATTCTTGCGCGCCGCGCGAGAAGTGCTAAACTCTGCAAGCGCCCGCCAGCGTCTGATGGCCGGGCGCAAACGTTTCTCCCTACAACTGTCCCGATTAGGTTTCACCCGTGGCGCTCGGCCGCGGCCCCTTCTTCTCTCTGCTGCCCCGCGTCGAGAAGCGAGAAAAGTGCGCCGTCCGCAGCGACCCTGCTTTCCCGAACGAGAGGGTCAGGAGATGGATACCCCCCAGATTATCGCGGGCCGGTTTCGCGTCGAGTGCGAGATCGGCCGCGGCGGCATGGGCACGGTCTACCGCGCCTCCCACCTGGGGCTCGAACGCCCCGTCGCCATCAAAATCTTAAAGCAGGAGTTCGCCGCCCACCCCGAGATCGCCGACCGCTTCATGCGCGAGGCGCGGACGATGGCGCGGCTCAAGCACCCGCGCGCGGCGATGATCTTCGACGCCGGCCACCTGGCCGACGGCCGCCCCTTCATCGTCATGGAGTACGTCGAGGGCTCGACGCTCGCCGAGACGCTCGCGCGCGAGGGGCAGTTCGAGCCGGAGCGCGCCGTGAAGGTCGCTTCCGAGATCTGCGAAGTGCTCGGCGAGGCGCACGCGCTCGGCATCGTCCACCGCGACCTGAAGCCCTCGAACATCATCCTCAACGAGCGCGGCGTCTGCGTGCTGGACTTCGGCATCGCCAAGGTCTTGCAGGACTCGACCGACGTGACGCGGACGCACCCGACGACCGAGTCGGGGCTGGTCATCGGCACGCCGCGCTACATGTCGCCCGAGCAGTGCCTCGGCCACCGCGTCGGGCCCGCGACAGACCTCTACAGCGTCGGCGTCCTCCTCTACGAGATGCTGGCGGGCCGGCCGCCGTTCGTAGACCAACTCTCCTCGGTCGTGCTCGTCAAGCAGGCGACGGCGCAGCCGACCGCGCTGCTCTCGCTCCGCCCCGAACTCCCGCGCCCGCTCGCGCTCGCCGTCCACACGCTGCTCGCCAAGAACCCCGCGCAGAGGCCCGCCTCCGCGGCCGAGGCGTGCCGCCTCGTCGAGCAATCGGTCGGACGGGCGCGCCGCATCAACATCCCCCTCGGGGGCTTCGAGCCCGAGCCCTTCGCCGGAACCATCGGCGCGCTAGACTCCAACCGCTACACGTTCACGCGCGTCGTCACGCTCTTCGCGCTCTTCGCGATGGCCGTGACGGTGGCGGTCGCGTGGACTGCGCGCGCCGCGCGCGAGGGCGCGCTCGAACAGGTCGCGCGCGACCCGTCGGCAGTCTCCGCGGCGCTCATGCCCCGGAAGGCCCGCGCGGCGCGCCGCGCGGAGCCGCCGCAACTCACGCGCGACGGGGCGTGGCGCGTGGCCTCGTCGTTGGCCCGAGGCCGCGTCTCGGACGTGCGGCTCGTCGGCACGGGCGCGGGGCAGGTCGTGGCGGCGGTCGCGGCAGACCCCTCGGACGGGATGGCGAGGCTGCTCGTCATCGAGCGTTCGTCCGCGCGCGGGAGTTACGCGGTGACGAAGGCCGTGCCGCTGGACGTGGAGGGCTTCCGCGGCGCGGGCTGGAAGGCGGAGGTCGCAGACCTCGACGGCGACGGCTACGACGAGATCGTCTGCGAGGGCGCACGTCCCTCGGACGGCGCGCAGGAGGGCCGCCGCTACGTCGTCTACGCGCCCCGCGCCCGCGAGACCTACAGCCTCCACCTCGCCCCCGACACCACCGGCGCGCGCGCCCTGCGCGCCACCTGGTCGCCCAACACGCAGGGCCGCGAGGCGCAGCTCTTCCGCCACGCGTTAAGACAGCGCGCGCTCGTCAACTGAAAACATAACCACAGAGGCACAGAGACACGGCCCGTTGAGAGTTACTCAACGGGCCGTGTCTCTGTGCCTCTGTGGTTATGTCTTTTAGAAGAGGTCGCCGGCGAACTCGCGGACGATGTTGCCTATCGCGCCGGAGATGAAGGTGTTGCCGAAGCGCTTGAAGGTGGGGCCGACGCCGATGCGGTCGTGGTCGGGCGTGCTGCGCTCCCAGACGTTGGCGAGCGCGCTCGACGTCATCGCGCCGGCGAAGCGCGAGTAGTTCGGCTCCAGGTTCCAGTCGTCGTCGCGCGTCACGAAGACGCGGCTGACGGCGTGGCCCAGGCGGCTGCCGAAGCCCTTCTTCTGCGAGCGCTCGTAGCGCGGGTCCTGCTTGAAGAGCGCCGGGTAGAAGCCGTTGCCGAACATCCTGTAGGTGGTGCCGGTGGCAAAGACGCGCGCCGTGCGCGAGCCCCAGTCGGCCAGCTTGTCGCCGGTCTCCTTGTGCGGCGGGTAGTCTTCGCCGAGCTGCGTGATGCCCGCATTGAAGGCGGCAATCGCGTAGGGCGCGGGGCTGAGGAACGCGCCTTTCGCCGCGCGCTTGATCTTCTGCTCGCCCGTGAGCGGGTCGGGCCGGTTCTGAGTCTGCGGCGTCGGCGTCGGCTGCTGCTGGGCCCCGCCCGCCTGCGCGTCCGCCCGCCGCAACACGTGCGCCGCGACCGCGTCGGCTTCATCCGACTTCGACGCAGACTCCTCCTGCGCGCGCACGAGCGCGGCGGCCGACAGCAGCAGGACGGGCGCGAGGAGCAGACGCGAGAACGCCTTGAACATCACTCTTCAGTTCCTCCGGTCACTTCTTCAAGGTTTGGGGTTAGGCCGCCGGCATTGTAACATCCCGCCGCGGAAATCTTGCGGCCGTCGTCTTAAATTTCTCCTCCGCCTTAACCGAGCTGAAGAGTCCGACAGGAGTCCCGTTCATGTACTTCAAGCAGTTCTACCTCGGCTGTCTGGCGCACGCCTCCTACCTCGTCGGCTCCGAAGGCGAGGCCGCGGTCGTAGACCCGCAGCGCGACGTTGACCAGTACGTCGCGGAGGCCGAAGCGCAGGGGCTCAAGATCAGGTACGTCGTCGAGACGCACCTGCACGCCGACTTCGTCAGCGGCCACCGCGAGCTTGCGGCGCGCACGGGGGCCGAGATCGTCATCGGCGCGCGCGCGGGCGCGACCTTCCCGCACCGCGCGGTCAAAGACGGCGACGAGCTGCGAGTCGGCAAAGTCGTCATCAGAGTCCTGGAGACGCCCGGCCACACGCCCGAGAGCATCTCGCTCGTCGTCATCGACACCGAAGTCTCCGACGCGCCGCAGAAGGTTCTGACGGGCGACACGCTCTTCGTCGGCGACGTCGGAAGGCCCGACCTCGCGGGCGCGCGCGGCTTCACGCCGCAGCAGATGGCCGCGATGATGTACGAGAGCCTGCACCAGAAGCTCCTCAAGCTCGACGACGGCGTCGAGGTCTGGCCCGCGCACGGGGCGGGCTCGATGTGCGGCCGCAACATCTCGAAGGAGACCTCCTCGACCATCGGCCAGCAGCGCCGCTTCAACTACGCGCTCGCGCCGATGGGGCGCGAAGAGTTCGTCCGGCTGTTGACGACCGACCTGCCGGAGGCCCCCGCCTACTTCAACGCCGACGCGCGCATCAACCGCGAGGGCGCGCCGCCGCTCGCCGAGGTGCACCGCCCGGCGGCCCTCCTCCCCCAACAGGTCGTCGCCTACGCCAACCTCGGCTACGCCGTGCTCGACGTGCGCGCGGCCGCAGAGTTCGGCGCGGGTCACGTCCCCGGCGCGCTCAACGTCGGCCTGGGCGGGCAGTTCGCGAGCTGGGCCGGCGCTCTGATCCCTCTGGGCACGCCGCTCATCGTCGTCGCGTCGGACGAGGCGCAGGTGGACGAGGCCGTGACGCGGCTCGCGCGCGTCGGCCACGACGCGGTGCACGGCTACCTGCAAGGCGGGATGGGGGCGTGGCGCGAGGCGGGCTTTGAAGTCTCGGAGGTCGAGCAGGTCTCCGTGGCGGAGCTGCGCCGGATGCTCGAAGAGCAGGGCGAGCTGCAACTGCTCGACGTGCGCCGCCCGGCCGAGTTCAACGCGGGCCACGCGCCGCGCGCCTCGAACACGCCCCTGAGCCCGCGCCTGCGCGAGGAGGCCGCGCGGCTCGACACGGAGCGCCCGCTCGCCGTCATCTGCGCGGGCGGCTACCGTTCGAGCGCCGCGACCAGCCTGCTCCGCCCCTTCGGCTTCCGACGCCTCTACAACGTCGAGGGCGGCACCAGCGCATGGATCGCCGCCGGCTACCCCGTCGAAAAACCCGCCGCCGCCATCTGAAAGAGTGGGCAGTAGGCAGATGGCAGTAGGCAGTTAAAGCAGTTGCGAATTAACGGTCGAGCCACTTTATCCTCAACCAACTGCCAACTGCCAACTGCCTACCGCCCACTACCCTTCGCAAACTGCTAACCCCGTCTTCCACTCTCGCCTTTTGCAAGGCCCGTCTCGAAAAACAGGGCGGAAGTGCCCTCTTCGCGTCCGGCATGGTGCTTGAAGAACTAACTCGCGAAGGCGCGCGGGTCGCGCGGCGAGGAGGTTCGAGGCCATGTCTGAGGCGCTTGTGTCGAAGGGGCGTGTGGTGCTCGCGGGCGGGAGCGGGTTTCTCGGCCGCGCGCTGGCGGAAGCGTTCGCGCGCGCGGGCTACGAGCCGGTCGTGCTCACGCGCGAGGTGAAGAGGACGCGTTCGCGCGTCCGTCAAGTCCGGTGGGACGGCCGCACGCCGGGCGCGTGGGCGCGCGAGCTCGAGGGCGCGGCCGCGGTCGTCAACCTCGCGGGGCGCAGCGTGGACTGTCGGCACACGCCGCAGCACAGGCGCGAGATAGTCGAGTCGCGCGTCAACTCCGTCGAGGCCATCGGCCGCGCGATTCGGTCGTGCGCGGAGCCGCCCGCGGTGTGGGTGCAGGCCGCTTCGCTCGCCGTCTACGGCGACGCGGGCCGCCGCGTCTGCGGCGAGGGCGCGCCGACGGGGCGAGGCTTCCCCGTCGAGGTCTGCCGGCGCTGGGAGCAGGCGTTCGACTCCTTGCAGTTGTCGCGGACGCGGAAGGTTCTGCTGCGCATCGGCTTCGTGCTCGGCCGCGACGGCGGCGCGCTGCCGACGCTCGCGCGGCTCGCGCGACTCTACCTCGGCGGCGCCATCGGCGAGGGTCATCAATACATAAGCTGGCTCCACATCCGAGACTTCTGCCGCCTCGCCCTCTGGTGCGTCGAGAACGCGAGCGCGGAAGGCGTCTACAACGCTACGGAGCCGTGCCCCGTCACCAACGCCGAGTTCATGTGCGAGCTGCGCTGCGCCCTCAAGCGCCCCTGGAGCCCGCGCGTACCCGCCTGGCTCGTCTGCCTCGGCGCGTTCTTCCTGAGAACCGAGCCGGCCCTCGTGCTCGAAGGCCGCCGCTGCATCCCCGAACGGCTCGTCGAAGAGCACTTCAAGTTCATCTACACGAACCTTGAGAGCGCGCTCGCAGACCTCTTCATGGAGAGGAAGGGGCAGGGGGTTGACGTTGAAGTCGGGCGGCGAAGGGAACTGGAGCGCGGCGGGGTGGTCGCCCACGCGCGGACGGCGCCGGTGGGCCGCGGGTGATTTGACGCCCCGCGCGCCGTGCGTTTAGCATCGAAGGCGTTCCCCCTTAAAATCCGCCGCGCGCATGTGGGGTGCTCTCCATCGAGTGGGTTAACGCCGTCATCCACAGCAAGTGGTTCGAGCTGTTCCTGATCGTCTTCGTCGCCACCTTCCACGGCTACGGCGCGGCGTGGCTCGCCGTGCGGATGCTCTTCCGCCCGCACCGGCCCGTGAAGATTTTCGGCCTCACCATCTGGCCGCAGGGCATGATCCCGCGCCACCGCGAGCGGCTCGCGCAGACCATCGGCCACGCCGTCGGCAACGAGCTGGTCTCGCAGGAGACGGTCGTCCACGCGCTCTTCGAGACCGGCTTCTTCCGCCGCAAGGTCGAGTCGCTCGTCAACTCCTACACCGAAGAACTCTTAGAGAAGAACTACACGACCGTCCTCGACGCCATCCCGAAGTCCGCGCGCCCCGCGGTGCTCGACGCCATCGCCGCGCTCGAACTGCGCATCGCCGAGCACATCGCCAGCGCGCTCCGCAGCGAGGAGACGGCCGAGGCTTTGACGCGCTTCGTAGACCGGCAGGTCGATAAGCTCCTCTCGCAGCGCCTGTCCGAGGCCGTGAGCGCCGAGGCGTTCGATCAGGCGCTCGGGTTCGTCGAGAACCGCTTCCGCGGCCTCGTCGGCGAGCGCGGGTTCGAGACGAAGGTGCGTGAGTTCGTCTCGGCGCGCGTGGACGAACTGGCGCAGAGCCGCGCGACGCTGGCCGAGATGTTCACGCCCGACACCGTCGCCGTCATCAAGGAGCGCATCGACAGCCAGGTGCCCCCCGTCGTCCAGCACCTCACAGAGCTCGCCACGAGCCGCGACACGCGCAGGCAGATCGGCGCGCTCATCAAGCGCGAGGTGGACGACTACTACAAGCAGCTCAGCTTCTTCAAAAAGATTTTCGTCTCGCGCGAGCAGATTCACGGCGAGGTGGACGACCTCGTCAACAAGACCCTGCCGCGCCGCGTCGGCGAGTTCCTCTCGGGCGAGGCGTTCGAGCGGCAGGCCGAGGAGTTCATCAACGCCTCCATCGACGGCCTGCTCGCGCGCCCGGTCAACGAACTGGTCGGCAACGTCGAGCCCGACAAGCTCGAACTGGTCAAAGACCAGATCGCCGAACGCATCCTCGCCGTCGCGCAGAGCCCCGAGCTTTCGACCTCGGTCTCGGCCTACCTCACAGACGCGCTCGAACGCCTGAAGCCGCACAGCCTTCGCGCGCTCCTCGAACACGCGCGCCCCGACTCGCCCGACGAGATCAAGCGCCTCCTCTCGCGCGGCCTGACGGGCGTCCTCGCCCGCGAGGAGACGGCGCGCACCATCAACGCCATCCTCGCCTCGCAGATCGAGAAGCTCCTCGTCCGCCCCATCGGCCGCGTCGGCGACCTCGTGCCCGAAGAGAAGGTCAGGCGCGCCGCCGACATGCTGACCGAACGCATCGAGTCGGCCGCGCGCGAGCGCCTGCCCGCGGCCATCGCCGAGTTCGACATCGGCCGCATCGTCGAAGAGAAGGTCGCGGGCTACCCCATCAAGAAGCTCGAAGACCTTGTCCTCTCGGTCGCCAAGCAGCACCTCCGCACCATCGAGCTCTTCGGCCTCGTCATCGGCCTCGTCATCGGCCTCGCCCAGGCCGCCTACCTCTACTTCCGCCTCATGTGGCAATAATCAGGTCAGAACCACCCGCTACCGCGGGTGGTTCTGACCACTATGCCGCGGCGTACTTGCGCCGGACAACCATTTCGTCGGATAACTATACCTACCCCGAGACCCCCGTTGCAGACAGGTCAGACCCGCGCCCGGCTCTCCCTCCCGGCGGGCGCGCGGGCTTTCGTTCAGGAGGGAGTAGTATTCATGTTCGCACGCGGAATGTTGAGAGTCGTCGGGGCGGCAGTCGCCCTGGCGTTGTCGGCGGGCGCGGCCTACGCGCGGCAGCAGAACTTCATACGGTACGACCGGTTCGAGTCGGAGCGCTCGGACAAGCTGACGGGCGGGAGCATTGAAAAGGCTGAGTTCGAGGCCGGGCAGCCCGACATCAGGCTCACGCTCAACGTGCCCTCGTTCCGCCTGACGCTGTGGCAGAACGGGAAGGAGGTTAAGTCCTACTTCATCGGCGTCGGGATGAAGGACTATCCCATCTACATCGGCGAGCGCGAGGCGACCGAGGTCATCTGGAACCCGGCCTGGATTCCGCCCGCGAGCCCGTGGGTCAAGGGCGTCCGCCCCGGCACGGTCATCAAGGCCAGCGACCCGCGCAACCCGCTCGGCAAGCTCAAGATTCCGCTCGGCGACGGCTACCTCATCCACCAGGCGAAGGGGCGCGGCGACCTCGGCAACCTCGTCTCGCACGGCTGCGTCCGCATGATGCTCGCCGACCTCTACGACCTGGCGGAGAAGATCGTCGCGGCGCGGAGCCTCCCCGTCACGCGGAAGCAGATCGCGGCGGCGAAGGCGAGCAAGCGGACGCTCGCGGCCGCGCTCGACGAGCCTTTGGAGGTTGACATCAACTACGACACGCTGGTCGTCGAGGGCGGCGTGCTCCACATCTACCCGGACGTGTACGACCGCCGCACCAACACGGTCGAGCGCCTGCGCGACGAGCTGAGCACGAGCGGCGTTGACGTTTCCGACCTCGACGATGCCGAGCTGAAGAAGATACTCGCCGCCGTCACGCGCCGCACCAAGTTCGTCGTCCCCGTCGCGAGCATCCAGCAGGGCCGCGCCCTCGCCGACGGCCGCACCGAGCCGCTCCTCGGCTCGCCGAAGCCTGCGCGCAGGAGGAGGGCCGCGGCCAGCAGCGGCCGGTAGCCCTCCGCCGAAAGTCTAGGGGCGGCGCGAGACTTCGTGCAGGACGTTGCCCGCGATGAGCGAGGCGAGCCAGGCGAAGATGAAGACGACGATGAAGACCGCGGACGCGTCGTCGTCGCGCACGGTGTTCTCGCGCTCGTAGAGCCTGTAACGCGTGAGCGCGCCCTGCGCCGCGCCGAGCGCGAGCAGCAGGAGGCTCGCGCCGCCCCAACTTCCTTGCAGCACGTCGCGGCAGTAGGGCCACGCCAGCGAGTAGGTGGCGGCGAGCGCGACCGCCATTATCCCGACTGAGGCCCAACGCTGCCCGTGCGTCGGCAGGTCTGAGCGCAGCGCGAGGACGAGGATCGAGGCCCAGACGGCCGTCCCGTCAATCAGGAAGCCGTTGACGGCGAACGCGAGCGGCCGCTCGTATTTCAGCAGGAGCGAGAGCGCGGCCCACGCCGGGCCGTCGAGCAGCACGAAGAGCGCGAGGGCCACGTTGCGCGGCCGCGGCGTGTAGACGTAGGTCGCGGCGAGGTAGACGCTGACCGCCGCCGTGCCCGCGAGGAAGAGCAGAAACGGCGCTATGTGGCCGTAAGAGTAGAGCAGCGAGAAGGTCGCGACGACGGGCAGCAGCCCCAGATAGACCATGTGCGCCCAGTCCAGGGCGCGCAGGAGCGACTCGTCAGTCCGCCTCTTTCCTTCCAACCTCAGTCGCCTTTCATTTCAAACCCCTAGAGCGGGTAGCGGTTAAGTTAATCTCCTACGGTTTAGAGGTGGGCTGCGGCCCGCCGCCTGCTGCGATGGGACCCGGGCCGGCGGTCGGAGACCGCCTCTAAACGATAGCTCAACTGATTCGCAATACGCTCTAAAAGCGAAAGGGCGACCAAAGTCGCCCCCGCTTGAGTGTGCCAAGTCCGTGTTGACGGTTCATTCAGAATCCGGGCGGCGGCCGATGTTTTCGGCGAGGGCTTTGGCCTCGGGGAAGAGTTCGAGGGCGCGGAGCACCTGCGGGTCGCCGTCGAGGACGTAGCGCGTGGCGGCGTCGCCGCCGTAGGAGGCGTTGACTAGGTTCTCGCGGAGGCGCAGCTTGACGTACTCGATCTCGCGGTCGATCTGCGCCGGCGTGAGGCCGGACTCGGGGTCGCGCCTGGCGAAGTCGCGGAACGCCTGCAAGACCTTGTCGTTGACGGGGAAGTCGGTCGGGCGCGCGCTCCTGCCGAACTGCACCTCGGCCGGGGCGCGGTAAGATTCAAGCCCCGGAATCTGACCCCCGACGAGCTGGCGCGCGAACTGGAAAGCCTCCTCGTAGATGCGCGCGCGCACCGGCGAAGCCACTTCGAGCGGCTTGACCTCGCGGTCGGGCCTGATGCCGCCGCCGCCGTAGAAGACGCGCCCGCCCGCCGTCTTGATCGCGGGCCCCGAAGGCGTCGGGGCGGGCGTGGGCGTCGGGGCCGGAGAGCCCGGCACAGCGGGCGTCGTCGGGTTGAGGGACTGCGGCGTCGGCTCGGCGTTCGGGTTCTGGTGCGTGTAGTAGTCGTAGATGGAGCCGCCCGTGTACGAGCGCTGGATGAGTCGGCCGTAAGGCGTGTAATACTTCGCCGTCGTCAGCGTCAGCCCCGCGCCGTAGGGCAGGTTGAAGATGCGCTGGACGAGGCCCTTGCCGAAGGTCGTCTCGCCGACGACGAGGCCGCGGCCGTGATCCTGCACCGCCCCGGCGACGATCTCGGAGGCCGAGGCCGACTGGCCGTTGACGAGGACGACGAGCGGCAGCTCGACGGGGTCGTAGAAGACGTTCCTGTACTCGCGGGTGTTGTCCGCATCGCGGCTGCGGACGGAGACGACCGCGCGGCCGCGCGGGACGAAGTGGCTCGCGACCTTGATGGCCTGGTCGAGCAGGCCGCCCGGGTTGCCGCGCAGGTCGAGCACGAGCTGCTGCATGCCCTGGCCGCTCAACTCTTCGAGCACCCGCGCCAGCTCCTCCGAGGTCGTGTGCGTGAAGCCGCCCGTCAGGCCCACGTAGCCGACGCCGGGCCGGATCATGAAGGCGTTGCGGATCGAAGGCTGCGGGACGCTGCCGCGCCTGATGGTGAAGTAGAGCGGGGCCTGCGACCCGGCGCGCTCGATCTTGATGTTGACGGGCTCGCCCTCGGGGCCGCGCACGGCCTTCGAGACCTGCGGCGTCGTCCAGTCGCGCGCGTCCTTGCCGTCCACCTCGACGATGCGGTCGCCGAAGCGCAGGCCGGCCTTCGCGGCGGGCGTGCCCTCGATCGGCGTCTGGACGTAGACGCCGTCGCGGTGGCGCAGAATCGAAACGCCTATCCCCGTGAAGCGCGACTCCTGGTCTTGCAGCAGCCTTCGGTACTCGGCCGGCGTGAAGAAGCTCGAATGCGGGTCAAGCGAGAAGAGCATGCCCTGCAAGGCGGCCTCGTTGGCCTTCTCGTAGTCAACGCTGTCCACGTAGTTCTCCGAGATGACCGAGAGCGCCTCGCGGTAGGCCGACTCGATGCGCTGCGCGCCGCCCTCATCCCCGCCCGAGCCCTGCGAGAAGGCGCGCCGCCCGTAGAGGCCGCCGACCAGCGTCGCCGCCAGGATGATGACCGCCGCCGTGATGCGTCCGAACGTCCTGCTGCTCATGGATTGAAACCCCCGAACTCCCCTCGTCCTCCGCGCGTTTCCCCGCCCGTGTTGGGATTTTATCACGGGGAGGGAAGTAGGCAGTAGGCAGACGGCGGCAGGCAGTCGGTAAGATGCCGGGCGGGATTCAGTCGCTGACGCGGCGGAGAGAAATTCTAATGTTTACTGATTACTGTCCGCTGCCTACTTCTGCTATATTTTTTCGGCGGTATTTGACCGGAAAGTTTGCCTAACCGATGTCTTCAGCTTCTCTCTCAATCGTCATCCCCGCATACAACGAGTCGGCCCGCATCGGGAAGACCCTGCGCGAGCTTCTGGCCTACCTCGAAGAGCAGCCCGGCGGCGGCGAGGTCATCGTCGTGGACGACGGCTCGAAGGACGACACCACCGGCGTCGCCGAGGGCGTCTTCAAAGAGCGGCCCGCCCGCAACGTCGAGGGGCGCGTCATCCGCGTCGAGCCGAACCGGGGCAAGGGCCATGCGGTGCGCACGGGGCTCCTGGCCGCGCGCAACACAGTCGCCGCCTTCTTCGACGCCGACCTCTCGATGCCCGTCGCCGAGACGCCCAAGCTCGTCGAGCCGATCCGCTCGGGGCAGTACGACGTGGTCTTCGGCTCGCGCGCCCTCGACCGCCGCCTCATCGGCACGCACCAGCCGTGGATGCGCGAGCAGAGCGGCCGCGTCTTCAACCTCGTCATGCGGCTGCTCACGGGGCTGCCCTTCAAGGACACGCAGTGCGGCTTCAAAGCCTTCCGCATGGACGTGTGCCGCGCGGTCGTCGAGGGCGCGCTGATCGACCGCTTCGGCTTCGACGTGGAGCTGCTCTTCATCGCCCACCGCGCGGGGCTCAGGATGCTCGAATACCCCGTCCGCTGGGACGACGTGGCCGGCGGCTCGGTCAGCTTCCGCAGCGGCCTGCAAGGCTTCGCCGAGCTGAACGAAGTCCGCCGCAACAACGCCCGCGGCCTCTACGACGCGGCCGTCGCGCGCGCCCGCGAGGCGGCGCAGAGCGTTAAGAACCATCGGCGTCTGACCGAACCTTCGGAAGTGGAGACCGACGTGTCGCCCGAACTCGCCGGGCAGAGGATTTGAAGACTTTCATCGGAGGTTGAGTGATGACGGCAAGGCTCAACGTCAACATCGACCACGTGGCGACCGTGCGGCAGGCGCGGCGCGCGCCGGAGCCGAGCCTGGCCGCGGCCGCGCTCATCTGCGAGGACGCGGGGGCCGACGGCATCACCATCCACCTGCGCGGCGACCGCCGCCACATACAGGACGAGGACGTGTACACGCTCCGCCGCGTCGTCTCGACCTACCTCAACGTGGAGATGGCCGCCACCGAGGAGATGATCGGGATCGCCGTGGACGCGCGCCCCGACGCCGTCTCGCTCGTCGCCGAGACGCCCGGCGAGATCACGACCGAGGGCGGCCTCGATGCGGTCGCCAACTTCGACACGGTGCGCTCCGCGGTTGACCGCCTGCGCGAGGGCGGCCTCTTCGTCAGCCTCTTCATCGACCCCGACCCGCGCCAGATCGAGGCCGCGCACAGGGTCGGCGCGCAGCAGGTCGAACTCTGCACGGCCGTCTACGCCGAGTCCACGCTCGGCGCGCGCGCCGTCCACTCCGAGGGCCGCGCGCGCGCCGCGGCCGAGTTGCAGCGGCTGCGCGAGGCGGCCGCGCTCGCCGCGCAGTACGGGCTGCACGTCGCCGCCGGCCACGGCCTCACCTACCGCAACGTCGGCGAGGTCGCCGCCATCCCCGAGATCACCGAGTTCAACATCGGCCACAACGTCGTCTCCCGCGCCGTCCTCCACGGCCTCGCCGACGCCGTCCGCGAGATGCGCGCCAGGATCAGAGAGGCTAAAGCATAGCGGTCAGAACCGCCCGCGGGTGGGCCTTACGACAGAGGCTTGGCGATTGATGAGAGCCGCACGGTCATCAATCGCCAAGCCTTGTCGTAAGGCCCACCCGCTACCGCGGGCGGTTCTGACCTGATGTGTTAAAATGTTCCTGCTCCCCGGCGACCAAACTCAAACGACAAACGGAGAAACTTCTTTCCCATGTCAGCGCCTCATCGTGTGAAGTCCGCCGCCGCGCTCTTCGCCGCGTGCCTCTTCGCGCTCGCCCCCGCGGCGCGCGCGCGGCAGCAGTCTCTCAAGCTCGACAGGATAGAGTTCAAGGGCCTCGAACGCGTCAAGGAGGAGGAGGCGCTCGGGAAGAGCGGCCTCACCGCGGGGCAGACCGTCAGCGTCGACGACGTGGAGGCGGCCGCCAACCGCCTGCTGGAGTCCGGCCTCTTCAACAACCTCAGCTACAAGATCAAGGGGACGACCGACAAGGCGCTCCTCACCTTCGAGGTCATCGAGCGGAAGTGGACGATGCCCGTCTCGTTCGACAACTTCGTCTGGTTCACGGACGACGAGTTGAACGCGGCCGTCCGCCGTAAGCTCCCCGCCTTCGACGGCACCGCGCCCGAGGCCGGCGGCGTCACCGAGCAGATCAAGCAGGCGCTCGCGGAGCTGTTGGCCGAGCGCAAGATCGAGGGCACAGTCCAGCACGACCTCTCGGAAGACCCCCTGACCAAGCGGGTCTCGCACCTCTTCAGCGTCAAGGGGCCGGGCCTGCGCGTCTGCAAGATTAACTACGCGGGCGCGCGCGCCGTGGCCGAGGAGCAGTTGGTGACGAAGTCGGGCGGCATCTTCGACAACGACTACTCACGCGCCTACACGTCGGGCTTCGTCGAGTCAAACCTGCTCCCGCTCTACCACGAGCGCGGCTACCTGCGCGCCGCCTTCAGCCCGCCGAAGGTCGCGCCCGAAGCGAGCCCCGAGTGCAAGGGCGTCGCGGTCTCTTTCAACGTGGACGAGGGCTCGATCTACGTCTGGGACAAGGCCGCCTGGGAGGGCGCCGAAGGGTTGACCGCGCAGGAGTTGGACGCCGCGCTCGGGATGAGGAACCGCGAGGTCGCCAACGCCGTCAAGATCGCCAGAGGTCTCAACAACGTGCGCAAGGCTTACGGCCGCAAGGGCTACATCGCCGCGCGCGTCCGCCCCGAGACCGACTTCGACGACTCGGCGCGCAGCGTCTCGTACCGCTTCCGCGTCACCGAAGGGCCGCAGTACCACATGGGCGACCTCACCATCACGGGGATTCTCGACGAGGCCGCGACGAACAACCTGCGCGGCCGCTGGCGGCTGCTGCACAAGGAGGTCTACGACGAGGGCTACGTCGAAGAGTTCATCCGGAAGAGCGTGACCGAGTTCCAGAAGGAGGCCGCCCGCGCCGGCAACGCCCTGCCGCCGCTCAAGGTCGTCAGCCATGTCAAGCCCGACCACGACAAGCGCCTCGTCCACGTCACCCTCGACATCAAACGCGACACCACCCCGCCCATGGCGAAGCCACAACCTTAAGAAGGTAGGGTGTCGGGTGTCGGGTGTCGGGTTTTGGTTTTGACCAGCACCCGACACCTGACACCCGACACTCCTCTTCAGATACACCGAGGCGGGCGGCGTCAACGGCTCCCGATCCACCAACGCGCGCCCGCCCGGCTACTTTCGACCTCGTTAAAGGCCGAAACTTAATCCTTCCGCTTCGGCGGCGTGAACCCCATGTGCCTGTACGCGGCGGGGGTGCAGACGCGGCCGCGCGGCGTGCGGTTGAGGAAGCCGATCTGGATGAGGTACGGCTCGATTATCTCCTCGATGCTCTCGCGCTCCTCGCTGATGGAGGCCGAGATGGTGCCGACGCCCACGGGGCCGCCGTCGAACTTCTCGATGATGGTCGTCAAGACCTTCCGGTCGATCTCGTCCAACCCGAACTTGTCCACCTCCATCTCGTCGAGCGCGCGCCTTGCCACCTCGCGCGTGACACGGCCGTCGTACTCGACCTCCGCGTAGTCGCGCACGCGCCTGAGCAGCCGGTTCGCGATGCGCGGTGTCCCGCGCGCGCGCCGCGCGATCTCCGACGCGCCCGACGCCTCCATCTCCACGCCGAGGATTTCGGCCGAGCGGTGGACGATGATTTCGAGGTCCTTCTGCGAGTAGAAGTCCAGGTGGAAGACGATGCCGAAGCGCCCGCGCAGGGGCGCGGTAATCAGCCCCGCGCGCGTCGTCGCGCCGACCAAAGTGAACTTCGGCAGGTCGAGCTTGATGGAGCGCGCGGCCGTGCCCTGCCCGATCATGATGTCGAGCTGGTAGTCCTCCATCGCGGGGTAGAGGACTTCCTCGATCTGAGGCTTGAGCCGGTGAATCTCGTCGATGAAGAGGACTTCGCCCTCCTGCAGGTTCGTCAAGACAGCCGCGAGGTCGCCGCCGCGCTCGATGGCGGGCGCGCTGACGGACTTCAGCGGCGCGTCCATCTCGGACGCGATGATCTGCGAGAGCGTCGTCTTGCCCAGGCCTGGCGGGCCGAAGAAGAGGACGTGGTCGAGCGCCTCGCGCCGCGCTTTGGCCGCGCGCAGGAAAATCTTGAGGTTGGTCGTAATCTTCGGCTGCCCGACGTACTCTTCGAGCGTCCGGGGCCGCAGGGAAGACTCGACCAACTGGTCGTCCTGCGTCGCCGCGCCCGACACCTCGCGCGGCATCTCGACAACGTTTTTGAGCGCCTCCGGCGCCGCCTGTGACATCCCCTAAAGCCCCCTTGCCTGCTCCTCGTTTGAGGTCGCCATTATGCCACGTGCGGGCTCACGTTTCAAGCATGAAACGAAGAAAAGGTGAAAATAATTAACCGCAGAGACACGGAGGCACGGCTTTGAAGTCATAAGTCTTCAAGCCGTGCCTCCGTGTCTCTGCGGTTATTTCCTGCTGACGATTAGCGCGACGTGTCGCCCGCGGAGAGTTGGAGGCGTGTGGTGGCGCGGTCGAGGCGGGCGCGCACGTCGGCCATCTCTTCGGGCGTGCCGGTGAAGGCCCCGAGCTGCCGCTCGGCCTCCTCGCGCTCGGTGCGGGCGCGGGCGGCGTCCACCTCTTCGGGGAACTCGGCGAGGTCTGCGAGGACGGAGACGCGGTCGTTGTTGACTTCGACGAAGCCGCCCGAGACGAGGAGCCGCCGCGTCGTCGGCCCTTGCGTGTAGGAGAGCACGCCCGTCTGGAGCGCCGAGATGAGCGGCGTGTGGCCGGGCAGGATGCCCAGCTCGCCGCCCAGTCCCGGCACGGTCACCGCGTCCGCCTGCTCCGACAGCAGCCGCCGCTCCGGCGTGATAACGTCTAGTTGAAGTGCCATCGTTTTCAAAAGCAGTGACGAGTGACGAGTGACAAGTGACGAGTAAGAGCTTACTGCTCGTCACTCGTCACTTGTCACTCGTCACTGCTCTTAAGCTCCGGCGGCCATCCGCGCGGCCTTCTCGCGCGCCTCTTCGATGGTGCCGACCATGTAGAACGCCTGCTCGGGGAGGTCGTCGTGCTTGCCGTCGATGATCTCCTGGAAGCCCTTGATGGTGTCGGCGATGGGGACGTACTTGCCGCTCATGCCGGTGAACTGCTCGGCGACGTGGAAGGGCTGCGAGAAGAAGCGCTGCACCTTGCGCGCGCGGCTGACGACCAGCTTGTCCTCCTCCGACAACTCGTCGAGGCCGAGGATCGCGATGATGTCTTGCAGGTCTTTGTAGCGCTGCAAGATCTGTTTGACCGCCTGCGCCGTGCGGTAGTGGTCCTCGCCGACGATGCGCGGGTCGAGGATGCGCGACGAGGACGCGAGCGGGTCAACCGCCGGGTAAATCCCCAGCTCGACGATCTGGCGCGAGAGCGCGGTGACGGCGTCGAGGTGCGCGAAGGTGGTCGCGGGCGCGGGGTCTGTGTAGTCGTCCGCGGGGACGTAGACGGCCTGGATCGAGGTGATGGCCCCCGTCCGCGTCGAGGTGATGCGCTCCTGCAACTCGCCCATCTCGGTCGCGAGGTTCGGCTGGTAGCCCACGGCCGAGGGCATGCGCCCTAAGAGCGCCGAGACCTCGGAGCCGGCCTGCGTGAAGCGGAAGATGTTGTCGATGAAGAGGAGCACGTCGAGCCCCTGGTCGCGGAAGTATTCGGCGACCGTCAGGCCCGAGAGCGCGACACGCAGGCGCGCCCCCGGCGGCTCGGTCATCTGCCCGTAGACGAGCGCCACCTTCGACTGGCCGAGGGTCTCCATGTTCACCTTCGTCATGTCGAACTCGCCGGTCTCCTCGAAGTGCTTGTTGAACTCCTCGCCGAACTGGATGACCTGCGACTCGACGAACTCGCGCAGCAGGTCGTTGCCCTCGCGCGTGCGCTCGCCGACGCCCGCGAAGACCGAGAAGCCCGAGTGCTTCTGCGCGACGTTGTTGATGAGCTCCTGGATGAGCACGGTCTTGCCGACGCCCGCGCCGCCGAACAGTCCGATCTTGCCGCCGCGGAGGAAGGGCTGGATGAGGTCTACGACCTTGATGCCGGTCTCGAACATCTCCATCTCGGTCGCCTGCTCGTCGAGCGTGGGCGCGTGGCGGTGGATGGGGTAGCGCTCCTGCGAGTTGACCGGCCCGAGGTTGTCCACGGGCTGGCCGATGACGTTGAGCACGCGGCCCAGGGTCGTCTCGCCGACCGGCATGGTGATGGGGCCGCCGGTGTCGGTGGCGACCATGCCGCGCACGACGCCCTCGGTCGGCTGCATCGAGACGGTGCGGACGCGCCCCTCGCCCAGGTGCTGCTCGACCTCGCAGATGATGTCGATGGGGTCGGGCACGTCGAAGCCTTCGGAGGTGACGCGCAGGGCGGTGTAGATCGGCGGCAGGTAGCCGTCGCCGAACTCCACGTCGAGGACGGGGCCGATGATTTGGACGACCTTTCCGGTCTGGCCGATGCCGATGCTGTCTGAGTGTGCGGACATACCTTTAGTTAATGCTCCTCTTCGGCAAAGCTATAAGGCGAGAAAATCTCAGTAAATTTAAGCGGGAAGGTTAGCACACGCGCGCCCCCGGAGGCAAAGCGGACGCACCGGGCGGCGGCCGGAGCGATTGACATTTTCTGCGCCCTTACATACAGTTCGGCGGCTTTACCAACCCCCCGCCTGCTGCAAACGGAAGGAAGAAGAATTAGATGAAGAGTCTGAAGCTGATCGGCGGCGTGGCCTGCGCGCTGCTTTTGACGGCCGCCTGCTCGGCGCCCGCTCCCACGAACAACACCGCGGCCAACACGAACACTAAGGCCGCCGCCACGCCGGCCGCGGCCGCGAGCCCGGCCGCGAGCCCGGCCGCGAACGCCAACAACTCCAACACGTCCTCGGCCGCCGCGCAGGACTTCACCCTCGTCAACGAGACGGGCGTCGAGATCGACAAGGTCTACATCTCGCCGCACGACGCCGACGACTGGGAGGAGGACATCCTCGGCAAGGACACGCTCCCCTCGGGGCAGAGCGTGGAGGTGAAGTTCAACCGCGCAGAGACGGCCGCCAACTGGGACCTCCGCATCGAGGACAGAGAGGGCAACGGCATCGAGTGGGAGAACCTGGACCTGCTCAAGATCTCGAAGCTCACGCTCAACTACGACGCCGCGACCAAGAAGGCCACGGCCAAGGCCGAATAGCCTCCCCGCCCGGCGCGGGCAAGGAGAAAGGGTGGGACGCAACCGAACGGCGTCCCACCCTTTCTTTTTAGCTCGAAGTTACAAGTTCAGTCCCCGTCGTCGAGGCGTATCTTCATGCTGCGGAGCGTCCGCCGGTCTTCGTCGGTCAGTTCGAGCCGCGCCGAGTCTTCGCCCTCCTCGTCGGGCTCAGCCTCGTACTCGCGCAGGCCGATCTCCAGCCTGAGCGTCAGCTCCATCTCGTAGCCGGCCTCGCGCAGCCGCTCGATGGCGGCGGCCACCTCCGAAGAGTTCTCGACCGCGGAGTTGATGGCCGCGCCCAGCTCCTGCACGATCTCCTTCGCCTCGTCGTTGATTTCCAAATGCTTCTCGCGTCGAACGGAATTTTAAGGGGGTAACTCTCTAACCGAAGATGCTACGCGGCGCGCGCGCGCAGGTCAACCGCGCGCAGACCCCAAAGTTCGTTTAGCCACGGAGACGCGGAGGCGCGGAGATTCTAAATCAGAATCTCCGCGCCTCCGCGTCTAACTCTGAAATTGACGCCTACGAGCGGCCGTCGAAGACGTTGGCCTCGACCGAGGCGTAGATGCGGAGGTACATCTTGGTCTCCTCGGGGATGAGCGTGCGCCAGGCCGAGCCGCCGCGCGCGAGGTAGCCTGGCAGCTTCCGCGGGTTCGAGTTGTAGCCGGCCGCGAGCAACTCCTCCTGCGTCGCGAGGCCCGCCGCCATCGCCGCCGCGACCTCCTCCTGCTTCTTCAGGTAGTCCCACGTGTCCTGCATGTAGAGGAGCATGGCGACGGTCGCGTTCTCGTGGTCGCGCATGCCCTCGACGAAGTCGGCCTTGAGGCGCGCGCGCGGGAACTGCTCGCGGATGGCCTCGTAGGTCGGCGGGATCATCTGCACCATGCCGCCCGCGCCGGCCGAGCTGACCGAGTAGCGGTAGGTGTCGCCCGCGTTCAGCGCGTAGAGCGTCCGTATCTCGTCGAAGAGCGCCGGGTGGCTCTCGGTCTTGAAGCGCTTGTGGTCGGTGTGCTCGACGTGCGCGAGCCGCTCGGCCACGTCGATGATGGCCGGATCGATGTGCTCGCCGATGGCCGCGAGCCTGCGCGCCGCCTCGTCCAGGCGCTCGCGGACGTAGTCGCCGCCCGCGCGCACGACCTCTTTATCTTCGACCGCGGGGTGCGCCGAGGTGTAGTAGGCGACCTCCTTCAGCTTCCCGCCCTTCTCGATGGGGTAGCGGACGACGAGCGGCTGAAGCTCGCGCCCCTTCGCGTCGGTGACGCGCACCGCCGTGTTGACGTAGTTCGGGCGGACGACCGCGACCTTCAGGGGCTCGCCTTCGGAGGAGACGGCGGTGAACTCGCCGCCCTGCCGGAGGAACTCCTCCTTGGAGGCGCGCAGCGTCTGCACCTCGCCCGACGGGTCGGCGACGGCGAGCGTCACCTCGTCGAGCGAGTCGGCGGGGAGCTTCTTCAGCTCGCGCTTCGCCTCATCGATGCGGCCGCGCAGGGCCAGCGCCGCGGGGTTCGCAGAGGGCTTGCGGAGGTGGTTCGGCTCGACGCGCACGTCGGCCGCCGGCGCGATGCTCAGCCCGAAGAAGGGGAGCAGCTTCGTGTAGGTCGGCCCCAGAAACACGAGTAGCGGGAGAACAGAAAAAAGCGTCTTTCTCATCGGCAAATATTCCTGAATTTTTTAGGAAGTTTGTGACGCCGGAGTGACCGAACCCCTCGTTCGTACCCGGAAACCTTGCTCGCCCGTTGCGCCCGCATTGCGCGTTTATTGCAACATATCTCAGACGCCCGAGCAGGGCTTCCAGTTGTACCCGCGGGCCCGTTCAAGTTGGCGAAGCGTTAGCGCACACCGGACGTTAAACGATGTGAACAGAAACAGTTCGTTGCCCGCCCCCGAGCGCCTGTGCTAGGCTTCGAGACAACCCCGCGTGAGAAAAAAGTTGTCCGACGCACACGTCAGAAAAGGGACTTTATGAGTACGAAGACGGACGCGCCGAAGGCCGCCGCGCGCGAGCGGCGGGAGCACTTCGAGACCTCCTCGGGCATCCCGCTCCCGACCGACTTCAACCCCTCGAACACCGAGCCGCTCGACTACGACCGCGACCTCGGCGACCCCGGCGACTTCCCCTACACGCGCGGCGTGCGGCGCAACATGTACCGCGGCCGCCTCTGGACGATGCGCCAGTACGCGGGCTACGCGACGGCCGAGGAGTCGAACGCGCGCTACAAGTTCCTCCTCTCGCAGGGCACGACCGGCCTCTCGGTCGCCTTCGACCTGCCGACGCAGATCGGGCTGGATTCCGACGACCCGCTCGCCGCGGGCGAGGTCGGGAAGGTCGGCGTCGCCATCGACTCGCTCGAAGACATGGAGCGCCTCTTCGACGGCATCCCCCTGGGCGAAGTCTCGACCTCGATGACGATCAACGCGACGGCCGCGATTCTGCTCTGCCTCTACATCGCCGTCGGGAAGAAGCAGAATGTTCCCGCCGACAAACTCCAGGGGACGATTCAGAACGACATCCTCAAGGAGTACACCGCGCGCGGCACCTACATCTACCCGCCCGCGCCCTCTCTCCGTCTCGTCACGGACACCTTCGCCTACTGCGCCGCGGAGGTGCCGAACTGGAACACGATCTCGATATCGGGCTACCACATCCGCGAGGCGGGCTCGACGGCCGTGCAGGAGGTCGCCTTCACGCTCGCCGACGCCGTCGCCTACGTCGAGGCGGCGCTCGGCGCGGGGCTCAAGGTTGACGAGTTCGCCCCGCGCCTCTCCTTCTTCTTCAACGCGCACAACAACCTGCTCGAAGAGGTGGCGAAGTTCCGCGCCGCCCGCCGCCTCTGGGCGCGGCTCATGCGCGAGCGCTTCCACGCGCGCGACCCGCGCTCGCAGATGCTGCGGTTCCACACGCAGACGGCCGGCTCGACCCTCACCGCGCAGCAGCCCGAGGTCAACGTCGTCCGCACCACCGTCCAGGCGCTCGCCGCCGTGCTCGGCGGCACGCAGAGTCTACACACGAACGCGATGGACGAGGCCCTCTCCCTCCCCACCGAAGCGGCGGCGCGTTTGGCCCTGCGCACGCAGCAGGTCGTCGCCCACGAGTCGGGCGTGGCCGACACCGTTGACCCGCTCGCCGGCTCCTACGCCGTCGAGTCTCTGACGAGCGAGATCGAGCGGCTCGCGCTCGACTACATCCAGAAGATCGACGCGATGGGCGGCATGCTCCACGCCATCGAGATCGGCTACGTCCAGCGCGAGATACAGGAGGCCGCCTACCGCTACCAGCGCGCCGTCGAATCCCAAGACGCGGTCGTCGTCGGCGTCAACCGCTTCCGCGCCGAGGCGGAGACGCCCGTCCCGACGCTGCGCATCGACCCCGCGGTCGAGCGCGCGCAGGTCGAACGCCTCCGCGCGCTGCGCCAGCGCCGCGACGCGGAAAAGACCGAGGTCTCCCTCACCCTCCTCGAAGACGCCGCGCGCTCCACAGACAACCTCCTCCCGCGCATCCTCTCCTGCGTCGAGGCACTCGCCACCGTCGGCGAAATCTCCCACCGCCTCCGCCGCGTCTGGGGCGAGTACCGCGAAGCGGTGACAGTTTAAGGAAGTGGTCTTGGCAGCCGGGGCGTCGTTCGTTTACTCTTGCAGCCAGTGACGCACCTTCTCGAAGTCAAAAACCTGATGACGCAGTTCCCGACGCGTGCGGGGTTGGTGCGCGCGGTGGACGGCGTGAGCTTTCACGTGGGCGAGGGCGAGCTGTTGGGGCTCGTGGGCGAGTCGGGGTGCGGGAAGTCGATCACGGCGCTGTCGGTGATGAGGCTGGTCGGGTCGCCGGGGAAGATCGTGGGCGGGGAGATTCTGTTCGCGGGCGAGAACCTTCTGGCGGCGTCGGACGAGCGGATGCGCGAGATTCGCGGCGACGACATCGCGATGATCTTCCAGGACCCGATGACCTCGCTCAACCCCGTCTACACGGTCGGCGAGCAGATCGCCGAGGCGTTGCGCCTTCACCGGAAGTTGAACCGCAGGCAGGCGCGCGAGGCGGCCGTCGAGGCGATGCGCGAGGTGGCCATACCCGACCCCGGCCGCCGCGTGGACGACTACCCGCACCAGCTCTCGGGCGGGATGCGGCAGCGCGTGATGATCGCGATGGCCCTGGCGTGCGACCCGAAGCTGCTCATCGCCGACGAGCCGACGACCGCGCTCGACGTGACCATCCAGGCGCAGATTCTTGAGCTGATAGACGAGCTGAGGAGGACGCGCAACCTCGCCGTGCTCCTCATCACGCACGACCTCGGCGTCGTCGCCGAAGTCGCGGACCGCGTCGCCGTCATGTACACGGGGCGCATCGTCGAAGAGTCGCCGGTCGGGGAGCTGTTCGCGCGCCCGAAGCACCCTTACACCGAGGGGCTCTTGCGCTCCGTGCCGAAGCTTTCGCAGGCGGACGTGCACAGGGCGACGCGGCTCTCGACCATCGAGGGCACGGTGCCGAAGCCGACGAACCTGCCCGAGGGCTGCCACTTCGCGCCGCGCTGCCCGCACCGCATGCCGCGCTGCACGGAGGGCGACCTCCCGCTCTATCAACTCGAAGGCGGCGTCTCGGTGCGCTGCGTGCTCTACGACCTGACGGCGGCGGTCGCGGCCGACACGCAGATAAAGAAGATGGCGGAAGGGGGCAGCGTTGGGAGCGAGGACTAACGAGCGCGGGCAGACCGTCCCTCAGGCGGAAGTCGCGGCCGCGCGCGCGGAAGGCGGCCCGCGCGAAGAACTCGTCGAGGTGCGCGGCCTCTTCAAGCACTTCTCCATCGAGGGGAGCGACGACGTCGTGCGCGCGGTGGACGGCGTGACCTTCGACATCTACCGCGGCGAGACACTGGGGCTGGTGGGCGAGTCGGGCTGCGGCAAGTCCACGGTCGGCCGCTGCGTCCTGCGCCTGATCGAGCCGACGAGGGGGCAGGTCGAGTTCGAGGGGCGCGACGTGCTCTCGACCTCCGGCCAAGAGCTGCGCCGCCTGCGCCGCGAGATGCAGATCATCTTCCAAGACCCCTACGCCAGCCTCAACCCGCGCATGAAGGTGCGCGACATCGTCTCGGAGCCGCTGGTCATCCACGGCATCGGCGACAAGGGGGAGAGGCGCGAGCGCGTGGCGGAGCTTCTACGCAAAGTCGGCTTAGACCCCGACTACATGAACCGCTACCCGCACGAGTTCTCCGGCGGGCAGCGGCAGCGCATCGGGATCGCGCGCGCTCTCGCGCTCAACCCGAAGCTGGTCGTGGCCGACGAGCCGGTCTCGGCGCTCGACGTGAGCGTGCAGGCGCAGGTCGTCAACCTCTTGGAAGACCTGCAAGGCGAGTTCGAGCTGACCTACCTCTTCATCTCGCACGGCCTCGCCGTGGTCGAGCACATCTCCGACCGCGTGGCCGTCATGTACCTGGGGCGCATCGTCGAGGTGGCCTCGGCCGAGGAGCTGTACCGCAACCCGCTCCACCCCTACACGCGCGCGCTGCTCTCGGCCATCCCCGTCCCCGACCCCACGCGCAAGCGCGACCGCATCGTCTTGAAGGGCGACGTGCCCACGCCCATCAACCCGCCCTCCGGCTGCCGCTTCCACACGCGCTGCCCCGAGGCGATTCCAGATTGCTCCCGCATCGACCCCGACCTCCGTGAAGTCTCCCCCGACCACACCGTCGCCTGCATCCGCGTCCCCGGCTGGTTCGAGGCCGAGACCAAGGCGCAGTAGTTCAAAGCAGAAGGGGCAGAGTTTGCACCCTGCCCCGTCACCCGTTCCTTAACTGTCGGTCTTCTTACGTCTTCCCGTTGCGGCCTTCGCTGATGTAGCGCTCGACGGTGTTGATGAGGGCGTTGAGGCGTTCGTCGGTGCGCGACTGTGCCTCGCGGTTCTCGGTTATCTCGCGTTCGTGCATCTCGGCTATGGCGAGTAGGGCCGTGATGCCCTCCGCGTTGCGGTCAGTGCGCTCTGTCAGGCGGTCAAGGCGCTCGGTCAGTTGCGCCATCGTTGATTGAGTCTGCGCGTTAAATGCGGAAGCCTGCGCCTGCTGTTCGAGGATGAAGGCGATAGTCCTTTCTATATCTTCTCCGGTCATATCTGTCCGCCTTTCTGGTTGAACGGTTACTTTGCTTTTAGGCTTTGGCGGCAGCCCGGTGTTTGCGGCCCGGAGCGTTCCGGGTCGATGGGGGGATTATGGCAGAAAGTGTGGGGCGGGGAACAGTGGGGGGTTGAAACCTTGCGGGGGGCGGGCGCGTAACAGAAATCGCTTATGGCGCGTGCGGTTCGGGTTTAGAATGCGCCGAGTGGTTTCTCATCCCGCAGTGAAGTGAGGTCTCTCCCGCGTGGCAATTCGCACACAGTCGTTCGTCGTGCCGGGCGTCGTCTTCGGCGTCGGGGTGCTGCTGGTCGTCGCCGCCTTCCTGAAGGTCGTGGGGTTCGGGCCGGGGGCGGCGCTCATCTTCCTCGGGCTGGCGCTCTTCGGGCTGAGCTTCATCCCGCGGCGCGCGGTCGAGGACGCGCCCCCGCGGATGCCCTTCTTGCAGAAGCTGGCCAACATCTTCTTCGAGCCGTCGTCGGTCTTCCGCAACCTGCGCGCGCACCCGAGCTGGTTCGGCGCGCTCCTCGTCGCCACGCTGCTGAGCTTCGTCTACGCGACCGCCTTCACGCAGCGCCTCACGCCCGAGCGCATCGTCAGCTTCACGCTCGACAAGGTGGTCGAGCAGTTCAACATCCCGCCCGAGCAGGCCGTGCGGATGAAGGAGCAGCAGATCGCCGACGCCAAGGCCCCCGCGAAGGTCGCCGGCAACGCCGTCACCACCTTCGTCGGGCTGTTCGTCGTCATGTCCCTCGTCGCCGGGCTCTACATGCTTCTGGTGCTGCTCTTCGGCGGGCGGATCGGCTTCTGGCAGGCGCTGTCGGCGGCCGTCTGGGCGTGGCTGCCCGCGATCATCATCGGGAAGGTTCTGAGCCTCGTCCTGCTCTACGTCAAAGACCCGGACGACATTCACCCCATCCTCGGGGCGGAGACGCTCGTGACGGACAACCTCGGCGTGCTCGTCAGGCCGGCCGACAGCCCCGTCCTCTTCTCCGTCCTGGCCTCCTTCGGCGTGCTCGCCATCTACACCCTCTGGCTGACGGCCACCGGCCTGCGTAACACGAGCGACCGCCTGAGCAAAGGCAGCGCCTGGACGATAGCCCTCATCCTCTTCGGCATCGGCCTCCTGCTGCGCGTCGCCTCCAGCGCGCTCTTCGGCAGCTTCATCTCTTAAGAGCCGTAAAACGTAAACCGTGAACCGTGACAGGAGGGAGTCAAGCCCTTCTTGTCACGGTTCACGGTTTACGTTTTACGGCTCTTATTCGTAGCGCAGCGCCTCGATGGGGTCGAGGCGGGCGGCCTTCCAGGCGGGCCAGAGGCCGAAGACGATGCCGATCATGACCGAGGCGACGAAGCCGAGGACGGGGGCCCAGAGCGGGACGTAGGAGGGCATCAGCAGCCGCACGAGGAGCGTCAGCAGCCAGCCGATGGTCAGGCCGATGAGGCCGCCGAAGCCCGTGAGCGTCGCCGCCTCGATGAGGAACTGCCAGAGGATGTCCTTCTTGCGCGCGCCGATGGCCTTGCGGATGCCGATCTCGCGCGTGCGCTCGGTCACGCTCACGAGCATGATGTTCATCACGCCGATGCCGCCCACCATCAGGCCCACCGAAGAGATGGCGACCATCGCGATGGCGACGCCGCCCGTGATGGCGCGGAACTGGTCGATGATCGAGTCGGCCGTCGCCATGCCGAAGTTGTTCGGCTTGCCGAACGGCACCTGCCTCCGCACGCGCAGCAAGTCTGTGATCTGATCCTTCGCCTTGTCTATCTCGCCCGGCCTGGCGACCGCCAGGATGTACACGTCGTCGGCGTTCGGCTTCAGCTTGCGCGCGACGTTGAAGGGGACGTAGATGCCGTTGTTGATGTCGTCACTCCCCGAACCGCCGAAGAGCTGCTCGCGCTGCTGGACGACGCCGATGACTTTGAAGTCCTGCCCGCCGATGTCGATCGACTGGCCGACCGGCGACACGTTCGGGAAGAAGTCCTCGGCGACGCGGCTGCGGACGACGCAGACGCGCTGGTTCGTGTCGTTCTCGAACTGCGAGAAGAAGCGCCCCTCCGAGACCACGTCCGTCCCGGCGCGGATGTAGTCGGGCAGCGTCCCTTCGAGCCTGACGGCCTCCGAGGTCTTGCCCTCGGTCGAGACCGTGATCTTGCGGCCGAAGAAGTTGTTCGTGATGTCGAGGAAGGGGACGGCCAGTTCGACCGACGAGAGCTGCGAGACGGCGACGGCGTCGTCGTAGGTCAGCTCCTTGCGCATCCGCTCCTCGCGCGACAGGCGGCCGACGCGGATGCCGGGGTCGAACTTCGCGATGAAGATCGAGCGCGTGCCGAACGACTCGATCTCCTTCTTCACCTGCTCGTCGATGCCGCTGATGATCGACGCGATGAGCATCACCACGATGACGCCGATCATCACGCCGATGACCGTCAGGAAAGACCTCAGCTTGTTGGCCCGCAGGGTCTGCAAGGCCATCCAGAGGTTTTCTAAGATGTCAGTTCGTAGGATTCTCATTTAGTCAGCCCTCAGCGCCTCGATGGGGTCGAGGCGCGCGGCCTTCCAGGCGGGGAAGATGCCGGCGGCGACGCCGACCGCGCCCGAGACGGTGACGGCGATGATGACCGCCGTCACCGAAAGGTAGGTCGGGATGAGCATCGCCGTGACGACGCGCCCGAGCAGCCACGCGATGATGACGCCGGTCGCGCCGCCGATGGCCGAGAGCGTGACGGCCTCGACGAGGAACTGCTTGAGGATGTCCGCGCGGCGCGCGCCCAGGGCCTTGCGGATGCCGATCTCCTTCGTCCTTTCGGTCACGCTCACCAGCATGATGTTCATGACGACGATGCCGCCGACGACGAGCGCGATGGCCGGCACCGCGATGGCGACGATGAAGATGGTGCCGAAGAGGCGGTCGCGCAGCCCCGTGATGGAGTCGGGCGTGAAGATGCCGAAGTTGTCCTTCTCGTCCTTCTCCAGCCCCCGCCGGACGCGCATCCAGCCGCGCGCCTCGTCCACCGCGTCCTGGAACTGTTTGTCGTCCCTGGCCGTGCCCTGCATGTAGAGCGAGCGCCAGTTCTTGAGCGCACCGAAGTTGCGCCGGTAGGTCATCAGGGGGAGCGTGACGAAGGTGTCCTGGGGCATGCCAAAGACCGTGCCCTTCGCGGTGCGCACCCCGACGACGCGGTAGGGCAGGCCGTTGATGTAGATTTCGCCGCCCACGGGGTCTGCGCCGGGGAAGAGCTTGTCGGCCACGTCGGAGCCGATGAAGGCGACGCGCGCCGCCTCGTTGTTCTCGATGTCGGTGAAGTAGCGGCCGTCGGCCACGTCCACCTTCTCGATCTCGCCCATCAGAGGCTGCTTGCCGTCCACCTGCACCTCTTCGAGCAGCTCGCTGCCGCGCTTGATCTGCGCGCGCTGCGGGCGCGCCCCGGCGGCGAACTTGTCGGTCAGGGTCAGGCGGCTCTTGAGGAACTCGAAGTCTTCGAGGGTCAGCTCCTTGTTGCGCCGCTGCGCGGCCGCGATGGAGTCGGTGTCCTTGAAGTCGTCCATGCTGAAGCGGCCGATGGTGTAGGACTTTGCGCCGATGTTGGCGATCTTCTCGTCGATGTAGGCGTTGAAGCCCTGGATGAGCGAGACGACGACGACGACGGCCGCCACGCCGATGATCATCCCCAAGAGCGTCAGCGCCGAGCGCAGCTTGTGCGCCCAGATGGCGGCGACGGCCAGCTTCAGTGTCTCGATGAATTTCATGGTTCGCGTCTACTACGGACAGGCCACCGCTTTGGTTGCACACCGCGGCCCTCGCGTTCGTCACCGGCGACCAAAATCCTTTTGTTTGGAGAAAAGTTTACGCCCAAAGGCCGTGAACCGTAAACCGTAAGCCGTGACAAGTGAAAGACGCCCTTGTCCTGTGGCCGGTTACGGCGCACAGTCAGCCGCACCTTCTTGTCACGGTTTACGGTTTACGGTTCACGGCTATTCATAGCGCAGTGCTTCGATGGGGTCGAGGCGGGCGGCCTTCCAGGCGGGCCAGAGGCCGAAGACGATGCCGACGCTCGCGGAGATGCCGACGCCGACGAGGATGGCCCAGACGGGGACGAAGGCCGGGAGCGGCGAGTAGGCGTTCATCAGGAGGCTCGCCGCCTCGCCCACGGCGAGCCCGGCGAGGCCGCCGAGCCCCGTGAGCACGACGGCCTCGATGAGGAACTGCCAGAGGATGTTGGCGCGCGTCGCGCCGACGGCCTTGCGGATGCCGATCTCCTTCGTCCGCTCGGTCACGCTCACGAGCATAATGTTCATCACGCCGATGCCGCCGATCATCAGCGCGACGAACGAGATGGCCGTCAGCACGAGCCACGTCGCGCCCGTCAACTGGTTGTAGAAGTCGAGCAGAGAGTCCTGCGACGAGACGCCGAAGTTGTCCTTCGCGCCCGCGGGCACCTGGCGGCGGCGGCGCAGGATGTCGGTGACCTGATCCGTCGCCGGGCGGACGTGCGCGCGCGTGTGCGGGCGGAGGATGATGAAGAAGACGACTACGGGCGGCTCGATGTCGCGCCAGTACTTGTCGAAGGTCGGGAGGGGGATGAAGACCGAGTTGTCGCGCGACTGGCCGAAGAAGTTCCCCAGGGTCTCCATCACGCCGACGACGCGGAAGGGCGTCCCCTCGATCTTGATCTCCTTGCCGAGCGGGTCTTCGTTGGGGAAGAGCGCGCGCACCACGTCCTGCGCCAGTACCGCGACGTTCTCGCGGCCCCTCATGTCGCCCTCCGTGACGAAGCGGCCGCGCTCGATGAACTGCGAGAGCGTGTACTCGTACTCGGGCGTGACGCCGAACAGGATCGGCGTGTCGGTCTCCCTGTCGGCGTAGCGCAGGGACGCGGCGATCTTGCGGCGGATGGGGGCGACCGAGTCGATGTTCTCCGCGCCCTCGACGCGGATGGCCTCGGCGTCCTCGACGGTGATGTCCTTGCGGTGCAGCTCCTCGTTGTTCGGCGGGCGGCCGAAGCTCGGGTCGAACTTCGAGACGAAGATGGTGTTCGAGCCCAAAGACTCGATCTGCTCGGCGAAGGCTTTATTCAAGCCCTGGATGATCGACACCATGAAGGTCAGCGTCACCACGCCGATGCCGACGCCGAGGATCGTCAGCGCCGAGCGCAGCTTGTTCGCCCGCACCGTCGAGACGGCCATCGCCGCCGACTCCCTGATGTCGTCAAAGGACATACGAACCTTCACTCGGCACGAAGGGCCTCAATCGGGTCGAGCCGCGCCGCCTTCCAGGCGGGCCACAACCCGCTGGCGATGCCGACGGCGGAGGAGACGGTGACGCCTAAGACGGCCGAGCCGACGCTGAAGAGCAGCGGGAAGCCCATCGCGGTGGCGAGCCCGAAGGCGAGGATGAAGCCCGCGAGGACGCCCATCATGCCGCCGATGGAGGTGATGACGACCGACTCGATGAGGAACTGCAAGAGCACGTCGCGGCGCGAGGCCCCGACCGCCTTGCGCAGGCCGACCTCCTTCGTCCGCTCCGTCACCGAGACGAGCATGATGTTCATCACGACGATGCCGCCGACGACCAGCGAGACGGCGGCCACCCCGATGGTCACGACGTAGATGTTCGCCGTCGCGCTCTTGTAGAGGTCGATGAAGACGTCCTGCGTCTCCAGGGCGAAGCCGTCCTCCTCGTCGCGGAAGGTCTTGCCGCGGCGGTTGCGCATGACGTTGCGCGCCTGGTCTTCGGCCGCGGCGAGCCGCGCCTGCTCGGGCACCTGTATGAAGACGACGAGCGAGACGCGCGACCCGAAAGCCTTCTTGAAGGTCGGGTAGGGGATCTGCACGAAGTTGTCGCGCGACATGCCGAAGATTTTACCCAGGCGCTCCGTGACGCCGATGATCTGGTACGAGCGCCCCTCGACGCGCACCTGCCGGCCGATGACCTGTTCGGGCGGCGCGCCCTGGAAGAGGTTGTCGAGGATGTCGGGGCCGACGACGGCCACGTCGCGCCCCGCGGCCTCCTCCACCTCCGTCCACGCGCGCCCCGCCACGACGTCCGTGTCCTCGATGGCGAACATCGAGAGCGTCAGGCCCCGCACGCGCACGCCGTCCGAAGACTGGTCGCCGGCCTTGACGGTCGCCTGCGCGTTGGCGGCTACGCCCGTGCGCCAGCAGGCGGCGCAGAGTCGAGCGATGGCCTCGGCGTCCTCCTCGGTCACGTCCTTGCGCCGGTTGAACTTGATGAAGTCCTCGCGCGAGGTGATGACCTGCGGGCGCTTCGAGACGGTGAAGACGGTCGAGCCCTGCGAGGAGAAGGTGGAGGCGACCGTCTGGTCGAGCCCCTTGATGATGGTGACGACCGCGATGACGGCGGCGACGCCGACCACGACGCCGACGAGCGTTAAGGCCGTCCTGAGCTTGTTGGCGCGCAGGCTGCCGAGCGCGATGCGCAGCGACTCCCAGGACTTGTGGAAGATCGGCGGGAGCAGGCCGCGGCGCGCCCGGGCGGGCGCAGACCTGAAGCCGCGGGGCACGTCAGCCCGGCGTCCTTCGGCCGGCCCTGTCAGCAGTGCGCTCATGCGTCAAAGGGACGCGAGGGGAGGAAAAGTCAGAGGGAGGATGAGAGCCCGCCGGTTCTCATCCTCCCTCCGTTTTGTCATCAGCCTTGAGCCTCTCGGCCTCCTACCGCGTCCGCTCGTCCTTCTCGATCTGGCCGTCGCGGATGTGGATGATGCGGTGCGCGCGGGCGGCGATGTCGTGCTCGTGCGTGACGAGGATGATCGTGTTCCCCATCTCGTGCAGCCGCTCGAAGAGTTCCATGATCTCGTAGCTCGTCTTGGTGTCGAGCGCGCCGGTCGGCTCGTCGGCCAGCAGGATCGAAGGGTTGTTGACCAGGGCGCGGGCGATGGCGACCCTCTGGCGCTGGCCGCCCGAGAGCTCGTTCGGGCGGTGCGTCATGCGGTCTGAAAGCTCGACGTTGCTCAGCGCCTTCTGCGCCCGCTCGTGCCGCTCCGCGGCCGAGACGCCCGCGTAGATGAGCGGCAGTTCGACGTTGTGCAGGGCGGTGGCGCGCGCCAGGAGGTTGAACGTCTGGAAGACGAAGCCGATCTCCTGGTTGCGGATGCGCGCCAGCTCGTCGTCCTCCATGTCGGAGACGAGCTTGCTGTTGATCCAGTAGCGGCCCTGGCTCGGCGTGTCGAGGCAGCCGATGAGGTTCATCAGCGTCGATTTGCCGGAGCCCGAGGGGCCGATGATGGCGAGGTACTCGCCGCGCTGCACGTCGAACGAGACGCCGCGCAGCGCGTGGAGCTTCTCGGCCCCCATCTCGTAGGTGCGCCAGATGTCGCGCATCGAGATGAGCGCGGCCGGCACGCCGTCGTGCGCCAGCAGGTCGCCGCGTTCGAGCGCGTCCGCGTCCACGACGCTGCCGCCCGCGACGCTCGTCTCTTCGGTCACGCCGTTCGCCACTTCGTCGGTGGTGGGGCTCTCCATCTCTAAAAGTGCCTCGCTCATTTCTTCTCACCCGCCTTGTCGCCGGGCTTGTTCTGCTGACGCTGCACGGTGTCCCCCTCCTTCAGCGTCCGCAGCACGCGGCTCGGGCCGGTGACCACTTCCATGTCCTTCTGGAGGCCGCTCACGATCTCGATGTCCGACTCGCCCGTGATGCCGGTCTCGACGGGGACGAACTTGACCTTCTTGCCTTCGAGCACGAAGACGCCCTTGATGTCCTTCGGCTTCTCGGTCGGGGCCGGGGCCGGCTGGCCCGCGCCCTGACCCGCGGGCGGGGTCGGCGTCGGGGTCGGGGCCTTCTCGACGATGGCTTGGAGCGGGACGGCGATGACGTTCTGCTTCGTGTTGGTCGTGATCGTCGCGGTCGCGGTCATGCCGGGGCGGAGCGAGTCGCGCAGGTCGTTCGGCACTTCCCTTAGGTCGAGCTCGACGATGACCTTGAACTCCTTCGCCTCCTGGACGTTGACGCGGTTGCCGAGGCCCGCGCCCTGCGTGTCGGAGCGCGAGACGGCGAGCGGGTTCTTCTGGACGACCTTGCCGGGCAGGTCGCGCTCGCCCATCGCGTCCACCTTGACCTTGACCGGCTGCTCCACCTGAATCTGCGCGATCTCGGTCTCGTCCACGTTGACCTCGACGTTGATCGTCGTCATGTCGGCGATGGTCATCAGCGAGGTGGTCGAGAGGCCGGCGACGGCGAACTGGCCGACGCGCGCCGGGATGTCCACGACGACGCCGGTCAGCGGCGAGACCGTGACGGCCTTGCTGCGCTGCGAAGCCTGGCCGCGGTACATGGCCTGCTGCGCGTTGGCGCGCGCCTCGCTCGTCTGGACGCTCTCGCGGGCGCGCTTGACGCCGTTCTGCGCGTCGGTCACGGCCACGCGCTGCTGGTTGACGCGCGCCTTCGACTCCTCGACCGCGATCTTAGCCGATTCGAGCTGAGCCTGCGAAGTCTTCAGGGCGACCTGCGCCGTCTTGAGCCTGTCCTGCGCCGTGTCGTACTCGGAGCGCGAGGCGACGCCCGACTCGATGAGTTCCGTGGTGCGCCTCAGCTCGCGGCGGGCGGTCTCCAGGTTGACCTGCTCGCGGTCGACGGCGGTCTGCGCGGTGTTGACGGCCTGGCGCGCCTGCGCGAGCGAAGCCTCGGCGGCGAGGAGCGACTGCTGCGCCTGCGAGACGGCGTTCTCGGCGGAGGCGACGGACGTGCGCGCGTTCTGCACGTCGGAGATGGCGGCGGCGGCGCTGGCGGCCTGCGCCTCGGCGCTGGATTCGAGCTGCGTCGGGTCAACGCGCACGAGCGGCTGGCCGACCGTCACCTTGTCGCCGGGGTTGACGCTGATCTCGGTGATGCGCCCCTGCACCTCGCTCGTCAGGTTGACGAACTTGATGGGGCGCACCTCGCCGGAGGCGGTGACGGTGGACTTGAGTTCGGGGCGCACGTCCACCTTGATGACCGTGACCTCGGCCTCGTCCTTGCCGCGCGCGAAGATGCTGATGACGACGACGAGGCCGAGGACGGCGACCGCCGAGACCGCGATGATGATTTTCTTCTTCCGGCTCAGAGCCATTGCTATTTGATTCCTCTTCTCGAAAAGACTGGGGTTAAAATTTCGGTCGGGACTGGGCTGGCTCCGCAAACTGGAACGCGGCCGGCGCTAAACCGAACAACTGCTGCACCTTCCCGCCGCCGGCAACTCTTCTACGTGCAAAAAGGTGGAACAGTTTCAGGAAACAGTTAATGGTGAACGGTAAATAGTGAATGGAAGCTGTGTGCGGTATGTGTCGGGTGTGATCGCGTCGGGAGGCGTGGTGAACGTCCATTTACCATTCGCCATTTACCATTCACCGCCTTTTGATGCTGTTGGCGCGTCTCGCGTTTCGCGGTACAATGAGCGGCCGGCGCACGGGACGCCTCTCGGGCGCGCGCCGAGTGGGAATTCGGGGGCATCTCAGGGGCGTGCCAGCCCGCACCGCCATCCAAAAATTCGTGAAGGACGCGGCCATGATCACCTGCGAAAGGTGCCAGACGAAGAATATCGAGGGCTCGCAATACTGCGACGAGTGCGGGGCGGCGCTCCAGGCGGGCCCGGCCACCCGCGCGCAGACGAGCGAGCACGCCGGGCCGGGGACGCACGCCGGGCCGGAGCCGGTCGCCTCCGACTCGGGCGCGGCGAGGCGCGCCTCCTCGCCGGAGCTGCGCGCGGTGCCGAAGCCGCAGCCGCTCTCTTCGGGCACGGCCGTCGCCGGGCGCTCGCACGCGCACGCGGACTCGCCTTCGCGCCGCGACGGCGGGGGGGCGGCGCCGCACGCCAAGCTGGTCATCCACCGCGGGCGCTCGGTCGGCAAAGAGTTCCCGATGTGTGAGGACGAGTCGCACATCGGCCGCTGGGACGCCGACGGCGGCATCTTCCCCGACGTTGACCTGGACTCCGACGACCCCGAGGCCAAGGTCTCGCGCCGCCACGCGCGGATCACGCGCCGCGCCGGCCAGTACTACATCGAAGACCTCGGCTCGACCAACGGCACCTTCGTCAACCGCGGCAGGCGTCTGCTCCCGGGCGACCGGCAGCCTCTGCGCGACGGCGACGAGGTCATCGTCGGCAAGACGTTCCTGAAGTTCCACGTGCTCGCTTAGTCGTACCACCTCAGAGAGAAGTTGATGTCGTCCTGTTTCGATTGCGGCGCGCCTGTGGCCCCGGAAGACCGCTTCTGCGGCAACTGCGGCCTGGCCTTGCAGCCCGTCCCCGGCGGGGAGGGCCGGGCCGCGCCTTCACACGACCTCCTGGCGCAGGAGCCCGAGGCCCCGGCGCGAGGCGGCCTTGACGAGTTGCAGCCGACCATCATCGAGGCTTCGCACGGCGGTCAGGCCGTCGCGCCCGCGCGCGAGAGCGAGCCGGCCGAGGCGACCGACGCCCCCGAGCCTTCAAGCACGGAGGACTCGAAAGGTCTCTCGACCGCGGGCTCGGCCGAACTCTCCTCCGTCGAAGAGGACGGCGAGACGACCACGGACACCTCCGAAGAGCAGCCGGCCGGCGCCGCGGGCGGCGGGCAGGCGTCGGCCGGAGGGCAAACCCCCGGCCCCGCCGCACAGGGCGCGGACAGCGCCCCCGCGCCCAGAGACCACCGCACCGGCGACCTGCCCTCGCGCCCGATGGCCTTCACGGGGCGGACGGGCGGCTCCTCCTCTTCGGGCCGCCGCGCGGCGAGCCAGTTGGAGCCGGGCACGATCCTTTACAGCCGCTACGAGATCGTCAAGCGCATCGGCGGCGGCGGCATGGGGGCCGTCTACTACGCGAAGGACAGGAACCTCGGCGACGCCCCGCGCGCCGTCAAGGAGATGATCCAGACGCACATCGACGAGTCGCAGCAGGAGAAGGCCGTCGCCGACTTCCGCCGCGAGTCGATGCTCCTGGCCTCGCTCGAACACCCCTCGATCCCGACCATCTACGACTACTTCTACGACGAGACGGCCTCGCGCTTCTACCTCGTCATGAAGTACATCTCGGGCGGCGACTGCCTCGCGCGCCTGCGCCACGCGCCGATGAACCGCCTGGACGAGCTGACCGTGGCCGAGTGGGGCGCGCAGGCGGCCGACGTACTCGAATACCTGCACAACCAGCGCCCGCCCATCATCTACCGTGACCTCAAGCCCGCGAACCTGATGATCGACGGCAACTCGGGGCGCGTCATGCTGATCGACTTTGGCATCGCGCGCTGGGTCGCGCCGCAGGAGAAGGGCGTGACGGCGGTGGGGACGATGGGCTACGCGCCGCCGGAGCTGTTCAGCGGGAAGGCCGAGCCGCGGACGGACATCTACGGGCTGGGCGCGACGATGTTCCACCTCCTGACGGGCTCCGACCCGCAGGACAACCCGCTGCTCATCTTCGACTTCTCGAAGAACCCGACGCCGCGCCAGATCAACCCGGCCGTCTCGAACGAGATGGAGTGGATTCTGATGCGCGCCGTCGAGTACGAGCCCGAGCGCCGCTTCCGCTCGGCCGCCGAGATGCGCGACACGCTCCAGCGCCACGTCGAGCAGTTGCGCGCGGGGGCCGTCACCTACGGGGTGGTGCGCGGCGCGCAGGAGCAGACCGCGCGCACGATGGCGGTCGAGAGGGTCTTCTGCGGCTTCTGCGGCAAGTCCATCTCGTCCGAGGACGTCTTCTGCCCGCACTGCGGCGCGCGCCAGCCCATCGCGGCGGCGAGCGCGGCGCTGCGCACGGCGCGCGCCACCGCCCGCCTCGTCGTGACGGGGACGACCGAGCTGGACGCGACGTTCCTCTTAAATAAGGAGACGAACCTCGTCGGGCGCACCGACCCGCAGTCGAACATCTTCCCCGACATAGACCTCTCGCGCTTCGACCCGGAGACGAAGATTTCGCGCCGCCACGCGCGCGTCTGGCGCGAGGGCGACACGTTCCTCGTCGAAGACCTCGGCTCGGTCAACGGCACCGTGGTCAACGAGGCCGTCCGCCTCGGCCCCCGCCAGCCGCGCCCGCTCGCCAACGGCGACCGCCTGCGCCTCGGCGAGACGACGCTCCACTTTTTAATCGGATGAAGTCAGGAGTCAGAAGTCAGGAGTCAGAATGAAGAAGGTTCTTATTCTGACTCCTGACTTCTGACTCCTGACTCCTGACTTTTATGTCTGTGCAAATCGAACGAGAGGAAAGGGCGGCGCGGGTGCGCGAGGCCGGGCGCGTACAGAGGGGGGCGGTGAACTTCGAGCGCCTGCGCGCGCCGTTCTCGCTGCGCTGCGGGGCGCTGCTCATCGACTACATCGTCGTCGTCGGCGTGCTGGCGCTGACGACGCTGCTGGCGCGCTTCTTCGGTGGCGACGTGAAGCGGGGCGGCAACTTCATCCTGTTCGTCGGCTACCTGACGACCGCGGGCGTCGCCTTCGTCAACTTCGTGCTGCTCGCCAACCTGAGCGGGCGCACGCTGGGGAAGTGGATGGCGGGCCTGCGCATCGAGCGCAAGGACGGCGAGCCTCTGAGCGTCGGGCGCGCGCTGCTGCGCCACCTCGTCGGCTACCCCCTGACGCTCCTGACGCTCGGCCTCGGCTTCCTCTTCGCGGCCTTCGACCCGCAGGGGCGGGCGCTGCACGACTGGCTCGCGGGCACCGTGGTGGTGCGCAGCCGCGCGCCCCGCGTGACGAACCTGCGCTGAACTTCCGGCGCTTCTCTCCGTACAGACTCTCCGAAGAAGGATGCTGACCTCCTGCCCGAGTTGTGGTGCGGACACCTTCCCCGGCGCGCGCTTCTGCCGGCGCTGCGGCGCGCCCCTGCACGCGCCCGGCGGCGAGACGGGCGACGTCTCGCCGCACGCCGCGACCGTCCCGCTTATCCCGGACGAGACGCGCACGACCGACGGGCTCGCGCCCGGCGAAGAGCGGGTCGCGCCGCAGACCTCGCGCGTCAGCCTCGCCGAGATGGAGCGCCTCCTCCGAAGTCAGGAGGGCGACGGCCAGCAGCCCTCGCAAACGATAGACCCGGAGGCAACGCTCGTCCGGAACAACTCGGCCGTCACGCGCCCGGACGTCCCCGGCTACGAAGACGAAGAGCTGACCATCCACGTCCCGCGGCCCGTCGAGAGGCAGGAGCCCGACTTCGAGGCGACCGGAGACTTCGACGCCACCCGCCCCTTTGACCCCGAGGCCACGATGCCGGCCGGCGTCGGCTCCTGGCCTTACGCCCGGGCGGCCGGCGCGGAGGCGAACGAACCGAAGGCCGAGACGGGCGAACCCAAGACCGCCGACGCCGACGTTCAGGCGGACGCTCCTGTCAACGCGCCTCCACCCGTGCCCCCACGTCCCGCGCCCGCGCGGCGCGCGTGGCCGTGGGTCGTCGCCGTCTGCGTCTTCGTCGCGGCCCTCACGGCCGGCGGCGCGTGGCTCGGGTACAGACTGCTGCGCCGCTCCGACCTGACGGACCTGCCGACGCAGGGGCCGACCGCGCCCGTCACGGGCGACGCCCGGCAGCAGTTCGAGCTGAAGCTTCAGGACGCGGAGGCGCGGCTCGCCGCCGGGGACATGGAGGGCGCGCTGGGCCTCCTGCGCGAGGCCAACGCGCTCGACCCCGGCAACACGCGCGCGCACCGCAGGCTCGGCGAGCTTCTGCTCTCGGCCAACGCGCGCCGCGAGGCCATCGAAGAGTTCCGCGCCGTCGCCCTCAACGCGCCCTACGACTTCAACGCCTGGCGCGTGCTCGCCACGACGCAGTTCGCCGAGGGGCTCTACGCGGACGCGGCCGAGAGCTACCGGCGCGCGGTCAACCTCACCGCGCCCGGCGCGCGGCCCGACCCCAACGACCTGCTCGGGCTGGCCGACTCGCTGCGCATGGCCGGGCGCGCGGACGAGGCGCGCGCGGCCTACGAGCAACTGCTCTCCTTCGCGCCCGCCGAACTGGCCGAACTCGCGCGCCGGCACCTCTCGGAACTCTCGCCCGCGCAGGCGACCCCGACGCCCGCGCACACGCCGCGCCCGGGCGAGCCTTCGCCCACGCCGCAGGCCGAAGAGGTCGCCTCCGTCAACGCGACGCCCGCGCCGACGCCCGCGCCGGAGCCGACCGCGCAGCCCAGCCCGACGCCCGCGACGCCCGCGCCGGCCTCGCCCGCCGAGCGCTACGGCCGCGGCGTCCAGCTCTGGTCGTCGAACCGCAGCGCCGCGCTCGCGGAGTTCCGCGCAGCGGCCGCGGGCGGCAACGTGGACGCGCACTACTACCTCGGCCTCGCCTACGTCGAAGGGCGCAGGCCCGGCTCGCTCCAGCGCGCCGAAGTCGTCGCCGCGCTCCAACACTTCCAGCTCGCGCAGCGCGGCGCGCACGCCGCCCAGGCGCGCGGCTACGCGCAGCAGCTCGAAAGAGAGTTCGACCGCCTGCGAAGGCAGTGAGCCGTCGGCGGGCGGAAAGTGAGAGATGACAAGCGAGGGCGTTTGCCTTAACCTGTCACCCGTGCGTGTCTCTTGTCCCTTGTCACCGCTTCTGAACCGCCATGTCTGAGTTATTAGTTAATTATCCTGACCGCGCGCCGGAGCGCCTGCCGCTGGGGCGTCTGAGGATCACCATCGGGCGCTCGGCGCGCAACGACGTGTGCGTGCCCGACCCGTTCGCCTCGCGCGTCCACGCGGAGGTGCGGCGCGAGGGCGACATCTACGTGCTGCAAGACCTCGGCTCGGCCAACGGCACCTACTACAACGGCTCGCGGCTCGAACAGCCCGTGGCGCTCACGCACGGCGGGCGCATCCAGATCGGCGAGACCGAGATCGTCTTCAAGGATCAGTCCACTTCGCCGCAACTGCCCGCGACGACCATCGAGGAGGACTCGCCCCTGCCGGAAGCGACCATCGCCTTCGACTCGGCGCAGCACACCACGAACGGCCTGCTCGAATCCATCGAGGCCGCGCGCACGCAAAGCTCGGGTCGCTTCGACGTGGCGACCATCATGCCGCACCGCTCGGGCGCGCAGACAAAGACGACGCCGACCGTCGCCGACCACGGCGACCTGCTCGCGCTCATCTCGAAGGTCGGCGTGACGCTGCTCGCCTCGGCGACGCTCGACGAGACGCTCAGGCAGGTGGCGCTCTTAGTCTTCGACGCCGTCCCGGCCGAGCGCTGCCTCATCATGCTGCGCGAGCCGCCCGAGGGCGGCGAGCTGAAGATTCGCGCCGCCGAGATGCGCGACCGCCGCCCCGAGGTCGGCGAAGTCCGCGTCAGCCGCACCATCATCGAGGAGGTCGTCAACCAGGGGCGCTCCGTCCTGACCTCCGACGCGCAGCACGACCCGCGCTTCAAGTCTTCGACGGTCACCTTCCAGGGCATCCGCTCGGTGCTGGCCGTGCCGCTTGGCGTCGGCGACCGCATCTTCGGCATGATCTACGCCGACTCGCCGCTCGCCACCTCGCGCTTCACGGAAGACCACCTGAAGGTGCTCACCACCCTCGGCTCGGTCGCCGCCATCCGCGTCGAGAACACGCGCCTGCTCGAAGAGCACCTCGAACAGGAGCGCTTCGAGCGCGAGCTGCAACTGGCGCGCGAGATACAGCAGCGCTTCCAGCCCTCCGCCCCGCCCAACGTCCCCGGCTACGGGCTCCAGGGCATCAGCTTCCCGTCGTACGAGATCGGCGGCGACTACTACGACTTCATCACGTGCGGCGACGGCCGCCTCGTCGTCGCGCTCGGCGACGTGTCGGGGAAGGGGACTTCGGCCGCGCTGCTGATGTCATCCCTGCACGCGGCCGTGCACGCGCAGGTCGCCTCGTGCCGGCCCATCGGGGAGTCGATCAGCGCGGTCAACCGGTATCTGGCGGACAACACGCCGGCCAACCGCTTCGTCACGCTCTTCTACGCGGAGCTGGACCCGCTGACCGGCTCGCTCTCCTTCATCAACGCGGGGCATAACCCGCCGATCATCGCGCACGAGGGCGGCACGCTCGAACACCTCGCCGCGGGCGGCCTCCCCCTCGGGATAGTCCCCGACTTCGACTACCGCGAGGGGCGCACGCAGCTCCGCCCCGGCGACGTGCTCGTCGCCTACTCGGACGGCGTCACCGAGTCGCAGAACGCCAAGGGCGAGGAGTTCGGCACCGCCCGCCTCCAGGAGGTGGTCGCGCGCAACCTCAGCCGCTCGGCCGCGGGCATCCGCGACCAGATCGAGGCCGCGCTCTCCTCCTTCGCGCAGGGCACGCCCGCGGGCGACGACATCACCCTCGTCATCGTCAAGCGCGAGCCCGAGCTGAAGTAAGGCGTGAACCGCGACAAGAAAATGCCGTGAACCGTAAACCGTGAACCGTGACGAGTAAGAACACGCTCTTACTCGTCACGGTTCACGGTTTACGGTTCACGCCTTTTGCCTTTCCATCTCAGACCCCGGAGACCCCTATGAAAAGCTCACGCGAGAACCCGATCATTTACATTAAGAACGAGACGAACGGGTTCATGAAGGACGAGGAGATCACGGCGCTCATCCCGGCCGTCCAGCGGCAGGTGACGGAGCACTTCGAGCCCGTCTGGGGCATCGGCGCGCGGCTCCTCTTCGCCAAGGGGCGCGTGCCGCGCGACGCCTACCAGATCATCGTCTACGAGAAGTGGCGCGACGAGGCCGACAAGGACTACATCGGCTACCACTTCTCGCCCGAGGGCTACCCCGTCGCCGGCATCTTCGCCCGCGAGGACATGAGCAAGGACGGCACGATCAGCGAGACCCTCTCGCACGAGGTGCTGGAGATGATCATCGACCCCGCGTGCAACCTCTACGCGCGCCGCTCCTCGGCCGTCGGCCGCCCCGAGCGCATCTACTTCTACGAAGTCTGCGACCCCGTCCAGTGCGTCACCTACGAGATTGACGGCGTCAAGGTCTGCGACTTCGTCTACCCGGCGTGGTTCGAGGACAACTGGGAACTCGACCCGAAGGGGCACCAGTTCGACCACAAGCGCAAGATTAAAAGCCCCTTCCAAATCCTGCCCGGCTGCTACGCCGAAATCTACGAGGCGAAGCGCGGCGCGATGACCATCTGGGGGAGTAACCGTAAGAAAAGGCGCGTCCGCCACCGCGGCAAGGCGCGGCGGGGCAAGACGCCGGTGTTCGGCAAGGGCGACGGGGGCGCGTCGGGGGCCTGACGGCGCGCGGCCCTACCCGGCGAGCCTGCGGACGCTGCGGGCGATGCGCTCGGCCGTCTTCTCGCCGACGCCGTCCACGAGGTCGAGCCCGCCCCCCTCGACGAACTGCAAGAGGTCTCGGAGCGAGGAGATTTTGAACTGCTGGTAGAGGGTCGCGGCCGTCCTGACGCCGACGCCCTCGACTTCGAGCAGGTCGAGCACCGTCTCGGGCGTCTCCTCCTTCAGGCGCTCCCACGCGTCGAAGGTGCCGCGCTCCAGCAGCTCGACGATCTTGCCGCTGATGGCCTTGCCCACGCCGGGCAGCGTCTGCAACCCCTTCAGGCCCTCCTCGCGCGCGACACGTTCTACGGGACTCGGCCACGTCTCCAGAGTCTCGGCCGCGTTCCGGTACGAGCGCACGCGGAACTTGTCGTCGCCGCGAATCTCCATCAGCAGCGCCAGCCGCTCGAACCTCCGCGCGAGTTCCTCGTTAGTCATTCGCCTTAGTCCCCGCTGCGGCGAATCTTACCACCGTGACAGCCGGGTCAGAACCGCCCGCGGTAGCGGGCGGCCCTTCGTGATACGAATCGTCCGCACAACAAAGGGCCGCCCGCTACCGCGGGCGGTTCTGACCTGTTTGTTCTAAGCCTTTTCTAAACCGGCGTATTTTTCGACGAGCTTCTTCTGGCCGAAGCCGGGAAAGCTCACCAAGAGCTTGGCGGCGTCGCCGACGCCCTCGCGGCGCAGGACGAGGCCGCGGCCGTACTTCGGGTGCTTGACGTGCGTGCCGGGGGTGAAGCCGGCGGCGGAAGAGGATGATGATGAAGAGGACGCGGCCGGGCGCCCGCCGGCCGCGGGGCGCGGGGGCTGCGGCGCGGGCGGCTGTTGCCGCCGCGTGTCGGCGGAAGCGTTGCGGCGTATCTGGTCGCCGCGCTGGCGGAAGAACTCGGCGATGGAGTCGGCGCTGTCGTAGGTCTTGCCCGCGTAGCGGCGCTCGGGCGGAGTCGCACTCTCGCCGCGAAGAACGCGCGCCGCGTGGCGCGACTCAAGGGCCGAAGAGCTGCGCGCGAACGAGAGCCACGACGCGCCGCGCGAGAGGTCTTCGATTGCTTCGAGCGGCATCTCGTTCAGGAACTGCGAGGGCTCCGAGGCCATCTCCTCGCCGTAGACGCGCCGCCGCATCGCGTGCGAGACGTAGAGGTGCCGCTCGGCGCGCGTGATGGCGACGTAGCAGAGCCTGCGCTCCTCCTCCAGCTCGGCCTGGTCGGCCGCCGCGCGCGAGTGCGGGAACAGCCCGTCCTCCATCCCGACGATGAAGACGACGGGGAACTCCAACCCCTTCGCCGAGTGCATCGTCATCAGCGTGACGGGCGCGTCACCCTTGTACTGATCCGTGTCCGAGACGAGCGCCGCGGCGTCGATGAAGTCGCGCAGGCCGCCGCCCTCCTCCGCGTCGTAATCGACCGCGGCGTTGACCAGCTCTTGAAGATTTTCGAGCCGGCCTTCGGCCTCCTCGCTGTTCTCGGCCTTGAGCGCGTCGGCGTAGCCCGTGTCGAGGATGGCCGCCTTGACGACCTCGGAGGCCGGCTCCTTCTGCGCGCGCGCGACCAGGCCCTCGATGATCGACTGGAACTTCCTGAGCGACGCGACGGCGCGCGGGCTGAAGCCCTCGGGCTGCTCGTTGATGATGCCGATGGCCTCCCAGAGCGAGACGCCGTAGTCCTTCGCGCGCCTGTCCAACTCGTCGAGCGTCTGCTTGCCCAGGCCCCGCGTCGGCGTGTTGACGACGCGCAGCAGCGCGACCGAGTCGTGCGGGTTCAGGGCGAGCTTCAGGTAGGAGACGATGTCGCGCACCTCCGCGCGCTCGTAGAAGGAGAAGCCGCCGACGATGTTGTAGCCCAGCCCCGCCCTCCTCAAAGCCTCCTCGAAGACGCGCGACTGCGCGTTCGTCCGGTACAGCACGGCGGCGCGCGCCTTCGGGTCGAGCCTCCGGTGCTCCTCGATCTTGGCGGCGACGAAGCGCGCCTCCGATTCCGCGTCCAACGCCTGGTAGTAGCGGATCGGCGCGCCCGCCGGGTTCGCCGTCCAGAGCGTCTTCTCCTTCCGCTCGGTGTTGTGCTTGATGACGGCGTCGGCCGCGTCGAGGATGGTCTGCGTCGAGCGGTAGTTCTGCTCCAGCTTGATCGCCCGCGCCTCCGGGTAGTGCTGCTCGAAGTTCAGGATGTTCGAGATGTCCGCGCCCCGCCATTTATAAATTGATTGGCTCTCGTCTCCGACGACGCAGATGTTCTGCTGCTTCTGCGTGAGGTAGTTGATGAGGGCGAACTGCAAGGCATTCGTATCCTGATACTCATCGACGAGGATGTAGCGGAAGCGCTCGTTGTAGTGGGCGCGCACGTCCTCGCGCTTGCGCAGCAGCCGGACGGCCAGGATGAGCAGGTCGTCGAAGTCCACGGCGTTGTTGTTGACGAGGCGCTCCTCGTAGAGGCGGAAGACGCGGGCGATGGCCGCGCGCTTCTCGTCGGTGTACTCGGCGCGCGCGGCGTAAGCTTCGGCGTCGAGGCCGGAGTTCTTGGCGTGGCTGACGGCCGACTGCGTCTGGCGCGGGGCGAGCCGCTGGTCGTCGTAGCCGAGGTCTTTGATGCACGCCTTGACGACGCGCAAGGAGTCGTCCTGGTCGTAGATGGTGAAGGAGCGGGTGTAGCCCTCCTCCAACTTCTCGATGTCGCGGCGCAGCAGGCGCACGCACAGTGAGTGGAAGGTCGAGACGAGCGGCGCGCTCTCTAACCGACGCCCTTCGAGCAGGCGCGTGACGCGGTCGCGCATCTCCTGCGCAGCCTTGTTGGTGAAGGTGACGGCGAGGATGTTGTACGGCGGCACCCCCCTTTCCGAGATGAGGTAGGCGATGCGCACCGTGATAACGCGCGTCTTCCCCGACCCCGCGCCGGCGAGGATGAGCAGGGGGCCTTCGGTCGTGACGACGGCCTCGCGCTGCCGCTCGTTGAGTGATGAAAGTAAGTCCATGTGTTGAAGCGTTCAGCGGTCGGCAGTCAGCTTTCAGCTTTTGTCCCGCCGCCGCGTACGAGTTTTACTTCCGTCTCGCGTCCCGCGCAAGTCGGGTCGGCTGAAAGCTGAGTGCTGACCGCTGAGAGCTACTTTATCAGTTTCTGAATCGCCTTGAACTGCTCGTGGCGGGCGTCGCGCATCAACTCGAAGAGGGCGAGTTCGGTGGAGGAGGGGAGCGCGCCGGAGCGCAGCATCTTGTCGAGGCCGGTCTGCCGGTTCTGCGCCGTGCGCGAGGAGACGCAGTCGGCGAGCAGGTGAACCTGGTAGCCGCGCGCGAGCAGGTCGTGCGCCGTCTGGTTGACGCAGACGTGCGCCTCGATGCCGCAGAGCATGACCTGGCGCGCGCCCGCCGCTTCGAGCCGTGCGACGAACTCCTGCGCGCCGCAGGAGCTGAAGGCCGTCTTCTCGACCGGCTCGAAGCCTTCGGCGAAGACGGCGGCGACCTCCGCGGCCGTCCATCCCAGGCCCTTCGGGTACTGCTCCGTGACGACGACCGCGAGCCCCAGCAGGCGCGCGGCGTGCGCGACCAGCGCGCACCGCGCGGCCACCTCCGAGAAGTCAGGGATGTGATGGCGGAAAGCCTCCTGCACGTCGATGACGGCCAGCGCCGCCCGCCTCGCGTCGAGCGTGTTCTCGTGTAGCATCTAAGAACCCCTTGATGAAGAAGAGTAGGCAGTAGGCAGATGGCAGTAGGCAGTTGTAGAAATATTGTCTTAACTGCCTACTGCCATCTGCCTACTGCCTACTGTTCACAGCTTGCCGGCGGCGCGCTTGGCCTCTTCGACGAGGCGCTTGAGGCGCGCGATCTTCTGCTCCTCGGTCTCGCCGGGCTGCGCGAGAAATTCCGGCCCGTACTTGAAGCCGCCGCCGCCCTTCTTCTTCGGCTTGGCCTCGGCGGACGGGGCGGCGGGGGCCGCCGCGGCCTTCGGCCGCTCGTCTTTGGGCGCGCCGGGCGTCAGTTCGGTCGAGGCTTCCCTGCCGAGGTCTGAGACGGTCTCGGCCCCCGCGGCGGGCGAGGCGGTCGCGGCCGTGGGGCTCATGGGCGCGGCCGAAGCCTGACCCGTGGCGGCCTGCGCCTCGGCGGCCGGCCTGTGCGCGTCTGCCGACGCGGAAGAGTCCGCGACCGGCTTCGCGGCCGGGGCGCGCGCGGGCGCGGAGGTCTTGGCGACCTGTTTCGGCTTCGGCTCGCCGCGCCAGGCGGGCGTCGGGTATTCGTAGGCGGGGAGCGTGCCGCCCGCGGCGCGCAGGATGGCGGCGAGGTCGCGCTCGACGTAGCGCGTCTGCTTCGAGGGGTCGCGCACGTGCCCCATCGGCGGCCCCATGTAGAGCGCGCCGCACGCCTGGCAGCGGTAGAGCGTGTCGTCGCCGCGCAGGTAGACCCGCGAGGGGTGCTGCGTGTTGAGTTCCTTGAGGTGGCCGTTGCAGAGCTTGCCCTTCTCATTCTTCTCGTTGCACACGGTCTGCCCCGTCGCGAAGCGCTTCGGGATGCCGGGCTTCGTCTCCTGCTGCTCGGTCGGGGCCTGCACGGCGGCCGCGCTCGTCGTCTGGTTGGCTTCGCTCGACATAAGGTTAAAGGGTCGGCTTCCTTCTCTTTATCAGTTTTAAGAAAGGCGTGGGACTTCGGCGCATCCGCGCCCCGGCTTTGAACGAATCTTACGCGCGCCGCGTGGGGAAAGCAACGGAGGAAAGGATGAAGGGGAAGGTTTTGGGTGTTAGGTGTTGGGTTCTGGTTTAAGGACAGTCGGCCTGTCTCAAACCCAACCCCCGACACCTAACACCCGGAACCCAACACCCTCTCATCCTTCCGCCTTCATCCTTCATCCTTTAACATGCCTGCATGCTCAAGGGTCTGCTGGCGCGGGTGTGGCGCGGGTCGCCGCGCTTCGTGAGGAGGGCGGGGGTGTGGCTGACGCAGCCGCGGTTCACGGTGACGGCCGGGGCCGTGGTGTCGGACGAGCGCGGGCGCGTGCTGCTGCTGCGGCACGTGCTGCGCAAGGGGAGCGGGTGGGGCATGCCCGGCGGCTTCCTCAAGGCGTCCGAGCAGCCGGAGGAGGCCATCCGGCGCGAGCTGCGCGAGGAGACCGGGCTCGAACTCGACGGCGTCGAGCTGGCCTTCGTGCGCACGCTCGCGCACGTGCAGCAGGTGGAGGTCATCTTCCGCTGCCGGATGCGCGCCGCCGCGCTCGAAGGGCTGGAGAAGGGTTTCGAGATCGACCGCGCCGAGTGGTTCGTGCGCGACGCGCTCCCCCCGGGGCTCGGCGCAGACCAGCGCCGCCTCATCGAGCGCGCGCTGGCTGTAAACGCGCGCGAGTAGTGGTATGCTGGGGAAAAGTAGGCAGTAGGCAGACGGCAGTAGGCAGTTCGCCGTTGGCGTTCGTTCGTCGTAATCCGACCGTCAGGCGGCTGATGCTAAGAACCTGTCTGCTCAAGAGCCCGCTGTCTTGAACTGCCTGCTGCCGTCTGCCTACTGCCTACTTCTTTTTCAGGAGAACGACGATGACGATGCCGCGACTGATACCCGAGCAGGACGAGGTGCTGGGGATGCTCAAGAAGACGGGGGCGTACCGCGAGGGGCACTTCGTCTACCCTTCGGGGCAGCACACGCCGCACTACTTTCAGATGCCGCTCGCCTTCCGCTACTACGACACGGCGCGCGTGCTGGCCGTGGCCCTCTCGCGCAAGCTGCGTCTGGAGAAGGACGTGTCGAGCGCGCTCCCGAAGGTCTCCATCATCTCCCCGAGCCCCGGCGGCATCCCCGTCGCCTTCGCCGTGCGCGAGGCCCTGAGCGCCGAGCAGATCTACTGGGCCGAGCGCGAGGAGGGCAAGCGCATGTTCCGCCAGTACGTCCAGAAGGGCGAGGTGCACCCCTGCGTCATCGTGGACGACATCTCGCGCACGGGCGCGGCGCTCAGCGAGACGGTCGAGATCGTCCAGCAGCTCGGCGCGCGCGTCATCGGCGCGGCCTGCATCGTCCGCTTCCGCAACTCGCCCCCCAGGCTCGAAGTCCCCGGCGAAGACCCCGTCCCCGTCCTCTCGCTCGTGGACTTCGACGCCAAGTGGTACGACAGCGGCCAGGACTGCAAAGAGTGCAAGCAGGGCGCGCCCGAAGAGCCCGTGCGCTTCTGACGAAGCGCCGTGAACCGTGACAAGAAAAAGCCGTGAACCGTAAACCGTGAACCGTGACAGGTAAGAAATGCTCTTCGCCTGTCACAGTTCACGGTTTACGGTTCACGGCTTTTAGCGCAACTCCCCCAGCCAGCCGCGCCGCTCGGCCCACTTCGCCAGTTCGAGGACGGGCGAGATGGTGAAGGCCGCGGCGACGATGACGAGCCAGTCGGTCGTCGTGATGGCGTAGGTGCCGAAGACCCTCCCCAGAAACGGCACGTAGAGGATGAGCCCCAGCATGACCAGCTCCCAGAGGATGGCGATGTTCAGCCACCTGTTGGCGAAGGGCCTGCGCAGCACCGAGTGCCGGTCGGAGCGGAAGTTGTAAGCCTTGAAGAACTGTATGAGGACGAGCGAGACGAACGTCATCGTCATCGCCTCCTGAAGCCCCCGCCCCGAGTTCAGGGCCCAGACGAAGAGCCCGAGGTTGACGACCGTTGACCAGACGCCGCCCGTCAGCATCAGCACGACGACGGGGCGCGTGAAGATGCCGGAGCGCGGGTCGCGCGGCGGCCGCTTCATCAAGTCCTCCTCGGGCGGGTCTACGGCCAGGGCGAGCGCGGGCAGGCCGTCGGTGGCGAGGTTGACGTAGAGAATCTGCACCGCGCTTAAAGGTATCGGCAGGCCCGCCAGCGCCGCCCCCGCCATCAGCCCGATCTCGCCGACGTTGGAGGAGAGCAGGTACATCAGATACTTCTTGATGTTCGAGAAGATGCCGCGCCCCTCCTCGACGGCCGCGACGATGGAGGCGAAGTTGTCGTCGGTGAGCGTCATCGCGGCCGCCTCCTTGGAGACGTCGGTGCCGGTGATGCCCATCGCGATGCCGATGTCGGCCTTCTTCAGGGCGGGCGCGTCGTTGACGCCGTCGCCCGTCATGGCGACGACCTCACCGCGCTTCTGGAGGGCGGTGACGACGCGCAGCTTGTGCGCCGGCGAGACGCGCGCGCAGACCTCGACCGACTCGCACGCGCGCTCCAACTCCTCGTCCGACATCTCCTCCAGCTCCGCGCCCGTGACGACGCGGCCCTCTTTACTGAGCCCCAGCTCGCGCGCCACGGCCAGCGCCGTCAGGGGGTGGTCGCCCGTAATCATGACGACCTTGATGCCCGCCTCCTCGCACTCGCGCACCGCGTCCTTCGCCTCCGCGCGCGGCGGGTCGATCATGCCGACCAGGCCGAGGAGCGTCATGTCGCGCTCCGCATCCGCCAGAGAGGCGTTCCGCTTGTAGGCGACGGCCAGCACGCGCAGGGCCTCGCCCGCCATCCTCTGCGCCGCTTCCAGAACCTCCGCGCGGCGCGCCTCGTCGAGCGTCTCCTCCCCGCCCTCGGTCAACCGGCGCGCGCACGAGCCGACGATGATCTCCGGCGCTCCCTTCGAGTATGCGGTCACGCCTTCCGGAGTCTCGTGCAGCGTCGTCATGCGCTTGGTCTCGGCGGTGAAGGGGATCTCCGAGGCGCGCGGGAACTGCGCGTCCAGCCCGGCCTTGTCCAGCCCGGCCTTGGCCGCCGCCACCACGAGCGCGGCCTCGGTCGGGTCGCCTTTGACCTCCCACTTGTCGCCCGCCTCGCTGCGCTCGACGCGCGCGTCCGAGGCGAGCGCGGCGGCGCCGAGAAGCGTGAGCAAGGTCTCGTCCGGCTCGGCCTCCGAACCTTCAAACGAGAAAGTCCCGCTCGGCTCGTAGCCCGTCCCCGACACTTCGAGCATCCGGCCGCCGACGAAGACGCGGCGCGCGGTCATCTCGTCTTTGGTGAGCGTGCCCGTCTTGTCGGAGCAGATGACGGAGGTGCTGCCCAGCGTCTCGACCGCGGGCAGGCGGCGCACGAGGGCGTTGCGCCTGACCATCCGCTTGACGCCGAGCGCGAGCGAGATGGTGACGACCGCGGGCAGGGCCTCGGGGACGACCGCGACCGCGAGCGCCACGCCGAAGATGAGCATCTCGACGAAGGGCTGTCCGCGGAAGAGGCCGAGCGCGACGATGACGACGACGACGACGAACGCCGCGCGCGCGAGCGCCTTGCCGACGCGGTCGAGGTTGTCCTGCAAGGGCGTCCGGCTCGTCTCGACCTCTTCGAGCATCCTTGCGATCTTGCCGAACTCGGTCGCCATCCCCGTCGCGACGACGAGCGCGCGCCCGCGCCCGTAGGTCACGGCCGTGCCCGCGTAGGCCATGTTCTTCCGGTCGCCCGTCGGCAGCCGCTCGTCCGCGAGCGCGCCCGTGTGCTTCTCGACGGGCGCGGACTCGCCCGTCAGCGCCGCCTCGACCGCTTGCAGGTTGACGGCCTCGACCAGCCGCACGTCGGCCGGCACCTTGTCTCCGGTCGCCAGAAGAATCAGGTCGCCGGGAACCAGCTCGCGCGCGGGCACGCGACGCTCGCGGCCGTCGCGGAGGACGGTGGCGGCGGGCGCGGCCATCTCGCGCAGCGCCTCGATGGCGCGCTCGGCGCGGTACTCCTGCACGAAGCCGAGGACGACGGCGAAGAGTACGATGACGGTGATGGCGATGGCCTCGACGCCGTGGCCGAGGAAGGCCGACAGCGCCGTCGCCAGGAGCAGGATGATGATGAGGACGTTCTTGAACTGTTCGACGAGGATGTCCCAGGCCGAGACGCGCCCCGCGGCCTGCAACTCGTTCGGCCCGAACTCCGCGAGACGCCGCGCGGCCTCTTCCGACGAAAGCCCGCGCGCCTCGGACTTCAGCCGCGCGAAACTCTCCTCGACCGTGAGCGTGTGGCAGGGCTTGTTCGTCCCTGCGTCGAACTGTCCGGCGGGAACCGCTTCGGCCAGCATGGCTGTGTCCCTCCTCGATCTCTCTTCAGGCGGCGGCCGACGTGCGCACCACCTCGACGGAGCACTGCGCGCGCGCGGCCACGGCCGAGGCGACGCTGCCGTGCAGGAGGTGCTGGAAGCCGTGCAGGCCGCGCGTGCCGACGAAGATGCAGTCGGCCCCCCACTCCTCCGCCTCGTGTACGAGGACGTGCGCGGGGTCGCCTTCGCGCGCCATCTCCGACACGCTCAGCCCCGCCGCCCGTAGGTGCTGCGCCGCCGCGCCCGGAGACTCCGGCCCGAGTTCGTGGCCCGCGACGACGAGGCGCGCCTCGCTCCCCTCCGGCCACGCGCGCGCGGCGACCGCCTCGACGGCCTCCTCGGCGAAGTGCGAGCCGTTGAAGCCGACGACGAGGCGGACGGGCCCCTCGCGCCGAACCTCCGAGCAGCGCGCCGCGCGCACGGAGCATCGCGCCTCGTAGAGCACCCGCTGCGAAGTGCTGCCGAGGATGAGCCGGCCGCCCGCCACCGCGTGCCTGTGCGAGCCGACCACGACGAGGTCGGCCGGCATGCGGTCGGCTATCTTGATGAGGGCCCACGCGGCCGCGTCGCAGTCCACCACGGCCCGCACGCGCCAGCCGGGGAAGTCGGCCCTGACGCGCTCGGCCGCCGCCTCGGCGCGTGCGCGCGCCTCGCCGACTGCCCTTTCGGTCTTCTCGTGGACGTGGCGCGCGACCCCGGGGATGCGCACCGCGGGCTCGCCGGGCAGCTCCCTGTCAGGCGGGGGGACGATGACGTCGGCCACCGTCACCACCAGCGCGTCGAGCGATGCGGGCAGCCCCGCGCGCTTCAGGTCGTTGAGCGCCGCGTCGGAGCAGGCGGAGCCGTCGTAAGCGATCAGGATGTTCGAGAGAGATTTCACCTTCCACCTCCTCTTATAGCGCTGAGTCGGCGGCAGCGGGCGGGCAAAAAGGAAAGACCTTTTGCAGGCCGCGTACAGCCGCAAAAGGTCTTGGTCGTCGAGCCGGTCTTCGCTCTCCCCGGTGCGCCGGGCGCCCTACCGCGGGCACCGTCCTGACGGCCTCACCGGACCCACAGAGGTGGGCGACCTACTCCCCTTTCGTGTGACGACAGTATAAACCGTGAACCGTAAACCGTAAACGGTGACAAGTAAGGGCAGGCGTTAATCTTGTCACGGTTTACGGTTTACGGTTCACGGCTTTTAGATTTCGTGCCGGTTGGCGAGCGCCTTGTCCATGGTGACCTCGTCCACGTATTCGAGGTCGCTGCCGACCGGCATGCCCATGGCGATGCGGGTGACGCGGACGCCGAGGGGCTTGAGGAGCCGGCTGATGTAGCTGGCCGTGGCCTCGCCCTCGGTGTTGGGGTTGGTGGCGAGGATGACCTCGCGCACCTCGACGCCGTCGTTGTTCTCGGGGCGCAGGCGCGGGAGGAGGTTTTGCAGGCGGAGGTCTTCCGGCCCGAGGCCGCGGATGGGCGAGAGGCTCCCGTGCAGTACGTGGTAGAGGCCGTTGTAGCTGCGCGTCTTCTCGACGGCGACGAGGTTGTACGGCTCCTCGACGACGCAGATGATGGAGCGGTCGCGCGAGGTCGAGGCGCAGAAGCGGCAGGGGTCTACGTCGGTCAGGTTGTTGCAGACCGTGCAGGAGACGATTTTGCGCTTGACCTCTTCGAGCGCCGCGACGAAGCGCTCCACGTCCGCCTGCGGCATCCGCAGCACGTGGAAGGCGAGCCGCTGCGCCGACTTGTGCCCGATGCCGGGCAGGCGCTTGAACTCGTCGATCAGCTTGGTGACGGGCTCGGAGTACTCAAGCATAGAAGTACTGAGGACTGAGTACTGAGGACTGAGTGTCTGTCTTTTACTCAGTCCTCAGTACTCAGTCCTCATCACTCTTACATCAGTCCGGGCGGGAGCATGCCGCCGAGCTTGGACTTCATGGCCTCGTCCACCTTGCGGCCGGCCTCGTTGACGGCGGCGACGATGAGGTCCTGGAGCATCTCGACGTCGCCGTCCTTGACCGCCTCGGGGTCGATCTTGATGGACTCGACCTCCTTGGTGCCGCGCATCTGGACGGTGACGACGCCGCCGCCGGCCGTGGCGTCCACCACCATCTCCTCCATCTCCTTCTGCATCTTCTCCTGCATCTGCTGCGCCTGCTTCATCATCTGTTGCAGGTTCATGCCGCCCGGGAATTTCATCGCCTTGACCTCACTCTGGCTGTGCTGGATTCGTCCGTGCCGGCAATCCTAACCGCCGCCCGCCGCAAATGCAAAAGCCGACCCCGACAGCGCCACCGCGGTCAGCGGCGCGCGGCGGGTCGCGCGGCCGGCCTGGTCGTCGTCGGGCAGGAGCACTCGTCCGTCACCGCCTCGATGTTGAGCAGGAAGCGGAACGCGCCGGTCTTCTGGACGCCGAGCAGGAAGTTGACGTTGACCGAGTCGCCGTCTTCGAGCGGGTCGTCGAACGTGATGGAGCCGACGGCGAGCGAGGAGTTGAGGCCGCCGCCGTTCGGCTGGCCGGGTTCGTCGAAGGACGGCTGCTCCAGGATCGTCCCCTCGGCGGTCACGTCGCACGGCGCGGGGCCCGCCCCCGACGAAGAGCAGGTCTCCTCGTCGGACACGCCTAGGACGGTGACGTCGGCGGCGTCGCGCGCGCGCAGGTCGGCCCCGTTCGGGGTCGCGGCCGCGGTCGTCAGCTCGATGATGCGGAAGCGCAGCGCCGTGACGGGCCTGCCCGTGCGGTTCGTCACGCGCCGGCGAATCTCCAGCGTGCCGAAGAGCGAGTTGTTCGCCGGGTCGGACGTGAGCGAGCGCACGCGGTTCGGCGGCGCGGCGTTCGACAGCGTGCGGTCGAGCAGCGGGAGCGAGAGCTGTGCGTTCCGCTGGACGGGCGAGAAGAGGTTCTCCGGCCCCGGCGCTCCGAGCTTCTGCCCCGCGGCCGTCGCCGTGAACTCCGTGTCCACGAAGAGGAAGTCCGCGGCGTTGTCGCCCGTGTCCTTCGGCAGCCCCGGCGTCGTGCAGGCCGCGACGCCGAACGAGCAGAGCGAGCGGAAGAAGCTGTGCTCAAGGTTCTTCGAGATGTCGTCGGGCGTCAGCGCCGGGTAGCCCGCGCCCTCCCTGTAGAGCGCGTTGGTCTCGGCCGTCGGGCCGACGGCGTCGAGCCTCGTCTCCTCCGAGAAGTTCGACGGGTTCGACGTGCGGAAGAGGGCGATCCCGACGTTGTCCGGGATGTCCAACTCGTAGCCGAAGCAGTCGGTGCCGTCGCCGCGGAGGACGTAGTCGCCGAAGGCGAACGGCAGGCCGAAGCCGCCGTCGCCCGCCGGGTAGAAGTAGAGGCTGTAGCCGAGCAGGTTGGGGCTGAGGAAGTGCGCGCGCGGCGGGATGACCGTCCCCTGCGGGACGATGAAGCGCACGATTCCGTCGGAGGCGGCCACGGCCCACCCCTCGGAGCCGTCGGTCGTCGTCACCAGCAGCGGCGAGTCCGAGTTGTTGTAAAGCTCAATGAACTCGTCGTTGGCCTCGGGGCTGGTGTCCGGCTCGGCGGCGGCCGGGTCGGCGAGCACGTCCACGGGCACCTTCCGCCGGACGCCCGCGCCCGCGCTCGTCGTGGCACTCTTACTCGACTTGCCGCAGGGGGACAGGGGCGAGCTCGACTTCGGCAGGGCCGGTCTCGACCGCGACGACTGCGCAGCCGGCCTGCCGGGGGAAGACTCTTCCGGGGAGAGGCCGGGGCCGCGCAGGCGGAACTCGGAGATGATGAGCTGGCCCGCGCCGACCGACTCCTCGTCGTTGCGGATGGTGCCGACGCCCGTGTCGTCGCCGATGCTCGCGCCCGAGGCGTTCGAGAGTTTCACGAGGAAGGTCTCGTCTACCTCCGGCGTCGTGTCGCCGTTGACGAGGACGGTGACGGTCTTCGTCGTGTCGGCCGAGTCGAAGTTGAGCGTGCCGGAGTTCGAGGCGTAGTCGGAGCCGGCCTCGGCCGCGTAGAAGGACGCGTCGTCCTCGGTCTCGAAGTCCACGCTCGCCGCGCCCGCGCCCATCTTGGTGACGGTGAAGACGAAGGCGGTCGTGCCCGTGTTGCCCTCGGCCTTCGTCACGTCGTCGATGGAGAAGAAGACCGGCGGGGCGTCGTCGTCGGTGATGGTGACGACGGCCGTGTCCGGCGTGCCGAGCGAAGCGCCCGCGGGCAGGCTGAGGGCGACGTTGAAGGTCTCGTCCGGTTCGTCGTCGCCGTCGCCGCTGATATCGACGTTGAAGCTCCGGTCGGACACGTCGCCGTCCGGCCAGGTGAGCACGTCGCTCGCCGCCGTGTAGTCGCTGCCGTCCTCGGCCGTCCCGTCGCTCGTGGCGTACATGACGGCCACGTCGCCGACGCTGCTGCCGGTGCGCTTGACGACGACGTTGACCGAGCCGCCGCCCTCGCCGACGCTGTAGGTGGCCGAGGAGAGGCTGAGCAGAACCGTGCTCAAGACCTCGTCCGCGCCGATGTCGGGGATGACGGTGTCGCGCGCCTCCTCGTCGTAGTCGTCTGTGACCGAGCCGAGGGGCGTGCCCGCGTTCGAGGCAGGGTTCGTGCCCGCCGTGTTCAGGTGCAGGTCGGTCTCGGACGTGAACATGTTGGCGACGGTGTAGTCGCCGCCCGGGTTCGCGCCCTGCGAGTGGGCGTCGCCGCCCGTCTGAGACTGCCACGTCGCGAACGAGACGGGCTCGCCGGTGTCGTCGGTCGGGCCGCCGGCCGGGGGCGTCTCCATGAAGTCGGACGCCGCCCCGGCCCCGGTGCCGACGAAGATGTTGTAGTCGGAAGAGAAGGAGCCGTCGGCGCTCTCGTTGCCGGCGGCGTAGTGGTTCGCGCCGCCGCCCGTGCGGTTGTTGAAGCAGATGTTGTCGCGCCACGTGGAGGCGGCGGAGCTGTCATCCACCCGCAGGCAGGCCGCCGTCGTTCGAGAGCCGGACGCCGTGCCGCCGACGAGCACGGTGTTGTAGAAGAGGTTGACGCTCGTGCCGGCCGGGCCCTGCTCGGAGATGCCGCGGATGCGCTGGCTCATCGTATTCGACGGGACGAGACTCACCTGGTTGTTGAAGATGTTGACGGTCGCCGTGCCGCCCGGCCGGGCCGCGATGCCCGCAATCTCCGAATTGTTCTCCGCGTGCGTGAGCGAGTAGACGCGGTTGCGCGAGACGTCGGTTGTGCCCGAGATCGGGTCGAGGCGGATGCCGTGCACGCTGACGCCGCCGTCGCCGCTGCTCAGGTCGTGGACGGTGTTGCCCGTGACGGCGCTCGTCCCGCACGCGCCGACCCAGAGGCCGTAGACATCATCCGTGCTCGCCGTAGTCTGGTAGACGTTATTGCCCGTGACCGTCCACGAGTCGTTGCCGTCGTTCGAGGAGGAGACGTGGACGCCGCTGACCCTGAAGTTGAAGAGTTCGTTGTCCGAGACCGTGCCGTTCGAGTTGGAGACCGTCTCGGACGTGCCGACCGAGAGCACGAGGGTCGTGGGGACGCCCGCGGCGTCGCTGCGGTCGCGAATCTGGTTGTCGGTGATCGTGTTGCCGTCGTTGCCCGTGGTCGCGCCCGCGCCGATGGTGACGACGGCGACGGTCGGGTTGACGGCCGCGGCCGCGTCAAAGGCCCGGCCCTCGACGACGGAGCTGCGGACGGTGTTGTTCGAGGCGTCGTTCGAGAGCTTGATGGTCGCGCCCGCCGTGCTCGTGTTGCGGAAGGTCAGGGAGCGGCCTTCGCCGTTAAAGCGGCCGTCAATCGTCACGCGATCCGCGCCGTCGAGTCGAATCATCCCCGCGGCCACGTCGCCCGAGATGGTCTTCATGGTGCCGTCGGCGGGCTCGATGGTCAGCGTATAGCCGCCAGCGCCCGACTCCGTCCACTGGTTGAGTGCATGCGTGCCGTCCTCGACGAGGTCGCCCGCGATCTGCGCGACGAGGTTGCCTTCGACTATCGAGGAGTTGACGGCGGCGAAGAGCCCCGCCGCGCCCGTCAGGTTCACGTAGTCGCAGTCCGAGGCGCAGACGGTCTTCGTCCCGCTGATGGGCACGAAGACGGAGGAAAACTCGGCCAGCGTCCAGTCGGAGAAGCTACTGACGCCGCTCACCGTGGCCGAGTTGTCCGGCGGGCTGACCGACTGGTCGCCGGGCGCGGTGAACGCGCCGTCGTACTTGAAGACCTGGTAGCTGTTCTCGTCGCCGGCCACGTCGCCGTCGAGGTAGTTGAAGGTCAGGTCGGTCGTTATCCCGGAGCCCGAGAGCGTCCAGTAGCGCGCGAGCACGTCCGCACCCGGGATGCCGGGGTGCTTTGTCTGCGTCGCCTTCACCGAGAGCGAGCCCGTTCCCGTCGTAGACTCCGCGTTGACGGGCGAGTAGCCGTCGTCCGTGCCGACGGGGAAGCTGAAGTCCTCGCCCACGGCGGCCGAGAAGTTCTTCCGGAGCGTGCCGACGACGTAGCCGCTCGCGCGCGCGGCCGTGCCCGCGTCCCCGACCGTCAGGGTGTTCGAGCCCGTCAGTACCTTGCCCGCCGTGAGCGTCAGCGTGCCGCCGACGGTCAGGTTCGAGCCGAGGATGACGGAGCCGACGGGGCCCGTCCGGTTGACGGTCAGGTTCCGTAAGCTCTCGCCCCCGCTCACGAAGGTGAGCGTCCCCATCGACCCGGCGGAGCCGCCGTCCTCCAGAGACACGTCGGCGGACGCGTCGCCGACGAAGCCCGAGCCCGCGGGCGTGTTGCCGATGCTGCCGCCGAGCGTCAGCTTCCGGCCGTTGAGCGTCAGGTTGCTCGTGCCGCCGACGAAGTTGATGGAGGCGCCGCCCGCCGGGCCGAGCGTCGTCAGGTCGGTCTCGTCGAGCACGACCGTGTTGTCCGTCTTGTTGACGACGACGTAGGGGATGGTGAACGCGCCGCCGGAGTCCTTGATGCTCTGCGTCGCGCCGCCCTCGAAGAAGACGGCGCGGTTGTTGTGGGTGAAGGTGCCGGACTTGCTTAAGTTGCCTTGCAGCTTGAGGTCGCCGCCCAGGGCGGTCGAGAGCTTGAGCGTGCCGTCGATCTGGACGTTGCCGAGCGCGGTGAGCGCCTTCGACATCGCGCCCATGTCGAGCGTCGAGCCCGAGCCGATGGTCAGGCTGCCGCCCGCCTGGAAGGTCGAGCCGGTCGAGCCGTTCGGGAGGTTGAGGGTGGTGTTGGCAAAGAGCTCGACGTTCGAGGGGTAGCCCGCGCCGCCCGTCGCGTCGGGGAGCCACTCGCCCGAGCGGTTGTAGGTGCCGCCCGTCGAGTACCTGAGCGTAGAGCCCGCGCCGTAGGCGGGCGAGCCCGAGACGAAGCCGCCGGTGAAGAGCGTGAAGGTGCCGCCCGCGCCGACGGTCAGGTTGTTCGCGCCGAAGATGCCGGCGGAGGTCTCGAAGGAGAGGCCGACCGTGCGCGCGACGTTGAGCTGTAGGTGGGCCGTGCCGACCGAGACGTTCTGCGGGCCGTTCGAGGCGGGCCAGAAGTTGAAGTCGTTGACGCCGTAGGTGCCGGCCGTGTGGTTGAAGAAGAGGACGCCGGTCGTCTGGTCGTAGGCGTACGTGCCCGCGCCGCCCCCGGGGAAGCCGCCGTCGTCTACGCGGAGCGTGCCGTCGATCCGCGCCTGCCCGTTGTTGTTGACCGTCCCGGCCGCGGCGAAGATGCCGCCGCCCTCGACCGTGAGGTCGTCGCCCGCGCCGTCGTCGAGCGTGAAGGTGACGCCGCCCGCGACCGACAGGATGCCGCCCGATTCGACGGTGAGCTGGTCGGCCGAGACGGCGGCGGTGACGCCGACGATGTGCGCGCCCCGGACGTTGACGGTGTCGTCCGAGGAGGTCGGCGTGGTGACGGCCGGTAGCCACGTGTTGCCGTCGGCGGAGTACTCCCACGTCGAGGCCGAGTCCCAGTCGCCGGTCTGCTTGCTGCGGTACTTGACCGCGACGGAGTCGTCGTTCGTGATGGTCAGCACAGACGAGCCGGGCGAGCCGAGCGACGCGCCGCCCTGCGGGTTCGAGATGGCGAAGTTGACGGTCTCGTCGGGCTCGGGCAGGAGGTCGCCCCTGACCGTGATGCTGACGGACTTCGGCGCGGTGTCGCCCGAAGTCCAGGTGAGCGTGCCCGTGGAGGGCGAGGCCGTATAGTCTAGGCCGAGCCCCGTCGCCGTGCCGGCGGTGACCGCGTAGTCCACGGAGACGTTGCCGCCGGAGCCGCCCGTGCGCGTGACGGCCGCGCTGAAGGTGTGATCGGCGTTCGTCTCGCCGTCGGAGTAGGTGGCCGAGGAGAGTTGGATGCTGCCGAAGGCCGAGGGGCTTTCGGCGAGCGTCCAGTCGGAGAAGGACGAGACGCCGTTGATGCTCGCGCTCGTGGAGGTGGGCGCGGACGCGGGGGCGAGGGCCGAGAGCGTGCCGGCGCTGTTCTTGATGAAGACGTAGCTGCCGACGGAGCCCGTCACGTCCGAGGCGAGGTAGTTGAAGGTCAGGTCGGCCGCGGCGATGCCCGAGCTGGCGAGCGTCCAGTAGCGCGCCAGCGCGTTCGCGCCCGTGATCTGCGGGAGCTTGCCCTGCGCGGCCGAGACGGTGAAGTCGCCCGTGCCCGCGGTCGCGTTGACGGTGACGGGCGAGTAGCCGTCGGCCGTGCCGACCTCGAAGGTCTTCGGGCCGGCGGCGGCGTAGGTCTTCTTCAGGTTGCCGACGACGTAGCCGCTCGCGCGGGTGACGACCACGCCGGAGCCCAGCGAGAGAGTGTTCGCGCCGGTCGAGAGCGTGCCGCTCGTCAGCGAGAGCGCGCCGTTGGCCATCGTGACGTTGCTGCCGAGCGTGACGCCGTTCGGGTTGTTGACGTTGAGGGTCTGGTTCGCGCCGAAGTTGAGCGCCGCCGAATTGGAGACGGACTGCGCGACCGCGCCGCCGAGGTTGACGGTGCCCGCGCTCGACGGGTTGAAGTTGAGCGTCCCGCCCGTGACCGTGATGTTCCCCTTGATGGTGTGGCCGGGCGTGCCCGTCATGCCCCAGTTGAGCGTGCCGCCGGTCACCGTCAGGTTGTCCATCACGACCGCGCTGCCGCCCGACACCGAGACGTTGCCGCCGGTCACCTCGACGTTGGCGTAAGTGCGGCCGCTGAAGGAGGGCGAGTTGCCGCCCTGCTGGCTGAACGTGCTGCCGGCCTGGAAGACGACGACCGAGTTGGGCGAGGACGCGCCGAACGGATTGCCGCCGGCGAGGTTGACGTACTTCGAGCCGCCGGCGAAGACGACGGAGTTGAGGTTGGTCGAGCCGAAGGCGTTGCCGCCGAAGCCGCTGACGGCCGTGAAGGTGGAGCCGCTCTGGAACGTGACCGCGCCCGCGTCCGCGGCGAGCAGCCTGTGCTGCGCCTGCGAGAAGGTCATCGAGCCGCCGACGCTGCCCGTCGTGCCCGTCGGCAGGTTGATGGAGAGGGTCTCCGCCTGGTTGACGTTGAGCTGCGACCCCGAATCGACGGTGAGGTCTGTCCCCGCGCCGCCGCCGAGGGTGAGGCTGACGCCGGGCGGGTTTGCCTGGAGGGTGACGGCCGTGTCGTTCGAGACCTGGAGCTGCCCGATAGTTTGCGTCGGCACGCCCGTGACCGTGACGCTCCCGCCGCCGTCGAAGACGAGGACATCGTCGGCGGCGGGGCTCGTGCGCGACGGCGTCCAGTTGGTCGCCGCCGACCAGGAGCCGGAGCCCGTCCACCTGTAGGTCGTCGCCGCGCGCGCGCGCACGTAGAGGAAGGCGGACGCGGCCGCCCCGAAGAGGGCGAGCGCGAAGGCGAAGGTTGCGAGTCTGCGGGCGGGGCGGGTAGACCTAGGGGTAGGCATCGGGGTTTGTCTCCGTCGGCTCGTTCCTGGTGTTGTCGGCCGGCAGGCTTGTGGCGGCGCCGGGTCTCGGCCGGGTCCTGGGTAGAAGGCTCAGAGAGGCTCTGCCAGAAAGTGCGAGGGGTTTGGTCTGCGATTAGACTAAGGAAAGCGTCCGCGAAACTATCTCGCCCGAAATCCAAAGTCAAGACTGAGACTGCGGCCGCGGGCCGTTTCAGCCGAGGACTTTCGAGACCGACAGGCGCAGCGGCGCGAGCGTGTGCGACTGCAACCTCCGGCCGCGCTTGTAGGAACGGAAGGTCTGGTACTCGCCGCCCGCGGGGTCGCCGTAGACCTCGACGCACTCCTCGGGGAGGCTGACGACCCACGTCTCCGGGATGCCGGCGCGCGCGTAGAGAGGGACTTTGACCTTCCGGTCGTATTCCAGCGTCGTGTCCGACACCTCGATGACAATCAGCACGTCTTCCGGCCTGGGGTGCGCTTGCCCGTAGAAGTCCGCGCGCGGCCTAAGTACCGCGAGGTCGGGCTGAGGCTCGGAATAGTCGTCGAGCACGATGGGGTTCTGCGCCCAGACGATGGCGGTGCGCCGGAGCATTAGGATGAGAGTCTGCGTCAGGCGTGCGACGCAAGAGGCGTGTGGCTCACCGATAGGCGACATCCTGACGATCTCCCCGTTGACAAGCTCCACACGGTCGTCTTCCGAGAAGATTCCGACTTGGCCCATGCGCTGATACTCGGCGACGGTGAAGCTATATCTGGTTATTTGAACCGGTACTGCTTCCTGAACAGACATGGCTTTTCTCCCGTGCGTGAGTTGGCGGCCTCCGCTGGCGTTGCGGGCATGATAACACGGCCGGCGGGGCCTTGAGCCCGCGCCGGCCGTCGAAGGGCCTTCGTCTTAACCCGCCCCGCATCTTACTTCGTGGCGATGAGTTTGGCGTTGGAGCGGCCGTAGTGGTGGTAGGCCCCCCAGGTGGAGCCCTGGCCGAGGATGGCGCGGCGGCCGTCGGAGAGGGCTTCGCCCAGCTCCCCGCCGGACAGCGCCTTCGTGTAGAAGGCTTCGGCGAAGGCCACGGCCTGCGCGTCACCCACGGGCCAGCCCGAGCCGACGTAGTTCTGGACGCCGCGTTCGAAGAAGGCTTCAGCCATGCCGGCCAACTCGCGGTTCATCTCGTCGGCGGTCGCGGCCCCGCCCGGGCGCACCACGGCCGAGAAGCAGGCGTTGGCGAAGACCAGTCGGGGTACGCGGCGCGCCTTAAAGATTTCGCGCGCCGAGAGCGTGTGGATTTTGCCGTCGGGCTCGCGGCCGAAGACCCAACCGCTATTAGCCGGGTCCTTCTCGTCGAAGACGCCGTGGCCGGCGAAGTGTATGAGGTCGAAGTTCTCGTTGAGGATGAGGGCGAGAATCTCCACCGCGTCGCACTCGGCCGAGCCGATGCGATCGACGACTTCGAGTTCGAGCCCCTTGCCCGCGCCGTTCTTCTTACCCATCTTGAACTCGTTCAGCACGCGAACGACCTCGCGCCCCTCGCGCAGGGCGCCCGGCAGTTGCAGGTCTGCGTCGCGCGCCGGGTCGGCGATGACGAGCGCCTTCAGCCGGCGCTTCGGCGGCGGCGTCACGCCGGGCGCCGACGACAGGCGCGTGCGGAACTGGCGCGTCAGCTTGAGGTCGGGGCCGAGGAAGCTCATGCCCTGCGGCCCGCGGAAGCAGGCCATCTCCCAGGGCAGCCCCGCGGTCGCGCGGTCGAGCACGAGCGTCAAAGGCCGGCCGGTGTCTATCACCTGATGGAAGTCGGGCGGGAAGAGGTAGGTGTAGAGGAGCTGGCCGTACTTCTCCTGCTCCTCCTGCTTGAGCGAGGCCATCAGGCGCTCGGCGGCCTCGTAGGCGTACTTCGGTTTGAAGGCTTCGTCGCGGACGGGGATGACCGCGTCGGCCGTCAGCGCGGAGAAGCGCAGGGTGTCGCCGGCGCGCTCGATGTTGATGCGCGTCTCGTCGGTCTCGTCGTTCACGTCGGGCGGGCGCGGTGCGGCGCTCCGCCGGCTCGCGCGCGGCAGGCGCTGCTCGCTGACCTTCAGCTCCAGCTCTTCGACCGGCGGCTGCTTCTCGAACTTCCTCAGCAGGTCAACGATTTCGTCGTAGAGCCGGTCGTCGTACTCGACGAGGAGGAGTTGGCGCAGCGGGGGGCGCGGGTCGTGCGGGAGTCGGTGCAGGGCCTCACAGACGCCCTGCATCATCCCGCGCAGCGCGCTCTCCTTCGACATGTTGCCCAGCCCCGATCCGATGACGACCGTGGCGAAGCGGTCGAGCCCGAGCGTCGCCGCCGCCAGCGTCACGTTCATCATCAGGAACCGCGCGTCGCCGTCGCGCCGGAACTTGCCCGGCTCACCCATCCCGGCCAGCAGCACGGCCCCCCCCCTCATCCGCCCCGCCCCCGCCGGGATGAAGAAGAGCTGGCCGAGGCTGGCCCCGATCATCCCGTGGTCGTTGGCGCGCGTGATCCAGTAGCCGATGGCGGCGTCCAAGGCACCCTCGGCCCCGCCCGCCGGCGCGGCCCCCTGGTAGTGCCCGACGACGAGGAGCGGCGCCTGCACGCGCGTGATGTCGCCGCGCACCGCCTTGACTTCGAGGCGGATGCTCTTCGCGCGCTTGCGCGCGGTCTCTTCGCGCGCCGCGACCTGCGGAATCTCCTCGGGGTCGATGTCCTGCCCGAGCACGGCGCGCTGGAGGATGATCTCGGCGTCGCGCTGTTCTTCGCGCGTGGCCTGCTTCTCCGCGGTGCGGCGCGCGATAACCTCCAACTCGCCGCCGACCTCCTGACCGGCGGCCCCGCGTGTCCAGCGCGCCCCCTCGGCGCGCGCCGAGCGTGACACAGGCTTCTCCTGCGGGAGGACGGCCGTCCGCCCGCGCTCCAACAGTTCATCGACGGCCGAGAGCACCATCTCCTTCTTGACGAGGTCGCCGTGCGAGGCGTCGGCGTAGTAGGTCGGCACGCCTTCCAGAAGCCCGAGCGCGTGCGGGACGCGGCCGTCGCCGTCGAAGGTCGTGGTGTAGTCGAACTCGCCGGGGTGGAGCACGGTCAGGCCGGCGAGCGTCTCGCGCCCCGCGCCCGCGATGTAGACCATGCGCGCCGGGTCGATGGTGCCCCCGCGCTCCAACTCGTCGTGGAAGCGCAGGGCGCGTTGGAGGTGTAGTTCGGAGACGGGGAAGTCGCCCCAGGTGATGCCGCGGTAGATGGCCTGCGTCGCCGTCGGGAGCTTAGACGGCGCGGGCAGCATCTGGTAGCTGCCGACGAACGTGTTGAGGATTTGGACCACCTCGGCGCGGCTGTGGCGGAGGTCGGCGCGCGCCAGCCACTTGACCAGCGTCTCCGTTCCGGTCAAGACCTGCGGGATGGCGAACGAGCCGTAGTTGGGCGTGCCGAGCATGACGAGGCGTCCGCCGCGCGCGTCCCCGTCATCGCCGACCCGCATCCCGTCCCAAAGCCCGCGGTGGCGTCGTATGAAGTTACGGCTCACCAGGCCGCCCATCGAGTGCGCGACGATGTGGACGGGCTGGTTGCGGAACTCCCTGCGCACGACCTCTGCCAGCGCGTCCGAGGCCGTGTCAACGTCCTTGCGCCAGTCGAAGGCGAACGGCCTCACCCGCCAGCGCGCGCGCAGCCAGAGGATCGTGCGCGCGTAGGCGAGCGGAAGCGGCTCCCCGGCGGCGACCGTCAGACTCGTATCTCTGTCGCGCGCGCCGTCGTTCGTCAGGCGCAGCCGCTCGACGCTGCCGATGGCGAGCCGCGCGAAGTTGAGCCAGACGGAGTCCACGTCCTTGCCCGCGGTCGAACTCAGGCTCGAACCCATGATGCCGGGCACGAGGATGACGCTGCCGAGCGGCTCGGCGCGCTGGCGCATCATGGCGGAGTGCGTCGCGAGCTTTTGCAGGTACTCGAACTCCGCGTCGCCCAACTGGTCGCGCAGCGCCTCCCCGTCCGCCGCCCTCGCCTTCGACGCGCCGCGCGCCGAGGGGAGCAGCGCCGCCTCAAACTCGTCCCAGTTCACCGAGCCGGCCGGCCCGCGTTTCGTCGTCGCCATCTCGGAACTCCTTTAAGGCCGTGAGCCGTGAGCCGTGAACAGATAAAAACCGGTTTTTATCTGTTCACGGCTCACGGCTCACGGCTTGTCACGGTTCACGGTTTACGGTTCACGGCTCACGGCTTTCTCGCTCAGGTGAAAATCTGGCGGCGCTTGTTATCCTTCTTCCCTTCGAGCTGCGGGTGCTGCGGGTAGTCGGTGATCAGGTTGAGCAGGCGCGAGTGCAGTTGCGCGTAGGTGAGCTTGTAGTTGGACTGGCGGATGGCCTGAAGCGCGTAGTAGGTCATTGCGCCGTGGTAGACGCCGTTGAAGTACGCGTCGTAGGAGTACTCCCGGTCGGTGCAGCCCGTCAGCAGCACCTCGTTCATCTTCGACTCGGGGTACTTGCCCTCGGACTTGGGCCTGGCCGCCCAGGGGTTTTCCAGGATGCGGCGGCCGCGCAGCGCGGGGCTCAGGAAGCGCCGCCGCCGGTCGTCGGGCGTGCGCATGCCCATCCCTTCGCCGATCAGCGCGCGCGTCGCCGTGCCCGAGAAGCAGTTGTCGAGGATGACGGACAGGCGCACGCCGGAGCGGACGCCCGCGAAGATTTCGCGCAGTTCGTCGTCGCGGATTTCGTTCGCGTCGATGTCGTAGGGGCAGAGGATTTCGTCGTACGTCGGCTCGTCGCCGCCCACCTCGGCGACGTAGGAGCCGTGCGAGGAGTTCTGAAAGACGAGCACGTCGCCGTCGCGCGCGCCCGCGACGAGGTCTTTGAGCGCGGCCAGCACGTTCTTCTTGTTCGCCTCGGCGTCGTTCAGCACGCGCACGTCGGAGCTTGCGAAGCCGTACTTCGAGATGAGCAGCTCGGCCCACGCGCGCGAGTCGTTGACGCACCCGTTGAGGTCGCTGCCGTCATAGGGATAGTCGTTGATGCCGACGCAGAGGGCGCGCTTGGGCGCGCGCCGCGGCGGAAGGGCCGGGCCCTTGGCGGCTGTCTTGGACGCTTTTTTCGAGGTTGAGGCTTTTCTGGTGGCCATGATTCATCCTCCGTTAAGTGGGTGTGTGGCGCTTGATGCCCCCTGTGGGCGGGGTCGCGCGGATGGCTGCCGTAGAGCGGCGTCACGATATGTTAAATCACCCCCCGAGTCAATGTTCTTCCCCGCTGACCGCTTATCACTTTTGAGAGAGGAATAACGAAGGGTTCATAGCCTGTGGTAGAAGTGCGGGTGTCGAAGCCATCACTTTTACCGGAGACAGAGCCATGAACCCGCTCAGATGCTACCCCGCCCTCTCTACTTTGTTAAGGCCGTTCCGCCGCTCGCAGCAGAAGACCTGCGCCGCCGTGGTCGCCGCCCTCTGCCAGTGTGCGCAGGCCAGCAGCTTCGCCATCGCCGGCCGACTCTCCTGCCTGACAGACGTGCAACTCGGCAGCACCCTGACACGCCTCTACCGCTTCCTGCGTAATGACCGCTTCGACGACTGGCTCCTGACCGAGCAGTTGCTGCGCCTGCTCGGGGCACGCCCCGGCCCGCTGCTCGTAGCGCTGGACTGGGCGTGCTGGCACGACCGCTTCTCGCTGCTCACCGCCAGCGTCTGCGTGGGCACCCGCTCGATACCAGTGGCGGCGGCGGCCTGCGCGGCGCGCAACCTCTCGCGCTCGCAGAACCTCTTCGAGGAGACCTTCCTCCGGCTCTGCGTGGATCGGCTGCGCGCCGTAGGCGTCTCGGCCGTCTGGCTCTGCGACCGCGGCTTCCACCGCGTCGGCTGGCTCAAGCTGATGGTCGAGATGCGGCAGGACGGGGCGGTGAGAGTCCGGCTCATCGGCGTCTGGGCGGCCGGGGCGAAGGAAGTCTGGTGGCTGGCGACCGACCTGGAGAACCGAGTCTCGAAGGCGGTGGCTTACTACGACCGGCGGATGGGCATCGAGGAGCAGTTCCGGGACGCCAAGGGCGTGAGGTTCGGCGTGAAGTTAAAGTGGACGCGCTTCACGCGCCCGGAGTTCGTCGAGCGGATGTACCTGCTCGTCGGCGTCGCCCTGCTCTTGTGGACGGGCGTGGGGCGCGCCGCCGAGGAAGCGGAGCCGAAGGTGAGACTCAAGAGCAAGACGGAAGGGGCGCGGCTCTCGCTAGCACGCATCGGCTCCTACTACTGGCAGAGGATGTCGAAGCGGCTACAGCTTACCGCCAGCTTCGTGCGCGAGCACCTGCCGCCGCCACGCCTCAGACTCTTCAAGTGGCTGATGGCTCCCCAAAAGTGATAGGCGGTCAGGGCATCTTCTCTGACCGCTTATCACTTTTGGGGAGCCATCAGCCACTTGAACATTCTCAGGCGCGGCGGCGGCAGGTGCTCGCGCACGAACTGAGCCGTCAGCCTGAGTTGCCGTGACAGTTGCCGCCAGTAGTAGGAGCCGATGCGGGCGAGTGAGAGCCGCGCCCCTTTCGTCTTACTCGCAAGCCTCACCTTCGGCTCCGCCTCTTCCACCGCCCGCCCCACTACCGTCCAGAGCAGCAGCGCCACCCCGACCAGCAGGTAGATGCGCTCGACGAACTCGGCGCGCGTGAACTGCGTCCACCGCAGCTTCATCCCGAAGCGCTGCCCCTTCGCGTCGCGGAACTGTTCTTCTATCCCCATCCTCCGGTCGTAGTACGAGACCACCTTCGAGACCCTGTTCCCCAGGTTGGTCGCCAGCCACCACGCCTCTTTCGCCCCCTCAGCCCAGACCCCGATGAGCCGCACCCTGACAAGTTCATCCGCCCGCAACCAGACCCAGCCGAAGTCGCGCCGCTCCCCCGGCCGAAGCTCTAAACTCTTGAGTAAACAGACCCGATCAGTCAACCGCACCGTCACGTCGCGCGTCAGGCGCACGACGAACTGTTGCTCGAACTCGACGAACTTCTCCAGCCACTTGACGCGGTGGAAGCCGCGGTCGCAGAGCCAGACGGCGGAGACCCCGGCCGAGCGCAGCCGGTCAACGGTGAGGCGGAGGAAGGTCTCCTCCCAGAGGTTCTGCGAGCGCGCCAGTTGCGGCTTACGGCAGGCCGAGACGGCGACGGGTATGGAGCGCGTGCCGGCACAGACCGAGGCCGTGAGCACCGAGAAGCGGTCTTGCCACGCCGTCCAGTCGAGCGCCAGCAGCAACGGGCCGGGGCGGGAGCCAAGCAGCCGCAGCAACTGCTCGGTGAGGAGCCAGTTGTCGAACCGCTCGTTGCGGAGGAAGCGGTAGAGCCGAGTCAGAGCGGAGCCGAACTGAACTTCTGTGAGGCAGGAGAGCTGCCCGGCGATGGCGAAGCTCGAAGCCTGGGCGGCCTGGCAGAGAGCCGAGACGATGGCGGCGCAGGTCTTCCGTTGTGAGAGGCGGAAGGGTCTTAACAAAGTGGAGAGGACGGGGTATCTTCCGAGCGGGTTCATGGCTCTGGCTCCGGTAAAAGTGATGGCTTCGACACCCGCACTTCTACCACAGGCTATGAACCCTTCGTTATTCCCCTCTCAAAAGTGATAAGCGGTCAGGCATCTTCTGTATTGACATCCCGCGTCAAGGGGAATACCGTGTACGCGCTCGACGCGCCCCTTATGCTTCAGGCAGTCTCAAGTCGGGCGTCTAATCCGCCTCGCGTCAACCCGACTGACTCGTCGCCAGGCATTTGATCCTCTGGTGTCTTCATGAAACCCGTAAGGTTAGACCGCCAAGCGGACTATTCCCCGAGTGGCCGGTAGTCCGGTTAAGAGTTACGTGCGCGTGTCTTTAACGGCGACCGGCAGTCGGCCTACTCGCGCGTCGGTCGTGAGGTGCTCGTTCAGGACAGTCAATTCAAGGAGGAGGTCAAAGTCACGGCGACGGATATCGCCTGGCTCTGCGAGGAGGCCCGCCGCGCGTGCGCCCCGGCATGGCGTTACTTGAGGCCGCGCTCGCTACGCTAGACGAACTCGAACGCAAATAGAGTCTGTCAAACACAGACTTTCCCTTACGGCGGGCGAGTCGAACAAATGTGCGCCGCCGCGATTCCGGGTCAGGCGGCAGTCCGGAACGCGCGCGCTCAAGAAGTCGTCCAGCTTTTAACTGCCACGAGGAGGACAATGTCATGGCCGATGTCAAACAACTCGAAGGTCTGTCCGTCGATGAATTGTTAAAGGAGTTGAGGGCGCGTGGATCAGGGGGCGCGGCGAGGGGCGTGGCGAGGGGCGCGAAGAAGGGCGCGAAGAAGGCCGCGAAGAAGGGCGCGAAGAAGGGCGCGGCCAAGGCCGGGGCAAAAGCCGGGGCGAAGGCCGCGGGAAAAAGCCGCGCTGGCGACGGGAAGCCGGACCTCAGCGAGTTCGACAGCAAAACCATCGCCAGAGCTCTCAAGGGGAATCAGAAGGTCATCTACGGGACGGATGACCGCGTGGACGTGTTTCAGCTTCCGGCGGGGGCGAATCGCGACGATGTTGACAGCGTCGTCGCCCTCTTCAGAAGCTCCGACGTCACCGACAACGGGGACGGCACTTCGACGTTGCAAACGCAGAAATTCGCCACGGCTCACAACCTGTGTGCGAGCGAGCGTTTTCGGGAGCAACCCATCGGGGCTTTCTGTTCGGGCTTCCTCGTCGCGGCGGATCTCATCGCCACCGCCGGGCACTGTGCCGACGACAGCGACGTGACCGACATCCGCTTCGTGTTCGGGTTCCGCATGAAGACCGCTTCGACCGCCACGACCAAAATCCAGAATTCGGAAATCTATCGCGGCGTCAAGATCGTCGGGCGCAAGCTGGTCGGGGACGAGGACTGGGCGGTTGTCCGCATCGACCGCCCGGTCACGAACCACCGCGTCGTCAAGCTTCGCCGGACGGGGAAGATAGCCGACGGGCAAGCGTTACACGTGATCGGGCATCCCGTCGGGCTGCCGACGAAGTTCGCGGGCGGGGCGGTGGTTCGTGACAACACGCCGACGCCGTTCTTTGTGGCTAACCTCGACACCTACGGCGGCAACTCGGGGTCGCCCGTTTTTAACAGCAACACCCACGAAGTCGAAGGCATTCTGGTCCGAGGCGAAACGGACTTCGTCTCGCAGGGGAGCTGCAACGTGTCGCTCGTCTGCCCGTCCACGGGCTGCCGCGGTGAGGATGTCACGCGCGCGACCGAGTTCGCCAAGATCGTCGCCGTAACGAGCGTGTGGCCGACGACCGGCAAAGCCTATTTCTTCAAAGGGTCGCAGTACCAGCGCTACGACCTGGCGGCGGATAAAGTCGATACCGGGTACCCGAAGCCGATCTCGGGCAACTGGCCCGGGTTCCCGGCCACCTTCGCCTCCGGCGTTAACGCCTATGCCATCTGGACTAACGGGAAGGCGTACTTCTTCAAGGGCACCCAGTACATACGCTACGACGTCGCCGCCGACAAGGTTGACTCCGGGTACCCGAAGCCGATCTCGGGCAACTGGCCGGGGGTGTTTACGAGCAACATCGACGCGGCCATCGTGTGGCCCAACGGCAAAGCCTATTTCTTCAAAGGGTCGCAGTACCAGCGCTACGACCTGGCGGCGGATAAAGTCGATACCGGGTACCCGAAGCCGATCTCGGGCAACTGGCCGGGGTTCCCGGCCGCCTTCGCCTCCGGCATTAACGCCGTCGTGATGTGGCCCAACGGGAAGGCGTACTTCTTCAAGGGCAGCGAGTACATACGCTACGACGTCGCCACCGACAAGGTTGACTCCGGGTACCCGAAGCCGATCTCGGGCAACTGGCCGGGGTTGTTCACGAGCAACATCGACGCTTAACGCCACGCCGACCGCATTACGCTGCCTGACATCGCTACCGCCGCCACTGTGCCGCAGCGGCGCGGCGGCCCGCAGGGGCAACGGTAACGATGTCAGGCACGCGAACGAATCCGAAGGGCATCGTCATGGGCAGCGGATCACCCGCGGCTGTAGATTTTGAGGCTTTCGAAAAGGCCCTGGGCGCGGCCGTCGCCGACGCGCGCTCACTCGAAGAGATCGAAGCGTGGCTCAAGTCACAGCCGGGAGTCGAGTCCGTACGGCTGGCGGACTATCTCTTAAAATCGAACCCGCCACAGAGAGATTTCGACGTGGAGTTTAAGACGGCGAACGACGCGACGACCACCAAGATCGTCAACATCTTCGATCTGGGTAATCGACGATTTCGATTCAACAAACTTCGCGACCGGTAATAGCCGCCCGCGCCACCCGGCGACGAGGCGCTCCACGTCTCGCACTCCCGCACCCTCACCTTCAGAAACGGCTCCCTGGAAGGGACAGGCGGCCAGTCTTCCCCGGCACCACGTTTCACAGGCGCGACCGCGGCGTGCTATAAGCCGTCGAGGCCATGAAGCGTTACGTCATCAAGCGGCCGGCGGGCCCGCAGGTGCCCGACCGGCTGGCGCGCTACCGCGAGGAGCTGAACGAGGAGCAGTTCGCCGTGGCGACCGCGCCCGCGGGCTCGGCGCTCGTCATCGCGGGCGCGGGGTCGGGGAAGACGCGCGCCATCACCTACCGCGTCGCCTACCTCGTCGAGCACGGGGTGGCGCCCGCGCGCGTGATGCTGGCGACGTTTACGAACCGCGCCGCGCGCGAGATGTTGAGGAGGGTCGAGCAGCTCACGGGCGGCCACGGGGACGTGGCGCGCCGCGTCTGGGGCGGAACCTTCCACCGCATCGCCAACCTGTGCCTGCGAAGACACGCCGAGTCAATCGGCTACACGTCGAACTTCTCCATCCTAGATGTCGAGGACGCGAAGGACTTCCTCTCGGTCTGCGTGGACGAGGCCGGCGTGGACACGAAGGCGCGCCGCTTCCCGAAGGCGGAAGTCCTGCAAGACATCATCAGCTTCGCCACCAACACCGACCAGCCCATCTCGGACGTCGTCCCGCGCCGCTACCCTTACTTCGAGCCTTTGACGCAGCAGATCACGCGCGTAGACCGCCTCTACATGGAGCGCAAGCGCGAGCGCAACGTGATGGACTACGACGACCTGCTTCTGAACTGGAAGCGCCTGCTCGAAGAGCGCGACGAGGTGGCGCGCATCTACCAGGAGCAGTTCGAGCACGTCCTCGTGGACGAGTACCAGGACACGAACAGGCTTCAGGCGGAGATCGTAGACCTGCTCGCCGTCAAGCACCGCAACGTGATGGTCGTCGGCGACGACGCGCAATCAATCTTCGGCTTCCGCGGCGCGTCGGTCGAAGGCATCTACGACTTCCCGAAGCGCTACCCGGAGGCGCGCGTCTACCGCCTGGAGACGAACTACCGCTCGACGCCCGAGATACTGGCCGTCGCCAACGTCTCCATCGCCTCGAACCGCCGGCAGTTCACGAAGACCCTGCGCGCCGCCCGGCCCTCGCAGGGCCTCGCGCCCGCGCTCGTCCCCTGCCGCGACGCGGATCAGCAGGCCGCCTTCGTCGCCTCGCGTCTGCTTGAGCTGCGCGACGAGGGCGTGCCCTTGGGCGAGGCGGCCGTGCTCTACCGATCGCACTACCACTCGCTCGAACTACAGCTTGAGCTGACGCGGCGCGGCATCCCTTACCGCGTGCGCTCAGGCATGCGCTTCTTCGAGCAGGCGCACATCAAGGACGTGGTCGCGTACCTGCGCCTCGTCGCCAACCCGCGCGACGAGATGGCGTGGAAGCGATGCTTGCGCCTCATCCCGAACGTCGGCGCGGCCACCACCAACCGCATCTGGGAGCGCATCCAGCTCGCCCCGGACCCTCTGGCCCTCGTCATCCGCGGCGACGCCGACGCGACGGCCTCCAAACGCGGCGCGGGCTGGTCTGAATTTCGCTCCCTGTTGGAAGAACTCGTCCGCGACGAGGTGCGCAACTCGCCCGCGCGACAGATCGAGACCGTGCTCGCGCGCGGCTACGAAGACCATCTTGAGAACACCTTCGAGAACGCGGGGGCGCGACTCGAAGACCTCCGCCAGCTCGCGCACTACGCCTCGCGCTACACGTCGGCGGACGACTTTCTCGCCGAACTCTCCCTCCTCTCGACCGAGCGCTACGGCGCGCCGCAGGGCCTGACCTCCGAGGACGTGGTCGAAGGCGGCGACGAGGACGAACTCCTCACGCTCTCCTCCGTCCACCAGGCCAAGGGCCTCGAATGGCGCGCCGTCTTCATCCTCTGGGCCGCCGACGGCAAGTTCCCCTCGCCCCGCTCGCTCCGCGATGCGGAAGGCGAAGAGGAAGAGCGCCGCCTCTGGTACGTCGCCCTCACACGCGCCCAAGACCAGCTCTACATCACATACCCCTTGATGGTCACAGACTATTCTTCCCGCCAGACCGTCCTCCAACGCCCCTCCCGCTTCGTCACCGAAGTCCCCCCGGACTTGTACGAGATTTGGAGCCTCGAAGAAGAGTCCACGACAACGCCCGCGCTCGAAGCGCCCGCGACGGACAACGACGGCGGGACAGAAGGTGAAGGCGGCGAGCCGGGCGGCTACGTCAATTAAGACTCACCGGAGCTAACCGCGATGGCTAATCCCGAACATCTTAAGATTTTGAAACGAGGAGTAGGGCCGTGGAATGAGTGGAGACGTGAGCACAGGCACGTCGATGAGCCAGACCTTAGCGGCGCGGACTTCAGCGGCGCAAATCTCACCTACGCAAATCTCATCACCGCAAACCTCGACAGCGCGAACCTCAGCGGTGCAGAGCTCACCGACGCAAACCTCGACAGCGCGAACCTTAGCGGCGCAAACCTCAGCGGCGCATACCTCTTCGACGTAAATCTTAGTGACGCAGACCTCGGCGGCGCAGACTTCAGCTACACAAATCTCAGCCGCGCAGACCTCGGCGGCGCAGACTTAACAAATGCTACGGTGCATTACACTACGTTCGCGGACAACGACCTCAGCGAAACTAAAGGGCTAGAAACGGTAAGACATGAAGGCCCCTCTAGCATCGGCGTTGACACACTCTATAAATCAGGCGGGAAGATACCGGAAGTCTTCCTGCGCGGGTGCGGCGTGCCGGACGATTTCATAGAGTTCATCCCATCGCTCATCGGCGCACGGCAGGCGATACAGTTCTATTCGTGCTTCATCAGTTACAGCACGCGGGACGAGGAGTTCGCGCGGCGGCTTTACTCGCGGATGAGGGATGAGAAGCTGCGGGTGTGGTTCGCGCCCGAGGAGATGAAGGGCGGGCAGAAGTTGTACGAGCAGATAGAGCGGGCCATTCAACTGCACGACAGGCTGCTGCTCGTCCTGTCGGAGAGCAGTATTCAGAGCGAGTGGGTGATGAACGAGATTCAGAGGGCGCGGGAGACGGAGGTGAGGGAGGGAAGGCGCAAGCTGTTCCCGATTAGCATTGTGGAGTTCGAGAAGGTCAAGGCGTGGAGGCGCTTCGACGCCGACACCGGCAGGGACTTGGCGAAGGAGGTGCGCGAGTATTTCATCCCCGACTTCTCCAACTGGAAAGAGCACGACGCTTTCGAGAAGGCGTTCGGGAGGTTGCTCCGCGATTTGAGGGCCGAAGAGGCCAGGGCCTGACGCCCGCCGGCTTTAATCGACTGTGCTAAACTTCCTCATAAATCAGTGGCGTTGCATCCGGAGAGTTTAATGGTCGAAGAGGGTGAGCCTTTGACGACAGACCTGTCGCTCAGGGCGGAGGTGAGGCTCTATTACGACGTGTGGGCTCCGGGCGAAGGGCCCGCGCCGCTGTTGCTGGCGCTGCACGGGTACGGGAGTAATAAGGGTTGGATGTTGAGGGAGGCGCGCCGGCACGCGCCGGAGGGGTTCGCCGTCGCCGCCTTGCAGGGGCCGCACCAGCACATGAAGGAGCCGCGGGAGAAGGGGGGGCCGCCGCGCTACGGGTTCGGCTGGCTGACGAACTTCCGGCCCGAGGAGTCCGTGGCCCTGCACCACGGGGCCATGCTCGACCTCGTCGAGACGCTCGTCGCGCGCGGCGCCGCGCGGCGCGAGAGCGTCTTCCTCATGGGCTTCTCGCAGTCGTGCGCGCTCAACTACCGCTTCGCCTTCACGCACCGCGAGGCGCTGCGCGGCGTCATAGGCATCTGCGGCGGGATGCCGGGCGACTGGGAGACGAGCCCCGCCTACGGCGAGACGCGCGCCGCAGTCCTGCACCTTTCGGGGACGCGCGACGAGTTCTACACGCCCGAGCGCGTCGCGCCCTACGCCGCGCAACTCCGGCAACGCGCCCGCGACGTGGAGACGCGCGCCTACAACTGCGGCCACGAGTTCGCCCCCGAGATGCGCCCCGACGTGCGCGACTGGCTCGAAAAACAGAACCGCGAGCGGTAGCGAGCGGGTGGTAGTATCATCGAGCGGGCCGCACGTCGCAGCACGCACCCGCTCGCTACCGCTCGCGGTTCTGTTATCCGGCCGGAAAGGAGCCGGAAGGAGATGAGCAGGAAGTACCTCTTCACCTTCGCTTCGCTGCTGCTGTTGGCGGCGGTCGTCGCGGTCGGGTATCAGAAGAACGTGCCGAAGTCGCCGGAAGAAGATAAGAACATCGCGGCCGTGCGCGCCGTCATCGAGGCGCAGGCGGCGGCGTGGAACCGCGGCGACGTGGCCGGCTACATGGAGGGCTACGCGAAGGAGGAGGCGACGACCTTCGTCTCCGGCGACACGCTCACGCGCGGCTGGCAGACCGTCCACGACCGCTACGCGGCGCGCTACGACACGCGCGAGAAGATGGGCACGCTCGCCTTCTCGGAGCTTGAGTTCCGGCCGCTCAGCGAGTTCTACATCATGGCGACGGGGCGCTGGCGGCTCGCACGCGCCGCCGACACCCCTCACGGCCGCTTCACCCTCATCTTCCGCCGCACCAACGCCGGCTGGCGCATCGTCCACGACCACACCTCTTCGGAATGATTAAGAGCCGTGAACCGTAAACCGTGACAAGATTAAAACCGTCTTCGCTCTTGTCACGGTTTACGGCGAACGGAGTGAGCGCATGAAAGACACGCTGGTAGTAACCAACTGTTCGCAACTCGTCACGCTCGCCGGCCCGCGGCGTCCGCGTGTGGGCGCGGAGATGCGCGAACTCTCAATCGTCGAGGGCGGCGCGATGCTCGTCCGCGGCGGGCTGGTTGAGAAGGTCGGCACGCGGGAAGAGGTCGAGCCGCTGATCGGCCCCGACTGCGAGGTCTTCGACGCGGGGCGTCGCGTCGTGACGCCGGGCTTCGTGGACGCGCACGCGCACCCCGTGTTCGCGGGCGACCGCGCCGACGAGTTCGAGAAGCGAGCCGCGGGCGTGAGCTACCAGGAGATCGCCGCGGCGGGCGGCGGCATACGCTCGACCGTGCGGCGGACGCGCGCCGCCTCGGAAGAAGAGCTGTTCGAGGTCGCGCTCCGGCGTGAGCGCTGGTTCCTGCGCACGGGCACGACGACCGTCGAGGCGAAGTCCGGCTACGGCCTCTCGACGGAGGACGAGCTGAAGATGCTGCGCGTCGTGCGCCGCCTGAACGTGGAAGGGAGGCTCTCTTACGTCCCGACCTTCCTCGGCGCGCACGAGGTGCCGGACGAGTACCGCGGCCGTCGCGGGGAGTACGTCTCGCTCTTGGTCGAAGAGACGCTGCCGCGCGTCGCCGCAGAAGGTCTGGCGGAGTTCTGCGACGTGTTCTGCGAGGAGCGGGTCTTCACGGTCGAAGACTCAAGGCGCGTGCTTGAGGCCGCGCGCGCGCACGGCCTCTCCCTGCGCGTCCACGCCGACCAGCTCACGCGCGGCGGCGGCGCGCTGCTCGCGGCCGAGCTGAAGGCGAAAACCGCCGACCACCTCGAACACGCGGACGCCGCGAGTATAGCGGCGCTCGGGGCGGCGGGCGTGCAGCCGGTGCTCCTGCCCGGCTCGGTCTACGCGCTCGGTTCCTCGGGCTACCCCGCGGCGCGCGCGATGATCGACGGGGGGCTCGCGGTCGTCCTCGCCACGGACTTCAACCCCGGCTCGTCGCCCACGCCCTCGATGACGATGATCCTCTCGCTCGCCTCGACGCAGATGAAGATGACCTTCGCCGAAGGTCTCGCCGCCGCGACCGTCAACGCCGCCTACAGCCTGAACCGCGGGCACGAGACGGGGACGCTCGAACCCGGCAAGCGCGCCGACTTCGTCGCCCACGACTGCGCCGACTACCGCGAGCTGGCCTACTTCTTCGGCGTCGAGCACGCGCACGCCGTCTACGTCGGCGGGCGCTTGGCCTTCGCGCGAAATCAATAAAAAGGGCTTCGGAAAATAATCGTTGACGCGTGCGGGGGCGTCGTCTATCATCGCCGCAACACTGGAAAGGAGGTGATCCGAAAATATATGAGTTCTAATCACAGTGAGGTGGCTGGAGTCTCCTGAACAGGGATTAGCACCACACACGCAGTAGCGAGCCTATGGCCGTCAATCCCTGAAGCGAAAGTTTACGGAGTAGAACTCCGCAGGCAGACGAAGTTCAGAGAGGCTAATCCACACAGTCCACCGGGCCGTAGGCAAAAAAGGGAAGAGGCCGGCGAAAGCCGGCCTCTTTTCATTTCGTGTAGTACGCCTCGACGCCCGCCTTGAAGTCCTCCTCCTTCTCGAACAGTAAGGCCGAGTTGATCTTGCTCTTCGGGGTGAGCGGCAGGATTTGGTCGCCCGTCAGGTACTTCGCCTTCGCGTCCGTGAACGTGTAGCCCGCGAACAGCTTTACGAAGTCGTAAGACGCCCGCACGTTCGTCTCGAAGCCCGCGCTCCTGACCGGCCGGCCGGCGTTCGCGAAGCCGTAAAAGGTCGCCGCCGGGCCTTTGACGATTTCGACCTGTCTCAAGTCCAGCGGCAGTATGTCGAGAAGGCTCAGGCTGCCGGAGAAGCCGCCGAAGGCCGGGAAGCCGTCCTTGAGAATCTGCGTGTAGCGGCCGTCTAAACCCTGTATGCGGACGCTCTGCGTCTGCGTGGTCGCCGAGGTCTGCTGCACCTTGATGCCCGTGCTCTCGTTCAGAACCATCGAGACGTTCGAGGGGCGCATGTTCATCTTCTCGTCCACCTCCTCCTCGTCGATGGCCCCGACCCTCGTCGGCACGTCGTCAATCTCCCTGCCCGTGCGTGTCGTCTCCACGACGGTGACTTCGCCCAGCTCGTTCGTGACCTTGATGAAGACGACGTTTTCGCCCTGCTGCGCGGGCGGGAAGGTCACTCTCAACTCTCTGGTCTCATAACCGGCCGAGAAGATTTCGACGGTCTGCTCGCCGTCGGAGACGTTCGTTAGCAGGGCCACGCCGTCGGCGTCGGTGACGGCCGAAACCTCCGTGTCTTTGACCGAGACCTTCGCGCCGACCACCGGCTGCCTTGTCTCCTGATCTTTGACCGTGACTTTGAACGGGATTTGAGCGAATGAAACCTGCGCCGTTAGCAGCGCGGCGAACAGAACGAAGATTCTTCCCATGATTGCCCGTGACATTTCAGGATAACTTGACGGCAGTTATTCTGGCCGAGGGTCCGGGATAATCCAAACGGCCCCGGCCGCGTGCCGCCCCTTTGTTTTTGCGCGGTTGAGTTTTTATGGCGGGGGCGTTACGCGCCGCCCGGCGGCACTCCCGTTGCAAACCCTGCGGGGCACAAGGGGGTAATGCCGATGATGTCGTTTCGGAAACATGCAGCGGGGAGTACACGTCGCCCTGATTCGTTCCTCTGGCGCCGGGCGCTGGAATCGGTCGCGCTTCTGGCTCTCCTGCTCGCCGCGCACGCGTCGGCGAACGCAACGCCGCAGCAGAAGGGGCAGCAGGACGGCGCGTCCGCCGCGGAGCCGGCCGTCGAGGCGCGAGTCCCGATCCACGTCAAGCGGATCGAGACGCCGGACGGGCCGGGCGTCGTCGCGACCATCGGCGAGTTCCCCGAGGATTTGAACGAGGCGGGGCAGGAGTTCCTCAAGCGCGAGTTCTTCGAGCGCTTCGCCTCGGACGTGCTGGGCTTCGGCGAGTCGATGCAGGGCGCGACGCTGAAGGTCGCGATGCTGCCGCAGGAGAAGGAGAACGAGCGGGAGTGCGACTTCACGGTCGGCAAGGTCTCCGGCCACATCGTCGTGTTGGTCGAGAAGCGTAGGGTGCTGATCGCCTGCACCTTCTCGGAGAAGGAGCAGAAGCCACGACTGCTGGCCGGCGCGTGGGGGTTGTGGGCCCCCGCCGGGCCGGCCGCCTGAGCGGGAAACAGAAAAGTGATAGTTCGGGGAAACGCTTGCCAACCTTTCCCCTTACTATCCTCCGCATCAAGGGGTTGCGCGGTGGGTTTCGGGGGAACGCCCGCCGCGCATCGGTAAGCTAAGAGCCTTGTCCTAGGCGTTTGGGGGAGCGCCGGGACAGGGCTCATGGCTTTTTGGGCGACTTTTCAAGGCGTAGGCGGACGAAAGCCCCGCGGGCGGATGAGAGTCAAGTCCCGCGGGGCTTCGCGCGTTCTGCGGCGGAAAAGCTGAGGGCGCGCAGTCGCGACTACGCGCCCTCGAACTTTTTGACACGAACTGACGAAAACTTACCGGTTGGAGTTGTTCGTGTTGCCGGTCTTGGTGTTGGCGTTGGTGTTGCCCGCGTTGGTGTTGGTGCGGTTCATGTTAGAACCGTTCATGTTGCCGGCGTTGGTGTTGCCCGCGTTCGCGTTGGTGTTGGTGTTACCCGCGTTCGCGTTCGTGTTGGTGTTGGTGTTCGTCGTCGTGTTGGCGTTGGTGTTCGTCGTGTTGGCGTTGGTGTTGGCGTTGGTGTTGGTGTTGGCGTTGTTGGTGTTCTCACCACCGCCGCAGGCCGAGAGGCTTGCGACGCCCGCCAACGCCAGAAGTGCTAAAGTCTTACGCATGGATCGTTCTCCTGAATTACTTTGAATTGAGGTACCTCAAGCGTGGAAACTATACTGAAATCGGCCTTTGCTGTCTAGCCGCCACATAAATTTTTTTCGCCTTTTTGCGCCGGCTTATGTATAATACCGCACGTTGTTCTGGCGTTGAGGCTGGCCGCATCTCAGCGACGACTGACTCTCCTGTGTAGGCCGGCGAAGGCCCACGGACACACTGCCGGAAGTGCTAAAAGGGAGAAGGCGTGACCCGTTATGGCGAAACGGGTCACGCCTTCTCCGCGTTTGCGGGGAGCGCGCCGGGGCGTTAGGGCCTGGGCGGGGTCGGCTTGGTCGTCGCGTCCGTCGTCCGCTCCGAAGGCAGCAGCCGCGAGGGGTCGGGCCGGTCGGGCGAGGTGTGCGTGTGGACGATCTTCCATTCGGTTCCGACCTTCTGGTAGACGATTGAGAGGCGGCCCGTGGCGCGCTCGGGCTGCCCTTCGGCGGTCTGCGACTGCTCCCAGAGGCAGGTGACGAGGGCGGCCGAGGGGCCGAGGGTCTTGACGCGCACGTCGCGCACGTCGAGCTTCACGTCCGAGACCTTCGCGTAGAGGCTCTCGCGGTTGCTGCGCGCCTGCTCATAGGACTTCGTCACCGTGCCGTTGTTGTTGAAGATGGTGAGCTGCGGCGAGTTCCAGTAGAGCTTGGCGACCGATTCGGCGTCGGCGCGGCGGATGCCGTCCACGAGCGAGTCGAAGGCTTCGCGGACGGCGCGCGCCTGAGCCGTGTCGCCCGTCGCGGCGCGCCGCGTGCGCGCGGGGGCGGCGGGCGTCTGGCCCTGCGCCGGCGCGGCCGGCGTCGCGGCGGTGTTCGAGTTCTGCGCGGGCGCGGTGGCCGACAGGGCGAGGATGAAAGTCGTGTTGAAGAGCAGTTGCTTAACCATTACGGCAATACCTCTCAAATCTATCTAATCTCAAAGTCTCAGACGAGGTCGGCGGCGGCGCGCAGTCGGCGGGCGGAAGCGTCGCGGCCGACCACGTCGAAGACCTCGAACATCGAGGGGCCGACCGCCTGCCCCGTCAGCGCCGTGCGCGAGGCGTTGATGAGGAGCCCCGCCTTCACGCCCTTCTCGTCGGCGAAGTCGCGGAGCGCCTTCTCCGTCCCCTCCGGAGTCCACGGCTCGACCGCCCCGACGCGCTCGGCCAGGCCCGGCAGAAGCTCGCGCAGCGCCGGGTCTTTCTTCAAGTTCTTAGCGACCGCGGCCGGGTCGTACTCGAAGTCGTCGGCGAAGTAGGCGCGGCCCTGGCCGGAAAAATCCTTGAGCGTGATGAAGCGCTGCCGGATGAGTTCGACCGTGCGCCCGAACCAACCGGCGCGCCCGCCTTCGTACTCGGCCTGCCAGAGTCCGGCCGACCCGAGCTCCGCCTTGACCATCGGCAGAAGCTCTTCCAGGGGCATCGTGCGGACGTACTCGGCGTTCATCCAGAGCGCCTTCTGGTCAGTCCACTGGCGCGGGTCGGTGTCGCTGAAGTTGAAGACGGCGTTCGAGCGGTGCACGCCTTCCAGAGAGAAGAGCGAGACCAGCTCTTCGAGCGACATGAGCTCCTTGTTCTCCTCGCCGGGCGACCAGCCGAGGAGCGCGAGGTAGTTGCGGAAGGCCGCCGGGATGAAGCCGCGGTCGCGGTAGGTCGTCAGGGAGACGACCTCGCCGTGCTTGCGCTTCGAGAGCTTGGCCTTGTTCGGCGCGAGGATCAGGGGAAGGTGCGCGAACGTCGGCACCTGCGCGCCGAGCGCCTCGTAGATGAGAATCTGCTTGTGCGTGTTCGTCAGGTGATCCTGGCCGCGTATGACGTGCGTGATGCCCATCTCGATGTCATCTACGACGACCGAGAGGTTGTAGAGCGGCGAGAGGTCGCCCGAGCGCAGGAGCACAAGGTCTTCGATCTCCGAATGCGCTCGCTCCTGCTCGCCGTAGACGGCGTCCGCGAAGCGCGTCTGCCCCTCGGGGGAGACCTTCAGGCGGACGGCGAAGGGCTCGCCGCCCTCGGCCCTGCTCTCCGACTCTTCGGGCGGCAGGTCTCTGTAAGGGTTCGCGCGGTGATCGACGCCGGAGCCTTCGGCGGCCGTCCGCGCGCGCTCGGCGATCTCCTGCTTGACGTTCGCGTCGGCGCGCTCGCCCTTCGGCGTGAAGTCGCGGTAAGCCTTGCCCTCCCGAACCAGGCGCAGCGCGGCGGCGCGGTGCTTGTCTGCGTTGCGCGACTGGAAGACGATCTCCTCGTCGTAGTCGCTAATGCCGAGCCACGCCAAGCCTTCGAGGATCGAGCGCGTGGACTCGTCGGTCGAGCGCTGCAAGTCCGTGTCCTCGACGCGCAGCAGGAACTTCCCGCCGCGCGAGCGCGCGTAGAGCCAGTTGAACAGCGCGGTGCGCGCCGACCCGATGTGCAGGTAGCCCGTGGGCGAAGGTGCGAAGCGGACGCGGACAGTCATAAGGAAAGTGACAAGTGACGGGTGACAGGTGACGAGTTTAAGCGCCCGCCCTTTCACCTAAAACAGCAACGAGTGACGCCTGACGAGGTGGACAAGCATTCCGCTCGTCACTCGTCACTTGTCACTCGTCACTTCATCAAGATTTCTGGCGGAGATGGCAGGATTCGAACCTGCGATAGGCTTTTGACCTATAACGGTTTAGCAAACCGCCGCCTTCAGCCACTCGGCCACATCTCCGCAACGGCGAAAACCTATTCTAGCCCCCGAGCCCCGATTGTCAAGCCGACGCCGACGCCGCGAAAAACTCACACTTACACCGACCCGGCACGGTGATAGAATTTAGATGCACGTCCAGACTTTTCGTTGACAGGAGACCGCCTCACGTGCCCGAAACTTCAAACGCGCGCCCCGTTGTGATGGTCAGCAGCACTGTGCGCGACCTTCCTAAACACCGTGAACACGTGCGCGACGCCTGCCTCCGCATGGGGATGTATCCGGCAATGATGGAGCACCTTCCCGCCGTAGACGCCGATGCCATTGCAGCCTCATTGGCGATGGTAGACGAGGCCGAAATGTATCTCGGTGTCTTCGGTCATCTCTATGGTTACGTGCCGGCAGAGAATAACCCTAAGCAGATTTCAATCACCGAGATGGAGTATGACCGTGCCATCGAGCGCGGCATCCCTCGTCTGATTTTCCTGATGCATGATGACCACCCGATTAAGGCAGCGGACGTTGAAACGGGCGATGGGGCAGAAAAGCTGAAAGCTTTTAAAGCGCGTCTTGGAACTGAGCGCGTAAGAGATACTTTCGTTTCAGCCGAAGACCTCAGGGGCAAAATCATTCACGCTCTTAGCTCCTACCGCACGCGAGACCTTACGAAATTCCACTACGTCAGCGACATCCCCGAGCCGCCCGAGCCCTTCATCGCCCACCCCTACACGCTGCTGCAAACCCACCGCCTCGTCGGCCGCCAGCCCGAACTCAACCTCCTCACCGACTGGGTCGCCAAACCCGACTCCGAAGTCTACAAGGCGCGCATCCTCAACGTCGTCGCTATCGGCGGCATGGGCAAGAGCGCTCTGACCTGGAAGTGGTTCAACGACATCGCCCCGCAGGAGATGGCGCCGCTGGTGGGGCGCATGTGGTGGAGCTTCTACGAGTCCGACGCCACCTTCGAGAACTTCGTCACCCGCGCCCTCGCCTACGTCACCCGCCGCCCCCTCTCGGAAGTCCAACAGACCCCCGCCCCCGACCGCGAGACGCAACTGCTCGCCGCCCTCGACCGCGAGCCCTTCCTCCTCGTCCTCGACGGCTTGGAGCGCATCCTCATCGCCTACGCCCGCATGGACGCCGCGCACCTCTCCGACGACGACTACGACCGGCGGACGGCGAACTACGTCGCCAACGCCTACGGCCTGCCCGCGAGCGCCGCGCAGTCCTTCACGGGCGAGCACCGCCTCCGAAAGACCGCCGACCCGCGGGCCGGCTCCTTCCTCCGCAAGCTGTCGAGCGTCCGCGCCTCGCGCATCCTCGTCAGCACGCGCCTCTACCCGGCCGACTTGCAAAGCAAGACGGATAACCCCTTGCCAGGTTGCTTCGCGGCCTTCCTGCCAGGGCTGTCCGACGACTACGCTCTCGACCTGTGGCGTGCGTTCGGCGCGACGGGCGCGCACGATTTATTGTTGCCGCTTTTACAGCGTGCGGATAATCACCCGCTGTTGATTCAGGCATTAGCAAGCGAGGTGGCGCGCTACCGGCCCGCGCCCGGCGACTTCGACGCGTGGCGACGCGCTCATCCTGATTTCAACCCCTTCGGCCTACCGCTCGTGCAGGTGAAGTCGCACGTTCTGGCATGTGCCCTGCACGGGTTGGGAGACAAAGGGCAGCAAGTATTACGCACCATCGCTGCCTTCAGGATGCCCGCGCGCTACGACACGCTGGCCGCGTTGTTGATAGGTGAAGGGAAGGCGTGCGCCGACGAGCGCGAGTTGGACGGGGTGCTGACCGAGTTGGAAGACCGAGGGCTGGTCGGCTGGGACAAGCGCGCCAACCGCTACGACCTGCACCCAATTGTGCGTGGCGTGGTGTGGGGCGGCTTAGACGAGGACACACGAGGCAACGTTTACGGGAGTCTGTGTGAGCACTTCGACGCGCTCCCGATAATGGGCGAGGACGAGGTCAGCAGCATCGAAGATCTGACTCCCGCCATAGAGTTATTCAACACGCTAATCGGCTTGGGTAGATTCAAGGACGCTTGGGAGATTTTTCGTGCGCGCCTTGATAAACACACCCACAATCGTCTCAGCGCAACCCGCGAAAGGATAGCGCTGTTGAATATGCTGTTTCACGACACGCGAGATTATGCCCCACGGCTGCAAAGCTTGCTCGACCACGGCTGGGCAATTCAGTCGTTAGCGGAATCGCACCTGAATAGCGGGAAGCCCGCGCTATGCGCATTGCTCTGCCTTCGGCTGCTGGGTTCCATTGACAAAGAGGCTAAAGGGGCTTACCTCAGGCTCTACCATGCGGGGCTCAATGACCTCTCAGATTCTTTATGCACGTTGGGGAGGTTAAGGGAGGCAGAGAAGGCCGCGCGGCTCGCGGTCTTGGCAAGCCGTAAGATGGGAAGCGCCTTCTGGGAGGCGGTGAGCCTTGGTTATCTAGGGCGTATATTATCGGTTCGCAATGAGCAACGGGAGGCGGAAAATGTCCTCAGGCTGTCCTTCAGCATGTTTGCCGCGCAAAATCGCTCCCGATCCCAAGGCGTATCCGATGCGCTCCTCAGCGACCTGTTTCTCTGGCGGAAGAACTTGCCCGTAGCGCTACGGCTGGCGAATAGCGCTTGGGAGGCCGCACACATAAGGCGTCAAGAGCGGGACTTCATCAGGTCGTCTCGGCTGCAAGGTGAGGCGTTACTAGGGCTGGGCGATTTTGCCACCGCCGACGAGCGGTTGCACCATGCGCTCGCACGTGCGCGGGGGGTGGATTTTGTCGAAGAAGAACTGCCCGCGCTAGTGGCGTTGGCGGAGTTGCGGCGGCGGCAGGGGGAGTTGGGGGCGGCGCGGGAGTTGTTGGAGGATGTGTGGGAGGCGGCGGAGAGGGGGCCGTATCCGTTGGTTCATGCGGATGCGTGTTGTGTGTTGGCGGAGGTGGAGCGGGATGAGGGGAATGTAGAGAAAGCTGTGGAGGCGGCGGGGAAGGCTTATAGGTTGGCGTGGTGTGATGGGCCGCCGTTTGCTTATCATTGGGGGTTGGAGAGGGCGCGGGGGTTGTTGAGGGAGTTGGGGGCGGGGGAGCCGTTGATGCCGGCGTTTGATGCGTCGAGGTTTGAGCCGATGCCGGAGGTGGAGATCGACCCGGCGGATGAGTTCGGGGCGGGCTCGGGAGGCGAGGGCTGAGTTTGGGAGTAGTGACGCGGAGAGAGTTTTTGAGGTGGGCGGTGGCGGCGGCGGCCGTGGGGGTGGGCGTGCCGTCGGTGTATGGGAATCTGGTGGAGGCTTGGGCGTATGAGGTGACGGAGACCGTCATCAGGATTAAGGATTTGCCGGAGAGGTTCGAGGGGTTTCGGGTCGCGCAGGTGTCGGACGTGCATCACAGCCGGCTGGTGTCGCTCGATGAAGTAAGAAGGGTGGTGGCGTTGGCGAACGAGGCGCGGGCGGACATGGTCGCGCTGACAGGCGATTACACGACAGACCTGCCGAAGTACGTGGAGCCTTGCGCGGAAGCGTTGGGTGAGTTGAAGGCGCCGGAGGGCGTGTGGGCCGTGTTGGGGAACCACGACCACAGGACGGACGGGGCTCTGACGCGGGAGGCGCTGCGGCGGCGCGGGATAGAGGTCTTGACGAACGAGAACACGGGGCTGCGGCGCGGGGCGGACGTGTTGCAGTTGGCGGGCGTGGACGACTGGGGTTGGGGGCGGGCCGACTTTCCGAGGGCGATGCGCGGCGTGGACACGAGCCGGCCGTCTCTGTTGCTGTCGCACGAGCCGATGGCGCTCGACGTGCCGGAGACGCGCGGCGTCTCGCTCATCCTGAGCGGTCACACGCACGGCGGGCAGATCTGTCTGCCGCTCGTCGGCGCGCCCGCGGCGTACGTGTGGAAGCACCTGAAGTACCTGCGCGGGAGGTACGAGAGCGCGGGGACGCAGCTCTACGTCTCGCGCGGCACGGGCGTCATCGGCGTGCCCGTCCGCATCGGCGCGCGACCCGAGGTCGCCGTCATCCGCTTAGAGAGAGCCTGAAGAGTAGGATTTTTGATTTTAGATTTTAGATTTGCGATTTTGTCGAGCAGCGTCACAGTAAATCGCAAATCAAAAATCTAAAATCAAAAATCCTGTAGCGCTGCGGGGCGCGGGGCTCCCTGAAGCCTTACGGGGAGGCGCGGGGCGCAGCAGATGTTCTCAAGGCGCGCGCGGTCTTTCTGCATCTCGCGCTCTTCGGCGAGCCAAGCCATGACCTCCGCGAAGACGCGCGCGGCGTGCGGGTCGGCGGGCGTCTCGATGCGGTAGTGCATCCACTTGCCCTCGCGCCGCGCGGCCACGACGCCCGCGCGGCGCAGGTATGCGAGGTGGCGCGAAATCTTCGGCTGGCTCGCCCCCAAGACCTCTACGAAGAAGCAGACGCAGACCTCGCCCGCCGACATCAAATTCAAGAGCCTCAGCCGCGTCCGGTCGGCCAAAGCCTTAAAGAGCAACTCCAACTGCGCCTCGTTCTTCTTCATCTTCAATCCGCCCCCGCAACCCGACTCCGACGCTCAAGCAGAACCGTGTCGCGCCAGCGCCCACGGAGTTTGCCGACGCGCTCGCGCCGCCCGACCGGACGGAAGCCGCAAGACTCGTGCAGCGCGACGCTCGCGACGTTCTCGGGGAAGATGCTCGCTTGCAGCGTCCAGATGCCTTCCGCCTCCGACTCGCGCACGAGCGCTTCGAGAAGCGCGCGGCCTACGCGCCGGCCCCTGAAGTCGGCCCCGACGTAGACGCTCACCTCGGCGACGCCCGCGTAGACCTCGCGCGCCGACACCGGGCTGAGCGCCGCCCAGCCCGCGACGCGTCCGCCTTCGGCGAGCGCGACCAGGCGACACGCGCGCAGGTGCGAGGCGTCCCAGCGCCCCCAGTCGGGCGCTTCGGTCTCGAAGGTCGCGTCGCCCGTGGCGAGACCTTCGAGGTAGACGGCGCGCACCTCCGGCCAGTGGCGGGGGAGCATCCTTTCGACCGGCGGCGTCATGCAGAAAACATTTTACACATACGTCTTGACGAATGTGAAGTGCGGGTGTAGGATGCTCTCTCACATTCGCTTTGGCGCATATGTGAAGGGGGAAGGAGGACGGATGCAGGGCGAGACGTTGGAGACGCCGGAGCCCCGGGCGGAAGCCGAGGGCAAGGTTCTTGAGCCGGGGCAGGAGCCGCTGCCGTGCTGCGTTCTGCGGACGGTCGAGCGGGAGGGACGCGAGGTTACGGTCTGCGTCGCGACCTGTTGCGACGCGGCGGAGGCGGCGTGAGGTCATAGGCCGCGAGTCATCACGAAGGAGAGTTCTTATGTCGAGTTCAATCGAGCAGTTGGTGCGCGAAAGGTACGGCTCGGTCGCGAAGAGCGGGCTGTCGAGCGAGCAGGGGGGCGTGCGCGCGGTGGCCGAGGCGTTCGGCTACACGGCCGAGGAGCTTTCGTCCATCCCGGCGGAGGCGAACATGGGGCTCTCGTGCGGGAACCCGACCGCGACGGCCAACCTGCGCGCGGGCGAGGTGGTCGTAGACCTCGGGTCGGGCGGCGGGCTGGACGTCTTTCTAGCCGCGGAGAAGGTCGGGCCGACGGGGCGCGCCGTCGGCATCGACATGACGCCCGAGATGGTCGAGCTCGCGCGGCGCAACGCCTCGAAGCGGCTCGAAGGCGGCGCGCACGACAACGTCGAGTTCCACCTGGCGACCATCGACAGGCTGCCGCTCGCGGACTCGTCCGTCGATGTCGTCATCAGCAACTGCGTCATCAACCTCGCGCCGGACAAGCACGCCGTCTTCCGGGAGATCGCGCGCGTGCTCAAGCCCGGCGGCCGCCTGGCCGTGAGCGACATCGCGCTCAAGCTCCCGCTCCCCTCGGAGCTGAGCCGGGACTTGCTGGCCTACGTCGGCTGCATCGCGGGGGCGATCCCCGTCGAGGAGTACAGGCGGGGTCTCGTCGAGGCGGGCTTCTCGGAGGTCGCCGTCATCGACTCGGGCGCAGACCTCAACGCCTACGCGCAGGTCGAGGGCCAGTCCGGCTGCTGCTCGCCCGCGATGAAGGAGGGCGAGCCGAAGGGCCTGCCCGTGGCGAGTTCGTGCTGCGCCCCGGCCGAGACCGCGCAGCCTTCGGTCTCCTGCTGCGGTTCCACTCCCGAGGGCGAACTGCACGGCGACCTGCGCGACGTGCTCGCGCGCTACAACGTCAACGACTACGCGGCGAGCGTGAAGGTCTTCGCCGTCAAGCCGCGCGGTGACTGAGAGGCGGCGAGCGAAGGGCGGCCGCGGGGGTGCGGCCGCCCGGCGGCTGGTGGCCGAAGGGCTCGGCACCTGTTTCCTGCTGGCCGCGGTGGTCGGCTCCGGCGTGATGGGCGAGCGGCTGGCGGGCGGCAACGTGGCCGTCGCGCTGCTGGCTAACACGCTGGCGACGGGCGCGGCGCTCGTCGCCCTGATACTGACGTTCGGGCCCGTCTCCGGCGCGCACTTCAACCCGGCCGTGACGCTCTGCGACGCCTGGCAGGGCGGGCTCGCTTGGCGCGAAGTCCCCGTTACGTCGGGGCGCAGGTCGCGGGCGCGCTCGCGGGCGTCGCGGCCGCGCACACGATGTTCGGGCTGCCGCTCTTCTTCGCCTCGCGCCGCGCGCGCGCGGGCGGCGCGCAGCTCTTCAGCGAGTTCGTGGCGACGTTCGGGCTGCTGTCCGTGATCTGGGGCTGCGCGCGTCTGCGAACGGCCGCGGTGCCGTTCGCGGTGGCCGCGTACATCACGGCGGCCTACTGGTTCACGGCCTCCACCTCGTTCGCCAATCCGGCCGTGACGCTGGCGCGTGCGGCGAGCGACACGTTCGCGGGGATACGGCCGTCGGACGCGCCGGGCTTCGTCTGCGCGCAGTCGGCGGGGGCGGCGGCCGCGACGCTGCTGTTCCGCTGGCTCGTGCCCGCGCTGCCGAGGGATGCCGGGGCGGTCGTCGTGCCTCACAGTGAGGAGGGAAGGGATGAGCGATAAGAAGCGCGTGTTGATTCTCTGCACGGGGAACTCTGCGCGGAGCCAGATGGCCGAGGGGTGGCTGAGGAGTTTGGGTGGAGGGCGCTTCGAGGTCTACAGCGCGGGCACCCGGCCGAGCACGGTGCGCCCCGAGGCGGTCGAGGCGATGCGCGAGGTCGGGGTGGACATCACTTCGCACCGCACGAAGTCCGTGGAAGAGTTCGCCGGCCGGGAGTTCGACTACGTCATCACGGTCTGCGACAACGCGCGCGAGAGCTGCCCCGTCTTTCCGGGCAAGACCGAGCGCATCCACTGGGGCTTCGACGACCCGGCGGCGGTCGAGGGCGGGTGGGACGAACGCCTCGCCGCCTTCCGGCGCGTGCGCGACGAGATAGGCGAGCGGCTGCGCGCGTGGGCCGGCGCGGCGGAGTCGGCCTAGTTCTCTTCCGTCTGACCTTCCTCGGGGTCGTCCGCGGACTGGCCCGGCGGGGGGACGTTGTCGGGCACGGGCTCGCCCTTCTCCGCGCGTATGCGGAAGATGGAGCAGTCGCCGTCGGTGTAGACCTCGTCGAACCAGCCGCTGTCGAGCGCGTCGTTGAAGAAGTCTTCGTGCTCGTGGTCGGTGAAGACGTAGCGGGCGCAGCGCTTCCGGTCGCCCTCGCCGACGCAGAAGTTGTCGCGGATGAGCGGCCCGAGGTTGGCGACCTCATCGTCCGTCAGGTCGCGGGCGATGGTGATTTTGCCGTGCAGCTCGGCCAGCCTTCGATCCTTGTCGAGCAGGTAGGTCGGGTCGAGCCCCGAGACCCACGCGAGCTTCGGGTTGTAGAAGAAGAGCTTGGGGAAGTCGTCCCAGTCCGTGTTGACGATCAGCTCGCCGGGCTCCGCGTTCTTCGAGAGCCACTCCATCCCGCCCTTGTATAAATCCGGCCCGGCCATCCCGGCGATGTCCTGCGCGGTGACGCGCGCGTACCAGACCATCGGGGCGGCGAGCAGCACGAAGGCCGTCGCGACGCAGACCATCTCCCAGGCGCGCGCGTTCTCGACCCGCGCGGGCGTGGGCGGCTCGTCCAGTTCGAGCGGGCTCTCCTCGTCGGCCGGCTCGCGCCGCGCGTAGAGGTCGCGCGCGCGGCGGACGAGCGGCTCGACGGCGAAGGCGGCGAAGAGGACGGCGAAGGGCGGGAAGTACTCCGCGAAGCGCCGCCAGCGCATGTTGACGATCATGAGGAAGGTCGAGAAGAGCAGCAGGAGGAAGGCGCGCCCCCGGCTCCTGTCGCCCGCGTCCTTGAACGACACGTAGCCGACGAACATCGCCGCCAGCGCCACGCCGCAGTTGCCCAGGAACTCCCAGGTGCTGTACGGGTACCACTCCGACCCGACGGTCGTCGAGAAGTCCTGCGCCGTGACCTTCATCAGAAGGTGCTCGTACGTCAGCCGGAAGTTGTGCGGGAAGTAGGGGTTGATGACGTTGCCGAGCAGCGTGCCGACGACGACCAGGCCCACCGCGCCGAGCGCGCGCCAGACCTCGCGCGCCGGGGCGCGCTCCTGCCAGAGGACGACGAGCAGCCAGAAGCCGGCGGCCGCCCACAAAAGGAAGACCATGTCGTAGGTCAGCGCGAAGACGAAGGAGAGCGGCAGCAGCCAGCGGTACTTCCGCTCGAAGAGCAGGTGGAGGCCGGCGACGAGCAGCACGATGGAGACGCTCATCGCCTTGCCCATGTTGATGCGGTAGAGGAAGGGCGCGGCGCTGCCGATGACGGCGACGAGCCAGACGAGCGGGTAGCTCACGCGGTTGCGCACCAAAAGCCAGTAGCAGGAGAAGACCGCGAGGCACGCGAAGAGCCACGTCCCGATCTTCGCGCCCGTCTGGAAGTCCGAGAAGAAGGTGAAGGGGATTTGCAGGACGTGGAAGAGGAGGTGGTGATCGACGTAGTCCCTCGGGTTGAGCGTCGTGAGCGGCAGCGCGTCGAACGAGGGCGGGAAGTTCCCGGCGAGCGCCGACTCCCAGAGCATCCGGCTCCAGCGGAAGTGGTAGTAGGCGTCGTAGTCGCCGCAGCAGATCGAGCCCGTCGAGAACTGCAAGTACCAGAAGACCGCGCCGATCAGCGCCGCGCCCGCGAAGAGCAGCGCCGCGCGGCTGTTCAGAATGCCTACCAGCCCGGCGCGCCGAGCCGGCACGTCGCCGGCTTCGATGACATCCGTCTGTTTCTCATGCTCCGCGGCATCCGCGGGGACAGGCCCGCCCTCTATGTTCTCCATAATTCCCTCATCAGTATGTACAGACACACCCCGGAGGATTTAACGAGCCGAATCGAGTCAACGAAAATATCACGAACGCGCGTAGGCATGAAGCCGCGACCGTTTATCAGGTCAGAACCACCCGCGGTAGCGGGTGGGCCTTTGTTACCCGAATCTCTCGGTTGAGCAAGGCCCACCCGCTACCGCGGGTGGTTCTGACCCGGCGGCGTACGCGACCTTATTTAGCCGCAGAGCTTCCTCACGGCGTCGAGGAGGTCGGAGGGGTTGATGGGCTTGTGGAGGAAGTCGTCGAAGCCGGCGCGGCGGGCGCGCTCGCGGTCTTCGAGGTGCGTGAAGCCGGTGACGGCGATGAGCGGCGTCGTCTTGTAGTCGGGCAGCGCGCGCAGGGCCTCGGCCAGTTGGTAGCCGTTCATCCCGGGCATGCCGATGTCGGAGATGACGGCGTCGAAGCGCGCGGCGCGCGCGGTGTCGAAAGCCTCCGCGGCCGAGAAGGCCATCGCCACCTCGTAGCCCGCGTGGCTCATCAGGAGCGCCAGAAGCTCCGTCACGTCGGGCGCGTCGTCCACGACCAGCACGCGCAGGCGCACGCCTCCCGCAATACCCTCGCGTTCGGGACGGCGGTCGGGCTCGTACATCTTCTTCAGCGAGGCGCGCATCCCGAGGCCGCGCGCCGAACTCCCCCTTGTGTAAATCAGTAGGCAGTAGGCAGATGGCAGCCGCTCCGCGTTCCGGACGTTGCAAGGTTAATCCACAGTTTCTGACAGCGGCTCTCTTACTGCCCACTGCCTACTGCCTACTGCTCCTTCCGCGTGAGCGCGTCCATCCGCTCGGCCAGCTCGGCCGGGTCTACGGGCTTGGCGACGTGCGCGTCGAAGCCGGCGGCGAGCGCGGCCTCGGCGTCACGCTGCGCGGCGTAACCCGTGAGCGCCAGCGCCGGCACCTCTCGCAGGTGGGGCAACTCGCGCAGGCGCGCGATCAACTCGTATCCGTCTATTCGTGGGAGGCCGATGTCGGAGACGATTATATCAAACCGCCCCGACTCGGCAACGCTGAGCGCCTCCTCGGGCGTGGCGCAGGCCGTCGCGCTGTAGCCGCGCGACTCGAAGGCGACCGTCAGCATCTCCAGGGTGTCCGGCGCGTCCTCGACGAGCAGGACGTGGCAAGCCCTCTCCGCGCAAGGCGCGCCCTCGCCCCCCGTGAGGTCGCCCGAGCCGTGCCGCGCGCCGCCGGATTCGACCGCGGGCAGCGCGACCGTGAAGCGGCTGCCACGCCCCGGGCCCGCGCTCTCGGCTCGGACGCTCCCGCCGTGCGCCTCGACGAAGCTCTTGACGAGCGCCAGCCCGAGCCCGAGCCCGCCGTGCGCCCGCGTCGTCGCCATGTCGGCCTGCCGGAAGCGCTCGAAGACGTGCGGCAGGAACTCCCGGGGAATCCCCTGGCCCTCGTCCTCGACCTCGACGCGCGCCTCGCCGTCGGGCGCGCCGACGCGCACGCGGACGCGCCCGCCCTCGGGCGAGAACTTCACGGCGTTGTGCAGCAGGTTCCAGAAGACCTGAACCAGCCGCGTGCGGTCGCCGCTGACGACCGCGGGGCGGGGGCCGCCGGCCTGCACCTCCAGCTCGACGGAGCGCGCGTCGGCCTGCGGCCGGACGGTCTCGGCCGCCTCGCGCACGACCGAGGAGAGATCGACGGGCGCGCGCTCGATCCGCATCTTGCCCGAGAGGATCGAGGACATGTCGAGCAGGTCGTTGATGAGGCGCGCGAGCGACTGCGAGTTCCTCTCGATGACGCGCACGCCCTGCGCGACCTCCGCCTCGCCGAGCCTCCCGGAGCGGATCATGTGCGTCCAGCCGAGGATGGGCGTTAAGGGCGTGCGCAGCTCGTGCGAGAGGGTGGCGAGGAACTCGTCCTTGGCGCGGTTGACCTCCTGCGCCTGCGCGTAGAGGACGCGCAGGCGCTCCTCGGCCTCCTTGATCTCGGTGATGTCGAGCGTGACGCCGCGCATCCCCAGCGGACGCCCGCGCTCGTCGAGGATGACGCGCGACTGCGCCTCGACGTGGACGGCCCGGCCGTCCTTGCGCACCCAGCGGAACTGGCTGGTGCCGCCCTCCCGACTCTCGAAGATGGCGCGCGCCTCGGCCGCCGCCCGCTCGCGGTCTTCCGGGTGGACGATTGAGAGCCAGAAGTTGGGCGTCGAGAGCCACTCGCCCACGGTGTAGCCGAGCATCTGCTCGACGTAGTCGCTGACGAAGTCGATGCGCTGCGCCGCCTCGTCGGGCTCGCCCCACGCCTCCCACACGACGCCGGGCACGTCCGCGAGGAGGTTCTTCAGGCGGCCGCGCTCGTGCTCGACGAGGCGCGCGAGCCGCGCGTGCTCCGCGTCGGCGCGCTTCTGCGCCGTGATGTCGCGCGCGATGGTCGAGGCCCCGACCAGGAGGCCCGACCCGTCGCGGATGGGCGAGACGACGAGCGACACGTCGAGGCGCGAGCCGTCCTTGCGCACGCGCACGGTCTCTTCGCGCTCGACGCGCTCGCCGCCGCGGAGCCGCTCCATGATCTCTTCGAGGTCTGCGTGCAGCTCGCTCGGGAGGATGAAGGAGATGTGGCGGCCGACGGCCTCCTCGGCCGTGTAGCCGTACATCCGCTCGGCCGCGGCGTTCCAGCTCGTGACCGTGCCTTCGAGCGTCTTGCCGATGACGGCCTCGCTCGAAGACTCGACGATGGCGGCCTGGTGCGCGCGGCCGCGCTCGGCCTTGCGCTGCTCGGTCACGTCGTGGAAGACGAGGACGACGCCCGTCGTGCGCCCGCGCCCGTCGCGGATGGGCGCGCCGCTGTCGTCGATGGGGAACTCCGTCCCGTCGCGCGCCAGAAGTACCGTGTGGTTCGCCAGCCCGACGACCTTCCCCTCGCGCAGGACTTTATCGACCGGGCTCTCCACCTCCGCGCGCGTGACCTCGTTGACGATCCTGAAGACCTCGTTGAGCGGCCGCCCCTCGGCCTCCGCGAGCGTCCAGCCGGTGAGGCGCTCGGCGACGGGGTTCATGAAGCGTACGAGCCCGCGGCCGTCCGTCGAGATGACGGCGTCGCCGATGCTGCGCAGCGTCGTCTGCAAAGACTCGCGGTCTACGCGCGCGGCCGACTCGGCGCGCGCGCTGCGCTCGGCGAGCGCCGAGATGAGCAGCGAGACGAGGACGAAGACGCCCGTCTGGAGCACGCCCGAGAAGTCGAACGCGAAGGCGTAGGGCGGGCCGAGGAAGAAGAAGTTGGCGGCGAGCGCCGAGAGCGCGATGCTCAGCAGGACGGGGCCGCGCCCGGCGTAGAGCGCGACGACGATGACGGCGACGAAGTAGAAGATGAAGGGGACGCTGCCGCGCTCAAGCCCCGCCGCGGCGTAGAGCGCGAACATCGAGAGCGTGGCCGAGGCGGACGCCGCGACCGCCAGCCCGTAGCGGGCGGGGGCCAACTCGCTCCAACTCAGGCTCTGACTCGGCCCGTCGAGGGGGCGGGGGGCGGTCATCTCTCTTCCTTAGCTCGTTCCCGGCGCGGGGTCGGGCGCGCACGTACTGCCGAAGATGTGTCTGTCGTCGAGGGTCTGTCGCTTGCGCCGACAACCTACTGCTTTTCGCCGCGGCAAGTCAAGAAAAGGGTGTTGGGTTGTAGGTTTTAGGTGCCGGGTAAGACTGCTGCATATACCCGGCACCTAAAACCCAACACCCAACACCCAAGACCGGCATTTGCTTTTATCGACCTCCGGCCTCTAACCTCTGAACACTATGTACCCGGCAGGCAACCTGCACATCCCTGCGCCGCACGGGCGGCTTGAGGCGATCCTGAAGGAGCCGCGCGGCGCGGAGGCGCGCGCCGCGGCGCTCGTGCTCCACCCGCACCCTTTGCACGGCGGGACGATGCACAACAAGGTCGTCTTCCGCACGGCGCGCGGGCTCGAAGACGCGGGCGCGGTCACCCTGCGCGTCAACTTCCGCGGCGTCGGCCACTCCACAGGCCGCCACACGGGCGCGCGCGGCGGCGAGCAGGAGGACGCGCGCGTCGCCTTGGATTACCTGATCGGGAAGTACCCGAACCTCCCCGTCTTCCTCGCGGGCTTCTCCTTCGGCGCGCGCGTCGGGTTGGAGGTGGGCACGCACGACGCGCGTGTTAAATACCTCGTCGGCGTCGGCACGCCCGTCAGCATCCCCGAGCGCGAGTACGACTTCTCCTTCGTCGAAGCGTGCCGCAAGCCCCTCCTCCTCGTCCACGGCGAACAAGACGAGTTCGGCTCCGTCCCGGACCTCCGCGCCCTCGCCGCCCGCCTCCCCGACCCCTCCCTCGCCCGAATCAAAATCATCCCCCACGCCAGCCACTTCTTCGACGACCAGTTAGAAGACTTAAGGCGCGCCGTCGCGGAGTGGACGGAAGAGATGCTTGGAGCCCGTAAACCGTAAACCGTGACCCGTGAACCGTGACAGGTGAAGGCAGGCTCCTTCTTGTCACGGTTCACGGTTCACGGGTCACGGGTTTTTACGGCCGGGCCGCCGCCTCTTCGTAAAGTCGATCAATCACGTCCTTGTACTTCTCGTCGATGACGCGGCGTTTGATTTTGAGGGTGGGGGTGAGTTCGCCGCCTTCGATGGTCAGCTCGCGTTCGAGGAGGGCGACGCGCTTGACGCGCTCGTAGCGGGCGAGGTCGGCGGTGAGCGCGTCCACCTGGCGCTGAAGGAGGTCGATGACGCGCGGGTGGCGGCAGAACTCGGCCGGCGTCTTGCAGTCGAGCCCCTTGTGCTGGGCGTAGGAGCGCAGCATCTCCCAGTCGGGGACGATGAGGGCGGCGGGGAACTTGCGCCCGTCGCCGACGAGCACCACCTGGCTGACGAAGCGCGACTGCTTGATGAGCTGCTCGACCGGCTGCGGGGCGATGTACTTGCCGCCCGAGGTCTTGAGCAGCTCCTTCTTGCGGTCGGTGATGCGCAGGTAGCCTTCCGCGTCGAGCACGCCGATGTCGCCGGTCTTGAACCAGCCGTCTTCGGTGAAGACCTCGCGCGTGGCGTCGGGCTTGTTGTAGTAGCCGCGCATGACGTTGGGGCCGCGCGTCTCGATCTCGCCGTCCGAGGCGATGCGCACCTCCACGTCGCGGATGGGGCGGCCGACGGTGCCGATGCGGTTGTCTTCCGCGCCGTTGACGCAGATGACCGGCGAGGTCTCGGTCAGGCCGTACCCCTGAACGATGGGCAGGCCCGCGCCGTAGAAGATGAGCCCGAGTTCTTCGGGGAGCGCCGCGCCGCCCGAGCAGAAGAGGCGGATGCGCCCGCCCGTCGCCTCGCGCCACTTCGAGAAGACGAGGCTTGAGGCGGCCTTGTGCTGCAACTTAAGAAGAGGACTGACCGGCCTCCCCCACACGACGGCGTGCGCCCAACGCTTGCCGACGCCCACCGCCCACATGAGCAGCGCGGTCTTGACGCGCCCGCCCTCGGCCGCCTTGTCCTTGATGCGCGCGTAGATCTTCTCGAACAGGCGGGGGACGGCGACGACGACGGTGGGGCGCACCTCGCGCATGTTGTCGCCGATGCGCTCGATGGCCTCGGCGAAGTAGACCTTCGCGCCGTGGTGCAGGTACATGTACATCGCGCCGCGCTCGAAGACGTGCGAGAGCGGCAGCACCGAGAGCGCCACGTCGTCCGGCCTGAACGCCAGGCGCTCCGACGTGCCCGCGAGGTTCGAGACGACGTTCGAGTGCGTCAGCATCACGCCCTTCGGCTCGCCCGTCGTCCCCGAGGTGTAGATGATGGTCGCGAGGTCTTCCGCCGAGACCGCGCCGGAGAGTTCTTCGAGCAGGCCGGGCCGCTCGTCTTCGAGCTTCGCGCCGCGCGCCTCAAGCTCCGCGAGCGTGAGCACGCCTTCGCCCGCGCCCTCCTCATTCGAGAGCAGCACGATAGTTGAGAGCGCGGCGCACGACGAGAGCGCCTCGCGCACGCGCTCGTAGGCCGCGCGGTTCTGGACGAAGAGAAGGAGCGCGCCCGAGTCCTCTGTGATGTAGCAGACCTGCTGCGGCGCGAGCGTCGGGTAGAGCGGGACGTCGATGACCCCCGCGAACTGGCACCCGAGGTCTGCGATGACCCACTCGGGCGAACTCTCCGAGAGAATCCCCGCGCGCTCGCCGCGGCGCAGGCCCAAGGCGTGCAGGCCCAGCGCGACCCGTCGGACACGCCGCAGGAGTTCCTCCGAAGAGATGGGCCGCCACTCGCCTCCGCGCCTGTAGTTGAGCGCGTCGGGCCGCGCCTTGAGCGTGAGCGCGCCCAGCATGATGTCGATGATCGTCTCGGGCTCGCCCACACGCATCCGGTCGCCCAGCCCCGTGCCCGTCGTTACAGTCCCCGTAGTTTCCATCTTCAAGCGCTCACACCCCCGAGGAAGATGTCCAGCACCTCGTCGGCCATCGGCGCGAGCTTGTAGCGGCGCTTCGACAGAATCCAATTGGTCGCCATCTCGTCCAGCGCGCCGAAGAGCACCTTCGCGACGAGCTTCGCGTTCAAGCCCCTACGGAAGACCCCCGCGGCCTGCCCCTCCTCGAAGACCTCGCGGATGAGGCCGAGGTACTCGGCCAGGCCCGCGGCCGAGAACTCCTCCATGAACTTGGTCGTGCCCCGCAGCTCGACCTGGAAGACGACGGCGAGGTCGCGGTCGGCGCCGAGCCGTTCGAGGTGGTGGCGCGCGATGCGGCGGAGCTTCTCGCGCGGGTCTTCGATCTTCGCCAGCTCCTCGCGCCCCGCGCGGACGGCCTCGCCCGTGTTGCGCTCGAAGATGGAGCGCAGGATCTCTTCCTTGCTCTTGAAGTAGAGGTAGACGGTGCCGTCGGCGACGCCGGCCTCGCGCGCCACGTCGGCCACCTTCGAGTTGAAGTAGCCCGACCGCGCGAAGACCTTCGTCGCGGCGCGCATGATGGCCTCGCGCTTGTCGCCGGCGGGGACGGCGGGAAGGGAACGTGCGGTACGCATCTGGCTCAAGGGTCTCCGTGCCGCTCTCGCGAAAGGGTTTGCTGAATGGCTATTCATTCAGTCCGACGCCCCTAGCCTAACAAAAGAGCCGTGAACCGTAAACCGTAAACCGTGACAAGAAGAACTTGTCTTCACTTGTCACGGTTTACGGTTTACGGTTCACGGCCTTTTAGGGTCGGGCTTCCGCCTCCTCGTCCTCTTCCGCGACGAGTTGTTCGTGGCCGTTGAAGCCGGGTTGGCCGCCCCTGATGTTGATGTCGCGCTGCGGGAAGGGGATTTCGATGCCCTCCTCTTTGAAGAGGCGGTGGATGTTGTAGCGGATGGCGCTCTTGACCTGGAGGTGGCGGCGCGGCTTCTCCGACCAGACGAGCAGGCGGAAGTTGAGCGAGGAGTCGGCGAACTCCATGAACTGCACCGCGGGCTTCGGCTCTTCGAGGGTGAACGGGACGCCCTGGGCGGCGCGCAGGAGCGTGCGGGTGACGTGGTCGGGGTCGGCGTCGTAGGAGACGCCGACGGGGATCGAGAGGCGCACGCGCCGCTCGCGGTTGTAAGACCAGTTGAGGAAGTTCTGGTTGACGATCTTCGAGTTGGGCACGACCGAGGCGATGTTGTTGTTGGTGATGACAATGGTCGTGCGCAGGTTGATGCTGCGCACCATGCCCTCGGTCAGCTCGCCGTCGGGGCCGGGGATGGTGATGTAGTCGCCGACGCGGACGGGGCGCTCGAAGAGGATGATGAAGCCGGAGGCGATGTCGCCCGCGATGAACTGGAGGCCGAAGCCGATGCCGATGGAGAGCGCGGTGAAGGCGACCGCCAGCGAGGTGAAGTCGGCCTGCACGGCGATGCGCAGCGCGACGATCAGCCCGACGGCCATGATGAAGTAGTGGACGAGCCGGAGGATGGTGAACTGGACGCCGGGGTCGAGGTGCTTGTGGGTTGCCATCCGCCGCTCGACGAAGGCGCGCAGGTAGCGCGAGAAGACGACGGCGAAGACCAGCGCGAGCACCCCCATCGTCAGCGTGGCGATGGAGAAGGGGAAGTTGCCGATCCTCCACGTGTGGTTGATGTAGCCCCAGAGCCGCTCCAACAACGTCACCCGCTGCGGCTCCGCCGTCGCCGCCACCTCCTGCCACCACACCCACGCCGCCGTTAACAGGCCGACCGCTGACATCAGACTCAAACCTCCCGTCCCGGTTCTCTAAACCGCGCCCGAAAGCAGAAGCCGCCCGCACCTCGTTTCAGGGGGCGGGCGGCTTCTCGGAGTGAAACTTGTTGGCGGAGGGTGAGGGACTCGAACCCCCAAGCCCTTTCGGGCGACGGTTTTCAAGACCGTTGCAATAGCCGTTCTGCCAACCCTCCGCTCTGCCAACCAAAATACGCGACTTTAACGCTCACTTCAAGGCGACTACTTTCTCACGCGAGGGCGCTTCCACGTAACTTGGTGCCCTTTTACGCCGAGAATGGACTCAATATAGTGGAGGGCGTTACAGACGCGGCAAAGGACATTGTAATCACTCATCTCAACCCTACCTTGGGCAATGTCACGATAGAGTTGTCGGTTCTGTCGTGTCTTTGCCATAGCCCTGCCGCCGCCGTTGATGTGATTAATCTCAAGCAGACTTACTTCGTCACACCCGCAATTAGCACAATGCTTTCCGCCTAGCACGTCCATCGCGCTCTCGCGCACGCGCCGGTGCTGTTCGCGCCACTTACGCCTTTCTTCCTCGACGTCGTATTCGCTGCTCTGCCGCCGTCGCTCGCGGTAGGCAGCCATGTACTCCCGCATGTACTCGCGGTGCTTCCGGCTGCCTTTCTCCGTCGCTCTATAACGACTGTGTTTCTCTGCCACGCAGCCAGTGTATCACCTAACAAGAGATTTGTCTTAGTTAGGCGACCCGGCAAGATGACTAAAGCCGAACGGAGAAAAAATTTCGGGAGGGGTGAACCAACCACGGATTTTTTATCGCGTTAATGGGCGGGTGGGAGTTTGGCCTGAGCGAGCAGAGGGGGCGGGCGCATTTTCGAGTCGGAGGTGTGTGATGGCAGGGAAGTGGCGGAGGCGTCTGTTGAAGGCGGCCGGGTACGGCGTGGCCGTCCTTCTGGTCGTCGTGTGCGTCGGCATCACGGTGACGGTCGGGTGGCGGCCGTTCGTGGGGCCGAAGGCGCGGCCGCTGACGGCGCGCCGCTTCGAGGCGACGCCCGCGCGCCTTGAGCGCGGGCGCTACCTCGTCGAGAGCGTGTCAGCCTGCTTCGCCTGCCACACCACCTACGACCCGAAAGACCCCGTGAAGTCTTACGCCGCGGCGACGAACAAGGGGGGCGGCGGCTCGCTCGCGGCGGACGGCGCGCCGTGGCTCATCGCGCCGAACATCACGCCGGACGAGGAGACCGGCGCGGGCCGTTGGACGGACGACATGTTCGCGCGCGCCATCCGCGAGGGCATCGGCCACGACGGCCGCGCGCTCTTTCCCGCGATGCCGTACCAGAACTACCGCAACTACTCGGACGAGGACTTGGCCGCAATCGTCGTCTACCTGCGCTCGATCCCCGCGGTGAAGAACAGGCTGCCGAAGTCGGAGATTCCGTTCCCGCTCTCAAAGCTCATCAACACCGTGCCCGAGCCTTTGACCGACTCGGTTCCGGAGCCGGACATGTCTACCGCGGTGAAGCGCGGCGAGTACATGATTAGAGCTGCCGACTGCTCGGGGTGCCACACGCCGCGCGGCGAAAAGGGCGCGCCGATTCCGGGGATGGACTACGCGGGCGGCAACCCCTTCGACGACGGCAAGGGCGGCGCGGTCACGCCGATGAACCTGACGCCGGACGCGACCGGCATCTCCTATTACGACGAGGCGCTCTTCGTCAGGACGATCCGCACCGGCCACGTCGGCGCGCGCGCCCTGAGCGCGCACATGCCCTGGTGGGTCTACAAGAACATGACGGACGAAGACCTCAAGGCGATCTTCGCCTACCTCCGCACGGTCAAGCCCGTCGAGCACCGCGTGGACAACACGGAGAAGCCGACCTTCTGCAAAGTCTGCAAACAGAAGCACGGTCTCGGGGAGAGGAATTGAAGGGGGTAGGCAGTTAAGGATAGAGAGCGGGCCGAATTGAACGGAGGCGGCGAGTTGCGATGCTCGCCGCCTCCGTTTCTTTCAGGCACCTTCTCGTCTTCAACTGCCTACTGCCGTCTGCCTACTGCCTACTGCGGCGGCGGGGGCGGGTAGGTGTTGGGGTCGCGGCGTTGTCGCTCTTCAAGACGGCGGAGGCGTTCTTCGCGGAGGATTCGCTCTCGCTCAAGGCGCGCCCTCCTTCTCGCTTCGGCGACGCGCCGGAGGATTTCGCGCGTCTCTTCGCGCGTGAGCGGTTGGGCTCTGAGGTCGCGGCCGCGAAGAATTGGGTCCGCAGCGGCCTCGGGCGGCAGCGGGGGCGCGCCGGGGAATGGCGGGCGTGGCTCGGGCGGTTCGGGGTGTTCCGAGGGGGGCTGTGCGGCGCGGGGCGTGGGAGCCGCGGTCGCGCGCTTCTGCGCGGCGGCGGGCGTGGCCGCGGGGGTCGGCGTCGCCTCGACCGCCTGCTGCGCGGAGGGCGCGGCGTACTCGGGCGGGGTGGACTGCGCGGTCGGCTGCGGCGTGGGCAGCGCGGCCGGCATGTCCCGCGGCGTGCTCTGCACGAACGCGTAGAGGCCGACGCCCGCGAGCGCGAGGGCGACGACGCCGAGCGCGACGTACAGCGCTCGGCGCGAGCCTCCGCGGGGCGGCGCGTCCGCGGGCTTCAAGCGCGTGACGACCGAGTTGTCGTCCGCGCCTTCGACCGTGGTCGGCTCGGCCGCGCGCGCGTTGGTGCGTGCGGCCGAAGGCCCGCCGCCGAGCAGCGTCGCCGCCTCGTGCGCGACGGCGGGGCGCGTCTCGGCCGCGCGCGGCTCGTGCGCGGAGGTGCGCGCGGCCCCGGAGTCCATCAGGCGCGTCTTCTGCTCCGACTCGACGCCGGTCAGGAGCGTCGCCGCGGCCGCGGCGCCCGAAGCTTCGGCGCCCGTGCGCCCGGCCTCGCGCAGCGCGGCGCGCATCTCTTCGGCCGAAGCGAAGCGGCGCGCGGCGCTCAAGGCCATCGCGTGCGTGAGGACGCCCGAGACTTCCGAGGGGACGTGCGCGGCCGTCTCGCTCGCGGGTCGCAGGGGGTCCGGCTCTCCGTTGAGCACGGCGGTCGCGCGCGTCAGGGCGTCGGGCGGCGTCGCGCCCGTCAGCAGGTGGTAGAGGGTCGCGCCCAAAGAGTAGAGGTCGCTGCGCGGGTCCGTGCCCGCGCCCTGCATCTGTTCGATGGGGGCGTAGTTGAAGGAGTAGCCGAAGAGGCTGCCCGTCTGCGTGACGCGCGTCTGCAAGGGCGTGCCCTTGGCGAGCCCGAAGTCGAGGAGGACGACCTGGTCGCGGCTGGTGAGCTTCAGGTTCTGCGGCTTGATGTCGCGGTGGATGACCGGAGGCTCCTGCGTGTGCAGGTAGTCGAGCGCGTCGAGCAGTTGGTCGGCCCACCCGAGCACTTGCTTTACCGGAAAGCCTGCGCCGCCCCGCGCCTTCAACATCTGCGAGAGGTCTTCGCCGGGGATGTACTCCATGACGAGGAACTGCCCCTCGGCCTCCTCGAAGTGGTCGCTGACGCGCGGCAGGGCGTGGTGGCGCAGGCGGTTGAGGAGCCGCGCCTCGCGCTCGAAGGCTTTGCGCAGCGCCGCGTCCTGGAAGAAGGTCTCCTTGAGCGCGACCGTCGAGCCGAAGCGGCGGTCGGTGGCGACGTAGACGGCGCCCATCCCGCCCTCGCCGATCTGCCGCTCGACGGCGTAACGGTTCTGCAAGACTGTGCCGGGGGCGATCATCCGCGCAATCGTAATTGGTGAATGGTGAATAGTAAATAGTGAATGGTAAGAGCCCGTCTTAACCATTCACCATTTACCATTCACCATTTACGACTGAAGCACTTCGAGCATGCCTTCGTGGACGAGGCCGTTGCTGGCGGCGATGGGCGGCTTGTAGATGTGGAAGGGCGAGCCGTCGTAGTGGGTGACGCGGCCGCCCGCCTCCTCGACGAGCAGCACGCCCGCGGCCACGTCCCAGGGGCGCAGGCCCTCTTCGTAAAAGCCGTCGAAGCGGCCGGCGGCGACGTAGGCGAGGTCGAGCGCGGCCGCGCCGTCGCGGCGCACCGACTGCGCCTTCATGATGAAGTCGCGGAAGTGGCGCGCGAAGTCGGTGCGCTCGCGCACGTCGTAGGGGAAGCCGGTGCAGATGAGCGCGCGGTTCAACTCGTCCGTCTCGGAGACGCGCACGCGGCGGCCGTTGAGGGTCGCGCCCTCGCCGCGCTCGGCGGCGAAAAGCTCGTCGCGCGTGGGGTCGTAGACGACGCCGACGACCACGCGCCCCTCGTGTTCGAGCGCGACCGAGACGCAGAAGACAGGGTAGCCGTGCGCGTAGTTGGTCGTGCCGTCGAGCGGGTCGATGATCCACTTGTGCGCGGAGTCCTCGCCGCCCGCCTCGGCCACGTCGCCCGACTCCTCTGTGAGGATGCGGTGGCGCGGGTGGTAGCTGCGGATGCGCTCGACGATGAGCCGCTCTGCCGCGAGGTCGGCCTCGGTCACGAGGTCGATGTCGCCCTTGTTCGAGACCTGAAGGGCGCGCCCGAACTTGTCGGCCAGAATCTTCCCGGCCTCCCGCGCGGTCTGGATGGCGAAGTTGAGCATGGGATAAGTAGTCAGTAGACAGTAGTCAGTAGTCAGTAGAAAGGCAATCGTCAGTCGAACCGTCAGATGCCAGTATCAACTACCGAGACGCGGAGCGCTACTGACTACTGACTACTGACTACTAACTACCTGTCTTTCAAGATCGCCACGATCTCCGTCTGGACGGGCTGGCCCGTGACTTCGATGTCTTTGTCGGAGACGTAGACGTTAATTTCCGAGCGGACGCCGAAGCGGCCTTCGAGGTAGATGCCGGGCTCGATGGAGAAGACGGTGCGGGGGATGATGCGGCGCGAGTCGCGCGTCTCGAAGTTGTCGATGTTCGCGCCGTTGCCGTGCCCCTCCTCGCCGATGGAGTGACCCGTCCGGTGCGTGAACTGCTCGCCGTAGCCCGCCCGCTTGATGTGGCCGCGCGACACGTCGTCCACCTGCGCGGCGCGGATGACCTTCCCGTCGCGGACGGCGGAGCGGACGAAGGCGGTGGCCGAGTCGCGCGCCTCTTTGACTATCTGGAAGACTCGGACGTACTCGTCGGGGACTGTCTCGCCGACGTAACCGACCCAGGTCTGGTCGGCGACGATGGAGCCGGGCTTCGCCGCCTTCACGGTGATGTCGAAGAGGACGAAGTCGCCGCGGCGGATGGGGGCGCTGCGCTCCGGCGTGGGGAAGTAGTGCGGGTTGGCGGTGTTGGCCCCGACCGAGACGTTGCCGACGCCGCCCGTCATCCCCTCCTCGCCGAGGCGGCGCGCGACGAACTGCTGGATTTCGTACTCGGTCGGAGTCTCGCCCGCACGGACTCTGCGGCCGATCTCGGCGAAGCCTTCCATGATGGCCTTGCGGAGCTTGTCGGCGGCCTCGCGGTGCGTCGAGAGCTGCTCGGGGCTCAGGGTGGCCTCGAACTGCTGGACGAGGTCGGCGCTGGTGACGACCGAGACGCCGGGCATCGAGCGCACCAGCTCGACCGTGCCGGCGTCCACGCGCGCGACGTAGGGGATGTCATTGTTGGGCGAGTACTGCATGGCGATCTTCTTGAGCACGACGCGCCTGCTCTGGAGCCCGCCGGAGGCGAGCGCGTCGCGGACGCCTGCGTGGAGCTGCTCCCAGCTCGCGTAGATGATCTTGCGGCCGGGGAGCTGATCGAGCCGGTAGCGCTCGATGGAGTGGACGACGCGGACGGGCTCGCCGACGACGGGCACGTAGTAGAACCAGCGGCGCGTGGTGACGCCCTGCGTCGGTAGGCGCAGGATGCGGTAGGCGAGCGGGTCGCTGCGGCGGAAGTCGTAGAAGAGCCAGCCGTCGAGGTTCGCCTCGCGCAGCGCGGCCTGTATCTCCGCGACGCGCCTGACCTGCTCGTCCCCGGGCCTGGCGTCCTGCGCGCGCGCCGCGGTGCAGAGCAGGAGTAAGAGCGCGAAGGCCGCGAGCGTGTGGTCTGTTCTTCTCATAGGGCTCTGATCTTTCACTCGTAGAGTTTGCGCAGCGTCGCGCGCCACACGGCGTGCGAGACGAGGTCGGTGCTGTCGCTGAAGGTGTCTATGCCGCCGATGGGTCGGCGCGCGGCGATGCGGCGGACGCGCTCGTCCACGATGCGCTCAAGAATCCGTGCGGCGAAGCCGTGCAGCTCGATGACGCGGAAGGGGCGGCCGAAGAAGTCGCGCGGCTCGGTCGGGAGGGGCTCGGTGACGCCGAGCCGGTTGTGCATCTCCGCGACGATGCGGTAAGCCTCGACCAGATGCCGCTCGCGCCCCTGCCACGTGTCGGCCGCGAGCGCGGCGCGCAGGTGCGGCGAGAGCGCCCCGGCGCATGACAACTGTTTGAAGGCCGTGCCGAACCACTTCGGGTAGGGCGCGTAGGTGCGCTCCGACAGGAAGCAGAGGCGCATCAGGTCGCGCACGAGGCGCGCGCCGATGAGGGCCGAGCCTATCTCGTCGCCGACGAGCCCCGCGCGCCCCATCAGGTGCTCCTCCTGCCCGACGCGCGCCCAGGCTGAGGCGAGCTGGTAGAGCCACACGTCGCGGGGGTAGTAGTCGAACCTCCGTCTTACCTCTTCGAGCCCTATCTCGTCATGGAAGACGCCGCCCGAGCCGACGGTGCGCAGCTTCTGCTCGGGGAAGGTGAGCCAGTCCGCGGGCTCTATCTCTTCATTAATGTCAAAAGCGAGGTAGTTCAGGAAGAAGCCGCGCGGCGTCATCAGCTCGACCTTGTGGTTGACCGGCCCCTCTTCGCGCGCGTCCAGGTGCTGCACGCCGTTGTCGTTCGGGTCGGGCTCGGTGAAGCTAGTCGGGTAGCCGCGGAGGCGGCGGGGAAGCCTGTGACGCAGCGCCTCGCGGATCGAGTCGCGCAGGCCGAAGTCCTTCTCTTCGACGAAGAGATCGACGCGCGGGCCCCAGCCGTGGTCGGCGCTCATCTCCGTGTCGAAGCCGAGGACTTCGGAGCCCGAGCCGAGGAGCGCCGCCGCGTAGCGCAGGGCGGGGAACTCCGCCGCGAGCGCGGGCCTGACCGCCTCCTCGAAGAAGAGCCTGCTCAACTCAAGACCTTTGACGAATTCGGGCATCGGGCTTTCGACTCCTGCCGGACTTCAGTAGCGCGAGCCGGGGCGGCGCTCGCCGAGTATATGATAATTCCGCTCGTCGATGGCCGACTGCACGGCGCGGCGGTCTACGTAGAGCGAGACGTGCGAGAAGTTGTAGGCGGCGAGCCCCGCGTGGAAGAGGACGCCGCAGGCGAGCACCGCGGCGGCCAGCTTCCGCCAGCGCGGCCGCGCGAGCAGCCTCTCCCAGCAGTAGAAGGCGTAGAGCACGGGGATGGGAAGCGTGACGTAGAGGTGGTTCGACTGCGGCGGCTTGATCGAGAAGAGGAAGAGCGCGTAGAGCAGCAGGACGTTGAAGAGCGCGAGGTACTTTATCGCGCGCCAGTCCGGCTGCCTGTGCGCGCGCAGGAACCACGAGCCGAGCAGCGCCGCGACCTGCGCGACGCCGACCGCGACGAGGAAGAGCGCGAGCGGCGCGAGCCACGGCTGCTCGGCGACGACGGCCAGCCGGTCGCGCGTGTGCGCGCCCATGAAGCGCGGCACCTCGAAGCTCGCGAACGAGAGCGTGCGCGTGAGGATGCCCCACAGCGCCGTCAGGTTCTCCGGGTTGAGGCGCACGGACTGCCCCGTAGCGCCGGCCGAAGGCCCGTACTTCAGATAAGTCGGAACCAGCAGCGCCGCCATCGGCGCCGCGCCCGCGGCGAAGTGGAGGAGCGCGGCGAGCCCGCGCCTGAGTCCTCCCTTGAACTGGAGTGCCAGCGCCGCGAGCGCGTAAGGGGCGAGCACGACCCAGGACATGTGCAACTGCATCGACCAGAAGAGGCCGAAGCCGAGCATGGCGTTCGCGAGCTGGGTGGGGACGAGCCCGCGCCGCGTGAAGGGGTAGAGTTCGAGCGCGCCGACGAAGAAGAGGACGCCGCCCGCGAGCATGTAGGAAGGGTTGTAGATGACGGTCGAGAGGTTGAGCGTCCACGGCGAGGTCAGCAGCCAGCCCCAGACGAACCAGCGCGGGAGGGCGGGCAGCCGCCGGCGGCAGTACCAAGCGAAGAGGCAGAGGCTCGCGAACGAGACGAGGCCCAGCAGGAGGTAGGGCGACTCGGCCAGCGGCAGCGCGTGCAGCGGCAGCCCCACCAGCAGCGCCTGCAACGCGCCGGGGAGCTGTATCTCGCCGAAGAGCACGTCCGGCCCGAAGTAAGGCCACGCCCCCGTCGCGTAGAACTTGAGCCCGAGCAGATAGATCTGCTTCGTGTCCGAGTCCTGGAACTGCCCGCACAGCCCGAACCCCAGGCGGAAGAGGAACGCCGCGACTATCAGCGCCGCGAACAGCCCGCGCCGCGTCTTAGGCCCCGTGCTTCCCGCGTCCTGCGCGGCGGCGTCCGTCGGATTCACTCGTCTCCTACCGTCGCGCGTCGGCGGCCGGGTGCATGCCGTTGTCAGGCGCGGCTCACTCGAAGAGGCTATCTACAGCCATTCGCCAGCCCGGCACGGCCGGCTCTGCATCGGCAATATCCCCACGGCGGTAAATAGTTGGATTCTGCGGATCGTTCAAACGGTAAACTTTGACGACATCAATCCCGAGCAGATCAACGTCCCACACTACTTTCGTCCCGGCCGTAAAATAATCGGATATTTTTTGAGCAATCTCGCGCTCGGCTTTAGGCCCGTAATCATTTTCGCTGCGTACCTCTACGGCAAACACCGGCGCGCCGTCAAGAAACTTCATCCCGGCCGAGCTGCCGACGTAGAAAGCAGCGTCGGGGCTGAAGGACTCCCTGTTCGGCAGCTTCACTCTAAACCCGGCGTTATCAGAATAAGCGCGGCCGGAAGGGACATTCGGTTCATGAAGGCGCAGGCTCATGTAGATCGAGCCCCCCGCGCGATTCGGCAGATCTCCGGTAGGAGGCATCAACACGACCTCTCCGTTTATGATCTCCGCCTTGCCGACGTCAGGCAGACGGTACAAATCTTCAATCGTCGCATTCGCTTTTGTACTCATACCGTACCTCTTTCCTCTCAAGACTATTTTAGAGGCAGCCCGGGCAATCTCCAATATGAGATTCGTTAGTATAAGCGCCTACAGCCGCGCGCCATACGCTCGTCCACTACTACCGCGGGCGGTATTGACCTGTCCACACTGGTGGCTATGCCCCCGAAGAGCGCGCCTCCTCCTCGGCGCGTTTGCGCGCGAGGCCGGCGCGCGCGTCGTAGCGGACGAGCTGCGGGAGCAGGAGCGAGAGCAACACCGTCCCCGCGACGCAGAGCACGCCGCCCGAGAGGACGGACGCCCGCACGCCGAAGAGGCGCGCGACCGCGCCCGCCTCCGCGTTGCCGAGCAGCGGCCCCGCCGTGTAGCTCACCATCTCTATCCCGGCGAGGCGGCCGCGCAGTTGGTCGGGGATGGTCTGGTTCCAGATGGTCATGCGGAAGAGCCCCGAGACCATGTCGGCCGCGCCCGCCAGCGCGAGGAAGAGGAGCGCCGCCCACAGCGTCGGCGCGAGCCCGAAGCCGATGATCGCCAGCCCCCAGGCCCCGGCCGCCAGCACCACGCACAGGCCGTGACGGTTGACCCGCTTCGTCCACCCCGAAGTGAGCGTCACGCACATCGCGCCGGCCGCGGGCGCGGCGTAGAGCAGCCCGACCGAAGAGCCGCCGAACCCTTCCGCCACCGCCGGGAAGAGCGCCATCGGCATCCCGAAGAACATCGCGTTGAGGTCGATGAGGTAAGTCCCCAGAAGCTCCGGCCGGCTTCGCGCGTAGCGCAGCCCCTCGGCTATCGAGCGCAGGGAAGGCCGCTCGGCGCCCGCGGGCGGCGGCACCGCGCGCATCATGCAGAGCGCCGCGAGCGAGGCGGCGAAGGTCAGAAAGTCTACCGAGTAGGTGAGGGCCGGCCCCGCGGTCGCGACGAGCAGCCCGCCGAGCGCCGGCCCGCCGATCATCGAGACCGTCGCGCTCAGACCCTTCAGCGCGAGCGCCGTCGGCAACTGCTCCGCCGCGACGAGGCGCGGGATGAGCGCGTCGAGCGACGGCCGCTGCAACCCGTTCAAGGCCGCGAAGAGCGCCGCGCAGAAGAAGAGCACCCAGACGCGCGGTTCCGCGAGCAGCGAGTTCGCGACCAGCAGGAGCGTCCCCAGCGCGAGCAGCGCCTCCGTCCATCGCACCAACCGTCGGCGATCCACGGCGTCGGCCAGCGCGCCGCCGACGAAGGCCATCAGGAAGATGGGCACGAACTCCGCGACGCCGAGCATCCCCGAGACGAGCGTTGAGCCGGTGAGGCGGTAGACCTGCCACGGCAGCGCCACGAACGTCATCATCGACCCGAAGAAAGAGACCGCCTGCCCGAAGAAGAGCAGGCGGAACTCGCGCGACTCGCGGAGCGGCGTCAGGTCCAGCGCCAGAGAGCGCGCGGCCCTCTTCGCGCGCCCCGCCGACGCCTCCGAAGGGTCGGGCGTGAGGTGCGTCGAAGGCTGTGTCGGCTCTTCTTCCAAGCGGGATAGGCGCGACGCGACGTTCTACTTGAAGATGTGTGTGTTCGGGCGTCCGGCTAGAAGATCACTTTCATGAGGACGACGGCCAGCGGCGGGCCGACGACGGCCGTCGCGGCCGTCACCCCGGGCGCGACGAGCGCGGGCGTCGGCCGGTCGGCCGTCGCGTAGTTGTAATAAGGTGTGCTCATCATCCCTCTCCTTCTCCGAGCAGAGGAATCTTCAGGCCCTTAATGCGCGCCGTCTCTTCCGCCTCCTCGTAGCCCGCGTCCGCGTGGCGCGCGACGCCGAGGCCGGGGTCGTTGGTGAGGACGCGGTTGAGTCTCTGCGCCGCTTCGGGGCTCCCGTCGGCGACCGAGACCTGCCCGGCGTGGAGCGAGTAGCCGATGCCGACCCCGCCGCCGTGGTGGAACGAGACCCACGAGGCCCCGCTCGCGGTGTTGAGCAGCGCGTTCAGGATGGGCCAGTCGGCGACGGCGTCCGTGCCGTCGCGCATGCCCTCGGTCTCGCGGAAGGGCGAGGCGACCGAGCCCGTGTCGAGGTGGTCGCGGCCGATGGCGACCGGCGCTTGCAGCTCGCCGCGGCGGACGAGTTCGTTGATGGCCTCGCCCATCTCGGCACGCTCGCCCAGGCCGAGCCAGCAGATGCGCGCGGGCAGGCCCTGGAACTGCACGCGGTCGCGTGCGAGCCGCATCCAGCGTTCGAGCGTCCTGTCGCGGGGGAAGAGTTCGAGCGCGAGGTCGTCCGTGCGCCGTATGTCTTCGGGCGAGCCCGAGAGCGCGACCCAGCGGAAGGGGCCTTTGCCCTCGCAGAAGAGCGGGCGGATGTACTCGGGGACGAAGCCCGGTATCTCGAAGGCGTCCGTCACTCCCGCGTCGAACGCCTGCTTGCGGATGTTGTTGCCGTAGTCGAAGGCGACCGCGCCCGCGCGTTGAAACGCGAGCATCGCCTCGACGTGCCGCGCCATCGACTGCATGGAACGCTCGACGTACCCTCGCGGGTCTGTGCGCCTCAACTCGTCTGCCTCTTCGAGAGAGAGGCCGGCGGGCACGTAGCCGTTCAAGGGGTCGTGCGCGCTCGTCTGGTCGGTGACGGCGTCAACCTTCACGCCGCGCCGCACCAGCTCCGGCAGGACTTCGGCGCAGTTGCCGACGAGCCCGATCGAGACGGCGCGCTTCCGCTCGACGGCGTCCTCGCAGATGCGCAGCGCCTCGTCCAGGTCGAGCGCGAGGCGGTCGCAGTAGCCGGTGCGAATTCGCTTCTCGATGCGCTCGCGGTCAACATCGACGCCGAGGAAGACCGCGCCGTTGAGGGTCGCCGCGAGGGGCTGCGCGCCGCCCATGCCGCCCATGCCGCCGGATAGGATGAGGCGGCCCGCGAGGTCTCCGCCGAAGTGGCGGTCGGCCATCGCGGCGAAGGTCTCGAACGTGCCCTGCACGATGCCCTGCGAGCCGATGTAAATCCACGAGCCCGCGGTCATCTGCCCGTACATCATCAAGCCTTTGCGTTCGAGTTCGTGGAAGTGCCCCCAGTCGGCCCACGCGCCGACGAGGTTCGAGTTGGCGATGAGCACGCGCGGCGCGTGCTCGTGCGTGCGGAAGACCGCGACGGGCTTGCCCGACTGGACGAGCAGCGTCTCGTCGTTCTCCAACGTCGTCAGCTCGCGCACGATCCCGTAGAACGAGCGCCAGTCGCGCGCCGCCTTGCCCCTCCCGCCGTAGACGACGAGTTCCTCGGGGCGCTCGGCCACATCCGGGTCGAGGTTGTTCATCAGGCACCTGAGCGCCGCCTCCTGGTGCCAACCCTTGCAGTTCAACTGCGCCCCGCGCGGCGCGCGGACGATTTTCGGCTGTGACATAACTCTTTAGTGGCTTCGCTTCTCCTGAATGCCGCGGACGACCCGCGTGACGAGGCCGCGCGGGAAGAGGCCGATGGAGCGCGCGAGGAGGTTGTTACGAAAGCCCGGGATGACGACGGCCTTGCCGGCGAGCATCCCGCGGTAGCCCTCGACGGCGACGGTGCGCGCGTCCATGACGGCGCGGTCGAAGAGCTTCGACTCGCCCATCCCTGCGGCGGCGACGAAGCCCGTCTCGGTGGGGCCGGGGCAGAGCGCCGAGACGACGACGCCCGTCCCCCCACACTCGTTCGCGAGCGCCTCGGAGAGGGAGAGGACGTAAGCCTTCGAGGCGTAGTAGACGGCCATCAGAGGGCCGGGCTGGAAGGCCGCGGTCGAGGCGACGTTCATCACGTAGCCGCGCCGCCGCGCGATCATCCCCGGCAGGAAGAGCTTCGTCAGGTGCGTGAGCGCGACGACGTTGATCTGAAGCAGGTCGAGCTCCGACCTCAAATCCGTCTCGGCGAACAGCCCGTAGCTGCCGACGCCCGCGTTGTTGACGAGCGCGTCCACGCTCACGCCGCCCGCGCTCAGCTCCTCGAAAATCTCCCGCGGCGTCTCGGCGCGCGCGAGGTCGGCGGCCAGCACGCGCGCCTTAACGTCGTGCCTGCCCGCCAGCTCTTCCGACAGGCGCGCGAGCTTGTCGCGGCTGCGCGCGACGAGGACGAGGTCGTGCCCGTCGGCCGCGAACAGCCGCGCCAGTTCCTCGCCGATGCCGCCCGACGCGCCCGTCACGAGCGCCGTCAGCTTTCGCTCGCTCATAGCTCGCAGCGTGAACCGTGAACCGTCAACCGTGACAGGAAAGAGCCGTGAACCGTAAACCGTGACGGGTGAAAGCTGGTTTTAATCCTGTCACTGTTGACGGTTTACCGTTTACGCTCCCGTCACGGTTGACGGTTCACGGTTCACGGCTTTTCATTCGTCCGGCCGGGCCAGAGGGCGTGGAACCAGCGGCCGCGGCCGCTCTCCTCGCCGATGATCTGTTCGAGCTCGCCCGCGTCGAGCCAGACGCCGCCGCACTTGTCGCAGCGGTCGATGCTGACCTCGTCGTAGGTCTCGGCGTGGAGCTTGCCCGAGCAGCGGGGGCAAGGCATGGTGACGGGGTCGGTGCTGTGCTTCTGCGCCTCCTCGCGGATGGCCTCGCGCAGGCGCTGGAGCGACTCCTTGTCCTTGCGGCGGAAGTACTCCTCCTCCAGGCCCCTTCGGCGTTCGTCGAAAATGTCTGACACTGACTTATACCTCCTGCGGCCGTGCGGGCGGCGCGCCTCCCTGGCGGGGCGCGCGCCTCGGCGCGGCCTGCTCGTGCTGGTTGACTGACTGCTTGATAGCAGGAATGTAATAGCAGAAAACCGCGCCCGCGCGCCAGCCCCCTCGCCGCGGCGCTTGCGCGCACGCAGGGGTCTTCAATAAGCTTCCCGGCGCAGGCAGAACTCCGTTGGACGGGGAAGGCACACGATGGCAATCGGCCCGCGCGCGCGCGTGCTCCTAATCGCGGCCCTTTTGTTCGGCGCGGTCGCGGCGCTCGTCTGGTACTTGAGTTACGGCTACTGGTCGCAGCCGGCGACGCCGCTCGGCCCGCCGTCGCAGGACGCGGAGCGTCTGCCCAGCCCCGCGGCGAGCCCGACGCCGACGCCCGAAGTCTCGCCGAGCCCGAGCCCGACGCCCGCGGCTCCGCCCGGCGCGCCCGGTCAGGCGCAGGGCCTCCCGGGCGACCCGGCGTCGGCGCTCGCGTCGATGCGTCTGCTCATCCCGGTCGAAGGCGTCAGGCCCGAGCAGTTGCAGGACACCTTCAAGGACGCGCGCAGCGAGGGGCGCGTCCACGACTCCATCGACATCGTCGCGCCGCGCGGCACGCCCGTGCTGGCCGCGACCGACGGGCGCGTCGTCAAGCTCTTCAACAGCGTGAAGGGCGGCGTCACGCTCTACCAGTTGGCTTCCGCGGACGAACACTACGTCCTCTACTACGCGCACCTCGAACGCTACGCCGACGGCCTCAGGGAGGGGCACGTCGCACGCCGCGGCGAGACCGTCGGATACGTCGGCGACACGGGCAACGCCACGCCCGGCAACACGCACCTCCACTTCCAAATCTACCGCGTCGAAGACCCCAAACGCTTCTGGACGGGCGAGAACATCAACCCCTACCCTCTGCTGCGCGGAGCTCAGTAGAACAGTACCGCGAGCGGTAGCGAGCGGGTCAGTCTTACGTATTACGTCTGTATCCCGTAAGACTGACCCGCTCGCTACCGCTCGCGGTACTGTACGCCTTTCGTCCGTAAACGGTGCGCGGCTACAACGGCAAGGGCATTTTTTAAGGAAAAGTTTGGGCGGTCGCGTGCGGGAACGGGAGTTGCCACGTGTCTGCGGAAGTGCCCGCGCCTGTACTCTCCCCTCGAAAGGCGCGGGGAGTTTTAGTCTGAGGAGTCTTAAAAGTAGATGGGTATCGAACTGTTGAAGATGACCTGGAAGTCGCCGCTGGCGCTCGTCGCGGCGGTGTCGCTGCTGATAGCTTCGGGCTGCACGACGACCGCGCCGACGAACACGGCCGCCCCTTCGTCGCCGACGACCTCGGCCTCGCCCGCGGCCACGCCTTCGCCCGGCGCGAACGGCGCTTCGGCGGCGGCGGCCAACCTGCCGGTGACGCTGCCCGTGCTCGACGCGATGTTCGCCGACGACTCGTTCGCGGGCGAGTTGAAGTCGAAGCTGCAACTGACGGACGAGCAGGTCGAGGGCTTGCGCAAGGTCGCGTCCGAAGAGCGCGCGAACCTCGACGAGGAGGGCGCGCAGTCGGGCACCACGCCCGCCGCGACCCGGCGCGCCTCCGAGAAGATTCAGTCGGTCATCGGGGCCGAGAAGGCCGCCGCCTTCAACTCCTTCGTCAGCGAGCGCTGGGCGGGCGGCGGCTCGGCGGCGCTCGACGCGAAGCCGAACTCCGTACCGACGGACACGCGCGTCGTCGTCAACGCGCCCGCCTACCGCATGGACGTGTTCCAGAACGGGAAGCTCGTCAAGTCCTACAAGGTCGGCATCGGCTACCCGGAGTTCCCGCTGCCGCAGGGTTTGAGGAAGGCCGACACGATCATCTTCAACCCCGTCTGGACGCCGCCCGACGAGCCCTGGGTCAAGGGCAAGTTCGCGCCCGGCAAGAAGGTCGAGGCGGGGAGCAAGGACAACCCGCTCGGCCTGATTAAGATTCCCATCGGCCTGCCCTCGCTCATCCACGGCGGCAAGGCGGCGGCCAGGCTCGGCGGCTTCGCGTCGCACGGCTGCGTCGGTCTGACGAACCCGCAGGTGCAGGACTTCTCGGTCGTGCTCGCGTCTTTGGGCGGCGCGCAGCTCACGCCCGAGGACGTGGCCGCCAACGCGAAGACGCGCGACGAGACCAAGCAGGTCAAGCTCTCGACGCCCGTCCCCGTCGAGCTGCGCTACGAGACCATCGTCGTCGAGGACGGCCGCCTCCACATCTACCGCGACGTGTACGACAAGGGCACGAACACGGAGGAGAACCTCCGGCGCGTGCTCGAAGCCTTCGGCGTGAGGCTGGAAGACCTGAGCGAGCAGGAGCGCGCGCAGGTCACGGACGCGCTCAAGGCGATGGCGCGCGACGCGCAGGGCAACCCGGCCGACGGCCAGCCCGCGGCCTCGCCGACGCCGACGCCCGGCAAGGCCGCCAACAAGAACGCCGACGTCCGCGAGACGAAGACCATCAAGGGGCAGAAGGAGGTCGTTATCGACATTGCCGCCCTGCGCGGCAAGGGCTACCCCGCCCCCGTCAACCTCGACACCGGCGGCGCGCCGCAGCCGAAGGGGCAGGCGAAGAAGAAGGCATGAGCAGTAGGCAGTAGGCAGATGGCAGTAGGCAGTTAAGACAAAAAACGGCCTGAGACAATCGGAGGCGGCGGGTAATGGAACCCGCCGCCTCCGATTCTTTTAAACGCTTCCTCTTCTTCCTAACTGCCTACTGCCTACTCCCGCCTCACAAGTCGAACTCGCCGCGGCGCAGCGCCTGCGCGACGCGTTCGATGTCGCCGGAGAGCGGGCGGTCGCGCGTGAGGCGCGCGGCGTGTGCGCGGAGGCGCTCGTAAGCGAGGCGCGCGCCGCGGCCGGGCTTGAGCGGCGCGCGGTGTTCGAGACCTTCGGCCGAGGCGAGCAGCTCGATGGCGACGACCCGCTCGACCGCTTCGACGACGCGGCGGAGCTTCAGGGCCGCCGTCATGCCCATCGAGACGTGATCCTCCTTGCCGCCGTCGGTCGGCAGGTTGTCCGTGCTCGCGGGGTGCGCCAGCACCTTGCACTCGTTGAGCAGCGCGACCGCGACGATCTGCGGAATCATGTAGCCCGACTCGACGCCCGCGCGCGCCGTGAGGAAGGGGGGCAGCCCCTCGTTCTTGTCCGGGTTGACGAGCCGGTCGATGCGCCGCTCGACGATGTTGCCGAGGTGGACGAGCGCGATGGCCGCGTAGTCGAAGGCGAGGGCGAGCGGCGCGCCGTGGAAGTTGCCGCCGGAGACCACGTCGCCCGTCTCGACGAAGACGAGCGGGTTGTCCGTCGCGCCGCCGGTCTCGACCTCCGCGACCGCGCGCGCGTGTGCCAGCGCGTCGCGCGCCGCGCCGTGCACCTGCGGCATGCAGCGCAGGCTGTAGGCGTCCTGCACGCGCGGGTCGCCTTCGAGGTGCGAGGCGCGTATCTCGCTGTCGAGCAGAAGGTCGCGCAGGTGCGCGGCCGACGCGACCTGACCCGCGTGCGGGCGCGCGAGGTGTATGCGCTCGTCGAAGGCGGCGGGCGTGCCCTTCAGGGCTTCGAGCGACATCGCGCCCGACACGTCGGCCGTGCGGGCGAGGCGCTCCGCGCGTTCGAGCGCGAGCGCGCCGACGGCCGTCAACGCCTGCGTGCCGTTGAGGAGCGCGAGCCCTTCCTTCGCTTCGAGCGTCACGGGTTCGATGCCCGCACGTTCCAAAGCCTCGCCGCCCGGCAGACGCTCGCCTCCGTAGAAGGCTTCGCCCTCGCCCGCGCAGCAGAGCGCGAGGTGCGCGAGCGGCGCGAGGTCTCCGCTCGCGCCCACAGACCCGAGCTCCGGCACGACCGGCTGCACGCCGCGCCCGAGCATCAGGAGCAAAGTCTCGGCGACCACGGGCCTCGCCCCGCTGAAACCCTTCGCCAGCACGTTCGCGCGCAAAAGCATCATCGCCCGCGTCTCTTCCGAAGAGAGCGGCGCGCCCAGCCCGCACGCGTGGCTGCGCACGAGGTTGATCTGCAACTCGCGCAGCTCGTCCGCCGGGACGGTCACGTCGGACAGCTTCCCGAACCCCGTGTTGACGCCGTAGACGACGCGCGCCTCCGCGACGATGCGCTCCACGGCCGCCCGCGCCGCCTCCATCCGCGCCCGCGCCGCCGCACCCAGAGACACAGACTCCTCGCCGCGCGCCACCCGCGCGACCTCTCCGAGCGTTAACTGTTGTCCGTCGAGTTCAAGCATAGGAACAGTAGGCAGTAGGCAGATGGCAGCAGGCAGCCGCTCCGCGTCATGGTTGTTGCGGAGTAATCCTAGACGTTAGACGGCGGCGCTTTCAACTGCCTACTGCCATCTGTCTACTGCCTACTACTTTATCACCGTGTCCCTGTTCGGGAACTGCGTGCGGTGGATGTCTTCGGGCGGCTGGGAGCGGTGGATGTCTGGGCGGCGCCACTCGCCGGTGGTCGTGCCGGCGGCGCGCGTCGGCGCGGTCGAGCGCGTGCGCTCGCGGGCGCGCTTGGCGCGGCGGACGGTGGCGGCGCGGCGCTTGGTGGTGTTGGCGGCGGCGCGCGTCCACTCGCCCATGCGCTGGAAGGGGTGGAAGTCGCTCTCGGTCAGAACCTCGCCCGTCGCCTCGCGCAGGCGCATCGTGAAGTAGGCGAAGAGCAGCAGGCCGACGTTGAAGAAGACGCCGACCATGAAGACGACCTCGCCGGGGACGACGCCGATGTCCGCCTTGCGGAGGAAGTCCGCGAAGTCGGGCGACGGGTACGGGTGCATGTAGACCTTCAGGTTCCACGACGCCGCCAGCAGCATGAACATCCAGAGGTAGTTGCGCCGCAGCCGGCGGCCGAGCGCCTCGGCCTCGCTCACGTTGAAGTGCGGCTCCTGCAAGTCGGCGACGAGGAGCTGCGCCCACTTGCCCTCGTCGCCGGACGTGTCGGGCGAGAGCATCTGCATGAAGAAGCCGGTTTCGAGGATGCGGACGCGCCCCGACCAGATTTCGTAGTAGCGGTAGCGCCGCGCCTCCATGAAGAGGAAGAAGCCGACGAGCACCGTGTTGATGAGGATGACGAAGTGCGGGTTGGTCGGGAGCGAGAAGGCGAACGAGAGCGTCGCGCCCGTCGTGACGACCGCCCAATTGGTCGTCGTGTCGAGCCGGTTGCGCCAGGTGTTGGCGCGCGTCACCTCGCCGCGGTAGAAGTGCACCATCGCCGTGTTGAACTCGGCTGGGGTGGGCTTGCGGTGCGGGGGCGCGGCGGCGGCCGCGCGCGGGAGCTGCGTGGCGTGCAGCGCCTGCTCGGGCGTGATGGTCTGGTGGATGGGGGCCGTCTCGGGCGCGTCCGGGGTGTCGGCGGGGCGCGGGGGCTGTGTGGTCGTGCTCTGTGACGGAGGCCGCTCGCTGGTTCTGGGGCGCAGGTCTGTCTTCATCTTCCTCTCTGCTTCCGCCTTGAAAAAGACCGCCGGGGCAGCGGGAGGAGGGCGCCGCTTTCGCCCGACTGAGTTTGATGATAGCACGCGCCGCCGCCCCTTGAACAAAAAAGCGCGCCGCACGCCCCCCGCGCGAGAGACCGGGCGGGGGCGAAACTCAGGCTGCCGGGACGGCGAAACGGGCGTAGAATACGGCGGCCTGTTGTACGTCTAATTGTCGTCGGTGCCTTCGGAGGGAATGATGTTCTTGTCCGGCGTTCTCGGAGTCTCCCTGTTATTGGTGCTCTTCCCCGCGCAGTCGAGAGTACCCGCACAACGGACGGCCGTCATCACGGGCAAGCTGTCATACCCCAGCGACTTCGACTTCCCCCGGATGATCGTGTGCGCGGAGGCCGTGGATTCCAAAAGCATTCACTGCACGGACAAGCGCACCCGGAATCGAAGGAGCGGCAAGCCCGCGTACAGACTTCGCGTCCCCGCGGGGAGCTATTACGTCTTCGCCACCGTCGTGAACGACGAGGAGCCGGTCGATGACGTGCGCGGGTATAAGGCTTACTATTCGGAATTCGTGAGATGCGGCCTCAGGGTTGAGTGCCCTTCCCACGAGCCCGTAAAAGTGACGGCGCGGGCCGGGCAGACCTTAACGGGTATCAACCCCGGAGACTGGTACGCCGACTGACACTTACGCACGAAGCACGGGTCTGCTCGCCAGTCCGCGGGGCCGCCCTACATTCGTTTTTTGTCCGCCACTTCTTGAAAGCATCTTTGTTTGACTATGCAGGCGCGAGATGACTTTGAGCCCGCCGCAGAAGGCTTGGACGAGCGCCGGATGCGCGAGGCGCTGCGGGCGGCGCGCGAGGCCGCGCGGGCCGGCGAGGTGCCCGTGGGCGCATGCGTCGTCGGCCCCGACGGCGGGCTGCTGGCGGTCGCGGGCAACCGGACGCGCACCGACTGCGACCCGACGGCGCACGCCGAAGTCCTGGCGCTGCGCGAGGCGGCGCGCCGCGTCGGCAACTACCGCCTGACGGGCGCGGTGGTCTACTCGACCATCGAGCCGTGCGCGATGTGCGCCGGGGCGCTGGTGCAGGCGAGGGTCGCGCGGCTCGTCTACGGCGCGCGCGACGAGAAGGCGGGCGCGGTCGAGTCGGTCTTCCGCGTCTGCGACGCAAGCTCTTTGAACCACCGGATGGAACTCTCGGCCGGCGTCCTCGAAGCGGACTGCCGCGCGCTGATGCAGGAGTTCTTCCGGGAGAGAAGAAAGGGGCTGAGGACTGAGGACTGAGCGGGAAGCGGCTCGCTTCGAGGTCGGCCCGCACGCGCTCGGTCTCCACGCGGACGCGGCGCTCGCTCATGTGCAGGTTGATCGCGCCCGGTTGGCAGAAGGGTTGCCGTCGCACCTTTACGACAAAAATCTCCGAAGCCTCGTCAGTCGTAACTTGTGACGAAAGTGCGACCGGAATTTCTGTCACGGGATGAAAAATCACGGCACTCTTTGCACCGTCCGAGCGGCTGCAACCTGCTGGATTTGTCAGAAAATGTTAAGGTTTGCTACTATACGGGTCTCGCGGAGAGGTCGCATAGTGGTTTAGTGCACCGGTCTCGAAAACCGGAGTGGTCGAAAGGCCACCGTGGGTTCGAATCCCACCCTCTCCGCCATCTCTCTTTTTACCTCAATGACTTAGAGCCTCACCGCTACGCCCAAACGCTTCCTTCTTGACCTCTTCAACTTTACCGGATGGCGTAGGACGTGGTGTGACCTGCTGAGACCAGCCGTGCCTTAACGGCTGCGGGCGGAGGAGGTTTGACCCGAAGAGCGCCTCGCCTTTCGTCCACATCTCGGGATAGACGCCAATCACCTGCGGCCGGATGCGCCTCATAACCTTTACCTTTAACGGGGAGGGAATTTCCGGGATGATGCGATCGATCCATGCCGCCTCGGCAAGTAAACCGGCGTCGTCTCGGCGTAAAATTTTTCCGAGAGGCCGCCCGTGGGGTTGGGCGCTCACGTGACCACATTCCCTATGTAACGGTTTTTTTATGCCGCCTAAACCACTGCGACTGGTCTTGGCCCCGCACAGCCTTGAAGACGTGTTCCTGGCGCGGTACGAGAGGCTGCGCGGCTGGGCCTTGCACTTGAGCGGGGGCGACCGCGCGGCGGCCGAAGACCTGCTCCAGGAGGCGTTCGTCCAATTCACCACCTCGAACCCCGACCTCGGCTCGATACAGAACCTCGACGCCTACCTTTTCGGCCTCGTCCGCATCCTCCACCTCTCACAGACGCGCCGCGCGCTGCGGCGGGCGCGCGTGCTCGATTCCGTCCTCGACTACAACGCGGCGATCCTCGGCCTGCGCCACGCGGACCCGCGCGATCAGGTCAGCGTGCGCGGTGACCTGCTCCGCGTGTGCCAGTACGGGTGTGCCCGCAAGGAGACTTCTAAGGCCGGTTCCGTCCTCCTCTTCAGATTCTTCCTCGGCTACTACCCCAGGGAGATCGCGAGCGTCATGAAGATCACGCGAGAGGCGGTCGAGGAGCGGCTGCGGGTCGCGCGGGCCGAGGCGAAAGGCTACCTCCGCGATTCGACCTCTTTAAAACTGATAGGGGCGAGTCCCGCCGCGGACGCGCGGCCGGCGGCCGACCTCGACCCGGCGGGGTCGCCCGACGCCTTCCTCCGAGACATCCGGCAGTGTATCGCCCTCTCGAAGCGCGGCGAGTGTCTGCCGAAGGCGGACTTGGAGCAAGTCTACCGCGCCGACGCGCCCGTCGAATGCGCCACGCTGGCACACCTCGTGAGTTGCGAGGGCTGTCTGGACACAGTCAATCGACTGCTCGGCCTTCCGCTGCTGGCCGAGCGGAATCCCGTAGACACGGTCGGCAAGGACACGGGAAGCGGCGGCGGCGGGGGCGGGGGCGGGACGGCCGACTCACGTCTGACGAGCGGCAGGAGGCGCGCCCGCGAAGTCTTCGAGCACGACCCGGGCGAGCTGTGCGTGGCCGTCAACGGTGATCATCTCTGCTCGCAGACCGTCGTCGGCGGGCGCAACGAGCAGACTTTGAACGTCGAGCGTCAGGTAGAGTTCGTAGAGGTGTTCAGCGAACAGGGCGTGCGTATGCTCCTGCTCGTCGTCGGCGAACCCCCGCCCGACGGGCCCCTCCGCCACACGGCGCGCACCGTTCTGAGTGACGACAGGAGTCTGGAAATCGCGCTCGAACTGAATTACCCGTTCTCGACGCTGCGCGTGGTGTATGTAGACCGTTCCCGGCAACGGGAGGCGGAGATCGAAGAGACCGACCCGAAATCCGCCGGGATAACCGTCACGCCAATCACCGCCGACGCCCCGCCCCAGAGCGGAGAGGTCGCGCCGCAGAAGGGTGGGAGGGAATCAATCGCGGCGACGGTCTGGGGGCGATTCGTGCGCCGGCTTTCCGGCGGCCCAACCTGGCTACGCCCCGGGGCGGTGACCGCGATACTGTCACTGCTCCTGATCGGCGCGTTGCTCTTCGTCCGAACGCGCGTCAGCACGGTCTCGGCGGCGGAACTCCTCAGCCGTTCCGCGGTGGCCGAACGTGCCGAAGCCGGCGACAGGTCGGCGGTCACGCACCGCACCGTGTATCTCGAACAGCGCGACCCGGCGGGCGCGGGGCCGGCGCGGAGACAGCGAATAGAGGTCTGGCACAGCGGGGCGCTTAGAGTGACGGTGCGCCACGTTTATGACGAAGCGGGGGGCTTCGTCATCGGCGAGCGCGTCACCGGGGACGGCGAACGCGTCGTGCTGGTGCCGGACGCGAAGTCCGCCGCCGTGCGCGAGGCCCGGCCGGCGGCCGCGTCGCTGCTGGCGGCGGGCGCGGCATGGCGGCTGAACCCCTCTGCCATCGACTACCTCGACCTGACAGGCGGGGCCGCCTTCGCGACCGTTGAAGAGAGTGGGAACAGTTACGCCGTACGTCACGTGGGGCGCGCCGAAGCCGGGGTCGTCGAAGCGGTCCTGACGCTCAGGAAGGCCGACCTGCACGCCTTTGAGATGCGTCTGGTCTACGCGGGGGAGGCAGGCAGGCGCGAGTACAGGTTTGTGGAGAACCTTTTCGAGCGGACGCCGCCCGACCGAACCCCGCCGCAACTTTTCGAGGCCGGCGGTGACACACCCGGCGCGGGCGCTGTCGGCGGCGGCGCGGCGGCGTACGGGCCGGCGGCGTCCGCGCCGACCCCGTCGGCGCGGGCGTCGGCCGAGTTGGAGGTCGAAGTCACCTATTTACTCGACCGTCTCGGAACGGACCCAGGCGAGCAGGTCTCTGTGCGGCGCACGCCCGACGAACGCCTGCGCGTGGAAGCCCTCGTCGAGATGGTCGAACGCAAGAGGGATATACTCGCCGCCCTCGGCCCGGTCGTCGGCAACCCGGCCGTGACCGTCGAGGTCAGTACGGTAGCCGAGGCGTTGGCCAGGCGCGGGCAGAGGCGTCACGCGCCGTCGACCGAGTTGGAGGTGCAACTCCGCGACGACGCGCGCGACGCCGACTCCGAACTGGCGCACAAACTGGCGGGGCCCGGCGGGGGCGAGGAGGGGCGGGCCCGAGAGGAGGTCGCGCGGGTCAGCGAGCAACTGCTGGCCGACTCGCGCCAGGCCGTCCGGCACAGCACGGCTCTCATCCGACTCACGGCGAGCTTCCCCTCGCGGGTCAGCAACGAACTCGACCCCGCCGCCCGCGAAAAGCTCGGGAGGATGATACGCGCTCACGCCGAAGCCTGTCTGAGAAATGCGCGGGCCATCAAGCAAGGGCTGGCGCCTTTCTCCCCGCCCGCGCGGGGCGGGGCGGGCGAGGCGGCGGCTATCACGAACGACGCCGAGATGGCGCGAGCCGTCGAGCGCCTGTCGCGTCTGACGCGCGAGAGCGACGAAGCTCTGCGCTCGGCGTTCACACTCTCACAGCGCGGGCAGTCGCTCGCCCCGATTAAATCCGCGCGCTTCTGGGGGTCGCTCGAAGCGGCTGAAAAACTATCGCTGGCGATTCTACAGGCTTCACGTCAATGAGAATACATGTGGCTGTCACGGGCGGGGCCCCTTACCCCGCGCTCGCCCCGCTCAGGTCGCATCTGCCGATGCTGCTCTGCGCCTTGCTCGCCGCCTCAATGACGGCGCCGCGGCCGGCGGCCGCGTGGCCGCAGCGCGGCGAGGGCGGCGTGAGCGGGACCGTTTACGACGAGAACGGCGACGTGGTCGCGGGCGCGTCGGTCAGCGCCTTCAACACCGCGAGCGGCGTCGAGATGCGTGCCACGACCGACGGCGAGGGATTCTTCTCAATCGAGTTTTTGCCGGCGGGCACGTACAGCGTCATCATCCGCCGCGACGGCTTCAAGTCCCTGGACGTGCGCGACGTGATGCTCGGCCCGGCCGAGCAGGTTAAGCTGCGCGTGAGGCTCACCGTCGGGCCGATTGAGGAGTACGTGACGGTGTTGGCGTCGTCGGACTCCGAGGTCGGGAGCGGTGACGGCTCCGACCTCCCCACCTCGACGAACTTCGGCCGGAAGTTTATCGAGCGCCACACGCCGGCCGGCGGAAACGTGGGATCACTCGTCGGCCTCGCCCCCGGTGCCGTCGTCACGAGGGCGGACTTCAACGAGCAGGGTCAGTTCTCGGTGGGCGGCCAGCGCCCGAACGCCAACTATTTCACGGTGGACGGCGTCTCGGCGAATTTTGGCGTCAGCGCGGGCCCCGCGCCGGGGCAGGCGGCGGGCGGGAGCCTCCCGGCGCTCGCCTCCTTCGGGGGCATGAACAACCTCGTCTCGGCGGACGCCGTCCGCGAGTTCAGGCTCCAGGCCCTGACCTACGACGCGGAGGAGGGGCGCACGCCCGGCGCGCAGGTCTCCGTCACGACGAGCGCCGGGACGGACGTGTGGCGCGGCGCGGCCTTCTACTCCGCGCGCCGCGGGGCGCTCGACGCCAACGACTGGTTCGTCAACGCCCGCGCCCTGCCGAAAGCCCCCTCGGGCCAAGACCATTTCGGCGGCGTCCTCGGCGGCCCGGTCGTCAAACACGACACCTTCGCCTTCCTCTCCTACGAGCGCCTGCGCGTGACGCAGCCGCGCGTCGCCATCACGGCAGTTCCCTCCGTCGCGACTCGGCTGCTCGCCCCGCGCGAGGTCAGGCCGCTGCTGGACGCCTTCCCGCTGCCGAACGGCCGCGAGTTGAGGACGGGTTCGGGCGCGGCGGAGTTCGCGGCCTCCTACGGCGAGCCTTCGCGGCTCGACGCGTGGAGCGTCCGCCTCGACCATACGGCCAAAAGCCTGTCGCTCTTCGGGCGCTACGCGCAATCGCCGTCCCGCACCGAGTTGCGCGGCGCGCGGAACCCGCCGACCCCGACGACGCGCGTGACCTTCGGCTTCGGCCGCCCGCTGGCGCAGAGCCTGAGCACCGTCGCCGAGAGTTCGTTCGAGACGCGCACGCTGACGCTCGGCGCCGACTACGCGCGCGGCTCGGGGCTGACGCTCGACTCGCGCTTCAACTGGAGCCGGGCGCGCGGCACGACGCGCCACCGCCTGGACGACTTCGGCGGGGCCGCCCCGCTTCCCGACGACTACCTCTTCCCGCCCTTCGCGACGCCCGCCGACGGCCTCGTCCAGATAGTCGTCTTGAGGCCCATCGACATGGCGGCCAACCTGCGCGTGGGGAGGGAGGCCGACAACTTCAACCGGCAGCTCAACCTCGTCGGCTCGCTCGGCCTCAACCGCGCCGCCCACGACTTGAAAGTAGGCGGCGATTACCGCCGCCTGTCGCCCGTCTTCGCCCCGCCGGCCTACACGCAGACGGCGACGTTCACGAACTTCGGCTTCGACCCGCTCGGCGGCGAGGGAATCATCTCCGGCGAAGTCATCGGGGCGCAAATCTACTCGGACGCCGCGGCGCGCCGGCCCGTCTTCCACAACCTTTCGCTCTTCGCGCGCGACGTGTGGCGCGCGGGCCGCAGCCTGACCGTGAGCTACGGGCTGCGTTGGGAGCTGAACCCGCCGCCGCGCGAGGCCGCCGGCAACCACCCGGCCGTGTTGTCGGCGGCGGCGCTGAAGTTTATCTCCGGGCTGAGAACGTCTCTGCTGCCGGGCAGTGAAGAATTGGAGTTCGCCCCGCGCGGCACGCCTCTCTGGGCGACCGACTTCGGTAACTTCGCCCCGCGGGTCGGCGTCGCCTATCACGTGCGAAGGTCGGGGACGACGCTGCGCGCCGGGTTCGGCATTTATTACGACCTCGGCACGGGGCAGGCGGCCCAAGCCTTCGGCAGCGTCCTGCCTTACACGAGCGGCCGGCGCGTCGGCCGAGTCCCTTTCCCGCTGGCCGGCGTCAACGCGGTACCGCCGCCGCCCGAGTTCGCCTTGAGCGCCGGTACCCTCTTCGCCTTCGACCCCGAGCTACAGACCCCTCGCACGAGGCAGTGGAGCGCCGCCGTCGAGCAGGGCGTCGGCCGCGAACACACGCTCTCGGTCGCTTACGTCGGCGCGCAGGGGCGGCGGCTGACTCGCGGCGAGGCATTCCTCGACCCCTTCCCGACCTTCGGCTTCCTCGGCGATAGCACCATCGTGGTGACGCGCAACGCCGCGCGCTCCGACTACCACGCGATGCAGGCGCAGTTCACGCGCAGACTCTCTTCGGGGCTGGGCGCCTACGCCTCTTACACATGGTCGCACTCGATAGACAACGCTTCCGACGACTCGTCCATCCGCCTGCACCCCGAAGACGCAGACCCCGCGCGCGACCGCGGCCCTTCGGACTTCGACGTGCGCCACTCCCTCAACGCGGCCCTCGACTACGACATCCCGGCCCTCCTGCGCGGCGGGGTCGGCGGGGCGCTCACGCGCGGCTGGTTCGTGGGCGGCGTCGCGCGCTGGCGCACGGCCACGCCCGTCAACATCACGACCTTAACGGACATTATCGGCGGCGGGCTCGTCCAGTACATGCGCCCCGACCTCCTGACGGGCGTCCCCGTCTACATCAACGACCCGCTCGCGCCGGGCGGCAGGTACATCAACCCCGCGGCATTCGCCGACCCCGGCGCGCGCGAGGGGTCGCTCGGGCGAAACGCCCTGCGCGGCTTCGGCGCCGCCCAGTTCGACTTCACGCTCGGGCGTAAGTTCCGCCCGGCGGGCCGGTTCGAGCTGCACCTGCGCGCCGACGCTTACAACGTCTTCAACCACCCCAACTTCACCCACCCTTCCGCGAGCCTCGACGCCACGCAGACTCTCGGCGAAAGCCTCGGCACGGGCGGCGTCACCGGCGGCCTCATCCCCTTGTATCAGGTGGGCGGGCCGCGCTCGATACAGTTGACGGTGAGGCTCAAGTTCTAAAACCCCGCGCGGCCGGACGGCGGGCGTGGGTTACGGGCGCGCCCCGACTACATTTCAATAGGAGAGCCCACATCCGAGCCGAAGGGAGAACGCCGGAGATGTCCAGAGTCAGTCGCGCACGATTCGCTTCGCGGACGACCGCGCCCGCCCTGCTCGCCCTGTTCGTGGCGAGCCTGTCAGTGCTTCCATACTTCGGCGGCGCGCTGCTTCCGCCCGCCGGGCCCCCCGCGCGTGATGACCGCCGGCCGGCGGAAGCCGAGGGCGCCCGCGCGGGCCAGGCGCTCGTCGCGCTGCCGATGCTGTTCGAGTCGAACGAGGGCCAGGCCGACCCCGGCGTGAGGTTCATCTCGCGGGGCGACAACTACACACTTTCACTGACCTCGGACGCGGCGCTTCTCGCGCTCGGCGGTCAACGGAGCGTGCTGAGTATGAGGCCCGTGGGCGCCGGCCGCGGGGCATCCGTCAGGGGAGGACGGAGGGCCCCCGGCCGCGTCAACTACTTCGTGGGCCGCGGGCGCGAGGGCCGCGTGACGAACGTCCCGGTCTTCGACTCCGTCGTATACGACGGAGTCTACCCGGGCATCGACCTCGTCTACTACGGCAACGGGCGGCAGTTGGAGTACGACTTCCGCCTCGCGCCGGGGGCGAACCCCGGAGTCATCGAGATGTCTTTCGGCGGCGCGGACGGCCTTGAGCTGGCGGAGGGCGGAGACCTCCTCATCCACGCGGCCGGATCGAGGCTCGTGCAGAAGAGGCCCGTCATCTATCAGGAGGGGGGCGGGGCGCGCGTCGAAGTAGCCGGGCGTTACGTGCTGAGGGGCGAGTCCTCAATCGGGTTCGAGGTCGGCGAGTACGACGCGACCCGGCCGCTCGTCATCGACCCCGTATTGAGCCACGCGACCTACGGCGTCAGCGCCGCCGACATCAAGTTCGACGCGGCGGGCAACCTCTACGTGATAGGCGGGCCCCGCGGCGCGGTCGGGGGGGGCTCGGCCGGCGAGCGTGACATAGTCGTTTCTAAATTCACGCCCTCGGCAGACGGCGGGCTCTCGCTCGCCTACACCACACGCTTCGGCGGCGGCGGCTTCGACGGCGGCGGCGTCGCCGTGGACAGGTCGGGCAACGTCTACGTCGCGGGCGTCACCAACTCGACCGACTTCCCCGTCACGCCCGACGCCCTACAGCCGAAGCTCAACCGCGGCACGCCCGACACGAGCGACGCCGGCACCTGCTGCCGCGACATACCGCCGCAGGACGCCTTCGTCGCGAGGCTCGGGGCGGCGGGCGAGTTGCTCTACGCGAGCTACTTCGGCGGCAGCGGCGCGGACAGCGCGACGGGGCCGCTTCTGGACGCCGCGGGCAACCTCTACCTCGTGGGCGAGGCCGGGCCTACGTCGAACAACTTCCCCGTGACCGCCGACGCCTACATGCCTTCGAGGCCCGCGCCCGCCGCCGACCCGCGCGACGACCCGCTGTTCGACTCCAACGCGAAGAAGTACGACCTCTACGTCGCCAAGCTCTCGCCGCGCGGCAACGGTTTCGATCTGGCCTACTCGACCTACTTCGGCGGCAACCGCGCCGACCGGTTGGGCGCGGCGACCGTTGACGCCGCGGGCAACGTCTACCTGACGGGCGCCACCGGCTCGACCGACTTTCCCGTCACGGCCAACGCCGTAAGGTCAACCCTCTTCGCCACGCCGAGGTCCGTCTCCGCGTCCACGCCCGTCACGCTCTACGTCACCAAGTTCAGGCCGTCGGCAGCGGGGGCCGCGGCCGTGCCCTACTCGACCTTCGTCGCCGGCGCCGTCCTGCGGCCGCGCGACATCGCGGCGGACGACGCGGGGCGCGTCTACCTGCTCAGCAGAGACCTCGACGGGGACAACTGTAACCGCCAGTCGCCGGAGAACGCCGCGCTGTGTGACAGCGTGCCCGTCACCCCCGGCGCGATGCAGGGTTCGCGCGTGGGCGGCGGCGACGCTGTGCTGATGAAGCTCGACCCTTCGGCCCCGCCGCGCCGGTCGAGCCTCGTCTACTCGACCTACTTCGGCGGCACGGCGGAGGACGACGCCTTCGACATGGAACTCGACGAGGCGGGGAACGTCTACCTCGCCGGACGTACTTTCTCGACCGACTTCCCCGTCACGCCGGGCGTCTTCCAGACCGCCTTCGGCGGCGGCTCGACCAATGACCTCTCGGCGCCGGGCGGCGACGGCTTCCTTGCGAAGATAGATTCGGCGGGGGCCTCGCTCGTCTTCTTCACCTACCTCGGCGGGGGCGCGGGCGACGGCGCGCAGTTGGTGAGAAGGGACGTTCGCGGCAACCTCTACGTCGCGGGGTGGACGCTCTCCGGCGACTTCCCCGTGACGGACGGCAGCGCGGCCAACGGGGCTCACACCTTCTCTAGCTTCCTCGCCAAGGTCAGCCCCGAAGCGGTAGCTTCCGAGGCGCGCGTCCCCTTGGACGCGTCGCGCGCGCGCGACCCGCTCGGCGACGCCTCGAAGTTCGTCCGCCAGCACTACATCGACTTCCTCTCGCGTGAGCCCGACGCCCAGGGACTCGCACACTGGACGAGCGAGATTACCGGTTGCGGCGCGGACGCGCAGTGCGTCGAGGTCAAGCGCATCAACGTCTCGGCGGCCTTCTTCCTCTCCATCGAGTTCCAGCGCACGGGCTACCTCGTCTACCGCGCCTACAAGGCCGCCTACGGGCGTGTGCCGCTCTACGAGGAGTTCAGTCCGGACGCGCGCGCCATCAGCACCGGCGTGGCGGTGGGCTCCCCCGGCTGGGAGGGGCAGATCGAGGCTAACGAGAAATCGTTCCTCGACTCCTTCGCCGCGCGCCCGCAGTTCAGACAACTCTACGACGGCTTGTCCGACGGGCAGTACGTAGACGCCCTGTTCGCCGGCGCGGGCGTCACGCCGTCGGCGTCCGAACGCGAGTCCCTGATCGCCGGCCTGCGGGACGGCTCGCAGACGCGCGCGGGCGCGCTGGGTAAGGTCGCCAACGGCGAGGCGTTCACGCGGCAGGAGAAGAGCCGCGCCTTCGTGCTGATGCAGTACTTCGGTTATTTAAGAAGGAACCCGGACGAGGCGGGACTCAACTACTGGCTCGGCAAGCTCAACGGGCACGGCGGCAACTACGTCGAGGCCGAGTCGGTCAAGGCGTTCCTCGACTCGATCGAATACCACGACAGGTTTAGGACCGTCCCGCGCCTCGGCACGTAGGGGCGCGGCCGACAGGCTTTGCGGCTGCCGTAGAAACTCTCAAATCTGCGAGCGGGAGCGCGGGGCGGGCCGAGTCGCGACTCGGCCCGCCCCGCGCTTTCGTTCGCCCTGAAATTCACTCCGCGCCCTGCGCGCGATGGTCTCGACGGTTCGGTTAACACTTCTCAGCGTCACCATTCTGATACAACACTGCGTTTAGTGGGGGCTCACGAAGGGGCGAGGACTGTACCCGTGCAGGCCCGGGCCCGCGCCTGACGTTCCGGAGTTTACAGAGGAACAGGGCAGTTAGCTTTCCGGTAAATACATGCCTCACGTGGCGAGGGTGTGGGAGGGACACTACCGGCGAGACAGTCGTCCCGAAGAAAACGCTTGACTATCTCAGCCGCCGGGCATAAATTCTGCCTCCGACCCGGGATCGTACGAGCGCCGCCCCCCGACACTCACCTGTAAAGTTCAAGAACTGAGGAGTCCGCCATGAGTAACCTCTCTCGTCTACGCCGTCGCGCTCTGACGGCCCTGCTAGTCGCACTCTGCCTCTCGGTAATGAGTGTCTCCGACTCCTTCGCGCAGACGACCTCCGCGACCGTGAACGGGACCGTGCGGGACGCGCAGGGCGCGGTCGTCGTGGGGGCGACGGTGACGCTGCACGACATGGCGACCGGCCGCGAGGTGACGGCCAACACCAACAGCGAAGGGGCGTTCGTCTTCACGGACGTGCGCTCCGGCGAATACGCCCTCACGGCCGAGTCCCCGGGTTTCAAGAAGACCGAGACGCGCGGGGTGAAGGTGAACGTGGGGATGCCGGCGACGGTGAACCTGGAGTTGCAGGCGGGCGGGGTGGCCGAGGTCGTGAACACGACGGCGTCCGACGCCCAGACGGTCGTCAACACGGAGAACGCCGAGCTGGCGACGACCGTCTACAGCGAGCAGATCAACGACCTGCCGCTCAACGGGCGCAACCCCGTGCAGCTCGCGCGGCTCCAGGCCGGCGTGGCGACGGTCAGCGGCACGCGCAACGCGACGATCAACGGCATGCGCGGCAGCTACAACAACATCACGTGGGACGGCATCAACGTGCAGGAGACCTACCTGCGCGGCAACGCGAGCAGCGGCCTGTTCGCGCAGGCCGGGCCGAGCGTGTCGGGCGTCGGCGAGTTCACCATCACCACGCAGAACGCGGGCGCCAGCGACGGCACCGGCGCCGCGCAGGTCAAGCTCGTCACCCCGCGCGGCGGGAGCGAGCTGCACGGGAGCCTGTTCGAGTACCACCGCAACGACGTGTTCGACGCCAACTCGTTCTTCAACAACCGGGCCGGGCTGCCGAAAGAGAAGCTCATCCAGAACCAGTTCGGCGCGACCCTGGGCGGCCCCTTCGCGCTCCCGCGCCTCGGCGAGGGCGGCCCGCGCCTCGCGCTCAGGAACAAGCTCTTCTTCTACACCTACTACGAGGAGACGCGCGCCGCCGAGCAGGCCGCGCTGACGCGCACCACGCTGACGGCCGCCGCCCGGCAGGGCAACTTCACCTACCGCCGATCCGACAACGGCCAGCTCCAGACCGTCAACCTGCTCTCGCTCACCGGCCGCGGCGTAGACCCGCGCATCCGGTCCCTGCTCGACCTGACGCCCGTGCCGAACGACATCACGGCGGCCGGCGACCGCGTCAACACCGGCGGCTTCCGCTTCAACAGCCCGGCCGGCAGCACGGGGAGGTTGTTCGGCTTCCGCCTCGACTACGAAGCCTCGGCGCGCAACCGCTTCGAGGCCGCCTTCAGCCGCGACAGCTTAATAGTGCCGAACGACGCCATCACCAACAACACCGGCGAGCCCTTCCCGGGCCTGCCCGGCAAGGGGCAGAGCCCGAAGCGGCAGCGGGGCGCGCTGGCGTGGTTCTCCAACTGGGGCGGCAACGTCTCGAACGAGCTGCGCGCGGGCTACTACCGCCAGAGCTCGCTCTTCTTCACCAACGTGCAGTTCCCCGAGGGGAACCTGCTGACCTTCCCGAGCATCGGGACGACGGTGACGAACCCCGTGCAGAACTCGCAGGTCAGCGGGCGCGGCGGCCACGTCTACGAGCTGATGGACAACGCCTCGTGGGTGAAGGGCGAGCACCTCTTCCGCTTCGGCGGCAACTACCGCCGCACTTCGGTCGAGCCCTTCAGCTTCGCGGGCGTGCTGCCGAGCTACACCCTCGGCTTCGGCTCCGGCAACATCAACCCGCTCAGCTCGACCAACCGCACGCAGTTCCCCGGCGGCATCAGCACCAACGACTTCACCAACGCCTCGAACCTGCTCGCGCTGCTGACCGGCGCCATCACGAGCGCCAGCCAGACCTTCAACGTCACCAGCAGCACGTCCGGCTTCGTCAAGGGGGCCGAGCAGCGGCGCAACCTCAGCTTCTTCGCCCTCGGCCTCTACGCCAGCGACACGTGGCGCCTGCGGGACAACCTGACGGTCAACCTCGGCCTGCGCTACGACTACTACGACCCGGTGCAGGAGGAGAACGGCATCGGCCTGCTGCCCGTCGGCGGCCTGGAGGCGCTCCAGAACCCGAACGTCGTGCTCGACCTCGCCGGCGGCGGCAACGGCACGCGCCCGTTCTACAACCCCGATAAGAACAACTTCGCGCCCAACTTCAGCTTCTCGTGGGACCCGTTCGGCGGCGGCAGGACGGCGGTGCGCGGCGGCTACTCGATCAACTTCGTCATCGACAGCCTGATCCAGGCCACCGAGAACTCCGCCATCGACGGCAACGACGGGCTGACCGCCGTCCAGCAGCTCACCGGCCTCAACGGCACGGTCAGCGGCGGCGGCATCGTCCCCATCAGCACGCCGACCTTCAGAGTCCCGCGCACGCTCGCCGACCAGTTCCTCCTCAACCAGAACCCCACCATCTTCACCATCGACCCTGACCTGCGCACGCCTTACGTCCAGCAGTGGAACATCGGCGTCGAGCGCGAGGTGCTGCGCAACACCGTCGCCGAAATCCGCTACGTCGGCAACCGCGGCGTCAAGCAGTTGCGCGGCATCGACATCAACCAGGTCAGGATTTTCGAGAACGGGTTCCTCCAGGACTTCCAACGCGCGCAGCGGAACCTCGAACTCTCGACGGCCCTGAACGCGACCAACCCGAGCATCCCGGCGAGCCCCGCCTTCAACCCGGCCGTCCCCGGCAGCCAGCAGTTGACCATCATCCCGCTGGCCGGCCGGCGCGGGCTCTTCACGACCGCGACGGGCACGGCGCTCGACTCGACCATCGTCAGCCTGATCCGCACGGGGCAGGTAGGCGAGCTGGCGAACCGCTACGTCTCGCTGCGCAACACCTACCTGACGCCCGGCGTCAACGGCGCCGTACTCACCCCGGCCTTCTTCCTGCCCGCCAACCCCGCGGCCGGCAACGTGGACTACCTCGGCAACGGCTCCTCGTCCAACTACCACGCGCTCCAGGCGGAGCTGCGCCTGCGCTTCACGAGCGGCCTGCACTTCCAGACCAACTACACCTGGGGTAAGAGCCTGACCGACTTCGACGGCAGCGACTCGAACTTCGCCGCGTTGCTCGACATCACCCGCGGCGAGTTGGAGAAGCGGCGCAGCGCCAACGACATCCGGCACATCTTCAAGGCCAACGGCATCTACCAGCTCCCGCTCGGCCCCGGGAAGAGGTTCCTCGGGTCGGCGGGCGGCGTCGCCGGCAAGCTCCTCGGCGGCTGGGAGGTCACCGGCATTTTCGAGGCCCGCACGGGTCGCCCGCTCACCCTCGTCTCCGCGCGCGGGACGGTCAACCGCGCCGGCCGCTCCGGCCGCAACACGGTCAACACCACGCTCACGCTCGACCAGTTGCGGGGCATGACGGGCCTCTTCATCCACCCGACCACGGGGCGCCCGCTCTTCCTCGACCCGCGGCTGATCGGCCCCGACGGGCGCGCCAACCCGGAGTTCTTCCAGAACCCCGCCGCGGGCACCTACGGCAACCTCCAGCAGACGCCCATCGACGGCCCCGGCTACTGGAACCTCGACCTCGGCCTCATCAAGCGGACGCGCATCAGGGAGCGGATGAACGTCGAGTTCCGGGCCGAGATGTTCAACGCCCTCAACCACACGAACTTCTTCATCGGCACCGAGACGCAGGACATCAACAGCGAGAGCTTCGGCCAGATCGGCAGCACCTTCGACCCGCGCATCATGCAGTTCGCCGTGAAGTTTAACTTCTAGCGGCCCGGCCGACGGCAGGAGGGCGCGCGCCGCCGCAGCGAAGTTGGCTGCGGCGGCGCGTTCTCGCGTCGGGCCTGAAAACGGAACCGTTACTGATGCCTCCCGGGGCTTTTGAAAAATTTCCCCCCGGAGGTATAATCCGCGCCTCGGTTTGTTCCTCCGCCCTGCGGGCCTTGCGCAAAGCCTTAGTATCAGCACGAAGTTTGCCCGTCCTGGATTTCCCACGTGGAAAGGATCATGTAGAGAGTAACCCCGGCGGCCGGATAGGCCCGCGCCTGCTCTGACGACAAAGCTTGCCCCGACCTCCTCACTTTGTCTTCAGAACATGAAACGAAGCGCCAACCTTCCCCTAATACTGTCTTTCGGCCTGCTCACCTTCGCGTTAACCGCCGCGGTGATGCTGACGTGGGAGAGCCTCATCCGCGACCCGTTTTTCGCGTGGGTCGAGCGGCGCTACCCCGGCGATGAGCACCGCCGGACGCGCCGCGACATCCAGCAGCGCGTCGAACACTTCGCCATCTCCATCGCGGTTGACCTCGTCGTCGTCACCATCCTCCTGCGGCTCGTCAGCCATAAGCAGCGCGCCATCGTCGAGAGCGAGGGGCGCTACCGCGCACTCTTCGAGCACGCGGGCGACGGCATCGGCGTGGCCTCGGCCGCCGACCTCCGCCTGGCGGAGGTCAACAACCGCTTCTGCGAAATCCTCGGCTGCGCGCCGCAGGAGGCCGCCGGGCGCGACGTGCGCGAGATCATACGCGCTCGCGGCGAAGGCCGCCGCCCGGACGAACTCTCGCGGCTGCTCGAAGGCGGGGAGGAAGGCGAGGCCGAGCTGGTCGTCGAGCGCGCCGACGGCGCGACACGCCCCGTCGCCCTCTCCTTCAGCACGCTCGCGACCGAGAAGGAACGGCTCATCATCTTCATCGTCCGCGACCTCTCGGCGCGCAAGCGGCTCGAAGCCGAGCGCGAGCAGATGCGGCAGCAGCTCTACCAGACCTCCAAGCTCGCCTCGCTCGGCGAACTCTCGGCCGGCGTGGCGCACGAGATCAACAACCCCCTGAACGGCGTCATCAACTTCGCGCAGCTCCTGAAGGACGAGGGCGCGGGCCGCACCGACTTCGAGCGCGGGCTGCTCGACGGCATCATCGAGGAGGGGGAGCGCATCGCCGGCATCGTGCGCGGGCTGCTCGCGTTCGCGCGCCTCGACGAGCAGCAGGTCGGGCGCGTCTCCTTCGGCCCGGCCGTCACGTCGTCGCTCGCGCTCTTCGGCCGCCAGTTCGAGAAGGACGGCATCCGCGTCGAGACGGACGTGCCCGGCGACCTGCCGCCGGTGCGCGCCGACAGCTCGCGCCTGCGCCAGGTCGTCCTCAACATGGTCAGCAACGCACACCACGCTCTGAAGTCCAAGCGGACGGACGCCGGCAAGCTGTTCCGCATCAGCGCGCGCCGGGTCGAACGCGACGGGCGCGAGTTCGTCCGCGCGGAGTTCTACGACAACGGGGTCGGCATCAGGCCCGAAGACCTCGAAAGGGTCTTCGACCCCTTCTTCACGACGCGGCGGGATTCGGGGGGGACGGGGCTCGGGCTCTCGATCAGCTACGGGATCGTCCAGGACTACGGCGGGACGATCCGCGCCGAGAGCGAGCCGGGCGAGTTCGCGCGGCTCATCGTCGAGTTGCCCGCGGCCGGGCCGGAGGAGGGCGATGGGGCATAAAGTGTTAATCGTCGATGACGAGCCGAGCATCCGCCTGACGCTCGCGGAGTTCCTCAGGCGCGAAGGCTTCGAGCCGCTCACCGCGTCGGACGCCGCGCAGGGCTCGGCCCTCTTCGAGTCCGACGGCGGCGTGGAGGTGGTCGTCGTGGACATCAACCTGCCGGGGCGCAGCGGCATCGAGCTGCTGCGCGAGCTGCGCGAGCGCGACCCGCGCGTCCCCGTCATCGTCATCACGGGCGAGCCGCAGGTCTCGCACCTGCCGGAGATCGTGCGCGCGGGAGCCTACGACTTCCTCCCCAAGCCCGTCCTCAAGGATTCGATCACGCGCGCCGTCGCCCGCGCCGCCGAGCGCAAGCGCCTCGACGACGAGAAGCGCCGGCTCGAAGAGGAGGTCAGGCGTCACGCCGAGGAGTTGGAACGGAGGGTCGCCGAGCGGACGGCCGACCTCGCCGCCGCCCACAGCTTCCTCAACCTCGTCCTCGACAGCTCGACCGAGTACGCCATCGTCGCCCTCGACCTCGGGTACAACGTCACACTCTTCAACCGCGGGGCCGAACTCCTCTTCGGCTACACGCCCGCGGAGGCGGCGGGGCGCAGGCCGCGCGACCTTTTCCTCGACGTGGAGCGGTACGGGCGGAACGTCCTTCAGGAGTGTCTGAAGGAGGCCGACGCGGTCGGCCACTACCGGACGGAGATGATCCTGCACCGGCGCGACGGCGAGGAGTTCCCGGCGGTGGTCGCCCTGACGCCCATCGTCGGCGGCGGCCAAATCCTCGGCCACCTCTGCGTCATGCGCGACCTGACGGCGGAGCGGCGCGCCGAAGAGTCGCTCCGCCGGATGCAGGCGCGGCTCGCGCACCAGGAGAAGATCGCCGAGCTGGGGCGCGTCGCCGCGCAGGTCGCGCACGAGGTCAGGAACCCTCTGACGGGGCTCCAGCTCTACGCGATGCACATGAAGACCAAGCTGGCCGACCGGATGAGCGAGACCGAACTCGAACTCGCCGACCAGATCATCCAGACCATCAACCACCTGTCGCAGACGGTCGAACAGATTGTGAACTTCGCGCGCCCGCTGACCCTTGAGCGCCGCCGGGTAGACCTCAACCGCGTCGTCACAGACCTGCTCCGACTCCTCGGGCCGCAGTTGGCGAGCGCCCGCGTCGAGCCGCGCGTCGAGCTGTCGGCCGACGAGATGCGCGCGCGGCTCGACGAGTCCTCGCTCCGCTCGGCCCTCACCAACCTCATCATCAACGCCGTGCAGGCGATGAATGGCGGCGGGCGGCTCTCCGTCAAGACCCTGCGCGAAGGCGACCGGCTGCGCGTCGAGATCGCCGACACGGGCGTCGGCATGAGCCGCGAGCAGGTCGCGAAGATGTTCGAGGCGTTCTACACCACCAAGGCGAGGGGGCTCGGACTCGGGATGCCCTACGCCAAAAAAGTGATCGAAGAGCACGGCGGCGAGATCGGCGTCGAGAGCAGCCCCGGCGCGGGCACGCTCGTCACCGTCCGCCTCCCCGTAGACGCGGAGGGCGCATGACGGCACGGCGGCAGAGAATCCTCGTCGTGGATGACGAGGCCATCATCACGGGCACCCTCGCGCTCATCCTCGGCGAAGCCGGTTACGAGGTGCGCACCGTCGGCAGCGTCGCCGACGGCCACGCGCTGCTCCTCGAAGGCCCCCCCTTCGACCTCGTCTTCACCGACCTGCGCCTGCCGGACGCGACCGGCATCGAGTTGATCGACCGCATCAAGTCGGACGCGCCGGACACCCAGGTCATCCTCATGACCGCGCACGGCTCGCTCGACGTGACTATCGAAGCGATCAAGCACGGGGCCTACTACTACCTCGAAAAGCCGTTCACGCCCGACCAGGTGTTGATGCTCGCCGCGCGCGCGCTTCAGTTCGGCGAGATCAGCCGCGAGAACCGCTCGCTCAAGCGCGCGCTCTCGACCGAGGGTGGGGCGTTCGGCCTCACGGGCCGCTCCCCGCGTATGCTTCAAATCGTCGAGGTCATCCGCACGGCCGCCCCCTCCGACGCCTCCGTGCTCATCGAGGGCGAGTCGGGCACGGGCAAGGAGTTGATCGCGGCGGCCTTCCACGCGCAGAGCCACCGCGCCGCCGGCCCCTACGTCCGCATCAACTGCGCGGCGCTGCCCTCGGAGCTGATCGAGTCGGAGCTGTTCGGCTACCGCAAAGGCGCGTTCACGGGGGCCGACCGCGACAAGCGCGGACTGATCGAGGCGGCGGCGGGCGGCACGCTCCTGCTCGACGAGATCGCCGAGATGCCCGCGCACCTCCAGACGAAGCTGCTGAGAGTCCTGCAAGACCGCCGCCTGCGCCGCCTCGGCGACGAGCGTGAAGTGGCGGTCGATTTCCGCCTCGTCTGCTCGACCAACCGCGACACGGCGCAGATGATTCAGGACGGGACGCTGCGCAAAGACCTCTTCTTCCGCGTCAGCACCATCCGCGTCAAAGTGCCGCCGCTGCGCGAGCGCCCCGACGACGTGGCCCCGCTCGCCGAGCACTTCCTACAGACTTACGCGGGCAAGTATCAGAAGCGCATCCGCGCCATCTCGCCGGCCGCCTTCGCTATCCTCGCGCGCTACGACTGGCCCGGCAACGTGCGCGAGCTGGAGTCGGTCGTCGAGCACGCCGTGCTCTTCGCGCGCGAGGACGAGCTGCGGCCGGAAGACCTGCCCGAGCACCTGCACGCCGCGACCGCCGGGCGACCGGCCTTTGCCATCCCGCTCCACGTGACGATGGAGGAGATCGAGCGCGAGGCCATCGTCCAGACGCTCGCGCGCACGGGCGGCAACGTCAAGAAGACCGCCGAGATTCTCGACTACCACCGCCCCACGCTCTACCGCAAGCTCAAGAAGTTCGGCCTCATGGGCGACGTCCCCGCCGAGGAGGAGGGCGTCGAAAACGCCGCGGAAGAGTAGCCTACCGGACACAAGCGCGCCTCCGGACGAAGCGTGCGCGGCCCAACGGAACGGCGCTTGCACCCGCGTCGGGCGCCCGGTTTGCATTTCGACGTGTGTCGGGGCAGACTCGGGCAACGCGGGATTTTTTGTACCGCGTCATAGGCGTCATAATTCAGCAACTTTTCCCGACAGACAGGACGAGGCAGATGGGCCGCGGTGCGAGCGAGCAGAAGATCGTGCTGGTCGTAGACGACTACGAAGAGATTCGCGTTATTACGAGACGGGCGTTGGAGTCTTTCGGTTACATGGTCATCGAGGCTTCCAACGGTGCGGAGGCCGTGAAGGTGGCGCAGGCCGAATCGCCCGACCTCATCCTGATGGACTTGAGCATGCCGTCCATGGACGGCTTCGCCGCCATCCATCAACTACGCAAGCTGCTCGGCCTGCGCGACGTGCCCGTCATCGCCGTCTCGGCGCACGCGGCGCCGGAGATTCGCAAGGACGCCCTCGCCCTCGGCTGCCGCGACTTCATCACGAAGCCCGTCACCATCGAGCTGCTCAAGTCCGCCGTCGAGCGCCACCTCCCGAAGCCGTGAAGGCGGGAGGGTTCGGGCGCGCCTCCCGCCTTCATCCTTCGTCCTTCGGGCCGTGACACGCGGTGTAACAAACGACGCGTCGCGTGTGATACACGGTGAGACAACGCCGCGCGACCCGGCCGACGGCCGCCGCCCCCTCATACCCTCACTTACAAAACTTTACACGGCACACACGACTGCCCGGCCCGCGGGCACGGCGGTTGCACTGACCCCGGCCGTGCCTGTCACGCGAGGCGCGGCGTCCGCCCTCTGAAGTAACTCACTCGTCGGAGAAAGACGCCCGCGCCGCTCAGGAACAGATGAACGAGTCGAAACCGGCGCTCCGGGCGCGTAAGTGAGCCGGAGGACTGCCCGGGCGACCCCCAACACACGCCCCCTTCGCGGGAGGCGAGAGGATGAAGAAGGATGAACTCATCAGAGATCGCCAACCGGACTTACGACACGACCGACCTCACGCTGGCCAGCTTCCTGCGCTGCCGCAGCTTCACCATCAACAACATCAGGCGGCAGAACGGCAAGACGGTCTTCGTCTTTGAAGACTCTTCGCGGTTGCGCGACGCCGTCCTCGAATACGCCAACGACGGCAGCGTCGCCGTGCGCAGCTTTTACAGCACGCTGCGCGACCTGAAGGCCATCACGCGCTGAGCGCGCACGCCCGAAACCACGGAGGAGTACCCATGAGACCGATTCCCCGAACGCTGCTCGCGTGCGCGCTCGCCGTCGTGTTCGCCGCGCAGTCAGCCGCCGCGCAGACGCCCGCGGCCCCTTCCGGCCCTCAGAAGCTCGTCACGCAGGGCCTTGAGGTCGAGTTCACCATCGAGCCCGTCAAGCCCGCCGCGGGCAAAGCGGAGTTGATGGAAGACCAGGACGCGCTCGTCCGCGTCCGCGTCACCGACACGGCGACGCGCTCGCCGCTCGCGGGCGTCAAGCCCACGATCTGGATGACGCTGCGGCAGGGCGCGCGCGCCACCCCCGAGCAGTGCAAGGAGAAGATCAAGTCCTTCCTGCAAGGCTCCCTGCGCGCGCGGCCCGACGTTGACCTCAACAGCTACTACGTGCTCGCGCTCAACTCGGAGCCGAACATCTCGGTCATCGACCCCCTCTTAGGGTTCGGCGGCACCAAGCTCGTCACGCTCGTCATGCTCACGAGCCCCGGCGAGGACTGGGTGCTCACCGCAGACCAGGACCGGCTCTTCGTCAGCATGCCGGCCGCGAACCGTGTGGCGGTCGTGGACACCAACACCTGGAAGGTCGTCGCCGAAGTCCAGACCGGCGCGCGCCCCGTCCGCCTCGCGCTCCAGCCCGATGAGAAGTACCTCTGGGTCGGCACCGACGAGGGCGCCGAGAGCGGCGTCACGGTCATCGACACGGCGACTTTCAAGCAGGTCGCGCGCATCCCGACCGGCGCGGGCCACCACGAGCTGGCCCTGAGCGGCGACAGCCGCACGGCCTTCGTCACGAACCGGGACGCGGGCACGCTCTCGCTCATCGACGTGCCGAAGCTCTCGAAGAACGCCGACGTGAAGACGGGCCGGGGCGCGGACGCCGTGGCCGTCTCGCCGCTCTCGAAGTTCGTCTACGTGGCCGACCGCGCCGCGGGGCAGGTCGCGGTCGTAGACCCCGCGAAGGCGACGGTGCTGGCGCGCATCGACGCCGCGCCGGGCCTGGGCGCGGTGCGCTTCGCGCCCGGCGGCCGCTACGGCTTCGCGCCCAACCCCGAGGCGGGCGTCGTCCACATCTTCGACGCCTCGACCAACCGCCTGCTCCACAGCCTGAAAGTCGCGAAGGGCAAGGGCATCGCGGGGCGCGGCCCCGACCAGGTGGCCTTCACGAAGGAGTTCGCCTACGTCCGCTCGGCCGATTCGCTCGACGTGACGATGGTCAGGCTCAGCACCGTCGGCAGTGAGCCGGACGTGGTCACGTTCCCCGCCGGCCAGACCGCGCCCGCCGAAGTTGACACCGTCTCAACCGCCGCCGGGGCCCTCGCGCCCGCGCCCGAGGGCAACTCGATGCTCGTCGCCAACGTCGCCGACAAGCAGATCTACTACTACTCCGAAGGCATGGCAGCGCCGATGGGCAACTTCCAGAACTACAAGCGCGAGCCGCGCGCCGTGCTCGTCGCCGACCGCAGCTTGCGCGAGGTGAAGAGCGGCACCTACGAGACGGTGACGAAGCTGCCGCGCGACGGGGCCTACGACGTGGCCTTCCTGCTCGACAGCCCCCGCGTCACGCACTGCTTCGAGGCGAGCGCGGCCGAGAACCCGGCGGTCGAGCACGAGCGCCCCGCGGGGCTGGCCGTCGAGTACCTCGACGAGAAGAAGACGCTGCGCGCGGGCGAGGACTTCAAACTCCGCGTGCGCCTGACGGACAAGGTGACGGGGAAGCCGGTTGACGGTCTGAAGGACGTGCAAATCCTGACCTTCCTCTCGCCGGGCGTCTGGCAGAAGCGCGCCCTGGCGCGCGGCGCGGGCGCGGGCGTCTACGAGCTGAACGTCAACGTGCCGGAGGAGGGGCACTACATGTTCTTCGTCGCCAGTCATTCGGCGGGCGTCGCCTTCCGCCAGTTGCCCTACCTGATGCTGACCGCCAAGGCGCCCGCCGCCGAGAAGGCGTCCGCGCCGGGGCAGGAATGAAAGGGGGAGTTTGGACGATGAGAAGCAGATACTTTAAGGCGCTCGCCGCCCTCGCCTTCGCGCTCACGCTCTGCGCCTTCGCGCCCCCGCGCGCGGCCGCGCACGACCCGCGCGCTCACGGCGCAAAGAGCCCGGCCGTCTACACCTGTCCGATGCACCCGGAGGTGAAGTCGAAGAAGAAGGGGACTTGTCCGAAATGCAAGATGGACTTGCGCCCGGCGCGCGCCGAGGCAGAGTCCGCCGCCGCGAAGACGGGGGACGCTCACGAGGCCCACGTGGCGTCGAAGATGTCGATCCCCGACGTGGAGCTGCTCGACCAGGACGGCCGCAGGGTGCGCTTCTATACCGACCTCGTCAAGGGGAAGGTCGTGGCCGTCAACTTCGTCTTCACCACCTGCACGACGGTCTGCCCGCCGCTCGGCGCGACCTTCGCGCGCGTGCAGAGGGAGCTGGCCGGGCGCGACGTGCATTTGATTTCGGTCTCGGTTGACCCGGCGACGGACACGCCTGAGCGCCTGAAGGCGTGGGGCGGGAAGTTCAAGGCCGGCCCCGGCTGGACGCTCCTGACGGGGCCGAAGCCGCAGGTGGACGAGTTGCTGAAAGCGCTCGGGGCGGCGACCGCCAGCCCCTCCGACCACACGCCGACGGTGCTCGTCGGCAACGACGCGAGGGGGCAGTGGACGCGCGCCTACGGGCTCGCGCGCCCGGCCGTGCTCATCAAACTCATCGACGCCGCCGCCGCGGGGCGGCTCGACGCCGCCAACGATTCGACCTCCAAGGAGTCAGCAAGACAATGAGAAGAATGCTCTCGGCCGTCGTCATCTGCATGGCCTTCGCATCGGCCGCCGCGCAGCAGCCCGCGCCGCGGCCCGCGCCGCCCAAGCCCGCGGAACTCGACGACCCGCACGCCGGCCACCAAATGGCCCAGCCGCAGGCGCAGCAGTCGCCCGCGCAGAAGTGGTTCTCGGACGTGGAGCTGCTCGACCAGGACGGGCGCAAGGTGCGCTTCTACACCGACATGCTCAAGGGCAAGACGGTCGTCCTCAACGCCTTCTTCACCACCTGCACCTCAGTCTGCCCGCCGATGAACCGCAACCTTGAGAAGGTGCAGGAGGCACTCGGCGACCGGCTCGGCAAGGATGTCTTCATCGTCTCCGTCTCGGTTGACCCTGAGACCGACACGCCGACGCGCCTGAAGGAGTACGCGAAGAGGTTCCACGCCAGGCCGGGCTGGACGTTCCTGACGGGCAAGAAGGAGAACGTGGACTGGGCGCTCTACAAGGTCGGGCAGTACGTTGAGGAGAAAGACGGCCACACGACCATCATCGTCATCGGCAACGAGACGACGGGGCTCTGGAAGAAGGCGCTCGGGATGGCGAAAGCCGACGAGCTGATCCGCATCGTCCGCAGCGTCGCCGACGACAAGGGCGAGACCGAGACGAGCGGCGTGAGGGGCCAGTCGAATTAGACGGGGCGGACGCGAGGTCTGATGAACAAGCAGCTCAAGCTCTACACGGTCTGCGCGCTCGCGGTCGCGTCCCTGGCTCTGGCGACGGTCGGCGCGCGGGGGCAGCAGACCGCGGCGGCCGGCGGCGCGCGCGCCCTCACGCCGCAGGAGCGGCGCGGGCGCGCCATCTACCTCCGCGGCGAGAGCCCCTCGGGCGAAGAGATTAAGGCGCTCGTCGGCGACGTGGACGTGCCCGCCTCGACCGTGACCTGCGCGGGCTGCCACGGCGCGCGCGGTGAAGGGAAGACCGAGGGCGGGGTGACGGCCGGCAACCTCACCTGGGCCAACCTCACCAAGCCTTACGAGCACGAGCACCCGACCGGGCGCAGGCACGGCCCGTTCGACGAGGCCGCGTTCGCCCGCGCCGTGGTTCTGGGCGTAGACCCGGCGAAGAACTTGATGCTCGCGGCCATGCCGCGCTACCAGATGTCGAAGGAGGACGCGGCCGACCTCGTCGCCTACCTCAAGCGCATCGAGGACGACCACGATCCCGGCCTCTCGGACACGTCGGTGAAGGTCGGCACGCTGCTGCCCTCGGCGGGGCCGCTCGCACAGACGGGCGCGGCGATGCGGGACGTGCTCGCGGCGTACTTCGATGAACTCAACGCCGGGGGTGGCGTCTTCGGCCGGCGCGTCGAGCTACAGTTCGCCGAGACCGGTGCGCCCGCCGCGACGGCCGCGGGCGCGCGCCGCCTCGCGGAGGAGGGGCAGGTCTTCGCCTTCGTCGGCGGCCTGAGCGCGGGCGCGGACAAGGAGTTGCTGGCGGTGGCACAGGAGCTTGAAGTCCCCTTCGTCGGGCCCTCGACGCTGCTGCCGCGCCCCGAAGCCAACCGCTACGTCTTCTACCTCCTGCCGGGCATGGCCGAACAGGCGCGCGCGCTCGTCAACTTCCACGCGAAGCGCCGCGCGGGCTCGCCCGCGAAGGTCGCCGTCGTCTACGAGCAGACGCAGTTCGCCTCCGCCGCGGCAGAGGCCGTGGAGGAGCAGTGTCAGAAGTCCGGCTGCGGCCCCGTGCGGAAGTTCCCGTACGAAGTCGGCAACCGGGGCGCGGCCGCCGCGCTCGTGCCGAGCCTGAAGGGCGCGGACGCGGTCTTCCTGTTCGGCGCGGCCGTCGAGCCGCTCTTTATCAAAGAGGCGGAGGCGGCCGGGTGGCGGCCCGACCTCTACCTGCTCGGCACGCTGACGGGGGGAGAGCTCTTAGCGAGCGCCCCCGAAGGTTTCAAGGACAAAATCTTTCTCGCCTTCCCGACCGTCCCCGCGGACGTGACGGAGGCGGGGGCCGCCGAGCTGCGCGCGCTCGCGGCGAAGTACAGGTTCGAGGTGCGCCACGCGGCGGCGCAGCTCTCCGCGCTGGCCGCCGCGAAGCTCCTGGCCGAGGGGCTCAAGCGCGGCGGCAGAGACATCGGCCGCGAGCGGCTCGTCACGGCGCTCGAAGGTCTCTACGACTACGAGACGTGGCTCACGCCTCGCCTCACGTTCGGCCCCAACCGTCGCGTCGGCGCGGCCGGCGCTTACGTCGTCCGCGTCGATCCGTCGAAGCGGGAGTTCATCCCCGGCGGTTGGGTCAACGCATATTGAAAACAGTAGACAGTAGTCAGTAGTCAGTAGCCAGCAGCGCTCCGCGTTGTGGCTGTTGACGATGACAACCACCGGGTTCGATACAACGCAGGTTTTCTACTGACTACTGACTACTGTCTACTGATAAGGAAATACAGATGCCATTCAATATCAAGAAGAACAGAATCGCACCGTCGCTCTTCCTGCTCGCGGCGCTGGCCGCGCCGGCGGCCGGGCAGACTCAGCCGTCGGCGCAGACGCCCGCGGCGGCCGACACGGCCGCGGCCTGCGCCTGCGAATCGTCGCCGCTGCCCGAAGTGCTCGCCACCGTCAACGGCGTCCGCATCACGCGGCAGGACATCTCGCCTGCGGTGCAGAAGAAGGTCGCGGACTTGCAGCGGCGGGTCGTCGAGGCGCGCCGCAACGAACTCGACTTGCAGATCAACAGCGCGCTGCTTGAGGCGGAGGCGAAGAAGCGCGGCCTCTCCGCCGCGAAGCTGCTCGAATCTGAAGTGAACTCCAAAACGACTGAGCCGACCGAGGCGGACGCGCAGAAGTTCTACGACGAGAACAGGGCGCGCATCGGGGGCGAGTTCAAAGACGTGAAGGGCGACATCGTCGCCTACCTGCGCGACGTGCGGCGGCGCGACGCGGCGGCGAAGTTCTCCGAGAGCCTGCGCGCCGCGGCACAGTTGAAGCGGCTCGCCGCCGAGGCGACGCCCCCCGCGAACGAGGCCGACCGCGCGCGCGTCTTCGCCAACGTCAACGGGCGCGACATCACGTCGGCCGACGTGGAAGAGTCTCTGCGCCCGCTCGTCTACGGCGTGCAGGAGCAGGTCTACAGGCTGCGCACGCAGGAGGTCGAGCTGAGGGTCAACGACCTTCTGCTGGGCGCCGAGGCGCAGCGGCGCGGCGTGACGCCGAGGGCGCTGCTCGACGCGGAAGTCGTCTCCAAAATCCCGGCCGTTACGGAGGCCGACGCTCAGAAGTTCTACGACGAGAACAGGGCGCGCATCGAAGGCGACTTCGCGAAGACGAAGGAGCAGATACTCCAATACCTGCGCGACCTCGCCGAGCGGAAGGCGCTGACGGACTTCGCCGCGCGGATGCGCGCCGGGGCGCAGGTGCAGACGTTCCTCGTCGCGCCGGCCGCGCCCGTCTACAAGATCGCCACCGATGGCCAGCCCTCGAAGGGTAATCCGGCGGCGGCCGTCACCGTCGTCGAGTTCACGGACTACCAGTGCCCGTCCTGCGCCGCCGCGCAGCCCGCCCTCCAGCGCATCATGGCCGAGTACGGCGACCGCGTCCGCCTCGTCGTCCGCGACTTCCCGCTGTCGCAGCACGCCGACGCGGCCCGGGCCGCCGAGGCCGCCGAAGCGGCGCGCGAGCAGGGCAAGTTCTGGGAGTACACGACGCTCCTCTACCAGAACCAGTCGGCGCTTCAGGTCGAGAAACTGAAGGAGTACGCCTCGCGCGTCGGGCTCGACCGCGCGAAGTTCGACGCGGCGCTCGACTCGGGCCGCTTCGCCGACAGCGTGCGTCGCGACCTGCAAGACGGCGAGCGCGCCGGAGTGGGCGGCACGCCGACCGTCTTCGTCAACGGCGTCCGCGTCGAACGCGCCACCTACGAACTGCTCAAGGCGGCCATCGACGCGGCCCTCAAAACCGCACGCGCCGAGTAGCCGGAAACAATCAACCACAGAGACACGGCTTGGAGAGTAATCCTCTTCAAGCCGTGTCTCTGCGGTTAATCTATTGCTGTTTGCGATATGGTGCGCCCCGTACGATAGCCAGGTCAGTACCACCCGCGGTAGCGGGTGGGCCGTCGTTATCCGGCACATCCGAATTACAAAGGCCCACCCGCGGTAGCGGGTGGTACTGACCGCTACCCCCGGTGAACGTCGCACTCAATCACCTGCAAAACGGAATAAGGCGACTCCTTGCCGGGGGCGCGGGCGGGGATGCCCGCGCCCCCGGCAAGGAGTCGCTTTATTCCGACCTGAAAGTCCGTATTACGAGGGCTTCGTAATGCGATACGCAAGCGGCGTAACGCGCTACGCGACCAGAGTAAGGCGCTACACGACAGGCGTAAGATGATATGCCAGCCGCGTAAGACGATACGCAAGCGGCGGAACGCGCTACGCGACTAGAGTAAGACGCTACGCGGCTGGCGTAATACGATACGAAAGCGGCGTAACACATTACGCCAGTCGCGTAATGCGATACGAAAGCGACGTAACACACCACGTCAGTCGCGTAGCGCGTTCCGCCGCTTGCGTATCGCAATTCCCGAGTCGCGTAACGCGATCTAAAGCTTAAATATCGCGGTACGAAATGCTAAAAATGCGATTCCGGACGCGGAAACCGCACACGACGGGGCGGACTCCTTAAAATTCCCCCGGAAGATCGCGTCCCCCGCGAGAGACCGTCATATTTCGACGTGCAAGTCGGTATTACTACTTGCCCGCGTCGGTGCTGGCGAGCCACACGCCGCCCTGCGCGACGTAGGCGACGTTGAGGCGGCCGTTGCGGGCCGCCGCCGAGGCCGACGCCCCTTCGGCGGCGGGCGGCGCGCCCGCCGACTCGCCCGGACGCATCTGCCGTGATGCGGGTTGAAACATGTGCGGAGCGGCGGCTGTTTTAAATTGATAACGCCGCCCGGCCTTCCTCGCGGGACGGCCGCGGCTATGTCGGACGTTCCTGTCCTTCAGCCTTCGGGCATGACGCTTGCTCCTCCGGCCTGCGCTGGGCCACTGTGCTGACGCGACCCTCCTCAAGACGGGTGAGCGATTTTTCCTTCCGGTGGGCAGCCGATGAATCGGCCGGGCTCTTACTCGCCGCGACTGCGACCGCAGTCAGCCCCGCGGCGGGCGGCGAGCCGCCACAGATGAAAACAACCAACTAAATCTGTTCGGTGGCGCTTGCCGCGGGCCGAGGCCCGTGTCGCCGTGCGCCCGGGCGCGGGCACGACTCGCCGCCCGCATCCGTATTGAGCCTCTCACCTTCGAGGAAGGACGCCCATGAGAAATGAAAGATTAATGAAAAACCGACAGGCGCGCTGGCTGTGCGGCCCGACGTTCCTGCTCCTGCTCCTGGCGCTGGGCGGGGTCGCGCACGCGCAGACGACGCAGATGATTGCGCCGACGGAGCCGACGGAGCCGACGCCGGTAACGGAGCCGACGCCGACAACGGAGCCGGAGCCGACGTATCCGATCATCTACCCGTACCCGGAGCCGACACCCTACCCGGAGCCGACGCCGACGCCGACGACCGGCACGGACGTGCCGAGCTGTAACCGCGTCATCACCGCGGACGTGGTGGCGCTCGACCAGCCGATCGTCTACAACCGGCTCGGGGCTGTGAACCCGGGCGGCATGATGTTCTCCCTCCGCAACGACGTGAAGCCCATCGACGCCGCTTCGGGGCTGGTGGCCGGCAACGTCCAGCTCAAGGAGTACAAGCGCCCGCGCCCGCTCGTGCTGCGCATGAACGTGGGCGACTGTCTACAGATTCTCTTCCAGAACCTGCTCTCGCTCGTCCGCAAGGACGAGGATCAGCCGAACACGCGCTCGGCCGGCGTCCACGTCGCCGGCCTTCAGCTCGTCAACAGCATCGCCGACGACGGCTCGAACGTCGGGCAGAACGCGAGCAGCCTCGTGAGCCCCGGCGGCACCGCCACCTACACGCTCTACGCCGAGCGCGAGGGGTCGCACCTGCTCTACTCCTCGGCGGCCACGACGGGCGGCCAGGGCGACGGCGGCTCCATCTCGATGGGGCTCTTCGGCGCGGTCAACGTCGAGCCCAAGGGCTCCGAGTGGTACCGCAGCCAGTTGACCAAGGCCGACATGGCCGCCGCCACCAAGGGGCGCACGCTCGGCAACCAGCCCATCATCAACTACGAGGCGACCTACACGACGAAGGCCCGCTACGGCACGCCCATTCTCAAGATTCTCGACACCAACAACCGGATCGTCCACTCCGACCTGAACGCCATCATCACGGGGCCGGGGCGCGGCAACTTCCCCGCCGGCACCTACCGGCCGAACAAGACCGAGCCGAACCGCGACCAGGCTTTCCGCGAGTTCACCGTCGTCTACCACGACGAGATTAAGGCCGTCCAGGCGTTCCCCAAGTTCTACGAAGACCCCGTCCTCGGCCACACGCTCTACAGCGTCAAGGACGGCTTCGCCATCAACTACGGCGTCGCGGGCGTCGGCAGCGAGATTCTCGCCAACCGCCTCGGCGTCGGCCCGATGAAGGACTGCACCGAGTGCCTCTACGAGGAGTTCTTCCTCTCGGCGTGGACCGTCGGCGACCCGGCGCAGCTCGTTGACCTGCCGGCCAACGCGTCGGACCCGAAGGCGGGCCTCGTCGCGAAGAAAGTGCTCTACCCGGACGACCCGTCCAACGTCCACCACTCGTACCTGAACGACCACGTCAAGATGCGCGTGCTGCACGCCGGGCCGAAGGAGCACCACATCCACCACCTGCACGCTCACCAGTGGCTGCGCACGCCCGACGACGACAACTCCAGCTACCTCGACAGCCAGGCGTTCGGGCCGGGCTACTCGTTCACGACCGAGATCGCGCACGGCGGCACGGGCAACCGCAACCGCACGCCCGGCGACTCGATCTTCCACTGCCACTTCTACCCGCACTTCGCGCAGGGGATGTGGGAGCTGTGGCGCGCGCACGACGTCTTCGAGGAGGGCACGGCGCTCAACTTCGACGGCACGGTCGCGTCGGGCGCGCGCGCGCTGCCCGACGGCGAGATCGCCGCCGGCACGCCCATCCCGGCGCTCGTCCCCATCCCGACGATCCCGCTGGCGCCGGCCCCGACGGCCGCCTTCCAGGGCTTCCCCTTCTACATCCCCGGCGTCGCCGGCCACCGGCCGCCGAAGCCGCCCCTCGACACCGTGGACGACGGCGGCCTGCCGCGCCACGTCATCGTCGGCGGCACGTTCACCGAGGTGCACAACCGCCTCGACTTCTCGAAAGGCTTGGTTACCGCCATCGCCAAGCCGGTTGACGAGGCCGGCACGGCCGTCGAGAAGGCCGCGATGAACTTCCACGCGCAGCCCTCGCACGCCACCTACATGCCCGACGGCACCGGCGGCGCGAAGTTCCTGACCAACGGCCTGCCGGCCGTGGCGGGCGCGCCCTACGCCGACCCCTGCGTCAACGACGCGCAGCAGGCGACGGGCACCCCGCGCACCTACAAGGCGGCCAACATCCAGATCGACCTGAAGATCAACAAGGCCGGCTGGCACGTCCCGCAGGCGCGCATCCTGACGCTCTGGGGCGACGTGGAGGCCACGCGCCTCGGCAAGCGCGCGCCCGAGCCGTTCTTCTTCCGCGCCAACACGAACGACTGCATCACCTTCCACCACACCAACCTCGTCCCGAAGGTTTACGAACTGGACGACTTCCAGGTGCGCACCCCGACCGACATCATGGGGCAGCACATCCACCTCGTGAAGTTCGACGTGACCTCGTCGGACGGCGCGGGCAACGGCTTCAACTACGAGGACGGCACCTTCTCGCCCGAGGAGGTCATCGAGCGCATCCACGCCATCCGCAAGCAGAATAGCTGCACCGGCGTTGACAGGGGCGACCCGCGCGACGGCACCTTCACGTGCCCCGTCGCCAGGGCGCACCCCGTGCTCGGCACGCTCGGCGCGCAGACCACCATCCAGCGCTGGTACGCCGACGACACGCTCAACAACAACGGCGTGGATCGGACGCTGCGCACCGTCTTCACGCACGACCACTTCGGCCCCTCGACGCACCAGCAGACCGGCCTCTACGGCGGCCTCGTCATCGAGCCGAAGGGCTCGCAGTGGCGCGACTCCGAGACCGGCGTCATCTTCGGCGGCGCCGGGATAGCCGGCCGCGCCGTTGACGGCGGCCCGACGACCTGGCGCGCCGACATCCTGACGGCCGACCGCTCGAAGAGCTATCGCGAGTTCCTGCTTGAGTTCGCCGACTACCAGCTCGCCTACGAGGCGGGCGGCGGCATCGACGCCGCGGGCAAGGCCGTCCCCGACCCGGCGCGCGCCATCAACCCGCCCGCCAAGGAAGAGGCCGACCTGCCCATCAACGTGAAGAAGGACGACGAGTGCCCGGGCGGCGTCCCGCTCCCGTGCCCCGAGGCCGTCTCGGCCGCCGACCCCGGCACGATGTCGGTCAACTACCGCAACGAGCCGGTGGCGCTGCGCGTGCGCAACCCCGCGACCAACACGCAGGCGGCGGGCGAGGCGGGCGACCTCTCGCACGTCTACCGCTCGAACGTGACGCGCGAGGACACGCGGCTTAACTCGCAGCCGACCTTCTACCCGGCGCTCTCGAAGGACGTGCGGCCCGGCGACCCGTTCACGCCGCTGCTGAGGGCCTACGAGGACGACAACGTCCAGATCCGCATCCTCGTCGGCGCGCACGAGGAGAGCCACAACTTCGAGGTGCAGGGCATCAAGTGGAAGTTCGAGCCCGGCACGCCCAACGACCCGGCGGCCGACGCCAACAACAACTCGGGCTTCCGCAACAACCAGATGATGGGCATCAGCGAGCACTACGAGTTCGTCGTGCCCAAGCTGCCCAAGAACTTCCAGGGCGATTCGGCCGACTACCTCTACCGCCCGGGCGCGAGCACGGACGACCAGTGGAACGGCCTGTGGGGCCTGATGCGCACCTACAAGGCGACGCGGACGGACCTCCAGAAGCTGCCCTCAAACACGACGGGCGGCGCGCCCTTCGTCAACCCCGGCGACTTCAACGGCGTCTGCCCGAAGAGCGTGACGCCCCAGTCCTACGACGTGACGGCCATCCTCGCGCGCGACGTGCTGCCGGAGGGGACGCTCGTCTACAACAAACGCACCAACAACGGCGGCCAGCTCCACGACCCGACGGCGATCATGTTCGTCCGCACGACCGACATCGACCCGTACACGGGCAAGCTCAGGAAGGGCGTCCCCCGCGAGCCGCTCGTGCTGCGCGCGAAGGCGGGCGACTGCATCGAGGTGACGCTCAACAACAGGCTGCCGTCCACCGGCGCGCTCGACATCCCCGGCTTCAACACGCTGCCGATGATCGTCGAGAACTTCAACGCCAACCAGGTCAGGCCGTCGGCCGAGGTGGGGCTGCACGCGCAGAACCTCTTCTTCGACGTGACGCGCTCGAACGGCGTCAACGTCGGCTTCAACCCGGTGCAGACGGTCAAGCCGGGCGGGTTCACCAAGTACCAGTGGTACGCGGGCGACGTGACCTCGAACGGGAGCAACGTCGGCGTCTTCACGCCCATCGAGTTCGGCGCGACGGGCCTGACCTCGTCCGACCCGATCAAGCACTCGAACAAGGGCCTGCTGGGCTCGCTCATCGTCGAGCCGGCCGGGTCGAGCTGGACGGAGGACTACGGCTCGCGCTCGCAGGCGACCGTCTACAAGGCCGACGGCACCAGCTTCCGCGAGTTCGTGATGGTGTTCCAGAACGACGTCAACCTCCGCTACGACGGCTTCGGCGCGAAGACCGACCCGTACTCGGCTGCGGTGCTCGGCGCGACGAAGACCATCGCCGTGCCGAACATCGCGGGCGAGGACGACTCCGAGGACACCGCGCAGAAGGCGGTCAACTACCGCACGGAGCCGCTCTGGAAGCGCATGGGCTACGCCCCCGACACGCCGCTCAACAGCGACCCGGACCCGGGCGATGACCCGGACCCGCGCACGCCGACGCGCGACTACGACTTCACGAACGTGCTGTCGAACTCGCAGATCGGCGGGCTCGACCCCGAGACGCCGGTCTTCACGGCCACCGCGGGGCAGGACGTGCGCGTCCGCATGCTCCTCCCGGCCGGCCACTCCCGCAACGACGTGTTCATGCTCCACGGACACATCTGGGAGGAGGAGCCCTACACCAACAACTCGACGGTGATCGGCTCCAACCCGCTCTCCGAGTGGAAGGGCTCGCAGTTCGGCATCGGGCCGGGCAGCCACTTCGACTTCCTCCTGAAGCACGGGGCGGGCGGCGCGTTCCGCGTCCCGGGTGACTACCTCTACCGCACGTTCCAGAGCTTCCAGTTCGACGGAGGCATCTGGGGCATCTTCCGGGTCGCGCCGGCCTTCAAGGAAATAGAGCCGCCGCCGCCCAGCGGTTGCTACTGTCCGAAGGGGTCGTACTGCACTGACTTGTACTGCCCGGTGTACGAGCCGGCGGCCACGTCAGCGCCCACGGCAGAGCCGGAGGCCAACTGAAGCCGCCAGTAAGCGTGGCGTGAGAGGTGGCGGGGCCGTTTCGGCGGCCCCGCCACCTCTCACTTCAAACCGTACCCGTTAGCTCCTGGACAAGACGCCGCCGGAATAAAGTTCTACACGGCGGCGCGAGTCGGTGTTTTCAGCACCCCAAAGACCAATGTTCTGATTTCGCCATCAGGTTTGCTCAACGCATTTTTTCGAGTTCTTCGACATCTTTCCGCACCTGTTCTAAAAGTTGGCGGTTGACTTCGGGCAGGGCTTTTTGAGCCTGAGCCTTCAGGAGCGCGTCCAACGCCCGCCCGTAATTTTCCTTCACCCCCGCGAGATGAGTTTGGCGAGTCTGCCCGTGCGCGGTTTTCGCAAGTTCCTTGTGGACGTTGCCGGCGTGCCGGTAAGCAATCGCCAGGTCGCGCACGTTCGTGTTGGCGGGATCGTTAGCGAATTGCTTTTCAAAAGTCTCGGCACCTTTCTGAAACGCCGCGAGCGCGCCGGGGAGGTCGCGCTGCTTATGCCGCGCGATGCCGATTCTTATGGAGAGGATGCTCACGTCGCGGTCGTAGCCGCGATTCAGAGGGTCTTTTCCTTGCAGCTCGATAATGATCGCCAGCGCCCGTTCCAGAAAGCCGAGGGCTTCGGCGGGTCTTCCGAGGTTGGAAGCCGAGATGCCGAGCCGCGAAAAAGTTTTCGACAGGTTGTGCCGCGCCTGCGCGTTGGCGGGGTCGGCGGCGATGACCCCCTCCAGGACTCGTCGGGCTTTTTCGGATAGCTCGAACCCCCGCGCGTCGTCAACTTCCTCGTAGATGCCGCTGGCCTGTTCGTAAAATTTCCAGAGGTCTTGTTTGAGGGTCGTGTCGTTCGGGAAGCGCGCAGCGAGCGACTCGGCGATTGCCACGGCCCGCGCCATCTCCGCCTCGGCTTCCGGCTGACGGCCCTCCCACGAAAGCGAGACCGCCAAGGAGACCAGACCTTTGGCGAGAACCCGCTCGGTCTCCGTGTCGCCGGGGTGTGCCCGGCGCAACTCTTCGAGCTTGCTCGACGCACGCTGGAGCGGCGGGATGGCCTCGGCGTACCTGTTGCGGTTGAGGTAACTCGTCGCGTCTTCCGTCTGCGCTTCGAGAAATGCCCTTTGCAGTTCGAGCGAGCCGGGCTGTTCGGCGACCAGCTTTTCGTAAATCTGCAAGGCTTCCGCGCTGGCACGGAAGCCGCCTTCGACGTCGCTCTGCGTCATTTTTCTGAGGGCGAGCAGCCGCAAATTATCCGCCAGCAGCCGGCGGTTCTGCGCATCATTCGGATTGATCTCCAACAGCCGCCGCCGAATCCGCTGCGCCTTTTCGAGGCTCACGATCGCGCCGCGAAAATCGCTCAGATTCGGTCTGCGCGTGTCGCCTTGCAGCCCGCCGACTTGCTCGTAGGCCGCCGCGAGTTCCGCCTGCAAAACCAGATCATCGGCCGACTCGCCCGCGAGCGAGTCGAGGTACTTGAGCGACTGCGCGACGAGGGCCTGACGCGCCCCGGTCGAGCCTTCGAGGCGTTCGATCTTCGGCGCGATGTCGGTCAGCAAGGCGTTCGAGAGTTGGCGCACGTCGCTGAACCGCCGCTCGGCGCGGTCGCGCTCGCGGCGCGCGACGCCGGCCTGCCACAGCGCGAGGGCGAGGCCGGCGACGAGCGCGGCGGCGACGAGCGCGGCGGCCGTGACCGCGGCGCGGTTGCGCCGGACGAACTTGCCGGCGCGGTAGGTGAAAGAGTCCTTCTGCGCGCGGACGGGCCGGCCGTCAAGATACCTCTGGATGTCTTCGGCGAGTTGGCCGGCGGAGGCGTAGCGACGCGAGGGCTCTTCGTGGCGCGCCATCGCGACGATGTTACCGAGCTCGGCCCCGGCGGAATTCCGCCGCCCGTCCTCGTGTCTTTCGTCGCCGTCCCCGCTCGCGTTCGGCGGATTCGTCTCGGCCGTCCTCCCGGAAGTTCGTGAGAGCCATCCGCCGGGGAATCCCCGCGGGGGCGGCGAAGTGCGCGCGCCGCCCAGGAGGTCGCGGAGTAGGACGCCGAGGGAGTAAACGTCCGAGGCCGTGGTGATCTGCCCGCCGGCGACCTGTTCCGGCGAGGCGTAGTCGGGCGTGAAGGCGCGCAGCCCGGTCTGCGTGTGCTCGCCGCCGCCCTCCGGGTCGAGCAGTTTGGCGATGCCGAAGTCGAGGAGCTTCGGCGTGCCCTCCCCGGTGACGAGGATGTTCGAGGGCTTGATGTCGCGGTGGACGACGAGGTTCTGATGCGCGTAAGAGACGCCGTGGCAGACTTCGATGAACAGCCTCAGCCTCTCCTCGGTCGGCAGGCCCCGCCGGTCGCAGTAGTCGTCAATCCTGACGCCTTCGACGTACTCCATCGCAAAGAACGGCTCGCCGTCGGCCGAGACCCCGCCGTCGAGCAGGCGCGCGATGTTCGGGTGGTTGAGCGAGGCGAGTATCTGGCGCTCGCGGCGGAAACGGCGGGTGAGGTCGGGGTCGGCGAAGCCGCGCCGCACGAGCTTGAGCGCGACCTTCTGCTGGAACTCCCCGTCGGAGCGTTCGGCGAGGAAGACCGAGCCCATCCCGCCGCGGCCCAGCTCGCGCAGAATCTTGTAAGGCCCGATCTGCCGGTCGCCCAACTGCTCCCCCGGCAGGCCGGCGAGCAGGTCTGCGGCGAAGACGAAAGCCGGGGCTTCGATGAAGTCCTCGGACGGGGTTGAATGGGCGAGTAGCGACTCGACTTCGCGGCGCAAGTCGGCGTCGCCGGCGCAGGCGCGGTCGAGCAGCGGGCCGCGCTCCGCCGGCTCGTGCTTCAGCGCGGCCTCCAGAAGTTCTTCGACCTGCCGCCACCGTTCGGCGTTCATAAACCTTCCTCCTCGGGCTCGGCGCCGCCCGCGCCCTCCCCGCTCAGCTCGCGGTGCAGCCACACCTTGGCGATCCGCCAATCGCGCATCACCGTCTTGTCCGAGACGCCGAGCGCCTCGGCCGTCTCCTCGACGCTCAGCCCGGCGAAGAAGCGCATCTCCACGACGCGACTCTTCCGCTCGTCAACCGCGGCGAGCCTCACGAGCGCCTCGTCGAGCGCGACCAACTCCGCCGCCACCTCTTCGGGCGCGATCCGCGCCTCGTCGAGCGACAGCTTGCTCACGCCGCCGCCGCGCTTCGCCGACGCGCGCGCGCGCGCGTGATCCACGAGGACGTGCCGCATCAACTGCGCCGCCAGCCCGAAGAACTGCGCGCGCGTCTGCCAACTCACGCGGCGCTGATCGACGAGGCGCAGGTAGACCTCGTTGACCAAGGCCGTCGGCTGCAAAGTGTGATCGGGTCGCTCGCGCCGCAGGTGGTCGAGCGCCAGCCGCCGCAGCTCGTCGTAGACGAGCGGCATCAATCTGGCGAGCGCGTCCCGGTCGCCATCGCTCCAACTGAGAAGAAGCGCAGTGACCTCGTGCGGGGGTGAGTTACTCACGCGGCCTCCTAAGAAGAAGCGGATTTTACCCCCGGCGGGGGACACGGCGAGAAAAATTTTTCGGCGTGGGAGTTTCCGCGCCGGGTTTCCGCTTTAGCAGGTCGGAGGAGCAGTTCCGATCATCGGGCGAACCGACTCACGCCCGCGCCCCGCGCGTCGTTTCCCGGCCCACTTCCTCCTCCGCACGCAGGACGCGACGCATCCGGCAGCCCCAAAGGAGATTGACCATGCGCAGCCCCATCCGACCTCTTCACTTTCTCGAAACAGTGTCAGTCCGCGGCCGCGGCCCCTCGCCACGGCGCCGCGCGCCCGCCCTCCTACTCGCCCTACTGTTGTTCGCGCAGGCGGTCGTGCCTCCTGCCTTCGCTGCCTCGCGCACCCCTTCCCAGCGCGGCGCGACCGCCGGCAGCGGTCTCGCGTCGCGCGGCGCGGCCGGCGGCCCCGCGCGCATGGACGCCTCCGCGCCCGCGGCGGAAGCGTTCGGCGTCGTGCTGACGCCCCTCAACACCGCCTTTAACGACCACGCGGGCGTCGAGTACCACCAGCATTCGAGGAGCGTCGTCGTCTCGGCCAACTCGCCGACGGGGCAGCCGCACAACTTCGAGCTGCTCGACGGCGGCGGCGCGCATCACGCCTTCTCGAACGTCGGCGGCCTCGGCGGCGCCCTGAAGCTCGCGGCGGCCCGCGACGATGGGCAGGGCGCGAGCCTCGGCGGGTTCCAGACGGGCGAGCTGTTTACGGGCACGGGCGAGCCCGGAGTTATCGCGCGCGTCTCGCCCGACGGCGGGTCGGTGCAGAACCCGTGGGTCACGCTGCCGGGCGAGGCGGGTCTGCCCGCAGGGCTTCACGTAGACCGCACGGGCGTCTTCGGCGGCGACCTCGTCGTCGTCACGGAGGCGGGCGGCGTGTGGCGGATCAACGCGGCGGGCGTCGCCGCGCAGGTCGCGTCACTCAACACCCCGCTGGCCGGCGTGACGACGATCCCCGACGACGCGGATAGGTACGGCCCGTGGGCCGGAAAGATTCTGACCGGCGCGAAGGAGCAGGGGGCCGTCCACGCCATCGACGCGCAGGGAGGCGCGAGCCCTTACCCGCTCGGCGTCAATCCCGAAGAGATCGAGATCGTCCCGGCGCACGAAAACTTTTTCGGCCTCGACCCGGCCGACGGCAGACTGTGGGGCGCGCCCGCAGACGCGTTCGCGGGCCTCGTCGGCGACGTGCTCGTGGCCCAAGGCTCGCCGGGCGTGCTGGCGCGCGTCCGCTGGAACGGGACGGAGTTCGAGGCCGGAGAGATCGCGCGCGTCGCTAAGTGGGGGCAGATAACTTTCGCGCCGGCCGGGGTGGCAGAGGTTCGCGGCGTCAAGCAGGTCTACGACCGTGTCGCCGTCGTGCGCCGCGCGCCCGTCATCAACAGCGGCCGCGTCGAGGGCGCGCTCTGGCAGTTGACCGCCGAGACGGTCGCGCTCGACGGGACGGACACCATCACCTCAGACCTGCTCGTGCCGGGCAGCCCGACCGTCAAGGTCGGCGCGGGGCGGCCGAGCTTCGCGGGCGTCATCGAGGGCGTCGAGGACTCGCAGCCGACGGGCTACTCGGTCAGCATCGGCGGCAACGCCGCGCTGCGCCACCTCATCACGCGCACCAACCCGATGGAGCCGGAGCCGGTGGCCCCGCCGCCCGCCCCGGCCGGCGCGCGCGACGTGTCAATCACGGGCGAAGGCCAGGGCGTCGGCGACTTCTCCGCGCTCCGCGACCTGAGCCTCTCGGGGAAGGCCGGCGCGGTCTCCGTCCCGCCGGGCACCTACGGAAGCTTCACGCTCGGCGGGCGCACGGCGCTCGTCCTCGGGTCTGAGCACTCGGCCGAGCCGGCCGTCTATAACCTGCAAAGCCTGACCCTCGCGGGCGGCAGCGAGTTGCGCCTCGCCGGCCCCGTCGTGCTCACGGTCATGGGCGACGTGTCGCTCACGGGCTCGACCGTCGGCGCGGCCGACGACCCGCGCCGCCTCCTGCTCAAGGTCGCGGAAGGCGCCGTCAAGGTCGGCGGCGGCGGCGTGCTCTACGGCGTGGTGCGCGCGCCGCGCGGCGCCGTCGAGATCGCCGGTCAGGGGCGCGTCCGCGGGACGGTGATGTGTGACCGCCTGACCGTAGGCGGCAACGGCGTCTTACAGGTAACGGAATCGGACGTGCCGCCGCCGCCGGTCAACCGCCCCCCGGCCGTGGACGCCGGGCCTGACCAGTCCGTCCGCCTGCCGGCCGACACGTTGAGCCTGAACGGGACGGCCAGCGACGACGGGCTGCCGCGCGGCGGCGCGCTCGATGTCGTGTGGAGCGTGGCGAGCGGGCCGGGGCCGGTCGGCTTCGGCAACCCCGCGAGCGCCGCGACGACGGCCACCTTCGTCGAGCACGGCGCCTACGTCCTGAAGCTGACGGCCTCCGACGGCCAACTGACGCGCAGCGACGAGGTACGGGTGGAGGTCGCCCCGCGCAACCAGCCGCCGACGGCCGGCGCCGGCCCCGACCAGACCGTCACGCTGCCCGACTCCGCGGCGCTTAGCGGCACGGTGACGGACGACGCGGCACCGGGCTTCCCCCTGAGCGTGTCCTGGGAGAAGGTGAGCGGCCCCGGCGCCGTCGCCTTCGGCAGCCCCGACCGCGCGACGACGGCGGCCGCCTTCGACGCCGACGGCACATACGTGTTGCGCCTCACGGCCTCGGACACCGAGCTGTCCGCCTCCGACGAGGTGACAGTCACGGTGCTCCCGCGGCCGAACCGCCCGCCGCAGATTACGAGCACACCTGTCGTGGAATTCACGCCCGGCCAGGCCCCGCCCGGCGACGGCGAACTGGTCGACCTCGCGCCGTGGTCGGTTCAGCAATTCGGCTCCGGGGGCGCGCACTGGGTGAAGGACGCCGCGAACCACAGCGTCACGCAGCTTCACAACTCCGACCCGACGATGTTGCTCAGCGACTTTAACCTCGGCGACGGACAGATGGAGGGGACGTGGCGCGTCGAGACGACGAGCGATGACGACCTCATGGGCTTCGTCTTCGGCTACCAGGGGCCGGGGCGTTTCTACCTGTTCGACTGGAAGCAGTCCGACCAACCCGACGGGCTCGGTTTCGCCGAGCGCGGCATGAGCCTTAAGGTCTTTAACGCGGCCACGCCCCCCGGCGGGGCCGACTTCTGGCCGACCGACGGCAACGGCCCGCGCGTCCGCACGCTCTACCACAACACGGTCCCGTGGGAAGACTTCACCGACTACCATTTCACGCTCCAGTTCCGGCCGGGCCGCATCCGGATCGTCGTCAGGCAGGGCGAGGCCGTGCTCGCGGACTTCACCGTCAACGACGCGACCTACGCCGACGGCCGCTTCGGCTTCTACAACTACTCGCAGGAGGCGGTGAAGTACTCCGGCTTCCGCCGCGCGTCGCTGGCGCGCGGCACCTACGCCTACGACGTTGAGGCCGCCGACCCCGACGGCGACGCGCTCACCTACTCGCTCGACGCCGCCCCCGCCGGCATGACCATCGACCCTGTGACCGGCCTCATCACCTGGCCGGTGACGCCGAACGAGGCGGGCCGGCACAGCGTCGCGGTGCGCGTGCGCGACCCCGGCGGCGCGTCCGACACGCAGAGCTACACGCTCAACATCATCAACCCCGCTGAGGGGCCGGCCTTCAAGGTCTACACGCTCGACGCCGACTTCGACCAGGGCAGCTTCATCAACGTCACACGCGGCACGCCCGACCAGTTGCAGCTCGACGAGACGGCGCGCAACTTCAATTTCATCTGGGTCGCCGTCTCGTCTAAAGGAACCATCGTCAAGATCGACACCGAGACCGGCGCGGTGCTCGGCGAGTACTTCACCTCCCCGGCCGGCCAGTGGCGCAACCCCTCGCGCACCACGGTCGATCACAACGGCAACGTCTGGGCCACGAACCGCGACGGCAACAGCGTCCTGCGCGTCGGCCTCGCAGAGAACGGCCAGTGTGTTGACCGCAACGGCAACGGCCGCATCGACACCTCGCGGGGCTTCGGCGACGTGCGCCCGTGGACGAACGCGGGCGGGGCCGACACCGGAGGCGGCGTCTCGACAGCCGAGGACGAGTGCGTCATCAACTACACGAAGGTCAGGTCTTCCGGCACGCGCCACGTCTCCGTCACCAAAGACAACGACGTGTGGGTGAGCGGCACGTTCGGCCAGCACTTCGACCTCATCGACGGCAAGACCGGGCAGATCAAGCGCACCGAGTCTAGCGTGGGCTTCGGCGGCTACGGCGGGCTGATCGACCGGAACGGCGTCATCTGGTCGGCGCGGCCCTTGCTCCGCTGGGACACGTCGAAGCCGCTCACGGGGCCGAACGGCGGCAACTGGAACGGCTACTTCCACGACAGCTACGGCCTCTGCATCGACAGCAAGGGCAACGTCTGGAACACCTCGCTCGGCGGCAACCTGATCTACAAGTTCGCGCCCGACGGCACGCACCTCGGCACGTTCAACCACGGCTCCAACTGGGCTCAAGGGTGCGTCGTCGATAAGAACGACGACGTGTGGGTCGCGCATTCGCTCTACGACTCCTCCGTCGGCCACATCAAGAGCAACGGCGTGTTCGTCGGGAACGTCGCCGTCGGCAGCGGCCCGACCGGGGTCGCCGTGGATGCCAAGGGGAAGATTTGGGCGACGAACCACAACAGTTGGAACGTCTCGCGCATCGACCCGAACCTCGGCCCCGTCGGCGCGGACGGCGTGACGCGAGTCGGCGCGGTCGATTTCACGTCGCAAGCCCTCGGCGGCTACCTCTACAACTACAGCGACATGACGGGCAGCACCCTGTCGGGCGCGCCCGAACAGGGCACCTGGACGGCGGTCTTTGACAGCGGGCGCGCGGGCGCGGAGTGGGGGCGCGTCGGCTGGACGGCGCGCGTCTGCGGCGACGGGTTGCTCACCGTCTCCGTCGCCACCGGCGAGGACGGCTCGAACTTCAGCCAGCCCGTGACGGTCTCGAACGGCGACGACCCCGACGTGCCCGCCGGGCGCTACGCGAAGGTGAGCGTCAAGTTCGAGCGCGCCGCGAGCGGCGAGAGCCCCGTCCTCTACGACCTGACCGTCGCCACGGCCGGGTTCGAGCTTGACGCGCCGGCCAACGCCGCGCCGGAGGTGAACGCCGGCCCCGACCAGACGCTTGAGGGCGTGACGAAGACCGCGCTCGACGGCTCGGCCTGCGACGACGCGCTGCCGAGCAACCGGCGGCTCTCAATCTCGTGGAGCAAAGTGAGCGGCCCCGGCGCGGCCACCTTCGCCCGCCCGAACTCCGCCACGACCGAGGTCACGTTCGACGCCGTCGGCACCTACGAGCTGAAGCTGACCGCCGCCGACTCCGTCCACGCGCGCAGCGACGCAGTCCTCGTAGAAGTCCTGCCGGGTAATGGGCCGCCCGCCGTCAACGCCGGCCCCGACCGAACGGTCACGCACCCGGACGCCGCCGCCCTTCAAGGCACAGTCGCCGACGACGGACTGCCGCGCGGCGGGTCGCTCCTCGTCACGTGGAGCAAAGTCTCCGGCCCCGGCGGCGTCACCTTCTCCGACGAGCGCGCCGCCTCGACCACGGCCCGCTTCGGCGCGCCGGGCACCTACGTCCTGCGCCTGACGGCCAGCGACACCGAGTTCGCCGCCCACGACGAACTGGCCGTCACCGTGGAAGGCACCAACCAGCCGCCCGCCGTCAACGCCGGCCCCGACCGCACCATCACGCTGCCCAACACGGCGTCGCTCGAAGGCACGGCCGCCGATGACGGGTGGCCGGAGGGCTCGCCCCTCTCTGTCTCGTGGGACGTGGTGAGCGGCCCCGGCGCGGTCGGCTTCAACAACCCGAACCAGGCCGCGACCGCCGCCTCCTTCGCCGAGCCCGGCGACTACGTCCTCCGTCTCACGGCCGGCGACTCCCTGCTCTCCGCCTCCGACGAGGTTAGCGTCACGGTCAACCCCGCCGTCCCGCCGCCCGTCGCCTCCCTCGGCGGCCTGCCCGACGGCGCCGAGGTGACGACGCGCGTCGCCGTCACGGGCACCGTCAGCGCCGGCAGCAACTGGCAACTCCAATACGCCCACGGCGACGGCGGGGGGGCCGTCTGGACGACCCTCGCCTCCGGCAACACGCCGGTTAACAACGGCCCGCTCGGCGTCTTCGACCCCACGCTCCTGCTCAACGGCACCTACACGCTGCGCCTCGTCGCCACCGACGCGGCCGCGCAGACGACCGCGGCCTCCGTCAGCCTGGTGGTGGCCGGGGAGCAGAAGATAGGAAATTTCAGCCTCTCCTTCAGCGACCTCCGCGTACCCGTGGGGGGGCTGCCCATTGAAGTCACCCGCACCTACGACAGCCGTGACAAGCGTAACGGCGATTTCGGCGTCGGCTGGACGCTCGGCATAAAGAACGTCCGCGTGGAGAAGAGCGGCGTCCTCGGCGAGGGCTGGGAGCAGACGCGGAGCGGCGGCTTCATCCCCACGTACTGCCTCCAACCTCGGAGGCCGAACTTCGTCACGGTCACTTTCCCCGACGGTAAGGTTCACAGGTTCCAGACCGTCACCGGCCCCCAGTGTTCCGCGCTGACGCCGATCCAGTCCACCACGGTCGGGTTCGCGCCGCTGCCGGGCACGCGCGGCTCGCTCATCGCCCTTGCCGGCGGCGACGCCCTCGTCACCGGCGAGGCTCCCGGGCCGGTCGAGCTCAGAGACTTCGACGGCCTCGACCTCTACAACCCCACGCGGTTCCGCTACACGGCCGAGGACGGGACGGCCTTCGTCATCGACCAGGCGCTCGGCGTGCTCTCGGTCGCCGACCCGCACGGCAACACCCTGACGCTCGGGCGCGACGGCATCGCCCACTCCAGCGGTAGGAGCGTCACCTTCACGCGCGACGCGCAAGGGCGCATCACCGGGATCACCGACCCGTCGGGCAACGCCCTGACCTACGCCTACGACGCGCGGGGCGACCTTGTCGCCTATCAAGATCGGGAAGCTAACCAGATCACCTTCACCTATAACTCGGCGCACGGGCTGCTCGACATCAAAGACCCGCGCGGCGTCCGCCCCGTCCGCAACGAGTACGACGACGCCGGCCGCCTCATTAAGCACGTTGACGCCTTCGGCAAGCAGATCGTCTATACGCACGACCTCGACGGGCGGCGCGAGGTCATCACCGACCGGCTCGCCCGGGTGACGGTCGTCGAGTACAACCAGCGCGGCAACGTCGTCAAGACCATCGACCCGCAGGGCAACGTTAAGACCGCCACCTACGACGACCGGGGCAACAAGCTCAGCGAGACCAACGCGGCCGGCAAGACCACCTCATACACCTACGACGCGCGGGACAACCGCACCGCCGTCACCGACCCCCTCGGCAACGTCACGCGCTTCGCCTACGACTCGCGCTCGCAACTGCTGACCGCCACCGACCCGCAGGGGCGCGTCACTTCCCACTCCTACTCTCCGGCCGGCGCCCCCCTCTCGACGACTGATCCGCTCGGCAACACCACCACCAGCACCTACAACGCCGCCGGCTTGCTGGAGACGACGACCGACGCCGACGGCCACGTCGCCCGCTACGAGTATGACGCCGACGGCCGCGCCGTCAGGGAGATCGACCCGTCCGGGCGGGTCTCGTCCTACACCTACGACGCCAACGGCAACCGGCTCAGCCAGACCTTGACGCGGACGGCGCCGGACGGGACCGCCCAGGCGCTGACGACCTCCTTCGGTTACGACCGCCTCGGCCGCCTCACCCGCGTCACCCTCCCCGACGGCACGACGGCCGAGCACGTCTACGACAGCTCCGGCCGCAAGGTGGCCGACGTGGATCAGCTCGGCCGCCGCACCTCTTACGAGTTCGACGAGATGGGCCGCCTCGTTCGCACCACCTTCCCCGACGGGACGAAGGCGGAGACGGCCTACGACGCCGAGGGCCGCCCCGTCAAGGAGACGGACGCCGCCGGCCGTGAGACCGCCTTCACCTACGACTCCCTGGGCCGACTGGAGAAGGTCACGCACCCCGACGGCACCTTCACGACCACCACCTACGACTCCATCGGGAGGGCGACGGCGGCCTTCGACGAGCGCGGCCACCGCACCGCCTTCGAGTACGACCCGGGCTGCGGGTGCGCCGACCGGCTGACGAAGGTGACCGACCCGCTCGGGCACGCCACCACCTTCACCTACGACGCGAGCGGCAACCGCGTCTCCATGACGGACGCCCGCGGCAACACCGTCAAGTTCGAGTACGACGAGCTCGGCCGCCGCACCCGCGTCGTCTTCCCCGACGGCACCTCCGCCTCCGCCGATTACGACGCCCTCGGGCGCCCCGTCAGCAAGACCGACCAGGCGGGCAAGACCACCCGCTACGAGTACGACAAACTGGGCCGCCTTGCGAAAGTCCTGGACGCGCTCGACCAGGCGACGACCTTCACCTACGACGAGGTCGGCAACCTCCTGTCGCAGACCGACGCCAACAACCACGCCACGCGCTTCGAGTATGACCGGATGGGCCGCCGGGTCAAGCGCACCCTGCCGCTCGGCATGTCTGAGACCTACGCCTACGACGCCTCCGGCCAACTCACGAGCCGCACGGGCTTCGACGGCAAGACTACCACTTACGCCTACGACGCGATGGGGCGGCTGCTCAGCAAGACGCCCGACCCCTCGCTCGGCCAGCCGGCCGTAGTTTACGCCTACGACGCGCAGGGGCTGCGCGTCTCCATGTCGGACGCCAGCGGCCTCACCACCTACGCTTACGACGCGCTCGACCGCCTCAAGAGCAAGGCGACGCCGCAAGGCACCCTCACCTACGCTTACGACGCGGCCGGCAACCTCACCTCGGCCCGCTCCTCGAACGAGCGCGGCCTCTCGGCGGAGTACGCCTACGACGCGCTCGACCGCCTCACCGCCGTCACCGACCTCCGGCTCGGCGCGGGCCGCACCGTCTACGACTACGACGAGGTGGGCAACCTCTCCGGTTACGCCTACCCCAACGGCGTCCGCACGGCCCACACCTACGACAGCCTGAACCGCCTGACCGGCCTCGGCAGCGGCAAAGATTCGACGCTGGCGAGCTACGCCTACGCCCTCGGGCCGGCAGGCAACCGCCTCTCGGTGACCGAGCTGAGCGGCCGGCGGGCGTCCTACACCTACGACGAACTCTACCGGCTGACGGGCGAGTCGGTCTCCTCCGACCCGCACGGCAAAGACGGTTCGGTCAGCTACACCTACGACGCGGTCGGCAACCGCAAGAGCCGCCGTTCGAGCCTCCCCGGGGTGGCCGACGCCGCGCACGAGTACGACGCCAACGACCGGCTCGCCTCCGACGCCTACGACGCCAACGGCAACACACTCTCCTCCGGCGGCAAGACTTACAGGTTCGACTTCGAGGATCGCCTCACGGAGGTCAACGGCGGCGAGGCACGCTTCGTCTACAACGGCGACGGGCAGCGCGTGGCGAAGACCGCCGGCGGCGTCACGACCGAGTACCTCGTCGACGACAACAACCTGACGGGCTATGCCCAGGTCGTCGAAGAGTTGCAGGGCGGCGACGTGCAGCGCGTCTACACATACGGCCACAGCCTGATTAGCCAGAACCAACTGCTCGGCGGCGAGTGGTCGGCCAGCTTCTACGGCTACGACGGCCACGGCAGCGTCCGCTACCTGACCGACGCCTCGGGCGCCGTCACCGACACCTACGATTATGACGCCTTCGGCACCCTCGTCCACCGCGCCGGCACTACGCCGAACAACTACCTCTATGCCGGCGAGCAATTCGACGAGCACCTGGGGATGCTCTACCTGCGCGCCCGCTATCTGAACCTCGACACCGGCCGCTTCTTCACGCGGGACGTCGATGAGGGTAACGGCTTTGACCCCGTCAGCCTGCACAAGTACCTCTACGCGAACGCCGACCCGGTGAACATGTCCGACCCGTCCGGTTATCGCTCCATCGGCGAGATGGCGGCCACGTTCAGGATCTGGACCATCACCGCCATGGCCGGCCTGGCGTCGCGCCTGGTCGCCGCCACGTGCCTGCGCGGGAGTATCGCCGTGATCCTCGCCGCGGGCTTTACCTCCGGCCTCTACTCCGGCCTCGACTCGCTCAGCGACGGCGGCGACTTCTTCGTGCCGTTCGCCAACGGCTTTGGTGCCGGGGCCACGTTCGCCGTCGTCTTCCTGACCTTCCCCGAGCTGCAAGCACTCTTACCCATCCTCACGCTCTACGGCATCAACGCCGCGGTCGAAGGGGTGGGCGAGTCAGTGGGTAAAGGGAACTACGTCCAGGCGGCGCTGCGCCTGGGCTCCGCGTTCGCGATGCCCTACCTCTCGGGCAGGCTCCAACGCTTCCTCGCCGGGCGCCAGGTGGCGCCACAGACGAACAGCAAGCCGGCGCCCGCCCCCAGTAGCGAGGGGCCGCCGCCCCCCAACCGGGATCAATGGATCAAGGATTTCCTCCAGAGCGTCACCAACAGGGCCGAGAAGGCGATCGGCGGAAGGGGGCCGGTGCCCGGCACCCACAAACACAAGTACGCCGAAAATCTAATTAATCGCTTCCAAAGCAAGTACGGCGACCACGGGCTCCGGACGGAGACCTCCTGGCTCAATAAGCTCCGGGCCGCGTTCGGGCAGAGGGGGTCAGCAAGGCCCGACGTCTGGGACGCCTGGGGCGACAAAGGCTATGACTTCAAGTTCATCATTGACCCCGCGAGGCAGAGGATGTCCTTACGCCAGATAGAGAAGACCATGCGGAACGGCCCGCTTTACCTCATGGGTGTGGAGCCGATCTTCCCCAGGTGAGCCTGACGCCCGCGGGGAAAGGCAAAGTTCCCGCCGACCAGGCCGCGTCGAAGCCCTTGTGCCTCCTCAGGCGCAAGGGCTTCGACGCGACCTTGAATCCGCCCGACCTCTGCGATGGAAAACGGAAGCAGATTATGAAGAATTTGCAGGAGTCTGCACTTGGCAGCCGTTCGCGGCGTCAACGCGCCGAGCGCTTGAGCGACCAGTAGTTCGGCTCGTTCTCAAGCGGCGTCAAAGCCGCCTCGGCCGCGCGCGCTTCCGCAGAGTCGCGCGCGAACTTGCCGCCCTTGACCGCGAAGCGGTAAACCCCGTAGGGCTTCCCGCCGAGCGAGAGTTCGACGCGGTATGCGCCGTCGGCCTTCAAAAACTCGCCCGCCGGGAATTCCGAGGTGCGGGGCGGCGCGGCCGGCGGGTCGAAGCTCAGCTTGTAACCTTGCCACTGCGGCCTCAGGGCCAGCGCGGAGGTCGCGCCGCCCCCGCCCGCGATCTGCTTCCCGTCGGCCTCGCGCACGAGCCTCAGCTCGTACTGAATCTCGCGGGGCCGCGGCCCCGCGTTCTCCTTGTCGCGCAGCCACACCCAGAGCTGCGTGTAGCGGTCGGGCTTCGGGAAGTAGAGTTCGGCGTAGTCGGCCCACGGCCCGTCGAGCAGGTAGACCGTCCCGGGACGGTAGAGGTCTTTGCCCTCGGCGGTCGAGACGGAGAAGGGGAAGCGCTGGAAGACCTCGTCTTCGAGGGCGAACTCCAGAGTGTAGTCGCCGGGGGCGAGCGCCTTGATGGCCTGCGGCCCGCCGACCACCTCGTAGCGGCTCAACTCCCAGAGGCCGGCGACCTTCTCCGCGTACCAGACGAAGGTGTTGAGGGCCTGCCCGTTCGAGCTCTTCAAAACGGTCGAGAGCTTGCCGCCGTCGTAAGGGTTGTAGGCGTAGTTGGTCTCGCCGCGGCGCGCCGGGTCCGGCAGGCAGGTGGCGTAGAGGCGCCCGAGCGAGAGGCGTCCGCCGGGCCCGACCTCGACGCCGTCGAGCAGCATCTTCATGCGGACGCGCGGCGCGCCGCACCCCGCCTGCGCGGAGGCGCGCTCCGCCCAGCCCGCCGCCGCGAGCGCGCACACCACCGAAAGCCAGAGCGCGGGCGAAAGCCCCGCCCGCAGAGAGAACCGAACCGTCTCGCGCCTAGACATAAGGCGACTCCTTTCCCTGACGACCCGCCTCTGACGCCGCGGACGCGCCCGCCCGCGGGTAATGTTTTAATAACGGCTTCCAAGGAGCGTCACTATGCTCCGGAGGTGATTCTACTCTGCGTCAGACCCGGCGCAGAAGTTTACTCACGCGTACTCCGCCAGTTCTGCCCAGCGTTCGAGGTCGCGGGCCAACTGCTCCGCCAACCGCTCCCGCTCTTCGTAGAGCCGGTGTACGACGTGGGCATCACTCGCGTTGGCGGACAGCTCCCGCTCTATCTCGGCGCCGCGCAGCTCGGCGGCCTGAATGCGGGTCTCCGTCTCCTCCAACTCTCTACGCTCTTTGAACGACAGCTTACGTTTGGCGGGCGGGGTCGTGTCGCCGACGCGCGCCTCCGGTCGCGCCGCCGCAACAGCGTCGGCCCGGGGAGGGGCCGCATCCTCCCCCTCCGTCCGTCGCGCTTCGAGAAACGCTGAATAGTTCCCCGGGTACTCGCGCAGGCGGCCTCCGCCCTCGAAGCGGATGACGTGCTCCACCGTGCGGTCGAGGAAGTAGCGGTCGTGGCTGACGACGATGAGGTTGCCGGGGAAGCCGTCCAGGTAGTCTTCCAGCGTGATGAGGGTCTGGATGTCGAGGTCGTTCGTCGGCTCGTCCAGCAGAAGCACGTTCGGCGCGCCCATCAGCACGCGCAGCAGGTAGAGCCGCCTGCGCTCGCCGCCCGAGAGCTTCGCTATCGGCGCGTATTGCATCGCGCCGTCGAAGAGGAACCTTTCGAGCATCTGCCCCGCGGTGACGAAAGACCCGTCGGCGGTCTCGACCCGCTCGGCGACCGCGCGGACGTAATCTATCACCCGCTCGCTTTCGTCGAGCGCGCGGCTCTCCTGGTCGTAGTACCCGATGCGGACGGTCTGCCCCACTTCGAGCGAGCCCGCGTCCGGCGCGACCCGGCCGGCGATGATTTCGAGCAGCGTCGTCTTGCCCGCGCCGTTCGGGCCGATGACGCCGACGCGCTCGCCCGGCGTGAGGGTGCGGCTGAAGCCGCCGATAAGTACCCTGCCGTCGTACGCCTTCGTGAGGTCGCGCAGCTCCAAGACCTTCTTACCCAGCCGGGTCGTGCCGACCGACACGTCGAGCGCGGCCGCAGCCTTCTCTTTGGGCTGTGCGATGAGATTTACGGCGCGCTCCACGCGGGCCTTCGACTTCCGCGTGCGCGCCTTCGCGCCGCGCCGCAGCCACGCCAGCTCGCGGCGAATCAGCATCTCGCGCTTGTGCCCCTCGGCTGCGCGCGCGCTCTCCTGCTCCTCCTTCTTCTCAAGGTAGTAGGCGTAGTTCCCGTCGAAGGTCTGCACCGAGCCCCTCTCCACTTCGAGGATGCGTGTCGTCACGCGGTCGAGGAAGTAGCGGTCGTGCGTGACCAGCAGGAGCGCGCCGCCGTAGCCCTTGAGGTAGTCTTCGAGCCAGGAGATGGTCTCGGCGTCGAGGTGGTTGGTCGGCTCGTCGAGGATGAGGAGGCCGGGGCGTTCGATCAGCGCGTGCGCGAGCGCGACGCGCTTCCGCTGCCCGCCGGAGAGCGAGCCCATCCGGGCGCTCGTGTCGTTGATGCCTAAGCGGCCGAGCACCGTCCGTGCGTTCGTCTCCAACTCCCACGCGCCGGACGCTTCCAACTGGCGTCCCAACTCCGACACGCGGTCTAAAGCGCGCTGCTCGTCACCGCCTTTGGCCGCGAGTTCGCCACAGGCCAGCTCGTAGTCCAGCAGCAGCTTCATCCTTGCGTCGCTGGCGGCGAACACGGCCTCCAACACGGTCGCCTCCGAATCGTGCGGCGGGTTCTGCGGCAGGTATCCGACGGTGACGCCCTCGGCGAAGGTTATGCGCCCTGCGTCCGGCCGCTCCTCGCCGGCGACGAGGCGGAGGAAGGTGGTCTTGCCGGAGCCGTTAACGCCGACCACGCCGACGCGGTCCTGGCTGTCGAGGCCGAGGCTGACGTTCTCCAGAATCGGCCGCAGGCCGTAGTCCTTGCTGACCGCTTCGACGGATAGGATGTGCATTAACTTCTGGCCGCGCCCCTCACTGCGCCCTCGCTCCCTGAGACGTGATTCTGTTAACGGCTTCCGCCGCGGCGAGCCTCACGACCGTCGCCTGATCCCTTTGCAGTTCGTTCAGCGCGGGCAGCGCCGCCCTCGCGTCGCCGCCCAGCTTCCCTAAAGCCGTGGCGGCGGCCGCGCGAACTAGCGGCTCTTCGTCCTTCAGCAGCCCGGCCAGAGCGGCGACCGCCGTCCGTGCCTCGCCCCCGATGTTGCCCAGCCCCTTCGCGGCGCTGAGGCGCACGAACCTGTCCCCATCCTTTAGCGCCTCGGTCAACGTCGGCACCGCCGCTTTCGCCTCGGGGCCCATCTCGGCCAGCGAGTCGGCGGCGTACCGGCGGACGTGCTCATTGGCGTCGCCCAACGCCCCCGTCCACACCGGCACGGCCTCTCCCGGTCCCAGTCCGATGCGCCGGAGCGCACGGGCCGCGTTCATCCTGACGACGAACTCCGGGTCTTTCAAAGACTCCTTCAGCGCGGGCACGGCGGCACTGGCCTCGGGCCCGATGCCGCCCAGCGCCTCCGCCGCGACTTTGCGCGCGGACGGACTACCGTCCTTCAACAAAAGAATCAACGCGGGGGCCGCCGGCCTGGCGTCACCGCCGAACCGCCCGAGAGCCTCGGCCGCATCCCTGCGGACGCCTTCGTTCTGATCTTTCAACAGTTCGGTCAAAGACGGGACAGAAACTTTCGCCACGCCCCCGATTCTACCCAGCGCGCGGGCCGCCGCGCCCCGCGCCCAGGGGCTTTCGTCTTTGAGCAGCCCTGTCAGTGCCGGGACGGCCGGCTCTGCCTCCGCGCCGACCTGCCCTAACGCGAAGGCCGCGTTGCCGCGCACCGAGCTGTTGCCGTCGCCCAAGGCCCCTGTGAGGGCGGGCACGGCGGGGCTCGCCTCCCGCCCCATCCGGCCGAGCGCCTCGGCCGCGACCTTACGTAAGTCATCGTCCGGGTCCTTGAGCGCCGCCGCCAGGGCGGGCACCGCGGCCTTCGCCTGCGCCCCGCGCCCCTTTATCTCCTCGGCGGCGGTGAGGCGCTCCCGCCTGTCGCCCTCTTGCAGGCGCCGGACGAGGGCCTGCGTCTGCGCATCACTACCCCCTTGAGCGAATGCGGCGCTGACGAGACAGGAGGCGGCGAGGCAGACGAGGAGGGGAAGAACGGCAAGTCTGACCTTCAACATTTCAGCCTCCTCTGCGTGTGCCTGAGTTTCGGGTCTGAAGAATATCACTACCGAGCTGTAATCCGCTCCCTAGCCGGTAAATACCCGAAGTACTGCATCAGCACGAAAACGCGATTCTTCTCGCGCCGCCGCAGAGCCTCGCCCTCGGCTGCGCTCCAGGAGCCCGCGAGGCCGAAGAGAAAAAGTGTGAGCCGGAATAAAGTCAGGTCCCTCCAGCCGCCGCCAGGGCGATGAGGATTGACGCGACCACGATCCCCGCGACTATCGCGATTCGCGCCCCCTCCGACAGGTTGTGGCCTTTGACGCCGGTGACCTGCGGGTAGGCAACTCGATTGGCCAGGCCCGCCTCGTCGACGACGGTGAAATAATCGGCGGTCGCTTCCCCGACGTACCCTTTAAGTCTCGTCTTGTCCCGAAGCTTGACCTCGACGCGTGCCCGCGGGCCGATCCCTAGTTTGGCTATCCCCGCCTTGACCCGCTCGGCGGGGCGGGCTTCCTCTTCAGCTTTCGTCCCCGCCGCGGCCGGCCGGGCGTATGCCGCCTGCGTCAACAAGGCGGCGACCGCGAGCGATAAGAACTTCCTGAACATATCCCCTCCTTGACGTGCGCGACTGCCTGCCGGACGCCGTGCGTCTGCCGGCGGGGCCCCTTTAGATGAAGACCGGCCGCTACTCGGCCTCGTAGACGATCTCCCTCTTGCGCCCGGACAGCCTCGCCACCAATCCCGTGACCGCGCCGACGACTGCGCCGCCCGCCCCGAACAACAGGACGGGGAGCCCCGCCTCGCCGCTCTCGTGCGTGCCGCCGCCGGCCACGCCCGCGCCGACGGCCGCCCCGGCGCCCGCGCCCAAGCCTAATCCGACCAGCGCGGCCTTACCGGCCGACCTGCCGCCGACCCTGTAGACCTTGCGGATGCGCCCGCGCTCCAACTCGACCGGCGCGTCTTTCCGCGAAAGAGTCAGCGCCGTCTCCGAGACGTTAACCAACTCGCCCTCGACCCCTTCGCCGGTCTGCATGTTGACGGCGAGCTTCGTCCCGGGAGCGAGGGCGCGGAGCGCGGACCAGTCTCGCCCCCCGCCCGAGACCTGCGCGGCGGCCGCGGGCGCGTAAGAGAGAGCCGTGGCGAGTGCGATGAAGAGAGCGATAAGCCTTTGCGTCATGAAAACCTCCTTGATGAAGACCCGTACGGAATGATTAGAAGCCGCAGCCGCCGAGGGCCGGGCGTATAATTTGCGGAATGTTTTGGACTGCATTGTCACCCCTTGAGCGTTGAAAAATTTTCACCTTCGATTCGCAAGAGGTGTGTCATTAGCGGAGAGCGGGAGTAGTCAATAATCAGGGGGCGCGGGACCCGCGGCCGCAGCAGCGCGGTGACAGATGAAAGGGTAAGTTTGCGGGACGAACTCGGCTGTCGCCGGGGGTTGCGGAAGTCTCAAACTGCACCGGGTTGTCGAGCACGCCTGACGTTGCTGATAAGGAACCGGCTCCTCCACGCCCCGCCGGTCTTCGCCATCGAGCAGTATGGTACGACCTTCACGGTCAACATCCCCGGCGCGGTGCGCGTGCCGTACGAGGCCGACGGCCGAGTCCGCGTCTTCCGCGCCACCGGCGGCGAGACGGTCAGCGCGCGCACGGCTTTCGGGGCGGACGCTCACGGTCGAACTCACCTGGTCGGGCGGCGAGCGCCTGGTCATGAGCTACGAGGTCTCGGCCGACTCGAACACCCTCGTCTACAAGCGCGCGGTCGCGGACGGTGCGCTCGCGCGCCCCGTCGAAGTCACCTCCGAGTACCGCCGGTTGACGGCGAAGGCGACGAGAACATTCGCCGGTTACGAAATCCCGTAAGCCCCCACCCTGTTCACCCCAACGACGCCGCCGGTTTAGACGGAATCAATACGCGCCACTCATAAGCGCCTGCTCCCGCGGTGTACGCAAGGGGATGTTAACGGAACAACGGCTGCTGTATAGTCGGTTCTCACGCGGGGAAACTCAGAAGGAGAGGCTTACGGCGGACGAACAGGTCGGCGGTGGCTCGGGCCCGTCCGGCTGCGGAAGGACGCACCACTATCTCTTTTAAGCGGAGCAGAAGATGGCCGAGGTCTTCATCACGCGCAACGACAGTATCGAAGAGGCGATCACGGAAGCGCTCGGTCACGTAGAGCTTGGGCCGCTGGTGTGCGGCAAGCTGGTGGCCGTGAAGCCTAATGACACCTGGGCCTCGGAGGAGGATAAGACAGGGGTGACACAGCCGGACACGCTCCGCGCCGTGCTGCGCCACCTGAAGCGCTTCGGGCCGCGCGAGTTGGTCGTCACGGGCGGGGCCGGCGCGGCCGAGACCGACGAGGTGTTCCGCGTCGCGGGGCTGATGCGCGTCGTCGAAGAGGAGGGCGCGACCTACTTCGACCACAACCGCCCGCCTTTCAGGGAGGTCACTCTTGAGTACGAGCCGGGCGCGGACGTGCGCGGGCCGCAGGCGTCGGTGATGGTCAACCCGCGCGTGCTGGAGTACGAGACGCTCGTCGCCCTCAACCAGTTGAAGCTGCACAGCACGGCGACCGTCACACTGGCGCTGAAGAACATCGCCATGTCCTACCCGGCGGCCGACTACTACGGCCACCCGCGCTCGAAGGAGAAGCACCGGCACGAGTTCTACGAGGACATGCACTCCTTCATCGCCGCGATGGCGCGCCGCTTCCACATCGACCTCGCCGTCACGGTCGGCCACCCGGCGATGATCGCTACGGGGCCTCTGGGCGGGCACGCCGTCGAGACCGGACTCGTCATCGCGAGCACGGACGCCGTGGCGGCCGACGCGGTCGGGGCGAAGCTCCTGGGCTTCGGCGCGCAGGCCGTGCGCCACCTGTGGGAGGCGGGCCGCCTGGGCTTGGGCGAGACGGACACGGAGAAGATGGGGTTCCCGGCGATGTCGATGCGCGAGGCGATAGAAGCCTTCACCGAGGCCGCCTACGGCGAACGCCTGACCTTCGAGAGCCCTTAACCCTTCAGCCGGGCGGGGCTCCCTTTCGCGCCGCGCCCTGTCGGCCTATCTCCGGGAAGGTAGTCACACACGTCAAAGCACGGAGACATCCTGATGGACGAAGCGCGGAAGCAGCACCTCGAACTCGTCGCGGCCAGTCTGACGCAGGCTTACTACAAGGAGCATACGTCGCCGAACAGGGACTACCGCGAGTTGCTCGACACCTACACCTACATCCTCGACGCGCTCGTCGAGAAAGACTCGCTGCCGCCCGGCCACTCGCCGCTGCGCGCGAGCGACTCGCTCGCGACGCCCGAGGCCGACGAGTCCGCGACCTGACGGGCCCCTCGTGTTATGGAGGCCGTCATTCTGATAGGCATTCAGGGAGCGGGCAAGTCAACCTTCTACAGGGAGCGCTTCTTCGACACGCACGTCCGCGTGAGCCTCGACCTGCTGAAGACTCGCCGCCGCGAGCGGACTCTGCTCGAAGCGTGTCTCGCCACGGGGCAGCCTCTGGTGATCGATAACACGAACGTCACCGAGGCCGAGCGGGCGAGGTACATCCCGCTTGCGAAGGCGGCGGGGTTCCGGGTCGTCGGCTACTTCTTCGCCCCCGACCCGCAGGGCTCGCGGGAGCGTAACGACAGACGTGAAGGCATGCGCCGGGTGCCGCCGGCCGGGCTCTTCGGCACGCTGAAGCGGCTTGAGCCGCCGCGCGCGGCGGAAGGGTTTGACGAGCTGTTCGCGGTGAGTCTGTCCCCCGCGGGAGAGTTCGCGGTTAAGCCGTGGGGCGGCGCGGGCGGCGGCGGCTCCGGGGCGTGACTGCTCACGCGCTTTTTTCTTACCGACTTTGAAAAAGCGCAGGCGGTCCGCGGGACGGTGCGGGCGTAGCCCTTCGTCACCCTCGTCACCCTCGTCTCGCCCCCCGGCACGCAATGGCCCAAAAGGTCTGCGATGTCGTAAGGGTGGTCGGTCTTAGTTTGCCAGACGTTCAGGACGGGACTCCTTCATAGAATAAAGAGTTTAATCCCGACGACCATTTACACGAAGGAATCTACACCCTCCGCCGCCCTGTCGCCCCGAGGGGCCGACTTCAATCGGCCGGCGATTCTCCTTTCATTGAATTGCCACCTTTGTTATACTCACCCCGCGCTCGCTTTCACCGGTTGATAACTCTAAACGCCCTATTCTCGACAAAGGGACTCAGGCTCCTCCTCTAAATCCGCCCTGAGCCCCACATGATCTAATTGTCACCCTAGTGGGGGTTTCTCACATGCCCGTGTCCAATCAGCTACACCTCGCGAACGAGAATAAAATTCTCGCAGCGCTGCCGCATGACGAGTACGACCGTCTTCTTCCGCATTTGGAGCGGGTGCACCTGCCTCAAAGTAAGATACTCTGCGAGGCCGGCGACACCATCCGCTACGCTTATTTTCCGCTGAACGGAATGATTTCACTGCTCTCCATTACGGAAAATGGGGAGACGCTCGAAGTCGCCATGGTGGGCAACGAGGGATTGGTAGGGATGTCGCTGGCTTTGAAAACCCAGATCGCGCCTTACCGAATAAATGTGCAGCTCGCCGCCGACGCGATGCGGATAAATGCTTTGGCGCTTAGAGGGGAACTGCTGCGGGGCGGCAAACTGGAGGAGCTGGTCCTCAGGTACACGCATTCGGTGATCGTTCACATCTGCCAGTCGGCCGTGTGCGGCCGCTTCCACTCCGTGGACAAGAGACTCTCTCGCTGGCTGCTCATCGCCCGCGACCGGGTACATTCCAACAACATTAATTTCACGCAGGAGATCATCTCTCACATGCTGGGCACGCCCCGCACGGTCGTCACGTCCGCCGCCGGTAACCTCCAGGACGCCGGGCTCATCCGCTACCGCCGGGGCAGGATCACTATCCTTAACCCGCAGGGCTTAGAAGCCTCCGCCTGTGAGTGCTACTCCGTCGTGAAAAAAGAGATCAATCTTTCTTACGTCGCGTAAAGCCCGGCCCCGCCCACGCCTTCCTCCCTCCACGCCGGCCAAAAGGCCGCCCGCTATGTCTGCTTCCGACACAGTCGTTTCCCCGACTCTGTGAAAATCTTACTGAGTTAGCAGTAAGACCGACAAAGATTTTCCATCCCTGTATAGTTCGCATCTCTGGGGGAAACCTCGTCGGTTTTGCTTGTGCGTTTCTGATCGGATTTACTCGGGGTCGGTCGCTCATAAGTTGTTCGCCTTCGACCCCGGCGGCTTTTGTTCTCTGAGGAGGGTGAAGGATTGCAGACGGAAACAATCAGTCAACAGCTTCGCTGGCACGTCGTCTACACGAAAAACGGCGAAGAAGATCGGGCCGACAGTAATTTACAGGTGGGGCACATCGAGACGTTCGCGCCGAAGATGAGGGCGCGGCGGATCGACAAGTTCACGGGTAAGCCCATCTCTACCGTGAAGCCTTTATTCCCGCGCTATATTTTCGCCCGCTTCAACACCAGCGAAGACCTCCACAAAGTCTGGTACACGAGGGGCGTCCACAGCGTCGTCAGCTTCGGCGAGCAGCCGAGCCCGGTGGACGACGAAGTGATCGAATTCATTAAGTCGCGGCAGGGCGAAGACCACCTCGTCAAAATCGGTGATGATTTGCAGGCCGGCGACAAGGTCGTCATTAACGAAGGGCCGCTGAAAGACCTCGCGGGCGTCTTTGAAGGCGCGGCGAAAGAGCGGGATCGCGTCTCCATCCTGCTCTCGACCGTGAATTATCAAGGGCGCGTGGTGATCGAGCGCGCTGCGGTCAAAAAGGCCGACTGACGGAGATAACTTAATCGCGTTTCGGGCATCAGATTGTCTTGCCGCGGGAGCGCCCCGCGGCAGCCGGCTGTAAACATAACGGCGCAGCTTGACCGGGCTACTGCCCTGGCCCCGGCTCACTAGGTTCCCGCTGTCGCCGAAGCAATTCAACAGCAATTCAACCTTTCACAAGTCACTTGCCGCCAAGTGTCGTGCGGTAGCTCTGCCCCGCGCCGGGTGCAAACACTCCGAGCGGCGCACCGGATACGGCAGCCGATCTGTCTGACAGCGTCCCGCGGTACACCTATGTCTCAACAGTATGACACCGACGAGAAGGGCCGCGCCCACACGTTCCGTGGGGCGGATTCTTTGACGTCGCTGGCGGGATTCTTATTCATAACTCTGTTCGCCTGCGCCGGCCTCTACCAGCTCGCGCCGCCGCGCGCGGCCCGCGCCGACGCGCCGCCCTCCGAGTTCTCATCCGCGCGCGCGATGAAGCACCTTGAGGTGCTCGCGCGTGCGCCCCGTCCGCGCGGCTCGGCAGAGCACGAAAGAGCGCGGGCTTACATCTTGCAGGAGTTGAGCGGGCTGGGTCTGGCCGCGGAGACGCAGGAGACGGAGGTCGTCAGCAACATCACGGCGAGGCTGAAGGGCACGGGCGTCGGCCGGGCCGTCCTTATCGCGGCGCACTACGACACGGTGCGACATAGCCCCGGCGCGGGCGATGACGGCGCCGCCGTCGCCTCGATGTTGGAGACCGCGCGGGCGTTACGAGCGGGCCCGGCCTTGACGAATGATGTCATCTTCCTCTTCACCGACGGCGAAGAGGCGGGGCTGCTCGGGGCGAAAGCTTTCGTCTATAACAACCCGGCCTTCAAAGACGTGGGGCTGGCGCTCAACTTCGACGCCCGCGGCAACAGCGGCCCCGTCCTGATGTTCCAGACGAGCGAGCACAGCGGCTGGCTCATCAGGCAATTCGCCGCCGCCGCGCCCCACCCGGTGGCGAACTCCTTCATGTCGGAGATCTACGACCACCTGCCGAACGATACGGACTTCACCATCCTGAGGGAGGGCGGCGCGCCCGGGTTGAATTTCGCCAACATCAACGGCTACGCCCATTACCACTCCGACACGGACACCGTCGCCAGCCTGAGCGAGCCCACGCTGCAACACCAGGGCTCGTACATGCTGGCGCTCGCGCGCCACTTCGGCGGCACGAACCTCGCCGAGGCGCGGACGGGCGGCGCGGTCGTCTACTTCAACACGCTGGGCGGCAGGTCGCTCGTCTACCCCCGCAGTTGGGTCGCCCCGCTCACGCTGTCGGGCCTCCTGTTGTTCGTCGGCGTCGTCGCCCTCGGTTTTCGGCGGCGGCGGCTGAGCTGGGCGGGCATAGGTCAGGGGTTCCTCTCCGTCCTGCTGGGGTTGATTGCGGTGCCGGGCGTGGTCTCGCTGGCGTGGTCGCTCATCCCCAAGACGCCGGAGAGCGAAAGGCAAGTGATCGCCAGCGGGGCGCGCTTCGACACCGACCTCTTCACCCTCGGTTTCGTCTGTTTCGCCGTCGCCGTCACTTCGGCCCTGTATAGCTGGTTCGGCAGAAAGACCGACCTGGCGAGTCTCTCAGTCGGCGGCCTGGTGTGGTGGCTGCTCCTGACGCTGGCGCTCCCCCTCTACATGCCGGGCGGCAGCTACCTCTTCATCTGGCCCCTGCTCTTCAGCCTGGCGGGCCTGGCTTACACGCTGCTCTCGGCCGAGCGCCGCGCCGGCGGCCTCGACCAAACGGTCGTGCTGTTACTGTGCGCCGCCCCGGCCGTCGTCTTGTGTGCCCCGATGATTTACCTGCTGTTCGTGGGGCTGGGTGTTAACAAGGCAGGCTTCGTGATGGTGCTGGTGGTGCTGCTGTCGGGTCTACTCATTCCCCATCTTCGGATCAAGGCCACGCCCCACAGGTGGCTGCTGCCCGGCCTGTTGGCCTTGGCCGGTATAGGTTTTCTGTTGGCGGGCAACTCCGCCCCCGATGTTCAGAAAACTTACCCGAGACAGGCGTCGGCGGTCGGCGCGGGGAAGCAGCTACGCTCCTTCCCGGAGGATGCTGAAAATGAGAAGACTCTTCAAGCTGTCGGCGCTGGCGCTTTTGGCCCTGGCCGCCCTCTGCCTGCCGGCCTGCCGGGGTCGTGACGGCGTGCAGTCCAGGGCGGACGAAATCGACCGGCTGGTGACTGCCTATTCCGAGAGGGGGCAGTTCAACGGCGCGGTGCTGGTCGCCGAGGCCGGCCGGGTGATTTATAAACGCGGCTTCGGTTTCGCCGATTTCGACAACAAGGTCCCGAACGCGGCCGACACCAGATTCAGGATCGGTTCGCTGACCAAGTCGTTCACCGCGCTGCTCGTGCTGCAACTCGTCGAGCGGGGCGACCTTAAATTAGACGGCGCGGTCTCCGACTACCTGCCCGACTACCCGAAGCAGACCGGCTCGAAGATCACCGTCCGTCACTTGCTGACGCACAGCTCGGGGCTGCCCGATTACAACTCTTTCCCGGGCTTCTTTAAAGAGGTGCAGGGCGGGCACTACAGCGACGCCGAGCTGGTCGAACAAATTTCACGGTACGAGTTGAAATTCGAGCCGGGCACGGGCGTCAGTTACAGCAACGACGGCTACCTGCTGCTGGGCGCGATCATCGAGCGGGTCACGGGCCGGCCGTACGAGTCGGCTCTGGAAGAGAACATTTTCGCCCCGCTGGGCATGAAAGATTCGGGGTACAGCCGCCAGGACGCGCACGCGCGGCAACGCGCGCCGGGCTACCGCAAAAGCCTCTCCGGTTATGAAGAGACGCCACACTACCGGGAGTCGCCGGCGAGCGGCATCTATTCGACCGTCGGGGATTTGTACCTGTGGGATCAGGCTTTGTATGGCGACCGGCTGTTGTCGGACGAGTACCGGCGGCTGATGTTCGAGCCGAACGCCGAGGGGCTCACCTACGGCTGGAAGGTCGGCGAGGCGACGGTCGAGCCGGCGCACCGCAGGCTGAAGGTAATCGAACAGGACGGGCAGGTCTTCGGCTACAACGCGCTCATCGTCCGCCTCGTGGACGACAGGCATTTGATCGTGCTCGTCAGCAACGTCAGAACCGTCAAGTTGCGCGACATGAGCGACCAACTCGTCAAGGTGCTGTACGGCCGGCCTTATGAGTTGCCGAAGCAGTCAATGAGCGACGAGCTGGCGTCGGCACTTCGTGAACAGGGCGTGGCGGCCGCCCTCGCCAGATACCAGTACCTCAGGCAACACCACGCCGAGAGCTACTATACGGATGAGGCCGAGATGAACGACCTCGGCTACATGCTGATTAAAAGCAAAAGGTTCGACGAGGCGATTGAGGTTCTCAAGTTGAACACGGCCTTGTATCCGCAGTCGGCGAACGCATTCGATAGCCTGGGCGAGGCTTACCTGCTTCACGGGGACAAAGAACTCGCCCTCCTCAGCTACCAGAAATCGGTCGAGCTGAACCCCCGGAATGCCGCCGCCGTGAGGGTGATTGAAGAGCTGAAGCGGCAGTAGGAACAGAACTCGTCGTCTCCGGCGCGGTGATTAAATCGGGCCGGTAGCGACGAGCAACTGGGGCGCGGCGCGGGGCATCTGAAGCTCTCTGAACCGCGCCGCCTCGACGGCAACCGGCACCCGCGGTGGATTGGTTTTGACCCGAGCGGGTGACCGGCACGAAGACATCTCGACAGGAGCAGTTTTGGTTTAGGCACGGGTCTCACCCGACCACCACGCGCCTTATAAACCGTCTGCACCTCACTCAAAAAAAACAATAGTTCAGATTGAGTTCGCCACTCGACGTGCGGTAGCTCTGCCCGGGAGTCAACCGCGAGCCGGTATCGTTCGCCTCATATCATCCCGCAGTCGCAGCGCCCGAGTTAGACACGACGAACAATTCAGCCTTCGACCGACCGGAAAGCGCCGACCCGTGTGTCCGGACGCTCGAAGCGCACGCCTTCGACCCAGTAAAGAGGCTCTTATGTCCCTGACGACGACAAGTACTTTCGACCAATGCGCAGAGCCCGCGCGGGCTCTGCCCCATCTGGTCGAACTCCTTCGCTGGCGCGCACAGACGCAGCCCGGTCGTCTCGCCTTCACCTTTCTGCCCGAAGGCGAAGGGGCGGAGGAGCATCTGAGCTACGCGGAGCTTGACCGGCGGGCGCGCTCGGTCGCGGCCCTGCTCATGTCGCGGGGGGCGGCCGGCGAGCGCGTGCTGCTGCTGCTCCCGCCCGGCCTCGATTACATCGCGGCCTTCTGGGGTTGCCTCTACGCCGGGGCGGTGGCGGTTCCCGCTTACCCGCCCCGCATGAACCGCAACCTGCTGCGGCTCCAGGCGGTCGTCTCCGACGCGCGCGCCGCGTTCGCCCTCACGTCCGACACCATCCTCGCCCGACTCCGCCCGCTGCTGGCCGGCGCGCCGGAACTCTCGGCCGTGCGTTGGCTCTGCACGGACGAGGCGGCCGACGAGCTGTCCGCGCAGTGGCGTCAGCCGGAGATCGACCCGGACGCGCTGGCCTTCCTTCAGTACACGTCGGGCTCGACCGCCGCGCCGAAGGGCGTGATGGTCACGCACGCCAACCTGCTGCACAACCAGGCGATGATTGCGCGCGCCTTCGGCCAGAGCGCCGACTCGGTCATCGTCGGCTGGCTGCCGCTCTACCACGACATGGGGCTCATCGGCAACATGCTGCAACCGCTCTACGTGGGCGGGCGCTGCGTGCTGATGTCGCCGGTGGCCTTCCTGCAAAAACCCTCGCGGTGGTTGCAGGCCATCACGCGCTACCGCGCGACGACGAGCGGCGGGCCGAACTTCGCTTACGAATTGTGCGTGCGCAAGATCGACGAGGCCGAGCGCGCGGAACTGGAGCTGAGCAGTTGGGACGTGGCCTTCAACGGGGCCGAGACGGTGCGGGCCGAGACGTTGGAGCGGTTCGCGGAAGCGTTCGCGGGGTGCGGGTTCCGGCGGCGCGCCTTCTTCCCGTGCTACGGGCTGGCGGAGGCGACGCTGCTCGTGACGGCGGGCGGCGGTACCGAGGGGGCGCTGCTCAAGAGTGTGGAGAGCGGCGCGTTGGAGCGCCACCGCGTCGCCGCGGCCGACGGACAGTCGGGCACGTCGCGGCTGGTCGGCTGCGGGCGGCCGACGGATGAGCAGCAGGTCGTCATAGTCAACCCCGAGACCCTGACTCGCTGTGCCCCGGACGAGGTCGGAGAGGTCTGGGTCGGCGGCCCGAGCATCGCCGCCGGCTACTGGGGCCGTGAAGAGCTGACGGCGCAGACCTTCGGGGCCTACCTCACGGACACTTCGGAAGGGCCGTTTCTGCGCACGGGCGACCTGGGCTTCCTCGGCGACGGGGAACTCTTCATCACGGGCCGGCTCAAAGACCTCATCATCATCCGCGGGCGCAACCTGTACCCGCAGGACATCGAGCGGAGCGTCGGCGAGAGCCACGCCGCGCTGCGCGCGGGCTCGGGTGTGGCCTTCTCGGTCGGCGTCGCGGGCGAGGAGCGCCTCGTCGTCGTGCAGGAGGTGGGCCGCAGGGCGTCGTCAAAGGACGCGGACGAGATTATCGAGAACATCCGGCAGGTGCTGGCCGAGGAGTACGACGTAGCCCCTTACGCGGTGCAACTGGTGAAGACCGGGGCCGTCCCGAAGACTTCGAGCGGCAAGCTGCAACGGCGCGCGAGCCGCGAGCAGTTCCTGCGCGGCGACTTTGAGGTCGTCGCCGAGTGGCGCGCCGGGGCGTCCGAAGGGACGGGTAGCGTCAGGCCGGCGGGCGAGACTTTCGGACCGTGGCGCGATTCCGAGGGCGCGCCGTCCTCGGAGGAGATCATCGCCTGGCTGCGCGGAGAGGTGGCGGCCCGGCTCGGCGTCGCGGCCTCGGCGATTGAGGACGCGCAGCCGCTGACGCGCTACGGCCTCGACTCGCTGGTCACGGTCGAGCTGATGCACAGCATCGAGACGAACACGGGCGTGGCGCTGCCGCCGGCGCTGCTCTTCCAGACCCCGAGTCTGCGCGAGCTGACCGCTTACATCCAAGAGCAGACCGCGCTGGCGCGCGAGCAGGCCGAGACGCAGCAGGCCGTCGCTGCAACCGACGGCGCGCCCACGCCGGCGGCCGCGGAGTTCGCTTCCTCGGAGGCGGTCGAGTATCCGCTCTCGCACGGCCAGCAGGCGCTCTGGTTCTTGCAGCGCGTCTCGCCCGAGAGCGCGCACCTTAACGTCGCGACCGCCCTGCTCGTCCCCCGCGCGCTCGACGCCGCCGCCTTGCGCCGCGCGTTCGACTCACTCGTCCTGCGCCACGAGGCGCTGCGCACGACGTTCACGACGACGGCACAGGGCGAGCCGCGCCAGCGCATCCACACTTCGGCGGCCCTCGACTTCGAGTCCGCGGAGTGTGCGGACGAAGGGGCGCTTCAGGAGCGTTTAGAGTCGGAGGCCGGCAGGCCCTTCGACCTGGAGCGTGACGCGTTGCTGCGCGTGCGCCTCTTGCGGGCGGCCGACCGGCGCGTGCTGCTCGTCGTCGCGCACCACATCGTCGTCGATTTCTGGTCGCTGGCCGTCCTGCTCGAAGACCTCGGCCGCCTCTACGCGGCGGAGTTGAAGGGGGCCGCGGCCGAGATGCCGTCGGCCGGGTGGCAGTACCGCGACTACGTGCGCCGGCAGCGCGAGATGCTCGAAGGCGAAGAGGGCGAGCGGCTCGCCGCCTACTGGGCCGGGCAGATGCAGGGCGAGCTGCCCACGCTGAAGCTGCCCTTCGCACGCACGCCCGCGCCCGCCGCCCTGACGACGGCCCCGGCGGCGGCACACATTTTCCGTCTCGACGCCGACCTGACCCGGCGGCTGCGCGAGCTGGCTCGCCGCCACGACGCGACGCTCTACGTCGTGTTGCTGGCCGCGTACGAACTGCTGCTGGCGCGTTACACCGGGCAGGAAGAGCTGCTCGTGGGCGTGCCGATGGCGGGGCGCACGGGCGCGGCGCTGTCGCGCACGGTCGGCTACTTCGTCAACCCCGTGGCGCTGCGCGCGCGCGTCGGCGGCGGCGAGACGTTCACGGAGCTGCTTGAGCAGGTGCGGCAGGCGCTGCTCGGCGCGATGGCGCATCAGGAGTACCCGTTCCCGCTGCTGGTGCAGCGCGTGCAGCCGGAGCGCGAGGCCGGGGGGATGCCCCTGTTGCAGACGGTCTTCGTCCTGCAGCAGTCGCAGTCGTCGGAAGGCGAAGGGCTGGCGGCGCTGGCGCTCGGCGCGGGCGGGGTGCGTGTCGGCGCGGGCGGGTTGGAGTTGGAGACGGTCGCCGTCGGCCGGCGCGGCGGGCAGTTCGAGCTGACGGTGATGCTGGCCGAGAGCGCGGCCGGGCTCCTCGGCGCGTGGGAATACGACGCCACGGTCTACGCCGAAGAGGACGTGCGGCGGATGGCCGAGTGCTTCGAGGTGCTGCTGCGCGACATCGTCGCAGAGCCGGGGCAGGTCGTGAGCCGTCTGCGGCTGATGGGCGATGGGGAGCGGCGCAGGCTGCTCGCCGAGTTGAGCACGACGGCGGGCGACGCCGCGCCGGACAGACTCACGCACAGGCTGTTCGAGCAGCGGGCGGCCGACGCCCCGCACGCGCCGGCCGTGGAGTGCGGCGGCGCGAGCCTCACGTACGCGGAATTAAACCGGCGCGCCAACCAGCTCGCGCGCCACCTGCGCGCGCTCGGCGTTAGCGTCGAAGAGCCGGTCGCCATCCTCCTGGAGCGATCCGCGGAGATGGTCGTGGCGCAACTGGCCGTCCTCAAGGCCGGCGGCGCATACGTGCCGCTGGACAGGAACTATCCGCCGGAACGTCTCGCCTTCATGCTGGCCGACTCGGGCGCGCGCGTGCTGCTGACGCAGTCGCGTCTCGCGTCGCTCGTCCCGCAGGAGGCCGTTGACGGGGCGTTGAGGGTCGTCGCGCTCGACGCCGACGCCGCACTCTTCAGCCGGCAGAGCGAAGACGACATCACGGACGACGCGGTCACGGCGGAGAACCTCGCCTACATCATCTACACGTCCGGCTCGACGGGGCGGCCGAAGGGCGTCGCCGTCTCGCACGGCGCGCTGCTGAACCTGATCGGCTGGCACCGGAGTGCTTTCGCCGTCAACGCCTCCGACCGCGCCACGCTGCTCGCCGGGGTCGGCTTCGACGCGTCGGTCTGGGAGCTTTGGCCTTACCTCACCTGCGGCGCGAGCCTGCACGTCCCCGACGAGCAGACGCGCGCGGTCGCGCCGAGGCTGCGCGACTGGCTCATCTCCGAGCGCGTCAGCGTCAGCTTCCTGCCGACGCCGCTGGCCGAGCAGGTGCTCACGCTCGAATGGCCCGCGGACTGTGCGCTGCGGCTGCTGCTGACGGGCGGCGATAAGCTGCACGCCTATCCGCCCGCGGGGCTGCCCTTCGACGTGGTCAACAACTACGGGCCGACGGAGAACGCCGTCGTCGCCACTTCGGTCAACCTCGCCTCCCTGGGCGACCGCGAAGGCGCGCCGCCCATCGGCCGCCCCGTCTCGAACACGCAGCTCTACGTGCTCGACCGCGCGGGGCAGTTGGCCCCCGCAGGCGTCGCCGGCGAGCTTTACATCGGCGGCCGCAGTCTGGCGCGCGGCTACCACGGCCAGGCCGACCTGACGGCCGAGCGGTTCGTGCCGCACCCGTTCAGCACGGAGGCGGGCGCGAGGCTCTACCGGACGGGCGACGCGGGGCGTTACCGGGCCGACGGCCAGATCGAGTTTTTGGGACGCCTCGACCATCAGGTCAAGGTCAGGGGCCACCGCATCGAGCTGGGGGAGATCGAAGTCGTCCTCGCCCGCCACGCCGCCGTCGGCGAAGTCGTCGTCAGCGCGCAGGCGGAGGAGGGCGGGGCTCGCTTAGTCGCCTACTTCGTCGAGGCGGCGGGGCAGAGCACGACTACTGCCGCTCTGCGCAGCTATTTGAAGCAGCACCTGCCCGAGTTCATGGTTCCTTCCGTCTTCGTCCGTCTGGTGGAGATGCCGCTGACGCCGAACGGGAAGGTTGACCGCCGCGCGCTGCCGCCGCCGCCCTCTGTCGAGGCCCAGCCGGAGCGCGCGCACACCGCCGCGCGCACCCCGCTCGAACAACTGCTGTGCACGATCTGGGCCGACCTCCTCGGGCACGAGCGCGTCGGCGTCCACGACGACTTCTTCGACCTCGGCGGCCATAGCTTGCTCGCCGCGCAGGCCGTCTCGCGCATCCAGCAGGCTTGCGCCGTTGACCTGCCGCTGCGCGACCTGTTCGAGCACCCGACCGTGGAGCAACTGGCGGCGCGCCTCGCGCCGCTGATGGCCGAGGCCAAGGAGCCGCACGCCCCGAGCCCGATTGAGCGGCTCTCACGCGACTACGCGCTTCCGCTCTCGTCGGCGCAGCGGCGGCTCTGGTTCCTCGACCAGCTCGAGCCCGACAGCCCGCTCTACAACATCGCCGCCGCCGTCCGCCTCCGCGGCGCGCTCGACCTCGGCGCGCTCGAACAGAGCCTGCGCCACATCATCGAGCGCCACGAGAGTCTGCGCACGTCCTTCGCCGTGCTCGACGGCGAGCCCGTCCAACTCATCGCGCCGCTCGTCTCGTGGAGCCTGCCCGTCGTCGAGCTGGGCCACCTGCCGCAGCCTGAGCGCGAGGCCGAGGCCCGCAGGTTGATGAGCGAAGAGGCGCGCCGCCCCTTCGCGCTGACCGACTCGCCGCTCCTGCGCGCGACGCTGCTGCGGCTGACCGACGACGAGCAGATTCTGCTGTTGGTGATGCACCACATCATCTCCGACGGCTGGTCGATGGGGCTCTTCGTCCGCGAACTCTCCGCGCTCTACAACGCTTTCTTACGGCCCGGCCCGGCGGACGACGAAGCCGCGACGGCCGAGTTGCTGCCGCCGCTCTCGATTCAGTACGCCGACTACGCCTCGTGGCAGCGCCAACATTCGAGCGCCGCGACGCTCGAACCCCAACTGAACTACTGGCGCAAACAACTCGGCGGACAACTGCCGGTGCTGGAACTGCCCGCCAAGGCCCGGCCGCCCGTCGCCACCCACCGCGGGGCGACCGTCACGAAGACCCTGGAACGCCAGCTCAGCGCACGGCTCGTCGAACTCGGCCAGTCTCACGGGGCGACGCTGTACGTGACGCTGCTGGCCGCCTTCAACACGCTGCTGTGGCGCTACACGGGCCAGACCGACCTGCTCGTCGGCACTCCGGTGGCGGGGCGCAACCGGCTCGAAACCGAAGAGCTGATCGGGCTGTTCGTTAACACGCTGGTGTTGCGCACGGACATTTCAGGCGACCCGACCTTCGGCGAGCTGCTGGGCAGAGTGCGGGAGACGGCGCTCGAAGCGCAGGCGCACCAGGACGTGCCCTTCGAGATGCTGGTCGAGGAGTTGCAGCCCGAGAGGGACTTGAGCCGCCCGCCGCTGTTCCAGGTGATGCTGGTGGTCGAGAACATCGCGCTGACCGAGCTGCAGCTCGAAGGGGTGGTCAGCGAAGAGTTGAGTGTCGATAGCGGGACGGCGAAGTTCGACCTGACGCTGTTCGCGCGCGAGGTGAAAGAGAGACTGGTGCTGTGCGCCGAGTACAGCACGGACTTATTTGAAGAGGCGCAGGTCGAGCGGCTGTTGGAGCACTACACGAGGCTGCTGGAAGGGGCGGTGGCCGAGCCGGAGCGAAGGGTCTCTGAACTGGAGATGCTGAGCGAAGGCGAGCGTCATCAGGTAGTGCACGAGTGGAACGACGAGATGGCGCGCGCCTACCCCGCGGCCTCCTGCCTGCACGAGCTATTCGAGCAGCAGGTCGCGCGCACGCCCCTGGCCGTCGCCCTGCGCTTTGAAGCGCAAGAGCTGACTTACGCCGACCTCGACGCCCGGGCGAATCGACTGGCCCACCACCTGCGCTCTTTGGGCGTCGGCCCCGAGGTGCTGGTCGGCGTCCTGCTGGAGCGCTCCCCGGAGATGGTCGTCTCGGTGCTGGCGGTGCTGAAGGCGGGCGGCGCTTACGTCCCGCTCGACCCGCAGTACCCGCACGAGCGCCTCTCCTTCATGCTCTCCGACTCCGGCGCGCGCGTGCTGCTCACGCAGTCGCACCTCGCCGCACTACTGCCGGCCGAGGGCCTCGACGGACGACTCCGGGTCGTGGCGCTCGACGAGGCCGCCGGGCTCCTGCGCCGGCAGCCCCCGGCGAGGGTCGGAGCGACCGGCGTGACGAGCGACAACCTGGCCTACGTCATCTACACCTCGGGCTCGACGGGGCGGCCCAAGGGGGTCGCCATCGCCCACCGCAGCGCCGACGCGCTCGTCCGCTGGTCGGAGGAGCCCTTCCCCGCCGACTCGCTCGCGGGCGTGCTGGCCGCCACCTCGCTCTGCTTCGACCTCTCGGTCTTCGAGCTCTTCGTGACCCTGGCGCGCGGCGGCTCGGTCGTGCTGGCCGCCAACGCCTTGGAGCTGCCGCGCCTGCCCGCCCGCGGCCGGGTGACGATGGTCAACACGGTGCCGTCGGCGATGGCGGAGCTGGTGCGCGGGGGCGGCGTGCCCTCCTCGGTGCGGGTCGTCAACCTGGCGGGCGAGCCGCTGCCGCGCCCGCTGGCCGAGGCGGTCTACGGGCTCGGTCACGTCGAGCAGTTGTGGAACCTTTACGGGCCGACCGAGGACACGACCTACTCGACCTGGGCGCTGGTGGGGCGCGGGGGCGAGAGGGCGCCGGCCATCGGGCGGCCGCTGACGAACACGCGGCTCTACATCCTGGACAAGGCGGGGGCTCCGGTGCCCGTGGGGGTGGCGGGCGAGGTCTTTTTGGGCGGCGCGGGGCTGGCGCGCGGATACCTGGGGCGTGCGGAGCTGACCGCCGAGCGGTTCGTGCCCGACGCCCATAGCGGGCAGGCCGGGGCGCGGCTCTACCGGACGGGCGACCTGGGGAGGTACCGGGCGGACGGGGAGGTGGAGTACCTGGGGCGGATGGATCACCAGGTGAAGGTGCGGGGCTACCGGATCGAGCTGGGTGAGGTGGAGGCGGCGCTGCTCTCGCACGAATCGGTGCGCGACTGCGTGGTGGTGGCGCGGGCGGAGGCGGGCGGCGGCGGTGCGCGGCTGGTCGGCTACGTCGTGGCGGAAGCCGGGCGGATGGCGAGCGCGGCCGAGTTGCGTGGCTTCGTGAAGGAGCGGCTGCCGGACTACATGGTGCCGGCGGTGTTGGTCGAGTTGGCGGAGTTGCCGCTGACGCCCAACGGCAAGGTTGACCGTAAGGCCCTGCCCGAGCCGGAAGCCGCGCGCCCCGATTCGGTCATAGACTTCGTCGCGCCGCGCACTCCCGTCGAAGAGACCATCGCCAAAATCTGCTCCGGGGTGTTGGGGTTGGAGAAGGTAGGCGTCGAGGACAACTTCTTCGAGATAGGTGGTCATTCACTGCTGGCGACGCAAGTCTTATCACGCGTCAAGGAGGCGTTCCAGGTCGAGTTGAATTTGCGCGACCTGTTCCAGATGCCGACCGTGGCGGGACTGGCTCAGAACGTAGAGATAGCCATGCGGGCGGGGCAGAAGAAGACAGCCCCGCGCCTCGTGCGCGCGGCGCGGACTCCTTACAGCGCCGTGAATAAGTAGAGGGCTCTCACCCTCGACACACATCAGAGGCATCGGTTGTCCGGCGCAGATTAATTAAAAGACTCGGGCGCGGCGGAGGCAGAGGAAGTGCAAAAGCTAACGATTGAGGGATTTCGACTTTCACCACCACAGCAGCACGTGTGGTCTGCACAGCAGACCACCGGCTCGGCCTACGCCGCGCAGTGCAGCGTCCTCGTCGAAGGGGCGCTCGCCGAGCAGTTACTCGCGGCGGCGATACAGGACGTGGTGCAGAAGCACGAAATACTGCGCACGAACTTTCATTACCTGCCGGGGATGCTGACGCCGCTTCAGGTGCTCGCCGACCGCCGCGAGGTGCAGTTGCAGACGCGCGACCTGAGTGGAATCAGTAGCGCCGCGCAGGAGATGGAAGTCGAGTCGCTCTGGGCGGCGGCGGGCCACCGCGGCTTCGAGTGGGAGCATGGGGCGCTACTGCGGGCCACCCTCCTGCGGCTGGCGGCCGACAGACACCTCCTGCTGCTCACCCTGCCATCCCTGTGCGCAGACCGCACGGGCTTGCAGAACCTCGTGGGCGAAATCGTCAACGCCTATGAGCGGCGCGCCGGAGGCGGTGTCGAGGCGTCGGGCGAGCCGCTCCAGTACGTCGATCTGAGCGAGTGGCTCAACGAGCTGCTCGAAAAAGAGGACACCGAACTCGGCAGACAGCACTGGCGGCAGCAAGACCTCTCGGCGCTCAACGAGATCAACTTACCCTTCGGCCGGACGCCTTCGGAGGGCGGAGGATTCGCGCCGCAAAAATTCTGCACGACGATTGACGCCAACCTGACGGCGCGGATTGAATCCGTGGCCCGCCAGTATGAGACGACGCCCGCCGTCGTCCTTTTGAGCTGCTGGCAAATCTTACTGCACCGCCTCAGCGGCCGACAGGAGATCGTCCTCGGCCTGGTTCAACAGGGGCGCAAGTACGACGGACTCGAAGCGGCCCTCGGGCTGTTCGCGCAAACGCTGCCGGTCTCGGTGCAAGTCCCCGCACACAGCACCTTCGTCGAAGTCCTGGGCCGGGCGGAGCGAGCGACGCAGGACGCCGCGAAGTGGCAGGAATACTTCTCTTGGGAAGAGGCCGGCAGAGATAAAGGGCGGCAGGCGGGACACGGCGAGCTGGCCTATCAGTTCGAGCAGGCGGCGGTCGCCCCCGTCCGCAGCGCCGCCGGGCTCCGCTTCTCGACGCTGCGCGAGCAGGTCTGCACCGCCCCTTTCCGGCTCAAGCTGAGTTGCCTGAGCGGCGGCGGCGCGCTCCTCACCGAGTGGCAGTACGACGCCGGGCGCTACACGCGTGCGGATGTCGAGCGGCTCGGCCGCCAGTACCTGACGCTGCTCGCGGGGCTGACGCGCACGCCGCAGGCGCGGGTCTGCGACGTGGAGGTCGTGGGCGGTAAGGAGCGGCAGCAGTTACTCGTCGAGTGGAACGACACGGGGACGCGGCATCAGCAATTGGGCTGCCTGCACGAGCTGTTCGAGCAGCAGGCCCAGCGCACGCCGGCCGCCCCGGCGCTCAGCTTCGAGGGGGAAGAACTCTCCTACGCCGAACTCGACGCGCGCGCTAACCAGTTGGCCCACCACCTGCGCGCCCTCGGCGTCGGGCCGGAGTCTCTGGTTGGGGTGATGCTGGAGCGCTCGGCCGAGATGGTCGTCGCCATCCTCGCCGTCCTGAAGGCGGGCGGGGCTTACCTGCCGCTCGACCCCGAGTACCCGCAGGAGCGGCTCTCGTTCATGCTCGCCGACTCGGGGGCGCAAGTCCTGCTCACGCAGTCGCGCCTCGCCGCGCGCATTGCGCCGGTGGGCGAAGCGGTGCGGGTCGTGGCGCTCGACGACGCCGAACTATTAAGCAAGCAGCCCGCGGACGCCGTCACGGTGGGCGGGATGACGGCTGAGAACCTGGCCTACGTCATCTACACGTCGGGCTCGACGGGCAGGCCGAAGGGCGTGATGATCTCGCACCGCTCGATCCTCAACCGGCTGCTCTGGATGGTCGAGACGGGCGGCTTCGACGCCTCCGACCGCACCCTGCTCAAGACCTCGGTCAGCTTCGACGCCTCGGTCTGGGAGCTGTTCGTGCCGCTGTTGAGCGGCGGCGTGCTGGTCGTCGCACGCCCCGGCGGTCAGCAGGAGACGCGCTACCTGCGCGACGTGGTCGGGCAGGAGCGTGTGACGACGCTGCAACTGGTGCCTTCACTGCTGCGCGCCGTCCTGGAGGAGCCGGAGCTGGGCGCGCACTGGGCGGGGTTGCGCCGGCTCTACTGCGGGGGCGAGGCGCTGGGGGCCGACCTGGCCGAACGGCTGCGGCGGGAGGTGCCGGGCGCGCAGGTCTGTAATCTCTACGGGCCGACCGAGGCGAGCATCGACGCGACGGCCTGGCCGCTGACGTCGGGCGAGACGGGCGAGGGGCGCGAGTCGGAGGTGGTGACGCTGGGGCGGCCCATCGCCAACGTGCAGGTCTACGTGCTGGACGCGGGCGGGCGGCTGCTGCCGGCGGGGGCGGCGGGCGAGATCTACGTGGGCGGTGCGGGGCTGGCGCGCGGCTACCTGCGCCGCGCGGGGCTGACGGCCGAGCGGTTCGTGCCGCACCCCTATAGCGAGAGAGGCGGGGAGCGGCTCTACCGGACGGGCGACCTGGGGAAGTGGGACGCGCAAGGGAGGCTGCACTACCTGGGGCGGACGGATCAGCAGGTGAAGGTGCGGGGCTACCGCATCGAGCTGGGCGAGGTTGAGGCCGCGCTGCGGTCACACCCCGGGGTGAGCGCGGCCGTCGCGGCCGTGCGCGAAGACGGCGGCTCCGGCCCGCGGCTGGTCGCCTACGTGGTGAACGCGCGCCAGGCGGCGCTGGCGCGGTTGCAACAGCAAGAGAACGGGCATGGGGGTAATGGTAACGGACACGCCCCCGCCGGGCTGCGGCAGCAACTCCACCGTCTGCCGAACGGACTTGAGATAGCACACCTGAACAAGAACGAGACCGACATCCTCTACAAAGAGATCTTCGCCGACGAGGGCTACCTCAAGCACGGGGTCACGCTGCGCGACGGCGACACGGTCTTCGACATCGGGGCCAACATCGGGCTCTTCACCCTCTTCGTCCACGCCCGCTATCGCGGGGCGCGCACCTACTCCTTCGAGCCCATCCCCGTGACCTGCGCGGCGCTGCGCCGCAACGTCGAGCTCTACGGGCTTGACGCCAAGGTCTACGAGAGCGGTGTCGGGCGCGAGCCGGGCCACGCGACCTTCACCTTCTACCCGCAGGTGAGCGCCAGCTCCGGGATGTACGCCGACGCGGCGGAGGAGGAGCGGGTGACGCGCGCCTTCATGGGCAACCAGGGCGAGGAGCTGGCGGCCCACGCCGACGAGCTGATGGCGGGCCGGTTCGCGGGCGAGCGCTTTGAGTGCCAACTGCGGACGGTCTCACAGGTGATGCGGGAAGAGGGAATCGAGCGCATCGACCTGTTGAAGGTGGACGTGGAGAAGGCGGAGCTGGACGTGCTCGAAGGCATCGCCGAGGAGGACTGGGCGAAGATTCGGCAGATGGTGCTCGAGGTGCACGACCGCGACGGCCGGCTGGAGCGGGTGCTGGAGATGCTGCGCCGCCACGGCTTCCAGTTCGTCGTTGACGAGGAAGTTCTACACGTCAACACAGGTCTCTACAACATCTATGCGATCCGCCCGGCGGACGGACAGGGAAGCTCAAACGGCACGACGCAGGCGGAGGCGAAACAGCCGCCGCCGATGCTGCTCGACACCGCGCCGACGGTCGGCGACCTGCGCGCGCACCTCGGCGAGCGGCTGCCGGAGTACATGATCCCGTCACACTTCGTCATGCTCAGCAAGTTGCCGCTGATGCCGAACGGCAAGGTTGACCGCAAAGCGTTGCCCGCGCCCGAACAGGTGCGCCCCGAGCTGGCGAATGAATTCGTGGCCCCGGGCACGCCCCTGGAAGAGGAGCTGGCGGAAATCTGGAAGCAGGTCTTAGCCATCGGCCAGGTCGGCGTGCATGACAACTTCTTCGAGTTGGGGGGCGACTCGATCCTGTGTCTCCAGATCACGGCCAGGGCGGGCAAACAGGGCATCAAGCTGACGCCGCGCCAGATGTTCCAGCACCAGACAATCGCCGAACTGGCGGCGGTGGTGGAGGTCGCGCAACCGGGGCAGGCCGAGAGCGGGCTCGTCACAGGCCCCGTCCCGTTGACGCCGAGCCAGAGCCACTTCTTCGAGCGCGACCTTCCGGAGCCGCACCACTTCAACCAGGCGCTCATGCTGGAAGTGAAGGAGGCGCTCGACGCCGCGCTGCTGGAAAAGGTCGTGCGGCATCTGCTCGTGCATCATGACGCTTTGAGGCTCCGTTACCAGAGGGGCGAGTCGGGCTGGCGGCAGGTCAACGCGGGGCTGACGGCGGAGACGCCGTGCGCGCGCATAGACCTGTCACACGTCGCGGAGGCGGAGCAGCCTGCCGCCGTCGAGCGGGCCGCGGCCGAGGCGCAGAAGAGTCTTGACCTGGCGGACGGGCCGCTCTTCAAAGTGCTGCTCTTCGACCTGGGCGCGGGCCGGCCGGGCCGCCTGCTGCTCGTCGCGCACCACCTCGTCATCGACGGCGTCTCGTGGCGCGTGCTGCTCGACGACTTGCAGGCCGGCTACGAGCAGGCGAGCCGCGGCGAGGCGATTGATTTCGGGTTGAAGACGACTTCGTTCAGGCAGTGGGCGGAGAAGTTGGGCGCGTACGCGAAGTCGGCGGCGGCCGCCGCCGAACTCGACTACTGGCTGGCGGAGCCGGGCGGGCCGGTCGCGCGCCTGCCGGTTGACTTCCCCGGAGGGGCGAACACGGTCGCCTCGGCGCGCACCGTCATGGTCGCGCTGAGCGCGGAAGAGACGAGGGCCCTGCTGCAGAGAGTCCCGGCCGCCTATTCGACGCAGATTAACGAAGTGCTGCTGACGGCGCTGGCGCAGGCGCTCGCGGAGCGGACGGGGGAGCGCGCCGTGCTGCTCGACCTCGAAGGCCACGGGCGGGAGGAGGTCGTCCCGGACGTTGACGTGTCGCGCACGGTCGGCTGGTTCACCTCGATGTTCCCCGTCGTGCTGGAGGTCGCCGACGGCGCGGGCCCCGGGCAGGCGCTCAAAGCGGTCAAGGAACAACTGCGGCGCGTGCCGAACCGCGGCATCGGCTACGGCCTGCTCAAGTACATGGGCGACGCGGCCGCGGCGGAACGGCTGCGCGGGCGGCCGCGCGCCGAGTTGGGTTTCAACTACCTGGGGCAGTTCGACGCGGTGCTCGGCGAGGCGTCGAGGTTCGCCCCGGCGCGCGAGCGGGTCGGGGCCGTGAGCAGTCCCGAAGGGACGCTCGATCACCTGCTGGAGATCAACGGCGGCGTGCGCGGCGGGCAGTTGGTCATGTTCTGGAAGTTCAGCGCGAACCTCTTCCGGCAGGAGACCGTCGAGGGGCTGGCGCAGAGCTACATCGCGTCCCTCAAGGCGCTCATCAGCCACTGCCAGTCGGCCGAGGCCGGCGGCTACACGCCTTCGGACTTCCCGCTGGCGAAGGTGGATCAGCAGACGCTCGACGCGCTGGCCGGCAATGACCGGAACATCGAAGACATCTACCCGCTGTCGCCCCTGCAAAGGGGGCTGCTCTTCCACCTGCTCTACGCGCCGCATTCGGGCATCTACTTCATCCAACTGAACTGCACCTTCGTCGGCCGGCTCGACGTGGCGGCCTTCAGGCAGGCGTGGGAGGCGCTGGTCAGCCGGCACACGATTCTGCGCACCTCCTTCGTCTGGGAGAACCTGAAAGAGCCGCTCCAGATCGTCCGCAAGCAGGTCGAGCTGCCGTGGGAGGAGCGCGACTGGCGCGGCCTGTCGGCCGAAGAGCAGCAGGCGGAATTGGCGGGCCTCGTCGAGGCAGACCGCGCGCAAGGGTTCGACGCCGCGCGGGCCCCCCTGATGAGACTGCTGCTGGTTCGGTTCGCCGACGACAAGTATCAGTTCCTGTGGAGCACGCACCACCTGCTGCTGGACGGCTGGTCGGGGCCCGTGCTGATGAAGGAGGCGCTCGCCTTCTACGACGCCGGCCACCGCGGGCAGGAGGCGCGGCTCGAACCGACGCCGCCTTACCGGCATTACATCGACTGGCTCCAGCGGCAGGACACCGCCAAGTCCGAGGCGTACTGGCGCAGGACGCTCGCCGGCTTCACCGCGCCGAACGTGCTCAGCCTCGACCGGCGCGCCGCCGCCACGACGCCGCAGGAGGAGCGCTACGCGCGCTACCGCACGCACCTGCCCGAAGCAGACCTTCACAACCTGCGCGCCTTCGCGCGCCGGCATCAGTTGACCCTCAACACGATGATGCAGGGGGCCTGGTCGCTGCTGCTCAGGCACTACAGCGGCCGGGACGACGTCGTGTTCGGGGCGGTCGTCGCGGGCCGTCCCGCCGACCTGCCCGGGGCCGAGACGATGGTCGGCGTCTTCATCAACACGCTGCCCGTCCGCGTCCGCATCGACGCGCGCGAGGAGCTGGCGGCCTGGCTCAAACGTCTGCAAGAGCAGCAGGCCGAGCTGCGGCAGTACGAATACAGCCAGCTCGTGGACGTCCAGAGTTGGAGCGATGTCCCGCGCGACCAGCCGCTGTTCGAGACGCTGCTCAACTTTACGAACTACCCGGCGGACGATTCTTTGAAGAAGTGGGAGGGCCCGCTGCGCATCGAGGATTTCCACTTCCTTGAGAAGGCGAACTTCCCGCTCGCCGTGGTGGTCAACGCGCACCAGCGCCTGGACGTGGAATTCAAATACGACGCCGGCCGCTTCGACGAAGCCACCGTCGCACACATCATGGGCCAGTTGTCCCTCATCCTGCGCGCGTTCGTCGCGCAGCCCGTCCCCTCCCTCGACACGCTGCAAGAGGCGCTGGCCGAGGCGGACAGGCGGCAGCAGGCGGCCAGGCAGGACGAGTTCAAAACGGCCCGCCGGAAGATGTTGGAGAGCGCCAAGAGGTCAAAGGGCCTTTCGAGAAGCCGTTCGTAACCGCGGGGAGTCACCATGAAAAACGTCGAGGTCGAGACCACCAACAAACAGTCCTGGGTCGAAAGGCGGAAGGCCCTCAAGCCGAAGGCCATCAGCGTCACGTACGCCGAGGTCGTCAAGACCGACCGGCTGCCGGGCGACCAACTGCTGCCCCTCGTAGTCCAGCCGAAGTATCCCGGAGTCAGCCTGACGGAGTGGGCGAAGAAGAACAAGGAAGTCATAGACCGTGAGCTGCTCTCAAGCGGCGGCATCCTCTTCCGCGGCTTCGACGTCAGCAACCCCGACGCCCTCGAAGCTTTCCTCGCCGCCGTCGAGCTGCCGCGCATGTATTACATGGAGGGCTCGACGCCGCGCACGGAACTCGGGAAGCACGTCTACACCTCGACCGAGTACCCGCCCGAGCACTCCATCGCCCTGCACAACGAACTCAACTACGTCATGACCTGGCCGCTGCGCATCTTCTTCTGCTGCGGCCAGGCGTCGGAGACGCAGGGCGAGACGCCGATCGCGGACGTGCGGAGGGTCTGGCGGTGGCTGAGCGAGCCGGTGCGGCGCGCCTTCGCCGAGCGCGGCTGGATGCTCGTCAGGAACTTCGGCGACGGCATGGGTCTGAAGTGGGAAACGTCCTTCCGCGTCAGCACGCCGGAGGAGCTGGAAGAGTACTGCCGGCGCTCGCACATCAGCTACGAGTGGAAGGGCGAGGGGCGGCTGCGGACGCGGCAGGTGCGCCCGGCCGTGCGGCGCCACCCGCGGACGGGCGAGGAGGTGTGGTTCAACCACGTCGCCTTCTGGCACGTGTCGAGCCTGCCGCAGGACGTGCGCGAGATGTTTCTGAAGGAGTACGGGGTGGAGGGCCTGCCCTACAACACCTACTACGGCGACGGCGGGGTGATCGAGGACGAGGTGGTCGAGGAGATTCGGCAGGCGTACGACGCCGAGACCGTCGCCTTCCGGTGGGAGCGCGGCGATCTACTGATGATGGACAACATGCTGGTGGCGCACGGGCGGCGGCCCTACACGGGCGCGCGCAAGGTCTACGTGGCGATGGGCGAGCCCCACAGCGACATGCAACCGGTGCAGGACTGAATCGAGTTACGTGAAGAGGCGCGGCGAGAGGCCGCGGCAGTCGTAGTCGGAAGCGGGAATCTAAAGGAGCGGCGAAGATGCAGATCGAAGAGGAAATCAGTTTCGCGGAAGTCGAGACGGAAGGTTATCGGCTATCGCCCCAGCAGAAGCAGACCTGGCTGGCCGAGCAGGAATGGCTGGCCGGGCAGCCGCAGTCCGCGGAAACGCCGTACACGGCGTCGGCGACCGTCGAGTTGTCGGGCGAGTTGCGGCGTGGGGCGCTGGCGGCGGCGATTGCCGAAGTCGAGCAGCGACACGAGATTCTGCGGACGCGCTGCGAGTCCCTGAGTGGGGTGAAGATTCCGGTGCAGGTAATCGGGCGCGGCGGAGAGGTGCTGCAATGGCGTCTGCGTGAGACGGCGCAGGGCCGGCACGAGCTGGAGTTGCGCCTGCCCGCGCTCTGCGCAGACCGCGCGGGGCTGCGGAATCTGGTGCGAGAGGTGGCCGAGTGCTACGAGGCGCAGGCCGGAAAAGCGGAGTCCGTCTTCGCCGACGAGCCCATGCAGTATGCCGTCGTCTCCGAATGGCTCAACGAGCTGCTCGCGTCCGAAGACACCGAAGCGGGGAAGCAGTACTGGCTCCAACAGGACTTATCCGCTCTCTCCGAAGTGAAGCTGCCGTTCGAGACGCCCGCGGTCAACGGGCCGAGTTTCGAGCCGCAGTCTTTGCGGCAGGTGCTGCCCGCGGAAGTGTCGGCGAAGCTCGAAGCGCTCGCCGCCGAGCGCGGCACCACCGTCGAGGTCGTCCTGCTGGCCTGCTGGTGCGTACTGCTGAGCCGCCTCACGGGCGCGGGCGACATCATTATCGGCGCCGCCTTCGACGGGCGCACCGACGAAGAGCTGGAAGCGGCGCTGGGACTGTTCGTCAGGTACCTGCCCGTTCGTTGCCGCGTCGAGCAGACCGCCTCCGTCCTCGAAGTCGTCGAGCAGTTGAGCGAGACCGCGCGGAACGCCGCGCAGTGGCAGGAATGTTTTGACGGGCAGAACATCGCCGGGGCGTCCGAGCAGGGGCAGGAAGAAGACGGACACGGCGAGTTGCCGTATCAATTCGAGTACGCCGCCGACGGCCCGGCCTTCGACGCCGCAGACCTCCGCTTCGACGTGCTGCGCGAGCAGGTCTGTGTCGCCCCCTTCCGGCTCAAGCTCGCATGCCTGACCCGCCTCGACTCGACCATCCTCACCGAGTGGCACTACGACGCGAGCCTCTACCAGGCGGCGGATGTCGAGCGGCTCGGCCGCCAGTACCTGACCCTTCTTCAGAGCATCGCGCGCGCGCCGCAGGCGCGGGTCTGCGACGTGGAGGTCGTGGGCGGTAAGGAGCGGCAGCAGCTACTAGCCGAGTGGAACGACACGCGCCGCGAGTACGCGCGGGCGGGCTGCCTGCACGAGCTGTTCGAGCAGCAGGCCCAGCGCACGCCGGCCGCCCCGGCGCTCAGCTTCGAGGGGGAGGAACTCTCCTACGCGGAACTCGACGCCCGTGCGAATCAACTGGCGCACTACCTGCGCGAGTCGGGCGTCGGCCCCGAGGTGATGGTCGGGATGATGCTGGAGCGGTCGGCCGAGATGGTCGTCGCCATCCTCGGCATCTTGAAGGCGGGCGGGGCTTACGTCCCGCTCGACCCGGAGTACCCGCAGGAGCGCCTCTCCTTCATGCTCTCGGACTCCGGCGCGCGCGTGCTGCTCACGCAGGAGAGCCTGGCCGGGCTGCTGCCGGCCGAGAGTCTTAACGAAGAGTTGCGGGTCGTGGCGCTCGACGCCGTCGGCGAAGAGTTGCGGCGGCAGAGCGCGGAGGGCTTGGGCGCGACCGGCGTGACGCCCGACAACCTGGCCTACGTCATCTACACGTCGGGCTCGACGGGCCGCCCCAAGGGCGTGATGATCTCGCACCGCTCGATCCTCAACCGGCTGCTCTGGATGGTCGAGACCTTTGCTTTCGACGCCTCCGACCGCACCCTGCTCAAGACCTCGGTCAGCTTCGACGCCTCGGTCTGGGAGCTGTTCGTGCCGCTCTTCAGCGGCGGCACGCTGGTCGTCGCACGCCCCGGCGGGCAGCGCGAGGTCAGCTATCTGCTTGAGGTGGTCGCCGCCCGGCGTGTGACGACCTTGCAGTTAGTGCCCTCGATGCTGCGCATGGTGTTGGGCGAAGCGGGCGAGGCGGAAGTCGCCGAGCGCTGGCGCAGCCTGCGGCGCATGTTCTGCGGCGGCGAGGCGCTGCCCGGCGAGTTGGCGGCGAGCTTCCAGCGGGCGGTCGCGGGCGCGCCCTTGTGCAACCTCTACGGCCCGACCGAAGCGTCAATCGACGCGACGGCCTGGCCGCTGGACGGGGCAGAGGCGGAGACCGACGGGGTGGTGACGCTCGGGCGACCCATCGCCAACGTGCAGGTCTACGTGCTCGACGCGCAGCAGCGTGTGGCCCCCACCGGCGTGGCGGGAGAAATCTACTTGGGCGGGCGAGGGCTGGCGCGCGGCTACCTGCGCCGCCCGGGGCTGACGGCGGAGAAGTTCATCCCGCACCCGTTCAGCACGGAGGCGGGCGAGAGACTCTACCGGACGGGCGACGTGGGGAGGTGGGACGCGCAGGGGCGGCTGCACTACCTGGGTCGGGCCGACCAGCAGGTGAAGGTGCGCGGCTACCGCATCGAGCTGGGCGAAATCGAAACCGCGCTGCGGTCGCACGCCGGGGTGCGCGACGCGGTCGTGACGGTGCGCGAGGATGCGGGGACAGAGCCGCGGCTGGTCGCTTACATGGTCGGGGCGCGGCAGGGGCTGCTTGAGCGCCTGCGGCAGGACGGCCAACAGAGCAACGGTCACGGCGAGCCCCGACCACTCCACCGGCTGCCGAACGGGTTGGAGATCGCGTACGTGAACAAGAACGAGGCGGACATCCTCTATCAGGAACTCTTCGCCGACGAGGGCTACCTCAAGCACGGGGTCACGCTGCGCGACGGCGACACGGTCTTCGACGTTGGCGCCAACATCGGGCTCTTCACGCTGTTTGTCCATTCGCGCTGCCGCGGGGCGCGCACCTACTCCTTCGAGCCCATCCCGAAGACCTACGCGGCGCTGCGCCGCAACGTGGAACTCTACGGGCTTGAGGGCAAGGCGTATGAGAGCGGCGTGTCCAGAGAGAGTGGGCGTGCGACCTTCACCTTCTACCCGCAGGTGAGCGCCAGCTCGGGGATGTACGCCGACGCGGCGGAGGAGGAGCGGGTGACGCGCGCCTTCATGGGCAACCAGGGCGAGGAGCTGGCGGCCTTCGCCGACGAGCTGATGGCCGGAAGGTTCGAGGCCGAGCAGTACGAGTGTCAACTGCGGACGGTCTCGGAGGTCGTCGCCGAGGAGGGCGTCGAGCGCATCGACCTCTTGAAGGTGGACGTGGAGAAGGCGGAGCTGGACGTGCTCGAAGGGATCGCCGAGGAGGACTGGGCGAAGATCCGGCAGGTGGTGCTTGAGGTGCACGACACCGGCGGGCGGTTGGAGAAGGTGGAGGCGATGCTGCGCCGCCACGGCTTCCAGTTCGTCACCGACCAGTACAAGCCCTTCGAGAACACCGGCCTGTACAACATCTTCGGGGTTCACCCTTTAAGGAATGAGGAGCCCGCCGCGAGTCCGTCGGGCGAGGCGTCCAAGTCCGCGGCGGCGGCGTTGCTCGAAACCACCCTGACGGTCGGCGACCTGCGCGCGCACCTCGGCGAGCGGCTGCCGGAGTACATGATCCCGTCGCACTTCGTGATGCTCGACGAGATACCTTTGATGCCGAACGGCAAGGTTGACCGCAAAGCGTTGCCCGCGCCCGAACAGTCGAGGCCGGAGTTCGACGAAGACTTCGTCGCGCCGCGCACGCCCGTCGAAGAGATTCTGGGCGCGGTCTGGGGCGAGGTGCTCAACCTTGAGCGGGTCGGCGCCGAGGACAACTTCTTCGCGCTGGGCGGCCACTCGCTGCTGGCGACGCAGGTCATTTCGCGGCTGCGAAAAGTCTTCCGGGTCGAAGTGCCGCTCCGCGACCTGTTTGAAGCGCCGACGGTCTCCGAGATGGCGCAGCGCATCGAGGCGGCGCTGAAGGCGCGGCCCGAATTGGCGGCCCCGGCCATCGTGCCCGTCGAGCGCGGCGGCGACCTGCCCGTCTCAATCGCGCAGCAGCGCCTCTGGTTCCTCGACCAGTTGGAGCCGGGCAACACCGCCTACAACATCGCGAGCGTGACGCGCCTGAAGGGCCGCCTCGACGTGGCGGCGTTGGAGCGCTGTCTGCAAGAGGTCGTGCGCCGGCACGAGTCCCTGAGGACGAAATTCGTCGAGGTCGAAGGGCACGGCCGGCAGGTCATTATGCCGGCCTCGGAGGCGCTGCCGCAGATTCCGGTCGTCGATCTGAGCGGGCTCGAAGAGGGCGCGCGCGGGGCCGAGGTCGAGCGGCGGGCGCGCGAAGAACAGGCGCGCCCGTTCAAGCTGTCGGAAGGCGGCTTGCTCCGCTGCCAGTTGCTGCGCCTCGGCGACGAAGAGCACGTCGCGCTCTTCACGATGCACCACATCGTCTCGGACGGCTGGTCGATGGGCGTCCTTATCAGGGAAGTGGCGGCGCTCTACGAAGCGTTCGTCGCGGGCGAAGATTCCCCGCTGCCGCCGCTGGCCGTCCAGTACGGTGATTACGCGGCGTGGCAGCGCGAATGGCTGCAAGGCGAAGTGCTGGCCGCGCAGCTCGACTACTGGAAGCGGCAGTTGGGCGGCGCGCCGGATGTCCTGCGCCTGCCGACCGACCGCCCGCGCCCCGCCGTGCGCAGCTACCGCGGCGGGCGGCACTTCACGATGCTGCCGCCGGAGTTGGCCGCGGCCCTCAAAGAGCTGAACCGGCGCGAGGGCGCGACGCTGTTCATGACGCTGCTGGCCGCTTACAACGTGCTGCTGGCGCGCTACTCGGGTCAGCAGGACATCTCCGTCGGCTCGGCCACGGCCAACCGCCAGCGCGCGGAGATCGAAAACCTCATCGGGTTCTTCGTCAACACTCTGGTGCTGCGCACAGACCTCTCGGGCGACCCGACGTTCGCCGAGCTGCTGGGCCGGGTGCGGGAGGTGGCGCTCGGGGCCTACGCGCACCAGGACGTGCCGCTGGAGATGCTCGTCGAGGCGTTGCAGCCCGAGCGCAGCCTCAGCCATCAGTCGCTGTTCCAGGTCATCTTCGTCTTGCAGAACATCCCGCGCCAGGTGCTCGAACTGCCGGGCCTGCAACTGAGCGGCGTGCCGGTCGCGAGCAACGTCTCGAAGTTCGACCTGGCCCTCGTGATGGAGGAGGCGGGCGACGGCCTGGCGGCCCACTGGGAGTACAGCGCGGACCTCTTCGACCCCGCCACGATCGCCTCGATGGCGAACAACTTCGTGCTGCTGCTCGGCGGCATCGCGGCGCGGCCCGAGGCACGCCTGAGCGAGCTGCAAGCGCTCATCGACGTGGCCGAGCAGGATCACAGGCGGGCGGAGAAGAAGAAGCTCGAAGAGTCGAACCTCAAGAAGTTCAAGCGCATCAAGCCGAAGGCGATCAGCGTGCCGGAAGAGAACCTGGTCCAGACCGGCGCGCTGCGGGCGGACACGAAGCTCCCGCTCGTGCTGCAGCCCGGCGCCGACCAGCTCGACCTCGTCGAGTGGGCGCGCAACCAGCGCCCGCTGGTCGAGCGGCTGCTGCTCGCGCACGGGGCGCTGCTGTTCCGCGGCTTCCGCATCGACCTCAACGCGGAGTTCGAGCCGTTCGCCCACGCGCTGTGTGACAGCCTCTTCAACGAGAACGGCGAGCACCCGCGCCAGGCCGTGAGCGGCAAGGTCTACACGCCGACCTTCTACCCGCACGACAAGCAGCTCCTCTGGCACAACGAGAACTCTTTCAACCACCAGTGGCCGACCAAGATTCTGTTCGGCTGCGTGCGGCCGGCCCAGACCGGCGGCGAGACGCCGGTGGCCGACAGCCGGCTGGTCTATCAACTGCTCGCCCCGGAGATCCGCGAGCAGTTCGCCGCCAAGCAGGTCATGTACGTGCGCAACTACGGGCAGGGCCTGGGCCTCGACTGGCAGACGGTCTTCAGGACGACCGACCGGGCGCGGGTCGAAGAGCACTGCCGCCGGACGGGGATGGAGTTCGAGTGGAAGAGCGGCGACCGCCTGATGACGCGGCAGGTGCGCCCGGCCGTGGTCAGGCACCCGAAGACGGGCGACCCGGTCTGGTTCAATCAGGCCCAGCACTGGCACATCTCGTGTCTGGACGCGGCCACGCGCGAATCCCTCGTGGCGCTCTTCCCCGAAGAAGACCTGCCGCGCCACTGCTACTACGGCGACGGCTCGCGGATCGAGGACGGCGTGATGGCCGAGATACTGGACGTTTACCGGCGGCTGGAAGTCAAGTTTCCGTGGCAGGCCGGCGACATCCTGATGCTCGACAACCTGCTCACGGCGCACGGGCGCAACCCCTACACGGGGGAGCGGAAGCTGCTCGTCGCCATGGGCGAGATGCTGAGTTACGACGAAGTCTGAGCCCAACCTACGCGGCGTCACGACCCGCCGCAACCGAACATGTCTCAAACGGGCGCCGGCCTCCTGAAGGTTGTCCAAGTCCCGAAGATGGTGACGCCCGTTTGAGACATGAGCCAACATCTCGACAACAGAGAACACACCCGCAGTCATTAAGAAAGGAAGACCTCATGCCGCAGAGCGACGATTTCAATCTGGTCTTGGCCGAGTCGGTGGATTCGGTGGACGCCTTGAACGCCAAATTTTACGGGCGCTTCCCGTACCCCTGGTCGCCCGCGAAGTTCGAGTCGCTCGCCGACCCGTACTTTCAGACGACGATGGTCAATCAGGACATCGGCGACTGGCAGCACAAGACGCTGCCGAAGCGCCCGAACATCTTCGTCGCCGGCTGCGGGACCAACCAGGCCCTCTTCACGGCGCTGAAGTTCCCGCAGGCCAGCGTCCGCGGGGCGGACATGTCGCTGACCTCGCTGGCGACCTGCACCGAGAACGCCAAGAGCCTCGGCGTGACCAACCTGCAACTGAAGCGCGAGAGCCTCAACCACATCCCCTACAGGGAAGAGTTCGACTACGTCATCTGCACGGGCGTCATCCACCACAACGCCGAGCCGCAGCGGACGCTGGAGAAGATCGCGGCCGCGCTCAAGCCGTCCGGGATCATGGAGCTGATGGTCTACAACCGCTTCCACTGGATCATGCCTTTCGCCTTCCAGCAGGCGATCAGAATCTTCAGCGAGGACGAGGGGACGACCGACTTCGAGGGCGAGCTGCCGATTGTTGAAAAACTCTACGACGAGCTGCCGAGGGGCACGATGATGTCGGACTACCTCAACCAGTTGAGGGGCACCGACGAGTCGCTGCTCGCCGACGCCATCCTCCAGCCCGTCGCCCACAGCTACACGGTCGAGTCGCTCGAACAGATGGCCGACCGGTGCGGGCTGGAAATCCTGACCCCGTGCATCAACCAGTTCGACAAGTCCGAGGGGAAGCTGCCGTGGAACCTGGAGTTCCGCGACCCCGAGCTGAGGGCGAAGTACGAGAGCCTGCCCGACACGCGCCGCTGGCACCTCTCGAACCTCCTGCTGATGGAGTCCTCTTCGCAGCTCTGGTTCTACCTCCAGCGGAAGGACTCCGGCCGCCGGCGCAAGACCGAGCACGAGCTGTGCGAGGAGTTCCTCGACACGACCTTCGCCAAGAGCGGCACGACCCAGACCAACTACCTGAAGAACATGATCGACGGCACGTATAAGCCCGCGCCGACCTCGATCCCTTACCCGATGGCCCAGCCGCACCCTTCGGTCAAAGACATCTACGCGGCGGCGGACGGCCAGACCCCGATGCGCGAAATCTTCCGGCGGCTGAACCTCGACACGGCCTTCCACGTCGCCAACCCCGCGCGCCTCAACCTGACGACCACGGCTTACCCGTACCTCAAGGCCGTGGCGCAGGCCGGGCAGAACGGCGAGGCCGGCGACCCGAACGCCAGCCGCCGCCTGGCAAGCTCCAACTACGAGAAACTCAAGAGCATCCGCGACCGGAAGAGCAACGGCTAGGCCGAACCGCCTCCTCCTTACGTCAGAAACTCCTCCGCGACAGGTCATCGAGCCTGGAAAGGTATTGCAAGAATGTCGAGCCAAATCGAAAGCTTTCGCCTCTCACCCCAGCAGCAGCGTCTCTGGTTGTTACAGCAGGGCAGCGGCGTCTACGGCGCGCAGTGCGTCATACAGCTCGAAGGCGAACTGGACGCCGACGCTTTGCAGCAGGCGCTCGGGCAGCTCATCGCGCGGCACGAAATTCTGCGCACCGCCTTCCAACGTTCCCCCGGGATGAAGCTCCCGCTACAGGCGATCGCCTTCAAGGGCAAGTTCGCCTGGTCGAGCCTCGACTGGCGCAAACTGGACGCGGCCGGGCAGGCGGCGCGCTTCGCCGAGTTGACGGCGGAGGAACTCGCCGCCGGCTTCGACCTGACGATGGGCCAACTGGTGCGCGCCGTGCTGGTGCGGCTCGACGCCGAGCTGCACAAGCTGGTGATTAGTCTGCCGGCCCTGGCCGCCGACAACCGGACGCTCCAGAACCTGTCGGACGAGCTGGGCCGCGCCTACGCCGCGCAGTCGGGCGGCAGCGCCCTCGACGACGAAGAGAGGATGCAGTACCTGCAATTCTCGGAGTGGCAGAACGAAGTGCTCACCGACGAAGAGGCCGAGGTGGGCAAAGAGCACTGGGAGCGGCAGAGCTTCCCCGCCACGCAGAAGAACGCGCTGCCGTCGCGCAGGCAGCCCGGCGCGCGCACGAACTTCGCCCCCGCCGCCTTCGTCCGCCCCCTCGCCGCCGACGTGGCCGAGAGGCTGACGGCGGCCGCCGCGGCGCTCCAGACGAGCACCGAAGTCTGGCTGCACGCCTGCTGGCAGACGCTGCTCTGGCGCTTGATGGACAAGCCCGAGTTGCTGGTCGTCGGTTACGTCTGCGACGGGCGCAAGTACGACGAGCTGCAAGACGCGCTCGGCCTCTTCGCGCGCGCCGTGCCCGTCTCCTGCCACCTCGAAGAGGGGATGGCCTTCCGCGAGGTCTTGCGGCAGGTGCGGCAGGGCAGCGGCGACGCCTACGACTGGCAGGAATACTTTACCGGCGGGGGCGAGGGCGCGTCCGCCGAGGAGGCGGGCGAGGCGGCCTTCGCCCACGGGTTCGAGTTCGCCGCCGAGCCCCAACAGAGGCGCGCGGGCGGGCTGACCTTCAGCCTCGAAAGCCGCTGCTCGCACTTCGACCGCTTCGACGTGAAGCTCCTGTGCTCCGGCGGCGACGCGGGCCTGCTCACGCAGTGGAGCTACGACGCGAGCCGCTACAACCAGACCCAGATCGAGCGGCTGGCCGCGGAGTTCGAGACCCTGCTGGCCCACACGCTGCGCGACGCGGACCTGCCGGTCGGCGCGCTCGCGGTGGTCTCCGAGCAGGAGAGAGCCCAACTGCTGCTCGAATGGAACGAGACGCAGGCGGAATACCCGGCCGACCTCTGCATACACGAACTGTTTGAGGCGCAGGCCGCGCGCACGCCCGCCGCGGTCGCCGTCGTGCACGGCGACCGGCAACTGAGCTTCCGCGAGCTGGACGAAAGGGCCAACCAACTGGCCCACCACCTGCGCTCGTTGGGCGTCGGCCCCGAGGTCATGGTCGGCATCCTGATGGAGCGGTCGGCCGAGATGGTCGTCGCCGTGCTCGGCGTGCTGAAGGCGGGCGGGGCCTACGTCCCGCTCGACCCGCAGTACCCGCAGGAGCGCCTCTCCTTCATGCTCGCCGACTCGGGCGTCCGCGCGCTGCTGACGCAGCAGCAACTCTCGGAACGTGTGGCCGTGGACGCGAGTCTGCCGGTCGTCATGCTCGACACGGCCTGGGCGGCGACGGCCTCGACGCCGGGCCTCTCGGCGCAGAGCACTTCGAGCGTCGGGGACAGCGGCGTGGGGCCGCGCAACCTCGCTTACGTCATCTACACCTCGGGCTCTACGGGGCGGCCGAAGGGCGTCATGATCCCGCACCAGGGCGTCGTCAACTACCTCCACTGGTGCACGCAGTTCTACCGCGCCGCGGAGGGCGAGGGCGCGCCCGTCCACTCGCCGCTCGGGTTCGACCTGACGGTCACGTCTTTGTTCGCGCCCCTGCTGAGCGGCCGCCGCGTCGTCCTGCTGCCCGAAGAGCAGGAGCTGAGCGCGCTCGCCGGCGCGCTGCAAGACGGGAGCAACTACAGCCTCGTGAAACTGACGCCCTCGCACGTCGAGGCGCTCAACAACCTTCTGCCGGCTCAGAAGATGGCCGGCAGCAGCAGGGCGCTGGTCATCGGCGGCGAGGCGCTCAAGTGGGAGACGATCTCCGCTTGGCGCAAGAACGCGCCGCGGACGAGGCTCATCAACGAGTACGGCCCGACGGAGACGGTCGTCGGCTGCTGCGTCTACGAGGTCGGCAAGGCCGACAGCGCGGAGACGATGGAGGGCGTCAGCGGCTCGGTGCCCATCGGCCGCCCCGTGGCGAACACGCAACTTTATATTCTCGACGCGGAACAGAACTTAGTACCCGCGGGCGTCGCCGGGGAGCTGTGCATCGGCGGGGCCGGTCTGGCGCGCGGCTATCTGTCGCGGGCGGAGTTGACGGCGGAGAAGTTCATCCCGCACCCGTTCAGCACGGAGGCGGGCGCGAGGCTCTACCGGACGGGCGACCTCGTGCGCTACCTGTCCGACGGCCGGATCGAATTTTTAGGCCGCATAGACCAGCAGGTGAAGGTGCGGGGCTACCGCATCGAGCTGGGCGAAATCGAGGCGGCGCTGCTCCGGCACGAGGCGGTGCGCGAGGCGGTCGTCATCGCGCGGGCCGAAGAGGGCGGGGCGCGGCTGGTCGGTTACGTCGTGGCGGAAGACGGGCGGACGGCGAGCGCGGCTGAGCTGCGCGGCTTCTTGAGCGAGCGGCTGCCGGACTACATGGTGCCTTCCGCGCTCGTGCAGTTGCCGGAGCTGCCCCTGACGCCCAACGGCAAGGTTGACCGGAAGGCTTTGCCCGCGCCCGAAGAAGTCCGCCCGGACATCTCGGAGTTCTGCGCCCCCCCGGCCACGCCGGTCGAGGAGCTGCTCGCGGACATCTGGGCCGAAGTCCTTTCGCTCCCGCAGGTCGGCATTCATCACAACTTCTTCGAGCTGGGCGGCCACTCGCTGCTCGCCACTCAGATTATTGCCCGCATCCGCAAAGCCTTCGATGTCGATATTCAGTTGCGCCTGCTCTTCGAGTCGCCGACCGTGGCCGGGCTGGCGCGGCAGATCGAGGCGGCCATGCGCCAGGGCGGCGCGGAGTCGGTGCCGCCCGTCGTCACCCGCCCGCGCGACGCGGCGCTGCCGCTCTCGTTCGCGCAGCAGCGGATGTGGTTCCTCGACCAGTTAGAGCCGGGCAACGCGCTCTACAACATCCCGCTGGCGCTGCGTTTGACCGGGAGCCTCGACGTCGAGGCGCTGCGGCGCAGCCTCGCGGAGGTCGTCCGCCGTCACGAAGTCTTGCGGACGCGCTTCCTCGAACAGGAAGGCGAGGCCGTGCAGGTCGTGATGCCCGTCTCCGAAGCGTTGTCGGAGTTCTCCGTCACCGATTTGAGTCACCTCGCCGAAGCCGAGCGCGCCGCCGAGGCGAGACGGCTGGCTACGGAAGAGGGCCGTCTGCCCTTCAACCTGGCACAGGAGGCTCCGGTGCGCTGCCGCCTGCTGCGGCTCGCCGACGAGGAGCACGTGGCGCTCTTCACCATGCACCACATCGTCTCGGACGAGTGGTCGGCCGGGGTGCTTGTGCGCGAGCTGGGGCTGCTCTACGACGCCTACACGAGAGGCGTCGAGGCGGCGCTGCCGGAGCTGCCCGTGCAGTACGCGGACTACGCGGCGTGGCAGAGAGAGTGGCTGCAAGGCGAAGTCCTCGAAGGTCAACTCTCCTACTGGAAGCAGCAGTTGGCGGGCGCGGCGCGGCTGGAGTTGCCGACCGACAGCCCGCGGCCGACGCAGCCGAGCTACGCGGGCGCGCGCCAGAGCCTGAGAGTGAGCGCCGAGCTGACCGAGGCGCTGAAAGAGTTGAGCCGGAAGGAAGGCGTGACGCTGTTCATGACGCTGCTGGCAGCCTTCGACGTGCTGCTCGCGCGCTACACGGGGCAGAGCGACGTGGCGGTGGGCACGCCCATCGCGAACCGTCAGCGCGGCGAGACGGAAGGTCTGATCGGTCTGTTCCTGAACACGCTGGTGCTGCGCACGGGGTTGGACGGCAACCCGAGTTTCCGCGAGCTGCTGCGGAGGGTAAAAGAGACGGCCCTGAGCGCCTACGCGCATCAGGACGTGCCGTTCGAGACGCTGGTCGAGGAGTTGCAGGCGGAGCGCGACATGAGCCGCCACCCGCTCTTCGACGTGATGTTCATCGTGCAGCGGGCGGCGGACTCGACGCTGGCCTTGAGCGGCCTGGACATACGGCCGCTGGGCGTGGAGACGGCGACGGCGCGCTTCGACCTGACGAGCCAGACGCGAGAGACGGCCGACGGGCTGTGGTGGACGCTGGAGTACCGGACGGAGTTGTTCGACGGGCAGACCATCGCGCGGATGCTGAAGCACCTGGAGCGCGTGCTCGAAGAGATCGTCGCGAAGCCGGAGGCGGGAGTCTTCGAGCTGGCGATGGTGGACGCGGAGGAACGCGCGCAACTGCTCACGGGCTGGAACGAGACGGGGATGGAGTACGAGCCGGAGACGAGCGTCGCGCAGATGTTCGAGGCGCAAGTCGAGCGCAGTCCCGGCGCGGTAGCACTCAGCTTCGGGCAGGAGCAGCTCACTTACGCCGAGCTTAACGCCCGCGCCAACCAACTGGCCCACCACCTGCGCGCCCTCGGCGTCGGGCCGGAGACTTTGGTCGGGGTGATGCTGGAGCGGTCGGCCGAGATGGTCGTCTCGGTGCTGGCGGTCTTGAAGGCGGGCGGGGCCTACCTCCCCTTAGACCCTTCTTACCCGCAGGAGCGCCTCTCCTTCATGCTGGCCGACTCCGGCGCGCGCGTGCTCCTGACACAGTCGCACCTGGCCGCGCTGATTCCGCGCGAGGGCCTGGGCGAGCGGTTGCAGGTCGTTGAGGTGGACGCCGCCGCCGAAGTGCTGCGGCAGCAGAGCACGTCAAATCTTACTGCTAATGGCGTGACGGCTGAGAACCTGGCCTACGTCATCTACACGTCGGGCTCGACCGGCAGGCCGAAGGGCGTGATGGTCTCGCGCCGCGCCCTCTCGAACTTCATTGCCGCCATGCGGCGGCAGTTCGACCCGACGCCCGAGGACTGCCTGCTGGCGGTGACCACGCTCTCCTTCGACATCGCCGGGCTGGAACTCTACCTGCCGCTGACGACGGGCTGCCGCCTGTGGCTGGCCTCGCGCGAGGAGGCGGGCGACGGCGAGCGCCTGGCGACGTTGCTGGCCGGGAGCGGGGCGACGCTGATGCAGGCGACGCCGGCCACCTGGCGGATGATGCTGGACGCGGGCTGGCAGGGCGACCCGCGGCTGCGTGCGCTGTGCGGTGGCGAGGCGCTGCCCGGCGAGCTGGCCGAAAGGCTGGCCGAAAGGGTCGGGCGGCTGGAGAACATGTACGGGCCGACCGAGACCACCATCTGGTCAACGACCGACGAGGTCGGCGTGGCCGCCGAACGCATCACCATCGGGCGGCCGATAGCCAACACGCAGGTCTACGTCCTCGACGGGCGGCTGACGGCGGTTCCGGTCGGGGTGTACGGCGAACTCTACATCGGCGGTGATGGCGTGGCGCGCGGCTATCTCGGGCGGCCTGACCTCACGGCCGAGCGGTTCGTGCCGAACCCGTTCAGCGGGCGCGGCGGCGAGCGGCTCTACCGGACGGGCGACGTGGTGAAGTGGCTGGCGGACGGCCGTGTGGAATACGTCGGGCGGGCCGACGCGCAGGTCAAAGTCAGAGGCTACCGCATCGAGCTGGGCGAGATAGAGGCGGCGCTCTGCGGGCACGAGTCGGTGAAGGAGTGCGCGGTGGCGGCGCGCGAGTCGGCGGGCGGCGGAATGGGGCTGGTGGCCTACGTCGTGACGCAGGACGCGGCGGCGCGGCCGGGCCTCGGCACGGAGCTGCGCCGGTATCTCGCGGGGCGCGTGCCGGAGTACATGGTGCCGGGCGTCTACGTCGAGCTGGCGGAACTGCCGCTGACGCCGAACGGTAAAGTTGACCGCAAGGCGCTGCCCGCGCCGCAGCCTTCGGCGCAGGCCGGGGAGCTGGTGCGGGCGCGGACGCCGGTCGAAGAGCTGCTGGCGGGCATCTGGCAGGAGGTGCTGGCGGTCGAAGAGGTCGGCGTCACCCAGAACTTCTTCGAGCTGGGCGGCCACTCGCTGCTGGCGACGCGCGTGCTCTCCAGAATACGCAAGGTGTTTCAGATTGAGATGCCCCTGAGGACGCTGTTCGAGTCGCCGACCATCGCGGAGTTGGCCGACGGCATCGAGGCGGCGCAGAGGGAAGTGGCCGGACAGCAAGCGCCCCCGATCAGGCAAATCTCGCGCGAGCAGGACGTGCCGGTTTCGTTCGCGCAGCAGAGACTCTGGCTGCTACAGCAGTTCCAGCCCGACACTCACGCCTTTAACATCTCGGCGGCGGTTCGACTGCGCGGGGCGCTCGACGTTGAGGCGCTGGGCAGGGCCTTCGACGAGCTGGTAAATCGTCACGAGACTCTGCGAACCAGTTTCGCCGCGCGCAACGGCTCGCCCGTTCAGGTCATCGGGCAGGCCGCGCCGTTCAACCTCACGCCGGTGGATTTGCGCGGGCACGGGGAAGAGACGCGCGAGGCCGAGATGCTACGGCTCGCGGGCGCGGAGTCGCGCCGGCCCTTCGACCTCACGCAGCACCCGCTGCTGCGGGTCGCACTGTACCGGATGGGTGACGAGGAGCACGTCCTGACCTTAACGATGCACCACATCGTCGGCGACGCGTGGTCGCTCGGCGTGCTCATCGACGAAGTCAGCACGCTCTACGGCGCTTTCAGCCGTCAGCAGCCGTCGCCTCTGCCGGAGTTGGCGATTCAGTACGCGGACTACGCGGCGTGGCAGAGGGAGTGGCTGCAAGGGGAAGTCCTCGAAGGTCAACTCGGCTACTGGCGTCGGCAGTTGGCGGGCGCGGCGACCCTTGAGCTGCCGACCGACCGCCCGCGGCCCGAGGCGCGCAGCTCTCGCGGCGCGCGGCTGCCGTTCAGCCTGTCGCCCTCGTTGAGCGCGGAGATTAAGCGGCTGAGCCTGGCCGAAGGCGCGACGCCGTTCATGACGCTGCTGGCCGCCTTCCAGATTCTGTTGCGGCGTTACACGGGACAGGACGACATCGTCGTGGGCGCGGACATTGCCAACCGCAACCGCGCCGAGACGGAGCGGCTGATCGGCTTCTTCATCAACCAGCTCGTCCTGCGCGGCGACCTGTCGGGCAACCCGACCTTCCGCGAACTGCTCGCGCGGACGCGCGCCAACACGCTCGGCGCGTACGCGCACCAGGACATGCCGTTCGACAAACTGGTGCAGGTCTTAAACCCGACGCGCAGCTCAAGCCGGCACCCGCTGTTCCAAGTCAAGCTGGTGATGCAGAACGTGCCGACGCCGAGCGGCGACGGCGCGGGCCTGACGCTCGAACCCGTGGCCCTGCCCGCGACGACGACTTCACTCGACCTCACGTTCTTCATCGCCGAAACCAAGCGGGGTTTCGGCGGCGCGCTGGAATACAGCACCGACCTCTTCGAGCGGGAGACGATTGAGCTGATGTTGCGCCGCTTCGAGACGCTGCTCGGCGAGATCGTCGCCCGGCCGGACGCGCGCCTCGATGCGCTCGAAATTCTCACGGAAGAGGAGAGGGCCGAGCAGCTCTCTGCAAGGCAGGCGGCGCAGGACTCCGACCGCCGGAAGCTGACGCAGGCGCGGCGCAGGGGCGTCAGCCTGGCCGAGACGGGGCCCGCGCCCGCCGAGGATTCAACGGCGGGTGAAGCGCTCGCTTAAGACGCGCCCGCTTGAAGTTACGGCTCGGGCGGGGGAAACCTCCGCCCGAGCGCAAGTGCGAAACGGAAACCGGCAGGATGCTTGGAGACGAAAGCGTAGTAGAGGGCAAGCCGATGGCGAACAACGTCACTGAGGGATTCGAGATTTCTCCGCAGCAGAAGCGGCTCTGCTTTTTACAGCAGCAGGGGCAGGCTTTATTCGCCCGGTGCGCAATCCTGCTCGAAGGAGAATTGTCCCGCGACGCGTTACAGCGGTCGCTCCAACGGACGGTCGAACGGCACGAGATTCTGCGCACGACCTTCGAGCGCGTCCCCAGTCTTAAACTTCCGCTGCAAGTGATCGCGGAGAGCGGGACGGCCTGCTGGGCCGAGGAAGATTGGAGCGGGAGCAGCCCCGCCGAGCAGGAGGCCCGGCTCGAAGCGCTGTGGGCGGCGGGCGCGGGCGGCGGCCTGACTTGCGAGCACGGACAGGTGCTGCGCGCGCGGCTGATCAGGCTCGACACCGGCCGCCACGTGCTGGTTCTGAGTCTGCCCGCCCTGTGTGCCGACAGCCGTTCGTTACAGAACCTGGCCGGCGAGTTATGCGCCGCTTACGCCGACGCCGACGGGGCGGACGGCGCGGACGGCGAACCCTTACAGTATGCCGACTATACGGCGTGGCAGGCCGAGCTGTTGGCCGGCGAGAACGCCGTGCAGGGGCGCGCCTTCTGGGCGGGGCGCGCCCCCTCGCTTGTCTCAGGCGGCACACTCCCTTTCCGCGGAGAGTCGCGGCCTGAGCAGCCGCGGACGGACGCCGTCGTCTCCCTGCCGTGTGACGCCGCGCTCACCGCGGCGGTCTCCGCCCTGACGGCCGGTTTGAACACGAGCGCGGAGAGCCTCCTGCTCACGTGCTGGCACCTCCTCCTCTGGCGTCTCGCGGGACGGCCTTCGGGCACGCTCGCCGTGGCGCAGGTGTGCGACGGCAGAAAGTATGAAGAACTCGACGGCGCGCTCGGCCTCTTCGCCAGGGCGGTGCCGGTCGCCTGCCAACTCTCTGCGGAGATGAGTTTCGGGGAAGCGCTCGCGGCGGTGAGCCGCTCCGCCCAGGAGGTATACGATTGGCAGGAGTTCTTCGGCGGCGAGGCGGACGGCGAAGACGGAGTGCCGGCGCACGGCTTTGAATGGACGGAGGCGGCGGCCCGGGTCGCGGCCGGCGTGAAGTTCAGCACGTACCGGCAGCAGGCCGATGTCGAAGTATTCGAGGTCAACCTGCGTTGCGTCATGCGTCCCGACGACACGCTCCTGACCGAATGGCAGTACGACGCCGGCCTCTACACGCGGGCGGACGTCGAGCGCCTCGGCCGGCAATACCTGACTTTACTGGAGAGCCTGACGCGGGCCCCGCACGCGCGCATCGGCGACCTCGACGTGGTCAGCCGCGAGGAGCGGCAGCAGCTATTAGTCGAGTGGAACGACACACGCCGCGAGCAGACGGACTCGGGCCACGTGCACGAGCTGTTCGAGCGGCAGGCCGAGCGCACGCCCGAGGCGGCGGCCGTCATCTTCGGCGACGAGCAGCTCTCTTATGCCGAACTCAACGCCCGGGCGAATCAACTGGCCCGCCACCTGCGCGAGTCGGGCGTCGGGCCGGAGTCGCTGGTCGGCATCCTGATGGAGCGGTCGGCCGAGATGGTCGTCGCCATCCTCGCCGTGCTGAAGGCGGGCGGGGCCTACCTGCCGCTCGACCCCGAGTACCCGCAGGAGCGCCTCTCCTTCATGCTCGCGGACTCCGGCGCGCAAGTCCTCCTGACGCAGGAGCACCTGACGGCCCTGCTTCCGGCCGAAAGCCTTAACGAGCAGTTACAGGTCGTGGCGCTCGACGACGCCGAGGTCTTGCGGCAGCAGGGCACGGAGAACCTCGGCGCGAGCGGCGTGACGGGCGAGAACCTGGCCTACGTCATCTACACCTCGGGCTCTACGGGGCGGCCCAAGGGCGTCATGATCTCCCACAGCGGGTTGAGCAATTACCTCGACTGGGCCGTGGAGTATTACCGCGTGGCCGACGGGCAGGGCGCGCCCGTCAGCTCGCCGCTCGCCTTCGACCTCACGGTGACGAGCCTTCTGACGCCACTCGTGGCGGGGCGAAGCGTTCACCTGCTGGCGGAGGGGCAGGGCATCGAGGCTCTGGCCGGTACGCTGCGCCTGCATAACGATTACAGTCTGGTCAAACTGACCCCGGCGCATCTTGAGGCCCTCGGCCACCTGCTGCACCGCTCCGAGGCCGCGGGGCAGACGCGCGCGCTGGTCGTCGGCGGCGAGGCCCTGCACTGGGAGACGATACAGTTCTGGCAGGAGCACGCCCCGCAGACCAGAATCATCAACGAGTACGGCCCGACGGAGACGGTCGTCGGCTGCTGCGTCTACGAAGTCAGCGGGCCGGACGAGGCCACGGCGGAGCAGAGCCAGACCGTGCCCATCGGCCGACCCATCGCCAACACCCAACTCTACATCCTAGACGAGCGGCAGAGACTCGTCCCGCAGGGCGTGGCCGGCGAACTCTACATCGCCGGGGCGGGCCTCGCGCGCGGCTACATGAAGCGCGCCGACCTGACGGCGGAACGCTTCGTGCCGCACCCTTTCAGCGCAGAGCCGGGCGCGCGCCTGTACCGGACGGGCGACGTGACGCGCCACCTGCGGGACGGAAGAATCGAGTACCTGGGGCGGACGGACGAGCAGGTCAAGATCAGGGGCTACCGCATCGAGCTGGGCGAGATCGAAGCCGTCCTCGGCGCACACCCGGGCGTCCGCGAGGCGGTCGTGGTCGCCAGGGCGGACGCGGGCGGCGGCCGCGACCGCCAGCTCGTGGCCTACCTCGTCGCCCGGCAAGGGCAGGCCCCGACGAACGGCGAGCTGCGCGCGTACATGAGCGGGCAGACGCCCGATTACATGATCCCTTCCGCGTTCGTGACGCTCGACGCGCTGCCGCTGACGCCGAACGGGAAGGTTGACCGCCGCGCCCTGCCCGCGCCGAGCGAGGCGCGCCCCGCCATGCGGGAGGCTTACGTCGCGCCCCGCGACGCCGTCGAAGAGGTGGTCGCGGGCATCTGGGCCGAGGTGCTCGGGCTTGAGGCCGTCGGGGTCAACGACGACTTCTTCGAGCTGGGCGGCCATTCGCTGCTGGTCATGCAGGCCATCTCGCGCATCCGCGACACGTTCCAGTTAGAGCTGCCCCCGAGCATCATCTTCGACATCAACACGGTGGCCCAACTCTCGGAGGCGATTCGCGCGCGCGAGGCCGTGCCGGGACAGGTCGAGAAGATCGCCGACATCCTCGTCCGCCTCGAAGGCATGTCGGAAGAGGACGCCTACAACACACTCCAGCAGAGGAGTACGGAAGAGGTCGGGGTATGAGCAACCTGAAAGTGAAGGGCGCGGGCGCGGGCCTCTCCGAGGCCAAGCGCAAGCTGCTCGCCGCACTGCTGTCGGAGGAAGGGATCGGCCTGTCGCAGTCCATCCCGCCCCATCCCGCGGCCGGCGCGGCCCCGCTCTCGTTCTCCCAACAGCGGCTCTGGTTCATCCACCAGGTTGACCCGCACAGCCCCGTCTACAACATCCCCGGCGCGGTGCACCTCGCCGGCCGACTCGACGTGGCGGCCTTGGAGCGGAGCCTGGGCGAACTCGGCCGCCGCCACGAAGTCCTGCGCACGACCTTCGCGATGCAGGCGGACGAGCCGGTGCAGATTATCAACCCGCCGCAGACGTTCGTGCTGCCGGTCTCTGATTTGAGCGACCTGACGGCGGAGGAGCGTGAGGCGGCCGTCCGCAGGCTGGCGAAGGAGGAGGCCACGCGCCCGTTCGATTTGGCGCACGGGCCGCTGATGCGCGCCAGCCTGCTCCGCCTCGGCAGCCAGGAGCACATCGTGCTCTTCACCGTGCATCACATCGCTAGCGACGCGTGGTCGATGGGGGTGTTGGTTCGGGAGCTGGGCGAACTCTACAAGGCTTTTTCGAGCGGGCGGCCCTCGCCGCTGGCCGAACTCCCGGTGCAGTACGCCGACTACGCCTGCTGGCAGAGGCAGCGCCTGCAAGGCGAACTCCTGGAAAGCCACCTCGACTACTGGAAGAAGCAGCTCGGCGGCGAACTCACCGTGCTCCAACTGCCGCTCAGCCGGCCGCGCCCCGCGCAGCAGACGTTCCGCGCCGCCGGTCAGGGCGTGCGGCTCTCCCCACAGCTCACCGAGTCGTTGAAGGCGCTGAGCCAGCAGGAAGGCACGACGCTCTTCATGACCCTGCTGGCGGCCCTGCAAACACTCCTGCACCGCTACACGGGCCAGCATGACATCCTCGTCGGGACGCCGGTGGCGAACCGGGATCGGGCCGAGGTCGAAGGGCTCATCGGCCCCTTCATCAACACGCTCGTCCTGCGCACGGACACCTCCGGCGACCCGACCTGTCGCGAGCTGCTGCGCCGCGTGCGCTCCGTGACCCTCGACGCCTACAGGCATCAGGAGTTGCCCTTCGACATGCTGGTCACGGCGCTGCAACCGGAGCGCAACCTCAGCCACATGCCGCTCTTTCAGGTCGCCTTCAGTTTGCAGAACGTGCCCGCGGCGTCGTTTGAAGTGCCCGGCCTGTCACTGCGGCCGGTCAACTTCGGCTCCGGCTCGATGCCCTACGACCTGAACCTGAACATGTTCGAGACCCCGCAGGGTCTGGTCGGCGGCCTCGACTACAACACGGACATCTTCGACGCCGCCACCGTCAGCCGCCTGGCCGAGCACTTCCAGACCCTGCTCGCGGGTCTCGCCGCCGACCCGAACTCGCGCCTCTCCCAGCTCCCGCTGCTCGGCGCGCGCGAGCGGCAGCAGCAACTCGTCGAGTGGAACGACACGCGCCGCGAGTTTCCGCAGTCGGGCCCCCTGCACCAGATGTTCGAGCGACAGGCGGCGAGCGCGCCCGACGCGACGGCGCTGATCTTCGAGGGCGAGCGACTCACTTACAGAGAGCTGAACGAGAGGGCCAACCAGTTGGCCCGCCATCTACGCACCCTGGGAGTCGGCCGGGAGTCGCTGGTCGGCATCCTCATGGAGCGCTCCGCCGAGATGGTCGTCGCCCTGCTGGCGGTCTTGAAGGCGGGCGGCGCTTACGTCCCGCTCGACCCGCAGTACCCGCAGGAGCGGCTCTCCTTCATGCTCGCCGACTCCGGCGCGCGCGTGCTCCTGACGCAGTCGCACCTCGCTTCGCTCATCCCGCGGGAGACGCTTGACGAATCCCTCCGGGTCGTCTCTCTCGACGCCGTGAGCCGGCAGGTGGAACGGCAGGCCACACAGAACATCCCGGACAGCGGGGTGACGGACGACAACCTCGCCTACGTCATCTACACCTCCGGCTCTACCGGAAGGCCCAAAGGCGTCTGCGTCGCGCACCGCTCCATCGCCAACCGCCTCCTGTGGATGATTGACGCCTTCGACTTCGACTCTCACGACCGCACGTTGCAGAAGACTTCGATCAGCTTCGACGCCTCGGTCTGGGAACTCTTCGTCCCGCTCATCAGCGGCGGCTCGCTCGTCGTCGCGCGTCCCGGCGGCCATCAGGAGACTCGCTACCTGCTCGACGTCGTCGCCGCGCAGCACGTCACCACCCTCCAACTCGTCCCCTCCATGCTCCGCGTCGTCCTGGCCGAATCGGGCGTCTCGGAGAAGTGGGGCGGCCTGCGCAGAATGTTCTGCGGCGGCGAAGCGCTGGCCTCGGACCTGGCCGCCCGCTTCCGGCAGGAGGTGAGTCAGGCCCGACTGTGCAACCTGTACGGGCCGACCGAGGCGTCGATTGATGCGACCGCGTGGCCGCTGCAAGGCGACGAGCCGGGCGAAGGGGTAGTCACGCTGGGGCGGCCGATTGCCAACATGGAGGTCTACGTGCTGGACGGGCGGCAGCAGGTGGTTCCCGCCGGAGTCCCGGGCGAGATATACCTGGGCGGGGTGGGGCTGGCGCGGGCCTACCTGAACCGGGCCGAGTTGACCGCGGAGAGATTCGTGCCGCACGCGTTTAGCGGCGAGGCGGGCGCGCGTCTGTACCGGACGGGCGACGTCGGGAAGTGGGGCCTCGACGGAAAGCTGCACTACCTGGGGCGGGCCGACGCGCAGGTGAAGGTCAGAGGCTACCGCATCGAGTTGGGGGAAGTGGAAGCGGCTTTGCGCGAGCACCCCGGGGTGAGCGAGGCGGTGGTGGTCGTGCGGGAAGACGAAGCGGCACAGCCGCGACTGGTCGGTTACGTCGTGCCCAATCAAGACTCGCAGGCCGATCAGAGGGAACTGCGCGACCACCTGGCGGAGCGGCTCCCCGAGTACATGATTCCCTCGGCCTTCGTCTCGCTGGATGAGATGCCCCTGACGAGCAACGGTAAGATCGACCGGAAGGCCCTCCCCGCCCCGGGCCGGGCCAAGGCCGAGGGCGGGCAGGGGGCGAAGTCTCCGATGTCGCCCGTCGAGGAGGTGCTGGCCGGCATCTGGGGCGAGGTGCTTGGCCTCGGACAGGTCGGCGTGCACGAGAACTTCTTCGAGCTGGGCGGCCACTCGCTGCTCGCGCTGCAAGTCGGGTCGCGCGTGCGCAAGGCGTTTCAGGTCGAGCTGTCCGTGCGGCGGATATTCGAGTCGCCGACCGTGGCGCAGATGGCGCAGATCATCGAGGCCGAGATGAGAAAGGGCGGCTTACAGTCTCCGCCCGTGACGCGCGTCCCCAGGGACGGCGGACTCCCGCTCTCGTTCGCGCAGCAGCGGCTCTGGTTCCTCAGTCAACTGGGACTGTCCGGCGCGGCTTACAACATGCCGACGGCGGTGCGCCTCGGCGGCGACGTCAACGTCGCGGCCTTAGAGCAGAGCATCGGCGCGGTCATCCGCCGGCACGAATCGCTGCGCACGAGGTTCGAGCTGGCGAACGGTCAGCCCGTGCAGTTCGTCAACCCGCCCGCACGATTCGAGCTGGCGGTCGAAGACTTGCGACACCTTCCGGACGCCGAGCTGGAGGCCGAGACGCGCCGCCGCGCCGCGGCGGAGGCCGCGCGCGAGTTCGATCTGTCGCGGGGCGAGTTGCTGCGCGCGAAGCTGCTGCGCACCGCCGAGCAGGAGTACGTGCTGCTGTTGACGATCCATCACATCGCGTCGGACGGCTGGTCGAGCGGCGTGCTGCTCAAGGAGCTGACGGCCTTCTATCAGGCGTACGCGAGCGGCGGCGAGCCGCCGTTCACGGAGTTGCCCGTCCAGTACGCGGACTACGCGGCGTGGCAGCGCGGGTGGCTCCAGGGCGAAGTGTTGGAGGCGCAACTGGCCTACTGGGCCGAGCGGCTGAAGGGCGCGCCGACCCTCAACCTCCCGACGGATCGCCCGCGCTCCGAGGCCCTGGGCTCGCGCGGGGGGCGCGAGACGCTCGCCCTCTCGCGGCACCTGACGGAGTCACTCAACCTGCTGAGCCGGCGCGAGGGCGTCACGCTGTTCATGACCATCCTGGCCGCCTTCGACGTGCTGCTGGCGCACGCGTGCGACCAGGAAGATGTCGTCGTCGGGACCGACGTGGCTAACCGCGACCGCGCCGAGACGGAGGGCATGATCGGCTTCTTCGTCAACCAACTGGTGCTGCGCACAGACCTCTCCGGCGACCCCACTTTCAGGGAGCTGCTCGGCCGCGTGCGCGAGGTGACGTTGGGCGCGTACGCGCATCAGGACATGCCCTTCGACAAGCTGGTGGAGGAGCTTAACCCCGAGCGCAGCCTGAGCATCGCGCCGCTGTTTCAAGTCAAAATCGTCCACCAGAACATGCCGCAGGCGAAGTTGGAGATACCCGGCCTGCGCCTGTCGCCGGTCGGCTTCGAGGGCACGACGGCGAAGGCGGACTTGACGCTGGAACTCGTCGAGGCCGAGGAGCGGCTGATCGGCGGCGTGAATTACCGCGCCGAGTTGTTCGACCCGCAGACCGTCGCGCGCATGCTCAGACACTTTGAGATCATCCTGGCGCAGGTCGCCGAGCGGCCCGAGATTCGGCTCCATGAACTCCGGGCCGTCCTCGCGGCGGACGAACAGCGGCAGCAGCGTCTCAGGGAGCGAGAGATTGAACAGACGAGCTTGCAAAGGCTCCAGAGCATCAGACGCAAACCTGCTCGGGTGAGCTGAGTATAGGGAGTAAAATCATGTCGAATCCGGAACCTGAGAGCCTCAGCGGCAGCATGCTCAAGTCTGTCAGACGGCAGCGGCTGAACATCTCGCGCAAAGACCTGGTCACGACCGGCAGCCTGCGGCCGGGCCAGGCGCTGCCGCTTCTGGTCGAGCCCCGCTTCGACGGGGTCAGCCTGGCGGAGTGGGCCGGGCGCGAGCGCGCCCTCATCGAGCGCCACCTGCGCGAGAGCGGCGGCATCCTGTTCCGCGGCTTCGGCATCGACTCGCCGGCCGCCCTCGAAGCCATCCTCGCCGCCGTCGAGTTGCCGCGGATGCACTACATGGAGGGGGCCACGCCGCGCACCGAGCTGGGCGCGCAGGTCTACACCTCGACCGAGTACCCGCCCGAGCACTCCATCGCGCTGCACAACGAGCTGAACTACGTGATGACCTGGCCGATGCGCGTCCTCTTCTGCTGCGGCGTGCCGTCGGAGACGCAGGGCGAGACGCCGATCGCAGATGTGAGAAAGGTCTGGCGGCGGCTGAGCGAGCCGGTGCGGCGCGCCTTCGCCGAGCGCGGCTGGATGCTCGTCAGGAACTTCGGCGACGGGCTGAGCCTGAAGTGGGAGACGACGTTCCGCACGAGCGAGCGGGCGGAGGTGGAAGAGTACTGCCGGCGCTCGCACATCAGCTACGAATGGAAGGGCGAGGGGCGGCTGCGGACGCGGCAGGTGCGCCCGGCCGTGCGCCGCCACCCGCACACGGGCGAGGAGGTGTGGTTCAACCACGTCGCCTTCTGGCACGTGTCGAGCCTTGAGCCGAGCGTGCGCGAGGCGTTTCTGAGAGAGTTCGCGGTGGAAGACCTGCCCTACAACACCTACTACGGGGACGGGGGCGTGATCGAGGACGAGGTGGTCGAGGAGATTCGGCAGGCGTACGACGCCGAGACCGTCGCCTTCCGGTGGGAGCGTGGGGACTTGCTGCTGCTCGACAACATGCTGGTGGCGCACGGGCGGCGGCCCTACACGGGCGCGCGCAAGGTCTACGTGGCGATGGGCGAGCCCTTCAGCGACATGCGGCCGGCGGGGGACTAAACCCGGTTACGTGAAGAGGCGCGGCGCGAGACGCCGCGAGCGGCGTCTTTCCCCGACCTGTTTCCTCCACTATATTATCTTTACCCAAAGAGCGAGGTGATTATGAATTCTCTGTTGCAGGACATCCGCTACTCCGTCCGCATGATGCTGAAAAACCGCGGCTTCACCGCCGTCGTACTGCTGACGATGGCGCTGGGCATCGGCGCCAACGTGGCGATCTTCAGCGTCGTCAATAACACCCTGCTCAGCACCCTGCCGTATAAAGAGCCCGACAGACTCGTTTACGTGTGGTCGAAACTGGCGCGCGGGAATCAGAACCGGAGCACCGCCTCGCTGCCCGATTACCAGGACTGGGTCAGTCAGTCTCAGGTGTTCGAGGTGTCGAGCTGCTACACCTACAACCTTTATAACCTCGTCAGCCCGCAGCAGGACCCCGAGCAGGTGCGGGGCTCGCAGGTGGCGGCCAACTTCTTCCAGGTGCTCGGCGTCGAGCCGGCGGTGGGGCGCAGCTTCCAGCCCCAGGAGGAGCGCGACCGCCTCGTCATCCTGAGCGACGGCCTGTGGCGGCGGCGTTACGGCGCCGACCGCAACGTCGTCGGGCAGTCGATCCTGATGAACGGCGAGAACTACACCGTCGTCGGGGTGATGCCGCAGGGGTTCAGCTTCCCCTCCTCCGAGGTGCAGCTCTGGACGACGTTCGCCACCATCCACGGCGAGGGGCCGGCGCTGACGGGCAACCGCAAGGCGCGGAACTACAGGGTCATCGCGCGGCTCAAACCCGGCGCGACCGTCGAGGCCGCGCAGGCGGAGATGAACACCGTCGCGCGCCGCCTGGAGCAGCAATACCCGGACTCTAACGGCGGCGTGGGGGCCAACGTCATGACGATGCACGAGCAGGTCGTGGGCGACATCCGGCCCACCTTGCTCGTCCTGCAAGGCGTCGTCACCTTCGTCCTGCTGATCGCGTGCGCCAACGTGGCGAACCTGCTGCTGGCGCTCACTTCGAGCCGCGAGCGCGAGATGGCGATTCGCACCGCGCTCGGCGCGACGCGCGCGCGCATGGTGCGCCAACTGCTGACCGAGAGCGTGCTCCTCTCGCTGGTCGGCGGCGGGCTCGGCCTGCTGTTGGCGCTCTGGGGCGTGAGCGCCCTGGGCAGGCTCGGGCTCGGCAGCCTCGTGCCCGTCGAGACGATACACCTCGACGCGCGCCTGCTGATTTTCGCCGCCCTGGTCTCGCTCGTGACGGGCGTCATCTTCGGCCTCGCCCCGGCCCTGCAAGCCTCGAAGATAAATCTCAACGAGACGCTGAAAGAAGGGGGCCGCGGGACGGCGGGCAGCGCCCGCGCCCGCCGCGCGCAGGCGTTGCTGGTGGTCTCCGAGGTCGCCTTGACGATGGTGCTTCTGGTCGGGGCGGGCCTCATGTTGAGAAGTTTCATGTACCTGCTCGACGTCAACCCGGGCTACAACCCTGACAACCTGATGACGCTTCACATGGCCGTCCCGCAGGCGAAGTACAAGGAGGGCGACCGGCTCAACGTGCTGTACGCCCAGGTGCGCGAGCGCGTGGGCGGCCTGCCCGGCGTGCGCGACGTGGCGATCGCCGAGAGCCGGCCGCCGGGCGGCCTGCAACGCAACCTGGACTTCCTGATTCAGGGCCAGGCGGAGGCGGCGGGCGGCCAGAGTCTGAGGGCCGCGTCCGTGACGGTCAGCGACAATTACTTCAGCACCCTGGGCGTCCCCCTCGTCAAAGGGCGCTACTTCGGCCCCGCGGACAAGAAGGGCGCGCCGGAGGTGGCGGTGATCAGCGAGACGATGGCGCGCCGCTTCTTCGCCGACGTGGACCCGCTCGGCCAGAGGATCAAACTGGCGAACGCGAAGGCGGACGCCCCCTGGTTCAACATCGTCGGCGTGGTCGCCGACGTGAAGTACCGCGGGCTGGACGCCGACGCCGGCCCGACCATGTACTTCTCGGCAGAGCAGACGCCGCCGCCCGGCGCGTACCTGCTGATCCGCACCACGACGGAGCCGACGGGCATCGTGCCCGCGGTGCGCGGCGCGATCCGCTCGCTCGACGCGGAACTGCCGCTGTCGAACATCAAGACCATGCAGCAGTTGCTTGAGGAGTCCGTCTCGCAGTCGCGCTTCGCCACGGTGCTCATCGGCATCTTCGCCGCCGTCGCGCTCGTGCTGGCGAGCGTCGGCATCTACGGCGTCATCTCCTACTCGATCAGCCAGCGGACGAGCGAGGTCGGCATCCGCATGGCGCTCGGCGCGCAGATGAAAGACATCCTCAGACTGTTTGTCGCGCAGGGCGTCCGGCTGGCCGTCTTGGGCGTCGGCATCGGCCTGCTGGCCGCGTTCGCCATGACGCGAATTATTACGAGCCTGCTCTATCAGGTGAGCGCCATCGACCCGCTCACCTACATCGTGACGGCGCTGGTGCTGGCCCTCGTGGCCGTGGCGGCCAGCTACATCCCGGCGCGGCGTGCGACCAAGGTGCACCCGATGACCGCCCTGCGCCAACAGTAAAGCCGTTCGACCGAAGTCGGGACGGCCGCCCGCGCCGTCGCCCGAGGGGCACGCGGGCGGGCGGCCCCCGACGCGCGTGCGTCACTCACGTTCCTCCCGTCCTGATTTAACTCCTGCTGAAAAGAGTGCGCCCCGGCCGGCTCGCCGGAACCGGGCCGGGCGAATAGAGACCCTGTGTTGCCGCGCGCCGAGGCGTCGGCCGGTTCGGGCGCGGTGCGCCCTTCGGGAAGGTCACATGTTTTCAACTTCTTCGGGTAAAGACGGATCAATGGGCAACATCATGACGGAAGAGATCTATACCGTCCCGGCATCATTCGCGCAGCAGCGCCTGTGGTTCCTTGACCAGTTGAACTCGAACACGGGGATTTACAACGTCCCCGCGGCCATACGCATGTCGGGCCGGCTCGACGAAGCGGCACTTGAAAGAAGCTTCAACGAAATCCTGCGCCGGCACGAGACGCTGCGCACGAGCTTCGTCAGTCTGGACGGCGAGCCGGTTCAGTTCATCACGCCGCACCTCACCATCCCGCTCGAGCGCGTTGACCTGCGTCCGCTCCCGCGGGCCGCGCGCGAGGCGCGCCTGACCGTCTTAATCAACGAAGAGGCCGTCCGCCCGTTCGACCTGACGCAAGCGCCTTTGTTCCGCACCACGCTCGTCCAACTGGAAGAGAACGAGAGCGTACTTCTGTTGACGATGCATCACATCGTCTGTGACGGCTGGTCGATTGACGTTCTCATCCGCGAGGTCACAGTCCTCTATCAGGCCTTCGCCAAGGGCCGGCCGTCACCCCTGCCGGAGCTGCCCATCCAGTACGCGGACTACGCGGTGTGGCAGAGGGAGTGGCTCCAGGGCGAGGCGCTCGAAGATCAACTCGCCTACTGGCGGGGGCAGCTCTCGGGCGCGCCCGCCGCGCTCGACCTGCCGGCCGACCGCCCGCGCCCGCCGCGCCAGAGCTTCAAGGGGGCGCGCCACCCGCTGGCGCTTTCGGCCGAGCTGACGGCGGCGCTGAGGGAGCTGAGCCGGAGGGAAGGCGCGACGCTGTTCATGACGCTGCTGGCGGCCTTCGACGTGCTGCTGGCGCGCCAGTCGGGGCAGGGCGACGTGGTCGTCGGCACGCCTGTGGCGAACCGGACGCAGGTGGAGGTCGAGGGGCTGATCGGGTTCTTCGTCAACACGCTCGTCCTCAGAACCGACCTCTCCGGCGACCCGACCTTCAGCGAGCTGCTGGCGAGAGTCAGAGAGACGGCGCTGGGCGCGTACGGGCACCAGGACGTGCCGTTCGAGCTGCTGGTCAAGGAGCTGGGCGTCGAGCGCAGCCTCGACCACTCCCCGCTCTTCCAGGTCATGTTCGTCCTCGACAACCACGCGCGCCAGGAGATGACCATCGGCGAGATGAGGTTGCGCCTGCTGGAGGTGAAGAGCGCGCTGACGAAGTTCGACATCACCCTCCGCATGGAGGATGCGGGCGAAACCATCAGGGGCGCATTCGACTACAACACGGACATCTTCGACGCGGCCACCATCGGCCGCCTCGCACAGCACTTCCAGACTCTGCTCTCGGGGCTCGCCGCCGACCCGCACCGCCGCCTCTCGCAGCTCACGCTGCTCAGCGCGCGGGAGCGGCAGCAGCAACTCGTGCAGTGGAACGACACGCGCCGCGAGTACGCGCAGGCGCACCGCCTGCACGAGCTGTTCGAGCGGCAGGCCGAGCGCACGCCGACCGCCGTGGCGCTCAGCTTCGAGTCCGAAGAGCTGACTTACGCCAAGCTCAACGCCCGTGCGAATCGACTGGCGCACTACCTGCGCTCTCTCGGCGTCGGCCCCGAATCGCCGGTCGGCATCCTGATGGAGCGCTCGGCCGAGATGGTCGTCTCGGTGCTGGCCGTGCTGAAGGCGGGCGGCGCTTACGTCCCGCTCGACCCGCAGTACCCGCACGAGCGCCTCTCCTTCATGCTCTCGGACTCGGGCGCGCGCGTGCTCCTCACGCAGTCGCACCTCGCCGCGCTCATCCCGCGGGAGAGCGTTGACGAGCGGTTGCAGGTCGTTGCGCTCGACGCCCTGGGGCAGGAGTTGGCGCGGCAGAGCACAGCCGACATCACGGACGGCGGGGCGACGAGCGAGAACCTGGCCTACGTCATCTACACGTCCGGCTCGACCGGCCGCCCCAAAGGCGTGATGGTCTCGCACCGCTCGATCGTCAATCATCTGCTGTGGAGGCAGGACGCCTACCCGCTGAACGAAACCGACAGCTTCCTTCAGAAAGCCTCGTTCAGTTTTGACATTTCGGTCTGGGAGATGTTCGCGCCGTTGACTACCGGCGCGCGACTCGTGCTGGCGCGCCCCGGCGGGCAGCAGGAGAGCGCCTACTTGGTGAGGCTGATCGCCGAAGCGGGCGTCACGGTGGCGCACTTCGGCCCCGCCATGCTCCAGACGTTTCTGCTCGAGCCGGGGGTCGAATCCTGCACCAGTCTGAGGCGGGTCTTCTGCGGCGGCGAGCCGCTGAGCGCAGACTTGCAGGCCCTCTTCCACGAGCGTCTGCGGGCCGCGCTGCACAGCCAGTACGGCCCGACCGAGACGACCGTAGACGTGACGGCCTGGGATTGCGTGGGCGTGTGCGGGCGGCCGAATGCGCCCATCGGCCACCCCATCGCCAACACACAGATTTACCTGCTCGACGCGCAGGGCCGGCTCGTCGCGCCCGGCGTGCGGGGCGAGCTGCACGTCGGCGGCGCGGCACTGGCGCGCGGCTATCTGGGACGGCCCGACCTCACCGCCGAGCGATTTATTCCGAACCCTTTCGGCGACACCCCCGGGGAGCGCCTCTACAGAACGGGTGACGTGGCGCGTTACCTCGAAGACGGGAGCATAGAGTTCGTCGGGCGGCTCGACCAGCAGGTGAAGGTCAGGGGCTACCGCATCGAGCTGGGCGAAATCGAGGCCGCGCTGCGCGAGCACGAAGCCCTGCGCGAGGCCGTCGTCGTCCTGCGCGAGGACGAGCAGCGCGGCGACAAGCAACTGGTCGCGTACTACACGGCGGGCGACGGGCCGGCCCCGGCGGCGGCCGAGGTGCGCGAGTCCTTACAGTCGCGTCTGCCGGAGTACATGATCCCTTCGGCCTTCCTGCTGCTCGACTCACTGCCGCTGACGCGGAACGGTAAAGTTGACAAGCGCGCCCTGCCCGCGCCCTCCGCCTCCGACCCCGGGCGGAATAGCGAACAGGTCGCGCCGCGGACGCCGGTCGAAGAGGTGGTGGCCGGGGTCTGGCAGGACTTGCTCCGGGTGGAGCGGGTCGGCGTTCACGACAATTTCTTTGAACTCGGCGGCCACTCGCTGCTGGCTAACCGCGTCGTCGCGCACCTGCGCAAGGCGTTTCAGACGGACATCCCCCTGCGGGCGATGTTTGAAGCCCCGACCGTCGCGCTGCTCGCCGGCCGCATCGAGGAGGCGCTCGCCAGCGGGCAGGCTTACTCGCTGACTCCGATGACCCCGGCCGGCCACGGCCAATCCCTGCCGCTCTCGTTCGCGCAGCAGCGGCTCTGGTTCCTCGATCAGCTTGAGCCGGACAACCCTTTCTACAACATCCCCGTCGCGCTGCGCCTGACCGGGCGGCTCGACGCGGCCGCGCTGCGGCGCAGCCTCGAAGAGATTACCCGCAGGCACGACTCGCTGCGCACCCGCTTCGTCGTGGAGGGCGACACCCCGTCTCAAATCGTCGTGCCGTTCGCGGAAGTGACGCTGGAGCTGCCGCTCATCGACCTCGGGAACGCCGGTCAGGACAGGGAGCAGGAAGTCGCGCGGCGCGCCCGCGAAGAGGCCGCGCGTCCGTTCAACCTGTCGCGGGCTCCGCTGATGCGCGGCGCCCTGCTGCGCCTCGCGGACGACGAGCACGTGTTGCTGTTGACGATGCATCACATCGTCTCCGACGGCTGGTCTTCGGGCGTCCTCGTCAGAGAGTTTACCGCGCTTTACAACGCGTTCAGCGCGGGCGAAGAGTCGCCGCTGGAAGAACTGTCAAGCCAGTACGTGGACTACGCGGTGTGGCAGAGGGAGTGGTTACAGGGCGAGGCGCTGGAGACTCAGCTCGCCTACTGGCGGCAACAGCTCTCGGGCGCGCCCGCCGCGCTCGACCTGCCTGCCGACCGCCCGCGCCCGCCGCGCCAGAGCTTCAAGGGGGCGCGCCACCCGCTGGCGCTTTCGGCCGAGCTGACGGCGGCGCTGAGGGAGTTGAGCCGGAAGGAAGGGGCGACGCTGTTCATGACGCTGCTGGCGGCCTTCGACGTGCTGCTGGCGCGCCAGTCGGGGCAGGGCGACGTGGTGGTCGGCACGCCCATCGCGAACCGCGGGCGGGTGGAGATCGAAAACCTCATCGGGTTCTTCGTCAACACGCTGGCGCTGCGGGCGGACGTGTCGGACGACCCGACGTTCGTGGAGCTTCTGTCCAGAGTTAAGGAAGTCTGCCTGGGCGCGTACGGGCACCAGGACGTGCCGTTCGAGCTGCTGGTCAAGGAGCTGGGCGTCGAGCGCAGCCTCGACCACTCCCCGCTCTTCCAGGTCATGTTCCAGTTGCAGGAGCAGTCTCAACTGGACGTGTCTCTGCGCGGCCTGAGCGTGACCCAGTTGGAGCTTGAGCGCGGGGGCGCGAAGTTTGATCTGACGCTCTCCATGACGGAGACGGCGCAGGGGTTGGTGGGCCATCTCGAATACAACACAGACATATTTGACGAGACGACCGTCGCACGCTTGCTCGGCCATTTTGAAATCCTGTTGCGTGGCATCGTCACCAATCCGGCACAGGGAATTTCCCGTCTGCCTCTGCTGACGAAAGCCGAAGAACGGCAAGTGGTCGTCGAGTGGAACGACGAGATGGCGCGCGCCTACCCGGCGGCCTCCTGCCTGCACGAGCTATTCGAGCAGCAGGTCGCGCGCACGCCCCTGGCCGTCGCCCTCCGCTTTGAAGCGCAAGAGCTGACTTACGCCGACCTCGACGCCCGGGCGAATCGACTGGCCCACCACCTGCGCTCTTTGGGCGTCGGCCCCGAGGTGCTGGTCGGCGTCCTGCTGGAGCGCTCCCCGGAGATGGTCGTCTCGGTGCTGGCGGTGCTGAAGGCGGGCGGCGCTTACGTCCCGCTCGACCCGCAGTACCCGCACGAGCGCCTCTCCTTCATGCTCTCCGACTCCGGCGCGCGCGTGCTGCTCACGCAGTCGCACCTCGCCGCACTACTGCCGGCCGAGGGCCTCGACGGACGACTCCGGGTCGTGGCGCTCGACGAGGCCGCCGGGCTCCTGCGCCGGCAGCCCCCGGCGAGGGTCGGAGCGACCGGCGTGACGAGCGACAACCTGGCCTACGTCATCTACACCTCGGGCTCGACGGGGCGGCCCAAGGGGGTCGCCATCGCCCACCGCAGCGCCGACGCGCTCGTCCGCTGGTCGGAGGAGCCCTTCCCCGCCGACTCGCTCGCGGGCGTGCTGGCCGCCACCTCGCTCTGCTTCGACCTCTCGGTCTTCGAGCTCTTCGTGACCCTGGCGCGCGGCGGCTCGGTCGTGCTGGCCGCCAACGCCTTGGAGCTGCCGCGCCTGCCCGCCCGCGGCCGGGTGACGATGGTCAACACGGTGCCGTCGGCGATGGCGGAGCTGGTGCGCGGGGGCGGCGTGCCCTCCTCGGTGCGGGTCGTCAACCTGGCGGGCGAGCCGCTGCCGCGCCCGCTGGCCGAGGCGGTCTACGGGCTCGGTCACGTCGAGCAGTTGTGGAACCTTTACGGGCCGACCGAGGACACGACCTACTCGACCTGGGCGCTGGTGGGGCGCGGGGGCGAGAGGGCGCCGGCCATCGGGCGGCCGCTGACGAACACGCGGCTCTACATCCTGGACAAGGCGGGGGCTCCGGTGCCCGTGGGGGTGGCGGGCGAGGTCTTTTTGGGCGGCGCGGGGCTGGCGCGCGGATACCTGGGGCGTGCGGAGCTGACCGCCGAGCGGTTCGTGCCCGACGCCCATAGCGGGCAGGCCGGGGCGCGGCTCTACCGGACGGGCGACCTGGGGAGGTACCGGGCGGACGGGGAGGTGGAGTACCTGGGGCGGATGGATCACCAGGTGAAGGTGCGGGGCTACCGGATCGAGCTGGGTGAGGTGGAGGCGGCGCTGCTCTCGCACGAATCGGTGCGCGACTGCGTGGTGGTGGCGCGGGCGGAGGCGGGCGGCGGCGGTGCGCGGCTGGTCGGCTACGTCGTGGCGGAAGCCGGGCGGA